>JAABUK010000237.1_pt1 | contig 126856 bp, 105 predicted proteins | sample 5559141 | NCBI WGS metagenome assembly JAABUK01 (sample SAMN10711869, study PRJNA513367) | rock metagenome | isolation source: Antarctica rocks | place: Antarctica: Victoria Land, Pudding Butte nord | collected 2016-01-03 | reverse complement strand
TTACGGCCGTACCTCTGAAACTCCGCCTGACTCGCAAAGGTCCGCTGGCTCATCGCTCTTCGCCCTCAGAGATCAAGATTAATCAATCAGGCTGGGGACGCAGAACTTGTGCAGAGACTCCCTAGCCTCCTTCCATCATTCCCGAAGAGAATCTGCTTCCCGGAAACACACCAACCTGTCATTTCAATCGGAGCGGATAATACGCAGACACCGCACCACTCTCTACATCGCTCTGGGTCTCCTCACGCCGCATCCCACCCGCTAAACTACCCTCAATGCCCATAGACCTCCAGCCAAAACTCCTCTCCCTCCAGGCGATCGCCTTCGACGTCGACGGCGTCCTCACCGACGGCGCCCTCACCTGGAACGCAGCCGATCCCGCCACCGAGTCCAAGACCTTCACCTTCGCCGACATCATGGGCATCTCCCTCGCCCGCCGGCTCGGCCTCAAGCTGGCCCTCATCTCCGGCGAACCCTCCCCCCTCGTAGATCGCTACGCCGAAAAGCTCCATATCCAGCACGTCACCAAGGGCTGCCGCGATAAAGCCACCGCCTTGCGCGAGTTTTCGACCGCCACCGGCGTCCCCCTCGAACATATCTGCTTCTTCGGCGACGACGTCAACGACCTCTTCCCCATGGAGATCGCCGGCCTCTGCGCCTGCCCCGCAAACGCCGCCAATGACGTCCTCACCCACGTCTCCGCGCAAGGCTTCCTCTCTACCCAACCTGGAGGCCGCGGCGCCGTCCGCGAGTTCGTCGACGCCATCCTCACCGCACGCCAACTCATCGCCAAAGACGTCTTCCTCCTCCGCCCGCCGGACGACCTGTAGACGATACAATTCCACCATGGCAGGCTCACCTCAAACCTGATCGCCTTTCCACCTGACCTGATCGCCGCTGCTGAACAGTACGCGAAAGAGGCGCACCGCCCGGTCAACAGATTATCTCGGAATCCCTATTCGCAGAACTCGGCAGAATCCTGAGCCACCGGTTTCGCTGGCCCCCTGGCGCGATCACCGCCGAACTCGACTCCATCGTTGCGAATAGCTTGATGGTCTCGCCCAACCTCACCCTCGATGTTTGCCGAGACCCGGACGATAACCGGGTACTCGAGTGCGCGGTCACAGGTCACGCCGACCTCATCATCACAGGCGATCACGACCTGCTCGCACTCAACCCATTCGGCAGTATTGGAATACTCACCGTTCGCCAAGCTCTCGATTCACTGCCGTCTCCCCTCCAAAGCTCGAAACCGCTACCATAGGCCCAGACCATGAAACTCTCCGACTACGTCATAAAATTCGTCGCCGATCTCGGCATCACCAACGTCTTCCTCGTCACCGGCGGGGGCGCCATGCACCTCAACCAATCCCTCGGCGCCGAACCCCGCATCACCCCGATCTGCAACTCGCACGAGCAGGCCTCCGCCATCTGCGCTGAGGGCTATGCCAAGGCCACCAACGGCCTCGGCGTCTGCATGGTCACCACCGGCCCCGGCGGCACCAACGCCGTCACCGGCGTCGCCGGCGCCTGGCTCGACTCCACCCCCACTCTCTACATCTCCGGCCAGGTCAAACGTCCCGATCGCATGTTCGACGCCGCCACCGGCAAGCCGCTCGGCATGCGCCAGCTCGGCGTGCAGGAGGTCGACATCTGCTCCATCGTCCGGCCCATCACCAAGTACGCCGAGACCATCCTCAACCCCGAAGACATCCGCTACCACCTCGAAAAGGCCGTCTACCTCGCCCTCAACGGCCGCCCCGGCCCCGTCTGGATCGACATCCCGCTCGATGTCCAGGCCACGCCGATCGAAGATCCCACCAAGCTCCGTTCGTTTGATTCAGCCGAAGTCGCCGGCCTGTCGAACATCACCGGCACCTCCAACATCCCCTCCGAAGTCGCCCGCGTCATCGAGGCCTTCAACAAATCCGAGCGCCCCCTCCTCTTCGCCGGCAACGGCATCCGCCTCGCCCGCGCCGAGGCCGAGTTCGAGGAACTTCGCCGATACCTCGGAGTCCCCACCGTCGCCACCTGGTGCGCCGCCGATCTCGTCCCCTCCGACGACCCCACCTACGTCGGCCGCCCCGGTTCCGTAGCCGCCCGCGGCGCAAACTTCGCCCTCCAGAACTCCGACTTCCTCCTCGCCATCGGTGTCCGCCTCGACTTCGCCATCACCGGCTACGCCCCCCACAACCTCGCCCGCGAGGCCCACAAAGTCGCCGTCGATATCGATCCGGCAGAGCTGCAAAAGCTCCACCCCTACCTCCAGCAGCCCATCTGCGCCGACGCCAAGGCCTTCCTCACCGAGATCCTCAAGCACAAGGACAAGCTGAAACCCCGCGACTTCAAACCCTGGCTCGCCCGCTGCGCCGACTGGAAGACCCGCTATCCCGTCGTCACTGACGAGCACCGGAAACCCGAAGGCCTCGTCTCCATCTTCAACCTCGCTGAGATCCTCGGCACCGAAGTCAAACCAGAAGACCGCCTCGTCGTCGGCAACTCCGGCTCCGGCATTGAGATCTACCTCCTCGCCTGCCCCACCCTTCACTCCCAGCGCCTCTTCCACACCGCCGGCCTCGGCTCCATGGGCTACGCCATCCCCATGGCCATCGCCGTCGCCATCGCCAACCCCGGCCGCGAGGTCATCGCCGTCGACGGTGACGGCGGCTTCCAGTTCAACATCCAGGAGCTCGAAACCATCCACCGCCACCAGCTCCCCATCAAGTTCTTCGTGCTCAACAACGACGGCTACTCCTCCATCCGCGCCTCCCAAAAGGCCTACTTCGGCCAGGAATCCATCGGCGCGGACAGCCGCACCGGCCTTACCGTCCCCAACCTCTCCAAGGTCGGCGCGTCCTACGGCCTCGGCACCTACGTCATCAAGGATCAAACGGACCTCCGCGCCGAAGTCCGCAAGGTCCTCGACATGCAGGGCCCCGTGGTCTGCGACGTTAATGTCCTCCCCGATGAGGTCCGCGCCCCGCGCCTCCAGTCTCACCAGAAGCCCGACGGCTCCTTCGTCTCCAAACCCCTCGAAGACCTCTTCCCCTTCCTCCCCCGCGAAGAGTTCCTCGCCAACATGATCGTCAAGCCCCTCCCCGAATAACGAACGCCACAGAACCGGGTGCCCCATCCTCTCGCAGCTTCATCGCGAAAGGGTGGGGTCCTTCCTTGCAACCATCACATCGGAGCGAACATGCCCACCCAATACGGCGTCATGCAAGGCCGCCTCTCCCCTCCTGTGGACGGCCGCTTCCAGTCCTTCCCCCGCAACACCTGGCGCAGCGAACTCCCGGGCGCCCGCGAAGCCGGCTTCAGCTACATCGAGTGGATCTACGACGACTACGGCGCCTCCGCCAACCCGCTCACCACCGACCCGGGCATAGACGAGCTCATCGCCCTCAAAGAGCAGTACGGCATCGCCACCGCCGCCGTCTGCGGTGACTGGTTCATGGACTTCCCCTTCATTCGCTGCACCGAAGGCGAGCGCGCCCGCCGGGAGCGCTTCCTCGCCGCCCTCCTCCGCGCCGCCGCCCGCATCAGCGCCCACCACCTCGTCCTACCCTTCGTCGACCAGTCCAGCATCCGAACCGAAGAGGAGAAGCAGATCGTCCTCAACGTCCTCACCGATGGCCTAAAGACCGCCGAGTCCACCGGCGTCGAACTCCACCTCGAAGCCGACTTCAACCCCCAAGACTTCGCTGCCTTCCTCGCCCGCATCCCCCACCCCATGCTCAAGGTCAACTGGGATTCCGGCAACTCCTCCGGCCTCGGCTACGTCGCCTCCGAAGAGTTCGCCGCCTACGGCGATCGCATCGGCTCGGTTCACATTAAGGACCGCTTCCGCAAACCCGATGGCAGCGTCGAAACGCGCCCCCTCGGCACCGGCTCAGCCGACTTCGACGACGTCTTCGCCAGCATACGCAGAATCGGTTACAAATCCGGCATCACCCTCCAGGTCGCCCGCGGCACCCCCGGCGACGAGGTCAACTTCCTCCGCACTCAACTCGCCTATGTGCAGGCACGCTGGGAGCGTCTACAGTGATGGAAGGAGATCAATATGCCCTCGACATCCATTTCGCTCTCCGGAATCGATGATTCCCTGCAGCGTGAAGCAGAACTGATATTCACCCGCGAGGGTCTGTCCGCCTCCGACGTGTACCGTCGTCTCCTGCTTCGGACAATCCAGCAAAAACACATCCCACTTGATCTTTTCCAGCCGAACGAGGAGACACTGGAAGCGATGCGCGAGCTGGATCGTGGGGAAGGTCGCTCGTTCCATTCCGTCGATGCGCTGATGGCCGACCTGAATGCGGACGATTAGGCGCTCCTCTCGCTTCCGGAGAGATTTCAGACGCGAGAGCCGAGGTCAACACCGGGCTGTACTTGCCTCGGACTTCCTCGAAGCGATTCGTCTTCTGGCAACTGATCAGGCGTTGCCGTCACGATTCTTCGATCATGCCCTCACAGGAGAGTGGGACGGGTACCGCGATTGTCACATCAGACCCGATCTCATCTGATCTACCAGAAAATCTGGGACCGAAGAGCTGGAGCTCGCGCGTCTGGGATCCCATAGCGAACTCGCTCTCTGAGCACCAGGAAATCCGCACATGCCCCTCACCGCCCAGGACCTCTCCCTCAACTCCCTCTTCTCCCTCGAAGGCAAAACCGCCGTCCTCACCGGAGCCTCCGGCTTCCTCGGTCGCACCTTCGCCCTCGCCCTGCTCGCCAACGGCGCCCGGGTCGTCGCCCTCGGCCGCTCCGACCGTCTCCAATCCGAAGCAAAGTCCTGGGCCGCCCAGTTCGGCCCTGACAAGATCGCCGTCCACCAGATCGACATGTACGACATCAGCGCCCTCAACACACTCTGCGAGCAAATTGCAGCCGAGGAAATGTCCATCGACATCCTCATCAACAACGCCCACGAGCTCGGCTCCGCCACCGGCTTCAACGTCCCCGAGGGCTCGCTCGAAAACTCCACCTTCGACCAGTGGCAGCGCAACCTCCAGGGCGGCGTCTATTGGGCCGTCCAGACCACCCAGCACCTCGGCATCCGCATGAAAGAAGCGCAGCGCGGCTCCATCATCAACATCGCCACCATGTACGCCTCCGTCGCCCCCCGCCCGCAGCTCTACGAGGGCACCACCTCCCTCAACCCCCCCGGATACTCCGCCTCCAAGGCCGCCCTCGCCGCCTTTACCCGCTACACTGCCAGCTTCTGGGGAACCTCCGGAGTCCGCGCCAACTGCATCTCCCCCGGCCCCTTCTCGAACACCGAAGACGTCGGCACCGGCCAGAACGCCGTCGGGGAAGACTCCCCCTTCGTCCAGAAGCTCAAGGGCTACACCGTCCTCAACCGCATCGGCCGCCCCCGCGAGCTAGTCGGCGCCCTCCTCTTCCTCGCCTCCGACGCCAGCACCTACGTCACCGGCCAGAACCTCAACGTCGACGGTGGCTGGACCGCCGTCTGAAGGCGTTCTTCCCGTCATCTCCTGTGCCTGTCATTCAGCAGCAAAGCGAAGCAGCCTGCTGTCGCCTTTACCTTTGCCGTTGCCGCTCTTTTGCTTCTCATTCAGGAGCGCAGCGGACGAATCTGCTTCTCGGCCGCCCCCTCCCACTAAACTGAACCCATGAACCTCCAACTCACCGACCAGGTCGCCTTCATCGCCGGCTCCTCCCGCGGCATCGGCCGAGCCATTGCCGCCACCCTCCTCGCCGAAGGCGCCCGCGTCGTCCTCACAGGCCGCGACGTCGACTCCCTCACCCGCACCCACGAAGAGCTCGCCGCCACCCCCGACCTCCACCACCGCATCCTCGCCATCTCCGGAAACTTCTCCGACCCCGAAACCATCGAGGACGCCTTCAACCTCACCATCGGCCGCTTTGGACAGATCGACCACCTCATCGCCAACCTCGGCACCGGCTCCGGCAAACCCGGCTGGAACCAGGACGAGTCCGAGTGGATCCGCCTCTTCGACGCTAATTTCTTTGCAAGCGTCCGCCTCGCCCAGGCCGCCACCCCCCACCTCACCACATCCGCCCAGGGCGAAGCCCCGAATAGCTCCATCCTCTTCATCTCCTCCATCACCGCCGTCGAGGCCACCCCCGCCCCGCTCCCCTACTCCGCCGCCAAGGCCGCCCTCACCAACTACGCAAAAAATCTCGCCCGCCTCCTCGCCCCCGAGCGCATCCGCGTCAACACCATTTGCCCCGGAAACATCCTCTTCCCCGGTGGCTCCTGGGAGCGCCACCTCACCAACCGCCGCGAGGCTGTGACCGAGATGCTCGCCACCGAGGTCCCGCAAGGCCGCTTCGGCACTCCCGAAGAGATCGCCTCCCTCGCCACCTTCCTCTGCAGCCCCTCCGCCGCCTTCGCCACCGGCAGCACCTACATCATGGACGGCGGCCAGACCCGCACCCTATAGGTCGATGATTGTCGGCTGAGTTTGCCTGTACCGGACAGATAATACCGCTATGCTCCGCATACTTGGAATAGCAGTGAGTCTGTCGTTAGCGATTTTTTCGAAGACAGCACCGGTAAGGGCACAGACCGTAACTTCGAAGAATGCTAATCAGGCCTGCGCCGTTTTTACCCGGGCGGGACTGAGCTTAGAAACGGTCGTAACTCCCCATATGGTTAGCGTCACAACAGGCGTGACAAAGAATGCATCCTCTTTAGCGATCCCCTTGAACTTTGCTCCCCTCTTCCAAACAACAAGCACTCGCGGCTGCACAATGGTTCTAAATGCTGCGCAAGATGAGGCTGCTGTAGGCGTTCCCCTGGAAACTCCGTCGAATACGTCCACAGCTTCGCTCATGCTCGTGCGCCTCGATCTAAAAGGAATGATATGGAGCCAACCGCTCCGGCTTGATCCTCCGCCTCCGTTGAAGACTTATGTAGACGGGCGTTACCTCAATTCGCTCGCATTGCTCGGATACCGGGAGGGCTCCTCAGACCTCATCGTCGTTAGTTCCGACAACCGCGTGATGGTGAATCAACAAAACGGGGAAACGTCAAACACTACTTCAAATCTAACTCGCGTGATTTTCAGTACGCTTACCTCTACAGATGTCGTCCATAATCGGTTCTGGAGTAGCTGCTATCAAGATCAAAAGATCTTCGGCAAACCGCAGCCGTGTTCATTATTAGCAACGTCTCTTTTCGGTATTCCGAAAAGAGGCCCCGAGGTCGTATCGCCGATATTGAAGAAGCAGCAAGGCGTCTTGCAATGGCAGCAACCTCGCTTCTATGCATGTTGGCCCTGCTCTTATATTCGGCGGTTTTCCTGTAAATCTGATGCATGCTTCGCACTTCATCTGGATCGCGAACCTTGGGGACAGTTCTATTCGTCAGATGACGGTCCACGTTGGGTTTCACGACGATGGTATGACAGGAGTCGCGGCCATCTCCCCAGATGCCGCGGTCCTCGCCTTCAGTGTTTCTATGAGCAAGCTTGCGTGCTGCCTCGTGGACAACTACATCTCACAGGGCGACCGGTTGGTAATCGTCGACCTTGAGAAGCGTAAGCAAATTGGGGAGATCTACCCGCCCGCTAAAGAGAAGCCGCTCGGGTTCGCAATCGATCACCACGACAAGCAAACCGTTCTTCTCGTCGATTGGGGAGACGGCTGGCAGCGGAGGGAATTCATCAACCCGTGAATGATAGGCACTGGATGAGATACGGTTCTCTCGAACAAGTTCGCCGCCAGCGCCTACGGCCTTCCGCCGGTCTGAGATACTAGTTCCAATGCCGGAAATCCTCCCCAACCGCGCCCAAACCCTCTTCGACCTCACCGGCCGCGTCGCCATCGTCACCGGCGGAGCCGGCCTCCTCGGCTACCATCACGGAGCCATCCTCGCCGCCGCCGGAGCCAACGTCGTCCTGCTCGACCTCCCCGTCGCCAACCCCGCTCTCCGCGCCGAACAGCTTCAGCTCGCCCACGGCCCGCAATCCGGAAGCCAGGCCCTCGGCCTCGCGGCCGACATCACCTCCGAAGCCTCCCTCCTCGAAGCCCGCGACCACATCCTCACCCGCTTCGGCCGCATCGACATCCTCATCAACAACGCCGCCAACAACCCCAAGGTGGAAGATCAGAAACCCGGCCAGCCCTGGTCCCGCCTCGAGCACTTCCCGCTCGAAACCTGGAACGCCGATATCGCCGTCGGCCTCACCGGTGCTTTCCTTTGCAGCCGCATCTTCGGCGCCGAGATGGTCAAACACAACTCCGGCGTCATCGTCAACGTCAGCTCCGACCTCGGCGTGATCGCCCCCGACCAGCGCCTCTATCGCAAGGAAGGGCTCCCCGAAGACCAGCAGCCGGTCAAGCCCGTCACCTACTCCGTGGTCAAAACCGCCCTCATCGGCCTCACCCGCTACCTCGCCACTTACTGGACCGCGCATAACATCCGCGTCAACGCCATCTCCCCCGGCGGCGTAGCCAACAACCAGCCCGACGAGTTCACCGCCAAACTCCACCAGCTCATCCCCATGGCCCGCATGGCCCACAAGGACGAGTACCAGGGCGCCATCCTCTTCCTCTGCTCCGACGCCAGCTCCTATATGACCGGACAAAACCTCATTGTCGACGGAGGGCGCAGTGTCCTCTGACCTCGAAGCCCTTACCCCCACCCCCGCTGATCACGAGTTCCACCCCGACCCCATCCCCGTCGTCCCCATCCCCCAGAACCCCGAAATCCCCACCGGCCGCCTCGCCCGTCTCATCAACCTCCTCCCCAAGGGCCAGTTCATCCGTTACCTCGGTGTCGGCGTCTGGAATACCTTCTTCGGCTACCTCAGCTACGCCGCCTTCCTCTTCCTCTTCTCGCATCTCCTCCCCCAGCGCTTGCTCTATCTCGCAGTCGTCCTCGCCTCGCTCGTCTCGACCCCCATCAACATCACAGTCGCCTACTTCTGTTACAAGTTTTTCGTCTTCCGCACGGAAGGCAACTACCTCATCGAATGGCTTCGCTGCTTCGCCGTCTACGGCGTCGGCATGCTTCCCGGCCTGCTCATCCTCTCCGCCCTCACCCGCCTCCTCCAGACCGTCCTCCACAACCACCGCGCCCCCCTCCTCGCCACCCTCGCCCATGCTCAGCAGCTCGCCGGGAGCCATCACCACCTCGTCGTCATCCTCCAGCACGCATCGAGCTCCAAAGCCGCCGCCGGCTACATCGCCGGAGCCGTCACTATGGCATTCACCACCATCTCCGGCTTCGTCGGACACCGCAAGTTCTCCTTCAAACCCGCGAAGTCCGCCGCCTAAATCTCTCGCACTCGGTAGGACATCAGCCGCCTATCAGCTCAGCCTAAAATGATCCTGATCCCGCAGCCGGAGCGTGCACAGCCTTGAAGACCATCTCCATCGTCACCCCCTGCTACAACGAGCAGGACAACGTTCTCAACCTCTACACTCAGGTCCGAGACGTCATGGCCGGCATCGGCACGTACAAGTACGAGCACATCTTCATCGATAACCACTCGCAAGACAACACCGTCGCCATCCTCAAGGGGATCGCCGCGCAGGATCCTGTCGTCAAGGTCATCGTCAACGCCCGCAACTTCGGCCACATCCGCTCCCCCATCCATGCCCTCTTCCAGGCTAAGGGCGACGCCGTCCTCGGCATCGTCGCCGATCTTCAAGACCCCCCGCCCATGATCGCCGACCTCATCCGCGAGTGGGAAAACGGCGCCTACTGCGTCCTCGGCATCAAGCGCACCAGCGAGGAAGCCTCCCTGATGTTCTGGGCGCGTAAGCAGTACTACCGCATCGCTGAACGCCTCTCCTCCATCGAGACCATTCAGAACTACACCGGCTTCGGCCTCTACGATCGCAAGGTCGTCGATCTCGTCCGCTCCTTCGACGACCCGTATCCCTACTTCCGCGGCATGATCGCCGAGATCGGCCTGCCTACCGTCAAACTCCTCTACGACCAACCCTCGCGCAAGTTCGGCATCACCAAAAACAACTGGTACACCCTCTACGACATCGGCATGCTCGGCATCATTAACCACTCCAAGGTTCCTCTCCGTCTCGCCACCTTTGCCGGCTTCGCCGGCGCTGGCCTCGCCTTTCTCATCGCTCTCGTCTATCTCCTCCTCAAACTCGCCTTCTGGTCCACCTTCTCCGTCGGCGTCGCCCCCATGCTCATCGGCATCTTCTTCATCGCCTCCATCCAGCTCGTCTTCCTCGGCGTCATGGGCGAGTACGTAGGAGCCATCTACACCCAGGTCCAGAAACGTCCCTACGCCGTCGAACTCGAACGCATCAACTTCGACAGAGGCTTCGACTTCCCCAAAACCGGCCCCGTCCAACTCCCCACACACCTCCTCCGCACAGACGATCACCGCTCAAACTCAGTCCCCTCACCCTCGTAGCATCGCTCGTCACTCGTGATTGCCCGGTCTCAACCCTGCCGACTGGCTCACGCCATCTCTCCCTTGCCGTCATCCTGAGCGCAGCGAAGAAATCCCGATCAGATTCAACTCTCACCTCTGCTCTCGGGACCTTTCGCCCTCCACTACTTACAGCGTCCATCGTCGCAGCATTATCAATGCACCCCGGAGATCATCGCATGAAAGATCTAGTCCGAAAACAGCTCACCCAGTCCATCGAAACCATGCAAGCGGTCCTCGCCAACGATCAAATCCACGAGGCCGTCATCCAAGCTGGCGAACTCACCGCAACCGCCATGAAAGCAGGCCGCAAGCTCATGGTATGCGGCAACGGTGGTTCTGCCGCCGACGCCCAGCACCTCGTCGCCGAGTTCGTTTCCCGGCTCACCGTCGACCGTCCCGCCCTTCGCGCCGTCGCCCTCACGACCGACACCTCCATCCTCACCGCCATCGGCAACGACTACTCCTACGACAACGTCTTTGAGCGCCAGGTAGAAGCCCTGGGCAATCCCGGCGATGTCCTCCTCGCCATCTCGACCTCCGGCAACTCGAAGAATTGCGTCAAAGCCCTCAAGCTCGCGAAGTCCATGGGCATTCACACCGTCGCCTACACCGGCAACAACGGCGGCACGATGTCCGCCATCGCGAACATCAACGTCATCATTCCCTCAGATACCACCATGAACATCCAGGAGTCGCACCTGGCGCTCGAGCACATCTTCTGCATGGTCGTGGAACGCTTTTACTTCGGCCCCGATTTCGGCGCAAAAACTCAGCAGCTCGCCGAGTAGCGTCCGTCCATGAGATAGCATGAGGTGCAGCGCCGGCGAGAGCCCGGATGGTGAAATCGGCAGACACAGCGGACTTAAAATCCGTACCGAGCAATCGGGTGGGGGTTCAAGTCCCCCTCCGGGCACCAACAACGAAGCCGGGATTTCGGAATAAGTGGCACTCAAATCCGCAGACCGTGTTAGACGGAATAGGTTCATCAAGATGGTGGATCAGGTAATGCCCAGAAAGGGTTCCACGCTAGACATCATCTTTCCAAACGATGCCGAAGCCTAATCACGTTCTGTGGCCTCACCGAATGAGCCGCGCGGCGGCCTCATTCAGGTTCTCGCGACGCTGCTTTTTGGGCGGCTTTGGTTAGCGGCAACGGGTTTCCTCTCTGTCGTCTTTATGTCTTAATCGTCGGCTTCCGCTTGGAAACTCGCAAGCCTTGTGTATTTCAAACTGCACCACTACCGAAGAATTCTTCGCATCCCTGTATGACCTGCGGACCTCCCTGGAATACTGTGCCAGCAGAACTAACGGCTTCGATTTGAGGATTGAGATTAGGGACGAGAACCCCTCTTCCTCCACCCCGGTTTAGTTGACCGTCATTCCTCCCACCTTGCCGGTGACCTCAGCAAAGGTGAGTCGCTTACCTATCACTTGGGATAGGGCGAGCGCGAAGCGGTCAGCGTCACTCATATTCTCCGGATTGTTGTAGCGGAAGGTCTGTTTGTCGAGGTAGCGGAAGAGATGAACGGTTCCACACTAACGCGCTTGAGTATATTCCAAAATCTCAAGGCCGTTAGTGTGGACCCGACCGTTGACATACTCAACGGGGTGGTCCACGACCTGATGGGCATCGTCGCTGGCGAGTCCGTCATAGCTGAGCAGGAAGTCGGTGTAGATCGCCGATCCCGCTTCGACGTGCTTGCGGACCTCAGATTGGAGGACATGCTTTACGACGGCTGGGAACAACCGCAGTGCGAACCTCTCCGCCGCGCTTAAGGATGCCCATAACAGCAACCTTGTCTTTGGTTCCGGTTCCGGCGATGCGGCGGTGGCGGACCCTAGTATGCATGTTGCGAGCTTTGCCACCGATGAAGGTCTCGTCAGCCTCGACCTCGCCGCCGTTGCCGCCGATCTTCAGCAGAGAGCCGTTCTGCATCGCAAGGCGGATGCGGTGGAGCATGAGCCAAGCCGACTCCTGAGTAATGCCAAGTCTGAAGCCAAGTGTGGGTTGGATGACTCTCTTGAGCGCGCCATGGTCTGCCTCAATGATGTTGTTCAGGTACTTCGACGTCCGGCGTCTTGTGTCTTTGGCTAACTGACCGTCACGCTGGAGCCGCTCGATGGCTTCTGGAGACGAGGGGAACTTATCTGTTGTGATCGATGTCGGAGGCCAGTTTCGCATGATCGTCACCGCTTTACTCAGGAAGCGGTGTGCAGCACGGATGTTTCATCGTTCGAGGAGCATGAAGTCGATTAGCCGGCCGTGCTTGTCGACTGTCCGGAACAGGTACTTCCAGCTGCCGGCGACCTTGACGTAGGTCTCGTCCAGTCGCCAGGAACTCGAGCCGTACCTTGGTAGGCTCGTACTCGCTTTTCGAGCTCGGGCGCGTAGCGATGGACCCATGATCGTGGAAAGGTCCACCTCCACGCCTCGCTCCTGCATCATCTCCGTCTAGTCCCGGTACGAGATCCCGTACTTGCAGTACCAGCGAACGCAGAGCAGGATGATTCAACCGGGAACCGACGGCGCTTAAACATGACCTATGCTACCGCCCGGTAGCTCCCGATCCCAGTTAAGCAACAGTGCCGGTTTTTTCGTCGGTCGCTAAATCGCCCGACAACATCCATCCCGGAGACCCTGGATACAAGCTCATGGGCGACTCGATTGACCTAAAGCTCTTCACCGGCCAATAGGTTTTGAGCGGTCACGAGAACCGAGCCTTAAGCCGGAGGCGTTGGTGGCTCTCTCCCGGTTAGCCCAGGGTTGGCTAGCGCGGGATCATACTTGGGATTTGGCGTAGTCATCGACGCATCGACGGACTTCCGCCATTCCGCCAGTCGATCGTGAAGACTCTTGGCCCGCGAAGCTTCGCGATTCACCAGATTCCGCCGCTCTCCAATGTCATGAACGAGATTGTAGAGTTCCAGACGTCCATCTTCAAAGAATTCAAGGAGCTTCCATTCACCGAGGCGAACAGCGCCACTGGGCGTACCGCCGGCGCCATGATAGTGGGGATAATGCCAGAAGAGTGGGCGTTCCTTCATGGACCCTCCCGAAAGCACAGGCCGCAAGGAAACACCGTCAGTCTTAACCTCGGGCAGGCTCGCTGCTTCGAGAAACGTAGCAAAGAAATCAATGGAACACACCGGATCGTGAAGGACACTTCCGGCCTTGGTCACACCCGGCCACCGGACCATTAGTGGCTCACGAATGCCACCCTCATAGAGAAACCCCTTGCCGGCCCGCAGGGGCGCGTTATCGGTGATCATCTGCTTGTTGCGGCCCTGGTATTCCAAACCGCCGTTGTCGGAGAAGTAGAAGACAATGGTGCGATCCTTCTCTCCCGATTCGTCCAAGGCCGCCAGAATCTTTCCGAAAGAAGTGTCCACAGTCTCCACCATAGCGCAGTAGGTAGGGTGGAGTTCCCCGGTCTTCCGGTTGCGATACTTGTCGACGAGCTCCTGAGGCGCCATCAGCGGAGTATGCACCGTGAAGTGCGACTCATACAGAAAATAGGGTGAGTTCTTCTCCGTATTGAGGAACTTTATGCCCTCGCTGGTCACGCAGTCGGTGAGGAACTCCCCGGGCTGCACCGTGAGCCCAGGCAGCGCGAGCGGGCCGAAGTAACTCGGCGGCTGTCCTGCAGCCGTCCCAGCAATATTGATGTCAAAACCACGATCTGTAGGCAGGCTCCCCTCGCCGCCCAAATGCCACTTGCCAATCATCGCGCTTCGATATCCTTCCGAATGAAGCCTCTCGGCGACAATCGGTGCGGAAGCGGGAAGAGAGTCCCTAAAGGCTGGCGTCAATAACTTCGCATGCTCTGGAGGTTGCATGCCCGGGATCCAATCCGTGAGGTGCAACCGCGCCGGATATTGACCTGTAAGAATGCTGGCCCGCGAGGGCGAGCAAACGGGCGCGGCAGCATAAGCATCAGTAAAGCGTGCGCTCTCTTTCCCAAACCTGGTTAGATTCGGGGTATCAATCACCGTGTTTCCGTAAGGTGCGGTGTCGTGCCATCCCAGATCGTCAGCCAGGAAGAAGAGGACGTTCCACCGATGTCCTTTAACATGCGTTTGGGCAGAAGCCACACGTAAGCACGGGCCACACACCGTGGCGGCGGCTCCCACTTTCAAGAATTCTCTACGGTTAAGCACGTGTACCTTCTTCAACCCGAAACTATAATCACAATCTTGAGACAAGAGCGTACTCGCCATCAGTTCGTCACCGCGTGGCACTGATCTCGAAACAGTACGCCCTCGACACTGTAAATCCAATATCTCAAGCAGCTAATCCTATTTCAGGCTCCTACACCGCACCTCAGATCCGACAAGATAGGTTCGTTTATCTCCACATCCCGAGCAATGCATTTAGAAACTGCGAGCGCCCCCACAGTTTGCTTGGCTACCACATTCCTGTGGAGTTCGAACTCGTTGGCCAACCACGACCGAAAGGCCGGGTCATGAGCAGATAACGGCGAATTTGCGAAAGCGCCTGCAGGTTCTGCGCAAAGAAACCAATGACAACTATGAATACAAAGCCAGGCGTATGAATACAAGCCAAGCGGTTTGCGAATGCATCCTTCCCGCCAAGGCGCGGGGCCAAGTGGAGCGACAGCTTCGTAAACCTGGTCTGGGAGATGCATCGTGAAGAATGAGATCAATCGCCGTACTTTTCTGAAATCTCTGGTGCTGGTGTGGTCACCGAGTTCCTGAAAGCATCCCCACGTCAGCTGCAGATGCACCGAACGGCGACATCGTTCAGAGGCCGAGTCGGCGCGCTGGTGCGAGCGTTACTGGCTGAGACGCAGTTCGATCCGGAGCTGGCAAAGGCTTTCTGCGAGAACTGGACGTTGCCGCGACACAAACTCGTCGTCGGAATTCTGGAGTCAAAAAGCCGGCTGCAAGAAGATCTTCGAAGACAAAGTCAGCGGCGGTCGAGCCGAACGCCCTGGTCTCGCGAAGCTCAGGAGAGCTTTCGCGAGACACTCTTGTCGTGTGAAGCTGGACAGACTTGGGCAAAACGTCAAGAACCTGGTCGATTTGGTGGGCGAGCTCCAGAAGCAGGGTGTCCAGTTCAGAAGTCTAACCGACTCCACCGATACTGGCACAGCTTCGGGCCGCTTCTTCTTTCACGTAATGGCGAGCCTGGCTGAGATGGAAAGGGAACTCACCGTTGAACGAACCCGCGCCGGACTCGAAGTCGCCCGCCAACTCGGGCGAGTGGGCGGGAGGAAAAGGCAGATGACGGAAGGCAAGATCAAATCTGCAAAGAAGCTGCTCGCCAGTGGTGTTCCGCCCAAAGACGTAGCGAGTAACCTCGGAGTGTCTGTGCCCACACTCTACGAGTGGATTCCAGCGTCCACACACTCCTGATGTGGTTTTTCTCATCTTCTGCCGAGTCCATTGATGACGAGAAGACGAGTTCGCGTTTACCGATCGCTCTCAAAGAGAGGCGAACATGACCAGGGCGTCTACGCGGCCTGGATGGAAGGACTTGTTCACGAACGCGCAATTGAGCCGGGAGCGACCTTCATGCACGGTGAACGCCAAGCAGCACATCTGCTTTTCGATCGCCTTGACGGGATCGGCCCGAAACAGTCGCGGCACCTCCTGCGGAACTTGGCATGACGCGCTACGAAATCCCCTGGATAGCCGACTTGTGGGGTGGCTGCGGAGAATCTTGGCGGGAACATCCGTAGTTCTGACTTGAGCGACGCAGAGGAATACGACTTCTGGCTTGATCGCCTGCAATCTCTCTGTGAACTGGCCGGAGTGCTGCCGACGGTGTTTGACCCAGCAGCGTTGCTCCGAGTGGTCGCAACGCTAGAAAGAGACCCAGTCAGCTAGTATGACCGCGAGCATAACCTGCCTCAACATGGCACTGGCCGCAGGCACAAGACTGGATGGACCGGGACCCCCGCTTAGGTCGACAGATATAAGAACACACCGAGACCGCTTAGAACATTGCCGGGTAACCAACCCATTGATGCCTGAGCTTTGTCATGAACTCAACGAACCGGGGATCTTGTCGAAGTTTCGATAAATTTGGGTCGGTTTCGAACAGTGGGTAGCAAGGAAACCCGTCCATAGACGCGAAATCCAACCACTTCACGGCCTGCTCCGGCTTGTCCATAATAGCGAAAGCGATAGCGATGTGGTAAGCAGAGTGATGAAAGTGACCAAATCCCTTTCCTGTCCTTATGGCCACTTCAATTTTGGTTTCCGCCACGGATTCTTCGCCCGCCGAAGCGGCTAATACCGCTTGCATACTGATAAACAGGGCGCCATCATCTTCTGGGTAATCCGTCAATAACTGGTTGATCAGTGCGGAAGCCTCTTCGCTTTTCCCGAGGTTGAAAAGAACCCAGGCGGTTTGATAGCCGATCAACGACGGATTCACGTCCTGAGGGATGGTACGCAGAACGGCCAAAGCTTGTTCATGCTTCCCTTGAAATGCGAATGTCTGTGCTGTCCGGTAGATTGCGAGGTTATTGTTCGGGTTCGTCAAGGCTGCTTCTTGCGACTCGCGTAAAGCGTCTTCAAAATAACCGATGTGGCAGTAGATCAGTGCAAGCTGATTTCGCGCCTCATCCAAATTGGGATTCAGGGCGACGGCCCGCCGATACTCTCGAATCGCTTTTCCATGAGGAAAATGGTTCGCCGGCGTCCAAAGGAGGCGACCTCGGGCGAGGTAAGCAACGGCTAAATGTGGATCAATTGACAGTGCCTTCTCCACAGATATGAAGGCCTTCTCCTGCCACTGTCTCTCATGTGGAGCAAAAAGAAAAAGCTTCCACACGTATGTCTGAGCAAGTTCCGCATAGGCCAACGCGAAGGTTGGATCAATAGCGATTGCGTGCTCGAACGCCAACATCGCGGTTTCATTGTCCGCTTTATTTTGATGCTGGGCATAGAAGCGCCCACGCAGATAGCAATCGTACGCCTCGGGGTTAACTGTGAGCGCGGAGCTAAATTGCATCTGCTCGTGGGGAGTCAAGTCGGCGCGAATCTCGGCCGCGATCGTTGAGGCCACTTCTTTTTGCACGGCCAGTATCTCGCCGAGGTCCCGATCATAGTTGTGGGACCAAATCTGGGCTCGATCAGGCAGCTGAAAGACCTTCACGGCGATCCGCACTTGGTCGGCGAGCCTTATCACTGATCCTTCGACGAGCATGTCCAAGTGCAGTTCGCCCGCTGAATTGGAAACAGCTTCGCCCGCACTTCCAGGTTGAGAGATGACGGAGCCAAGGAATACCTTCAGTTGATGGATCCGGGCAAGTTCACTGATCAATGCTTCAGTTAGAATCTCGGCGAAATAGTCTTGTGAATCATCGCCGGAAGTATTTTGTAGCGGGCTTACAGCGATCGACCTGGTCTGGAATAAGGGGAGAATTCCAGGGTGTTCCTGGCAGATGTCGGCTGGCCGCTGCTGGCGAATGGATGGGACCTGGCGATCGCCAGCGGCCTCGATTGTCATATGGCTGCCGAGCGACGACGAAGGAGCGCCGGCGCCAGCTTCGACAACCAGTTGATTGGCAGCGTGCGCGAAGTTCACTTGAGCGACGGAGCGACTCCTCACTCAGGCAAGTAGATTTCGGTCTCATCGACTGGAACGGGAGCCACAAGCTCCGCGTCCGCGATGAAACGGTAGCCTCGCCGGGGTGCAGTTTGGATGTACCGCGGCGAGGCCGCTGAATCGCCGAGCGCCTCTCGCAACCTGTTCACCGCGTTGTTAAGGCCGTGGTCGAAGTCGCCGAACGAGTCGCCCGGCCATAATTGCGAGCGCAATTCCTCACGGGTCACTAACTCGCCGCGCCGTTGTACCAGCAGGACCAGCAGACGTGCCGGTTGTACCGCAAGCCGCTCCTGTCGACCTTGGCGGCTTAGGCAACAGGTCCTTAGATCCAGTTCGAAGGAGCCAAAACGAACTGCTCTCGCTTGTTGCGGAGAACTGATCACGGGGAATCCTCAAGCGTCCGCAGAGTGCCTTTGAGCATATAGGACCCTGCCTGCGGTCACAAGAAAATCTACGTCACTGATAAGCACGGGCTTGCTGAGGGATGATTCGGGGACAGAATCGAGAGATCTCCGTGATTGCACTCGGGAAGCGATTCGCGCAAGGTAGTTCCCTCCAACAGGAGCTACTAGGAGTCCTTCATGAAAACGTATCTTTTCGGATCGGTACGGTTCGCCGTACGCGTCACATTTCCCCTGGCGATCTACTTAGCCTTTATGCTGCCCTTGCGCCTCCAGGCGCAAAACGTGGTGACGCAGTGGAACAATATTGCGATTACACAGGCACGCGCCAGCACCGCGCCGGGGGCAGCTTCCTCCGGGGCAACAAGCCTTTACGTCGCCTATGTCGAGCTCGCGGTGTACAACTCGATGGTTGGTATCGAGGGCAAGTACGAGCCCTACAAATACAGCGTTCCTGCTGCCAGAGACGCATCGCCCGAGGCCGCTGCGGTGGAGGCCGCCTATCGCATGCTGCTGCATCTGCTGCCCGACAGGGCAGTTGCTCTTACCGCGGCGTACAACCTGTCGATGGCGGCGATCCCGGATGGACCCGCCAAAACCGCGGGTCAATCTGTCGGGCTGTTTTCTGCCAATACACTTATCTCCTTGCGCGCTGGTGACGGCCTCGGGGTTCCCTGGCCGTACACGTATCCATCCACACCCGAGCCGGGCGTCTACATCCCAACGCCCGGGGTAACTTCGCTCGTGACGCCGTGGGCAGGCCAGATGAGACCATTCACTTTCAACAACCCCGCCCGGTTCCTGCCTGATGAGCCACCTCCCGCCTTGAAAAGCCGGAGATGGGCCGAAGACTACAACGAGGTGAAGTTGCTTGGAGCAGTGGACAGCACCGTCCGCACGGCCGCCCAGACCGAAATCGGCCTGTTCTGGACCGATCACACCACTACCCAGTACGGACGCATGCTGCAATCGCTGGCTATGCAGGAGAAGATGAGCCTTCTGGACAGCTCGCGCCTGATGGCGATGTCTTTCACTTCGCTCGCCGACGCTTATATCGGCTGCGTCAACGCCAAATACCACTTCAGCTTCTGGCGCCCGGTGACGGCGATTCGCAACGGCGACATCGACGACAACGAGCTAACGGTACCCGACCCGGCATGGACCCCGCTGGGCGTCACGCCCGGGCATCCCGAGTATCCCGCCGCCCATGCCTGTCTCACCGGTTCCCTCGCAAACACGCTGGAGCAATACTTTGGAACACCGCACGTGCACCTCACCGTCAGCAGTGCGGTCACGAATACGACCCGCTATTTCGACAATGTTCATGAACTTGAACGCGAGATAGACGGTGCACGCATCTATGCCGGCCTTCACTACCACCACTCCCTGGTCCAGGGCTTTCTCCTGGGTCACAAGGTCTCTCACAACGTCACTACCAACTACTTCGCCCCGGAGAGGAAGCACCCGAAGGACTGAAGCCCGTTGAGCGATCACCCACTCATGCAGCGACCCATAGTGCATGAATGGGTGAGACATTTGGCTCGGCCTTCTCCGCTGGTTTCCCTGCCTGTTAGTACTGATAACCGAGCCTATGGGTTGCACGGATGAGTAGGTCGCTCTCATAGGCTTCCGCGTATGCATGAAGGACGCCGGGCATACTGGACGGCGATCTCTTGGTTGTGGATCGTGCGGCCAAGCCGAGCAACGGGAGTGTGGTCGTCGTGGCAGTCAATGGTGAGTACACGGTGAAGCGGCTGCGCCGCGGTCCTGATTGCGTATGGCTCGACCCCGGCAAACCCTAAGTACCAGCCGATCTGCGTGTCAATCGGGGAAGAACTGCACGTCTTCGGCGTGGTCAAACACGCCATCCACACGATGCGATGAGCCATGGAAGAGTCTTCGGGCCTTCTACTGCAACAACTTCAACGTCTCCTGCGAGCGCGTCTTCCGGCCCGATCTCGAAGGCGTTCCCGTCATCGTGCTCTCAAACAACGATGGTTGCGCCGTAGCTCGTTCGTCGGATTATGTGGAATCCATTCGTTTGTCAAATTTGTGTCAACTCTTCGAAAGGATGTTCGCTGCAAGGGCCGTAGATGCCGACAAATGCGTTTCCCCTCACCTGTTCCGGTCGACTCATCCCGTTCTGGTCATCGGCGAAGCGAGACGCTTGGACGATGCCTGCCCACTCAGACCTCATCAGAGAACAAGACGTGGATCGGTGTCGGCTTTTCTTCCGCTGGTTCGCAAAGTCCGGATCTGCTCGACGAAAACGGTTTCCAGCTCCTGCAATGTCTCAGTCGGTGTGCCACCAGTGAACTCCGCGAAGTCGTGGACCATATGCATCTGGTCGTAGTAGCCGAACTCATGTGCCACATCCGTCCAGGATTTAGCGGTGGAGCTCGCTTTATCGGTAAGGGCCGCTTCAAACCGGGCAATTCTCGCGAAGAGCTTGGGGCGCATTACCACTTCCTCGGCGAATCTGCGTTGAAACTGGCGCATGCTCATTCCGGCCGTGTCCGCGAGAGCGAGGATGTTCACGCGACCGCTGGCAAGGATGACCTGTTCTGCCGCAGCGGAAATGCCACCAAATGGGCGCGACCGCAGAGACTGACGCAGCAGGAAGCTATCCGTCACACGCACACGCTCGCCAAACGACCTGCACTCACCCAGCCGCTCCCGGAGCTGCGTAATCGAGCTTCCCAGGACCGATTGAGCGTCATAGTCTTTGTCTGTCACCTCTCGCGTGCAGATCGAGAACAGCCGATGCAATCCATCCGGCTGAAACATGATCACGAACGATTCGAGACTCCCTCGAAGGTGCATCTCGACGCGACGGTAGGTCTGCAGATCGACAACCACTGTTTTAGGAGCTTTCAATAGCACCGCTTGGTTGGCATAGCGAACATCGACCGGATCGCCAAAATCGAACTCGATCATGGGCGTAGCGCGGGCAGGGACGGGATGCACAACGACACGATCGCCGATCTGGACCTTTCGCTGAACATAGAATCGAACGAGCTTCGAAAGATTCGGCGAAGGCGCGCAAAAGCGAACCTGGAGCATGGACGTCTCCTCCCCACTCAATCTCAGGACGGTCGAGGGGCGTGCTGCCGCGCCTATGGTGCCATATCGCCGCGCCAATGTCATGCAGAAGGACCTTGCAGGTTACGGAGCCAGCCAGGAAACGAGATGGTGCCAGGCTGAACTGGTGCCGATCGGACCCGCCTCGAGCGGTCCAGAGACAATCCGCAACGCCGCGAGTCCCCATGTGAGCCGGTGAACTCGCCCCTGGTCCAGCAGATCTCTCCCGACTGCGGCCAGCACAAACATCGAGATCGGAACAATCACAATGGCTCCGGGCAGCGATGTCAGCGACGGCGTGTGACCGATCAGGTGAGTCAGCGGAGCAGGCATCAGTTCTATGTTTGCGAACAGCATCAGGCGCTTGTGAAGCTCCGGCCTGCGCCGGTAAGCCACGGCAGCGATCGCCAGTACAGAAAAGATCAGCAGATTGCTCAGCGGGAACACGGCTTCGTATGCTGCATCCCCTGCGACGTGAAGATCCCCGCTCAGATCGAACCCACGCCGTACCATCGCGATTGTGACTCCATACCCCAAGGGGATCATCAACGCCAGGATGGAAAGCGAGGCTAAGCCGAGATTACGGTGAAGTCTCTTATAGCCAGTCGCGACCAGTCCACTCTGAACAAGAAAGAGGAGAAGCCACGCAAAGAAGACGATGCCGTGGGCGGCCACGAGCCCGGACACGGGTGCGTGCCGTCCAAGGGGGTGCGCCATCGAGGGCACAAATCCTGCCAGGGATGTGGCGATCATCGCCAGCGCCATCGCGGGGAAGAACCATCGCCGTACCAAGTGCCGTAGTCGCAATCCCGGTGCTATCGGAATGGATGCCGTGGCCATATGCGTCCTTGTGTTCACCGTGAGATTAGCGACGCGCCCACTCGCTCAATAGTAAAAATGCGACTTACGAACAACTTCTCTGGTTTGCTCCTGGATGATCGGCAAATCGCAGCGGTAGCGGATGCCTACGAGGAAGATTCATGCTCGCTGTGAGTTTTCATGCGTAAACTCTCGGCAAACGACTTCATAGGAGGCTCTATGTCTTCAGTCACCGGCTTTGACGGTGCGTTTGTTCGAGCGAATGATCCAGAAGCTCTGTACGAATGGTAAGAGCGGCATCTCGGCCTGACGAGGTCCGAAGGGTGCTTCGCGTTTCCTGCCTCGATGCAGCGCGCCCACATCGTCTTCGCCTTCTTCCGGCAGGGCGTCTCGGCAACGCTCCAGCCGCGATTGAGCACCTGAATGTAGAGGAACCGTAAAGCGGCAAGCCGCTGAGTCACGGTGTTCGGCGCCAGCTTCCAGGTGCGGAACATCGCAGCCTGGTACTGCCGGATGTGTTCGATTCCGAGCCGGTCGGGTGGACAGCCGAAGTAGCGAGCGAAATGCTCAACGTGCGGATCTACGTGCGGGTCGTCGATGGAGTGTAGTTGCGCCGCTCCAGCTCCTCAAGCATGATCTGGAGTAGACGGGTCACAGAGAAACCTCCTCCTCTGCGAGAAACGCTAGATCAATATCTTTGCCGCTCGCACAGCCCACGCGCATGCATCCGCCGCGAAGCGGCTTCGTTCAAGTCGGCTTGTCGTCAGCAGTCACCGAAAAGCGGGCGTCGGGCATGACGTGAGCTTGGCGACCAACCTTTCATGACCAGCTACTCCGTCCTCCACGGCCCGCAGCTCGTCTTCGTTCAAGGGAATCTCGGAGGTCTCGACCATCATCAGCGGAACACATTAGATCCTGTGCGTTTGAACTCGAGCGAGGCAAAGGGTCGCGTTGAGCGAGCGAACCGCACCCCGACGGGTCTACAGACCAGACTTCGAATCGAAAACGGACAAAACCGTTTTGCAGAAACGACGACACTTACGCTTTGCAGCAACGCGAAAGCTCCGCCCTGAGCTGGTTGCATCTACACGCATCAAACGTCTTCAGTAGGCGAGAATGAGCGTGAGGGAAAGAATGAAGTACTTTGGCGTGTGGTCCACGGCGCTTGTTTTGTGCGTCGTATCCGGTTCAGCCTCGGCATTGCAGACAGCGCAGCCGTCACAGACAGTCCAGCAGACGTTGGCCATGGTTGAGACCCTCCCCGAATCACCCGGTGCTCTCCTACAGGTCGCGCCGCAGATCTTGACCCCTGAGCTCCGTGGAACCGCGCGTGTTGAAGGTGTCATCCTAGACGGGAATAACAATCCGGTTCCGGACGCAAAAGTCACACTCTCTGCCCGCGGCCGCTTTGAGGAGCGCTCCGTAACTACCGGGGCCGACGGAGCGTTCTCCTTCTCCGACCTACCCATCGAACAGTTCCGCCTCACCATCGTCGCAACGAGCTTTGAAAGCTTTACCTCACCCGAGTTCGCCGTCAAGGCCGGCCAGACCGTGATCGCGCCCCGGACCTCCCTCAAAGTCTCCGCCATATCCACCTCCGTCGACGTCGTCGCTGACTCCTCCCAGGTCGCCGTTGCCCAGGTCCAGGAGCAGGAGCAGCAGCGCGTCTTCGGGGTCTTCCCCAACTTTTACACCAGCTACATCTGGAAGGCTGAGCCCATGCCTACCAGGCTGAAGTACCGCCTCGCCTCCCGCGCCATCATCGACCCATTCACCCTGCTCATCGTCGCTGGGGTCGCCAGCGCCGAGCACTACAATGGCACTTACCCCGGCTACGGCCCCGGCATTGGAGGTTACGGCAAGCGCTTCGGAGCCGCCTTTGGAGACGCCCTGACCTCCCGCATCATCGGGAGCGCCATCCTCCCCTCGGTCCTCCATCAGGATCCCCGCTACTTCTACCAGGGCTCCGGAAGCATCGCATCCCGCAGCACCCACGCCGTCGCCTCCACCTTTATAACCCGCGGCGACAACGGCAAAACACAAATCAACTTCTCGCACCTCATGGGCAGCCTCGCCGCTGGCGCAATCGCCAACGCGTACCACCCCGCCTCCAGCCGCGGTCTCGGCCTCACCTTTGAAACCTTCGGCATCTCCACCGGCGCAAACGCATTGGGCAATTTGTTTCGGGAATTCGTTCTCCGCGGCCTTGAGCCTTCGGTACCCGTCTTCGCGAACGGAAAGCACTAATCGGAGGTCAGCTCCCGCCTCCATCTCTCTTCCTGCAAACCCTTCGGCTCAAGCGAGGAGGCTGTCACCTTGAGGTCGGGATTGGGCCGGGGGGCAGACGCGGGAAGCTTGTTTGCCCGGAATGGCGGCCCTCGCTCGTTTTGAGTACTCCAAGGAGCTTATGACGACTTATGTGCAATCACACTCGGTTCTCTGTAGTGTGCTTGCGTTCGAGCTGCGCTTCATCCTAGCTGCTTAGCTTTCCACAAAAGCATTCCGGAGGACCGCCGCACTGCGATGCAAGTCCTGCATTTCGGAATCGCTGAGCGGCAGTTCCAGAACCTTCTCGACGCCATGTGAGCCGAGAACACAGGGAGTGCTCAGGCAAACGTCTTGCAATCTATATTGTCCATTCAGCCGGGCTGAGACCGTAAGGACCGAACGCTCATTGCGCAGTATTGCTTCGCATATCCGCTCAATACAGGAGGCAATGGCGTAGCAGGTATTTCCTTTCAGCTCCAGCACCTCTGGTCCAGCGTTTCGAACCTCTTCGAGAAGCTCATTAGAGGAGGGAAGATCCTCGGCGCCAGGGTAGCTGGCAAGGGGCATTCCAGCCACCCGAGTTCCACTCCAGACCGCCACGGAAGAATCTCCATGTTCGCCAATAACATAACCATGCACAGAGCGTGCCTCAATGCCAAGTTTTTCACCCAGCAAGGTACGAAGACGATTGGTATCGATCACTGTGCCTGAACCAATCACCTGCGAATGGGGAAGGCCTGACTCCTGCTGCGCGATATAGGTCAGGATGTCCACAGGATTGCTGGCGACGAGCAACACACCGGCGAATGTCTCCGCTTTGAGCTTCCGGATGCAGTCGCGGAGGATCTCCGCGTTCTTCTCAAGTAGCTCCAAGCGAGTTTCTGCTTTGTCCGAACTCGCGGCCCCTGCGGCAAAGATGACGATGGCGCTCTTTGCAGCGTCCCGGTAATCGCCTGCAATGACCTTCACGGGCTGGCCGAGAGGTACGGCATGCTGGAGATCGCTTGCCTCACCTTCCGCCTTCCGCGGGTCCCGATTGATTAGCACGATTTCACGAGCTGTGCCCTTCAAGACCAGGGCATACGCGCAGGTCACACCCACTGCCCCGGCTCCAATGATCGTGATGCGCGAGCCTTCTGTCGTACTCTCTTGGCAATCTGTCATGAACTTCTCCTATGTGTGGCTAAGACGCTCCCTTTGTTCGGTTCCGCGCAGAACAGCAGAGGTAGTGGTTTAGATGGCTGGACATCTAGACCGCTCGAGGGCACCAAAGGTAACAACGACAAACCGCATTGCTGTGGGCTGAAGGGAACCCGCCACCATTGAGCTCTGCAGACCTCAGGTTCCCGATCTACTAGGTGGCGGGAGCGGCGGGTGAGCGGCTGGAATATGGTGAAGAACACGCCCTTGCCACCATGCAGTTTTTTGCGAGTTAACATGGTGTTGAAAGCGGCTACGAAGACGCCGACCTCTGAACCGTCGACGATCCGGCCGGAGATGGGGCGCCGCGTGGGCGTGGCTTGCTCTTTTCTCTTCAGCCCGCGGATGCCTCGGCCTATAATCGGCGCGTGCAGCGCCCATTCTGAAGCGCGGCGGTGTTCGCTGCGTTGAGTTCCCCATGCTGAAACGGTTTCTTCCTGTTCCGCTCCTCTGTCTCGCAGGACTCTTGCACGCGCAACCGGGAGCTTCGCCTTCCCCGCCGAAGACTTATCCGATGCAGGTGCCGGTCCTGCGGATCACCCGCACATGATTCGGGCCGTGCTGATGCACCCGCACCTACGAAGCAGCCGATTGCGTTTGCCCCGGGTGGATCTCAGATTGAGATGCTCGATGGTGAGGAGTTTGTGATCTATGCGCTTGATACGCAGCCGCCTCGGGCATCCGGTTCGGGTTGTTGGAACGTCGGCTTCAACGTAACCAGTTGTCAAATGCCATGGTCTTGTACCGGTGTTGTCCGTCATGTAAGCGGGCCTACTCTCGCAGGAGGTTCGGTGGGAGAGCCGAGGATCTGATGCTTCGATCTGTCGTTCGATGCTGCTCTGTTGCTCTTTTCTGCCTCGTTGCCTCGGGACGTTTGCTGAGTCAAACGCCGCCGGCGTCCAATGATCCCGTCTACACACTGCATGCGAACAGCCGGCTGGTGCTGACGGACGTCACCGTCACGGACCGTGCGGGCCATCCAGTCCACAATCTCCCCGCCACCGCGTTTCACATGTACGAGGGCAAGACTCCACAGGAGATCGCGTCGTTCGAGGAGCACAAGGGGCTGGCGTACTCGCCCACAAACAGCGGCGTGGCGCCGCCGAAGGGCGTCTACAGCAATGACTTTCTGCTTCACGCGCCGCCTGTCCTGAACATCATCGTGCTCGATCTCACGAATCTGGGGCTTGAAGACCAGATGTATCTCAGCTTTCAGCTTTCGTTATTCCTCAAGCATCTGCCGGAGGGCGAGCCGCTTGCCATCTATGAGCGCGACGGGGCGATCGGCGTCTTTCTCCAGAGCTTCACGACCGACCATGGCCTCCTTGTGAAGGCTCTTCATCGGGGGCTGCCACGATTTCCACCGCGAGGTGCGGAGTATCTCAGCGACATCGATACGTTGAGGCAAGTTTCGGCTTACCTGGGGGAAATGCCGGGACGAAAGAATCTACTGTGGTTCTCGGGCGGCTCGGCTGCGTTTCTTGTTCCGGATGCGACGCAGTATCAGGACAGCGAGTCGTGGCGACGGCTGTACGACTCGCTCGAGGCCAATCGGATTGCGGTGTACCCGATCGACGCGCGCGGGCTGGTTGTGGCCTCCGATTTCGGCAGTCCCTCGCCGGTCCCCAGCAGTACAAGCGATCGTTCCGCGACGGCCGCGAGCGGCATTAGCTCGGCCTCGACCGGGCAGCATGGGTTGATGAACGAGGTGGCCGAGGCGACGGGCGGCCGAGCGATCTACAACAACAACGGTCTAGAGCAGGCGGCAGTTTCGGTCACGACGAACGGGGCAGAGTTTTACAGCCTGACTTACTCGCCGCGCAACTACAAGCAGGACCGAAAGTGGCATAAGGTGCGCGTAACGCTCGACAGCCCGGAGTACACGCTGAGCTATCGCCGTGGGTACTTTGCCGATGGGGTGAATACGGATCTCGCGAAGGCTCACGGTTCCGGCACGCGCATGATGACCGGCGGCGGCGACACGACGCCGGTGGAGGACGGACGGGTGGCACCGATCATTTTCAGGGCGCGGGTTGTGCCGACCTCTGAGCTGGCCAGTGCGCCCCCGGTCGCGGGGTCTGCTGCGCCGGCGAAGTTGAAGCGTGGGACTACACCGTACTCTGTCCGGTACGCAGTGCCGGTCGACGCGGTGACCGTCACACCGGTCGCCGGAGCAAAGACGGTGAAGCTGCTCGTTGCAGCGTTTGCCTTCAGCCCGACGGGCACGATCCTGGAGCGGCATGTCGAGCGCTTCACGCTGGCGATCAATGAGGAGAGCTTTCGCGCGTATCCGCACGCGGAGCTCCCGCTCAACCAGAACCTGCAGCTCGGCAAAGGAGACGTGTATCTGTTTCTGGCGATTGTGGATGAAGTGACGGGACGCACCGGGGAGTTGCAGATCGCGATGCAGGTGCCGGCTGCACCGAAACAGCGGAAGTGAGATTCACTCTTCCGGCCATGAAAACACCAGTGCGAGCTCCTGTGCACGCGACCCGCATCGGCACGGCAAGCTGGTCGATTCCTCGCGCCTGTGCGGAGGACTTTGCCGGCGACGGATCGCACCTCGACGTATGGGTACCGGCTTCACCCTGAAGATAATTTAGTTCATCGTACGGAGGTCGCCATGAACTGCGGCTTCGGTCCGGTTGCTCCTCACGACCTACGCAGGACTTGTGCCCACCTCTGCCACCAAGCTCGAGGTGAGCTTGAACAAATTCATTTCTTCTCGGACACGTGTCCGTTCAGACGAACGGAGCGCTACCTTGGCTGCAAGCAGCGACTCCGAATGCAGTCAACGACCGGATCGGGCTGGAGCCGCCTGAAGGGCGTCGCTCCTCCCTAGACGACTCATCGGGACCAAATCCTGCTGCGATCCGCATAGACGACTAAAAGGTCAGACCGGTTCCTCCTGCGCCTAGTGATGGAGAACGCTGAGGACGGGCCCTTCTCCGACTCCTCTTCGCTTCCTCCGAGGTCCATCCGTGCGATGAGCGATGGTATAAGAATGCCAAACCTCGCTGTGAGGTCAGATCTTTTTATGCTTGAGTGGTAGAAATTGGCCGAGCCCGTTCGACGTGGTTGTAGAACGGCAACCCTGCTGGAACCAACGACGAGGAGCTAAATGGATGCGTTTCATGATGATGGGGATCCCAACGGGCATGAATGAGCGACATTCACAGGACGATTGAGGCCGTGTGGAAGATCGAGTCGACCCGTCTCACCGCCGGGATCGCCCGCGTCACCCGCGACATCGGCATTGCCGAGGAGCTTGCTCAGGATGCGCTTGTTGCGGCCCTCGAACAATGGCCAGAGAACGGTATTCCGGAAAAACCTGCGGCGTGGCTGATGACAGCAGCGAAGTGGCGCGCTATTGACGCGCTGCGCCGCGGCCGAATGCTTGAGCAGAAGCACCGAGAGATTGGGCGAGAAATGGAACACCAACAGCAGCGACTCGGTGAAGCAATGGATCACGCTCTGGACCAGGTGATCAATGACGACGTCCTTCGCCTCATCTTTATCGCCTGCCATCCGGTGCTGGCCATCGAGGGGCGCGTTGCGCTCACGCTTCGCCTTGCCTGCGGCTTTACAACAGCGGAGATTGCAAGAGCTTTCCTGGTCCCGGAAAAGACGTTAGGCCAACGCATTTTTCGAGCCAAGCGGACACTTTCCGAGGCTCATGTTCCCTTTGAGACGCCGCGTGGTGATGAGTTGAAGAAGCGGCTTGAATCTGTGCTGTCCGTGGTCTATCTAATCTTCAACGAGGGATACACCGCATCCTCAGGAGAGGAGTGGATGCGGGCAGCACTTTGTGAGGATGCACTCCGGCTTGGGCGCATGCTGGCGGAGCTTCTTCCCGAAGAGTCCGAGGTCCACGGCCTTTTGGGGCTAATGGAACTGCAGGCGTCGCGTGCCGCAGCGCGTAGCGGACCAGCAAGAGAAGCCGTTCTCCTGCCGGAACAGGACCGTTCTTTGTGGGACTCCGCACAGATCGAGCGAGGAATGGCTGCGCTCCATAGCGCGCAGAGCCTGGGTGGGGGCACCCACAGTTACGCCCTACAGGCGGCCATCGCTGCTTGTCACGCGCGAGCCAACACTGCAGCCGAGACCGACTGGGAGCAGATCGTGCTTCTCTATGACGCCCTACTTCAGATCAGCTCATCGCCGATCGTGGCGCTGAACCGCGCCGTGGCGGTCGGAATGGCACAAGGACCGGCGGCTGGGCTCCACGCCCTGGATACTCTCGCGGCTGAGCCTGCGCTGGCCAACTATCATCTGCTCCCCAGTGTCAGGGCAGATTTGCTTGTGAAGCTGGGACGATATGCCGAAGCTCGCGAGGAGCTTCAACGCGCCATGACGATGACGGACAACCGCCGGGAACATGAATTGTTGTCGAAAAGGCTAAAGCAGGCGACGTTTATAGATTGACTTAAAAAACTTAGGCAATTTGTAGAATTCGGGTCAGGCCATTCGTCGAGATAGTGAAAGCAGGTCAGACCGGCCGGTCCGAAGACTTTACAGGATCAAGGAGAAATCATGGCGCAATATTTGGTTGCGATTCACCACCCCGACAACTACGACCCGTCTTTGGAGGACGAAGCAATGGAACGAGATATCGATGTGCTTAACGAAGAGATGGAGGCTGCTGGTGTCAGGGTCTTCGCTGGAGGCCTGCAGCCCTCGGCAAGGGCGAAGTCGCTGCGATTGCAGCCCAATGGCAAGGTGCTGATCACGGATGGGCCGTATTTGGAAGCCAAGGAGCACGTGGGTGGTTTTTGGTTGCTGGAGGCTGCCGATCTGGACGAGGCCCTCGACTGGGGGCGCAAGGCTGTGGTCGCGTGCCGGGCACCGGTTGAGGTACGCCAGTTCCTCCAAATGCCGGAGGACTCCACAGAGGCAGTTGGGCGGTAGTGGCAACACTGCCGTTGGCCACGGATGGACCATTTCGTGAGGCCGGCCTGGCCCACTCTCAGGAGGAAAACAATGCGGAAGAAGAAGGTTGGCGCAATCGCAATCAAGAGCTTCGCACTGCTTGTTGTGCTCGGCGCGGCGTTCCAGGCGATGGCAAAGGATGCCACGACACCGTATCCGAAGATGGCCCCGACCGACCAATACCTCATGACGGATCAGGATGCGGAAATAGCCCTGGCGCGAAGTCCAGCGCCTGGGTCCATTTCACGCGCGATGCTGCATTGAAACATAGGGGAACCCGCACTTTCGGATTCCAAAAGTCAGAATCAGGTGCGGACGTCCACGAACGTGCCACGATACACACACGCCTTTGACCGAGATTTCGAAACGATGAAGTTCAAGAACCAGTACCTCCGCACCCCGCTCGGAAACTCTGTCTATGCAACACAGCAGTCAGCACCACCAGTCGCTGCTCTTACGTCATCGGCTCCAGGTCAGACGGACGGTTCGGCCACGTACTAAACACCAGGAGCGCAGGATTGCTGCCGTGACGGCAGCTTCGCTAGTGCTAGTGGTTCTCGAAGTGTACTTCGGTATGACAGAGCTCCGGGCGCGCGGCACACTCCGAACGGATACTCTCCGTACGGGCGCTGAGGCTGGCGTACTCGGCTAGCCAGAGAGCTTGGCCCGGAAGAATGCCGAGAATGAGCGTGGCGGCTGCGGCAATGGCAAGGCCGATCCCGGCGGGGACGCTGACCGGGCGAAGAGCGTTGAGCCGGGTTGTCTCCATTGTCGGGCGGGTATAGATGGCCGCCAGCAGACGGAGGTAGTAGAAGCACGCGACGCCGGAGTTGACCAGGCCGATCACCGCCAGCCACACCTTGCCAGCGTGGAGGGCGGCGGTGAAGACGTAGAACTTGCCGAAGAAGCCTCCGGTGGAAGGAATGCCGATGAGAGACAACAGGAAGAACGCCAGGAGCGCGGCGAGGACAGGCCGCTTGAGGGCGAGGCCGGTGAAGTCATCCAGGGTGCGGGTCGGCTCCTCGTAGCCGCTGAGCTCCGTAATCACGGCAAAGGCGCCCACGTTCATCGCGGCATACGCGGCGGTGTAGAAACAAGCGGCGGCGATCCCATCGGCGGGAAAGGCGGTGAATGCGACCAGGAGGTATCCGGCATGCGCGATCGAGGAGTAGGCGAGCATGCGCTTGACATCGCGCTGGAAGAGAGCGCCAAGGTTGCCGATGCACATCGAGAGTGCGGCAAGGGCCCAGAGCAGCGCACTCCATCGATGTTGCATGGAGGGGAAACCGGAGAACAGGATGCGGAGCAGGACGGCAAAGGCGGCGGCCTTCGGAGCGGTGGACATCAATCCAACCACCGGAGCTGGGGCGCCTTGGTAAACGTCCGGGGTCCACACGTGGAAGGGTGCCGCCGAGACCTTGAACCCAAGGCCGATGAGAATCATCGCGACGGCCATAAATGCGAGTCGGGGTGTTGCCGTGGTGGCGAGCCCGGCGGCAATCGCGCCGATGCTGGTCGATCCGGTGGCTCCAAAGGCAAGTGCTATGCCGTAAAGGAAAAATGCGGTAGCAAACGATCCGAGCAGAAAATACTTGATGGAAGACTCGGAGCCCGTCGCCTGACCCTTGCGGAATCCGCATAGGATGTAGGTCGCGATCGACGAGATCTCGAGGCCGATAAACACGACCAGGAGTTCCACGGCAGAGGTCATCAGCATCATTCCGACGGCCGCAAAGAGATTGAGGGCGAAGTACTCGCCGGCATGGGTCGCATTGCCGCGGAAGTAGTCGAGCGAGGTAAGCAGGGTCACCATGACGACAGCGGCGATAAGGAGGTGGAACAGGACGGAGAAGGCGTCCACCTGAATTGTTCCAGAGAACGCGCGGGTGGTCCCGAAGCCGAGCTGATACCAGCTGGCGGCGCCGGCAAGAACGGTGCCGCCGATAGCAAGCCAGCCGAGGGGCTTGCGCGAGGTCGTGGCGGAGAGGACGGGTTCGACCAGCATAACCAGGACGCCCGCTATGGTCAGGACAATCTCGGGGAGGAGGGCGAGCATGTTTGAAGACATCACTTCTTCGCCTCCGGAGCAGCTTCATCAATTGCAGGGACGCTCGTCTCCGAGTGGGCGGTGGATCCGGACATCACGGTGCTCTCGGTCTCAAAACCCTTGACCGGGGTCTGAGGCTGGGGAAGGGTTCGGGCGAGACTGGTTCCCGCGACGTCGATAGCGCGCATCCAGTACGGCGAGGCAACCCCCATCACAAGAAACAGAAGAACAAGTGGCCAGAGGGCGATGTGCTCGCGGGCGTTCACATCCCACCCGTCCACCTCTGCCGGGCGAAGGCCTGGCTCGCCGAAGAACACGCGCTGGATTGCCGACAGCATATAGGCCGCGGAGAGGATGACGCCGACCGTCCCGACCACGGTCCAGAGCATGTGGTGCGCGAAGATGGCCTGCATGCCGCCCGCGAGAATCAGGAACTCGCCAACAAAGCTGTTGAGCATCGGCAGTCCGATAAGGGCCAGGGTCGTCACGATAAAAAAAGTGACCATCCACGGAAGCCTGTCCGCGAGACCGCCATAATCGCGCATGTCGTAGGTGCCGTAGCGCTCATAAAGGAAGCCGAGCAGCATGAAGAGGGCAGCGCCTGCAAGGCTCTCGTTGAGGATTTGGTATATTCCACCGTCCAGGCCGGAGATGGTAAACGTGAAGATACCGAAAACGATAAAGCTTAGCGCGCTCAGGGTCGCGTACGCGGAAAGGCGTTTGAGGTCCTTCTGGACCAGCGCGATGAGCGCTCCGAAGACGATGCCGATGGCGCCGAGCGCAATCATCAGCGGGGCAATGCGGCGGGACTCATCCGGGAAGATGCTAAAGGAAAAGCGGAGGATCGAATAGAGACCCAGCTTGCCCGCGAGGATCATGACCGCCGCCGTGGGGGCCTCGGCGATCGCGTCCGAGATCCATCCATGCAAGGGGAAGACGGGGACCTTGACGGCAAAGGCGAAGAGGAAGGCGAGTGAGGCGAGCCACAGGGCGGCGGAGTTCGACGAGATGCCGTGCGTCGAGGCAAGCTGCTGCAGCTGCGGCAGATCGAAGGTGCCGGTCTGGGCATAGATCCAAAGCATGCCGACCAGAAGAATGGCCGACGGAAGAAAGGCGTAAAGAAAGAACTTGATGGCGGCGCGGCGGCGGTTTTCCGTCCGGCCAAACGTTGCGATCAGAAGCGTCATCGGCACCAGCGTGAGCTCCCAGAAGGCATAGTAGAGGAACAGGTCGAGTGAGACGAAGACGCCGAGCATGGCGACCTGCTGGAGCAGTAGCAAAACATAGAACGTCTTACGGCGGGTGTCGATAGCGCGCCAGGAGACCAGAACTCCGAGCGGGCCTAGCAAGCCGGTGAGTACCACCAGCCACATCGACAGGCCGTCGACGCCGATGTGGTAGCGGATCGCGGGCGAAGAGATCCAGGAAAGGCTTTGCTCGTACTGAAAGCTGTGCGGATTGGCGCTTGCCGCGCTGTAATCGTAGTTGAAGGGGAGATGCAGCGTGAGCAGAAAGGTGATCAGCGTCACCGCGAGGGCTCCCCATTGCATGGTCCTGCCCCGGTCCGGAAGAAGCGCCAACGCGATGGCGCCGGCCAGCGGCAGAAAGAGAAGGAGGGTGAGGATGATGGGATCGAAGTTCATCGTTGGGTCAACAAGTCCTAGTGGAGCCAGAGGGTACGGCCGAAGATCATGACGGCGAGGACGGCGGCGGCCCCGAGAGCGAGCCAGCCCGCGTAGGAGCGAATGTTTCCGGACTGGATACGCCGTGTCAGATCGCCGAGACCCCGGGTGATGGCAGCCCCGGTTGCCGGTGCGCCCGACGCGATACCCCGGTCGATGCCGGCATAGAGGATCATGCGCGTGATCGCAAGCATCGGGGTAATGATGAAATTCCGATAGAACTCGTCGACATAGAACTTGTTCGCCATCAGGCTGTAAAGAGCGGGGGCGCGCTGGGCGAGGGCGGCAGCGGTTCCGGGCTTGCGGTAGTAAAAGAGGTAGGCCACACCAAAGCCGAGAAAGGCGACTAGAACAGAGAGCGCCGCCAGGCCGAGTTCGAGCGTGTGCGAGACCTGGTCCGCGTTCATAGCAGAGGCTCCGTGGAGCGCGGCTGTGGAGGCGAACACAGGGTCGAGGAAGTGCTCGAAATGATTGGAGCCCCCCAGGGCTGCGGGAACGCCAACCCAGCCGCCGATCACAGACAAAATGGCGAGGACGACGAGGGGGACGAGCATGATCCAGGGAGACTCATGGACGCCATGCCCATGCGCTGCCTGTCCCATGTCGTGCTCGGCCTCGTGAGGGTCAGTGCCGGAGGCAGCCTGGTGGGCGGCGGGCTGGCCCAGGTGGTGCTCGTCGAACCGCTCTGGCCCGAAGAACGTCTTGAACCACAGGCGAAACATGTAGAAGGAGGTCAGGCCAGCGGTCAGGAGGCCGGTAAACCAGAGGAGCTTGCCAAGCGGGTTGGGGCTGGCAAAGGTCTGGTACAGGATCTCGTCCTTCGAGAAGAAGCCGGCAAACGGGGGAATGCCGGCGATCGCGAAGACTCCCGCGGTCATGGTCCAGAAGGTGACCGGAATGCGCCTCCGCAGGCCGCCCATCACGCGCATGTCCTGCTCGCCTGAGAGCGCGTGGATGACAGACCCGGCAGCCAGGAAAAGGAGCGCCTTGAAGAAGGCGTGGGTGAGCAGGTGAAAGATCGCGGCGGAGTAGGCGGCGACGCCACAGGCAAGGAACATATAGCCGAGCTGCGACACGGTCGAGTACGCCAGGACGCGCTTGATATCGTGCTGCACCAAGCCGATGCAGGCGGCAAAGATGGCGGTCGCCGCGCCGATGATCGCAACCACGCCGAGCGCATAGGGCGAGCGGTCGAACAGGACGTGGGCCCGCGCGACCATGTAGATGCCCGCCGTCACCATCGTCGCCGCGTGAATCAGCGCGGACACTGGTGTAGGCCCTTCCATGGCGTCCGGCAGCCAGACATAAAGCGGGATCTGGGCGGACTTGCCGGCGGCCCCAAGCACGAGCAGCAGGGCAATCGCGGTCAGGAAGCCGCCCTTCCACTCGGGGTGCTGGCCGATTGCGGCGAAGACGTCGGTGAAGTTGAGCGAGCCAAAGTGGGAGATCAGCAGGAACATGGCGAGCAGGAAGCCGAAGTCGCCAATCCGGTTCACGACGAAGGCTTTCCTGCCGGCGTTGGCCGCGGAGTCGCGTTTGAAGTAGAAGCCGATCAGGAGATAGGAGGCGAGACCCACGCCCTCCCACCCGACAAACAGCAACAGAAAGCTGGAAGAGAGCACCAGCACCAGCATGAAGAACATGAACAGGTTGAGGTAGGCGAAGAAGCGCCAGGGACCCTCCTCGTGCGCCATGTACCCCGCCGAGTAGAGGTGAATCAGGAAGCCCACGCCGGTCACGACGCCAAGCATGATGAGGGTCAGGTGGTCGACGCTGAAGGCAAAGTTCACCTCGAAACCGGAGATCTTAATCCAGGGCCTCGAGACCACGGAGAGGATCTCGGGGGCACCTGCCGCCCTCATCGTTGCCCAGAGCCAGGCCACCAGGATGGCAGGGATGGCCGTAAAAAACAGCGCGATGCCGGAGACGGCGGAGCGCGGGAGCTTGCGTCCGATCGTTCCGTTGAGGAGGAAGCCAACGAATGGAAGGATCGGGATCCACCACAGGTAAAAAACGGGCATTAGCGGGTCTCGGAGGCTCTTGGCTGCGGGCTCATAGCTTCATGAGGTTGATCTGATCGACGTTGAGGGTCTGGCGCGTGCGGAAGATGGCGATGATGATGGCCAGGCCGACAGCGGCCTCGGCCGCCGCGACGACCATGACAAAAAAGACGAAGATCTGGCCCTGCACCTGATGCCACATATGCGCAAAGGCGACAAAGGTCAGATTGACGGCGTTCAGCATCAGCTCGATCGACATGAAGACAGAGATAACGTTGCGCTTGATCAGGAAAGCGGCTACGCCGACCGAGAAGAGGATAGCGGCGAGGACCAGGTACCAGGCAATCGGGACAGCGGTCGTCATGAGCGGCTACTGCTCCTTCCGGGCAAGCACGACGGCTCCAAGGATGGCAACCAGGATGAGGATGCTGGTGACCTCGAACGGGAGCAGCAGGCGTGTGAACAGGGCGGTCGAGATCTCGGAGATATTGGAGACGGCGCCGGAAAGGTAGCCGCCGATGTTTGAGCTGCCGAAAGCCTTGCGCTCCGAAAGAAAGACGAAGCTGAGCAGGCAGAAGATGGCGGCCGCCCCGGGGAAACCGGCGATGTAAGCGGCTCTGCTGCCTGTGGTGCGCTCCTCTTCGCCGGCGTTCAGCAGCATGATGACGAACACGAACAGCACCATGATGGCGCCGGAATAGACGATCACCTGGGCAGCGGCGAGGAACTCCGCGCCGAGTGACCAGTAGAGGACCGCCAACGACATCATCACCACCACCAGCGAGAGCGCGCTGTTGATCGGGTGGCGCTGTAGCAGCAGGTTGACTGCTGCAGCCACGGCGAGCGCGCCAAAGATGAGGAAGAGTGCCAATTGCATGGTTTGGGCTGAGTCTTTCCTATAAAACGGGCCAGAGCTTGGGTGATGTGCTGATTGTAAAGCAGCAATCACGAATTGCAGCGAGCTTGAGTTAAGCGCGCAAGGCAAGAACGAGCGAGGTCACCACAATATTCGCCATGGCGACGGGGAGCAGGACCTTCCAGCCGAAGCTCATCAGCTGGTCGTAGCGGAAGCGCGGGACCGTGGCGCGGATCCATATATAGAGGAAGAGAAAGAAAAACACCTTGGCGACAAACCAGAAGATGGGAAGCACGGCCTGCAGCGGAGCGGGGCCGAAGGCCGGGATTAGATGGCCGAAAGGACTCGATGCGCCCCCGAAAAACAGCAGGGTGGCAACGCAGGAGACAGTCAGCATATTGGCGTACTCGGCCATAAAGAACATGGCGAACTTCATGGAGGAGTACTCGGTATGGTAGCCGGCGGTCAGTTCGGATTCGGCCTCGGGCAGATCGAACGGGGAGCGGTTCGTCTCCGCGTACGCCGACAACAGGTAGATCACAAAGGCAACGATCTGGAGACCGCCGAAGACATTCCACGAGAGCGCCCCGTGGGCAGACTGCGATGCCACAATATCGCGCAGGCGGAGCGACCCGGCGCGGAGCACGACGCCCACCAGCGACAATCCCAGCGCGAGTTCGTAGGAGATCATCTGCGACGTGGCACGCAGCGAACCGAGCAGCGCGTATTTGTTGTTCGAGGACCACCCCGAGAGCGCTATGCCATAGACGCCGATCGAAGTAATGCCAAGGATGACGAGCAGGCCGATGTTGATGTCGGAGATGTCGAAGAGATCGACCCCCTTCACCTGAAAGATCGGACCGAAAGGAACCACCGCGATCGAGATGAGCGCGCAGGAGAGCGCGATGATCGGTGCCGCGATGAACAGCGGTCGTTCAGCCAGGATCGGCGTGAGGTCTTCCTTGAGGAAGAGCTTGATGCCATCGGCGAGCGGCTGCAGCAGCCCAAAGGGGCCGACACGCGAGGGTCCCCAACGGTTCTGCATCCGGCCGAGCACCTTGCGCTCGAGCAGCACCGTGTAGGCGACCGCGGTGAGCGTGATGACAAGCACGACGACGACCTTGAGGATCGAAAGGAGGAGAAAGGTGAGGAATGGGGTGTGTTGGGGCACGTTGTAGCTTCTAGCTCCTGGCTTCTTCAAGCTCTTCCGTCGATGGTGCCCAACTCTCGGGCGTTAGCTAAAGCTAACAGCTAACAGCTGCTTCTCTTCAATCGGCTGCGGTCTGGTCCAGCTGCGAGGCCTGGCGGCTCTGGAACTGCTGAACCTCGTTCAACATGGAGGAGTAGCGCCCCAGCGTTCCAGAGGTGAAGAGGCTATCGTTGGCCGGAAGGACGAGGTCGCGGCGGGCAGGCTGAATCTGGATCAGCTCCGAGGCCGCCGGCGAAAGGTGCTGGTCGTTGCCACTAAGCAGCTGCAGCCGCAGCAGGTTGTAACCGGGAACAAGCCGCTGGATCTCGTCCAGAATCGCTGACGGATCGAACGGGCTGAGGCGCGGTTCGAGGTTGTTGGCCGTGAGCCAGACGGCGTGGCGATCAGCCTCCCCCGATTGCGCGCCCCGGGTCTGTCCCATGTCCGCGCGCAGGCCCTTGCCGAACGGGACCAGGGCTCGGACGTTCGCGCCCATCTTGTCCGCAATGCGGACGATCATCTCAAAGTCGGTGCGCACGCCCGCCCGGTCTCCCGCCTTGTTCACGCGCTGGAGGTCGCCGTAAGAGTTCGTCACCGAGCCCGATTTCTCGTACAGGTTGGCGGCTGGCAAAATAACATCGGCGAGCGCTGCGGTCTCGGTCAAAAACATCTCCTGGACCACGACAAAGGTATTCTTCAGCGCGGCGGCATCGACGCCGAAGCGCGAGACCGGGTTCGAGCCGACGACGTAAAGAGCGGACAGATCTCCCGCAGCCGCGGCATCGAAGATCTGCAGGAGATCGAGGCCCGGTTCGGTCGCGGCGTTGTACTCGGAGAGAGGTCCAGGGTTCGCGACCGGGACGTAGCCGGGCAGGAGATCGGGCAGCAGACCCATGTCGGCGGCGCCACGAGAGTTGACGTAATCGGAAAGCAGGGCAAACTTTGTGTTGGGAAGCCCCAGGCCGAACTCGATGAGGCGCTTCAGCTCGCCGCCGCGGAGCTCGGACCCGATAAGCATCAGGAGTTGCTCTTCGGCGCGCAGGGAATCGCGGAAGCTCCCGAGAGCGGCTGCATCCATTCCGGGCTGCGCCAGGCTCCCGGCTGCCGCTTCGTCTCCGCCCAGGTAGCTCGCGAGCGCGCCGTATCCGAATGGCGGCACATGGAGAAATGCCCTTGCCTGCCGCCGCAGCTTGATCTCTTCGGAGTTGGCGAGATACAGGCGCGCACGGTTCAGGCGGACATCGGAGCGAAGGTTCCACGCCGTAAGCGGGTTCTGATTTGTCGGATCCCCGCCCACCAGCAGGACGGCGGGCGCAGTCTGGTTGTCGCGCTGCGAAGCCGTCCGACCGGTATGACCGGCGAGGGCTGCGGTAAAAGCGGCGTAGTCGGCCGTGCGATGGTGATCGATGTTGTTCGTCTGGAGCACCGTGCGGGCAAACTTCTGCAGCAGGTAGGCCTCCTCGTTGGTCAGCCGGTTGGAGCCGATCACGCCGATCGACCTGCCTCCGCGGGTGTCGCGGAGCTCGCGGAACCTCTTTCCCACCAGATCGAGAGCGGCCTCCCAGGAGACCGGCTTGTGGGTGCCGTCGGCCTGGCGGACCAGGGGTGTGGTGATGCGGTCTTCGTTGTTGGCGAAGTCAAAGGCGTAGCGTCCCTTGTTGCAGAGGAAATCGCCATTGATGCCGGACTTGTCGCGGTTGTCGCCGCGAACGATCTCCGAGCCGTCGACCACGGTGCGAACGCCGAGGGTGGTCTTGCAGCCGTCGCCGCAGTGGGTGCAGATCGTAGCGACATGGTTCATCTCCCACGGACGCGTCTTATACCGATAGGTGCCCGAGGTCAGAGCCCCCACGGGGCACGCATCGATGCACATGCCGCACTGCTCGCAGTCCAGATGCGGGAGGTCGTCCGGGCTCTCGGAAGCTGGCACATTGGGCGCAATCACCGAGGCCGACCCGCGGTTCTGGATGCCGAGCGCGAAGACGTCCATGCCTTCGCCGCACATCCTCACGCAGCGATAACAGAGAATGCACCGAGGCCGGTCGAAAAAGACGACCGGGGACCACTTCTGCTCTTCGCGGTGGTTCTTGGGCTCGGCGTAGAAGCTGTCGGCGGCGCCGTACTTGAAGGTCATGTCCTGCAACTCGCACTCGCCGCCGGCATCGCACACCGGGCAGTCGAGCGGGTGATTGCCAAGCAGCATCTGCAGCGTGGCCTTGCGCGCCTGCGCGATGTCGGGCGTCTCGGTAAAGATCACCATGCCTTCGGCGACCGGCGTGGTGCAGGCGGTCTGGAGCTTGGGCATCTTCTCAATGCGCACGACGCACATGCGGCAGGCGGCCTGCAGCGACAGGCCGGGGTAGTAACAAAAAGCGGGAATCTCGACGCCGGCGGATTTGCAGGCCTCAATGAGCAGGGTGCCTGCGGGAGCGGTGATCTTGTTGCCGTCTACGGTAAAGGTTACGTCTGGCATTTCGGTTTCCTTAGACTGCCGCGATGCTGAGGATCAGCATGTTTCAACTTAGTGCTGGTGCGCTTTCCGCAGCAGTATCTCCTGATCCGCGCTGCGGTGATGGGTGTTCTGCCAGCGCAACACTCCGAGGACGATTGTGACGACAATCAGGAGTATGACGAGGTAGAGGGCGGTGCGTGGATTCAATGACCGGCTCCGACCAACTCCTGCTCAGTGATGAGCGGCGTTCCGGCGCGGTGGCCGTCGATGTAATCCTCAAACTCCTTACGGAACTTCTTGACAAACGCAATCGTGGGCATGGCGGCGGCGTCCCCAAGCGGGCAGAAGGTCCGTCCCATCATATTTTCAGCCAGGTACTGCACGTTGTCGACGTCCTTCCTGTTGCCGCCCCCGGCGTACACGCGGGTGAGCGTCTTCTTGATCCAGTCGGTGCCTTCGCGGCATGGGATGCACCAACCGCAGCTCTCGTGCTGGTAGAACTTGATCACGCGAAGGGCGAACTCGACGATCGAGACAGTCTCGTCGAGCACCACGATCCCTCCCGATCCGAGCATCGTCCCCGCCTTGGCCATCTGGTCGAAGTCAAGTCCCACATCGATCTCGTCCGCCGTGAGCACCGGGCACGAGCTGCCGCCCGGGACGACAGCCTTGAGCTGCTTCCCGTCCTTGATGCCTCCCGCGACGTCGTAAATGGCCTTGCGCAGCGAGTAGCCCATCGGCAGCTCGTAAACGCCCGGCCGCTCGACATGCCCCGAAATCCCAAACAGCCTCGTCCCGCCGTTCCGCTCCGAGCCCAGCTTGGCGTACGCCTCGCCGCCCATCAGCAGGATATGCGGGGCAGCCGCAATGGTCTCGGCATTGTTGATCACCGTCGGTCCACCGTACAAGCCGACCACGGCCGGGAACGGTGGCTTGATTCGCGGAATGCCGCGTTTGCCCTCGAGCGATTCCATCAGGGCCGACTCTTCTCCAACCTCGTAGGCTCCGGCGCCGGTCTGCGTGATGATGTCAAAGTCGACGCCTTCCCTGCCAAAGATGTTCTTGCCCAGAAAGCCCTTCGCATACGCGTCGGCGACCGCCTTTTCGACGATCTTCAGCAGATAGCGGTACTCGCCCCGCAGGTAGATGAAACCCATCTTCGCCCCGATCGCGAGTCCGGCGATCATGGTCCCTTCGATCACGGCATGCGGGTCATGGAGAAAGATCACATGATCCTTACAGGTTCCGGGCTCGGACTCGTCGCCGTTCACCAGGACGTACTTCGGCTTCTCCGACGTCTTGGGGACGAACGACCACTTCAGCCCCGTCGGAAAACCCGCGCCACCGCGGCCGCGCAGCCCCGAGGCCTTCATGATGTTGATGATGCCCTCGGGCCCCAGTTCCAGGGCCATCCGGGTGGCCTTGTAGCCGTCGAGCTCGATGTACTTCTCGATGTCGGTGGCCCCCTGGCCGAAGCGGCGAGAGATCACTTTTACTTCGTCGGGATGGGAGACCAGGGTTGGCATCTACTTCACGTCCTTTGCAGGGGCAGACAGCGGGTCGTTGCGATACTGGGCGAGGATGTCGTCCACCTTGACCGTGGTCAAATCGTCGTGAAAGTCGTAGTTCACCTGCATGGCGGGGGCCCAGCAGCAGGCACCGATGCACTCGACCTCTTCCAAGGAGAAGAGACCATCTTTGGTGACCTGCTTGGGTCCAATGCCCAGCCTCGCCTTGCAGTGGTCCAGAATCTCGTAGCCGCCGCGCAGCATGCAGGAGATGTTGGTGCAGACCTGAACGTTGTATTTGCCCGCGGGCTCGGTGCGCAGCATGGAATAGTACGAGAGGACATTGCGGACGTCGATCTCGAAGATGCCGATACGCCGGGCGATCTCGTGCACGACAGCATCCGAGATATAGCCGATCTCGTCCTGCGCGTAAAGCAGCATGGGGACCAGCGCGGACCGCTTCAACGGGTAAATGGTGACGAGGTGGTCGAAGCGGGCGGCCAGTTCTGCGGAGAAGATGGTGTTGGCGACTGTGCTCATCTGGTTTTGATTTTACGGCAGGGAAGCTGAGGTAACGACAAAGGCGCACGCACCGAGAGCGAAGAAGACGCAAGAAACGCAGCGGAAGACAAAAACGGGGCGAAGTGTTGCGTGAGGTTATGCCGACATCATCTCGCGGGCGAGGCGTTCGGCAAGGAGGTCCATCTCTTCGCGGTGGCCGTCGAGGGTGACGGTGCCGTCTTCTTCGAGGTTGAAAGGTTCGGGACGGTCGGGGTGCTGGCTGGAGATGAGGGTGGTGGGGGTGAAGCGGAGCCAGCGAGTGTCGACCCGGAGGAGGATTTCGGAGGGGCCGACCTCGACCACGGCGTGGTGCCTGCTGTTGAGACCATGGGCGCCAGTGTAGGAGCGAAGCAGCGAGGCCCAGGAGGTCCAGAGTTCGGTGTGGAGGTTAGCTTCCAGATTCAAGCGCGATCCCCTGCCCAAAGCGCCAAGATCACCGGTCAATCTCCCCCAGCACAATATCAATCGACCCGATCACAGCCACCACATCCGCCAGCTGCCGCCCCTTGCACATGGTCTCCAGCGCCTGCAGCGTCGCATAGCTGGGGTTGCGCATATGCACCCGGTACGGCTTGGCGGTCCCGTCTGAGACGACGTAGTAGCCCATCTCGCCACGCGGGCTTTCGATCGCCTGATAGACCTCGCCCGCGGGAACACCGAAGCCCTCGGTGACCAGCTTGAAGTGAACGATGAGCGACTCCATCTGGGTCTTCATCTGCTCGCGGCTGGGAAGGATGATCTTGGGAGCATCGGCGACGATCGGCGCGCCGTGGAGTCCCGCCAGCAGGTCGAGCGCCTGCTGCGCGATGTTGAGCGACTCGCGCATCTCCTGCATCCGCACCGTGTAGCGGGCCCACACGTCGCCGCGATCGGAGACGGGGACGGCAAACTCGTATCGCTCATAGCCCGAGTAAGGCATGTCCCGGCGAAGATCCCAGTCGACGCCGCTCGCCCGCAGCGGCGGACCCGTGACACCCAGCGCGATCGCGTCGGCCGCGGAAAGGTAGCCAACCTCTTTCAGGCGGCCCATCCAGATCGGGTTGCCGGTCAGCAGGTTCTCGTATTCGTCGATCTTCGACGGCATCATGTGGATGAAGTTCTGCACCTGCGCGTAAAAGTCCATGGGCGGCTCGAGCGAGACCCCGCCGATGCGGAAGTAGCTGGTCATCATCCGTTGGCCAGAGACATTTTCAAAGATCCGCATCGTCTCTTCGCGCTCGCGCCAGCAGTACAGAAACATGCTCATGGCGCCGACATCGAGAGCATGCGTCCCCAGCCAGACCAGGTGCGACTGGATGCGGGTAATCTCGTTCAGCAGAACGCGCAGCACCTGGGCGCGCTCGGGGATCACGAGACCGAGAAGCTTCTCAACCGCCAGGCAGTAGCACAGGTTGTTCGTCAGCGGACAGAGGTAGTCGATGCGATCGGTCAGGGGAACAACCTGCTGATAAAACTTGGCCTCGCAGGTCTTCTCGATGCCGGTGTGCAGATAGCCGATATCCGGCGCGCAGGAGACCACCGACTCCCCGTCGATCTCGAGCACCAGCCGGAGGACTCCATGGGTGCTCGGATGTTGCGGCCCCATGTTGAGCACCATGGTGTGGTCGGAGACGGGGTCGTCGCCATGGTGTTCGCGGGCGGAGTCGGCGACCACATCTTCAACATCCGGGATGAGCATGTCGTCGATCTTGTCAGGGGTGGCGGTTGGAGACATGGGCGGTACCGGCCTTTCTACCTGTAGCCTTCAACGGGGTAGTCCTTGCGTAGGGGGTGGCCCTCCCAGTCGAGCGGCATCATGATGCGGGTAAGCTTGGGATGGCCCGCGAAATGGACGCCGAAAAGATCGAAAATCTCGCGCTCGTAGAAGTTGGCCGACGGCCAGACAGAGGTGATGGATTGCAGCGCGAGGTCGTCCCCATTCAGCCGGACCACCAGGCGGACACGCTGCTTCAGGCCGAGCGAGAGGATGTGGTAAACGATCTGCATCCGCGGTTCCGAGGGGTACCAGTCGACCGCCGTGACATCTTCGAGAAAGTTGTAGCCTGCCTGCTGGACCACCTGCGCGGCCGAAACAATGCTCTCGCGGGCGATGGTGATGGTCAGCTCGTTACGATCAAATTTGGCATCGGCCGCCAGATCGCCGAGGGCGCTGAGAGCAGGATTTTCAGAATGCGCCGCGCGAACGGCGTCCACGCCACGGAGAGCGGTCGAAGGGTCATACATGGCTAGAGGTCTCCGGTATCGTTCGCCCAGTTGAGAATCCCCTTCTTCCAGACGTAGAAGAGGCCGACCGCGACAAAGCCGAGGTAAACCACCATCTCCCAGAAACCGAACAGGCGCGATCCGGTGATGCCGGGCAGGCGGCGAAAGATGACCGCCCACGGAAGCATGAAGACCGCCTCGACGTCGAACAGGATAAACAGCATCGCCACCATGTAAAAACGCACGGAAAAGCGGCCGCGAGCGTCGCCCACCGGGTCCATGCCGCACTCGTAGGCGCCCGCCTTCGTGCGGGAGTTCTTGTGCTTCCCGATCAGGAAAGATGCCCCGACCATCCCGCCGGCAACCGCCAGCGCAACCAGGATCTGCAGCACCAGGGGGACGTAATTCCAGAGATAGGGGTACGTTTGCATCGCCAGTTTCGAGACTATGAGCGCACTTGGCAAGTGTCAAGAAGGAGAGGTGCCGGGCTTGCGTGGAATCGAGCTTACAGAAGGCTTTTGTACCAGCCGATGATCTGCGGGCCAGCCACTGCGCTCAGGAGACCTCCGGCTGCCAGGAAGCTGCCGAACGGCAGCCGCGTGAGTGCGTCCGCGCGCCTGCGGGCGAGCAGGCCGGCAGCATAAACCGTCGCCAGAAGGACGCCGGTGAAGAGCGCCAGGATGGCAGGCCAGAACCCCAGAAACGCGGCGATCAGCGCCATCAACTTCACATCCCCAAGGCCCATGCCCTCGCGATGACGAAGCGCGCGGTAGAGCCAGCGAATCAGCAGCAGCAGGGCGGCGGCAGCCAGCATCGAAAGCAGCCATTGCCCCAGCAGGGCTTCGGGCCCGGTCAGCAGCAGGTTGCCCCGGTCGATCACGGCGCCCGGGCTGGTCAGCGGGTTCCGGCGATGGAGATGGACGTCCTGCTCCGGGCCGAGGAAGATGGCCTGGGCTGAGGTCAGCAGGAAAGAAGCAAGAATCCCGCCGGACGTCAGCGCGTCAGGAAGCGTCTGGGTCTGCCAGTCGATCACGATCAGCGCAATCAGAAAGAAGCCGAGAAGGCCGATCGAGAGACACGCCAGCACGACCGGCAGATCCAGCGACAACCCGGGCGAGAAGGGTGATCCGACATGACCCTGCGCCTTGGACGAGTGGGAAGAGTGGGCCGAGTCGGCGCTCAACAGACCGGCGCACACCGCAAACCAGATACCGGTCGCCAGTTCGACCGCGGGGTAGCGCCAGGAAATAACCTCCTGGCAGCTGCGGCAGCGGCCTCGCAGCAGGACCCAGCTGAGGATCGGAACGTTGTCGAACCAGCGGATCGGCGCGTTGCAGTTCGGGCAATGGGATCGCGGCCTGGAGATGCTCTCATGACGTGGCACGCGGGAGATGATGACATTCAAAAAGCTGCCGAACAGCAGCCCAAGGAGAAAGGCCGCGACTTCCAGGGCAAGGGACGACTCCATCAGCAGAGTATAGGTCGAGCTCTTGTGCCCGATCGAGCGCCATTCCGGCGAGCTCGCCGCAACGGAAAAGGCCTCCGAAAAACGCGGAGGCCTCTCTTGCCTGCAAAATTTTAGGCGCCCGACTTCACCTTCAGGAAGATGATGACAAACGTGAACAGCGCCAGCGACTCGATAAACGCCAGCCCGAGAATCAGGAAGATGAAGATCCCAGGACGAGCCCCCGGGTTCCGCGCCAGGGCCTCGGTCGCCGACGCCGTTGCCTTACCCTGACCCAGACCGCACAGACCCGCGGCCAGCGCCATGCTCAAACCAGCAGCCAGCGGAACCCACTGGTTGGTCGCGCCCGCACCGGCAGCATCCTGCGCAAAAGCCGGCGAGGCAAGCAGCATCGCGGCCAACGTCATAAACATGTACTGCAGCTTCTTCATCATCAAAGCACTCCAACTCTCCCGGATTACGCCGCCAGTGGGTGGTTGAGGCTCATCGTGCTGGCCCCCTCACGCTGATCGGCGCTGCTGCATACCCCGGGGCGGGAGGTCGGCCCCACGGCAAAACTCATCGGCAAACTCTAATGATCGTGCGCCACGGCCAGCGACAGATAGATCGCGCCCAGCAGGAAAAACACATAAGCCTGCACGATCGCAACTCCCAGATGCAGTCCCATAAAGATTAGCGGAAGTCCCACCGGCACCAGCGAGAAGAACGCCAGCGTCACCAGGTCGCCCGCGAACATATTCGCGTAAAGCCGCACCGTCAGAGACAGCACGCGCGCGCAGTGCGAGATCACCTCGATCGGAAACAGCAGCCACGAGAGCCACCACACCGGCCCCAGAAACTGCTTGATATACGCCCCGCCATTCACGCGCATGCCATGGTAGTGGTAGTACACAAACGTCACCAGCGCAAACCCCAGCGGCACCACCACATTGGCGGTAGGCGATTCCAGCCCCGGAACCAGCCCAATCAGGTTCGCCAGCAGGATAAACAGCCCCATCACCGTTAGATACCCGGTAAACCGTTCAAACCCATGCCCGATAATCTGCTCGCCCTGCTCCGACGCAAATTCATGCGTGATCTCCGCCAGGTGCTGCACCGGCCCCGGCGTCTCCACGCTCAGCGACACCCGCACCGCGACAAAGTACGCCAGCAGCAGCACAAAGACCAGCAGCTCCATCGCAACCGCGTTCGAGATCGGAGCCTGCGGATAGCTTGGCTGAATATGCAGCGCATGCAGCAACGCCGTCGTCGGCGCGGCGAAATGGGCATTCAGAAATCGTGTCAACAGTAACTGTGTCGGCATAAATATGTGTGCTCTGAAACGGCAGCGTCGCCCTTGGTCGTACCGAATCAAATGGGCTAACCCGTCCAGGCCTTCATCAATCGCAGACCTTCGACGCTGAGCGCAAACACACCCATCGCTAAGCCCGCGGCCATCGCCCAAACCGATCCGTTCAGATACTTCAGGCTAACATAGAGCACCACCACCGTTCCTCCCAGCCGCAGGAAGAACCCCGTCAGCACCAGCCCCATCGGCCGCGCGCTCCCGCCCCCATCCATCCGCGCCATCACCGTCGTCATCAGCCGCAACCACTCATACAGCCCCGAGCCCGAGATCGCCGCGCCCACCGCCAGCAACGCCGCGCTCCCCCCTCCCGCCTTCCACCACACCACCGGCGCCGCCACCGCCGTCATCACCGCCACCAGCCGGATCGCCGCCACGATCGTCCGCCGGAAGTCCTCGTCCGTATACCCCTTCACCACCTCCATCAGTCGCCCCGCTTCAGATATCCCGCAGCCATCCTGAACATCTGTATGAACCCACCCACCGCCCCCAGCAGAATCCCCGCAATCCCCATCCACCCCTGGTGAAAGTGCCGATCCAGCCACGCCCCCGCCAGCCACCCGATCAGGCACCCCGCCGGCAGCGCGATCGCCAGCTGGATCATCGACTCCGCCGTCACCAGATCGCCCAGCGCCCCTCCCTTCTTGGCTCCGCCGCCCTTCTCCGGTCTGCCCGATCTGTCCGCCCCACCCAATTCGTCCCTCATAGCCCGTCCATTACACCACGCCTCCCCTGCCTCCGATCGCGCCCGTAAGATAGAAGCACCCCGATGCGTAACTTCGACTCTGACTTCGAGAAAGATCTCTACGCCGCGCGCCAGCAGACCCTCCGCGACATCGCTGCGCTCGGCCACCCCATCTACCCCAACCGCTTCCCCGCCGAGGGCGAGGCCGACATCATCGCCGACCTCCGCGCCACCTACGACCACGCCCCCGCCGAAGAATTCGATCTCGCCCTCGCCGAAGGCAAGCCCATCCAGGTCGCCCTCGCCGGTCGCCTCATGGCCATCCGCGCTCAGGGCAAGGCCGGCTTCGCCCAGCTTCAACAAGGCGGCCAGCGCCTCCAGATCTACGTCCGCAAAGACACCGTCGGCGACCCCGCCTTCAGCCTCTACAAGCTCCTCGACCTCGGCGACCACATCGGCGTCCACGGCTACCTCTTCCGCACCCGCACCGGCGAACTCACCGTCCACGTCGGCAGCACCGCCCCCGGCCAGCAGCCCATCACCTTCCTCGCCAAAGCCATGCTCGCCCTGCCGGATAAATACCACGGCCTCGAAGACGTCGAACTCCGCTACCGCCAGCGCTACGTCGACCTCATCATGAACTCCGGAACCCTCAACAAGCAGGAGCTCCCTCCACCCGCACCCACCGCCGTCATCCCGAGCGAAGGGACGCCTTCCGCCATCATCCCGAGCGAAGTTACGCCCTCCGCCGTCATCCTGAGCGAAGCGAAGGACCCCTGTATTTCGCCCGAAGCGCCCCCAATCCCCGAAGCCCACCACAACCTCTCATACCCTGTCATTCCGAGCGAAGCGAAGGTCCCCCGTATTTCGCCCGAAGCGCCACAAACATCTCGGGAGCCCGGCACCAGCGCGGTCACCGAAACCGCCGCCCCCAACAACGAACACATGGACGCCCCCCGCAACGTCCGCGAGGTCTTCGTCAAGCGCGCCCAGATCCTCCGCTCCATCCGCAAGTTCTTCGACGAGCGCGGCTTCCTCGAAGTCGAAACCCCCATGATGCACACCGTCGCCGGTGGAGCCGCCGCCCGCCCCTTCAAAACCCACCACAACGCCCTCGACCTCGACCTCTCCCTCCGCATCGCCCCCGAGCTCTATCTCAAGAGATTGGTCGTCGGCGGCCTCGACCGCGTCTACGAGATCAACCGCAACTTCCGCAACGAGGGCGTCTCCACCCAGCACAACCCCGAGTTCACCATGCTCGAGTTCTACCAGGCCTACAGCAACTACCACGACCTGATGGACCTCACCCAGGAACTCATCACCACCGTAGCCACCGAAGTAAACGGAACCCCTATCACCCACTTCAACGGCAAACCAATCAACCTCAGTGTTTGGAAGAAGTATTCGATGCGTGAAGCCATTACGATCTTCTGGCCGGTGAATGCCGGTGCTCCACCTGCTATAGGCGACTTCCAGCAGCCTGCGTTAACTCAGTTCGCGGATTCGAGAGCGATGGCAATCACGGACTATCTTGAGCATCGTCCGAAGGGAGCAACTCCAGTCGACTCTGATGAGAGGTACCACTTGGAATCCGTGCAGTATGCCCTTGATAGAGTTACGTTGGAACAAGGCGGAGGGAAAAACATCGCCGAGATCTTCGAAGCCGTCGCCGAACCCCACCTCATCCAGCCCACCATCATCCACGACTTCCCCCTGGCCGTCTCCCCTCTCTCCAAGCAAAAGCCCGGCGAGCCCGACTGGGTCGAGCGCTTCGAGTTCTACATCGGCGGCTTCGAGGTCGGCAACGCCTTCTCCGAGCTCAACGACCCCGAAGAGCAGCGCAAGCGCTTCGAGCAGCAGTTAGCCGAACGCGACCGCGGCGACGACGAAGCCCACGCCATGGACGAGGACTACCTCCGCGCCCTCGACTACGGCCTCCCCCCCACCGCCGGCGAAGGCATCGGCATCGACCGCCTCACCATGCTCCTCACCGGCTCCCGCTCCATCCGCGACGTCATCCTCTTCCCCCTCCTCCGCCCCCGGACCGCCACGGCCAAAGCAGATCCGGAACCGAAGCAGCCCAGCAACTAGCTCGTGCTCTCCCGTGCCAACCTGCTCCCAGAGCGTATCAACCTCCTGTAGCGTATCAATCTCCTGGAGCGTATCAATCTCCTGGAACGTATTAATATTGATCAACACTAAGTCGCTGATGCTTGTAAAGACTGTCATCCTGAGCGGAGCTTCTCGCAGTGTTATCGCGAGAAACCCAGTCGAAGAGCTTGTCCTGAGCTTGCCGAAGTACCTGCATTCTTCCGCTCTGCCTTGCTCCTCACGCGCTCTCCCGAAACGGACCTGCGTCGCTTCGAGACAGAGCCGGGCTGTAGTCCGGCGTCTTCAGCCGCCTTCCAGAATGCTCTTCCGCTCTGCGGAAAGGCCGGAGTGCAGGCGAAGCCGGAACGACCCCGCAAGGCGCTCTTCCGCCCCGCTCCCATTCCGCTGGCGTAATCACCCGCTCCACTCGCTAGAATTGAAGTAGGGGCAAACTCATCAGCGGCCGGCTGCGGGCTAAATCCTTCCATATCAAGACCCTCACAGCAACCGGCTTGTTTTGAAGACTTTGCCGATCATCAACATCGCATGTCGAACAAAGGCAAGAACTTATCCAGGAGTACCCGGGGGCCCCCCACCTTCCGCTACGTCCTATTCAGAGACGGCAGAGCAAGAGGAGGAACAAACCGATGACAGCATTGCATCTTCGTGAGGGAATCATTGCAGGGATGGCGGTGGCGCTGGGATGGTGGGCCCACGGAGGGCGCACCGTCCAGGCCGCGCCCGTCTCGGCGGCAACCGCGTACCAGTTCACGGGTATCAATCCGGCAAGCTCGCTGACCATATACAGTCCGGACGACCGGATGCTGTACGTGTACCAGGGGGCGACCACCGGAAACTCGCATGTCACCTGCTCCTTTCGCATCCACATCCCGCGTGTCGGCGAGCCCATCGACCGCGAGAACTGCGCTCCCGGTTCGCTGACGCGGTAGTCGCGCGGCCCCTGGCGGCCCTGTGGTAGCTTGCTTGTCATGGCACAGAGTGGGCGATTTCATCTCAGCGTGCGGGTCCTGGGCGTGCTGGCGGCAGCGCCGGATTCGATGCACACATCGACCGCGATCGCGCAAGAGCTGGGCGAAAGCGCGGTCATGGTGCGGCGAACCTTTCTGCTCCTCCAGAAGGCCGGGTTGATCGCGCAGCGCAAGGGGCCCAACGGCGGGGCCAAGTTGGTGCTTTCACCGAAGCAGATCGGGCTCGGCGACATCTACGCGGCCGCCGAGGGAGAGTGGATGTCGCTCGGCAAAGACGGCGCGGCTGGGCTCGGTGGCCTCATGAAGAAGGTGCGCAAAGAGGCAATGGTGGCGATGAATGAGACCACCCTGGCGCAGGTCGTCAAGCGCTTGCGAAAGGCGTAAGGGGTTCGAGAGTCCAGCGGCGAAGATCTAGCATCCCTCCTCCAGGAAAGCACGTGCCAGCATGCTACCCTCCCTGAGTGAATATCCTCTTCGTCGGGGACGTCTTCGGCTCCGCTGGCCGCCACATCATCCGCGAACACCTCCCCCACGTCCTCGATTCGAACGCAGTCGACCTCCTCGTCATCAACGGCGAAAACGCCGCCGGCGGCTTCGGCATCACGCCGCCCATCGCCGAAGAGCTCTTCGATCTCGGCGCCCACGTCATCACCACCGGCAATCACATCTGGGATAAGCGCGAGATCTTCGAGTACATGTCCGTGCCCGCGAACTCCCATGCCCGCGGCCGTCGCGTCCTCCGCCCCGCCAACTACGCCGCCGCCACCCCCGGCTTCGGTCTCTACCAGGGCGAACTCCCCTCTGAAAACGGAGTCCCGGCCCAGACCTACGCCATCTTGAATCTCCAGGGCCGGGTCTTCATGTCCTCCTGCGACGATCCCTTCCGCAAAGCCGACGATCTCCTCGCCCAGATCGACCGCGAGTCCAAAGCCCGGGTCATCCTGCTCGACATCCACGCCGAAGCCTCGAGCGAGAAGGTCGCCCTCGGCTGGTACCTCGACGGCCGCGTCACCGCCGTCCTCGGCACCCACACCCACATCCCCACCGCCGACGAACGCATCCTCCTCAACGGCACCGCCTTCCAGACTGACGTCGGCATGTCGGGCCCCTACGACTCCGTCATCGGAGTCGAGCGCGACCTCGTCCTCGCCCGCTTTCTTACCGGTATGCCCTCAAAATTCGAGGCCGCAAAAGGCAATCCCAAAATGTGCGCCACACTCATTACCTGCGACGGAGCCACCGGCCGCGCTACCTCAGTCCGCCGCTTCATGCTGGGGGAATGACCCCATGCGATGACGGCGCCCCGGCCTGAACGAAGCCGGAGCTGCCTTGCCGGGCTTGTTGCGCCCAGACAACCGCATCCCTACCAGCGCAGCCACTCTGGCAGAAGACTCTCGATCCGTTGCCAAAGCGAAGGTATCGCCGTCATCTCATTTGCACCGAAGTTTTCCTTTTGCCGGCCATCCACCATTCGCCTCCCGACCCAGCCACCTGCACCTGCGGCTTGGAAACCATGCTGAGCTCGAGCACTGGTGCGTCGCCCGCCTTCAGCGATACGCTCTGCAATATGTTCGCGGCCTTCCCGTCGGTAAACAACATCACCAGATAGGCACCCGGCGCAATGCCCTCCTGGCTGAATTTTCCCAGCGAATCACCGATTAGCGTGTAGCGCCATGGACGCGCACCGGGCTGTGCCGTTGTGTCCGAGACAAGCCGAACAACTGCATTGCCGAGTGGACGACCCGTCGCATCGATAGCCCGGCCCGACAGTTTGGCCGAACTCTGACCGAACGCAACGGAACCGAATAGCAAACCGCAACCAACCAAAGCAGAGGCATGACGCAGTGAAGCAAAGGAGAGATCTTTCATGCCTCCATCCTTTGCCGAGCCGGTTCAGTTTGCTATGCCGCGAATGGGTGAGTCACCTCTACGATCGTATGACGCGTTATGGGGCCGACGTCGCGTTTGCCTGGATCACTACCGCATCCACCCATGTCTCTGAAAGCAGAAAGGCAGCCTCGAAAGGCTGCCCTCTGTGATTGGCCTGAACCGGAACTAGCGTCTGCGACGAGCCGGGGCCGCGCGGCGAGCCGGTGTCGCAGCCCTCCTAGGAGCAGCTTTGGTGACAAGAGCACCGTCGTTCATCACGATCATGACCGCGCCAGGAGTTGTTGCACCGTTAGCAGGCGCCGCGGCTGCCGTGCTCGTTGAACCACTCGTCGAGGAGCCAGTCGCCGCCCCTGTCGTACTCGCTGACGTATCCGTCGAGGAGGCCGCAGGTGCCGCAGCGGGGGCTACTCCGCCCTGGGTGTACGAATTGTATGTACCCGTCAGCGTCACTTTGGAACCGACCGCTGGAGGGGTCCTCAAAGGCTCTTTCATGTTGAAAGTAAAATCCGCCGTCTTCGACTGAACCGCATCGTCTGACACTGCAACGGTCAGAACGCTATCGGTCGCACTAATCACGGTCGCGTCCGGAATCTCAACCGTCTTGCCTTTTACCGTGGCAAAGACCTTCTCCGCATCCTCAGGCGTTCCGTTTTGAAGGATGAACTCCTTATCGCTCAGAGCAAGCGAGGCCAGATCCGGCGTCGACGTTACCGTTTGGTGAGCAATATCGGAGGCCTTCGGTGCCGGTGTGATCGTGAAGTCGCTCGGCGGGTCCAGGTTGGCCTGTGCAGCGGCGGTCACTTTCTCGTACCCCTCCGCGTTGCCGTGGTACTTTTTGTAGCAATACTGGGCAGTAGGCGCCATCTGGGATTTGTACGGCTCGGGAGCGAACGCCACGAAACGCGTCACATAAAAGGTGCAGTTAATATAGTCCGGCGGCGTTGATTGAAGATACGCAAGTCCAAGAAAGTAGGTGTCCTGCAGCACCGGCCCCGGCTTGGTGGTCTGGTCAACAGGAACCGCAGCCAACTCCTTCTTGAAGTTTGTAATGGCTGTCGCGGTGTCCTTCTTGTTCAGGGCTGCCGTTCCGATTGCACTGTAAAAGATCGGATTCGCACTTGCCTGAAGCTTCGTGAAGTCGTCATCGCTCATGTCCTTCGGCTTGGTCGCGGTCAGGCCTTTCTGAGCATAGTCCGCAGCCTTGTCCAGAGCCGCCTGCTTCGCCGCGGGATCGGTCAACTGATCAGCCGACGTCTTCCGGAAGTACACTTCCAGGGTCAAAGCCCGCAGATTGGTCGGATCCACCTGAAGTAGCCGATCCGCCGCATCGAGCGTCTTGGCTTGGTCGAACGAGCTGTAGGCCACCATCAACTGTTGCAGCACGTCAGCCTTCACCGCCGACTGCGGATACGCCGTCAAGTAAGCCTCAAGCGCCGGAGCTTTGGTCTGCGGCGTCGTCTGCGTGATGGCGTTGTTGTAGGCGTTGTACTCCGCCTGCGACATCTGCACACCGCCATTGGCCGGTGGCTGCTGCTGAGCCCCGGAGCCCAGGTTGACTTGAGTCTGGGAGTACGCGTACCGAGCACCAGGAGCAACGCTAGCGACGGCCAGGAGTGACGCAACGACTACCTTGTTCATTCAATATCCCTCGTTTATATCTACTGATCCATCTGCCGACACAATCCCACACTGAGGACCTGACACATCATAGAGCATTCATGTCTACCGTATCTCCGACCAGACCCCGTAAGAGACCTCGAAACCGAGTCCATACCGCGGTACGACTTGATGATGCGGATTATAAGAAGGGCGTTGCTCTCGCGCAAGCCGCCACCTGCTGAGTTCAAAGCTGATGTAGTGGGCAGACCGCAACAGTCTTGAATCCCATCTGGCCCCATCGGATTGGCGTTCGTCTCTGCACTCCCGTCTCCCTACCCTTACCTCTGTTCTGATCGACGTAGGCTCGCTCGAGACCTCATCGCTTCAGATACCGCCCTTTTCCAAGCGTCGGCGCCCCTATTTCTGGTATTCCTGACTTCTTATCCACAATATGTAGGGCTTGTCTTGTTGATCCCCGTGTTCTTCCCAGATAAAGTAAGGGACACGGTCTGGAGATCGTCGCCGTCAACTACAGGAGAGCGGCGAACTTCCGCCGTCGAGGTAGTGTGCATGCTCAAGTTGAAAAGAGTCCAGATCCTCGGCTTCAAATCCTTCTGCGACCGCACCGAAGTGCAACTCGCCGGAGAAGGAATCGCGGCCATCGTCGGTCCGAATGGCTGCGGCAAATCCAACATCTCCGACGCTATCACCTGGGTGTTGGGCGAGCAGTCCGCCAAAAGTCTCCGTGGCCTCAAGATGGAAGACGTCATCTTTGCCGGCACCCGCGATCGCAAACCGACCGGCATGGCGGAGGTTTCGATCACGCTCGTCGACCCCGATGTGTACGACGGCGTCTCCCTCCCGCACGACGGTCCCGAGCTCGTAATCGCAGGCCGCCCCTCGGAAGAGATCTCGACTGACTGGGACGAGAGCAGGCTGCGGAAGCAAGCCGCCAGCGAGACCGACGAGGCCATCGCCGAGGCACAGCCTGGAACGGTGCTCGACGTCAACGGGGACTCCGTTAACGGCGACCCCATCCCGAACGCGCCCGAAGACACTCCAGGCGACGCCACACCTCCCCTCTCCCGCAATCCGGGTATCGACGAGGTCATCCTGAAGATTCGGCGCCGCAAGTTTAATCGCGCCCCGGTCCGCGCAGGCGAGATCACTATTACCCGCCGGCTCTTCCGCACCGGCGACTCCGAGTACCTGCTCAATGGAAAGATCTGCCGTCTGCGCGATATCCAGGACATCTTCATGGGTACCGGACTTGGCGGCGAGTCGTACGCCATCATCGGCCAGGAGCGCATCGGCCAGCTCCTCAGCTCCAAGCCGCTTGACCGTCGCGGCATCATCGAAGAAGCCGCTGGTATCACTCGTTTTAAGACCAAGAAGCGCCTCGCCGAACTTCGCCTCGAGTCCGCCAAACAAAATCTCTCCCGCGTCAACGACATCTTCGAAGAGGTCGCCAAGCAGATGACGACACTCAAACGTCAGGCCGCCAAGGCCGAGCGGTACGGCGCCTTACGCGACGAGCTTCGCATCAAACTCCGCATCGCGCTTGCCAGCCGGATGGCGCAGCTCGATACCGAGCAGGCGGCAACGGCTGGGCAAATCGCCTCCCAAACCCTTGCGATCGATCGCCAATCCGTAGACATCGAGGAGCTCGACAACCAGCAGACGGCCAGCACGCAGCGCGGCTACACCCTCGACCAGCAGATCCGCGAAACTAACGCGCAGGCAAACCAATGGGCAGTAGAACTGGAACGCATCACCGCCCGCACCGCCTCTAACATTGATCGCATCTCCGAGCTCACCGATCGCATCGCGTCTGGCAACAACGATCTCGTGCTGGCCCAGGCTCAGCTGGACCAGCTATCGGGCGAAGCCGAGCAGCACCGCAGCTTTCTCGAGAACGCAACCACTGAAGCGAACGCGGCCCGCGAAACCGCCCATCGCCATCATGCCGAAGCCCAGGATGCCGTCCGTTCCGTCGCGGCAGCCGAGCAGCAGGCGGAGGCCAGCCGTCGCTCCGCCATGCAATTCATGCAGCGGGCCAGTCAGACACGTAACGAGATCGCCCAGGCTGAGGCTTCGCTCGCCGGTCTGGACCGCGAGTCCGAGCGCCTGCAAACAGAATCCGACGCCGCCCGCCAAGAGCTCGCTACTCTCGGCCTTCAGCGCGGCCGAGTCAAGTTATCCTTCGAAGGTGTTACCGAGCGCCTGACCCGGCTCGAAGCCGCGATTGCTAGCCTCCGTCTCGATACCGAAGCCCTCCGCAAGGAGGAGTCAGACTCCAAGCGTCGCGGCGATCAGCTTCGGGGAGAGCTCGCGACGCTCCATGGCCGGCGGAGCTCGCTCGAAGGCCTCATCCGTGACCATTCCTACTCAACCGACACCGTCAGGAACATCTTCCGTTCCGCCAAGAAGAGTTCCACGGCGGAGACGAATGGTCTTAGTCCCATCGGAACTCTCGCCGACTTCCTCGAGATCGAAGGCCAGTTCGGTCCCATCGTCGACGAATTCCTGCGCGAAGAGCTCAACTTCGTTGTGGTCAGCGGCTGGGATGCGGCAGACCAGGGCGTCCGCCTGCTCAGGTCCGACGTCGCCGGCCGCGCCACCTTTCTCGTCCAACCTCACGATGAAACGATGCCACCCACTGTCGTTGGAGTCGATGGAGAAGATACGCGGCAGCGTCCGGAAGCCGAGGGACTCGTCTCCCTGCGCGAATTTATTCGCGTTCTCAATGGCTTCTCCGGCTCCCTCGAGCGCCTCATCCCCAAGCTCCGCGACGGCTACATCGCACCCGACGCCAGCACCGCCCGCAGCCTCGCACTCCAATATCCCAGCGCCTGGTTCCTGACGCCCACCGGGGAGACCTTTCACAATCTGACCGTCACCGGTGGCCGCTCCAGCTCTGGCGGCCCCCTGGCTCTCAAGCGGGAACTCCGCGAAATCGAGGAGAACGTAGCCCGCGTAGAATCCGATCTGTCCCGAACCGATCTGGCGTCCGCCGTGCTGGCGAAACAGATCGCCCAAGCCGCAGCTTCCATGGAGGCCCACACCTACGAACGCCGCGAGGCCGAGCGCGAGGCCGCCAACTCCGGCGCGGCGCTGGGGCAGATGGAGTCCGAGACCGCGCGCATCGAGCGCCGGCTGGGGGAGTGGCAGATCTCCACTGAACGCAATCGCGATCAACGCAACGGTAAAGCCGACCTCATCGCGCGCCGGCAGGGGGAGGTGGCCGCCTTCGATACGGAGCACCTCAGTCTCGAAGCCGTAATCGCCGAGCTTCAGGGCCGCCTCGCTCATCTTCGCCAGCAACGCGAGCAGCTGCAGCAGGCCTCGGCCGCTGCCTCAGCCACGCTCGCCGGCATCGAAGAGCGGCGCCGCAACGCTCAGGCAAACTTCGATCAGACCAGTCGTCTTGTCTTGGGCCAGCGTCAGCGTCTGGAACAGCTCGAACAGCAGCTTGGCTCCGCTGCGATGGAAAAACAGCGCCGGGAGCTGGAGCAGACGACGCTCGCCGCCGAGTACACTCAGCTCACCGAGGCGCGCGCGACCGCCGTGGCCGAAGCCGCTCGCCTGACCGCCGAAGCCACCGCACTCAGAACCCGCCTCGCCGGCCTCGATCACCGCCTGCGTGCTCTCCGGACGGAGACCGACGCGCTCCGTGAGCAACGCGCTCACCTCACCGCCCGTGCCGCCAGGCTCGCGTCCGACATCGAGCACATCGATTCGACCTGCCTCAATGATCTCGGAGTCGACCCCGTATCTCTCCGCGCTGATTCCAGCATCGATCGAATTAACGGCGAAACGCTCCTCCTGCAGGAAGAAGAGTCCCGCGCGCTCAAGCAGAAACTCGAAGCCATGGGCCCCGTAAACATGATGGCGCTCGAGGAGTACAACGAGACCACCGAGCGGCATAGCTTCCTCGAAACCCAGCGCAAGGATTTGCTCGACTCCATCGAGAACACCCAGGCGTCCATCAAGGAGATCGATGACGTCTCCCGCCTCAAATTCGAAGAGGCGTTCAAGATCGTCAATGAGAACTTCTCGGTCACCTTCGCCAAGCTCTTTGGTGGCGGTCACGCCTTCATGAAGCTCACCGACCAGGAGAACGCCGCTGAGTCCGGCATCGATATCGTCGCCTCGCCTCCGGGCAAGAAGCTCCAAAACATCCTCCTGCTCTCCGGCGGAGAAAAGGCGCTCACCGCGCTCTCTCTGCTCGTCGGCATCTTCCAGTTCCAGCCCGCACCCTTTTGCGTCCTCGACGAGGTCGATGCTCCCCTCGACGAGACCAATGTCGGTCGCTTTGCGCGTCTCCTTCACGAGATGTCCGCTACTACCCAGTTCGTCGTCATCACTCACTCCAAACGAACCATGGCTCAGGCCGACGTCATCTACGGCGTCACCATGCAGGAGCCCGGCGTCTCCAAGGTCGTCTCCGTCAATCTCGAGAGGAGGCGGGGATCCACCAGCAGTCGTCGCGCCGTCGCCTGACCTCCTCACCAAGCCGTGCACGGCTCAAGCTATCGGCACGCCAAGCTCAACCACTTTGCGCAGCTGGAGCGATGCAGCACCTCGCTCCAGCCTTTTTTCGTCTAAAGTAGCCACAGCCCTCCGGCAAGCATGCAGCAGATCCCTCTCATCCTCATCGCTCTCGCCGCTCTCGGCATCGTGCTCCTCCACCTCCGCAGACGCTGGCCCCACCTCCTTCCTCGCACCCGAAAATTCTTCCTCTCCGCCTCGATCTTAGCTATCCTCGTGTTTCTGGGCGGCTATGCAACCGGTTGGGTCACCGTCTCTGACCGCTTCAACGCTGCCGTATACGGGGCAGCAATCGCCGGATACCTCCTTCTGCTGACAGTTCACAGCCTCAATCGCCCGCGCTGGCTCACCTCGGCCACGGCGATCATTCTTGCCGCACCCATCTTTGGATCGAGCCTCTTTCTTCCCCTCGCCGGTATCTTCCACCCCAGTCCGCGCCGCGTCCAGCAGCTCGATGGCAACCTCTACGTCTCATGGCAGCGGTTCACGGAGGTGGGACCGGCCAGCAACGGCGTGGATCTCGACATCTTCTACCGTCCAGCACGCTTCCCCTTCCTCCACCACACCCGGCTCGGTGGTCGCTTTTACAACCTGCAATGCGACGGCGATGCCATCCAGGTGACCTTACAACCAGATCGCGAAAGCGTCTTCGTCCGCTGTCCCTCCTGGCCAAACTCCGCCGACAGTGATCCCGGCAGCTACCTCCGCCTCCATCGCTGAGCCGCTTCTAACACCCGCAACGCTCCACAGCCCGCCCGGTGGTACCGTCAAAACTGATGCCTGAGATCGCCCCCAGCCAAGCCCTCCTCACCACCGATCTCAACCCTCTTCGGCTCACCGCCCGTGGCAAGGTTCGCGACATCTATGCGCTCTCATCGGATCCCAACTCCGATCTGCTCTTCATCGCCACCGATCGCATCTCCGCCTTTGACCATGTCCTCGACTCCGGCATCCCAGATAAGGGCCGCATCCTCACCCAGCTCTCGCTCTTCTGGTTCCATCACCTCCAGGACATCGTCCCCAATCACCTCATTACAGCCGATATGCACATTTATCCCTCGGCCCTGCAGCCCTTTGGAGCGCAGATCGAAGGCCGCAGCATGCTCGTCCGACGCGCCCGGATGTTTCCAGTGGAGTGCGTTGTCCGCGGTTACCTCTCCGGCTCCGGCTGGAAGGACTACCAGGCCACTGGCGCCATCTGCGGCATCCCCCTTCCCGGGGGCCTCCGCGAGTCGGAACGCCTTCCCGACCCCATCTTCACGCCCGCCGCGAAGATCAACACTGGAGGCCACGATGAGAACATCGCCTTCGATGCCGTGATCGCCCAGATTGGCTCCAGGGCCGCCGAAGATCTCCGCGCGCTCAGCATGGCCATCTACGCAAAAGCAAGCGCGCACGCGGCCAGCAAAGGTCTCATTCTTGCCGACACCAAGTTCGAGTTCGGCCTCATTCCCGGCCCCGATGGTCAGGGCCGGATTGCGCTCGCCGACGAGGTCCTCACCCCAGACTCCTCCCGGTACTGGCCGGCGGAGACCTATTCGCCCGGGGGCCCGCAACCCTCCTTCGACAAACAGTTTGTCCGCGATTATCTCGAGGACATCCACTGGAACAAGCAGGCGCCCGCGCCCGCGCTCCCTTCTGAGGTCGTTTATCGGACCCGGGCCAAGTACCTCGAGGCCTTCAGCCTGATTACTGGCCGCACCAGCCTCAATACTTGAGGCCGCCCCTCCCTCGGCCCATCCTTTCAACTGGAGCCTCTGTCCACGGCATGATCGCCTCTCTGATAAACACCACCGCCGGCCAGCTCGCCAGCTTCAACTTCTTCGATTGGCTACTGGTCCTGGTCCTCGCCTGGTCCGTAGTGATCGCCTTTGTGCGGGGCATCATCCGAGAGCTCTTTGGTCTCGCCGGCACCATCCTCGGCCTGCTTTTCGCCGCTTGGAACTACCCCGCTCTCGCAACTTGGCTCTCACCCTGGATTGCATCGGCTATGGCGGCTCAGGTCGCCGCCTTCCTTCTCATTGCCGTCGGTGTCCTGCTGGTTTGCACCCTTCTGGGCCGGCTTGTTCGTGGCACCGCTCACACTGCCGGCCTGGGCTTGCTCGATCGTTTCGCGGGAGCATGCTTTGGCCTCCTTCGCGGAGGCCTCATCGCCATGGGGGTTCTTATGACCGCAACCGTCTTCTTCCCTCCGCAGAGGTCCATCGCAAGCTCGCGCCTGGCACCCTATTTCCTTGCGGCTGCGCGTGAGGTATCCTTCGTTGTACCTCAAGACCTCCAGAAGCGGATTACCGGCGGCGTCCACAGCATCAGACATATGGCACGACGCTAAGCACACCGGTCCTTGATGGATCAAAGATGGATCAAAACTGATGGATCAAACCGTCACCAAAGAGTGACAATGAGGCTCACGTCCTTTCAGGGACAGGTAAAGCGAGGATCGACCTTGAAGCGCGAACTGCACAGCCTTGTCACTCAAATGCATAGCGCCGGGGTCTCCTACACCGATGCGCTACGCCAATTCAAGCGCCGCTATCTCCTTGAAGTTCTCGCCCACCACAAAGGAAATCAGTGCAAAGCCGCGGAAGAGCTTGGCATGCATCGCAACACCCTTAGCCGAACCCTGGCCGAGCTCGATCTCGACACCGCCCAGATCCGGAACGGCATCCGAACCGGGATGCGGCGCCCCCCTGCCAGCGAACGCCCCCGCGTACAAAGCATAGCGAGTGCACGCTAAGCCCCGTCTAATGCGTCTAAGTCTCAGCCCGTGGTAAAGCCTGCATCTCACCCTCCGCGTCTCCGACAGCTCTCGACTGCCATCGCCCTTGCCCTTGCAGCCAGCGCTCCCGCGTTCGCTCAAGGATCGTCCCCGGCCCTCTCCACTGCGACTCCGCCATCCGCTCACTCCTCGCGCTCTGAAAAGCAGGCGGCCAACGCCTACCTAGCTGGAGGTCGGCTTGTGGAACGCAACGATCTGGAGGGCGCGGAAAAGAGCTTCGGAAAAGCCGTTACACTCTATCCCTCCAACCAAAACTACGCCACAGCCCTCACCATCGTTCGCGAGCACCGCCTGACGGCTCTGGTACAGCAAGCCAGCCAGGCCCGCATCCTCGGCCAGAACGCAAAGGCGGACGCTCTGCTGGACCAGGCACGGCAGATCGATCCGCAGAATCCCATCATTACCCAACACCTCACCTCCGGCACACTGGCGGCCAGCTTCACCCCTGAGATCGCTGGAGAGACCGAGCCTTGGCTCCCCAGGAGACCCGCGCTTGCAGGGCCCGTCGCCCTTCTGCCTTCCGCCTCGCGGCAGAGCTTTCACATCCATGCGGACTCCCGCAGTGTTCTCCGGCAGGTCTTCTCCGCCTTCAACATCCGATCGGTCTTTGACGAGTCAGTCACTCCCCAACAGGTCCGCTTCGATCTCGAGAACACGACTTACGGGCAATCCATCCCGATCGTTCTGCGCATGACCCAGCTCTTCGCCGTTCCCCTCGATGCCAACAGCGTGCTAATCGCCAAGGACACAGCCGAGAATCGCCAGCGGCTCGAGCGGCAGATTCAAGAGACTATCTACGTTCCGGGGTCAACACCCGAGCAGATGACAGAGCTCGGCAACCTCGTCCGCACCGTCTTTGATGTCAAAACGGCCACCGTCGCCAACTCTGCCGCAAGCCTCGTCCTGCGCGCTCCTGCCGAAACGTTGAATGCCCTTAACCTCACTCTCTCTGACCTCATCGACGGCAGCGCGCAGGTCATGCTCGACCTCCGCCTCTACGCCGTCGATAAGAGCCGCACCCGCAACATCGGTCCACAGCTCCCGCAACAGTTCGGTATCTACAATGTAGCAAGCGCCGCGCAAAACCTGGTAAGCGCCAATCAGGCCTTGGTCAACCAGGCGATCGCGCAGGGAGTTATCCCTGCAAACGCCACCACCATCCAGATTGCGCTTTATCTTCTCGCCTCCGGTCTGGTGCAAAGCTCTCTTCTGACTAATACTCTCGGCTTCTTCGGCAACGGCCTCACGCTCACCGGGGTCACGGGGGTCGGAACGACCAGCTTCAACCTCGCTCTCAACTCTTCGGACTCCCGCGCCCTCGAAGATGTTCATCTCCGCATCGGAGATCGCCAGACCGCGACCTTCAGAGCCGGCACCCGCTTCCCCATCACAACCGGGACGTACACCATCGGCTCCGCTGTCTCGAGCGCCTCGCTCGCCGGCATCAAGGTCAACGGTGTCAGCGCCTCCAGCCTGCTCAATCAGTACCTCGGCTCCGGCAACAATGTCACCATCCCGCAGGTCCAGTATGAAGAGCTCGGCCTCACGCTGAAAGCCACGCCGATCGTCCAGAAGTCTGGTCGCATCGCCATGCACCTTGATCTCAAGATCGAAGCCCTCGCAGGGGGCGCCATCGATAACATACCTATCCTCGCCAATCGGCAGTTCGTCTCCGACATCACCGTTGCAGACGGAGACACTGCGCTTATGATCAGCAGCCTCAGCAAAACAGAGGCACGCGCCGTCAGCGGAATCCCGGGCCTCAGCGAGCTCCCAGGATTTCAAGGCGCTATTGCGGATCGCATCGGCGAAAAAGACACCAGCGAACTCGTCCTGCTCATCACGCCACATGTGGTCCGGCGTCGGTCCAGCAACATCGCCGGTCCGCGCATCGCTCTCAACCAGCCGCCTGGCTCATCCGATTAGCCTCGGCCGTCAAAGGCAGCCACAAGGTAAACACGGTTCCATGTTGAGCATGATCCCTGCGGGTCTTCGCGCGTAGGCTTCCCCCATGTTTCTCCGCGATGCCTTTGCTGACCCACAGGCCAAGTCCAGTCCCCGTGTTCTCCTTCGTCGTCTCAAAGGGCTCAAAGAGACGCGCCCGGATGCGTGGATCGATTCCCTCCCCAGAGTCGGCCACAGTCAGGCGCACTCCCTTCCGTCCACTCGATAGCTCCGTCTGTGCATGCACTCGCAAGGAGAGCGACCCGCCCGCACTCATCGCCTCCAGCGCATTCCGTATTAGGTTATTCAAGACCTGCCGGATCTCACCTTCCATGCACCACACCTTCGGTGCTGGCAAAACTTTCCATACCAGTCGGATGTTCCTGACCAGAAGCCTACCCGTGTAAAGCGCCGTCACCGATCTTGCCAGCTCCTCGAGGTTCACCTCGACGGCACGGCTATTCTGCCGATGGAACCGCAGCGTCTGCATGGTGATCTCCGTCACCCGGGTCAACTCGGTTTGCGCTATGCCTGCATACTCCTGGATCTCCTCCACCGAGTTCGATTGGCGTATCAGGTACAGCAGATTCGTGATCGATTCCAGAGGATTGTTGATCTCGTGCGCAATCGACGACGCAAGCTGACCAACGGCCGCCAGCTTCTCGCTTTTCCGCAACGCCTCATCCTGCAATCGCGTCTGCGTCACATCCGTGTTAACCGCCACCCCGCCGATCAACTCGCCATTCAACGTGATCGGCGCCGCCACACTGCGCAGCCAGCGGCTCTCCACCTGCAACACCTCCGTCGACGACTCACCCGACAACGCACGATCCAGGGTCCGCAGCTGCCCAGGGAAGCTTGGTCCGCTCATAGCATTTGCGCGACGGTTCAGTCGCACCGGCTCACCGCCAAGCGTCGCGATGTAAACCCCATGAGGTATGCTCTCGATCACCGCGTTCAGCTCTGCCCTACGCCTCTCCGCGTCTTCGTACGCGACGCCCAGCTCTCGCTCCTGCCTCCGCGCTTCAGTGACATCGCGAAATGTGACCACCGCCCCGACAACCCTCTCCTCCACGGTAACCGGGTGCGCCGACACCTCCGCCCAAAAGGAGCTGCCATCCTTCCGGAACATCACATCCTCTTTGCTGCGGTAAGCCGTCTTCTTGCGGAAGACCTCGTAGATCGGGCATTCCTCAGATGGAAAATCGCGCCCGTCCGGATAATGGTGGTGCACCAGGGTGTGCATGTCCGTCCCCACCACCTCGTCGGGCTTGAAGCCGAACACCCGCAGCGCCATCCGGTTCACAAAAGTGCAGACCCCCTCGAGATTGACTCCCCAGACTCCCTCGCCCGCTGAGTCAAGCAGAGCCTGCCAATGCGGCATTTCCTGAAATCCGTTCGCCGCACCGCTCATCGTTCCGTCCTTTGTTTCGGCTGACCCTGCCACGGCCTGCCTTACGTGCAAAACCGAGCACATTGGTATGGATGCAGAACTTCCGCCCGCGGACATCCGGCAGAACTTCCTCGGGTACCGTTCTCGTTGACCCGTGAGCCATCGGACCGCTATACTTCAGCCTGGAATGAGCGGGAGTAGCTCAGTGGTAGAGTGCTTCCTTGCCAAGGAAGATGTCGCCGGTTCGACCCCGGTCTCCCGCTCCAGATACACTTCAGACGAAACCAGATAAGCCCGTCTGCGCTGATTCCTAACCACGGATTTGGCGTGCACTCCCGGCGAACCTGGACACCTCGAGGCGCGGTACCCAAGCGGTAAGGGAGAGGTCTGCAAAACCTTTATGCGTCGGTTCGATCCCGACCCGCGCCTCCATTGTTACTCTTCTGAATGCACCACTTGGCTTCGGCACTTCAGAAGTGTGTAATTTGTGCCAGCCTCTTCGTCATGAGTGTCAGCACACTAGCTAACAACTCTAATGTTCCACCGGTTCTTGGGATCGTCGCTGATGACTAATTTCGGCCTAAGCCGGATAGCCAAAACTTGTAGACATGGCCATGCCGCTCAAAACGGTCCAAGGTTAGCTATAGTACGGCAGTGCATGAATCCCTTATACAGCCACTGCCACTAATCCGTTGCATTGTGGACGACCAGATCGCCGGGCCTTCCGCGAAATAATAGCCCGGCAGACCATTCGGATCACCCTCACTTTGGTCAGCTTCAGGCCACTCTTTCCGACATCTAGTACCTAGACCGGAAGCTCCTTCCTATCGCGATGAAACTGGAGCTGCAGGCGTTCCACGAACAACCTCTGAATCATGTCTTCCCATTGCTTATCGTTTGGGGCTCCCTCTCTTCCCCGCTCGCGTCGAGGTCGAACTTCTCCATATCGAACCAGGCCGGCGCGCCCACGATCTGCTTGGCATCAATACCGTACGCGAAAGAGATCATCTCACTCAGGTCGGATTGATCGTTCGGAAGCGATTGCCGCGGACCAGAAACGCCTTCCCTTGCTCATCCGGTTTGCTCGACTAGGAGTTTGAAACACCGCCCCGGCCGTCGTCATCGCCAACCCTGAGTCCTTTTCACCCCACCAAAAGTCCTGCCGCTCGCTCCGCTGCAGCCGGGTAGAGTATGTCTCATGTCCATCGCCCCAATCTTTCTCGGGCAGATATCGCCCGCAAACCCCACCGCCCAGGACATCGCAAACCGCCGCTGGATCTACATCCCGTACGATCGACTCACCGACCGCGTCGGCCCTCTCACGGAGCAGCCGGCAACGCAGACCGGGGTCGTCATCGTCGAGTCGACCGCCAAAGCGCACCGCCGGCCGTACCATAAGAAAAAGCTCGTTCTCCTCATCAGCAACATGCGCCACTTCGCGCTGGAGCAGGCCGCCCGAGGCGTCAGTGTCCTCTACGATTTCTCTCCCCTCAGCCATGGCCAGGCTCTTCGCCTTCTTCAGCAGCAACGCGCACTGCCTTCACTCACCCTGATGCGTCCAGCAGAGCGTGAACTCCGCCTCGATCTCGAACAAGCCGTCACGGATGGCCTCAAACTCCACGAAGTGCCTGACGTTACCTGGCTCTCGCAGCTCGAAGACTTCACCTCCGTCTACGGCCCCTACCGGAGCGGCAAAGCACGCACCGGCACCAGCAACTACGTCATGGACCGCTTCTACCGCGCCATGCGTCAGAAGACAGGCATCCTGATGCGGAACGGAAAGCCGCTCGGAGGTCAGTTCTCCTACGACCCCGAAAACCGAAACCCCTACAAGGACCAGGTCCCGATTCCGATCCCTCCCATCTACCCGCCCGACGAGATCACCACCGAGGTCGTCTCGTATGTTGCGGACAAATACGCCCATCACTTCGGCTCCATCGATGGATTCGACCTGCCCTGCACCCAGGCCGACGCCGACCGTATGTGGAGCTTCGCACTCCAACATCTCCTGCCCACCTTCGGACCCTTCGAAGACGCCATGCGCGACGATCACCTTCAGCTCTTCCACTCCAGGACATCGGCCCTCGTCAACCTCGCCCGGCAGCTCCCCGCTCAACTCGTCCGCGACGTCGAAGCTGCCGCTAACGCCGGCCTCGTCCCACTTGCCAGCGCCGAAGGCTTCATTCGCCAGCTCCTCGGGTGGCGCGAGTTCATGCGGCACCTCCATCAGCAGACAGATGGGTACCGCCTGCTCAACGTGCCCCAGGAAGATCGGCCCCGCAAGCGGGAGCTCTCCCCGGATGCGGACGAGCCCAGCGATCCTTACGCCAAACCGAACACTCCGCAAGCCCCCGGCGCGGAGACCGCCAAAGCTCCCGGCCAGAAGCAGGCAGCCCTCGTACAAGATCCTTACACCGGTGCCACAGTCTCCGCCCTCCACGCCTCGCTTCCCCTTCCCGCCGTCTACTGGGGCGTCAGGAGCGGCCTGCACTGCATGGACACGGTTGTCGCCCAGGTTATCGACGAAGGCTGGTCACACCACATCACTCGCCTCATGGTCCTCTCTAATCTCGCAAACCTCTGCGGCTTCTCGCCCCGAGAACTCACCGACTGGTTTTGGTTTGCCTACGTCGATGCCTACGACTGGGTCGTCGAACCCAACGTCCTCGGCATGGCCACCTACGCCGACGGCGGCCTCACCGCCACCAAGCCATACGTCTCCGGCGCCGCCTACATCAACCGCATGTCCAACTTCTGCGGCCATTGCCAGTTCGATCCGAAGAAGTCCATCGGCCCCGGCTCCTGTCCCTTCACCGCCCTCTACTGGACCTTTCTCGAACGCAATCGCGAGACCCTGAGCAACAACTTCCGCCTCCAGATGCCCTACAACACCCTCCGCAAGAAATCCGCCACTGAACTCATCCAGCTCCGTACCCGCGCCGAAGAGGCTATCGCCCACCTGCAATCCTTCAAACGCCCGGAGTACTGACCGCCAGCCATCACCCCGGAGGGCCAGGTGCCCCATCCCTCGCAGCCCCTTCACGGAAGGGTAGGGTACGCCCCGAAATCTCACAGCCCACAGAGCCTGCGCCCCAACCCCTTTCATTCCCTCTCACCCCCGCGCCTCGTAATCAGCCCTGCTCTCTTAGCCCGCGCCGGATTCCCCATCACCGTAGCACCGGCCTCCACATCTCTCGTCACGACACTTCCCGCTCCAACCACCGCGCCGTCGCCCACCGTCACCCCCGGCATAATCAGCGCTGCTCCCCCAATCCAGACATCACGCCCAATACGCACCGGCTTGCCGCACTCCAACCCCTCTCCCCTCACGGAAGCCTCCCGCGGATGATCCGCCGCGTAGATTTGCACCCCCGGCCCAATCTGGCACCCATCCCCGATCGTGATCGGACACACATCCAAGAGCACACACCCGAAGTTCAGGAAGACCTTCTCACCCAGCACGATGTTGTAGCCGTAATCGCAAAAGAACGGAGCCCGCACCGTTGCCCCCTCCCCCATTCCTCCCAGCAGACCTCGCAGCAGCACCTCATCTCCGTTCGCCTGAAATCCTCGCAGCACCGTCTCGGCCCGCACCCGCTCCCCGGCCAGCTCCCGATCGAGAGCGTCATACAGCTCGCCTCGCAGCATCTTTTGCTTCTCTGTCACGCGTCCCCTCCCGTGTCTCTCAAGCTATTCTGAACCAATCCACCGCACCAGATCTCACCTAGAGAGCCCAGCTACGGATGCGTCCCTAGCTCTGATCCCCTCTTCGACCCCACCCAGAATAATCAAATACGACGCGAGCTCCGGTCGTTCTTCTTCGCCGCGCATCACACATGCAGGAGACCCTATACACATGAGTCTGAACGAAGTTCTTATCGATGAATTACGAGACCTGTACAGCGCCGAGAATCAGCTGGTCAAAGCTCTTCCCAAGGCCGCCAAGGGCAGCAACGACGCAGCCATGAAGCAGCTCTTCCGCGACCATCTCGAGCAGACCAAGGGCCAGGTGTTGCGCCTGCGGGAGGTCTTCGAGCACCTTGGAAAGAAGCCCACAGGCCAGCACTGCAGCGGCATGGAAGGCTGCATCAAGGAAGTGACAGAGGCCCTTGAGAAAGATGAAACAGGCGCACTCAAGGATGCCGGCATCCTGGGAGCCGCGCTCCGCGTGGAGCACTATGAGATAGCCGGCTACACGGCCGCGCTCGCCATCGCCAAAAGCCTCGGTCAAAAAGAGATCGTCACCCTTCTCACGGAAACTCTGGAGGAAGAGAAGACCGCCGCGAAAAATGTCCTTGCCAGTGCCAAGCCCATCCTCAAGGCAGCCGACTCCCAGGAAGACGAAGAAGAGGAAGACGAAGAAGAGGAGCCCAAAGACGCCAAGGAGCAGGAGTCCGAACGCCAAAGTGAGCAGGACGAGAAAGAAGCCCAGCCGGAGATGGCCACAAAGAAGCGTAAGTAACTACGCTCCGTTGATCCCACATGAGAAAGGCTCCCACGGCGGGAGCCTTTCTCGTGTGTTCCAACAACCCGCTACCTCACCCCATCCTCCGCAGCTTGGTACGCCACAATGGACTTTAACGTCTCGTATGGCATCGCCGCCGACAACGGCAGCAGATGCCCATTCACCGCCAGCATCGGCGTCTGGTCCACGCCCACCCCCTCGCCCAGCTTCAGCGAAGCATCGACATTGGCCTTCGTCGCTGGCGTAGCCGCGCACAGTTCGACCGTCGCAGGATCCAGTCCAGCCTTTCTCACCGCGTTATTCAACGTGACCTCACCGCTCTCCTCCGTCAGGCCGCCTTGTGTGTCGTAGACCGCCTGCAGATACGTCCAGAACGCTTCTGGCTTCTGCTTGGCAACGCACACCCCGTCCGCCGCAGCCTTGAACGCAAACGGATGAATCTCGGTCAAAGGAAAATTCTGGTACACCACCCGCGCCTTTGGAAAATCCTTTACCAGCTGATCCATCGTGCCTTGGACCTCTTTGCAGTGGGGACACTCCATATCCGCGAACTCCACCAGCATCAACTCCTTGCCCACCGCCCCGCGTGCCGGACCATCCGCCCGGTTCTGCAGAATCTGTCGCGACTCGGCGAACGGAGTCGACCCGAACGCAACCACGCCATCCCCGGCAATCGCATGCTTCCCATCCGGTGTAACGAAAAACGCGGACGTCTGCACCTTGGCATTCGGGCTCTTGTCGGAGACAAACACCACCACCCGGGTCACTCCCGGAGCCTGCGTCGTCGTGATCGCCTCCACCCGCCATATCCGGTTCGCATCGTAGCCCCACAGCTGCTTCAAAAACGCATCCACCGTTGCCACCGTGGGCGTGGACGCGGTGAAGTTCTTCAGGTTCGGCTGTGGAAACGGATCGGGCGTCCCCGTCGGCGGAAGCGAGTTCAACTGGGGGGCCGGCGTCGGCTTTTGCGAGCTTCCCGCAGCTGCACTCCTTGCCCCATTCGCCCCACCTGCTGCTGGCGTCTGCGCACCCGCAGCCGTCACCGCTCCCACCATCAACACTGCCGCCATAATCCGCATCATTCCCAAACCAAGACCCGCCTCTCCCCGCCGCCTCAGCACGGCACATCCCTTAGACCTCTAGACCTCGAACTTCACCGCAATCGGAAACCGCCGGCCCATGCCGAAGGCCTTCTTGGTTACCTTCAACACCGGCGCAGCCTGCTGCCGCTTGTATTCGCTCCGCTCCACCAGCGTCAAAACACTCCGCACCTGCTCGATCCCCACCCTCTGCTCCGCCGCAATCTCCTCAGCCGATTGGTAGTCCTCGACATACGCCTCCAGCATCGGATCCAGCACGTCATACGGTGGCAGCGAGTCCGTATCCTTCTGCTCAGGACGCAACTCTGCCGAGGGCGCCTTCCCGATCGTCGTCGGCGGAATCACCTCGCGCTCGCGGTTCGCATGGGCGCTCAGCTTGTACACCTGCGTCTTCCAAACATCGCCGATCACCGCCAGCCCACCCACCATGTCCCCGTACAGTGTGCAGTAGCCGGTCGACATCTCGCTTTTGTTCCCCGTCGTCAGCACCAGGGCTCCAAACTTGTTCGACAGCGCCATCAACAGGGCTCCCCGTATCCGCGCCTGCAGATTCTCCTCCGCCAAACCGAACGGTGTTCCGGCAAACAATGAGTCCAGCACCGTCATGTATCCCTGGAACACCTCATGGATGGCCAACACCTCGAAGCGAATCCCGAGGTTCACCGCCAGCGTCCGCGCATCCTCGATCGATCCGATCGAGGAATACTCGCTCGGCATACCCACGCCCATCACATTCTCCGCGCCCAACGCCGCCACCGCGATCGCCGCCACCAGTGCCGAGTCGATCCCGCCACTCAGCCCGACCAGCACCTTCGCGAACCCACACTTGCGCACATAGTCCCGCGTGCCCAGGACCAGAGCATCCCACGTCGCCGCAACCTCGTCCCGCTCGTTTGCCGGCCTCCCATGGGCGGCCGTCGAGGTGCCCCGAGCCGCCGTATCGACCAACACCAGGTCCTCGGCAAACGAGCACCCGCGGGTCAGAACTCCTCCATCCTGCCCCACCACTAGCGATGAGCCATCGAAGATCAGGCTGTCGTTCCCGCCCACCTGGTTCGTCATCGCCACCAGGGCGCCGTGCCGCTTCGCCAGCGCTCCCAGCATCTCTTCCCGGACCCCGCGCTTGCCCTTCCAGTACGGCGAAGCCGAGATGTTCAGGATGATGCGCTGCTCTCCCGCCCGCGTGTCCCACAGCTTCATCAACTCCTCAACCGGGTCCGCACCGTACCTTCGCTCCCGCCAGAACCCCTTGTCGTTCCACGCGTCCTCACAGATGGTGATCGCCAGCCTCTGCCCGCGAAACTCCGTCAGCCCCTGCTCCAGCCCCGGCTCGAAATATCTCTGCTCATCAAACACGTCGTAGAAAGGGAGCAGGCGCTTCTGCTGCGTAAACGCCACCTCTCCCCCCTCCAGCAGCACCGCCACATTCCGAACATGCTTGCCTTCCCCTGCCTCCGTCGGCATCACCGTCCCACACAGCAGCCCGGGCCGCCCCGCCCCCGACGTCCACTCCGCCAGCTGCTTCACCACCTCGCCGGCACGCCGGAGAAACGCGGTCTTGTCCAGCAGATCTGCCGGAGGATACCCACACACCGCCAGCTCCGGAAAAATGACCAGCTCCGCGCTCTGGCCCGCCGCTCGATCGGCATACTGCAGCATTTTTTCGGCGTTTCCGGTGAAGTCCCCCACCGTCGGATTGATCTGCGCAAGAGCTAGCTTCACTGCTTCAGTCTACCGTCTTTGCAGCTCGCATACAGGCCGCCTCTACGCCCCCGTGCCGCTCAGCACCACACCCACCGTCCGCGCCAGAATCTTCAGATCGAGCCACAGACTCCAGTTCTCCACGTACGCCGTATCCAGCGAAATGTAGCTGTCGAACGACGGATCCTGCCGCGCCTCCACCTGCCACAGCCCCGTTATCCCTGGCAGCACATCCAGCCGGCGCAGGTGCGATAGGTCATACTGCTCAACCTCGGAGGCAATCGGAGGTCGTGGCCCCACCAGGCTCATGTCCCCGCGCAGCACGTTGTAAAACTGCGGCAGCTCATCCAGCGAATACTTCCGCAGCTTACGTCCCAGCTTCGTCACGCGCGGGTCGTTCACAATCTTGAAGAGCACACTCTTGCGCTCGTTCATGTGCTCCAGCTCTTCCTGCATCTTGTCCGCGTCTTCCACCATCGTTCGGAACTTGAAGCACACAAACGTTCTTCCTTTGCGGCCAATCCTCTGCGCCCGGTAAAAGATCTGTCCCTTGGAGTCCATGCGGATCGCAATCGCGACTGCCAGCATCACCGGCGACAGAACCAGAAGCGCCAGCGCCGACAGCACCATGTCCAACGTGCGCTTCAGCAGCACCGCCCCCATCGCAAACTCTCTGCGATGGAGGGGGATAGTCGGGAACTGGCCGATATACTCCACCGGCGCGTTCCAGGCCAGGCCGTCATACAGATCAGGTACCACCCGGACGTCGATTCCCGCCTCCCGCGCCTCTTCCACCAGCCCGATCACTAGCTTCTTTTCCGCCGGGACTGAAAAAAATATCTCATCCACGAACAGCGATCGCGCCACCGCAAGGCAGTTCTGCACATCCCCGACCACATCCGCGTCACCGGCCTCAGCCTCCCGTGCCGTCAACGCCACAAACCCTTTAAACCGAAATCCTAGATGCTGGTGGGACTCCAAGTGGTTCCGAAGCGCGTGCCCCACCCGCCCCGCCCCGACGATCATCACATTCCGCGTCTCTATCCCTTCAAGGTATCTCCGGTACACAATGCGTCGCCACAAAATGCGCCGCGTGCAGAGCAGCAGGCCCGTGATCATCACCATCAGCGCCACTACAATGCGGGACACGGCTACGTTGTGCGTCAGATAAAGAGCTCCGCAAAGCAGCAGACCCGCCGTCAAAGTGGCCTGCACCGTCATTCTGATCTCGTGCAGTCCACTCCTGTTCTGGATCGGTCCGTACATGCCGTGCGACCGCGTCACAAATACCAGGCACGTCGCGAACCATAAAACATAGGCAGCCGTCATGCGAGGCGCGCTGTGCAGCAGCCGCGGCAACATCGCCAGCATCCCAGTGTCCTGCGGGATCACCACGCGCAGCCGAAGCGCAACAATCCATGCCACAAAGATCGTCAACACATCCAGCGAACTCCACACCAGACTCGTGACCGAGGGTCGCCACAGCCAGCCCGTGCGCCTGCCTGCTGCACGACGCTCACTCGCCGATCGCTTCCGTCCGGATAACATCACGTGCTGGAAATAATCTGGTGTCGCCACTGCGGAACCTACTGCCTTTCAATCCTTCTTCACTGTGGTGTGTTTCCTGCTAACACAGATGACCTGGGGACAAACGACAGGGACCGATGCTTGTTCGACCCGAGCACACCTCGTTTGCTACGCGTATCAACCACCTTGCCGAAGGCGGAGTCGCGCTGCCCATACCACTTGTGGGGCATAGTCATCCACGCTCTCCAAAACCATACGTTCCTGATCTCCGCCGCAGCAAGACGCTTGGCCCTGAATATCTTAGGATATTTCCTGAAACGGCACCGGCCGAACTTCGCCCATTTACCGTCACTCCGGTCACAGTCACTCCGGCAACACCAGAGCATCCAAAGAGAAAAACTCCTGCAGCACCGGGTCTTCACTTGCTTCCATCTCTTGCATCGTCCCAAAAAAGCGGGCCCGGCCTTCATGAAGGAATACCACTCGGTCTGCCAGCTTCTTCGCAAAGCGCATATCGTGCGTGACGACGATGCTGGTAAGATGCAGCTGCTGCTTCAGGCGTTCGATCAAGTCCCCCAGCAGATGCCCCATTAACGGGTCGACCATCGTCGTCGGCTCGTCGTAGAGAACAGCCTCCGGCTGGCAGGCGAGCGCGCGCGCAATCGCCACTGACCGCTTCATGCCGGTAGATAGATCGCTCGGCAGCAGCCCCTCCATCCCGGCGACCCCGACCATCTCCAGCAAACCCTTCACAATCTGCTGCATCTGCTCCTCGGCCAGCTCTCCGCGCTCCCGCAGCGGAAACGCCACGTTCTCACCGACGGTGATCGAGTCGAACAAAGCCCCGTTCTGGAAAACCATCGTCACCTTCCGCCGAATCCCCTGCAACTCCCGTTCGCTGAAGCCGGTAATATCCTCCCCCGCCACCCGCACCACCCCAGAGTCCGGCTTCAGAAACCCCAGAAGCATCTGCAACGACACCGACTTACCGACGCCGCTTCGGCCGAGAATGCATATGGTCTCTCCGGCCTTGACATAGAAATTTACATCCTGAAGCACCACAAAGTCGCCAAAAGCCTTCGACACACCCTCAAACGAAATGTACGGCCCGGGCTCCGCGCCCCCTGTCTCCGACGAAGCCTCCGAAGCCGCGGCCTCGTTCTGCTGCGCCGCCTGCTCCATGAACTCGCCCACCGCGGGCGCCACGTCCTCCGAAACGCTCTCGATCAGTGGAGTCTCCGGACCAGCCTGACCGCCCTCACCAGTTCGCTCCGATTCTTCGTCCGAGCTCCGCACGCCCCCCTGGGGCACACCCTCGCCCCCAGCAGCAGCCGCCTGCCGCTCATCCCGCGGCCCGGCCGCACCCTGCCCCCCACCGGTCCGCCCTTCGTTGAATCCCGTCAAACTCTCCGAACCCTCCGAACTCCCCGACCCATCCTCGTCCGGCATCATCCCTCACCCTTATCCTCCCTCTATTCTCCCACCTCCGCCCAAATTCCACTCACGAGGTCGTATGGAGCTACGCCCTGCGGCAAACCATCGGTGGGCGCTTTTCCATAAGCCTCTCGGCGCAAGCGAACTCCTCCGGCGTGTTCAGGTTTGCAAACCACAACTCCCGCATCCTCCAATCCGCATCACCCGGGTTCCAGCCCGGCCACACCGATCCCCTCTCCCGCGTCGCAATCTCCAGCAGCACAGCTCCGCCCGAGGCTCTTCCAGCCCGCTCCAATACCGGCCGAACCTTGTACTCGCCCGCCTCGAGCGCAGCGGCAACCTCGCTCAGCGAGTCCCATCGCACCAGGCTCACCAGCGGCTGTACGCGCCCGTCCGCCACCAGCAAGCCAATCTTCGCGTCGCACCTAACCCATTCGCCCACCAGTCTCTCCAGCAGCTCCGCAGGCACAAACGGCATGTCCACTGGCAGAAACGCAGCCGATCCCCGGTCGATGTCCCGCAGCGCCGCCTCGATCCCGCCCATCGGTCCACACCCTGGCCGCAGATCCCGGATTACCCGTACACCCGTCGGCGCATGCTCCCCCACCACCACCACCTCCCGGCAGACCCGCCTTAACTTCTCCACCGCGATCTCAAGCAGCGTCGACCCGCTCAGCCACATCTCCGACTTGTTCTCCCCCATCCGCGAGCTCCGCCCTCCCGCAAGCACGTACCCCCGCACCTCTGTCGTCATCAGCCGCCCGCTCCCACCCGTCCCAGAAAGCCGATCACCGACGCAATCCCCCGGTGAAAGTTCGCCAGGTGAAATTTCTCGTTCGGAGCATGGAGGTTGTCGTCCGGCAACCCAAATCCCATCATCACCGTCGGCACCTTCAACTCGCGCACAAAGTCCCCCACAATCGGGATCGATCCGCCCCCGCGCACAAACACCGTCTCCTTTCCCCAAACCTCCCGCATCGCCTCCGTCGCCGCCCGGACATACTCGTTATCCGTACTCACCACAATCGGATCGCCCGAGTGGATCAGCCGCACCTCGACCTCTACCCCCTTCGGCACAATCGTCCCGACATACTCCTTCAGCTTCCGAAACGTATCCGCAGGGGTCATATCCGGAACCAGACGCAAACTCACCTTCGCGAGCGCCTTCGCGGGAATCACCGTCTTCGCTCCCGCCCCCGTGAACCCGCCCGGCATCCCATGCACATCCATCGTCGGCCGCGCCCAGGTCCGCTCCAGCACCGAATACCCCGGCTCCCCGGTCAGCTCCTTTGACCCCACCTCGGTCTCTCTGTACTCCTCCTCGTCGAAGGGCAGCGCCTTCCACGCCTTCAACTCGTCCGCCGTCGGCGCCTGCACCTCGTCGTAGATCCCCGTGATCAGAATCCGCCCATCGGCATCCTTCAGCTTCGCGATGATCTGCGCCAAGGCCACAAACGGGTTCGGCGCCGCCCCTCCATACATCCCCGAATGCAGATCCGTCCGCGCTCCCCGAACCTCGATCTCCGTGTAAATCATCCCGCGCAGCCCCACACACAGCGTCGGCAGCTCCGGCGCGAACATCTCCGTATCCGACACCAGAGCCACATGGGCTCGCAGCTGGTCCCCATGCTCCCGCACAAACCGCGCGATCCCCTCCCCCCCAACCTCCTCCTCGCCCTCCAGGATCACCCGCACATTCACCGGCAGCTCCCCGTTACCAGCCGCCATCAGCGACTCCAGGGCCTTCACATGCATCCACATCTGGCCCTTGTCGTCCACCGCCCCCCGCGCATACAGGTTCCCATTCCGTTCCGTCGGCTCAAAAGGTGGGGAGGTCCATTCGTCCAGGGGCTCCGCCGGCTGCACATCGTAGTGCCCATAGCACAGCACCGTTGGACCACCCTGCCGCCCCATCCACTCCGCATACACCAACGGATGCCCCACCCGCGCCGGCACCACTCTTGCCGGTCCAGCCGCCTCCGCCACCATGCTCTCAGCCTCAGACGTCTCGATCAGCCGCACCTTGTCCATCCCAATCCGCCGCAGCTCCGCCGCGCAGAACTCTGCCGCCCGCCGTACATCCCCGATCCGCGCCGGATCCGTCGAGATCGATGGGATTCTCAACAGCGCCTTCAACTCCTCGACAAACCTGTCCCCATTCTTCGTCGCAAACTCCACCGCCGCCGCCATCACCGCTTCCATGCCTTCGCCTCCAGGAAACCTCTTCCAACCCCTCGACGGCCTTCGCCGCCCGGGTGAACATTGAGTATAGGTAAGATCGAAGGGCTAATGCATCCCGCCTCAATCACTGGCCAGACCTGGAACACCTCGGCCTACGCCGCCCACGGCCGCTTCGTCGCCACTCTCGCCACCGCTGTCGTCGATCTCCTCGCGCCCGTACCCGGCGAACACATCCTCGACGTCGGCTGCGGCGACGGCGCCCTGACCGAACATCTCGCCGCCAGCGGAGCCATCCTCACCGGCATCGATGCCTCCCTCGCCATGGTCGAATCGCCGCCATCCGAACCGCGCTATCCGCCTCCCTCACACACTTCGGCATCGACGCCGAAGCCGCGGCAGCATCCTTCTTCCCTTTGGCTACCCTCTACCGCAGCATGCTTCAGCAGGCCGGCTTCCACGTCGAGTCTATCGACCTCCACCCGCGCCCCACCGCACTCCCCGGCGGCTCCGCGGGCATGGAAATTTGGCTCAACACCTTTCGCAACGGCGTTCTCGATAGGCTCGATCCCAGCCATCGGGCCGAAGCCGTGGCCCGAACCCTCCACCTCCTTCGTCCCATCCTGTCCGATTCAACCGGGAACTGGACAGCTGACTACGTGCGCCTCCGTTTCCACGCCACGCGTTCCAGCTGAACCTCAGCCGCACTTATCGACGAAACTCCACGCTGATAATCGTCGCCACCTCAACTGGGCTTCCGCGGATCGAGTAGGGTCGATACCGCCACTTCCGCACCGCGTCTTTCGCCGCGCCTCGGAGCATGTAATGCCCCGAGATAACCCGTAGATTCTCCACCTGTCCATTCTTCGAGATGATCGCCTGCATCACCACCTTGCCTTGCGAATGGAATAGCCCCGCGAACCCATGCGGATACTGCGGGGCCTGCGAATACAGCAGATTGCCCGCCATCACGCCGGACGACACATGCACTCGGCTCGGAGATGGTGGGATGATCCTTGGAGACGGCGTCGAACTGGACGGCCCGTTAGAAGAACTGGATGACCCATTGGAGTTCGACCCTCCGGCAGTGGAGCCAGACGACGCAACCGCCGGCGACGAAGATACAGAGTGCGAACTCCCAGCCTCGGCGGTGGTTCGATCAGACGCACCAGTCTCCGCAGCCACCGTGCCCGCTCCGCTCCCTTCACTCGGCGACCCCATCATGTCGCCAGAGGTTGTACCGGAGTTGTTGGTTACATTGTTCTTAGCCGTATTGCCAACTTCCCCATTGTTGTTCGGGTACGCCTGTCCATAAGTCGCCGGAACCCCAACCCCGTTCCCGGGCAGCACTGCAACACCCTGCTCCACCTTTACGCTCCCCGCTCTCGTCCCCCCCACCCGGTTCGGAGCCTCGGTCCGTCCGGTACTGCCCTGCATCGACGATCTTCCCCCCGGAACCTCCCCAGAGCCCTTCCTTGCTCCATGTCCCGTCGCACTCTCGAGCCCAGCTCCTAAACCTGCGGCGCCCGTCGAGTTCTTCGGCGTCGAGTGTTGGCCGGAGCTCCAGTAAGCCACACCCAGCACAGCCCCTACGCCCAACAAGACCACAGGCGCCCACCGCTTATGGGCCAGCAGCCGGCCCCTCCAATCCGCATGCCTGCTATTGCCAGGCTCCTGATCCCCAGACCCCCTCTCCCAGGCCTTCCAGGTCCACGGCTTCCAGGACCAGGGCTCCACCTCCTCCACCTCGGCTGGCATGGCGTAAGACGTCCGCCGCCGCTCCACAGGCACCCCCTGCGCCCGTCTCCGCCGCTCGGTGGTCGACAATACCGGCTCTGCCGCCGCCACCTCACCCCGCCTCGCATCAGCCCCCTCAGCCAGCTCGGTTCCCTGGGCGGATTCCGGTTCAGGGCCACGCATCTCCTCCAGCCGCGGCTCCATCCTGCTGATCCTCTGATCGATCGAATCCAGGTAAAGCTTCACCTCGAGCGAGTTCATCTCCAGCCGCGCCAGCGACTGGTTCAGATCGTGCGGCGCCCCTTCCCCGGCCTTCAACTCCTCCTGCCCCGAACGCCCTCTGTCCGTCCTGTCCGTCATCTGCTCCTTCGCGCCCCTCGGCTGATAAATGCCGCGCTTATCGGAAGCATCGGCGCCCTCACGCTTGCCACCGGCGCCCTCACGCTCGCCACCATTTCCGTTGCCACCCTCGCGGTCGCCCTCGTTATCCCAACTCGCATCTCCGTCGATCGCTGAAGCCGATCGTGCTGTGTAACTGGATTCGCTCAACCCAGACTCCCGTCTCCCCGCGCCGCCTTCAGAACGGGGCGGCACCAGAACGGCCTCTCGAAACTTCTGCTCTGAATTAGTCAACTCTGAGCCTCCACGAACAACCAGCCTAAGCGCGACCCAAACAACCGGCGAACGCCAAGCAGCGGCATCATATTCTGATGCGAAGCACGGCACGGATGTCTATGCTTTTCTACGAAGCATCGGACTCCGGTCACCAGCCTCCTCCCACAATGGAACCCAACTCGCTGAAAAGACAAATCTAACTGAAACCCAGCACCGGATGCGGAACATAGGCCTCCTCCATCCGCCTGACCTCCTCCGCCGTCAGCCGTACCTCCAGCGCGCGTACCGCATCCTCAATGTGCCGCGGCTTCGATGCGCCCACAATCGGCGACGTCACCGCCGGCTTCGAGAGCATCCACGCCGTCGCCACCGTCGCCATCGGCAGATCCCTCGCCGCCGCGATCTCCTCCACCCGGTCCACCACCACATGGTCCGACTCCTCCGTTCCCCCGTACAGCGTCTTCTGAAATTTGTCCGTCTCCGACCTGCTCGTTCTCCCCGACCCCCACGGCCGGGTCAGCCTTCCCCGCGCCAGCGGGCTCCACGGCAGCACCCCGATCCCCTCCGCCGCGCACAGCCCCATCATCTCCCGCTCCTCCTCCCGGTACAGCAGGTTGTAATGGTTCTGCATGCTCACAAATCGTGTCCACCCGTGCCGGTCCGCCAGGTAAAGCGCCTTCGCAAACTGCCAGGAGTACATCGAAGAGGCCCCGATGTACCGCACCTTGCCCGCCCTGACCACGTCTTCAAGCGCCTGGAGTGTCTCTTCGATCGGCGTCTCGTAATCCCACCGGTGTATCTGGTAAAGATCGACGTACTCCGTGCCCAAGCGCCGCAGACTCTGATCCAGCTCGAACAGGATCTCCTTCCTCGACAAGCCCTTTCCGTTCGGCGCGCCCCGCATCACCCCCTGCACCTTGGTCGCGATCACGACATCCTCACGCCGCGCGTGCTCCTTCAGAAACCGTCCCAGCACCTCCTCGCTCGCTCCGCTCGAGTAAACATTCGCCGTGTCGAAGAAGTTGATCCCCGCCTCGATCGCCTGCCGAAAGAACGGCCGGCTCTCCTCGTCGCTCAGCGTCCACGCATGCCTCCCCACCGTCTGCGGGTCGCCCTCCGGAGCCTTCCCATACGTCATGCACCCCAGGCAGATCCTCGAAACCTTCAATCCCGTCCTGCCCAGATTCACAAACTCCATCGCCGGAATCCTCCCATCTGTCATGGCGTTGGATGCACCGGCATTCTCATCGGCTCATCGTCAAACGTCTGCCGATGGATGCATGCCGGAATACACTGCTCGTTCAGCGGCAGAGATCTCGCACGCGATGCTTGCTTCTTCGGTGGTGACATAAAATGACCTTCAACTTGCATAAGGTCCTGCTGCTGTCTCTCCTCACACTCGTCAGCGCCGTCTTGGGTGGCGTCATGGGCGCATGGCTCGTTGACAGCCGGCCAAAGAGCGATGTGAGGGTTCGTCAGCTTGAACTCGTCGACGCGAACGGCAGGACGCGCGGTTCGTTCAGGATCAACCAGCGAGGCGGCCCCGTCCTCGATCTGCTGGATGAAGACGGCGACTCCGTCGCGGCTCTCGGAGCTGAACAGGACCTTTCATACCTGCGTTTTCACGGAAACGATGCTTGGAGCGCTCTTGATCTGCAGATGCACGACGGCAAGCCCATCCTGGCCTTCAGCGGAGATGAGCGCCAGGGCCGCGTTCTCGTCGGATATATGGCCGACGACGACACCGTACCCTCCACCCTCGGACATTGGGGCATGCGCGTCAGCAGCGGCGGGCAGGAGACCGGTAAAGCTCTGGCCTTTGGCTCGGAGATGTCGATGGGACGGGACTTCGATCTATACGCATCGTTCCCGGATAAGCATCCATCGCGGTATCCCGTGTCCCCAGGCAAAATGCCGAAGTAATCGGGCTCACCCGAACTTTCAAACTCCCGCAGCCTCGTCCACCTCCCACCTCTGCGTCACACGTCCACCCGTCCCACCATTTACACTAAGGCTTGGGCGGAACCATGCCCATGAAGGACACCCGTTTGCTCAACAAAGCCATCGCAAAGGTCTTCGGCACCAGCAACGAGCGCGCCATCAAGCGCCTGCTCCCCCTCGTGGCACAGATCAACGCCCTCGAGCCCTCCGTCCAGACGCTCTCGGACGACCAGCTCCGCGCCAGGACCTCCGAGTTTCGCCAGCGTATCGCCGACGCCGTAGCTCAAGTCAACATCCCCTCCGACCCCATCGAAGCCCGTTCCACCGAGGTCCAGGACGCCGTCTACGCCGCCGAAAAGCTCGCCCTTAACGACCTCATGCCCGAGGCTTTCGCCGTGGTTCGCGAGGCCTCTCGGCGCGCCGTCGGCATGCGCCACTTCGACGTCCAGCTCATCGGCGGATCCGTCCTCCACTCCGGCAAGATCGCCGAGATGAAGACCGGCGAGGGTAAGACCCTCGTCGCCACCCTTCCCTGCTACCTCAACGCCCTCGCCGGCCGCGGCGTCCACGTCGTCACCGTCAACGACTACCTCGCCAAGCGCGATGCCGAATGGATGGGCAAGATCTACGGCTTCCTCGGCCTCTCCGTCGGCGTCATCGTCCACGACCTCTCCGACGAACAGCGGCGCGACGCCTACGCCTCCGACATCACCTACGGCACCAACAACGAGTTCGGCTTCGACTACCTCCGCGACAACATGAAGTTCGACCTTAACGAACAGGTCCAGCGCGGGCACTACTACTGCATCGTCGACGAGGTCGACTCTATCCTCATCGACGAGGCCCGCACCCCGCTCATCATCTCGGGCCCCACCGACCAGACCACCGACAAGTACGCCCGCGTCAACCTCATCATCCCCGAACTCGTCCTCGGCGAGCTTATCGAGTCGCTCGAAGAGAAGACCTGGTCCGGTGACTTCGTCATCGACGAAAAGGCCCGCGCCATCACCGTCACCGACGAGGGCTGGGAGAAGATCGAAAAGCTCCTTGGCATCGGCAACATCGCCGACCCTGAAAACTGGGACCTCAAGCACCACGTGGAAGTCGCCATCAATGCCCATAACCTCTACAAGCGGGACGTCGAGTATGTCGTCAAGGAAGGCGAAGTCATCATCGTCGATGAGTTCACCGGCCGCCTTATGCCCGGCCGCCGCTGGTCCGACGGCCTCCATCAGGCCGTCGAAGCCAAGGAAGGCGTCTCGATCCGCAAGGAAGACCAGACCCTCGCCACCATTACCTTCCAAAACTACTTCCGCATGTATAAAAAGCTCTCCGGAATGACTGGTACTGCGGAGACAGAGGCCGCGGAGTTCGACAAAATCTACAAGCTCGATATCGTCGTCATCCCCACCAACCGGCAGATGCGCCGCCTCGAAAATCAGGACGTCGTCTTCCGCACCGCGAAAGAAAAATACTTCGCCGTCGCCGATGAGATCTCGCGCCTCCACGACCTCAAACAGCCCGTCCTCGTCGGCACCACCTCTATCGAAAAGTCCGAGCTCCTCTCCGAGATCCTCAAGCGCAAGGCCGTCCGTCATGTCGTCCTCAACGCCAAATTTCATGAAAAAGAAGCCGAGATCGTCGCCCAGGCCGGCCGCCTCGGCATGGTCACCATCGCCACCAACATGGCCGGTCGCGGCACCGACATCCTCCTCGGCGGCAACGCCGACTTCATGGCCCGCCAGGACCTCGTTCGCAAGTCGCAGGCCCGCGTCGTCTCCGCCGCCGAAGGCTCCATCTCGCCCGTCGCCGGCCCCGGCATGTTCCGCTTCTACTACTCCGGCCAGGAGTTCGAAACCACCCAGGCCGCCTGGGACGCCGCCCTCGCCTCCCACGCCGGCGTCGCGCAGACCGAGCATGAGGCCGTCATCGCCGCCGGCGGTCTCCACATCCTCGGCACCGAGCGCCACGAGTCCCGTCGCGTCGACAACCAGTTGCGCGGCCGCGCCGGCCGCCAGGGCGATCCCGGCGCCTCCCGCTTCTACCTCTCGCTCGAAGACGACCTCATGCGCATCTTCGCCCGCGAATGGGTCTCCACCCTTCTCCAGCGCCTCGGCATGGAGGAAGGCGTTCCCATCGAAAGCGGCATGATCTCCCGCCGCATCGAGTCCGCGCAAAAAGCCGTCGAAAGCCAGAACTTCGAGTCCCGCAAGCACGTCCTCGAGTACGACGACGTCATGAACAAGCAGCGCGAAGCCGTCTACGGCCTCCGTCGCCAGCTCATGGAAGGAGTCGACCAGAAGCAGCTCATCACCGAGGACTACCTCTCCACCATCCTCTCCAACATCCTCGACGAGTTCGCCCCCGAAAAGGCCCACGTCGACCAGTGGAAGACCACCGAGCTCTTCAACGCCATCTTCGACCTCTTCGGCGCCCGCCTCGAAACCGAGATCGACCTCCACGCCCTCAATCGCCACGAGTTCGGAGAAGCCCTCTTCCAAAAGCTCCAGGGCCGTTACGACATCAAGGAGCAGATCCTCAGCCCAGTCACCATGCGCTATCACGAGCGCATCGTCATGCTCTCCGTCCTCGACGGTCTGTGGAAGGATCATCTCCTCGCCATGGACCACCTCAAGGAAGGTATCGGCCTTCGCGGCTACGCCCAGCAGGACCCGCTCGTCGCCTATAAAAAAGAGTCCTTCGAGATGTTTGAAGCCATGATGATGCGCTTCCAGGAAGACACCACCCGCCACCTCTTCCGCATGCAGATCATCGGCCCGGACGGCACCCCCATCGAGACCCCCGAACAGTTCCAGCAGATCCAGACCCAGCAGGCTCATCTGCAAGCCCAGCAGCAGGCCCTAATCGAGGCCCAGCAGCAGTTCCAACACCCGCCCATGCTCGATCCGGGCGCCTCTCCCTCCTCCAGGCCCGGCAATCAGCCCTCTCTCCCAGTCTCGCCCCCCGACGCCCCCGCAAAACCCGAGAACCTCCCGCCCCTCCAGCCCCAACCGAAGCCAACCCGGTCCAAAGCCCCCACTACCACCATCGACGCGCTCGAGCGCGAGTTCGAGCGGAAGAAGCAGCGTGAGCTCGATCAGGCGCGCGCGGCCGGCTCCTCCAATGGCTCCTCCAACGGAAACTCCCCCCGCGTGGCCGGAGAAAAGGTGGGTCGCAACGACCCCTGTCCATGCGGCTCCGGCAAGAAGTTCAAGAAATGCCACGGCGCGGAAGCCTGATCCGCCTCACCGTCTCTCCGGCCAGGCTTCGGCCAGCCAATCCCATTCCGCGCTCCGAAACTCCATCCCAGGCATCCGGCCGCAGACCTATACGGCGGTCTGATCCGCCCCAGTCCCACCCATCCGCCGCCTCCCCCACACCAGGTACAGCCCCCACGCCGCGGCCGAGCAGTTATCCATCACCCGCCCGTCCATCAGCATCTCCTCAAACTCCTCCACCCGCACCCGGTGGACCGTCATGTCATGCTCCTCCGGATCCCTCTCCACCGCACCCATCCCCAGCCCCTCCGCTAAATAAACGTGGTGCTCCTGCCGCATCGCGCCATACGCAATCCACAGCCGCCCCAGCTTCGTCATCCGCTCTGCAATCAGCCCGGTCTCCTCCCGCAGCTCTCCCCGGGCCATCTCCTCGATATCTACCTCCGCCGTCTCCCACCCGCCCTGCGGCAGCTCGAAATACGTCCCCTGCACCGTGTACCGGAACTGCCGCACCAGAGTCACGAACTCCCCATCGGCCGTCCGCTCCAGCGGAATCACGATCGACGCCGGATCCTTGTCCATCACCCCATAGATCCCGCGCATCCCATTCGAGCGCTCGATCACATCCTCCCGAACGCTCGTCCACGGATTGCGGTAGACCTCCCTGCTGCTGATCGTCTTAATGCTCATCGCCCGCCTACGGCCTGGCCTCCGCCGTCTGCTCCCCGCCGCCGCCCATCACCGGCAGCTCTATATGGGAGGGATACTTCGGCGACCCATAGATTGACACCGTCTCCGCCTTATAAGCCTCCGCCGGAGCCGTCATGATGTTCTCCACATAGGTCTGCGGATTGCGGTCATACAGCGGAAACCAGCTCGACTGCACCTCCACCATGATCCTGTGCCCCTTCAGAAACGTGTGGTCCGCTCCGTGCAGGCTCCACTTGTACTCGTTCACTTCACCCGGCTTCACCGCCTCCGGATGCTCGAAGCTTCTCCGGTACCGCCCCCGAAAGATCTCATCCGCGATCATCAACTGGTAGCCCGCCATGGGTGCCGGCGCATCGTCGGGATAGACATCGATCAGCTTCACCACCCAGTCCGCATCCGTCCCCGTCGTCGCCGCAAACAGGTCTGCCATCACGTCCCCCGTCACCGTCACGTCGTGGTCCAGGGCCGCCGTCGAAAAGTTCGCCAGGTCCTTGCGCCCGCTCACAAATCTCTGATCCTCCACCAGCCATGTCCGCCACTTCGATCCCTCCCCATACGTCGCCTGCACGGGCCGGTTGCGATACGGCACCGGGTCCGCGGGATCGGCAATATACGCCGCCGCCTTGGTCTCATACGCGCCGTCCGGCTCCGTCAGGCTCGCTCTCTTCTCCGGCAGCAGATACAGCTTATCCGGCTTGATCCCAACCTTCGGCGGCCAGGCCGCGTACCGCTCCCACCGGTTCTCCCCCGTCCGGAAGCTCGCCGCCCCCTTCAGGTCGAACCCCGGCTTACCCTTCAGGTAAAACTCGAAGAACGGCGCCTCCATCGTCTTCCGGTACTGGTCGCCCGTCGCCGCCCCGAAGTCCAGCGCGCCCAGGTGCCGTGTCGTCCCGTTCCATCCACCGTGGTTCCACGGCCCCAGCACCAGAAACACCTCGTGCTTCGCATCGTGCGGTTCCAGCGCCGCATACTCCGCCTGCGGCCCCCACATATCCTCCTGGTCCCACCACCCGCCAACCTCGAGCGTCGGCGCCTCCACCTTGTTCAGGCGCCTCTCGACCGCCATATCCTGCCACAGCTTCGTGTACGCCGGCTGTGACAGAAACGCCTTCGCCGTCGGCAGGTCCGTTATCTTCGCCGCCTTCGCCGCGCCTTCGAAGTTCACGTTTCGCAGGAAAAAGTCGTACGTGTCCTCCTTCGTATTCACCCGCGTATCCGTCTTCTGCGCCTCCAGCTGCTGCACGTAGTCGAACCCGTACGTCTCCCGAAACGCCCCGTTATGGAAGAAGTCGTCGCCCACCCAGATATCCGTCATCGGCGCCTGCGGGCTGATCGCCTTCACCGCCGGATGCGCATCGATCCCCGCCATGATCGCCAGGAACCCCGGATAGGACACCCCAAGCACCCCCACCTTTCCGCTATTGTTCGGCACATTCTTCAATAGCCAATCGATCGTGTCCCGGGTGTCGGTCGTCTCATCCACATCCTTCTTGCCCTTGTGGTCCAGCACCGGACGGTTCATCACAAACTGGCCGCCCGACCCATATCTCCCGCGATCGTCCGCGAACACAAAGATGTACCCGCTCGCCGCCAGCTCCGGCTTGTACCCATTCACCCGGTCCGACGTGTTCCCGTCCACCCCGTATGGCGTCCTCTCCATCAGGAACGGCAGCCGCTCCCCACCCTTCTCCGATCCCGCCGGCCGCAGCACCACCGCATGCAGCTTCACCCCATCCCGCGCCGGAATCATTACCTCCTGCCGCGAGTACTCCCGGAAGTGGTTCAGCCGCGTCTCCTGTTCGTTCGTTCGCGTCAGTGTATGCACTCCGCCGCCGGCATCCTTCCCCGTCGTCACCTTCATGCCGGTCACCCTGCCGCTCGCGTCCCGCACTACCTCGAACACCAGCGACTTGTCCGTGGCAAATCGATCCCGGGAAGCGGGTATCAGCTCCATTCGCGGCGTCCGCTCACCCTCCTCGTACAGGTGCCCGCCCTCCCTGTAGATCGAGGTCATCACATCCGGCTCGCCCGTGTCTTGGTAGAGACCCACCACCCCAGCCAGCTCCGCATCCGATACGGTCACCTTCCCTTCCGGCTTGGCCGCATCCTGCGCAAAGCCGGTCGCCCCAGCCACCAGCGACCCGACCGCGACCACCCACACCAACGACCAGCATGCCTTCACGAGAGAACCTCGACGTTTCTTCGCTTGCCTTTCACATCAGCCCCGGGCGCCTCACCACAACCTCGGGCGCCTCACAGCCGGATCCCACCTCAAAACGGCATCTGCACAAAGTATGCGGAGCGACCATTCCAGTATCCGGAGACAGACCAGCTCAACCGATCGCCACAGGCTCCGCCGGCACCGGGTTCGCATCGCACTTCCATCCCTCGCGGCCATGCGTCCCATCGCAAAAAGGTCGCTTCGACGATAAGCCACACCGGCACAGCGAAATCGCCGGCTTCCCCGTCAAATCCCACTCCACCCCATTCACATCCACCAGCGAAATCGGACCTTCCACCCGGAAAGGCCCATTGGGGCGCACCGTTATCTTTACCGCCTGCTCTGCCATGTTCCTTGACTCCCCTCTCAAATAGCCTAAGCCAAGCATAGCAAAGCAACGCGGCGGCACTCCCCTTCCAGCCCCTCTCAGATCGCGTCCAGCATCACCTCATCCACGTAACACCACGCCCAGTTCTCCCCCGGCTCCACTGACCGCATGATCGGGTGCGTTGACGTGTGGAAGTGCTTCGTCGCATGCTTCCGCGGAGACGAATCGCAACATCCCACATGCCCGCACTCCAGGCACATCCGCAGATGCACCCACTCGGTCCCCTCCCGCAGACAATCCTCGCATCCGTCGGCAGACGGCTTTACCTTCCGGATCTCACCCATATGGGAACACTTCATCACACCCTCCTCCAGCACCACGTCCCGCTCAGAAACGCCGCCGCCATCCTATTCCCTCGCCATCCGCTCTCGCTAGCGCCCGCCCAGCTTCTCCACCTCGTCCTCGATCCCATACTCCTTCAGCTTCCGGTAGAGCGTCGTCTTCCCGATCCCCAGCAGGCGCGCCGCCGTCAATTTGTCGCCCTTTAGTTTGCGGATCGTCCGCAGAATCGCCTGCTTCTCCATCTCCGCGATCGGCGTCACCGCGCTCACCCCATTCGGCAGCCCCTTCTGCGCCGCCGGCACGCTCCGCCTCGCCGTGTCCGCCTCGGCCTCCTTTTGTCCGCGCTGAAAGTTCTTCAGCTGCGTCGGCAGATTCGTGTCCGTCAACTCCCGCCCGGTCGCCAGGGCCGTCAAACGCTCCACCGCGTTCTCCAGCTCGCGCACATTGCCCGGCCAGTCGTACTCGCTCATCACCTTCAGCGTCTCTTCCGCGAGCACCAGCGGCTCCCCTCGTTCCCGCTCCAGCCGCTCCAGGAAATACCGCGCCAGCAGCGGGATGTCGTCTCGCCTCTCCCGCAACGGTGGAATCCTCAACGTCACCACGTTCAGGCGGAAGTAAAGATCCCTTCGAAAGCTCCCCTGCTCCACCAGCGCCGCCACATCGCGGCTCGTCCCCGCCAGCACCCTCGCCGGAAACGGCACCCGTTCGGACGGTCCAACCGTCCCCACCGGCTGCACAAGCTTCTCCTGCAGCGCGTGCAGCAGCTTCACCTGCACGTCAAGCGGCAGCTCTGGGATTTCATCCAGAAACACCGTTCCCGCACCGGCGCTCACCAGCACACCCTCCCGCACCCTGCTTGCACTCGTGAACGCGCCGGGCACATGCCCGAACAGCTCGCTCTCCATCAGTCCCGGAGCCAGCGCGCCGCAATCCACCGCCAGAAACGGCTTCGCCGCATGCGGCCCGTTCAGGTGGATCGTGCGCGCCACGACCTCCTTCCCGCTCCCGCTCTCGCCCAGAATCAGTACCGGGTGCGCCGACCCCGCGACTTTATGGATGATGCGGCGGAGCTTCTCCATCTCGACCGAAGCCCCGATCAGCTGCGCCGGTGCTCTCATCTCCCACCCCACATCGCAGCTTTCCAGATCCCAGCCTGAGACGACGCAGCTACGCCATGCCTGATCGAGACTTCAGCCATGGGGCAAAACGAGGAACCGACAGTGCTGCCTGACGTCACGTGCATGGGTGTGGAGCTCCGGTCCCGATGCCACTGTTCTATTCACCCCCACACCCTTTGTCTAGTGTCTTCTCCAACTCCCGTCTGGTGTCTTCTCCAACTCCCGTCTAGTGTCTTCTCCAACTCCCGTCTAGTGTCTTCTCCAACTCCCGTCTAGTGTCTTCTCCAGCTCCGCCCAGCCTCTCGCCCACCAAACGCCTCTATAATCGCCGGATGCCTTCCCCCGCCGCGGCGCCCCCCAACCTCTTTCGCCCAGACAGCCGCGCCGCCGATGCCCTCCGCCCCATCCGCCTCACCCCCGACTTCGTCCGCACTGCCGAAGGTTCCGTCCTCATCGAGGCCGGCAACACCCGCGTCCTCTGCAACGCCACCATCGAGCAGGGCGTCCCCTCCTGGCTCCGCAACTCCGGCCGCGGCTGGGTCACCGCCGAGTACGGCATGCTCCCCCGCGCCACCCTCACCCGCACCGCCCGCGAGTCCGAACGCGGCAAGGTCGGCGGCCGCACCCACGAGATCCAGCGACTCATCGGCCGCTCCCTCCGCTCCGTCGTCGACATGAAGGCCCTCGGCGAGCGCACCGTCATCCTCGATTGCGACGTCATCCAGGCCGACGGCGGCACCCGCACCGCCGCCATCACCGGCGCCTGCGTCGCCCTCGCCCTCGCCCTCAACAAGCTCGTCGCCGCCGGCACCCTCAAGTCCTCCCCCCTCCGCCAGATGATCGCCGCCACCTCCGTCGGCATCGTCGACGGCAACGTCCTCCTCGATCTCTGCTACGAAGAGGACTCCCGCGCCACCGTCGACATGAACGTCGTCATGCTCTCCTCTGGCGGCCTCGTCGAAACCCAGGCCACCGCCGAAAAAGACTCCTACACCCGCGCCGAGCTCGACCGCATGCTCGACCTCGCCCAAGCCGGCATCCGCCACCTCCTCTCCGTCCAGCAAGCCGCCCTCACCAGCGCCGCTTGACCTCCGCATTCGCCGTACAGCCCCACCACAAAACCTCAGTCATCTCCGGCTCACCAGACTCCCTGTCTCACGCCCGACCGGCCGCGCCTGGCCCACTACACACAGGTAACCCGGCCAGCGCGCGCTCACGGTGTGCGTAGAGTTGGATTTCGTCTGGCACGGTACCGATTGTGGCCTTACCATGGCATTTCTACACGCATGAGTAATCGTGGTTGTGGACTGAAGTAAGGGTGAGTTACGAAAATGCTTTCTTAGTACACCCGCAAGTAACAAGCAATCGCACATAAGTGTTTCCAGAACTGGAACTTGGGTAAGCAACAAGTGACCTGTTTTCAACGCCGCAATGGTAACCATCTTTGGCTCGCAGTTTGCACTTGAGCCATGCGAGGTTCACCCTAGATGAAACACTTCGCTGCCCTTCTCGCCCTTTGTTCCCTCTCACTCACCGCAGTCTCTCTCCATGCCGATTCGCTCAACGTCCTCGGCAATGCCGGCAACTTCGCCGTCCTTGGCGCCACCACCGTCACCAACACTGGCACCACCGTCCTCAGTGGCAATCTGGGCGTAGCTCCCGGCACGTCCATCACTGGGTTTCCGCCCGGCATCGTCACGAACGGCGCGGTCCACGATAACGATGCTGTCGCCATGCAGGCCCAGATCGACGCCCTCGCCGCCTACACCTCGCTCGCTTCACTGCCCTTCACCCACGACCTGACCGGACAGGATCTGGGAGGCCTCACGCTCACGCCGGGAGTCTACTTCTTCTCCTCCTCCGCCCAGCTCACCTCCGCTCTCACCTTGGATTTTCAAGGCCTTAGCAACCAGAGCTTTGTCTTCCAGATCGGAAGCACCCTGACCACCGCAAGCGCTTCTATGATCGATCTCATCAACCAGGGACTCAACGATAGCGTCTACTTTCAAGTCGGCAGCTCGGCTACGCTCGGCACAACGACATCATTTGTCGGCACGATCGTTGCCAACCAGAGCATCACCCTCAATACCGGGGCGAGCATCAACTGCGGCAATGCCCTGGCGCTCCACGGGGCGGTCACCCTGGACACCAATGTGATCAGCGCGTGCACAACGGACGGCGGCCCTGTGACACCACCGGTCAGCCCGGTCCCTGAGCCCGGCACCTTGCCGCTGCTCGCAACCGGCATCCTTGCTGCGGGAGGTGCAATCCGCCGCAAATTTGCCGCCTAAGCTCCCTCCCCCTCAACCTCATCGACGATCCTGTGCCGCCGCGGGCCGGCAGCGGCCCAGGATCGATCTTCCACCTCGCCTCCACATGCCCATCCCACTCCGGCAGCCCCTCCCGGTAGCGTCCAGCGAAGTCCAGCAAACCCATACCCAACCCGCCGATAATCATATGTCTGACACCTCTCCGATGCCATGACAACGCAGCCCTGAACCGCCCCCCACCTCCCCTCCCCTGTGTAAACTATCGCCTAGACACACACCGACCACATACACAGGATTCAGGAGATTCAAGCCACCATGAAGTTGACCCCAGGCAAACTCGCGGGCCTCAAAGCCGTCTCCGATCATCGCGGCATCATCGCCGCCGCAGCCATGGATCAGCGCGGATCTCTCCAGAAGTCGCTCGCCAAGGAACGCGGAGCCTCCGCCAACGCCGACGACCTCGAACAGTTCAAGATCCACGTCACCGAAGTCCTCACCCGTCACGCCTCCGCCATCCTCCTGGACCCCGAGTTCGGTCTGCCCGCGGCCAAACACCGCAACGGCAAGGGCCTCCTGCTCGCCTATGAGAAGACCGGCTACGACGCTCAGACCCCCGGCCGCCTGCCCGATCTCCTTGACCTCTGGAGCGTCCGCCGCCTCAAAGAGGCCGGCGCCGACTGCCTCAAAATCCTCCTCTACTACAGCCCCTTCGAGCAGTCGCACATCAACGACCACAAACACGCCTGGATCGAACGCATCGGCGACGAGTGCATCGCCAACGACATCCCCTTCTTCCTCGAGTTCGTCGGCTACGACGCCGAAGGCGGCGACGAGAAGTCCCTCGCCTACGCCCTTAAGAAACCCTCGGTCGTCTCCGGCTCCATGGCCGAGTTCGGCAAGGAGAGGTACAGCGTCGATGTCCTCAAGGTCGAGGTCCCCATCGAAATGGCCTTCGTCGAAGGCACCCGTTCCTTCAAGGGCGAGAAAGCCTACACCCGCGCCCAAGCCCTCCAGCACTTCCGCGACGCCGAGTCCATGACCCACAAACCCTTCATCTATCTCTCGGCCGGCGTCTCCAATCCCGTCTTCATCGAGACCCTCGAACTTGCCGGGGAGTCCGGCACCAAATTCAACGGCGTGCTCTGCGGCCGCGCCACCTGGAAGGAAGGCATCCCTATCTTCGCCAAACAGGGCGCCGAAGCCTTTCAGCAATGGCTCGAAACCGAGGGCGTCGCCAACATCAACAACGTCAACAAAGCTCTCGAAGCAGCCAGCCCCTGGTACCTCAAGCTCGGCGTCAACAGCATGGACGAACTCGGCTGAAGCTCGGCGGCAAACGCAACTCGATTCCCGCAGTTAAGGGCAGCGAAGCCTATCCGCTCCGCTGCCCTGCATCCTGGCCTCATCTCACTCAGGTAAGGTTGCAAGAGATGACGATCAAGGTGGCACTCCTCGCATCCCTGCTGCTCCCCGCACGCGCGGCGTTCTGCCAGCCCAGGCCGGAGGTCCCGCAGCCCGGGCCGGTCGTGCTGCCCGCCGGAACACCTCTCGTCGCCAGCGTTCCCGACCACCTGCCGATGCGCGTCGGAGCTCCAGTAGATGCGCAGCTTCTCTATCCCGTTTACGCCGAAAACAAACTCGTCCTTCCTCAGCAAACTCATCTGGTCGGCTCCGTAATCGACCTCCGGCCCGACCCCTCGCGCCGGATACGCGCCCGCCTCGGCGGAGACTTCACCCCCTTCCACATCCCGGTCGTCCGCTTCACCGAACTCGTCCTTCCAGATGGCGCTCGCATCCCCATCTCCACAGAGACATCGACCGACGGCGCCCCCATCTTCCGCGCTGTCGCTCCCCCCGCTGCAAAGGGCGGCTTCCTTCGACAGCAGTTCGACCTGGGCCTCGCAGTTGCGCGCAGCGACGTCGCCCTCTTCACCGAGCCCGGCAAGGTCGACCGACTCACTCAGTTCGTCTACAACCGGCTCCCTTACCATCCCGAACGCATCGAGAAGGCTACCGCCTGGACCACGGAAGCGACAGCGCCCATCTCCCTTCCAGCCCATCCCCCGACACCGGCCTCACTGCCAGTCCCCGCCCCGGCAAAACCCAAACGGCACTTCTGGGAAGAACCCGTACCCGCCGAGACTCCGCCCGACAACGCTCCGGGACGCTGGACCATCCACGCCTACCTCGACCAGCCGCTCAGCTCCGAGACCTCCAAACCCGGCCAGCCCATCAAAGCCACCGTCGCAAGCCCCATCTTCGACCCGGACGGCAACGTCGCCATCCCCCAGGGCGCCACCCTGATCGGCACCATCGCGAAGGCGCAGCCCGCACGCCGCTTCGGTCGAACCGGAACTCTCAGCTTCAACTTCCGTCAGCTCACCCTGCCCGGAGGCGACCCGCAAAACGTCGAAACCACGCTCACCGGAGCCGACTCCGCGAGAGATCTAGCCCTCAACTCCGAGGGACAGGTCAAATCCAAGCCCCAGGACAAGATCAGCCTTCCTATCATCCTCGCCATCATCGCCAGCCGCCCGCTCGACCGTGGGGAAAATGGCGCCAGTGACCATCAGGCCGGAAAGAGCGCCGCAAGCGGAGCAGCCGGTCTCGGCCTCGTAGGAACCATCATTGGGCTCTCCGGTATATCCCCGAACGCTGCATCAGGAATCGGCTACTACGGCACCGCACTCGCGGCCTACGATCGCTGGATCGCCCGCGGCAGAAAAGTAGTCTTCCCGCGCGACACTCGGATCGTCGTCCAAACCGTGGCCCGTCGCTCAGCCGCCCTTCACCCCGACCCGGCGCCATCCGCCAATCCACCCCAAAAGCCAGATCGCTAGATCGTCAGCTCATTCCCACTCAATCGTCCCCGGCGGCTTCGAGGTAATGTCGTACACCACCCGGTTGATCCCCCGCACCTCGCTCACAATCCTGCTTGAAATCGTGCGCAGCACCTCGTGCGGCAGCGGTGCCCAGTCCGCCGTCATCCCGTCCTCGCTTTCCACCGCCCGGATCGCACACACATTCGCATAGGTTCGCTGATCCCCCATCACTCCCACCGAGTTCACCGGCAATAGCACCGCAAAGCTCTGCCACACCTTCCGATAAAGCCCCGCCCTCTTGATCTCCTCCACCACGATCTCGTCCGCCTCCTGCAGGATCGCCACCCGCTCCGCCGTCACCTCCCCCAGGATCCTCACCGCCAGCCCCGGCCCTGGGAACGGCTGCCGCTCCAGCACCTCCTCCGGCATCCCCAGGTCCCGCCCGATCCGCCGCACCTCATCCTTGAACAAATCGCGCAGCGGCTCGATCAGCTTCAGCTTCATATCCGCCGGCAGCCCACCCACGTTGTGGTGGCTCTTGATCGTATGCGACGGCCCATGCACGCTCGAGGACTCGATCACATCCGGATACAGCGTCCCCTGCACCAGCCATGCAATCTCCTCGCGACCCATATGCTTCAACCCCCGCTCGCTCTCAAAAATCCTCCGCGCCTCGTCGTCGAAAACCGCAATGAACTCCTTTCCGATCACCTTGCGCTTCTCCTCCGGGTCCGTCACCCCGGCCAGCTTCGCCAAAAACCGATCGCTCGCGTCCACCGCAACCACGTTCAGCTCCAGCGACTCCCGCATCGTCCTCTGCACCTTCGCAAACTCATCCTTCCGCAGAACGCCGTTGTTCACAAAGATGCACGTCAGCCGCTCCCCAATCGCGCGTGCCACCAGCACCGCCGCCACGCTCGAGTCCACGCCTCCACTCAACCCGCAAATCGCGTGGCCGCCCGCCGGCCCATCCCCCACCCGCTCCCGCACCCGCTCCACTGTCGTCTGGATAAAGTGCGATGGCGTCCAGTTCGCCTCCGCGGCACAGATGTCCAGCACGAAGTTCTTCAGCAACTCCATTCCGTTGCGCGTATGCGCCACCTCCGGATGAAACTGCACCGCCCATATCGCGCGTCCCGGGTTCTCGATCGCAGCCAGCGCGTTGTCCGTCTGCGCCGTCAACACAAATCCGGCAGGCAGCTCCTTCGCCTCATCGCCATGCGACATCCAAACATCGATCGTCCCTGGAACCCCGCGGAACAGCCGGCTCTCCGCCACCACCTCCACCGCCGCATGCCCATACTCCCGCCGCGCCGCCGGCTCCACCTTGCCCCCAAGATGATGCGCGATAAACTGCAGCCCATAGCAGATCCCCAGCACCGGAACACCCATCTCCAGCACCTTCGGATCGGCTAGGGGAACGCCCGCGTCATACACGGAGTTAGGCCCGCCCGATAGAATCAACCCCTTCGGCGCCAAGGCCCGGATCTGCGCCAGCCCCACCGTGCACGGCAGCACCACCGAGAAGACACTAAACTCCCGGATACGCCGCGCAATCAGCTGGGTGTACTGCGAGCCAAAGTCCAGAATCACAATCGTCGAGGTCGTAAGCGTGTCCACACGCCCAGTGTAAATGCGCGTCCGGACCCCCCTTCGCGCCGCCCTAGCTTGGATCCTTATGACGTGTGTTCGTCACGCCGGTCACAACCCCAATGCCCAGCAAAATCACCACAACAGCAATGATGTACGTCTGAGGAATACGCATCAGGTGAGCCAGGTACGCCACACCAGCAATCAAAATCAGATATCCAACGGCATAAAGAGCAAAGGACATGGACGTTCTCCGTGCTTGAAATTGAGTGGAGGGAATCTGCCGGGAACGCACGATCCGCGGTCAGCTTGGCGAAGAAGAAATCTTCAATCCGTTTCGAACGTGCGCCATAGATGGAGATACGCCACCAATCTGGTCACATGAAAAAAGTCCGAAGCCAGCAGATAGAAGAAGCCAACGCCCACCCACCACCATGTCAGAAACTCCTGCGACATTACGCTCTCAAACGGCAGGGGACAAGCGGAAAACACCAGCGTGAGCACCATCAAGGCAATCTTCACGATGCCCATGACCAGGTTGACCTCCACCAGCTTCATCTTCAGGGCTCCCAGGCGGAAGCCCGCCCGCAGGCTATCCAGCACGCCCAACCCGCGCAGCATCGCCAGCAGCGGCGCAATCGCAAGCACCCAGCTCACCACTGCCCACAACGTAAACAGCCCCAGAGTCCCAACAATCACCAGCGCGAAGTACATCACCAGATTTGGCTCTCCACCTCGGCCCAGAGGCTCGGTAATCGCCGTCGTTCCCGCCCACATCATCATCCAGAACCAGATCGCAAAGCTTCCCCCCAGCGCCACCACTCGCACCAGTTGCAGTGTCATCAAGGTCATTGGCCGCGCCTGGAGCGTTGCGTCCGCCCTCCGCAGCACCATCGTTCTCCCAATCGCGGAGATCACCACCCACACCATCAGCAGCAACGGAACCATCCACCGCGCCACCTCCAAGACCATCGGCAGCAGCAAGGTCACCGCCGCCGCCAGCTTCGTCACCGAACCCATCGGGTCCGTCAGGGTAAGCTGATCGAGCCCCAACCGGGCTACATCGTTCGTGCCCCCCGTCGCCGCCGAAAAGATCCGCAGAGCGTACCTCCCCGCAAGCGAAAGCGCGCCCACCCCAAACACCCATCGCCATAACACCTCCAGCCCCACCAGCGATGGATGCTGCCAACACCACCACATCGTATGCGCAAACGACTGCGTCCCCCGCACCCGGCCGGCCTCGGGCCCATTGCTCGTACGCAGCACCTGCCCCGTCGTCCGCGGCAGGCTGGTCCCTGTGTCCTGTTCCCCCTTCTCTGCCCCCGCCTCCACTACTTCACCACTAAATTCACAAGCTTGCCCTTGACCACAACCGTCTTCACCAGCGTCTTTCCCGCTATCCGCGCCTGCACCTTCGCATCCGCCAGCGCCGCCGCCTTCATCGTCTTTTCGTCGCTGTCCACAGGCACCGTCACCACCATCACCAGCTTTCCATTCACCTGCACCGGCACCTCAATCACATCGTCTTTCGCCAGCTCCGCATCGGCGACCGGCCACGCCTGTCGAAACACGGCGCCCTCGCACCCCTGCTGCTCCCACAACTCCGCCGCCAGGAACGGCGCGAACGGAGCCAGCAGCAGCGTCAGCGTCCGAAACACCTCCGCCGCCACCGCCGCCGAGACCTCGCCCGTCGCAATCGCTCCCTCCTTCGTCGCAATCTCATTCACCAGGATCATGATCGCCGCAATGCATGTATTGAAATGCCATCGCCCGCTGAACTCCTGCGTCATCTTCGCAACCGTCTGATGCAAGGTGCGCAGCAAAACGCGTCCCGCCTCGCTCTCGTTCCCCGCCGCGCCCGCTCGCACCTCCGCTGCGTTCGTCTTTGTTGTCTCGGCAGCACCCGCCGCTAACCGGTACACCCGCGCCAGGAACCGGCTCACCCCCGCAACCCCGTCCTCCTGCCACTCCAGATCGCGATCCGGAGGAGCCGCAAACAGCGCATACATCCGCGTCGCATCCGCCCCATACCGCGCAATCATCTCGTCGGGCGAGACCACGTTGCCCTTCGACTTCGACATCTTCGCACCATCCCGAATCACCATCCCCTGCGTAAACAGCCGCGCTGCAGGCTCATCGTTCGCAACCAGCCCCAAGTCCCGCATCACCTTCGTCCAGAATCGCGAGTAGATCAGGTGCAGAATCGCATGCTCGACGCCCCCGATGTACTGGTCGATCGGAAACCAGTAGTTCACCTTCGCCGAGTCGAACGGCGCCGTGTCATTCTTCGCATCCGTGTACCGGTAGAAGTACCAGCTCGAGTCCACAAACGTATCCATCGTGTCCGTCTCACGCCGCGCCGGCCCGCCGCACACCGGGCACGTCGTGTTCACAAATCCAGGCACCCGCCCCAGCGGCGACCCGCCCGTCTGCGTGATCTCCACCTGCTCGGGCAGCAGCACCGGCAGCGCACTCTCCGGCAGCGGGACCACACCTCCAGCCTCGACACCTGGCCCCCCCGCCTCCGATCCCGCATGACCCTTCTCGCAATACACCATCGGGATCGGCGTCCCCCAATACCTCTGCCGGCTCACCCCCCAGTCCTTCAGACGATATGTAACCATAGGAGTTCCAAATCCACCCGCCTTCGCAAACGCCGCCATCTTCCCCTGCGCCTCCAGGCAGCTCTCACCCGTCCACTCCCCCGACTCCACCAGCACGCCCTCGTCCTCGCCCAGGTACGGCAGCGCCAGTCCAGCCTCATCCTCGTCCACATTCGGCGCCACCACCCGCCTGATCTCCAGCCCATACTTCGTCGCAAACTCGAAATCCCGCTCATCATGCGCCGGCACGCTCATAATCGCGCCTGTCCCGTAGTCGGCCAGGATGTAGTTCGCAATCCAGATAGGCACCCGCTCCCCGTTGAACGGATTGATGGCGAACCGCCCCGTCGCCACCCCGTGCTTCTCGATCCCGCCGATATCCCCCGCCTCGCGCGCCAGCTTCTGCTGCGCGATCATTCCTTCGATCTCACCCGCCAGCCGGGCATCCGTCTCCGCAAACCCCTTCGCCACCGTATGCTCCGGAGCCAGTTGCACCGAGGTCGCCCCAAAGATCGTATCCACCCGCGTGGTAAACACCGCGATCACACCCGCAGCCTTGACGTTCTCCGATGTCACCCCGGAGGTGTCATCCTGAGCGGAGCGGCGAAGCTGTGCAGTCGAAGGACCTGCGGTGCCCCCCGACGCGCTATGCTTCTTTCCATCGACAGCTAAACGCTCGACAGCTCCTCGGTCCTGTACCGCTACTCGGTCCTCTGCCGCTGCTCGGTTCGATACCGCTATTTGGTTGTCATCCCGCAGCGCAGCGGAGGGATCTGCTTCTCTACGCCCACCCTCTCCCCCGCCTTCCGTTCCCCTCTCTTTCTCCACCGCAAACTCAACCAACGCCCCCTCGCTCCGGCCGATCCAGTTCGCCTGCATCGTCCGAACCTTCTCCGGCCACCCATCCAGCTTCTCCAACCCCTCCAGCAGCTCATCCGCATACTTCGTGATCCGCAGAAACCACTGCGTCAGATCCCGCTGCTCGACCAGCGTGTCCTCATGCCGCCAGCAATAGCCCCTGCCGTTTGGACCTGGGATCACCTGCTCATTCGCCAGCACCGTGCAGCACTTCGGACACCAGTTCACCTTGCTCTTCTTCCGGTACGCCAGCCCAGCCTCGAACATTTTCAGGAAGAACCATTGGTTCCACCGGTAATAATCCGGCAGACACGTCGTCAGCTCGGTCGACCAGTCATAGCTCAGCCCCATCCGCCGCATCTGCTTGCGCATCGCCGCAATATTCGCAAGCGTCCACTCCCGCGGCGGCGTATTGTTCTTCAGCGCTGCATTCTCCGCCGGCAGGCCAAAAGCATCCCACCCCATCGGATGCAGGACATTGTGCCCAGTCATCCACATGTACCGCGCCAGCGCATCTCCGATCGCGTAGTTCCGCACATGCCCCATGTGCAGCTGCCCACTCGGATACGGCAGCATCTCCAAACAGTAAAACTTCGGCCGCCCCCCGTGTGTCTGCGCAACGTCAAGCCCCTCCGCCGCATACATCGCCGGATCCGCATCCCACCGCGCCTGCCACTTCGGCTCGATCTCCGCCGGGCTATAGCGCTGCGCCTGCCGCTCCGCCGCTCGCTCACTCTCGCTCATCTGCGTCTCTTGCATATCACCTCCGATTGTAGAACCCGCAGACAGCCGCTATCACCACCCCGAGCTTCGGGCGTAACCCAAAATTTTCGCCGCCGTCCCGTCCAAAGCCTTTTGCCGCCTCCAACCTGCACTGAATCGCCCTCACCTATCTTTTCTTCTTCCCCATCACCCTCAAGGTCACGCCAACGGCTAAAAACGTCTCCCTCCTTCGCAACCGCCGCCCAGACACATCCTCGGCCGGAACAGGCAAAGGGACTTCATCTAAGAAGCTCTGCAGGGAAGCTGATCTTTTTGTTGTCATCCTGAGCGAAGCGCATGGACCCGCTTCTCTACCCAGCTGTTCGCCCGCCGCGCGTCACTCCCCGGCAGAGCGCCGCCGCGCCGCCGCAACCGCCCGCACAACGCCAAAACACTTCGTCCCAACCAGCCGAAATGCTACGCTGCGCATAACCCATGCCTCCCGCTCCAACTTCTCTCTCGCGATCCACCAGCGCCGAGCTCCCCCGCTCCCTCACCTCCGCCCATGCCATGTCGATCGTCGTCGGCATCATCATCGGCAGCGGCATCTTCCTGGTCCCCCGCGAGATGATGGCCGCCGTCGGCTCCCCCCGCACCGTCTACGCCGTCTGGATCGTCGGTGGCCTCCTCTCCCTCTCGGGTGCCATGACCTACGCCGAGATCGCCGCCGCCCGGCCCCGCTACGGCGGCGAATACGCCTTCCTCCGCGAAGCCTATGGTGACCTCACCGGCTTCCTCTACATGTGGACCTGGATCACCATCGCCAAGCCCGCCTCGCTCGCCACCATCGCCGCCGGATTCGCCCGCGTCCTCGCCACCTTCGTCCTCTTCCACGTCCTCGAGACCCCCGCCGCCCTCGGCCTCCTCTGGTCCCAGATCTTCGCCATCGCCGTCACCTGGGCTGTCACCCTGCTCAACCTCGTCAGTACAAAAACCTCCGGCAACGTCCAGCTCGCCCTCACCTGGCTCAAAGGCCTGCTCATCCTCGTCATCGCCGCTTTCTGCTTCTTCGCCCCCCACGGCCACGGCTCCTGGCACAACTTCGTCACCGCCGCCCCCGGTGCCCGCGGCGGCATCGCCGGCTTCATGATCGCCCTCATCGCCGCCCTCTGGGCCTACGACGGCTGGTCCGACGTCACCCAGATGGCCGGCGAGGTCCAGCGCCCCCAGCGCTCCCTCCCCCTCGCCCTCATCGGCGGAGTCGCCATCGTCGGCGCCCTCTACATGCTCACCAACGCCGCCATCCAATATGTCCTCCCCGCCGCCGCCATCGCCCTCACCGACCGCCCCGCCGCCGACGCCATGCGTCTATCCACCGGGCCCTGGGGAGCAGCCTTCGTGTCCATCGGCATGGCGGTCTCCATCGCCTCCACCTTCGTCGGCTCCTCCCTCTCCGGAGCCCGCGTCCCCTTCGCCGCCGCCCGCGACGGCCTCTTCTTCCAATCCCTCGCCCACGTCCATCCCCGCTTCCAAACCCCCTCCACCGCCCTCATCCTCCAAGCCACCCTCACCACCCTCCTCCTGCTCGCCATCGGCCGCTTCCAGGCCCTCTTCTCCCTAGCCATCTTCGCCGAGTGGCTCTTCTACGCGCTCACCGCCAGCACTATCTTCATCTTCCGCCACCGCGATCACATCGCCGCTAGACCCCGCCCCTTCAGCGTCTGGGGATACCCCGTCCTCCCCGCCCTCTTCATCCTCGCCGCCCTCGTCGTCCTGGCGTTCTCCGTCATCGCCCAGCCCCGAAACTCCCTCTTCGGCCTCGCCGTCATCCTCCTCGGCATCCCCATCCACCTCTGGTTTCGAAGCCGATCCAGCGACCGCCCCGCAGCCTCGTCCGAACTCTAGCCCCCGAGCCCACCCAAAAAGCGCCGTCATCTCGACCGAAGGCGACGCACAGCGGTGCCGCCAGTGGAGAGACCCTGTATTCGCCGTGCCCATACCTCGTGCGCCCCATGGGCCCTGTACCCTGAAATCAGCACCCAGCATGTCCCACAACTCCAAACCCAAATTCGGCCAGAACTTTCTCATCGACGACCGCGCCCGCCACGCCATAGTCGACGCCCTCGGCGACCTCTCCACCCGCACCGTCGTCGAGATCGGCCCCGGCCACGGCTCCCTCACCGAGATCCTCGCCACCCGCGCCCACCGTCTCATCGCTGTCGAGCTCGACCCCTCCCTCGCCGCCGAACTCACCTTCCGCCTCCGCAATCATCCCAACGTCCGCATCCACCAGGCCGACATCCTCAAAACCGACCTCGCCACACTGCTCGAACTCGAAGGCGAAAGCCCCGAGACCCAGCCGAACGGCTTCGACGTCATCGGCAACCTCCCCTACTACATCACCTCCGACATCCTGCTCAAACTCTTCGCCACCTCCCTCACCGCCCCGCTCAAACGCGCCGTCCTCATGATGCAGCGCGAGGTCGCCGATCGCGTCTCCGCCCTCCCCGGCATCCGCGACTACGGCATGCTCTCCGCCACCACCGGGATGTACGCCGAGGTCCAGAACCTCTTCACCCTCCCCCCAACCGCCTTTTCCCCGCCACCCGACGTCCACTCCACCGTCCTCCGTCTCGAGTTCGCCCCTCGCTTCGCGGAGCTGGAGGTCGACCCCCCAGGCTTCACCAGATTTCTCCGCATCTGCTTCGCCCAGAAACGAAAGACCCTCGCCAACAACCTCCGCGCCGGTGGCTTCCCCCCCGCTTCTATTGCTCAGGCCGTCCACCAGGCCTCGCCAGCCTCTGTCTCCCCCCTCGCCCGAGCCGAGACCATCACCCTCGAAGGCATGGCCGAGCTCTACCGCGCACTCCGCATCGCCTGACAGAACCCCAGGCGCCGCAGGCAATAACCCAGCTGCCCCAGCTGCCCGTCAGGCAACAACCCAGATCCCGGTCAGGCGATACCCAGATTCCTTCACGCAAAAACCCAGGCCCGTCAGGCAATCTACTTATTCGAATTCCGCGGCGAAACCGGTCCGGCCGCCGGTCCCGAGGCCGGCGGCGGTGGTCCCGGGGAGGGTGGCGGTGACGATCGCATCGGCTGCACCGCAGCGGGCGGAGCAGATCGTATCATCGGAGCTGGCGCCACCGCCGGAGCAGACCGTATCGGAGGCGGCGGAGCCGGAATCGAGCGATCGCTCGGCATCGGCCGCCGCATCTCCACCGGCGGAGCCTGTCCCCGGTTCCCCGGGGTTACCTGCTCTGACCTCTCTCCCGGATGCACGCGCACCACCGGCGGCGGGGCGAGGGCACCGACACTGACGATCCCGAAACCGACGGTCCCGACACCGCCGATCCAGGCTGCGGAACCGAGCCGCCCGTGCCCGCTGCCGGCGCGCCCATCCTCGGCGGCCCATCTCCCGGCCAGCGCTCCCGGCCCGGATAGATCCGCCTTTCCCCCTCTGTCGCCTGCCTTCCACCCAACATCACTCCCTGCTCTGTCCCAAAGCTCTCCGTCCCCGAAGCCGCGGGTCGTCCCCCCGCTTCATTCGCAGCTCCCCGCACCGCCGCCGCCGAACCCGGAACCATCTCCGGGCCCCGGCGCCCCGCAGGCACGGTCACCGACCCCATCACCGGCTGCCTCGTGGCCCTGTCCACCGGAAAATCCCGTCGCAGCGACGCCCCCACAGCACTCCCTCCGCGCGGTGTATATCCGTTCCCCAGCGTCCGCAAAGGCATCGCCGTCTGACCGGCAATCTGCCTGGCCTCAAACGCGTGCCCCCGTTCGCCCGTGGGCGCAGGTCCCGCATGCACCGGCACAATCGGATGCACCCGGACCGGCCCCCCCGGCACCGGCGGCTCCGGCCGCTTGTACCCCGGCGGCACATTCGATAAGTTGATCCGGTTCACTCGGCGCACCCTTCCAGGACCGCCTCCTCCGCCATATCCGCCCGGCCCCGATGGAACCCAGCCCCACCCGAAGTCCGGCCAGTAGTTCCAGCTTCCACACCGGAACGGCGTCCATCCCCACCGATACCCGGAACTCCACACATATCCCGGCCCCGGGTACCACACCCAGACCCCATACCCGTACGGGTCGAAGCCGCTCAGGCTGGCGTCGAACGGCTGCCACACCGGCCCCTGCCCCGTGTCGTACCACGTCCCATTCGCATCCAGGTCGGACCACCCATACCCCTGGTCGCCCGCATACCGGTCACGCGCCGCCGTCCTCGCGGCCGAGTCGTTCGCCGCCGCCTGCTCCCGCTCCTCGTTCCAGTCGTCCCAGGAGTTGTGCTCGATCTGCTGCGTCAGGAAGTACCGCCCGCCGCCCGCCGGGTCGCCCCGCAGCGACTCTCCCCTGCCCACATCCACCTGGTATCCGCCGGCTGTCCGCGATACCTGCGCCGTCCCATCCAGCACCGCGACCGCCGGCGGCGGCTGGTCGAGGCTGATCCGAACCGTCGCATTCGTCACCGGCGTCACCGCATCCCCGCCAGCATCGATCCGATATCCGTACCTTGCCGCCGCCCGCAGCTCCGCATACACCAGGCCGTTCTGCAATGTCAGCTCCGTGTCCGACCTTCCATCCGCACCCGTTCCCAGCCGCGACAGCACCACCGCACTCACTGGAGTCATGCGCAGGAGGCTTCCATCCTCGAACTCGATCTCCGCCTCGCCGTCCTCACCCGTCGTAATCCGGGTGCCCTCGGTCAGCGCCATGTTGATATGAGCCGGATCTCCGCCGCCCTGGCTCTCCGGGCGCACAATCCTGACATCCCCATGGAAGTACGCCAGGCGTCCCGCCCGCGCCAGGGGGTCGTCAAACCCCCACGCCGGCCTTGGCAGCACACCCAGCAGCAACGCGAGACATACCGCTATGCCCAAAACTCCAATCCGCACCCTCCGAGGAGGCCCCTGTGACTGCATCGTTTCGATCCTGCGCATTCCGCCCGGGCCTGCACCTCCGTCCGGGGCGCAAACGCCGTTCGCCTACCGGCCGTCCCCTGCCCGGTCCAGAAGCTTGGCTGCCCGCAATCGTACGCGCTGCATCATCTCCGTGTCATCCACCAGCTGCCGCAGCAGCGGCGCGATCATGCCCAGCTCGACCGCTCGTCCCGCGTCATTGGCCTGCGTCAGCACATCCAGCTCCGCATCCAGCCCAAGACGGTCATAGCGGCGCTTGAACTCGATCTTCCGTCCCTCGTCCAGCGTCGTCCCCATCCCGAGGAACAGATCCGTCAGCATGACGACATTCTTGTCCTCGGTGTAGTTGTAGCTGCACGAGCCCCTGCCATCCGGCCCCTCATAGCTCAGCGTCTTCGCGCCCGTATCGGCGATGTTCTTCGCCTTTGAAGCGCAGGCAGCCTGGAAGTACCTCTCCGCCCGCGCCACCTTGAAGATCTTGGCGGTACTCGCGGGTGTGATCGCGATCGCGCGCTCGACATGCGACAGCGGAGCCGGAGGGGCTGTCCCAACCGTCGCGCCGCCGCCTCCCACGATCTCCTCCGCCTGGTAGCTCCCGGTGCCGTCCTCCCGCACCGCAATCCGAAACCGCGGCACCGAGAGCCCTGTCCGTTCGAACCGGTACGTCACCGTTGCCACCCCGGCCGATGGACTCCCCGTCTCCCCGACGACACCGCTCACCACCGCCGCACTCTGAGCCGTCGCCCCCACCGGGGCCCCGATTTCGATTCCGAGCAGCAGCCCCGCACCCAGCAAAACGCCTACCGAAACCCTCATGGACGGCTTCCGCCCTGGACTCCCAAGACGCTCAACGTCTGCGCCGTGTGGATATGGCAGATCGCCACCGCCAGCGCATCCGCCGCATCCGCGCTCTCCGGTGCCCGGTCGAGCGCCAGCAGCCGCGTCACCATAAACTGCACCTGCTCCTTCTGCGCCAGACCGTACCCCACCACACTGCTCTTGATCGACAGCGGAGCATATTCTGCCACCGGCAGCCCGCAACTCGCCGCCGCCAGCATCGCCACCCCCCGCACCTGCCCCAGCTTCAGCGCCGACTTCGCATTCGCCGAAAAAAAGACCTCCTCGATCGCCACCACCTCCGGCCCATGCAGTGCCAGCAAAGCGGTCAGCTCCGCGTAAACCTGCAGCAGCCGTACCGGCGTTTTCTCCTTCTTGCTCAAACGGATCGTTCCCGCCGCCACATGCACCAACCGTGGCATCCGCGCGTGGTAGTCCACCTCGACCACGCCATACCCGGTGACCTCCGTCCCGCAGTCAACCCCAAACACCCGCATGGGCGAAGTCTACCGCATCCCCACCAGCGAAACCCCATCAAAACACCACGCCGTCACCACCGCATTACCACGGAAATCACTGGGAAATGCCCTCCATCGGCGAGCTCGCCGTCGCATAAAGCTTCCTCGGCATTCGCCCCGCCAGGTACGCCTGTCGCCCCGCCAGCACCGCATGCCCCATCGCCTCCGCCATCAGGATCGGATCGCGCGCACCCGCGATCGCCGTGTTCAACAGCACCGCGTCAAACCCCATCTCCATCGCGATCGCCGCATCCGAAGCCGTCCCCAGGCCTGCATCCACAATCAGCGGAACCTCGGCAATCAGCTCCCGCATCATCCGCAGGTTGTGTAGGTTAGCGATTCCCACGCCGGTTCCTATCGGTGCCCCCAAGGGCATCACAGCCGCCGCCCCCACATCGATCAATCGCCTTGCAAACACAATGTCATCAGAGGTGTACGGGAGAACCGTGAACCCTTCCTTCACCAGCGTCCGGGTCGCCTCAAGCGTCGCCTGCACATCCGGATACAGCGTCGCCTGGTCCCCGATCACCTCCACCTTGACCCAGTCCGATAGCCCTACCTCGCGCCCCAGCCGCGCCGCCCGAATCGCCTCCTCAGCCGTATAGCATCCAGCCGTATTCGGCAGCAGGGAGTATCGCCGGGGATCGATAAAGTCCAGCAGCGACTCGCTCGATCTGTCGAGATTCACCCGCCGCACCGCCACCGTCACCATCTCCGCCCCAGACGCCTCGATCGCGTCCCGCGTCTCCGCCCCATCCTTGTACTTGCCAGTCCCCACAATCAGACGCGACTGAAACGCCTTGCCTGCAATCACCAGAGGATTCATCGCTTATCTCAACCTCTAACCTTAGCCCAAAACGCAAACGGCCCGCGCTCTGGATAGAGCCGCGAACCGTTTGGCGGTGATCTGTTGAGATTGACCTGAGGGCATCCTCTCGTTGGATGGGCCTCGGTGGGGAACTTCAATTTGAACCACCAGGTCTAGAGCAGAACGCCCTAAGCCTCAGTCACCTCACGTACATTGTTGATGCAACTATTACAATCTGATTTCATAGGCTGGACCATCCTCCTTTCCCGTGTACGGACAGAATACTACCGCTCCGCACTGGAAATCAAGTCGTCTCCAAAACCCTCCCCCTGTAAACAGCGTAGCTATCCTCTACCCCGCCTGCCTATGCCTAGAACGCATGCATTCCAGTCACATAGACCGTGTAAAATCCAACTCGGTCCGATGCCCCCTTCGCTCTCTCAATACCTGCTCGCAAGCGTCGCTGCGGCATTGCTGACTGCTACGGCCTGCGCTCAGGAGATGAACGCCTCCCCTCTCCCCGACGCTCCCGCGCTCTCCTCCTCCGCCCCGTCCATCTTCCATCATCCTCCCAATGCCAGATACCTGGTCGCTGGTCAGGCCAACATCATCTTCCAGGCCCACGCGCCCTTCCACTCCCCCTATGAAGGCATCAACTCCACCCAGAGCCGCGGCGAGTATAAGACTTCGCTCCTCGGAACCCTCTACCTCGGCGCACAGATTCGCAGAGCCCCCCGCACCAGCACCGATCTTCTGCTCGACATCGAATCGTCCGGCGGCCGCGGCATCTCGCAGGCCCTTGGTCTAGCCGGTTTCACCAACCTGGACGTGGTCCGCAACCCCAACCTCGGCTCCAAACCCTACATCGCCCGCATCCAACTCCACCAGACCATCGGGTTGACGAAAAAGCTCGTCGCAGTGGACCGCACCCAGTTCTCCCTCTCGACTCAAGCCCCGGAGCGACGGTTCGAGCTCCACCTCGGCAAAATGAGCCTCCCCGACTTCCTCGACCTTAACAACAGCGGCTCTGACAGCCATCTGCAGTTCATGAACTGGACCGCCGACAATAACGGCGCCTGGGACTACGCCGCCGATACCCGCGGCTACACCTACGCCGCCGTGACCGAGTACATCGACCGCGCCTGGGCCGCCCGTTATGCCTTGGCCCTCATGCCGACCATCGCCAATGGTGTCGATCTGGATTGGAATCTCCGCCGTGCCAGCGGGCAAAACTTCGAGATCGAGCTCCGCCATCCGCTCGGTCCCCTTCTCCCAGCCGAACGCAAAGGCGCCCTCCGCCTCCTCAGCTACGTCAACCACGCCAACATGGGTATCTATCGCACCGCAAACCGGAACTTCTCCCTCGGCCTCACCCCGTCCCCGGTCATCACCGAGCACTCACCCCAAACCACCGTCAAGTACGGCTTCGGCCTCAACTTCGAGCAGCAACTCAGCCCCGACGCCAACCTCTTCGGCCGCTTCGGGTGGAACGAGGGCCAGCACGAGTCGTTCGCCTACACCGAGGTCGACCAGACCTTGGAACTCGGATCCGACCTGGCCGGGAATCGCTGGTTCCGCCCCAACGACAAGCTCGGCGCGCTGCTAATCTCAAACGCCATCAAGCGCGACCACCAGACCTACCTCCGACTCGGCGGCCTCGGCTTCCTGCTCGGGGACGGCCGCCTCCACTACGCTCGCGAAGACATTCTGGAGACTTACTACACCCTGCACACCTGGCGTGGTCTCTACTATGCCATTGACGCCCAATTCATCGAACACCCTGGCTACAACCAGGACCGCGGACCAATCCTCATCGAGTCGGTTCGAATGCACGTCGACTTTTAGCACTGTTATGACCAAGGGGCTTCCGCTCTCCACGGAGCAGCCTGCTCCACTGCGCAACTCGACGGCATTACTGCTCGTGGTAGCTGCGCATCAGACCGCCATCGATCACATAAGTCGAACCAGTGATGTAACCGGCCTTCTCCGACGCGAGAAAAGCTGCCAGGTTTGCTACATCCTCCGGTTTACCCATCCGGTTCAGAGGAATGTTCCGGAGCAGGGCTGCCATCTCCCGTTGGTCCCCCATCAGGTTCTTATTGATGGGTGTCTCGATCGCTCCCGGAGCGATATTGTTGATCGTGATATTCATCGCGCCGAGCTCCACCGAAAGGTCACGCATAAACATCCGCAGGCCTCCCTTGCTGATGCAGTAGCTGGCAAATCCCGGAAACGACATATCCTCGTGAACGGAACTGATGTTGATCACGCGTCCCGACTTCTTTTCCCCTTGTAGCTTTTGGACAAAGTACTGCGTCAAGAAGAACGGTCCTCGGAGGTTTACCGCCATCACTTTGTCGTAGTCCGCCTCTTGCACCTCGGTAAAGCCAGCCTTCTTCTCCATTCCCGCGTTGTTGACAAGAATTTCGAGCGCGCCAAACTTGCTGTAGGCAGCGTCTACCAGCTTGCGGATGTCAGCCATATTGGTCACATCCGCCTGGACCGTAATGCCGTCGGAGCCGGCAGCCTTCACCATTCCCAACGTTTCGTTCGCTCCTTCGGCATGCCCGATGTAGTCGATCACGACCTTGGCGCCCTCTTCGGCAAACGTCTTCGCAATACCCTGGCCTATCCCTGAGCTCGATCCCGTGATCAGAGCGACCTTGTTATCTAGCAGTCCCATCAGTTCCTGCCTCTTTCTGCGCCTCAGCTTTCGCTGAACAAAACCCCGTGAGGGGCTATGGAAAACAACAGTTGTGGTCCAAAGCTGCACGGCGAGTCTCATGCATCGCTCAACTCATCAGCAGTCGAGAACCAATCCCGCCCAGACCCAGTCGCACATCGTTAGCTGCGTCAGCGATACTGACATCTGATGCCTAAGATCCAACAAGGGGTTTGCATGTGAGTTGCAGACTCTTAGCGAGAAGCCGAGCCGCATCCATCGGAGAATCGTCGCCTCGCAGACCTCTTTAACTCGGCCCTGCACCGCAATCAGATCGGGTGGTCTCCCTGGTCTGTATAAAATCGCCCGGCCCAATATTTGACCCTGACCCAGTTTCAGTGCGGCCTCTTCTGAATCCGCTTGACATCACCACCCCCTCTCTCTAGCGTTATTCTCGTTCGCACTCCAACATAAGCGTTGTCGGTATAAATCATAGATGAAACCGGTTGCACGGCCATCGGAAGAAGACTCCGCAGGAACGCTTCTAACGGTTCACAAGCAGCCGAAAGTACCAGAAATACGGAGATCAAGATGATTAAGGTAGGCCAGCATCACAACTTCGAGAGGCTTCTAAGGCTTGTACAGACGTTCCTGTGCTTCTGTCTCATCGTCATCGGGGCGCCGCGTGCGTTTGCCCAGGCTGACCAGGGAGCCATCACGGGACTCGTTCAGGACAGCACTGGCGCGGTTATTCCAAACGCTCAGGTAACCCTCACCAACGTCGACACCGGGCTGACGCTGCACGTCCAGACGGACAACAGCGGCAACTATGTCTTTTCCCCAATCAAGATCGGCACCTACAAGGTGCAAGCCACCGCCGAGGGCTTCTCCTCAACCGTTCAGGAGAACATTCAGCTCCATGTGCAGGATCGCGTCGAAGCGAACCTCCAGCTGAAGACTGGCTCATCGAGCACCGAGGTTACCGTAAGCACGGCCCCCGCCCTCCTCCAGACCGAAGAAGGCTCCACCGGCCAGGTCATCGAGTCGAAGACCATCAACGACACCCCGCTGAACGGCCGTAACTGGGTCTTCATCGCTCAACTGACCGCCGGTGTCGCTCCTGCTAACGGAGCTCGTGGCCAGAAAGGCGGAGATTTCAACGCCAACGGACAGCGCGCCGAGCAGAACAACTACATCATGGATGGCGTCGACAACAACGTAAACGTCGTCGACTTCTTCAATGGCGCCAGCTACGTCGTGCGACCTCCACCGGACGCTCTCGCCGAATTCAAGGTGCAGACCGGCTCCTACAGCTCTGAGTTCGGCCACTCCGCCGGCGCCGTCGTCAACGCCAGCATCAAGTCCGGAACCAACGCCATTCACGGCTCCCTCTGGGAGTACATCCGCAACGACGCCTTCGACGTCCGCGAGTTCTTCCAAGGTTCGAGTCCAATCGCAAAGTATCGCCAGAATCAGTTCGGAGCGACGCTTGGCCTGCCCATCATCAAGGACAGGTTGTTCTTCTTTGGCGACGTGGAGGCGGATCGCATCGTGTTTGGTCGGACCAGCCCCGGGCTCCAAGTTCCGACGTTGAAGGAGCGCACCGGCGACTTCAGCGAGCTGCTGAATCCAACCCTCAGCGGCCGCTCTGTAAACAAAACCGGGCAGGCTCCATCGGGTACGATCTTCGTCCCCAACCCGATCGCCACCGGTCTTGTTCCAGTCGCGGGCAACCGGCTCGATCTGCAGCCGGGTGTCAAGCTCGATCCTGTTGCACTCAAGATTCTCAGCCTCTTTCCGCAGCCGAACATTGGTTTACCTGGACAGACCTTCGCCAACTACACGGCGCAGAACAACGTACTTGACAACACCTTCCAATGGGATGTTCGCGCAGACTACAACATCAGCTCCAAAGACCAGGCGTTTGGCCGTTACAGCTACAATCACGAGCCCACCACCTACCCACCCCCGTTTGGTCCGCTGCTGGACGGCGGCGGGTTCGGAACGACGGGGCAGGTGGTTCAGCTAGGCGAGAACTTCGCTGGCAGTGAGACGCACATCTTCACACCGACGCTTACCAATGAGTTCCGCTTCGGCTACAACTATGGCCACTTTGCAGGTCTTCACTCCAATGCTAACAACCCCACCGCTGCATCGGGCCTTGGCCTGGGCGGAATTCCCTTTGCCCCAAACAATGGCGGCCTGCCTGCCTTTGGAGTCGCGGGTATCTCCGGCTTCGGTTCGCCCACCTTCTATGCAACCAATGAATACGAGAACGTCTACCAGATCCTGGACAACGTCACCAAGGTACTGGGAAATCACACCTTGAAGGCAGGCGTCAACATCCAGCGCATCCGCTTCTCCACGTCACAACCCACCAGCCCGCGCGGCAACTATAACTTCAACGGCCAGTACACGGCGCAGCCGGGAACCCCGAATACGGGCTCGGGAATTGCCGACTTCCTCACCAACAACTTCGCAGGTGCCGGCATCTCGAACGTCTTCACCTCCGACGATGTCCGCTTCAATCGCTCCGGCTACGCGCAGGACGACTGGAAGGCAAGCCAAAGACTCACGTTGAACTACGGCCTCCGCTACGACTACTCGACACCCTACTTAGAGCGTCATGACAACCAGGCGGTCTTCATCCCGACCAGCGCTCCCACTGCCGGTAAAGGTACGGGCGTGTACCGGATTCCAGTGAGCAAGCAGGGCATCGTCCTGCCAACCGCGTTCACACGACTGCTCGCGCTGGACAACATCACGCTCGAGTACACCACCAACCGGTATCTGGTTGAACCGCAGAAGACCAACGTTGCGCCGCGTGTCGGCTTTGCCTACAAAGCGACCGACAAAGCGGTCGTTCACGGCGGCTACGGCATCTTCTTCGGCGGCCTTGAGAGCACCGGATACTACCCCAACCTGGGCGAGAACTTCCCGTTCGAGTTCGATTCGAACTTCCCGTCAGCATCGTGCTCCCCGAACACACCTGGAGGGCCCTGCCCGAACAACGGCTTCACGCTGGAGACAGGCTTTAGCAATGCTATCAGCGCGGGCCTGCTCAACTCCATCTCGCAGCCTGCCCTCCGTGGCAGCGAGGCCAAGGTTCGTACCCCCTACAGCGAGCAGTTCAATCTCACGGTCGAGTACGGCCTCAGCAACTCGTTCGTAGCTTCGGTCGGTTATGTCGGTGCTGTGTCCCGTCATTTACAGGCGTTCCCGAACCCCAACGGTGCGGCGGCGCTCGGTCCAAACGGATTCAACAGCTACAGGAACACCAGCGGCGACACCGTCTTTCCGTTACAGCCCTTCCCCCACTTCGGAGGCGTCGCGTTTACGGCCTACGACGGATCCGGGAACTACAACTCTCTTCAGAGCAAGCTGGAGAAGAGGGTCTCCCGCGGTCTCAGCTTCTTGGCGACGTACACCTGGTCCCATTCCCTGGATAATGCACCTACGCCTCTCGGGAGCACTGGGGATGGTGGCTACCGGAGCCTCAACATTCTTGGCATCGGCGCGGACTACGGCAGCTCGCCGTTCGATGTCCGGCACCGGGCCACCTTCAACGGCAACTACGAGCTTCCGTTCGGACGGGGACGCCAGTTCCTGAACAGTGGCGGCGTCGCGGATTACCTCATTGGTGGATGGTCGAGCAGCCTTGTCTTCCGCGTGCAGACTGGGGAGCCGATCACGATCGGGACAAATGGACTGGTCAACGCGAGCGGATCAGGAATCAACGGCATCAAGGTGCGCGATCCATTCAAGGGAGGCGGATTGCCCGACCCATCCAACCCGGGAATAAAGAAATGCCCGGACCAGGTACGTACCGTGCAGCACTGGTATAACCCCTGTGCCTTCGCCAATCCACTGCCAGCAAACAACGGGGCTTTCGCGGACACGAACGCCTTCTATCCTGACTCCGGCGGCGGCGGCGTACACATTCCCAACACCGTGACCGGACAGGCCGCGCTTGCGTATGTGGGCAATCCTCGTGGTCAGATCGCCGGTCCTGGATACAACCGAACCGACATGTCGCTGTTCAAGTCCTTCCCCACCTTCCGGGAACAGAACCTGCAGTTCCGGGCCGACGTCTTCAACCTCCTCAACACGCCTGCGTACGGGAACCCCGGCAACACGGGACTTAGTGATAATGGTGGTCTGATCACCGGACCAAGAACGTTCCAGGCCAACACCCCCGACTCGCGCTTCTTCCAGTTCGCTTTGAAGTACACGTACTAAAGCGTAAACTCCATGCTGGATGCCGCTCTTACCCGGAGCGGCATCCGCAGGACGTTCCAAACATGTTGCCCTCTCACGGTTCACCCCGCTCAACAACCTGGCGCGTTTCAATGGCGGGACTCCTTCTGTCCTGCTGTACGTGTGCGTCGCCGGCGCAGACCTCCGTTCGCGCTGCTTCCGCAAGCCGCATGTCGAGCCAGGACCAATCGCTGTTGAGAATCGCACTCGATGGTTACGACGGCGGCCGACCGCTGGAGGCAGAGCCCACCCTCCGCGACCTTGCCAAAAAGTATCCCTCGAATTACGAGGCCAATGAAGCCCTCGGCAGCCTTTATGCCGAAGCCGGCGACCCCGCCCGCGCTATTCCATACCTTCAGAAGTCATGTTCCCTGGCGCCCCGCGAAGCTCTCGCACATGCCAACCTCGGCGCGGCTTACCTCAAGCTCACCAGGTCTGCGGAGGCGGTGCAGGAACTCGCTAAAGCAGCGGCGATCGAGCCTCGGAACGGGTCGACGCAATCCAACCTCGGCCAAGCCCTGATGCTCGCAAACCAGCCCAAAGCCGCTGCGAAGGCCTTCTCGATCGCGTCTGAGATAGCTCCCAATGACCCTGAGCTGAAGTACAACTGGGCGCTTGCCCTCTACGAAAGTGGATCCGCGCGCGAGGCGGCCGACCTCCTCGAAAGATTGCCCCGTGGCTCCATCACCGATCAGATCCACTCCCTTGCCGGCGATGCCGAGGAGCGGGCCGGCAACTTCGAAAAGGCTCTCACCCACTTCCAGGCAGCCGCCCAGCTAAATCCCAGCGACGCCAATCTCTACGCTCTCACGACCGAACTGCTTCGTCATTGGACCTGGACCGAGGCCATCGAAGTGGCCAACTTCGGCTCAGCCCGATACCCTTCGAGTTCCCACTTCAAGATGGCGGCGGGAATCGCATACTACGGCAAGAGCGACTACAAAGCAGCCGTCGGGGTCTTTTCGAGTTTGCTTCGCGCCGATCCCAACAACGCCGTCATAGCAGACCTCCTTGGCCGCAGCTGCAGCCTGCTTGCCGACGGGGAAGAGGCAGGCTGTGGCGCAATGTACGACTTCGCCCAGCGGCATCCGGGCAACGCGGTCACCACCACCTATGCCGCAGTTGCCATCCTGCATGAGCCCCAAGAGAAGCAGGACCTTGAAAAGGCGGCGGCGCTCCTGCAGTCCGCCATCGCCGCGAACCCCAGCTATGCCGAGGCTTACTTTCAGATGGGCGTTCTCGAGCAGACGCGCCTGCACTGGAAAGAGAGCGCCGTCGATCTCGAACGGTCGATCGCTCTCCGTCCAAAGTCGCCCGAGGCCCACTACCGGTTGTCCCGCGCTTACACTCATCTTGGCCGGCGGGATGACGCTCAGACACAGATCGCCCTGCACCAAACGTACTCCCAGCAAGCCAAGGACAATCTCGACGCGAAGATGCAGGAGGTGGTGAGATTTCTTCTCAAACCCAGCTGAACATGACCCTCCGCGAGATCGCTTCAAGGCAGTCGGTCGACCGGCGCAGGTTCCTTCGCACCGCGGTCGGGGCCGCTGCCTCCGGAGCGCTGAGCGGTTTTTCTCCACTCCGCGCCATGCAGGCTCCGCGTAGGCCGAAGGTCGTTGTAGTCACCTTCGGCGGTGGCGCCCGGGATGAGGAGACTTTCGCCCCGGAGGGCCAGGAAAATATTCCGCACATGCTCGGCGAGCTGATTCCGCAGGGCACCTTTTTCACCCAGGTGATCAACCACGGAATTCTCGGGCACTACGTCGCGACCGCGTCCCTGGCCACCGGAGCTTACGAGACCCTGAACAACTTCGCTTCCACGCCGCCCGAAAATCCCACCGTCTTCGAGTACTACCGTCGCGACCTCAAGCGGCCCGCACAGGATGTTTGGGTGGTCGCGCCCAGCAATGGATTCAATCGGATCGGTGGAAGCAGCCGGCGCGGCTATGGCCCGGAGTTCGGAGCAGAGGTTCTGCTGCCAAAACAGTTCCTCGCCGCCGCGATGTCGAAAGGTTCGAATCTGGATTACGAACACCTGCTGCGGGACAACTACGAGACCCCCCTGTTCGCGCCCCCGATTGGATCGACCGATATCGACCTCCACCGGACCGCCGGCATCTTGAAACTGTCGCTCGCCGATTTCACCTCGCACGCCCGCACCCTCACCAGTCCGGATGAACTCTCGGTCTTCATCGCGCGCAGGCTGATGGCCGAGGTCTCGCCTAGCCTGCTCTGGATCACCCTGCATGATATCGACATCGCGCATTCCGGGGCCTTCTCCCTCTACCTCGATGGCATCCGCCGCTCCGACCGGCTCTGTTCCGAGATCTGGCAGGCGATCGTAGCCAATCCCGAGTACAAAGGCCGGACCACCATGTTCATCCTGCCTGACTTTGGGCGGGACGCGGATACAAACCCGGCAGGCAACGGGTTCCAGCATCACCGCACCGGAGACGCTCTCTCCCGCACCACCTGGATGCTCGCTCTCGGACCCGGCGTTCGGCAGAACTTCGTCGTCGACCGGCCGGTAGACTCGCTCGACCTGGTCCCGACATTGGGCTCTCTGATGGGCTTCTCCCCTACATTTACCAACGGCAAGCCGCTGCAAGAGGTGCTCTAGCCTATGCAGCCGGCTCAGTTGACGGCCGCCTCCTTCTCCGGTTACCCGCCGCAGGCGCGCCGTCTCGCACAGGTCCAGATTGCGCTTCTCCAGGATTTGCCGCCTGTGCTCGTGCCCATCCTGCTCCGAGAGCTGATTACCTACGACTGGAAGCTGCCCGCCGAGCGCCGCGAACTCGGGAAACAGTTCACCTTCCTCTCAAACATGCCTTCCACCCAGAGGGCATCGACCCTGCAGGACTTCCGGTCCCTGCGGCTGAACCCGGATCTCGTTGCGATGGACTGGGTCAACAATCCATCCGGCTTCATGGAGCAGCTTACGGCATGGCTCTGGAGCACGCACCAGATGGACCAGTTCCGCGCAGTGGCCGAGGCCTACGCGACCGCATTGAACCGGGCTCTCCCTGCCCTCCCGCCCGCACTCCCGAGGTTAGGTATCGTCGTCATTGGCGCCGGTACCGAGCAGACAACGCAGCCCCTCTTCCGCAAACTTCGGCCCAGCGGCGTGTACCTCACGCGAGTCGATCCGGAAGGTGCCCTTGCGACCCTTCTAGCAGAGGGATCTCGCCGTGCCGCCATGGCTCCTCTGAAAAACTCTAATAGCTCATCGGCGGACTCCGCCTTCTCGCACTGGTACGTTGATGGAGGTGTCCCCTTCCCTGCCGCCCATCTGACCCAGATCTCGTATGCTCGGCTTGAGCCCTCGCGAGCCATGCTTCTCAATCGCATTCAGGAGGCGATCGGCTCCGGCCAGATGGGGCCCGAGGAGTTGCGCAGCCTGCTGGCGCGCATGAAGCCGGGCGACATCGGTTTGAGCAATTCGGGAGCAGACGCGGTCCTCGATCACTTCCAACTGAGCCTCCTCACCGAGGGCGCCGGTACCCAGATCTTTGCAACAACCTTCGTGCAATGGGCAGCACGGGAGTGCGTCCGGCGGGCACAACCAGAGACGCTGATCGTCCGTTACGCTCCCCGCCAACAGGCCCAAACCATGAATACAATGCTGAGCCGCGCCAAGGCGACCGGAACCGACCCCGCGGGTTCACTCATCGACGCCGATCTCGGAGCGTTCTACGCCTGGCTTGAAATGGGCAGGCTCACCGGCGCAGACCAACTCCGGTTCCTAGTCTGGTTCGAGGGCCACACTCAGGCCATCGTGATTGGACCCGGATTGCCTCGTGGCACCTCGTCCGATTCCCCAATGAACATGCATCAGGTAATCTCCCTTCTCAGCTAGGTTATGGGGAGTTGGTCCAGATCGACCGCAGCAATCACCGCTGGTTCAAAAGGTCGCGGCGAACCGTGCACGTTGCTTGTCTTCATCGACGACGCGACCAGCAAGCTCAGCAGCTGCGCTTCCTGCCGAGCGAGAGCACGGCTTCGTACTTCGAAGTCTGCACGCCTATGTGGAGGCACGGCTGCCCTGTCGCGTCTTACTCGGACAAGCACTCCGTGTTTCGGACCACTAGAGATGCGCAAGCTGGCCAGGGCATGACCAAGTTCGGCCGTGCGCTGGCCGAGCTGAACATCGAGATCCCGTGCGTCAACTCCAGCCAAGTGAAGGGTCGCGTGGAGGGACCCAACTGCACGCTCCAGAACGGTCTGGTGAAGGAGCTGCCGATGGCCAGCATCGGGACATGGCCGCCGGTAACGCGTTCCTGGCCAGTTTCGTCGAGCGGTTTAACGAACGCTTCTCCATAGGCGCCGCGAAGGCCGACGACCTGCATCGTCCGTTGCACGTTACGCCACAGAAGCTCAACCACATCCTGTGCCCACCGCGAACAGTGCTACATAGGCGCTCAGCTAACGTTCCACTACGACCGCAAGCAGATCATCCTGGAGCAGACGGAACTCGCCAGGCCGGCAAGTGTAAAATTGGTCCCCGCGCTGATCCAGCGCGATCTCTTTGATGAAACGGCACACCCGTTCTCCCGTCCCGAAATCCGCCCTATTCTTCCTCCTCTGCTTGCCCCTAGGCTGCGCAAGAAGAGAGCCGAAGCCGACCGTCGGATTTTCCCAGATGGAGAACAACAGTCCTTTCCGCATCGCTGAGACCAACAGCATGAAGGCCGAGGGTCGTGAGCGCACGGATGGCTTCTCATTCATCAGCACAGACGCACACGGCGATACGGCGAAGCAGGTGGCCGACGTGGAAGACCTTGTTGCCCGTCGTGTTTCGGCGATCTTTCTTGCGCCACGCGAGTTTGAGGGTCTCGCTCCTGCCCTCGAGACCGCGCGTCAAGCGAAGATCCCCGTGTTCCTCATCGACCGGCAAGCAGCCGGAGTTGCGGGCGTGGACTACGTTACCTTTCTCGGATCCGATTTCGTCCAGCAAGGCCAGTGCGCTGGAGATTGGCTGGTGACGAAGTCCTCCGGATCGGCAGGCATTGTGGAGCTGACGGGAACTGCGGGATCCTCTGTCGCTCTCGACCGGGCAGCAGGATTTCGTCTTGCCCTGCGTGATCATCCGGGTATGAAGATCCTCGGATCGCAGAATGGGGACTTTACGCGCTCCACCGGCCAGAAGGTGATGGAGAACCTCCTTCAAGCCTTCGGGCCCCGCATCACCGCCGTCTACGCGCACAATGACGAGATGGCGCTTGGCGCGATCCAGGCACTGCGCTCGGCCGGCAGAAGGCCTGGCAAGGATGTCCTGATCGTTTCCATTGACGGCGAAAAGGCAGCTCTCCAGGCAATCATCTCCGGTGACCTGAACGCGGTGGTCGAATCAAACCCGCGCTTCGGCCCGCTTGCCTTCGACACCCTGGAGCGATTCCGGCGAGGCGAAAAGCTCCCTCCGAGGATCATGCTGCAGGACCGCTTCTTCGATGCAGCGAATGCCCGACAGTTCGTGGATGCGGCCTTCTAGGAGCAATGGATGAATGACCAGCACGCACGGCTCCGTATGACCGGCATCAGCAAACGTTTTGCTGGCTTTGCTGCGCTCCAAAATGTAGACCTGGAACTGAACCGCGGCGAGGTGCATGCGCTCATCGGAGAGAACGGGGCGGGCAAGTCCACCCTCATCAAAATCATGACAGGCGCTTACCGACCGGATGCAGGATCGATAGAGATGGAAGGCGAGCGCGTTTCCTTCCACTCTCCTGCCTCCGCGCAGAGGGCCGGTGTGGTCGCGATCTATCAGGAAGTGAGTCTTCTGAAGTATCGAACTGTTGCCGAGAACATCTACCTCGGCAACGAACCAAAGCGCTTCGGCCTGATCGATAAGCAATCGATGAATCAGGATGCCGGCGAGGCTCTGCAAAGCCTGGGCCTCAGCATCGATCCGCCCACGCCGGTAGGTGAGCTCAGCACGGCGCTGCGACAGATGGTCGCGATCACGCGTGGAGTTTGCCTCAATGCAAAAGTGCTTGTGTTCGACGAGCCGACCAGCTCCATTACCGAGCAGGAGACGGCGATCCTGTTTCGGGTCATCCGTGACTTGCAGGCCAGGGGCACCAGCATCGTGTACATCAGCCACCGCATGGAGGAGCTGTCTGCCATCTGCCAAACGGTCACGGTGCTACGGGATGGCAAGCTTGTCACCACCGGCGCGCTCGCAGACATGCCAAGAATCGCTTTGATCCGCGCGATGCTCGGAAAGGAGCGCGTCTCCACCATCCGGCACACCGCGGCCGAGCGCACCCCGACGACATCGAGCCCCGTGCTGGCGTTGGCGGGAGTCTCGGCAGGAAAGCGTGTCCGGGACGCAAGCCTGCAAGTGGCCCATGGCGAAGTCGTCGGGATGGCCGGGCTTCTCGGTTCCGGCCGGAGCGAGACTGCCCGGCTGGTCTTCGGGGCGGACCGCCGCGACGGAGGCTCGATCGCTCTAAAAGGAAATGCCTTCCAGCCATCCTCTCCTTCCGATGGCATCCGCGCAGGAGTGGGCTTCGTCTCGGAGGACCGGAAGCGGGACGGCATCATTCCTGATCTCTCGGTTCGCGAGAACCTCACGCTGGCTGCGCTGCCTGAGCTGTCTCGGTACGGCATCATCTCCAGGCGGCGCCAGCGCAAGATCGTGGATCGCTTCATTGAGCGGCTTGGAATCCGCCTGAGAGATCCGGAACAGAAAATTAGCGAGCTCTCCGGAGGCAACCAGCAAAAGGTGCTCCTCGCCCGTGCGCTCTGCCGCAATCCTGCGGTCCTACTGCTGGATGAGCCTACGCGCGGCGTCGACCTCGGCGCGAAGGATGAGCTTCAGAACCTGATACGTGAGCTTGCCGCGGCAGGCATGGGCGTCCTGATGATCTCCTCCGAACTCGAGGAGTTGGTCGAGAACTGCTGCCGCGTAGTGGTGATGCGGGATGGACGCAGTGTCGCCGAGGTCGCTGGCCAGGAGCTCTCCGAAGGAAGGATCATTCACATCATGGCTCAGGAGAGTGCGTAGATGGCAACCTGGGCCGCGGCGGAAGGCTTCCGGTTGCGTCGTTGGTGGGGGAGTGGAGCGTACGGACCGAAATACGGAGCTCTCCTCGCGCTCATAGCCTTGGTACTCGGCAACGTCTTCTTCACGCCAAACTTCGTGAGCTGGGCCAATGGGGCGAACCTCGCCCTGCAGGTGACCACCACCGTCCTCGCCGCGACAGGTTTGACGCTGGTCGTCGCTGCCGGCGGCATCGACCTCTCCGTTGGCTCGGTGATGGCCGTTGCCGCTGCCGTGGCTGCGGTGTTGATCCCCCACGGAGTGCTCGTTGCAATGGCGGCTTCTTTGGTCGCAGCAGGGGCCATTGGAGCGACGAACGGCGTCATGACCGCGCGCTTTGGGATTCAGCCGATCGTAGTGACCCTCGCGATGCTGATCGCCGGGCGTGGTCTCGCGCAGGTCATCAGCAATGACGGCCAACTGATTCTGATCACAAGCGATCGGTTCAACCAGCTCGGGCAAGGTAGGCTCGGCCCCATCTCGATCCCCGTGCTGGTGATGGTAGCCGTCGTCGGGGTCACCTGGTTCATCATGCGGGAGACCATCTTCGGACGGTACGTGGTCGCTGTCGGGGGCAACGCCGAAGCAGCGCGCATGGCCGGCATCCCCATCCTGAGGACCCGGGTCGCTGTCTATGGAATCAGTGCCCTCTTCGCGGCACTTGCCGGTCTGGTCGAGGCTGCGCGGCTGGGCGCAAGCGATCCTGCGAAGATCGGCCTCGGGATGGAGTTGGACGCGATCGCGGCCGTGGTCGTCGGTGGCACCCTGCTCTCGGGCGGTCGCTCTAACATCCCTGGAACGCTGATTGGCGCTGTGCTCCTGCAGGTGATCGCGACCAGCATGAACATGCACCTGGTCGGCTTCGCCTGGTCGCTGGTGGTCAAGGCTATCATCCTGCTCGCTGCCGTGTACGTTCAGAGGCCGGCCCGTGTTTAGTCCAGCGGCCATCGACGCAGTGCCCGCCACGCACGGCGGGCGGAACTACGGCCGCATGCTGAAAGAAAACGCCTCTTGGCTCGCACTCGTTTGCGTCTTCATCTTCGCCGCGATCCGCTATCCAGCGTTTCTCTCCAGTGAAAACCTGCTCAACATCCTCCGGCAGAACAGCATGCTCGGCCTGGTGAGCGTGGGCATGACCTTTGTCATCTTGAGCGGTGGAATCGATCTTTCGGTCGGCTCGCTGGTGGCAGTGGGCGGTGTGGTCGCGGCGGAGCTCTCCTACCATGGCAGCCTTGCCGCCATAGCCTGCGGTCTCCTTGCGGGTGGGCTGCTCGGCCTTACAAATGGAGTTCTGATCGCCAGGGCCCGACTCCAACCCTTTGTGGCAACGCTCGCCATGATGATCGCGGTGCGCGGGTTTGTGCTCGCGGTCACGCACGAGCAGTCGATCCGTATCGCAAAGACCGCAACGGCACTCACCACGCTAGGCAGAGGGCATGTCGGCACGGTGCCAGTCCCCGTGCTGCTGGTTCTGGCTGCCTTTGCCCTTGGAGCGCTGGTGCTGGCGTATAGCGGCTTTGGGCATCACGTCTTTGCGGTAGGTGATAGCGAAGAGGCAGCCCATCTCCTCGGCCTCGATGTGGCCCGTACCAAGATCGCGGTCTACACACTCAGCGGTGTGCTGGCCGGGGCTGCGGGAGTTCTGCTCGCCTCGCGTCTGGGAGCCGGTCAACCCGTCGCGGGAACCGGCTGGGAGTTCGATGCCATCGCCGCCGTAGTTGTCGGCGGCACGCTGCTCACAGGCGGGCAGGGCGGCGTCGGCTCCACCCTGATCGGCCTCCTCCTGCTTGGCTCTTTGTTGAATATCTTCAACCTGGAAGGGACAATCAGCTCCTGGTGGCAAGGGGTGTTGCGTGGCGTCTTGCTCCTGCTCTTCGTAGCCTTGCAGGCCCGCAGCAAGCCTTCCTCAGGGTGACACTGCCGCATCTTTAGGCACGATCCCGGAGTGCCCCAATCGGATTAGAATGGCTAGCACTAGGCAGGGGGCTTCCGGGCCCTCCGCGACAACGGAGACGATCAGCTTTATGCCCACCCAGCGCTATTCCCCCGAGCAGATTCAATCCTTCATCCAGGACGCAAAGCGCGACGGTTTTGTCGTTCTCCGTGACCACCTCTCGCGAGAGAAGCTGCAAGGGTGGGTCGAGCACTTTCCACCGCTGCTTGAGAAACAGATAGAGGTTGAAAAGGACTCCCCGAACCGGGGTGCGCAGCGATTCTACGTCACCCTTCCGTTCACGGCCCCGTATGCCGATCCTTCCATCTACGAGGATGAGGATGTGCTCGCAATCGTCGAGGAACTCGCCGGTAAGGACTTCGTCATGTGCCAGCTCGCGACCGACACCCCGCTGCTCGGTTCCGACTACCAGGAGCTTCATCGGGATACGCCGCCCTTGTTCCCCGAATGGGAGGTCGAAACTCCCTCGTTCCAACTCGCGGTCAACTTTCCGCTTGTCGATGTCACACCCGAAATGGGGCCGTTCGAGGTCGCTCGTGGCACCCACATGATGAGCAAGGCAGAGGGCTTACGCATGCTCGAGACCGGGGAGGTCAAGCTCGAAGCGATTTGCCTCGCACTGGGAGACGTCATGATCCGGGATGTGCGCGGAATCCATCGGGGCACACCGAACCGGACCGAGACCCCACGGCCAATGGTCGTGATCGGCTATAGCCGCAAGTGGCTGAACCGGCCTGAGGTCTCCATTCGGATACCGCGGGAGGAGATGGACAAGGTGTCAGAGCGAGCACGCAGGATGCTCCGGTTCAACCCCGTCCTCGAGTCCGTCGAAGAGAAGCCAGCGCAGGAGACCTACCAGGCATTCGCCTATTAGCCACCACGCACAGCGTGATCGCGCCTAAGCTCGGAAGGACGGATCGCTCAGGCGCTCCATCGCGTTGCCATCGCGGTCAAACAGATACGTCGATCGGCTCCGAAGCTTCAGTTGCCACCCGGAGCTCTCAACTTTCCCATCGGACTTCACGACCAGGGCATCGCCCATGGCACTTGGACTCTCCCGCCCAGGCGCTCGCGGTCAGGGCGATGTGCTCGGGACGAAATGTCAAGAGTGATCTTCTGCTCTGCCCGCGGTCCGATGGGACCGTGTGCAGCCGGTCAGCCCCTTCAGACGTCCTCAAACATGCGGCCGAACGGTGTGAATTGCCAAAGGGTCGGTAGGGCTCAGTTGGAGTTCAGCCTGCGTAGGAGCAAGAGCGCGCTATAGACGAGAGCACTAAAAGCGGCCATAGCCACCAGCAGCATCTCGATCCACACCAGAACCAACCCATGCGGCCATGGTCTCATGAGCCCAGAAGCAGTCCTGACACCGAAGGCCCGACACCCTCAGGGGCGGTCGGGCTATTTAGGGTAATTAGATAGTTTGACTCGTGGGTGTGCGCCCGGAGAATGGGAGCGTTCGGAGGTCAGCCGTTTTGCTAAGCGTATTCGGCGATGAGAGTGCCGACGAGACAACCCAGCGAGTCTTTGCAATGCCGGGGTTGTCGGCACAGATGAGATGTGGGCTACTTTGGAGGCGGCATGGCTGGAGAGGACAGGCGGAATTCCGTTCCATGCGAAAGATTGCGAAAGCGATCAAGCGGACTACGCGCATACTGCCCACGAAGATAATCTGAACCTATACCGCGACTTGACTCTACTGCTAGCGAAGAGCGGGCTTTGTGGATTCGGCTTTGCAGTTGACCTTCAGGCTCAACGAAACGTCTTCCTGGATGACCCAGACTTAGCCTATCACAAAGGATTCGCCGAAGTTGTCACAGCCATGACCAACTTCGCGGTGAATAGTCAAGAGACTGTAAAGTTCACCTTCGATTCCCGATTGGAGAGCAATTTCAACGCAGGCTTACTAGCCGATATGTTTCTGCAAAGAACGGAAATAGACCCAACGGTTTTGGGTGAGTTTTATTTTGCCTTCAGCCGAAAAAACCCTAGGCTGCAAGCGGCTGACCTTATGGCGCGAGAAACAATGAAGTCACTTGACAATCAAGTTGGTCCCCTAAAGAGGCTTCCTAGGAAGTCATGGCTGGCGCTTTACGAGACGGAACGCTTCAAGATCGAAGCCATCGGGCAAAGTTGGTTCGAGTCGCTACGGGAGCAATGCAAGAAGAATCGGGAATACAGCCAAGTCGTTACCATGAATGGCTGGAGAAGTATCGACTTCATCACAACGTCACGAACCTGTTCCGCTTTGCGGAGTGGACTATGAAGCAAAGGGGCGCATCATGAGCAAGAGCGAAGAGTTCAAGCGGTTTACCGATGGACTACAGAAAGTGCTAAAGGCCGACCCTAAGAACTTGTTGAACTTCTGCTGACCTTGGCGTCTTTCTTGGTTCCCGTGGATCTATCGGGCTCGATTTCGGTTCGAAGTGGTGCTTTGTCGAGTGTTGACGGGGGCTTGAAGGCTCTTCTGGAG
>JAABUK010000236.1_pt1 | contig 128309 bp, 122 predicted proteins | sample 5559141 | NCBI WGS metagenome assembly JAABUK01 (sample SAMN10711869, study PRJNA513367) | rock metagenome | isolation source: Antarctica rocks | place: Antarctica: Victoria Land, Pudding Butte nord | collected 2016-01-03 | reverse complement strand
CCCCCTGTTATGATAATGCAAGGCCGTTTGTTGGGCAGTAGTTAGCCATGAGCTTCCTGTACGCGGTGCGCATCCAACAGGATTTGGATAGAATATATATAATTATATGGGGAGAGTTGGTCTATCTTCTGGCTGATACCTCGATAGGCGATGGAGCCTCTCTTCTTCAACTTTTCGATCCCTGACCGTGTCGTAGTAGAAAGCTACTCGAGTCCCCATCTGTATTCGAGTCCACGCTATTAGAAGACGGCTTAGTATACGGACAAGTTGCCTCCGAGATAGTCGTACCACCCCTGCCATCTCAGGGCAAAGAACAGCTCAGGCGCCAACGGGCCCCCACCGAAGCCCCTTGAATATACTCTCTCTCTTGCTGCTGCTGCTGCTGCTGCTGCCCGAGGCTGACACCACTGGGGGGGCTTCCTGGTTCATGTCAATCTGCCCGCTGGATGGGGACCGTGACATGGGGCTCTCCCCATCTCGAGGCATATATTCTGTGCGATCGATGCTGCTCCAAAGCTGCCGCTGCAGCCCTTCCATCATCTCCCTCCTCCTCTCCGCGACGACCTCGAACCATTTCCTCTCCGTTAGCACCGTCTTATTGCGAATAGCCATCGCCTCCGCGAATTTGCTCGTCTCATCAGCGGAGTGGAGAGCATATCCACTCTCCAACGCATTACGCTCCATGCACACATTCTGGTCTAGACGCGTGATCTTGGCGGTGTGTTCTCCCACCAACTTATCCGTTTCTTCTTTCTGGCACTGTTGAAGTTTATCCATGACTGCTTTTATCCGTGCGTCCCGATTAGGCTTTCCTCTGAGGTGCGACTGCATGGACACGAATGTGTCGTCTTCCTCGGATTCATGTTTGGAGGTCAGTTCTAGCACTGCGGCTTCATGCTCGGATTGGAATAGGGTTTGTCGTAGTTGTGAGTTGGAGGTGAGATTGGTCTGCAGGCTGTCTAGTTCGGCCTTTTGGATCGCTTGTTGATTCTGGGATGTTTCGTTGAGAGCGGTGATTTCGCTGTTGTGGCGGGATATGAGGCTCGATTGTTGGAATTGGTGGATTTCCAGTAGTGCGCCTCGAAGGTAGTTGATCCTTTCAGTAATGGAACTGCGAATCACTCCTTCTCGACGTCTGGCAGCCTGTTTTTCCTCCAATCGTCTCTTTTCGGCTTCCAAACGCTCGAGATGCTCCCGCCTTCTCCGCTCGTTGGCTTCCACGGCTCGTTGTAGTGCTTCTTTCCTTTCTCGCGCTGCTGCTTCACGAGCTTGCTCCTCCGCTTCCCTCCGCTCCATCTCCTCGATCGCGGAGATGGCCTGAGCAATCTCCTCTTCTTCTTCTCTCGAACGCGTACTGCGAGCGTTTCGCCGTTCAGCTATCTCAGTTTGGCGACGTTGCTGATCGACTTCGCTGCAAGTACAGGTCCGCCATTTAGCTCCGCACGTGTAGCAGAATTGTGCTCCGCATTTACAGGTGATATGTCTGCAGCCGACAGTCAGTTCGACCAAAGCACGACACTTGCAGCAACGTCTCCAGCCCTGCCTCTCCGCTTCTTCGAGAGTAGCTTCTAGCCCAAAATCCTCGGGGCAGTCGATACCAGCCTCGTGTGCCATACCTCGACAATAACCACATATCCTTGTGTCACAGCTAGGACATCTGGCACCTAGAATACGTAATCTGTGCAGTTTGCTAGGAGGAATCCATTTCCCGCATTCGGTGTTTGGGCAATACCATCGGTTCTCTGGCTTCAAGGTGTACTCAGCGGCTTTGGATTTGTAGAGTTCTTTTTGTGTTTTGTCGAGGGTAGATAGGATATCTTTCATTGAAATCTCTGACAGGCAGCATTTTGGCGGAAACATGGGTTCAGTTTTCATAGCAGTGGTGACCAAGGTCGTGAAGCATCCAGCACAATATGAATGCTTGCACCTAAGATTGTACATTTTCCTGGTTGGTAAATCTTCTAGGCAGGACGCGCATTCAGACTCGCTAAAGATTGTGGTCAGTGCTTTGCTGCTCCTAGCAGGAGGGGAAATCCTTACGACGAGTTAGTTACTTTCTGGACCGTTTTGGACCCGAGATTCTTCTCCGTCGTCGAAGAATCCTTTATGGCATGCTTGACAGATCCAATGAGGTTTGTCGCAGATGAAAGTAATGCAGACAACGTAGCTTTCTTCGTTGTATGTCTAACACCGTCATCACTGTCATTTGTAGTACGACTCGTGCTCAGAGATAGTGAGGTGATTGATGCAGACCGGCTATGACTCTGGTCCGAATGACTGCCTACGGCGGCGACTTGGGAGGACTCGCTGGTTCCAGGAATACTTACTACCCTGGCAACTGCGGAGGGAATTTTTGCGCTTTTGGGCTCTTCGGACCCAGAGACGAGTCCCTCTGGTCTGTCGAGCGAGTTGAGCACAATATCCCGTATCTCTGGAGGGGCCTGCGTTTCATCGAGTAGAATACGTAGTTCTTTTGGCGGAGCATACTGCCCATAGTCGGCGTTAGAAGCATCATCGGGGGTAGTTTCCATTTCCGGCCAAGTCGACATAAAGGGACCTTGTGCCCCTGGCATCTCTCCAGTCACGATGATAGACACCCGACATTTTGGGGTCTCAGCACCTCCTTCCATCGATGTGTATTTCCACAGGATCTTCAAAACCGATGAGAATGCAGAAGATCATGAAACGAGAGACAAATCATGCAACAGCCTGGTGTACAGTTGTGTGGGGTGTGAGAGAAGACTGCCTGACGATGGATGCAAGCAGGATTGCATATCTAAAGACAGGCAGAGCATAGCCAGTCAGGCATCAACATGTGCACATGGCATGTTTCTAGCTCGTCTTCAAGCGGACGGCATCCTGCGCCAGCTTGAGGCTCGCTGAGGACCTCATTGTAGCCTTGCCAGAGGGAGGGGTGCAGCGTGATATAGCACAACTGTAGATCTACGCTTGGCATGTTAGTCCCAAGCTATCGCGGGGGCCACTTTCGAGGCCTCGCAGGCAGATTTATCCTTGCTGGATGTGTCAGTCGTTCTATTGGGCTATGCATGGTTGGGCAGACTGCTTCGCCCCCACTCACCAGGTTGAAGACGGCATGCCGCAGCAAGGTGCAGATAGCACCAGATAGAGTCGACCGTAGAGCAGCTTGGCTTGCGTCAAAGGCCAGGACTGGCTTTGTCCGAGCAGTCGAAGTGTAAAAAGTGGATGGCGAGAGAACCTTGAGAGGCTTGGTGAAGATGGATCAAATTCAGGTAGTCCTAAAAGCCGCCTGATGGGGCTCAAAAGTCCGCCGTAGGCGACAAGCCTTGGAAAAGCACACATATCATACTGTCATAAGAGTAAGCAAATAGATTCCCGACACCTTTCCTGTCCTTGAGCAGGTCCCATGACAGGAGTGTGAGAGACTTTCTGATACACATGCGGGCGAGGGAAAGTTGGAGCCTTCTGCCTTTCTTGAATACTGAATGATTCTAGCCCAACCGCTCCCCCAGCTCTAGAGGCCGCAACAGGCGATAGATGTCGCACGATGTTCATTGTCATGAGAAAATCCCTTCGTTCTTCAATCAGCCACTTTCTTCTTGTCCGCCCAACTAGATTCTACCCCTCTACAAACAGCCTCATAGTCTTTGAACCTTTCTCCGACCCCAGTCTCAACCCCCTCGGTCGTCCAAAACATCGTCCATTTCGTGTCGGGAAGTTTCCACGTCCCTCTCGCCCGCTCAAAGTACCACTTATTGACTGGGTTGTCTCTTCTGCTCCGCCAACACACCCCGTTTGGGAAGCAACCACGTACCATGGCGTTGAAAACAACATCAGCGACACCGCCGGCGCCTTGGCTGCGCTTCAGGACGGCGAATTTGTCCAGATAGGGAACTTGACGCGGTAGATCGGATAGTGAGACCCCAGACGGAGTCTCCCAGGTGAACAGGGCACCTCCCTCATACTCGCCAGCAATGATGAGACCAGCAGTACGGTCGTTGACGCGGTCAAGATAGTGTCCCACGTCAAGTTTGCGATTGAACGAGTCATCTATTAGGTGAATTAGTCGCGACAGGTCAATTCTTGGATCTGTGAGCTTCAGTCTCGGCTCGCCGTGATTTTCAGGTGTCCAAGGGGTGATTCGGGGGTCGGGAATTATTGTCAATGGCATGCCTCTTTTTACGAATGTCGATGTCGTCACGATAGGGGGCGCATTGCCAATATCATTGGATCGGCCAAGTCGGCCAATAGGTAGAGAAGCTGAATATGCTGGCTTGTCAGTAAGGAGGTTGTGAATAAGGGGATTCTTTTGCGTCCGAGTGCCCACGCCAGAAATAGGAGTCGTCTGAGGGCTGCTCTTGCTCGATTTCGCCACTTCAAGCGGAGTTGTTACGATCGCTGACGATGATGGTGGCAAATAGGCCAGGACATCCCTCAACAGATCAAGGTTCTCTACGTGACGCGTGAAATCTGGCACTGCAGCCTGTGTTTGATCTGCTGGCGGAAGAATCTGGTCCGCAGTGAAGACATCTCGTGCAATCTTTTCTCGGTTTGCTAGAAGAGACGTCGGGTGTAGACCACTCGTAGATGGAGAAAATGTTTCTTCGTTGGAGGAATTAAAATGGGTGCAAGGAGGTGGTCCTTTGGTCTCTGCATGGTCCAACAATTCCTTCCGGACGTCATGATACTCCTGCTCCATGTTTAGGAAGACATGATTCGATCCGGGTACTCCTGGATGAGGGATGCCACCTTGAGGATCGAGAATGATTAGCCTATCTAAAGACGTCTGTTTTTGAAGTGCCTTCAAACGCTGTGTTATACTGGCCCAGTTTTCGTCTGGCATTGGACGAAGGTTCAGCCCAGCGAATTCTCTAGTCAAAGCCAAAATCGCTTCATGTGTGGTGATGCGAATCATCGACTGTGTATCATCCGAGTAAGCTAGCGGTAGAACGACAGGAATTTGGCCTCCCCTTATAGGCGCCATAAGCAGTTTTCTAGAGAACACTTCAGGCAGGTTTGTTGCGTGGTGTAGGCTGTAAACGTTGCCTAAAACACGAGCTTCTAAACCAGAACTCTCGTGAATGGCTTTCTCAACGCGCTCAGCTTGATTTCTCATCTCTTGCCGCCATGCGGGCCGTCCAAGCTCGTTGGTTGACGGCTCGATGTCAACCACCACACAAGGAGTCATACTGAGACGACACAATTGAGACAAGGTAAGGCCAATGCCTTGCAGCGCGGCATCGTCAAGATTCTCGGTGCCTACTATTTTGACGATAGCCAGATGATGTGCCTGTTGCTCGTCCGTGGCTGCCGTGTCTTCATCTCTTCTGCACTGGCTGAACTTCGGGCTCTGTTCAACAGTTGTTGCATGCCCAAAAAACGAGCCAAGATTAACCTCTAGGAGAGCATTTTGCTTTTCATGAGGGGAGAGTGTTGTTACTGGAGGGGTTCTGTTCTTGGTTTCCGGAGGAGCAGTCTTGAGACGAGTGATGTAGGCTTTCGCGTCACGTTTGGTAGCTGCGGAGCTTAACAGGTCGATAAAGAATTCCTGCACACATGAGCAGCTACTTCCTATACTCAAGACTGCTTATTGTACTCTGTCCGCCTGCTTCTCTCTCGCTTTTTGCGCCAATTGACCATGGGGAGGAGATTCCGGTTGCGACGTCGTTTGCTTCCGTGATGTGGTGGCCTGTTTGCTTGAGAAGCATCGTCTTTCGCAAGGACATCGACTATTGTAGGAGAAGGTCCATCCAGACTGTAGGAAGCGACACAATGAGTATCTTTGACTCGCACGGAGAACACAGCATACCTTCGAGACTGTAGAACTGGCCACGCCGGACAGAGTCAGCGCCTTCTGGCTCATGTTTCGTCCCGAACGAAAAGAGCTGAGGGGTAGCAGGGATATGAATGCATTCTCCAAAGGCCAGCGGTATTGGATTGGTGGTCACAGAGAGACAGAAATGTATCGATCTCGTGATTCACACCGAGCATATGCATGTTGATGATTTCTACCGGCGCCCCGCAGGGTCTCCGAACTTTTCACAGTGCAGCGAAGGGCTGTGAGGAGAATCAACCGACATCTGGGAGGCAGTCAATCACTCATCACACATTCTGAAGGAAGCGAAGGGTCATTGCTCGCTGTGTTGAAGCGATTGGCGACTTGAATGCAAAGCGAGTATTCCTAAAGTCCGGTGAAGCCGAAAGACGTCATCCACGTTGAAGTCAAACTTCCTTTGGAAGTGTCGTATCTCCTTTCAATTGAGCATCTCGATAGTATAACCATCGCAGCCGCAATATCTGAGCAAACCACCGTCATTCACTGACCAACAGCCCAAAATGGCACCACAATTAGCATGGATTGGCCTGGGGAACATGGGCAGGGTAGAATCTCCCACTTGTCCACCTCTCTATCAAAAACACTGACTCTGTGCGTAAACTGTAGGGTATGTGCAAAAATCTGGTCGAAAAGGGCAATCTCTCTAAACCACTTATAATCTACAACCGCACCACCAGGCGGGCCTCCGACCTCTCCTCTAAACTCAGCCACTCCTCCGTCGCCACTTCAGTCGAAGACGCCGTTTCCAAATCTGACATAATCTTCCTGTGTCTCGGCGACGATGCTGCTGTCCAAGATACCCTCATGCAAGCCACACAGGGCGATGTCAAGGGTAAGCTCTTCGTCGACTGCTCCACCATCCACCCAGATACAACGCGCAAGGTCGCTAAAGACGTCGAGGCGCAAGGTGCATATTTCGTAGCGAGTCCGGTTTTCGGCGCGCCTACGATGGCTGATGCGGGGCATCTGGTCTGTGTACTTGCTGGGCCCAAAGAGCAGGTCGAGAGGGTGAAGCCGTATTGTGATGGGGTTATGGGGAGAGCTGTGATCGATTATAGTGGATCAGAGCCAGGCAAAGCGACGTTGCTAAAGGTTATTGGAAACACCTTTATTTTGAGCATGATCGAGACAATCTCGGAGGGACATGTGGTGGCCGAGAAGACGGGCTTGGGCGTCGATGATTTACACCAGTTCATCGAGGCAATGTTCCCAGGTCCTTATACTGCGTACTCGAATCGGATGCGGTCTGGCGATTATTGGCAAAGAGAAGAGCCTCTTTTCTCAGCAAAGCTGGCGCGAAAAGATGCAGGTCATGCGATGGCCATCGCAGAAAAGGCGGGCGTACAGATGAAGAACGTGCAGCTGGCTGACGGGTATCTGAAAGGTGTCCAGGATCATATGGAAGAAAGAGGTGATATTGCTGGAATATATGGCGCAAAGAGAGCAGAGGCGGGATTGAAGTTCGAGAACAGTGAATGAAGCGGCAATTGAAAGGAGAGGTGTACAATTATTAAGACGAAACAGGATCTAGGAGTCCAGCAGCCGAGATTAGATGCGCGTGTTTGGTCTCGGTTTGACCTTTCTCGTTTTCAGCGTCGCTCGTCTGCAGTCACACAACATTTCTCGCTGCCAGAGCCCGCAGATCCCAACTGATCTGGTATATGATTGCCTCCTGGTTGTCAATATTTTCGGAATAACATTCGTGGACACCGCAAGCTCAGACATGCCGGTACGGAGGCACAATAACGGCACCGGTCATGGCCATCTGACAAACCTTGACCATAAACAGAAGACGGCCATTTCGCAGGGTGGGCCATAATGATGATCGTCGTCCTTTCCAACAAAGTCCAGTCAGGCAATCGAGGATTCAGGCATAATGCCAGATTGTAGCATATTTCCGACATCGTTCAGAAGCACTTGAGCGGTCGCTTCACAGCGCGTAGTGAAGCCAGCTTAAATGCCATTAGGCGTATTGGCTTCCTGAGCAGCTCAAATTGCCAGCAGGCAGCGTGCCGGAAACCTATCATTGAGGCTGTTCTGCTTGTTCGTAGATGATTAGGAAGTCGCGAATCCTTAGAACAACTGCCAAACTCACAAGGACGGTGCTCCAACCAAGAAAATACAGACATGATACGGGAGGATGGCCCAGTACATTTGACAGTATGCTCCATGAAGTGAACCGAAACAACTGCTTCGACCGCACGCCTGATCGTTGCTGCCCAGTGCACGACAGCCAGTCAGTGTAAGCAACATGGGCCCATACTTTGCTGTGAGTAGTCATCTCACAGAACGGGTGCGGCTCTCCAGCATGCCTGACTACAGCGGGTGAAGACGAATTCTCGAGGGGATAGCCTGCACGATGCAGTTGGCCACCACGTTTCAAAAGGCTTCATGCCATGTCTTGGAATCGTCTTGCTGCTCGAAGAGCGCATCAACCGCTCTTTTGGCCTGGCCCTGATCGTCCCACTTCTCCAGGTCTTGCAACAGGTTTATCAGGTCAACCTTAGCACCAACGGTGTAGGGGTGCGTGCGGCCAAGCATCTTCACCCTGCCGCTGAGAACATCCCAATACAGACTCTCCATTTGAGGCTTCTCGTCGACTTTCTCATAGATCAGCGCAAGACGCCTTTTCGACTCCAGTCTGTACGGGTGGCTTGGTCCAATGGTATTTTTGCTTCTCTCGATGGCTTCTTGCATGGTCTCGATGGCTGCGTCGTTTTTATTCTGGTTGCTCAGAACTCGGCTGAGGCTGGTAAGCGCTGTAATGCTTTGCATATGGGATGGGCCCAGGACGTGGCACGAGATTTGATGCAGACGTCTCAGATTGCTTTCTGCTTCGTCCCCGGCGCCGTCGATGATGAGGTTCCAGGAAAGATTGTAGAGCGCCGTGATTGAGTGCGGATGATCGTCGCCTAACTGCTGTGTAAATTCGTCGTAGACACGACGAAGCGCACTTGCGTCGAGTCCCGGCTGGGGAAGTTTTTGCCCTGCAGCTGCAGTCATCCAGGCGATAGTCACGGTGACTGGGTTCTCGCAGCCGAGGACATTACTTGCCACTTTTAGAGCCGAACCGACGATTGATTCGACTATTTGCCCTTGGTCATGGACGTGGAGGATGGAGAGAATGAGGTTCAGACTCGTCAGCGTGAGAGGATTGTTCGTTGCAAGCATGCTTTCCACCTCCCTCTCGGCATCATCCAAGCTCTGCTGAGCAAAGTTTGACGTGCCATGGGTCATATAAATGCATGCTGAGAAGCATCGCACCACCCATTTCAGCGCAGCAGCCTGGTGCTCGCTTGTGAGGACAGAGTTTGGCTGTGGGGAGGGCGAGCTTGTCGCTTTGGCGAAACGGTCCAGGTGGACGTAGTCATCAAGTGTACTCAGATGACTGGATACGGACTGGTGGCAATGGGAGCAATTGAGCACCGGACCACGTTCCACGTCATTGAGAGGATTAGTCAAGAACACCCATAACTCGAGATCTTCGAACTCGGACTGCTGTGCGGCGGATGGAACCAGGGCTTGTTTTGCCATCCGGTTCAACTGATCCTGGATATGCTGGCAAGGCGTAGCCAATTGCCTAGACAGGTTTGGTGCAGGCAGTGACGGCGAGGCAAGTATGATTCCGTCACCAGGCGGAGAATACGGCCGCTGGTTCCAGGATTGATTCTGTGGAGGAGCTCCAGTCCCCAATATTACTTCCGAAGGCGCCTGTCTTGTGGGTAAGGGACTGTTATCATTACTTTGACGATTATTGAGCAGACTTGCCACGGATACCTGAGGGGTTCCCGATTTGGTAGGCGACAAAAGGAGCTTCTCAGTTCCGGGAGTGCGAGAGGCCGACTTGGTGTAACATTGTGACGTAGAAGTCATAGCGAGAGTAGCGTCTTCTGGTTCAGGAGTATAACAACGAATATACGAGGGGATCTCAAGCTCCAATGCTGCAGCCAGGAAGTGTTCATCGGTCATTGACTTGCTCTTGACATGCTTACGTAGCTGGGCAAGCGTCCTTTTTCGTCCATGAACCAGGAACTCGGTGGCAGACTTACCGGACTCCTTGCGAATCTCGTGCAGCTTAGCGATAGCGCCCCAGTCCTTGTTCTTTGAGTTCTTGTTCAGACCCCAGGGGCCAAGTCTAGCTTTGAACATCCGCTCCCTAGCGAATGAATTAGCCGCGTATGTATCATGGATGCCATAGATGTCATAGGTAGGGTCTGCTTAGGGAGATGCTTTGTCATACGTAGCGTGGAAATTGTAGTTTGCTTCCAGATGCTCCCTGACCTGCTTCAACGGACGTTGATCAAAGACATAAAGCTGGCGTATCACATCTCTGAGAGAGTCCCACTCCTCCGCGGTCGGTCCGTGAGGATGGCGTGAGCCGCACTCGGACGCTGCATTCGCCACATCCTGCTGCTGACAGCCAGTAGCCTGCTGCATATCTTCCGGGACGTGAATGAGGAGTCTGGGTACATCCCTCCCCTGGAGTGAGAGCTCCCGAGAAAAGCTCGTGAAATCAAGTACTCTGGGACATATGATCCGCAGCCACCGTTCCGTAGCCAACTCGCGGAAGAACGCCTCCCTCTTCCAACAGAAGCTTTTGCCGCGCCCATAGACGCTATGCCAAAGAGGGAGTACACCACACCGGCAGGATGACTTCCTTCGCTCCTCTTCTCCAGTAATCGATCAGACTATCTTGTAGGCTATAGCGACTACGAGCTATTGATCGAGGTGGACCAGACAAGGACTTGCCATTGGTCTACTGATTACCGTACTTTGGCGGCGTGGCTAGATGTGAAGGAGCACTAGTTGATGTGTCGTGGTGGAACGCTGTAAGACGGATGATCAGTACATTAGAAGGATGTCAGCCGCGATCTATTTGCAATTTTTGCGCAGAAGGTGGATAAGTGTATCTGATTACTATCAAGCAATGCCGAAATGAGGAACGCCCGAAGACAGCCCTCCACGGCCCATATCTCTATATCCTGTCCCCAAATATCGAATGACTCTCCTCCGGGTGCGCGGCCAGATTATCTGTAGATGCACCTTCGGATCAGAGAGTTGTGAAACCCAAGATTGTTAGTAGAGAAGGGAAGGCATCCTACGCCTATAGCGCTCGTGCTGAATACAAGTTTTGATTAAGGGAAAGACACAACTGACCATGTGCTTTGACTCCTGACTTCTGGATCTCGACCAAAGAGATCTTCAAGAATGAGCCGAGAATTGAATCGAGGGACGCCGAAGTTCATCAGACGTATTAGCAGGTCAAAGTCCAGATCATGCGCAAGGAATAAATTCTTTTCGAAGAGAAAAACGGCCAGCTAATCCTTCTTCCTGCTTATTTCCTAAATCCATCGATTTCTAGTGTAGGAAATTCATCAGGAAAAGCAATCTTAACTGGGAGTAAATGGTGATTCTCTGGCATTCCAGTGCGGCTGAAGACCATTGCTCTACTCTCAAAGAGCCCTTCGCATGGTTTGAAGTTGAACAAACGAGCAGCAGTCAGCAATGAGGAAGTAACCGTGAACCCAATGATGAGCGCGGCAATCAATCATCCCAGGAGCCAATGAAGAAAAAGGTAAATAGGCTTTGTGCAGGAAGCGGCACCATATGTCCGTATGTTCCAGGGCCACTCGGATGATCAGGCTTGACATCTCCGTTACCATCACCACATGTGGCACCCAGATATTGTGATTTGAACAAGGTATCAGAGTGCTCTGCCGTGGATTCCCGTGACGAAGGACGGCTGATCGGCCGCGTCATCTGATACCGGCCGAGAACGCTTGATTGGTTTGGATCATCCACAGCTTTCGCTGAAACGGAGGTGGCAACGTAGACTTGGCCTTGGGCTTTCTTCATTGGTTGTTTCGGGTCATGACTGAATGCACAACTCGCAGTGTCTTGAAAAGCAGTTTGATCTGCCGCTGTCCTGCCACATCGCTGAACGAGCCTTCGCCCCTTATTGAGGGTCAGAGTCACACCATGATGATGCACATCAAGAGTTGAGGAAACGTCTGTCATGCAGGAGTCGTGAGCTGAGGATCCGCCTCTCCTGCAGGTGCCGATTGAGCCTGGCAATCTGGATCTGGCAGCTACGGCGGCCCGAGCATGCTCGCAAGTCGATCCGTGGACGGTAGAAGGACTCGTTGTCGGTGACAACCTGACTTCTGCCAAGAGCCGAAAAGAATTCGAATGGGTAAACGTGGAGTTTTGTCCAGACCCAGTTGGATTTGACGCTTTTGCTGACGATCCTCGCAGAACTCTTCGCTCTAAGGGGCTTCAGATCGATTCAAGACGATAGAGGTATATGACTTGACATACCCGTTGGACATCTAGTCCGGCCTCTGCACCCTACTTGGGAGTCGACTCGTAAGGCTATCGGATGGGGAGTCTGGATTTCCCTATCGGTTAGGCTCTTGTCTCTCCACGCCAATCACGACCGACGTACAGCGACAAGAAGCCTTTGTGACTTCGCCTCTGGTACTCGTTCTGTGCCGCTCTGCGCCCCTGTTAGGCTTCAAGACAACATCGTAGAGGGAGCTCGTACATTTCGCCGGGCGCCATGACCAGCCAAGCCTTGGATCGTGGAAGACCTCGGAGGTCGGCAGTCTGGACCTCTCGTTCGACCGTCCTCCATTAGGGGTCGGAATCCCTGCAATAGTGGCTGCTTCATAATATCGGCAATGAAGAAAGTCAGAAAGGGCTTGTTTTGCTTCGAGAGGAACGTTTTTCCATCCGACAGAAAGGAACGAAGAGTACCAAGGCCGATTTAAACCAAAGGATCGAAAATGTTCTCATCCTCCGAGAGGCCCGGCAACCGTCCCAATGGAAATGGTGACCAGTGTTGGCAACATCATGGGAGTCGGACATACCAGAAGCACATGCAAGCCAAAACGAGCTGCATCGCGGATCAGACTTGCAAGGAGTGTGTATGGCAAATCCAGCCAAGGTGAGCATTGCCATTTGGCGGCGCATGCAGATCAATCGAAAGCTTGTGCGCGAAGACTGCGATCACTATCGATAGGTTCGCTATCTATTTACCCCGCCTCGTTCCATCGCAGGAGATGGGTCCTTGCAAGAACGTGTTTCTGTCCAATGCTCACGATACAGCCCGTTCGACTGGGCTCTTACGGCGGCCATCAGGGTTGACAGCGTATCCGGAAGTTGTGCTGAGGATCGGGAATCGATATGCGAAGTCGGTTAAACCGACCAACAGTTGCATGTTGGCAGCCAACCGGCGTGATTCATAGCGTCCGTTTCGGGAAGGGCGTTCGTCTGGCCAGCGGCCAGCTGGGTTTACGAGTCCGGGCAGATCCGTGCCTTATAATGAGGCTCGCAGTCAGCCGAGTTGCATCTCACGATAGATCAGATGGTGGACTGTATCGGATAACTCCTCCCAAGCTGGGTCCTACCAAGGTGAGTGAAGATCGTTCGTCTGCTAGCCACCGCTTCTTGCAGCTTCGTTATGCCAAAGTGGCAGCAGAAGGCCAACTCCGACAAAATGCTCGATGGGGCCCCTGATCTGAATAACCAGCAGGGGCGAGTATGAAGCAGGCACTCCCCCCCGGTATGATGAAAGGATCATATGAATTCTTCGGCCTAGAAGGTCAAATTAAGGTTGTCGATAGATACTCAATTTGGCGTCGTGCTCGCGGCGATTACCGCTTACATAGGCGACGCGTTGTCATCCGAAGCTCTAGCAGAAAGGTAGCATGCTATGGAACGTCGCACGGTCATGCTAGTAGTACGAGATGATGTGTATGTGCTGTCCAGCACATTCTCTTCTTCGAGGGGCCGACGAGCTGCACGTCCGTTGAGACATTCAGACCTCCCGCCGCAAGTCATCTCCCAGTGCAGCGGTCTTCAGCAAAAAGTGTTCCCTTGTTACTTAGGTAATACCGCAAAGTCACTCAAAATTCCCTGCACGTGTGGTACGATTCAGTTGGATAGCATCAGCACAAGGAATACAGGCTAAGTGGACTGCTTTCAATACTCTGCGCCATGGTTTCAACCCCTATTTCATGCATAGGCAACGTGGGGACTGCTTCCAAACACGGCGATTGCTAGAATACAATGCGTTGGATACTGTTGAATGACTGTCCTTCTCGAACGAAGTGAAAACAGACCCATACAAACTGACGCAGATACTTGCTCAAGATGTTTATGGCTCGTCTTCGTATTTGATACACCTTCCATGTAGCTGCTTACCCGCCACGTAAGCCAATAGAGCAAATATAGCTTCGGCTTGATTCCACCCAACGCAAAATGATTGAATATCTAAGCCAGATAAGCTTGTGAAAAATACGAGTTCCGAATCCTAGACGCCTCAACATATGGATTGCGGAGATGTCTGCTTCTATGCATTGTTCTGGTATCAGTGACCACAGCGAAGCTGCGCGTCAACAGGTGAGCCAGCTGCCGATTTCGAGTCCTGGTTGCAGGTAGTGTAACGACATGGGTTTGTCGGGCGCTTCGCTTTGTGATCATAGCTCACCAGAATTCACTCTTGAGTTCCTTGTCCCGGGACCTCTCTTACTGCACAGGCGCAGCTAATATTGGTTGATTTTGTTCCCTCAGTAACTTATTCCGTGAGTCGAGTGCCCTTCGCCACTATCTTCCATGGCTGACATATCGGCGAGCAATTGCGCGGCCTCTTGAGGCTTATTGCGGGCTACGAGGACCTCGTGTAGATCATCGATAGAAGCCTTCGTGAAATCCCTGCCCAAACCCAGCATCTTGATCCTACCCTTCAACACGAGTTTGTAAAGGGACTCGACCTTCTGTAGGTTCCCCAACTTTTGGTGAATCAATGCAAGATGGCGCTTCAGCTCGAGATAGTACGGATGCTCGTCGTGGAACATGCGGCGGCATCTGCTGATTGCAGTTTCTAAGTAATCAATCGCCTCGGCTTCTCTTCCGGTGTTCGAATTTGACAGCGTCCTGGAGATGGTCGCTAGAGTCCAGACCGTCAGGAAATGGGAGTGCCCGAGGTTTTCTTCCGACGATGATAGGCAGTTTTGGAGATTCGACAGTGCATCAGAAAATTTGTTGACCTCAAGTAAACTACATCCGTAATAGTATAATGCGGCAAGAGTATTTGAGTGGACCTTGCCCCAAGTCAGCCCAAACACTTCATACGCATGATGGAGCTGATAGCTCATTGCGCTCTTCTCCGGTTCATTGCCACGTATAGACGCAAGCATGTAGCGGTAAGGTATGAGAATGGGATGATCTTTCGAAGGAAACACTTTCTCTATGACCCGGCATGAGTCTTCCAAAAACCGCTCCAAAAGCTCAGCATGGTCGTGAAAATAGAGGATAGATGTCATCAACGTTAGACCAGTGAGTAAATATGGATTCAAACGGGTGAGCATGCTTTTGAAAACCTTGGAAGCTTTTTTCACGTTTTTTTGCATGCCTTTATGATCCCCTTGAGATTCGCGGATGCATGCCTGGAAATAGTAGACAACCCATCTCGAAGCCATGTCCTCGTCAGACAATTGTCCGTCGGTACTCAAGTACAAGACGGCGTCATTGTTCTCCGGGGACGGGGAAGGACTATTGCCAGACTGGGCGTCCATTCCATTACTATCGGGAGCCATGGCTAAGTTATGAGTTAGGTGCTCAGATTGCGCTGTCGGAATGGATCGGATGTGCGAACCTGTCATCATGAGACTTATTTTGGAGGCAGCTGCTTCATCTAATGGCGGCAAGCTTTTGATGTTGATCGGGCGCAATGCAATGCTTTGGAGCTCCGGGTTAGAGATGGAAGAGGACTCGCAGAACAAGGATGGCGAAAAGCAATTCGGAATGTTCGCGATCTGCGGAATGCTCTGCTCAGATTCAGGACTGAAAGAATGAGCGGAAAAGCTGCCGCGCCACTGTTCAACATTGCGCTGGGCAGAGCTATGCAACGGACGAGTGCTTCTTCGCGCCAAAACCGATGTCTCAGCAGACGTAGTCTGTGTCGTAGACAAATGTGGAGAGCCTGGTGGTGTATAGTAGACGATATCTTCAACTGCCTCAGCTTCTGGTCCCGCCGATAGGAAGTCGTCTTCGGTCTTCTTCTTCCTCTTGAGGTGCTTCTTGATATTCGACCAGACAATGAGTTTGCCGTTCACGCGGAAGGCCGAATCCTTTCCCTCATCCCTTCTCCGTCTGGTCACTCTTAACATGTAGCGCCATTCAGCAGCCTTGACCTTCTTCCGGTCGAACCCCCACTCCTTTAATCTTTGTTTGAACATACGCTCTGTTGCCAGAAAGTTGCGCTGCTCTGCCAAGTAGGCTCGCACCTCTTTTAGAGGCCTATCTTGTTGGACATACAATTGCTCTATGAGAGGTTTGGCCTGCTGCCAACCCTCCGGTGACGGTGCATTGGCGGCTACACCAGCCATTTTGGACGGCTTGACAGATCGAATCAGCAAGCCCAATGGTCATGTTGATCGCTATACTGCTAGAGGTCACTCCAAGTAACGCCTCCCGAAGATGGAAGAGCAGAAAATCTGGGTTGAGATGGCACGAAATCCCAGGGTAGCTGCACAGCGAACAAAATGCCAGTGACATCCGACGTGGGGTGGAAATGCTTATTTAGCGTGGAGAGCTCGCCTTTTTCAAGACCTGTGTAAGTACATGGCGGTAAGCAAGAGATTGGCTTGAATGGGACTCGGAGTGATCAGCACTAAAGGACCAAGCAGAGAATGATCCTTTTTCTCGAAGGCCCAGTCAGGCGGAGGGGGTACTTGGTACTATCCACCCGACTTTGGCCCCCGCTTCCGAGGCCGGCGCCTCGGTTTTGTAACTAGTGGTTAGGACGTGCATAAACTCAAGCAATCGCGGATGCCACGACTGTAAGCTCCGGCGTTACAAATGCACACATTGTGTTCTTTACGTGGAAAGGGGCAAATTCTTGCTGGTCTAGTAGGATCTCGGAACAGAAAGCGAGAAGAGCAGATCTGTTGACATGTCTTAATTGATATGCCATGAGCAACTCCTACGAAAGCATGCACCGCTGTGCTTTGGTCGGCATTATTGTGTGCGAGCCTTGCGCGATGGAAGGAGAATATGTACAAGTCAGTGTACGTCGGCAGCAGCATGAAGATACAGAGCCATCTCTCCTGTCAGGTAGAATGAAGTGTGCAAGATCAGCTCGAGCAGGGTCTCATAATGCAGGTTCAGAGAGATGTGATATGGCTTCCAGCTCAAATTGATATCATTTGCGTGTTCTGCGTTAATGCCTGTCAAGGCTAGTAGCAGCCATGCACTTCCGTCAGCGATGCCAGGCTAACGCGTCCTGTCTCAAAGGATATCCAGCCCACGTAATCCGATGTAGAAGCACCAAATGTCGAATCAAGCAGAACGCAGCACTCAAGTTCCCCCCTCTTGTCTTCTAGCTCTGTCGACTCTTGCTGCGCCGAACTGTCACCACAGACACACAAAACCTCAGACCGAAGGGATCGGCTTTGGTTGCTCTGGCTTTGGCTTCGGCGCTGGCTTCGGTTTCGGCTTCGAACCGGGGCCTCGCTCTTGTGTGAAAACAACACAAGTCATGGCGTGGTTATTCCTTTGACCCGCAGAACGTGGCTGAGTCTGTCGACAATTGGTCACGCTGCGGCGACGGCTTTCGAGACTGCCTAGGTGGACTGCGGCAGTACCGGGGAGACGGCCGGATCTGATTTGGTGATGCTTTTCGTTTCCTGCGAAGATTGAGGAGACAGCGGGGAGTCGGCCAATCTGCTTTGGAGAGGTCATTATTTTCTTCGGAGGCGCAATTTCTTGTGTTGAACGCAGGTGAGGCCTGTTTCTATGGAACTTGGTAGTCTGGGACACGTACGGTAGATATCAGCGGCCCAGCTCTTACCAGTCTTCCACGGCAGTCAACGTGAAGGGGCAGTGCAGACAGACTTGATTGTTCCCAGGCAGAGTGATCACAATGAACTTTCAGTTCGGTCAGAATTTCTCGATGACCTCAGCGATTTTTGGAGGATGCGCGCTACCCAGGTCTGGTAGGCCAGAGGATGTAGTCTCGGTGACGGCCTCGGAATCCTTTTCTCTGAGCTGAAGCAGTCCTTTTGAAGGATATTGGCCAGCAGGTAGATGTGGTGGGACGAGATTCATTGTAGGATTGCGGCGTGGTACGATTGCCTTCAAGTCCAAGCCAATCAATCGAGTGTACCGGCCCCCCGGGCTGGAACACTGTTATGCATTTCAGCCATCCATATCAACTTCATTGGCATGGTATATCTTGGATGTTTCTGCAACTGATTGAGGCGCTTTGGAACGAATAGGGTCACGTCAAGACCGGTCTCCAGAGCCTCGCGGGATTCAAGCAAAAATGGCAACAGGAAAGCTGGTCCGCTTGGGCGACTTGTGTGCTAATAGAAGCGCGGCAGGGAAGCAGGAAAACTTAGCCATGTTCAAATATCGAATAATGAAACAGAAGGGCGTGTGCCAGCCTAACGAGCCGAGGCGGGCGGACTGCTGATCACCGCTGTGGGAATGTGGCGGTCTATGGGTTTGTGTCAAAGTGCTGCTTGCTGGCAGATGGGTCCAAAGTGGCGTCAAGTCCACTGAAAGCCATAGCAGGCGGAGAGATGGCCATTGGTGCATTGGGAACGACTTAGAGTTCAAGCGCAAAAGCTGTTTTTGGAAGATGCTCTTGAAGGAGCTGCGGCGGACGTGAGGCACAGTGAATTCTGAAGCTGGGATCAGACGGGTGCCGCTGGGCCACATCCGACCCAAGAGTTTCCCTTCTGGTGCTGACTAATGGCTCGCAGGAAGGATCCGGATGGAACGACAATGCATCAAGGAGTCGTTTGGATTTCCAGGATTGTGAGACTTCTCATGCGGGTTTGAGTTAGGAGGGGTGAATTTTGTGGCCCGGCTTTTTGTCTTGCATTTCCACTGTTACAGCGAGTCTCGATTGGGTGGAACTTGACTCAAAGAGGCCAACACGGGAAGCTATCAAAAGCCATGAAAGTACGATTCTTGAATTGAGGAGTAGTATGGTGATGTCTTGGTGTGATGATACTGCATCACTTGTTGAAACGAGCCACTCACCGCTGCTGTGCGAAGTCCATAATCTTGTGCAGGGAAACATGCATGCTTCTCACTGCTGCTGTGCCGCGTTGCATGGAAATAATGTGATTGATTGATTGATTGATTGATTGATCGATCGATCGATCGATTGATTCATACGTCATTAGGCCAAGCCTGTGAGGTTTCAATCAAATCCATGAAAATTCTTGAAAATCAATTCTTCATGTCTTTCATTGCCTGCATTGAACTAGATTTATAGCTAAATTTGATTTAATTATACGATTGAATAGAAAATATGAAGAGCTATCTAATAATACTATTTATAAACTTATCGCTATAACAATTAGTCTGATATAGACAATATGAGACCAAGAAAGAGAAACAAAAGATTTTTTGTTCCTTCTGCCAAGGCTGCAGCAGATTTTGACGCTAAAACGCCACAACGCTACTCTCGATGAGGAAAGTAACCCATTCAGTGATAATCATTTTGTTTCAACACGCCCATCAACAATCTGTGAGAACCATCATCGCAGTGGTGGTCATAGAACATGGGGAATAAGACGCATTTGTTTCAAATGGCGCGCCAATTTTCGTTGCTGACGAATTTCACTTCATCCTCTTCTGCATGGTACAGGTACCAACAGCCTGTCTGTACCATTTTCTGGATAAGCTTGCAATGTTGCTTCCCTTGGTATCGCTGACTGCAGCACCCCTCGCTGTCACACACCCAATCCTTCCAAAACGCGTTATCAATGATCTCTGCTCCAAGTGCGAGAAAGGCACTTCGCATAAGTCTAGCCGTTAGAGAATGTGGCCCTGGAGCTACCGAGACAGAGTTTGCTAGCCAGCAGTGGTTCAAAGCCTGACTGCGGCGTCGATACTCGGCTGTAAGTCCTTGCAGGAGTGCATCAATGGCGGCGAGAGAATCTGTCTGCCCCTGCAACCCTGCTGCAATTTCAAGGAGGTGCAAGTGTGCCAGAAGCTGGGCCACATCGCCATTGACGCCCCTCCCAACAGAGGCAAACTCCCAGTCGATTATCCCTACCTGAGGTCCTGCTGGTGCCTCATTCAGACCAGTCAGCAAGGCACCGGTCCAGCAGTCACCAAGAGTTATGGCTTCCTCGTCCTGCTCGGTTTTGCGGGTGAAACTATCCTCGACACGCTGATACATCGTCGAGATAGCATTTTTGGGAAGCAGATGCGGGAACAGACTGAGTTGCTCTTTGACAGGTCTGATGGCAGCTTGAAGTATCATTTCAAGCATACCTTCATGTCTCAGGAAGTGCCAAACGCGGCTTCGATGAGGCTGTTTGGGGCTGGGGATGCTGGACTGGCGGATCCTTGTATGGTGCACTGCGAAGCATCGCAACATTCCTTGGGCGGTGGAGGCCAGCAAAGAACGAGCCAACTTTTTGGCCAATCATCAGACCTTCTGCAGGCGAGATGGGTGTGAATTTCCCAAGTTTTGGCGGAGTGATTAAGTTTTCAGGAGCTTCCTTGGCGAAGGTTATGCCGCAGAGATTGCCGAAGCATTCCGACAGATTTGGACGAAAGCCAAGATTCGAGATGATTAAGACATGCTCTTCCTGATCGTGATGAAGTAGGCCTGGCACTGCTACTCCAGAGTCTTCACAAAGATGATACAAGCTATTCGATGAAGGAAGGAAGAGTGAGAGAGCACGTGCCTCGATAGTCTCGAGGTCGAATTAGCCAATAGCTATTTTGATGAGAAGCTATTTGATCCTACCTGTCTGAACGTTGGATATGGCGCTTCGGCTCCGACGCCAGCGACGTAAGGTGCACCGAGCGTGCTTCAGAATAAAAGAAGAATGTCCGGGGGACCAGCTCAAAGATGCATCACAGTCAGTCACCCTGCTCGCACGAGCTGTAACATTCACCACGCCTCCTGTAAGCCGCTGTATAGTGTATGACTGTGTGCGGTCTATTCTAGCTAGAGAGGACACAAAATCAAAGGCCATGATTGCATCGCTAGATCGAGAAAATCCGAAGCCCAATCATTGCATTGAAAGAACAAGGAGCAGATGAAGCGAATGGCCTCTTCACGCCAAAGCAGAAGGCCTAAATCGTTCTATTACTAGCCGGCTTTTTATGGTGGTGCGATGCAGCAGCTGATAAGAGGGACTTGACTACTACCGAATACAGTGGCACGGCATTGAATGTACGCAATGCACTGGACAAACTCGCCATTGCTTTAGCAGAAAGCACCCACTGACGACGGCCTGAACGGCTTATCATAGAGTAAGCAAATGAATAATGGCGAGCTAAAAGGGACTCTGGGACAGAATTTGATGGGCTGAAAGGATCACTTCACCCTGTCGGCAATGGAAGTCAACAAGGCAATACATAAATAATGAAAGCCTAAATGCCCAAGTTGAATTCGACCCCAACGTCAATTTCCCTCCCCATCTTCACCAACTTCGAAAATTGAACAGACTTCTCTGCCGCATTCTGCAAGTCCTCGATCGAGAAGATCTTCAAGCCGGAGTTGTTGACCTAGCGTCTGTTAGCAACGGTGCCCTGATCCGACAACATTCCATGCTTACCAGCTCGTGAGCCTTTTCCATATTTGTACCTTGCAGACGACAAACGATCGGAGTCCGTAGATTCATCTGCTGGACGACATTGATCAAACCTTGCGCAATCGCGTCACATCGGACTATGCCCCCAAAAATGTTGACGAAGATGGCCGTGACTTTGGGGTCGCTCGTGATAAGATCAAAAGCAGATCGAATGGCTTCGGCGGTCGCGCCTCCACCAACATCCAGAAAGTTTGCTGGCGAGCCACCATTAAGTTTGATTATGTCCATGGTGGCCATGGCGAGCCCAGCACCATTCACAAGGCAGCCAATATCCCCATCCAATTTGATGAAGTTGAGACCATGTCTAGAACATCAGCATATATCACTAATGCGAGGCCCATCACATACTCAGCTGCTCTGACCTCATCTGCATCCTCCTGAGTTGTGTCCCTCCAGGAAAAGATCTCTTTCTGTCTGAATTCGGCATTGTCATCAAAAGTCAGCTTGGCGTCCATCGCCAGTACCTGATGATCGCTTGTTTCTGACAGAGGGTTAATCTCGATCTGAGTGGCATCCTTCTCCATGAAAACCTTGTACAGATTCTGTATGGCCATCTTTGCATCTTCGATGCACTGCTCGGAAAAGCCTAGGTCTGTTGCGATATTTCTGGCAATCTCGTCGGTGACCCCCTCGTTGATATCGATGTTAGTGGTGCTGATGGCCTCTGGAGTCTCTTTTGCTACTGTCTCAATGTCCATTCCGCCTTGTGATGAAGCAACTATTACCGGTGCTTGCGATTGTCGATCCATTAAGATTGCAAGGTAGAACTCTCGCCGGGCAAACTTTCGCTCGCAGATGTATACCGCATTGCACAGCCGTCCACGTTCTCCAGTCTGCTTCGTTATCAGTTTGTGGCCAATCATTTGCCCAGCAAACATTTTGGCCTCTGCCGCTCTACCAATAAGCCATCAGCATGTTACGTATCTCTTGTTGAAGGAGACGCACGAGTAAATCACCCTCACACCACCTTTTAGCCCATTGTCGAAATAACCTTTGCCTCTGCCACCCGCAAGAACCTGGGCTTTGATGACCATGTCATCCCCGCCTATTGAATGTAAGCGTTTTTCGTTAAAGCCATTCTCGCGATGAGCTTCGCAATACCTATCTCTCGGGCGACGGCTTCGGCCTCTTCAGCGGATCGGGCGACTTTTCCGGCAGGGACACCGACGCCATACTGAACACTTTTAGCTGCGCTTTTAGAGAAAGAGTGTGGTCGTTACGGATTTGAGCAGATTAGCGGACAGATATTCATGTATCGAGAGTTTCCGTTGCTGCTGCTGGGCCGAGCTCCGTAGAGGACTCCCCTAGGCACAATTAGTCAGAGGTGAACGCTTATATGGTAGAGAGGATGTAGGGTTACGGCCTTCAGCGTGGCCACAAATGGCCGCGCTCGTGCAAGCTTGAACATAATCATGAGATTGGTCTTCGTCTTAATTGCTGGGAGCTACAATGCTGGTGTTGGAGCTTGAACTGGGCTTCAGAAGCCGAGGACGGGACGGGGATATTTTGGCCCGCGCCGAGTTGCAGCAAGACTAATTACTTGACAAGTTCGGGAGCAAAGATTGACAGAGACTTATTTTTGTGAATGCAAAATGAGCGTTTCGAGAGATCTTTCAGAAGCCGACATCGTTTTCAATCGAGCATCCCTAGCTCTTGCCAAATCTCAACGACTCATCGCATCATGGCTTCCTCCCAAAACACCCAACGGAGTTGCCACGTCGAAGTCGGAAGAAGAGCTTGACAGAGAAGAGTCTGAGATCTTCTCACCTGTGCCTGAACTGTGCGACTCTCGCCAACCATGCTGTTTGTAGTGCACTTGCTAATGTACCAGGCTCGGTCTCGGGGCTCCAGTTCCACAAGATGGAGACAGACATCGGAGTCACTCTCGACATCAGTCTTCTTATCCGGAGGATAAATTACGGAAAAAAATACTGGGCGAAAGAGTATCGAAAAATCTACACGAGGACGGTGTCGGCACTTGTCCTCGGTCAAATGGACCCGTGTCTACAAAGCACAGGTTGCACGAGCTGAAGGGCGGGTCTGAGAGCGAGGACGAAGTTGGCCGTACAGCATTTAGGAAGACCACGAGACCTATGAACAGTCGCTCTGATACTGGAGAATTACCCTCAGATCCTGCTCAAGCTGCCTCAGATGTTAGCTCCTTGAAAGTGAGGCAAATAACTTCGCACACAGCGCCTTTGAGGAAGCGTCCCAGCAGCTATTTGGATGAAGTGCTATTAGCACGGTCAGAGAGGCGGAAGAAGAAAAAGAGAGGGCCCGGCACAGTCAAAGCTAATCAATAGTCCATGCTATCTAAAGGAGTGCTTAGGTTTGGTTGCAGCAGCCTTCTGCAAGGCGTGGCGGGGCGATAGGGATTTTCAGCTATACAAAACGGTCGATACAATGGACTACGGCTCCTTCAAAGGTACCATCTCCTCCTTTCTATCCAGCAGAAATAACTACCGGGACACTGCAAAGATGGGTACCCGGTAGGTGCCCTCTTCATACAAAGCTTTTGCAAAGGGCCGGACTATATATTTCTTTCCTTAAAGGGCTCGTTCTGACGAGTGTCGCTTACGAAGTTTTATCTTCAGCTCCGCTGTTGTTACCTCTCACTGGAAGCTGCTCGCGTAGCCTTTCTGCAAGCATGTGTGCAAGAAAACGCCTTGATCACTCTTCTCGCGATGAAAATTGTACGAAGATTGGGACACTCCATTTCTTTTACGAGTTGTATGCCACGTCTTACAGCACGAAATTCGCTGAATCTATCCTCAGGATTCGTGAGCCTCGGGGCGTGCAGTGGAGATCATCCGCTCTTGATGGACCAGTTGGGCTGATTTCATGGTCCGAACTGCTTCCACTGCAAAGATAGGCAAGCAGACCTGGCAATGAGCAGAGCAGCTTCAGAAGGTTGGCATTCCTCCAATCGAGGAACCATTCATCATGTAATCACCAGCAAGCCTGCTGCGAACCATGGCAAATGGCTAAAAGTAATGTAATTTGTCTTTCTAAAACAAACAATATGCGTGGATTCGAGCAGCCGCCTTTGTCCTCCAGAACTTGATGTTCGAGTTTGCTAAGGCTTTACTGCTATACCGTAGAGCGAAATGTGTCTAATAGTGCCTGACGTATGACGCCAGCAACCACTTCCAGGCTGCAGAATCTTTTGTCTAGTTAACTAGGATGACCATGAGGGTGACTCAGGCTCGGAACTATAGGCGGTCTTAGGCGCCTGTCTCGTACAATATTTCCGATTAGTATTATCCCACATTTGGGTCCTCCCATCCGCTGGAATTTAATGAGTTTTTCGACTCCCATCACCAGTGAACCATGCCAATATGCATCACCTGCAGCACTCCAGTCAAGCACCTTTACACCACGTACAGCAAAGCTGACGACCGGTCACTGGGAAAAGGTGTCCGATTGACGCAATGTCCGCACTGCAAGCGCTTTGCAGACAAATATGTTGAACATGATTTCGTCGTGCTCTTCATTGATCTTGTCCTGATCAAACCCCAGGTGGGTGGAGACGCGTAGATTGGTCATCAGCATACTCATCTCATCGAAGGTCTACAGACATCTCCTCTTCAACCGACTCGGTCGCTCTGACGACAAACTCGATCCTTCCATCTTGCGACTGGGAACGCTGCTCCTGTTGTTCGATGTATACCTCACCTGGGCTCGCGTGGAGAATACCTTTGCAGCCGTTCCAAAAGGCCCATCCACAACCGCACTGACGAACGCCCCAATCCTTATACAGTACATCTTCTTCCTTACTCTTAACACCCTTGCCACCCTAGCACACCATATTACCGTTCGGTTGCTAGTTAGGATGTTCATGTCCCAAAATACTTCTAACGCCCAGAATGATTCCCAAGACACTAGAGCGCTGGCAAAAGATGACAAACAGAACAGCGAGGAAAGAAGTCACGGCAGAGGCTCGACTTCAGCGACTGACACGAAGCGAACAGTGGGCCCAGGCCTTGCCTCCCCCTCAGCGATTTCAACAGCTCTGCTGGTCTCTTCATGTACGAAACTGTTCCCCATACTCCTGGTCATTTGGCCCGAATCTACTTCGGGCGATTCGAACGACATTGGATTGACGCAATCATTTGCCAACCGAGCTAGGAGCTATGTAGGCTGGGCAGTCTTGTTAAATAATATTGAAGCACTACTGATTATGCTCGACTGCGGATATTTCATGGCAGCGGGACTGGCTCTGTCTGGTACAACCGCGCGATGGGCAGTGGAGGGAGCAGTGCTGGCCATAGCAGGCCTAGACGGTGAAAGTGGCCCGGTAGGTGATATCATTGGGGTGATGATAAATGCTTTCAGTATGCTTCCTGGCCGGAACATCTGAGCTTCGATTACGGTCATCAAATGTCCAACACTTTTCAACAAAAGCATGAACAAAACCTGCAAAGACCTCAGAAGTAGGCAAGTCCTTTGCTATAGACTATCCGCCTTCGCTGAGACTTACTGATGTGAAAACAGTTCTCGACCATTTATCCTGGTCACCTTGCAAATCCTGTGATCAGTGTTGCCATGGGATCTGAATTGACTGCCTTAGCGCACCAGCATCAAGCAGCTCTAAAATCTCTATCAGGGCTTCTCGCAAATCACACTTCATGGTTTCTAAAAGGCGTGGGGCGAAAGGGCCTGGTCAATGCCCGTGATGGTGAGGTCAGAATGTTCGCATCACAAAATATTACCTTCTTCCTGAGCGAGAAGAGCATTAGTTGGGCACCTTCTTGCACGGATTTCCACAGCATTTCCCACCAACAGCAATTGGCTATCAAGGAATAAGTGGGCTTGTCGCTATTCGCCAGGATGTGTATTGCATGTTCAACGCTCCTACACCAGAAACGCAAGCTACGAGTATTTGAAAAGTACATTCACGGAAAATTGCTTGAGGAGTTGCGCGCGTATCATAGGCTCACAGTGCATTTCGGCTAGGTTACAGTTGAATGCAAGTGGATCCTGCCGTCACATTCTTGGCCTACTGCAGCAAGCACATTGGCTTTAACCGAGAATCTGGTTCTACTTGGGGAATTTTGTGTCACAAGGATGTTAATGATGAAGATCCTGACGATCTCATGCGAGATTGCGTTGCCGGACGATACTTTGTTACGGGAGCAGAGTGTTCAAATCAAATCATGCCGAAGGACAATCGATAACGGGCACAAATCTCAACTAAGCCGTGCAATATTCTTGCGTTATACACTTCTTCCTGGAATGCATGTCGATCTTTGGATTCTTAGAGCGTAGGCAATCACGATGGGAAAGTAAGCAATGGTCGGTACTCGATTGAGAAATGCTACAACGAGATGTTGGCTGTGGTGACTTCGTTATAGACATTATCAAGTATCGCTGATCGTTCGTATGAAGCTGCTGCAGGACCTTTGTCACGCTAAGAGCCACAGCAGAATACACCGATACCACGGGGCAGAATGTGCGAGATCCTGTCACTACCAACCAGAAGCATCCGATCAGGGGCTTCGCGCGACCTCCAGATCGAAGTCGAGGAGCTGTCACTTTTGTTCTGCAATTATAGTCGATAGAGTGACTATGCATGCTGCATATGCGCGTACGCCAGGAAAAGAGCTAATTGACGGACCGTGGTTGATATACTAACGCATTTTGCAGAGAATAATTGGTTCACTGTGGGGAGGGCTGGTCCCTACAATTTCACTCATTTTAACGTGGTAGTATCATCAGATAGGCTTCTTCTAGGTGGTTATCATCCTGCTCCGCCATCATCAATGTCCTTTTGTTCGACGCTTTGCTTATCACAATACGGGGCGCTCGTGAAGAAGTGATGGCAGGCCTTTGGCTTGTTGCCTGCGGAAGATCATCCAGCCAGGGTGATCTGATTCCGCGAAATGTTGTGTGTTTAATATCGGGGCCACAGTACTTTCCACCGCATGGTCCGATTGACTGGCTCCCTTCGTGACTCTGTTGATACTCAAACGTAGCAACGGTTTCGCCGTGGGGGGCTATTCGGGATGCACAACCTCTATCATCGTAAGTTCAGATATGAAGCAGCTGCATGCAGTTCAGTAGGTGCCAGATGCGGGTTGCCTCGCATAACAGGGCAATGGGTCCCCTAACAGCAAGAGTCACTGTTTCGGTTGTTTTCAAACCTGTCTCCCCGGTGCACTGCAAGACAATTTACTTTCATGAACTAATTAGCTAAGCGAGTAGCATCTGGTCAACAGTCCTTCGATGGCAAAGACTTGTGAAGACACCATAGTCACAGCTAGGGAGCAGCTTCTTGACCAACCAAATGCCGTTGTAGTATTAATGGAAGGAGGAAAAGGTGAGTTCCCGCCACATGAAGATCTCGAAGCAGTATCCCATGAGTGGAGGTGGTGTTGGAAGGAATTCTTTCATGCAATGTTCTTTCTCCTCGGGCTGCCAGCCCATTGGCCCATACAAGCGAAAAACGCCGGCACTTCCCTCGAATTTTTCCGTCATTGGTTACGATAGAAATGCCGGAACGTAATGTAGGGGTTTGGCTAAGCGGAGCTTAAATTGATGTCACATCAGGATCGACGATCCTCTAGGAATTAGTGCTTCTAATGTGGATCAATAGAAAGCAGAATGCTCAACTGTGGTACTTTCAACCTCAGGGAAGATGAAGCCTATCCAGCAGATGGAAGCGATGCCAGACTCCGATGGTTGCCAACTTGAGGAATTAGGACGTCAGCCACCTCATCATCTATAGGAGACCGGGTGAGGCGTGCCGTCAAGAAATCGTGCGGGCCGCAACGCTGCCGCCTACCAGCCGTATCATTAACCCCGAACGGTTCACACCAGAGTAGCCCGTCACTCTTACGGTAAGTGTGGTGGCCTGCACGAAATCCAGGAAGTGAAGAAATGCCACACAATGCCATCTGACCAAGCCAGAAGCGGCGGTAGGCAGAGCTGGGAATTTCTCCCACACCCCTTTTCTGGTGTCCGAAGTCGCGCTGACAGGACTATGAACAGACAAAGTAGACAACTGGGTACACTCGTAATGGTAGAGTTACAAATACGAGGCGCAAACGTGGTATCCAGATGATGGGTGCAGGGCCGTAATGGTATGGACTGTTATGACTATCACGGTCTTTTATTACCGCTAGGGCTTTGAAGGACTAGCCAAGCCAGTTAGCTTCCGAGGCCAAAATGACCTTATCTCCCTGCCAGTAAGTTCGGTCACCGTTGGTGCTTTGCAACCACTCCCAAAGAGTTCTAACTACCTAGGATCTTAATCCAACGTCGATCCCCGTCCAGTGACACCAGAGTAGCGGAAGTTGTGTGACGCCAGCAAGGCCAACAAGGCCAGCAAGGCCAGCAAGGCCGGCAAGGCCGGCAAGACTTGCAAGCGTGCACCTTGCTGTGCTGCCTTTGACCTATCGTGCTTATTGTAGCTTAATCGTGGTCGAATTGCAGCGCCCGGTTGGCAATGGAATCCTCCTTGATAATACACGGCATCTTTAAGGAGAGGCTGATCCCAAAAAGCAGTGCAATTGACGCCAAGCCCGATATCTGCCAACTCCATACGGTCTGACCAACCCTGATCTGCAAGGAGACTGCTTAGCCCAATCACGAAGCTGAAAGCATACGCAACGTATTCCTCAGCCTTCCAGCCCGGATAATCACAGTGGCACAGAACTAATCTCGAGGTTTCCCACTTCGCAAGCAGGGCTACCTTGCTTCATGGAGATCATATACTTCTGAGAGTGAAGGCTGATCTGCAATTTCACGTTCGAATGCGGTTTCTCGTAACTGTCCATGCATCTACATCCCAGGCGGTCACCTGCATGAGCACCGTACTTTCTGATGCATAAACAACAGCCTTTTTCTCCTAATCACCCCTCCCGCAGACTCCTAATGCTCTTATACCGACTTAGTTATTCCAGAACACGCCTCCTTGTTCCGTTAACATTCCCAGAAGAAGAGGAAGATTGATAGCGAATTCCGGCCCTCACAAGCCGGTCAACATTGTCTTCAATCATTCTTGGGACGCGTCTTTCCGTGTCTGCGTGTTGATTTGGCAGACGCAGTGGGAGGACGTCACAGTCAATTGGTGTCTGTTGGCCCTTCGAGGCGCAATGGTGGTCCTTATTGCGTGCGTGACCTGTGCCAAGGCAAAGGCGAAGTGTGACAAGAAGGTGAGTAACGAGCCTTGAGCTACCAAAGGCTACCTTTTCTTGAGTCATATCAGCTCTCTCAATGTGTTCCAACAGAGTATGCATTGCTAACGCAGGTTTGATTCAGATCCCTTGTAGTCGATGTGTGGCTAAGCGGATTCAGTGTCGTCCTAGAGGAGATCGGCGATTCTCTGACGGACAGACTGAATTGAGTCTTACAGACATTGAAATCATTGCAGCAGCAAATGGCGGGACCTCAGGCATTCAAACACCAAGTCTCAGCAGGCGGCCTAGCATTGGCACGCTTAGCTTGAGCAGGAGGCAAAGCAGACAGCATACTCCCCAACTCAATTCCCAGCCGAACGTTAGTATGTCGAACCCTGTTAACACTCCTTGGCCTACTGCCCACCTTACTTCACCGACCGTGAAGGAACAAGAGAACGACATGGGAATTACGACCACAAGTCTGTCGGGCTTGAGGTTTAATCCCTCTGCTGAGCATAATCCAATGCTTACCGACATCAATCCTGCGGCCATCCATACTACGATGCCTACTTTTGATCAATTCCTGCCTTTGACGTCTGATCCAATGCAGACCGATCTTGACCTTCCCAACCTCGACCTGAGCGTATTCCCAGAGTTTTCACTACCGCTTGGAGACTCCTCTTTCCCTGGAAACTTCAATGATCTTCACATCGGCAACAGTACTCCAGCATTTTGTGTCTCGAGGGCTATGTCCAATGACACCCTGCCGTCCCTTTCTCGCGGCTCATCTTTGGATGGCTCCACAATTAGTTGTCGAAGAGCCGTCGAGGAGCATGGTCATGTTGCTGAAGTAGAGGAGAGTTGGCCTGCCTTTCGGTGCAATCCACTGAAGAGCTCTGCATCCTGTCCCCCAACCTCAGGAATATATCTCGACGGTCTTTTCAGTCTGTTAAAAAATCACGAAGCCTGGTCGTCCTGGATTTCCAAGACCCACCTAGCGACCTCAATTCCTGCAGGTCGGGTTAAGGTCGACTCTTTTGACGACATTTCGCGCGAGAAGCTCACCGCGGGTTTTCAAAGCTTCCTGTATCATGCTTTCGACGTTCACAAAGCCCGAAGCATGAATGGCTCACATTCTAAGACAAGTCATTCCTCAGGCTTCATGATATTACCGCCAGCTAAGGCCCTCGAATGTTTCCTTAGTGGTTATGTTCGGCAATTCGAGACCTACAATTTGTGCTGTCCAGGTAGCTCATTGAAACCAAATTGGCTGCTTCATCAATCCGATGCCAATTTGTCGAGCTTGCTGATCTTGCTTATGCTTGCATATGGAGCAGCTGCCGACTCGACACCAGAAGCTCGCTATCTTTCAAGTGGGCTGATTGAGGTGTGCAGGATCTCATGGCAGAACGTCGTAGAGCGCGACACGGGCTTGACACGAGAGCCGACTGCTCTGCTGTCAGGTTTACTTTTGACAACGCTTCAAGCATGGAGCGGAGACAAGACTTTCATGGAGGTGGCAATGGGTCAGCGTGACAGTTACATCAACGTAAGCGTACTGATGTGTATTTGCTAAGTCGAGGGGCTGACTAGACATAGATGCTACGTCAAGCAGGGTTCTTCGAAGCACAGCCTATTGAGGCGAAGGATCTACGCCAGCATCAGACGATTGACGCTGCTTGGGAACAGTGGAAGCTCGATGAGAACAAGAGCCGGTAAGTCTCCTCTGCTTGCCAAATCAATTTCAGAACGAATGACTGACGAGGCCTTCTGGTAGACTCGTGTACGCTTGGGTGACCTTGGACCAGGAGATGAGCTTGTTCTACGACACAGCTCCGCTTGCTTCCATATCCGACCTGAAGACTCCTTTGCCATCAATGACAGAACTGTGGCAATCTCGATCTGCTACAGAATGGTGGAATCGCTACGAAAGACAGCAAGGATCCAATTCGCCTTCCAAACCATCTTTGTGTGGACTGTTCCGAGCCTTTGTCGAAGGGGACTGGTCTCACAATGCCAAGCTGGATCCTACCGAGCTTCGTCTCCTTCTACACCCTTTGCAAGGCATCATCAGCCATCTGAGGCAATTCTTAAGATGCTTCAATGACGACAAGGTGCAGGGCAAGTCTTCTAGGATGAAGACTAAGTCTGTCACTCTTGCCAGGCAGGAGGAGATCAAGGCCTTGCTGCATAATTGGTACCAGCTCGCCTGTAATTCCATGGAATCTTCGCCAATCATGTGTGCCAATCTTATCAACTTCCATCTTATCAGCCTCAATGCATTAGTCGACTTCCCGGAACTTGAGAGGGCCCTCCGGGGTGATCCCCGAGACGATGCTACACTGCTGTTATGGTGCAGCAAACTGATACATCGAGACGAAAGCGAAGAGATCTTGATGCACTGCGGCCAGGTCTTGAAGAACATTCGTGCCATCTCGATGGACTTCAGACCGCATTGGTGGCCTGGAGCCCACTACCGGGTGGCTCTGATAGCCTGGGCTGCCAGCTTGACCTGGAGACAGTTCGGAAAAGGCTCTCAAGATCAGCACGCGTCTCAGCAAGGCTTGTTCGCCGTTGATGTTCCGGCCCCCGAGCACCCTTCAGTCGCACTTTTTCTCAAACGACAGAGCGGCGCAGCGGCATTTTCGAACGCGGATGGTTCTTTGGTGTCACTCTCGTCACCAAAGAAAGTGCTAGCATACTTTTCAGACTCACTTGAGGAAGACCTGTCAATGCGCCTCACGAACGGTACACAAAACAAATTGAGAAGGCTCGCTGAGCGATGGGAATCTGTCGAGCATTCATTGAGCAAGATGCAGTATGAATCGAATTGAATTGATTGAATCGGCTGTCTAGAATCCATTGTAGAATGCCTCCTGGGGCTCGAAATGGCCGGAGATGAGCGAGAGAATCGACCGATTGCAGGCCTCCAGCAGCGATGGAGTTAGGGAGTGCCAATATATGATCTGCAGCCGCACACCACGCATGCTGGTAAATGCTTGTCACGTATGAACATTAGTTTCATTCTGCCGATCTTCTTCACGACGACACTAAGTTGTGTGGCTGGTTTCGAGTCAATGTAAGATGGTTGGAACTTGCAGCACAGAGTGCCCATTGACAGAGAGGTCCACTTTGACTTGTCTTTACTCCGAAGTTCCCGAAGTTCCCGAAGTTGAGCACTTTTGAAACCTTGGAAGCAGCATCCTCTCTGCTGCAGGTCGCAACGGTTCTGTGGGGAGGATGAAGAAAACGGAGCGCGTGGAGAACGGGATAAGTGTCACACAGCGGCGTATCAAGCGGCTGGGAACAACTCAAGACCCAGCCGCTACTGCAGCCTATATGCGGAGAGTTACACCGGTTTGACAGCTCCGTCGTGTAAGGATACGCTGTGGCGGGATACGGGATACAGCTACCAGTAGATGCGAGGCACCCTGCCCTATCGTACTACCGTCCTGCCACTCATCTCACCCCATGGAAGACTCCTCGTCAAGTTCCACCAACCCTCGTTCTCCATGCAGGACGCTGTACGGGTTGGTGGTGCCGTCTGATGACGGCCAACCAGCCCGTCATTTGCGTCGATCATGCAAGGCAATCTTGCTGCTTCACCGTTCCTAATCTTTTTCGCCCTGCCACCTGCTCAGCTCGCCAGACGGTCAATCTACCTTCGGCTATGGAAATGACGACTTAGCGGAAATGCCGTCGGAGGTCGGAATCGATCATGTCACTGGCCTATTGACGTAAACTTCACCCTTATGGACTTATCTTTCCCACCTCACAAACAGGAATCACAATCCTGGAACTGTGGGGATGCCCGGCTATATTGTCGCAGAACATCGCTTCTTCTCGCTAATGAAGCAGGCCGACTGGCCTGAATGAATCCTTGTGAGACAGTCTGCAATATTCCCAGATTCACCGCCGCCGTTCTTCCCATCTTTTCTTACCATCGGCATTACCCACCTCAGAGGCAGAAGCACATGCAAAAGATAACGCATCTTACCCGCGCCCTAAGTCTTATCGACAGAAAGCTCTCCTCATTACAACGTTGGGGCAGAGTTAATCCTTCCATGTGGCCTTGACCTCATTGTGGCAGCCTGGCCTCGTGTCAGTCACAAATGGCCAACAAGATGCGCAAAGGCACTAGGTCCTGTCGAGAATGTTAGCTCCACCGCCACTATCGAGGAGGACATTTCTACTTGCTGACTACCACCAGGCCGTCGTCGTAAGACGAGATGCATCTTTCCTACAAGGCAAGACCTTTGCGAGGAGTGCAACTATCATGGACGTCGATGCGTTGATCAAAGCCAAGCCCTGCTATCGGGAGAGGCTGATATTGTTGACAATCGGCCGAACCTTCGTGTTCGGGTGGCCCGTCTCGAATCCATGGTCGAGCGTCTGGTTCAGAGTGGTCCAAAGGGCACAGCGGAGGCGCTCAAAGGATTAGACCTCTCGGTGCATGCTGGAAGGGATTCGGTATCATCACGTCGGAAATCAATAGAGGACATCTCTCTCACAGACGACGTCGGGGCCACAAACACGAATGCCGTCAGTCCTCTGTCATCCTTGTTTGACAATGAAATGGTAGGGTGCATCCCTGTTCATCATGTCCTAGCTAAATGGATTTCTCGGTTAGTTGAAACGTAATGACCATACTTCACTACTGTATCGTTCCGGCTCTTATGATCCTGATGATCGGCGGGAAAAGTCACGCCATGAACTTCTGTCGAAAATATTACTGGAGCCGAATATTTTCAAAGTCCTCAACATTGCCGGATCGTGGTGGCTTCCATGGAGGAACCTTTGGCCTCCTCTTGTGGAAGGCAACGAAAGATCATCTTTGGTCGGATTTGTACATTTCAGTCTTGCTGAAGAGAATCTGATCAATGTCGCTTCAGGGTTGGTCTGCATCGCAATCTGCCTTCAACAGATGCGGCCCGGTGCTGACGATTATGATATCCCACTCTCTGCCCCACCGAACGAGCTTGCAAACAGCCTTCTCACCGCCGTGGACCAGCTAGCACTTGCTGACGACGATAACTTGGCCTCTCCCGACGGGTTGGAAGCCTTAGTCCTACGTGCCAAAAGCTATGTGAATGCCAGTAACCAGCCTCGCAAGTCATGGCTGCTGATCCGACGAGCCATCTCCATGGCACAACTGATGGGCTTCCCGAGAGCTGACACCGACCAAGAAACAGCTGATACAAGCCGTCGGCGGAGATTTATGGAAGCACTCTTCGAGACAGACAGATTCATGAGTTTGCTGATGGGTTTGCCTTATGCGGTGGATGACAATTTCAACGAGAAGGTAGCCGGACAGGCTCTAGAGTCTCCGGCTGACTTCACAACTCAGATGCGTGCTCTTCGGCGGATGGTGGCCTTGGTGGCTGGAAAAGTCAATGATCGCAATGCCTCAAAACCGGAGGCGAAAGAGTCTGCAATGAATCTAGTTCAGAAAACTCTTGATGGTGCTGCAAGTACGCTACCCTGCGAATGGTGGAATGTGGAAACGCATTCCGATGCGTCAAATGACTCACAATCATCTCACGAGCATCTCCTGACGCAGCTGTGGTTCTATCAAGTCCAATCATTCTTACACCTTCCGTTAATGCTCAAACCCGCGAGCGATGCCCGCTTTGAACGAAGTCGCCTTATTTGCCTGGGTTCATCCCGAAATCTCCTCCGAGTGTACCAAGCCCTGCGCCAACCACATCTGGCGCCATACTCGTCGAAATGCGTTGACTTCCAGGCCCTGATTGCAGCCGTACTTGTCCTGCTTGGCATCTTGCAGCAAGGACCTCAAGACCGACAGCAGGAAAATGTTGGATATACCGAAGACGTCGATCTGATCAACTCAACGCGGCAGGTTTTCGAGCTATCCTCCATGGAGCAAGGTGGATCAATTGCTCGTCAAGGTGTGCACATGATTGATTCACTGGGTGCATTTGTTGCCGACGGAGAAACAGACGACTTCATCCGTACAGCTACGTTATTCGTGCCATATTTTGGAACTATCTCGGTGCAGTCTGGTCGCGACCAGTCAGCCGCAAGAACTACCACAGAACGTACGAACTCAATCGCCTACAGCGATAGTAGCTCTTCGTCACATTCCTCGTCCCAGCAGCAGCAGCAGCAATATCAGCCAAGAGCTGAGAGTTTTTCGGCTTCAGACATTAGGTCGGCAAACGGATATAGACAGTCTGGCCTGTCTGATCAGGGTCAGCTTATCGAAGACACTCTCTGTCCCACAACACAGATGCCTCAGTTATGTCAACGCAAGTCCAGCTTCCCAGCACCGCCTCTCTCGATCTCATTACCGGCCGCCGTGGCCGCTAGCTTTGACCCCTTCAGGCCAGACGTCGTGGCATACAACAACGCCAATCGCGATGACGGTGAAGTTGGATGTGTCGATGTCGATGTTGACTGGCAGAGATCAATGGTAGGAGCGGAGTTGAATCAGGATTGGAGTGTGAATGTGGGCACTGCGGGAGTGATTGGAGAACTTTACTAACTTGGGTTCATCAATCAATATGGAGGGGGTTGTGAGCGTAAGCAAGGTAAGGTGTCTTGACAGATTTTTTGGGATTTTTTCCTGCATTGCTTGGACCTTGGCTGTCTGCCAGACAGACACATGATAGACAGATAGATCGAAAACAGAGACGAGACTCTGTGGTTCAATTTCCCAGCTTCTTGCCTGCTCCATGGTGAGATTCTCCAGCCTACAAGTCACCCTCTTTCTACCCCTACTCTGCAAAGGAGGGAGCAAACTGCACGGTTCGTACTACGCAATAAGTTCAACATCTGCGTTAGAACCCTGAGGCTCGACACCTCTGCCAGCCCCCGCATCAAGAACAGAGGGCGAAGGCCTTGTATCTCTGTCTCTGCGTCCGAAATCCGAGGGGCAAGCAAACCAGAGAAATCACGGCCCCCTTCCCCCCCCCTTCTCTTGATGTTCCGCTTGACCAACACCACCCAATCCCAGACAACATCTCTCCCCCTTTTTCAACCTCAACTGTCGCTGGAAGGAAGAAGAAGTCGGGCTGGTCTGACGTCCATGATGGGAAAGCAGCTCTATTGAGACCGAAGCATAGGGGGCGGGGTTAAGTACAGAAGGGAAGCGCTTTGCAAGATTATCGAGCGAGAGATAAGCAACGGGATATATAGGCTAAGGAGAGCGGAAAGGGTGAGAGACATAGACTCGATATGAAAACGTAGCTTTGCAGCGATGATTAATGAACACTCTCGCAAACCTACCTACCTACTTACTTACCTTGTCAGTGTTGTTCAAGGTGATTTGGGCGTCCAAGCAATCAGTATTTCTAAAACCCCCGCCATCTTTTACAGGTAGCTGGGTAGGTGAAAACCGTGAATTATGCCTTGGCTGGTTTCTCGAAAGCCAGGTAAACATGGATATGCACTCCACCTCACCTTCTCAGCTCGTCGACAATACCAGCATAGAAAAGTCCCAAATACAATCGATCCAGAGCCGAGCGAGCGGTCAGGAGCTAGAGTTGCAACCAAAGTTGAGAATACGCTTACCACGCTGACTGCAGTTGCAGCTTAGCGGAGTGCCCGGGGGTGGGTGGGGGGAGGGGTTGCCACCCCCCCCGGTACGCCGTACGACCAACCAGATAAACCGGCCAATCAGCTGGGATTGAGATCTTGACCGCCTGCCGGCATGTCGTGCTGTACCGTGGTGTGGTTTCATCTCGGGAGAGGAGGCGGGATTGATAGGTATTTGTGCATGTTGCAGGGGGGTAGGCTATCGTAACAGTAATATACGACCATAGTGTGGTATGGGCAGATTTGGCTGTCACACAGATATTATGCATGTTGGTGACATCAGCTGTGCTCGCCTAGTCATCCCCGTCGCCTAAAGCTTACCTAAGTTTGCAAAGCTGTGAGTGTGTGTGTGACGGAGGTGGAGGCTAAACAGTAAGTTGAGGTGCGGAACAGCCGGTAGCGGACGCCAAGTCCTAGTATGCAGCTGGGCGGCGGACTCTAGTCTCCTTTTGGCTAGTGAGATCGGAGACTCGGCTGGCCTATTTTCTGGTGGTTTAGGAACGTCAGTCAAGTCAGGTCAAGTGCCGACAACGAACCTCACAGCAACGGTATAGGAATAATCTTGTTCTAGGTCTAGTACATTGAGACAGGCCGTATAGCTGATAGATAGATACATTCGAAGCCCAAATCTTCGTGGGTGGGTGCCAACAACCCTAACAACGTCAATCGCTACATGCTATTGTTATTGCACTTGCCCCTGCGCAGTCCTCACTCCAAATCCTTGCCCCGCCAATTTTTGATTCTGCAATTGAAACAATCTCGTCATATTAAGAAGATTATTCTCCAGATTCTCCGGCAGACTCTGAAACAACTCTGCTGCATTCTCATCCCTCACTCTATCACAGAGATCATTGAAGCGGCCGAGTAAGGGGTGCAATTTCTGCAACTCGGGGCGCAGTATATCCAACTTGAGTCTTTGTGCTGCACCGACGTCGACGGGGAAAGAGCCTAACATCAAGCATGTGGGGTTGCTTTCTCTTTGGGCGACGGTTGTGCCGAGGATGGCGGCGTGGTAGTAGGCTAGGATTTTGGTTAGGAGGGTCCCTAGGAGCATGGCGAGGCTACTGTTTCCGCCGCGGGAGAAACAGCGCATGCAGTTTAGAGTGCTGGAACATTGGTTCGTGGCCCAGGAGTTCATTGTCATGATCACGTCGAAGGGGGGTGGTGAGTCCCATGATGCTGAGGGCTTGTAGAGCATGTTTAGGGCCTCTAAGCATCGAGACAAGCAGTCGCATTGTAACGAACCCAAGTGGGCCGTGAAAGATTCGGGGGCGAAAGTGTTTTGTTTTCTGCCGTCAGGGGTTGCTTCAGCAGAAGTTGGCGGGGTAAAAAGTCCGAGAGTTGCTGATGCTGAAGTTGTGAGGGCTGGCATGCTGAGCTTGGGTCCGAGGAAGTCCGTTGAGAAATTGTTGTCTGGTTCGGAAAATAGAGTGTGTGCGGATTCTGAAGAAGCAAAAAAATCAAGAGGTGATGAGGTGGTTTCATGAAGGGTGTCCAAAGCGGGGAAATCGGGTATCGTAAACGTGCTGAAATCAGGAAGATTTTTGAGGAGGTCCAGATCATCAGACGAGATGGTAGAGCCTTGTTGAGAGACACAATCCATGGAACCTCTCTGGCTTCGCGTGGGCGAATTCTGAGATGTGCGTCGTCCAGTCATGGCCTTCGTTCTTCCCCGTCTACGGGACGGTAGGTAGACACACTGAAATCCTCGGTTGACGCATCGCTCGCAGTCTGGCTTCGTTTTTGAGCACTTGATTTTTGCTTTATAGCAATTATCACACGAGTCTCTTAGACTCTGAGTTGCTGAACGAGACGGTGGCGGAGTAGGCTCGGCAGAATCGCTCGAAGGGCTCGGCAGCGAGAATGGTGAGATGGCGTCCAAGCTCATCTCGGTGAGCACTTTGGCGTTCTTCATGGAGCAAACAGTACGAAGATAATGTTGATGTTGAGCGGAGATGGAAATATAAGACGGCCGACTGATAAGCTTGGACCAGGGAAACTGAAGAGGCAAATCTGCAAGATTGGAAGATCGAACCTTCTTGTCAGAAGTGAGTCTCACCCCAATGTTTCACCACAGTACAGGACATATGGCGTACCGATAACATGGATGAAAGGACATGTTACTTATCTAAGCCGCTCTTGTGACACTGATCGTCGTTAAGGCGCTGTGTTCCCCGAATTCACCCGTTGCCACCGCAATTTGCCATGATAAGCGAACCCTTGCGGACACGCGGTAAGTAAGATCCAATTGTGACCGAGCCTCAGAGAGTAGCCAAAGCCTCGTGGAAACAAGCATAAAGCATCCTTGCAGGGTAGGACGAGTCCGACCGATCAATGTCGACAAGATCCGACACTCCGGTGATGACAGAAGACGCTTCAGCCCTCGTGGTGAGGATCGACGTTGCATGTCGCTTAATTCGCGCCGCTGACCTCTCTCCGGCAAGAGTTGCGTTGGCGTTTCCTGTCAAAACGTTACGTCATAATAAAGCGGAAACGAGCAACGGAGAACACAATGAGCGGAGAATTGACCGAAACAGCAAGGTGATGTTCCAATCCCTCGATTGATTAAGAAACGCTGCCAAGGAAGAAAGAAAGTGAGCGTATTCGTAAGTTTAAAACAGAGGACAAGGGCACGCGCCGAATCGGTCAGAGATCGATCGATTGCCTTCGAACAACCTTCAGGTCTTACAAGGTTGGCATGTTGTGCGTTTCCAACTGCATTACTGCTGAGCGGTGACACTGTCCTCGACGTCGGAACCACAGTTTCTGGTAAACGGTTTGTAGCACGAGGATCTTGTACGGCTGAGAGATTCGGATTGCTAGGACGCGTCAACATCATGACGGTCAGAATCTGCCACCCAAGAAGATTGAGATAGCGGTCAGTTGATGAAGGACGTAGCAACGTGGAATCCAGTCACACTCTCCGTGGGTGTCGATGGCTGAAAGGTATGCTCGGCTCCTCCGCGAGGACGGTCCAGAGCCAGGGGGTGGAGAATCAAGCACCAGTCAGTATTCTCAACAAGTCAAATCACATCAGTTCCAGGTATAATTCATAATGACCGAGTCAATTGCAATGTTCTTGCTTGACCCAGGCCTGGAATTGTTCAGATCGGTTGCTTAATGTTCAGAGCTTGTGTTGAGGCCGTGGAAAAAGAGTTCATGCCAAGACTCTTGGTCCAACAATTCTTTAACCTTTCACGATTCTTCAGGGATTGTTACTTCATAGAGGTCTACCATCTGGAAAGTCGCAGCGTTCTTAACATGATTTCGCTCTACATTGCACTCCGCGTAGATGAAGCCGAGCAAATGAAGAAACGTGTCATCGCAGCCGAGCTCCCTATGATGTCCTTTGCAACGACACTTCAACCTTTCATGGCTTTACTGGAACCGTGAGCAGTGTCAGAAGAGTCGCAGCCGCTGTCGGCATAGTCGCCTTCTCTATGACAATTTGCTCAATCCTAAAGACATACAAGGCAAAGTCTACTCCATCAATTAGGGCATTCCACTTCTCTTCCCGTCTGACTTATTGTCTCTGATTTCTTCTACCTCCTAATCCTTTACAATGTCTCATTGCTCGACAATTGAACTGATTGTCACTTGTCCGCTCCGAAGATGTCTAATCCAGAGCCTGGCTCGCACGATCTATCTTCTCAACAAGTTTCCAAAGGCTGCGCCGCGCCAAAATTCAAAACAAGGTCAGAAAGGACTATCGACACGGCTGGAGAATCACTGGCTGAACTCTCAGATCGTGTGCTCTACATTGTTCTTCGAAAATATCCGCGACAAATCTCGGGCTTCCATTGGAGTTACTCCTTTCATAAGGATGCGAATGTCGGCGGCATCAAGTATTCTCTAAAGAACAAGCCGGGCAGTGGAATAGCCTGTATACCTAATCACGGTCCGACTGTCAACAACATTCTCTTTTCACCTGACATTCTGATTTCGATCGCACATGTTCCAAAAGGAAACGAAAAGCAGCTCGACAAAGCTATGAGGGCCTTCGATACAAGATTGAGAGCCAATCCAACTGACACCTCTGAGCTCTGGCTGTTGGATATTATGAGAACAATAGTACTAGAGGGAATGGTAACCGTGGTGCACTTATCAACAGTCACAGACATCCGGAAAGAATGCTCGAATATCGGAAATCAGCACAGAAACAGTGCTCTTCAAGGCAGTCGAGAACTGTATCTCGTCGAGACTTCAAGAGTGTGCGTTATTAACAATTAGGGACACCGATCGTTCTTTGTTGCATGTGTGCGCAGATCTCTTGAACGACTAAATAGGCCCTAAGGGAGCTACGAACGCAAAGCTCTAACATAATATCAAGGCACTCACATACCGGAAAGCTATACGCAGGAGTCTCTTGCACTACCAATTTAGGAAGCTACTCTAAAGGGGTCCCACCAACATTTTCATCCTTTGTAGAGAAAACATGGGAAGTCACTACTCAATCTTAAAATTCTAGTAAAGCACCTTTCTTTCACCCTGCAAAGAAGATCATTGCAACTATCACGGCCCAGCTTCTCCATAGAACCACATCCCAGAATCGCTGCCGCATCCCCCACCCACGCATGATATATACACTAAGTTAGAAACCATGGTATCCAAGCACTCCAACCCATTCAACCAGCACATCAAGAACACTTCTACACCATCCGAAGTCTACGCGGCTCCCCCCCCCCCCCGGCGCCCGGGAACCCTAAGCATCCTTTCGGAGGCCAGGGGATTGCGGAGGCAGTCGTTCGAACCTTCTCCTTCATCTTGGCTGCTCACCAATCCTTTCCCTTCGTTCTTCATGTGAATGGCATTTGAGCGTTACGCCACTTTCTTCCTCCAATGCGCGGATTCCAGACGGCGGAATGCTATGGAGAGGGGAGGATACGAATGACTGTGGAAGAAGCGAGGAGTACATGCTGCTGTTGTAACCTGGATATTGCAGGGGCCGGCTAGATAGTAGTGTTGTGTATTTGTACATAGAAGGAGATGAATCATATCCAGAAGAGGCGAAGTTCTCCGCCCCATTTCCCCCCCCAAGCCACCGAACGCCCAGAAACCCATGAAAACCCGTGACTTCGCTATCGTCACGTCAGCGTAAAGTGTCAAGTCCTCGATCGAGGTACTGATCTCGTTCCCCCTTGCAGGTGCAGGTGATTCATCATACCATCCTCCAAACATCAATTCATCATGCAACAGTGTGCGTCATGCCACTCACGGTGATTTCACACGGGCGAATACATATCGTCATCCCATTTCTCGGTCCCCTTCCACGTAGGCATGGGCTGTGGTAGGCCATGCATCACCTTGACGATGCCTGCGTGCTCCACCTCCGAAACAGTGCCTACTGAATGTTTTGGGGAGGATTTGCTGCCGCGGCCAGAGCCATTGAGGTGCTCTAAGCTCGGTCCGATTGCTTCGGACGAGCTTTGCTCTTTTCTGGAGCGGACGAGCTTGGGGAGGAAGGGGAAGGAACCGCAGAGGAGGACGGTGCACATTTCGGCACTCCTGGAACAGGGTTTAGCTTTGATATTGAAGCGGGGATAAAAGCCGGGGGGGGGGGACGTACGACCACATTGCAACTTTGCAGATGATCCAGGTTACGTCTGGGTTGTGGGCGATTTGGGAGGTAGAGTAAAGGCGCATGACGCTGGAGCCGAGAGCACTGGCAAAGAAAACAGGTGTCAGCATGGCAGGTACTGGGATAGAAGGGAAAGAATGACATACAAGGCACCAGCGGCGAATACAATGGTAATGCCGAGCTTACGCTTTAGGGGCATGTGCAGATGCCAGATTGCCCACATGGGGAAGACTAGGATGAAAAAGTCGGATAGCACGTTCCAGACGCCGCTAAGCATAAAGGACAGGTACACGTTGGTGCAATGTCCGGGTACCAACGGGTTCGAGATCTTCGCTCGCGGGATGCATTGACAGATCAAGGCGACCGCGCCACCGATGTAGAATGCAGCGTTGAGATAGATGAGGAGTAGATTGGTCCAGTAGACCAGGCCTTCGCGGACAGGCACGAAGACTTTCATAAAGAGAAAGAGAATGGAAAGCTTGGAGAACAAGACTCCGATGCAGTACATGATAGAGGCTATATTCTCCAGCTAGAGCGGGTAAGCGAATGAGCTCCACGGCGATGCTGGAAGGAACATGCCTACCTCGGTGCTCTCGTAGTATTCGAGGATCGAAATATCCCATAGATGACGGCCCCGCCGCCTGGCATCAATTCCCAGGGCGCCGCCCATGAACGCCATGCTGAATGCCTGTTACCTTGTTAGTTTGGTGGCTATTTCGTCCAAGACGTAGAGCTCTGTAGCTCGGAGAGTTCTTACGTATCCAACAACGGCCAGGTCTGCAGGTAGTTAGCCTTCTCATCTCACGCATCTTGGGGCTGGCGAGGCATACAATCTGACCAGTCGACGGCCTTTATGACCACCGTTCTCGCAAACATCCGCAGGGCCACCACCACTGTCGACACGGCCATGCAGGTCATCACTGTGGCTGTGAGTAGCACATGCAGCTCACCATCAGGGATAAAATCTGGCTTCACTCCTGGTGGGGGTTTGCCCGCAGGCGTCACAGCGAGGACTTTTGGATCCATGCTTAAAGCGGCGGTATAGCGGGTATCACGGGTTCAGTCGAAGTTCTCAAGGAAGAATGCCACACCCGGCGACGAGGAGCGAGAAAGTAAAGTTGGGATGCACCGATGAGGGAGCATGTCCCCTCTTTAACCCATTGGAAGAACCATGGTGGCCTCGAGCGGAGGACGGTAAGTAGCTTGCTCCCATGGTGAGCCTGCCGTGTGATTATTGGCCCACTCCCCATTGTGGTTCCTTACAGTCGCCGTCCATGCTACGCGATAGCTTAGAGATAGGCACGAAGATCAGCATGCATGGCATTACTGATGGTGCGACAGCTGGGGGCCGACCCAGGCTGTGAAGAGGCTGGAGACGTGTTGAATCTCAGTGTTAGCAAATCCCGACGGGCATTTCCCCCAGCCTTCAGGGTGTCACAACCGCATTATTCAGTGGGGGACTCGGACCCCAAAGCATGAGAATCAGGGGAAGACAGGGAACTCTGGGTATCGGGCGCATCGGGGCATCGGGCGCTAGGATGTATGCCCAGGATTGGCTACCTTTGAAGATGGGGATAGCAATCGCAATGTGCAAGAAGTACATAGTAAGGGTAGAAGTGGCATCAGTGATGTTACTAGCGAGGCCCGATTGCCGATGAATGCTATAGGTACATCAGTCTGACCGAAGGACCCGCATATATAGTCGATCCAACCGTCTGAAACGCACTTCTCCACCACTAACTCACGTCACGGCACTGATGGTTGAGAAAGGTGCATCATGGAAGGGTTTGGTATGCAGTCGTATCGCTGACTCGCTGGATATTGCCGACCTCGGTGACAGACCAGTCACCGCCATTTGGAGGTCATCATCGCTTCCCTACCTATGCTCAGAGGGTCGACATTCAACGGCCCAACGATCGAGCCACCCTATCTACAGGATCTGGCTGGGCTGGCTCCTCCAAAGACAAGACATGCAGTGCTCCACAACAACGTACTCTCCAGCCATGGCTACAGTACAGCCCCGACTCTCACATCCCTTTCGATCTGCAGTCGTTGTGGGAGACTGACAGATTTGGGGCCGTCTGGCGCGTGCGCAGTAGCTGCATATTACTAACTAATTCCTGCACTCTGTTCCCGAAGAAACCTGCTTATCTGTCCAGTCAAATACTTGTACGATCTAGGGTTTGCTTGCCAATAATGAATAATGGCACCGGTCCAGTTATAGTGCCGTTCTATTGTTCTTTTGCCAATTCTGGATGGAGGAGTCCATGCACGATAATCGGAATGTCTGCGGGCAGAACCATTCAGAAAGGTCCATTCGGCAAAGAACCATTCGGCTATTGAGTCTTGGCGTGACTCCACAGTAGTAATTTGCGTGTAGTAATCCTGGCATGCCCTAATTAATCCACTGCCCGAAAAGGCACCCAAACGAGACACACAGCAGGGCAGGGCAGGGCCAGAGGCCGAGGTAGAGGGATCAAGAAATAGAGCCAAATCGCAACATCAACGTCTCTATGTTCATTTCCTAATCGAGAAGTATAGCTAGCATCAATTAACGCAGAAAGATTGCGTGGCATTCTACATAGATTCCTGTCCATGAAATGAGGCATGAGGGGTTATGGATGGATGGATGAATGGATGGATGGATGGATGGATGGATGGATGGATGAATGGATGGATGAATGGATGGATGGATGAATGGATGGATGGATGAATGAATGGATGGAGGGGAATGCGTACCTTTCCACTGCCCCGCTATCGTGCCATTCCTGGCTGAGGATGACGGAGAGGATCGAGTCTCCTAGTATGGCTAAACGTTTGCTGCCATTGGGGACGGGGCGTGAGCCAGATGCATGGACACCATTCCCGGCTGTCTGGAGGGCCTCCCAGCAAAGATATGGATCGATGAATTGGTGGTTGATGATGTTCTGGCATTGCTGGACTTTGGCGAGCATTTGAGGGTGGTGCACCTTGAAGATGGTGTGTTATGGAGATTTTGCTTGGAGTTTCAAGTTGGACCAAGGAAGAATGAAACGCTTGTGGGAAGCTAACTAGAAGGACTATCTGGGGCTGGGGAATGGGTGAAGTTGAGAAGGAAGATGCGGTCGATATCTGAATGCTTTCAAGCAATGCCTAGTAGAATGCACAGAAAGGATTGGTAGCGAAGAGAAGTCTGACCGAAAAAGAATGGTGTGAAACGCCATCACAGAAGCCTGCTCGAATGCCTTGGAAAAGGTATATACCAACGCCGCAATATAAGCACAAGAAATCCGACCATTCTGGTGCCGCATGGCTATCTGCACAGCCACAAAACCCCAGGAAAACGCCGCAAACAGCATGAATTGTGGCACAGCCACCACCAATCTCACGTACGCCTGGCGCCTGGCAATTACCGGCGGATCTCTTCCCACGAACTTCGCAATGCACCTTCAGCCTCAAGAGGCTCGTCAAGTTGTGCAATCCTCCAGTTCTCCGAGATTTGTCGACGGTGCTTCTCTGACCGAGGCTTCAGGTCAAATTTGAACGGATTTGGCTTGATGATAAGGTATGAATTGTATTCGTTCGACGGGATATCAATCTGTCTTCCGAGCTCATCGCTGGCTTTATTGAAATTGAAAGCCCAAGCCATGCCGCCGCACGCTTCGAGAACGACATCCGCTGTCAAGCTCTGTCCCATGCACGTTCGTCGGCCCCAGCCAAACAAAGTGTGGTTGATGATGGTAGGATAAGACGTTAGTGGCTCCTTGTAACTTGGCCACCCGGGCTCGAACCATCTTTCGGGTCGGAAGTTGGCGGCATCTGGATAAGTTTCTTCGTCCCGGCAGAAACCCCTACACGGCAAGTCAGTCATGATAAGAGCCCTGAGGGCAGGCGTTCAAACCATTCAAGTGGGATCACAAAAGAGCCTTTGGGCAGGTGATAGCCTTCGTAGACATCGTCTTGCTCAAGCTCGTGGCCGACACCTATGGATTGGATTGTTAGATGCCAGGTACAGTCACCGTGAACATGGGTTTGCTCACCGGTAGGTACAGGTGGTCTCCATCTCAAGCATTCCTTGATGACTGCTCGGAGAATGGGCAATTTTGGTGCATCACGCGCTTCTGGCATACGACCATCAATCTGCGTGTCGATTTCCTCCTGCACTCGGGCAAGCCATTGCGGGTGGTGGAGCATTGCTAGCACAAAAGTATGCAAAGGAGAGCCCATGGTGAAAACTCCAGCGACTCCTATCATGCCAATGAAGAAGGCACCTTCACGATCATCCATACCGGAGGGCTTCTGCTGCTTCTCGAGGAATGATCGCATGAAAGATGGGTCCTTGTGTCTCTCTTCGGCAATATCTTGACGAATCTTATTCTCCAGAGCAAGGAACCATTTCGTTTGCCGAGCACGTCTTTTGGCTTCTTTTGCCATGCCGGACATCCAATCCGGGAGTAGGAGAAGAGGGGTAAACGCGTTTGTCAGTGGACCACCCGGAGACATTTGATGTAATAATGCCCATGCGTCGCTTTGCAAATCTTCGGCAGGTGCAGTTGAGCCCCAGATCAGGCGGGTCATGACGTTGGAGGTGCAGTTTTCAAGCAGTTTTGACCAGTTATCGGGCGTCTTCAGCATTTCTGCTAGCATCCTTTTTGCCTCAATGGAAGGGTATTCATGATATTTCTCATTCAGGGCCTCAACAATGAGGCCATGAGCGTATTTGCGCTGTTTCTTCCAAAAATCTGCAGGGGCAAGTCAGCGATAACTTGCAAACGGGGGTGTCGAGAAATCATCAAATGTGTACCATTCCTGCCCATCAGAGGAAGATACTCCCCGGTTCCGGTGTCGCTTTTGGAATCATATATAGACGGGACACCAGGTCGATCTGAGTAGATAGCTCCTCGTTGTGACAAGAGCTCATGCGCAATATGCTCCTTGGTCACGACAATATGCGTCTGTCCCATAGCCCTCCTTTGATAGATCGGTCCATACTGCTTGGCCCACGCGTGCATCTGATACCAGGCATAGAATCTCGATGTCCCATGAATCTTCCCAATATATGGTAGACCTTAAGCAACCCGTTAGCAATGTACTTGAAAGACACATTCGTATCAATCTAGGCCTCACCCCATGGACCAGGAAGACGTCTAGTTCCGGGTGGTTTTCGATGCTCGGTAACGTATCTGACCGCAATAGCTATGCATACCACAACAAGCGGAATCCATGAGAAATTCAAAAAGGTCGCCATTCTTATCTCACAAGAGTCCTGACACTGGGAGTAGGGAATCTCAACGAAGGGAGTGAAGAAGATCACTGGTTCTTTTTGCAGCACCCCTCAGAAGAACAACCTTACAGTATCATAAGTAGTCTCAGAAGACTGTGCCGTCATCTTTTGGCTAGTAGGGATCGGTTAGGGGGCAGCAACACAGTCGGCTCCATGAGTTAAGGATAAGAGTGATATGTCCGGAATAGGAAGGAAGCCGGAAGCCGAGGGTTGAAATCACTCGTCTCCCTGGAAAGGCGACAACGGGTCGCACACATCGTGTCCCGGAGATGTGGTAGTGCTAGAAAGTTACACGTATTGATACAGCTGATTTCACCCTGCCCATGAGTAATCGGTCCTCGTGGCTTCGGGTGGCCCATCTCCAGCATGCTTGGAGCACACTCGCATGAAAGAGGCGACTGTATGATCGAGAGTGGCATCGTTTCACTCCCAGAATTTGCAAGCTTGACTCACCTTTTCTTGCGCCTTACTCATGCATTCATCTTCGGACCCAGAAAACAAGCAATCTAGAAAGTCTCACAAGCGCTGTAGATGGCTGATAGGACTCACTGTAAGAGGAAGTGCTTTGACTGAGATACGAGGTCGACTCCGTGGTGGGTGAAGGTAAGGCCGCGTTCCTGATTTTCCTTCCGGTCACCGAGAAATTGATGAATGAGTGTATGGAGGAAGCTAACTAGCTACGAGAACTCTGCAGAAGCTAAATAGGCCTATGCTGAGTAAGCCGCCAAGGAGGACCTACAACAGAAATTTCTCCGGCCGTCGCAGAGCGGCTTGGCATTGACTTGGCATTTTCAGGGGCTCAACTTCTCCCAGCAGAAAGGTTCACACTGAGCATTGTATCGTTGAGTAAGTAAATGAGCCTCGTTCTGTAGCGGAGCAACGGCTATGTCATTAATCAGAACACGCCTTTGATCGGAACTTAAGATACAATGCGCTTCAAGAAGCCTTTCCACTCGAGCCTATTACATCCATCATCCACTCCAACCGTTCCTGAATTAGTTGCGTCCCCTGCTCCATTAATTCAGTCAATGGCAACTTTCCCGTATTCTGCTTTACATATTCGTTATACCGCCATAGCACGAGGTCATTGACGTTCAGCCTTGTCATGCCTCCCTTGACACAGGTGCGCAGGATGTCTTCAGTGAATTCATTCGTCCCATGCATTACAAGCAGGATTTTGCCCTTGCTGGTTTTGCGGATGCTCTCAAGTCTGTTGGAGGTCAGCTACCACTTTGACGCCGGGTCCACGGGGTGCCAACCTCGGCAGATCCAATTTGATGTTTTCCACACCGCCATATTTCCCATGCACATTCCCGAATGCTGGCGCCAGGAAATCAATGCCCGTATCAATGAACTGCAAAGCTTCCTCCGGCGTCGTCAGCATGCCTTCCATATCTCCAGTATCCTTGACTCCATCTTCTCCACCGTTGATCCTTCCCGGCTCCGCTTCAGTCGCAATACCTTTCTCATGGCAATGCTTCACTAGCTGAGCCGTCTGTTGCAAGTTCTCCTCCCTTTCATAGTGCGACATATCCACCATGATGGAATCAAAAGGCATGCTAGCGGCGCATTTAATGCTGGCCTCTTCTTGTGCATGGTCGAGATGTAAAGAGATTGGGACAGACGCTGACTTGCAGGCGTCTGCGGCAAGGTTCACGAGCAGGCCATTGGCGTAAGTCATTGCCCAGGGGAAGAGGAGGATTTGAGCGGGTGAGCGCTTGCGCTCAGCTGCGCGGACCACTGCCACAATGGTTTCCAGGTTGTACTGTTGAAAGAAAGTTAGCGGAGTAAATCAGTCGAAGCACACAAGACGAATACCGACACAACTCCTGGCACTCCATAGCCACCTTCTTCTGCTGCTCTCAGAATGTTTATGCTCCTGTTGTTGGCCAGGCTGTCGGCCATGGTGGCCAACAAGTCAGTCCGGTCAGTCAAGGAATCTCCAGATTGCGTGTGGAAAGGTCTACAAGAATGTGCTCCTGCTGCAGCGAGTGGAATAATAATACTATATCATGAAAGATCACACTGCCGCTCCGAGGCTTCTCGCCTGTGCGGGGAAGCTCTTCACCCTCGCCCCACGTCGTTTGGGACATTGGGGAAGCTCGCGCTGGTCTGACACCGAGGACGAAGTACCGAAGACGTATGGCCTGACTCTTGGTTGGTTTCTCATCAAGATATTCTTGCTCACTGTGCTTAAAAATTAGCGAGTGCATGAAAACATCCCCCTCGACCAAGAATGAGATCTGCCAAAACCTTATATATTTTGAATCCTATGAAGACACCAAAGCCTATGCTTCCACAGCCATTCCTGAATCATTACAATACATATCTGAACCCCTTCGCCCGTGTGTTATCATCATCAACAGCGAGACCCTCCCTCTCTATCTTCTCCAACTTCTCGTTCTCCCACTTTTGGCAGAGCCTCAGGACCAAAGCCCAACAAATCACCAGGAAACAAACTGCCGCGTTCGCACTTCCACCAGGTACATATTGCGGTCCGGCCGATGCAGGGTACATGTAGCTTCCGTAGATCGTGGCACAATTCGCGATCATGTTGCAGATAGCGATATAGGCAGATCTCTACACAGGTATGTTAGCCTCACATGTAGAAGGGAGGGAAAATGTGTAAATGAAGTGTGACGAACTTTCACAAGCGGCCGTAAACACGAGTTTGCAACCCATGTCACGATGATCTGATACGAAGCGACAGCACCAAGGGGCATGAGGAACATGGCAAAGAACCTGGGACCGATATTTGTGGTGGAAGTAGCGATGATGTTACCGGTGCAGGAGACGGCCATAAGACTCATGATGTGGATAGAGCGGTCGCCAGAGCGGCCAGCTGTCCAAGTGACAGAGAGTGAGACGATAAAAGTGAGGAACCATACGGGGACAGTGAGGAGCAGAGTCGGGACCGTGCCGTAGCCAATGGTCTTGACGATGGAGGGAAAGAAGTATTGGAATGTCTGGGATAATAATCACGCCTTCAATTATAAAAAGCCAACGCCAGCCCTTAATGCCATGAGCACCGTCGAGGTTCTTCAAAACTCCGGCGGCAGTAAGCCCTGGATAATCAGGATTAGTTTGCTACCCTTCAGCAACCCGGTTAAAACGTCATATCGAAAAGGTGGATACGTGTGTAGAGTCAGCTTACCACCAAACATGTTGGCTAGGGGTTTGCCCGAGTAGAACCAAGCAATTCGATGAGCCAGCTCTGCTCTTGTGTAGAACGAGCTGATGAGCATAGTAGCACCAGGGAAGAAAGTCGCCTCTGCAACTCCGACCATGATACGCGCCGCAAGAAGTCCTCCAAATGACTTAATGCTTGCTTGCGATGCGCATACCACGCCCCAAACGGTCATCACCGAGCCAAGGTAGATAGACGGCCTAACTCGCGTGATGAGCAGGTTTGAAGTGAGCTGCATAGTGAGATATCCAACGAAAAGAATACTTGTCGCCAGATTGAAATCAGTCCCAGTCATCTTAAGATCCTTCTCGAGACCCCCCAGTCGTGCTTGGGCAGACTGCTTCGGTCGAGGAAGTTCAGTAGGTACATGATCACCAGGATCGGGAGAAGACGCACGTCTACCTTTCGTAGTAGCTTTTTGGTCTGGTCACGTCGCCATGCTTCATCTTTCTGGGCGAACATGCGGTAGAGCTCATTGTTGTTTTCGGGAACGCCTTTGAGGTCGACTTGTTTGGCATCTGTGTATTCATCGTGACCGGCTGCTCTCTTCTCGTCAAGCTCCACGGTGATGAATTCTTGAGACGGCCAGCCCCTGAGAATTCGAAACAGAGGAGCCTTACCAGGGAAGACTGGGTGTGAAAAGAGGTATACCCTTCACGGGATCAGCAGGATGGAATCAATTTCAATGCCGGTTGTCATTGTCCCGAGCCATGTGGGGGGCCGAGTCCACCCCCTCTGCCGGGCGTGTGGGGTACCCCGGAAAATCTGGGGTTGGGCCAGGGGTTCATTGACCCTTCTGAACAAAGTTGTCTCTCGGGCACGAGTCATTGACGCGGCCGGAGAGTCACGAAGCTGCATCGTCAAGTACAAAAGCGTGGGGTTCCTCGGCAGTGACAGACATCTGGACTTCTCCTTTCTCAAACCAAGCAGCGACTCTAGATCCTACCACGCTTCAGCATGCACATTCTCATCACAGGAGCAGCTGGCTTCATCGGCCAACTGGCGGCTCAGGCCTTGCTCGATGACGAACAATATACCGTGCTACTGACCGATGTGGTTGATCCACCCATCCCCAAGGGTGTCAAATTTCCTCACAATGCCAAGACATTCACAGCGGATCTCTGCGCCGCCGCTGAGTCAGCCGTCGAAAAGAATCTGGATGCTGTGTACATTTTTCATGGGATCATGTCATCGGGGTCAGAGGAAGACTTCGAGCTCGGTATGCGTGTCAATATAGACGCTACACGTAGCTTGTTGGAGACTTTACGAAAAACCTGTGCAGGTGTAAGAGTGATTTATGCATCAAGTCAAGCAGTTTATGGCCGACCATTTCCAGACGTCGTTGACGAATCAGTGAGACCGACGCCGGAGTCATCTTATGGCGCCGAAAAGCTGATCTGTGAGACGTTGATAAACGATTACACGAGGAGAGGATTCATCGATGGCTTCAGTCTCCGATTCCCAACCATTTCTATTCGACCAGGCAAGCCAACGGCTGCTACTTCATCATTTATCTCAGGCATGATCAGAGAACCGCTCAACGGGCAAGAATCGATCATACCACTGCAAGACCGCTCCTTCATGTCTTGGGTCTGCTCACCAAGGACATTGGCAGACAATCTAATACACGCGTTGAAGGTACCATCGCCGAGCTTACCGTCGCATGACCGAACGACCAACATGCCGGGGATAGGCGTGACGATCCAGGACATGATGGACGCTTTAGAGAGGGTTGGCGGAAAGGACAAGCTGAAAATGATCAAGGAGGTCACAGATCCGGCACAAGAGAAGATTCTGCGGTCTTGGGCGACCAAATTTGATAATTCGAAGGCGTACAAACTGGGCTACCATCGTGATCCGGGATTTGAGCAGGCGGTGGTAGATTACAAGGAGTCCTTGGCATGATTATAAATGTCCTATGACAAGATAGAGGATTACTCTTGGAATTTTGAGTGCATCTGAATGCATGATTCTGATTGCGATATGAGCTCTCGACGCCTAGTACGACTTCCTTTCAAAGCACGCGCTGTTTGGGGTATCTTATGCAGTTCATGCCATCACCGCCTCACCGTGACGCCATAGCCAACGCATGAATAGACCCCTTGTAACTCCTTGACTGTATTAAGCAATTCATGGACTCACTCCTTCCGCTGGATTTTGAAGCACATCATGCAAACTCTCAGCCACTTGATCTGTTCAAGCCTCCTGCTGAGCAACAGTGCCTGGAGCTTGGACATGCGCCTCAGCCCCACTGTGGATACCCCAGGCGACCTCATCAACCCGATCAGCCGTCTCATCTTCAGCAATCTGCTCCTTGTAACGGACGCCGAAAGATCTAGCCTCAGGACGATCTTTTGGTACACCGTGCCAGAACGGTTCATCGAATCGGACCGCACATGCACCACCTTGATAAGTCGAGATCGCAGGATAGTAGCCAAGGGTACCATCATCGTAAGGTTCTTTGATCTGCTTCTTCGCTCCACTTGTGTCGATGAAGCTGCATGGTGGAAGGAACGCAAGAAGGTGCTCGAACACAACGCCCTGATATTCGCCGTTGAGCCACATTTCGATCTTGGAGCCGGGAAGAGTGCGGAAATGAGGAATCTCACAGTTAGGATGAACGTCGCTCAACACGTCCCAGGGCTTGCCAGTCTCGGGATCCAGGGTGGCTTTCTTGCTGGTTTCGATTGGTACAGCACTCATATCGTGGGCGATTGGTGTATATTCGCTGGACTCGTGATAGATGTTACCCTTGTAATAGACAGGATACCGGTCGCGGATGATGTCAAGCTTTGGTGGCACGGTAGGACCTGACTTGGAAGCGTCAACTTCAGAGACCACGACAGCTTTCTTCTTCCCTTTGCCCTTGGAGGTGGATTTGCTGGGCTTCTTGAACTGTTTCGGACCAATCTTGAGGTGAGGCGCGTCGGTGGCGTGATCGAAAGTACCTTTCGCAACCTTCTGATGGATTTCCAGGGGAGGGAGGGTAATCATTAGACCAACCACGTCTCCGTCTTTCAGCTGACCAGGATTAATCGGGTTGACCATCTGGAACTGGGCCTGGAAATTGCCGTTTCCATACTTGCTGGCAGAAGAGCCGGTCCTAATGCCATAGCTGTAACGATTGACACCAACGAGCTGGCTGTAGTGATGTTCGCGACGAGCAAAACCGAACATCAAGCTTCCTCGACCCGTATCAGTCATGGTTTTGGTACGATTTTGTGTAACTGCAAGTGGTTCGGTACTCAGTTCCTTGATTGGAGCAGTAGAGATGATCTTGGTCTCCCAGTAGAACGTTCCTTCGCGCGCAAATACATTGGCCTTGGTTGTAAAGTGACCAGTTTCGCCATTCATTGTCAACATGTCCTTGCCGAACAGGTGCAACAGCTTGTCCTGGCACTGAGGATGATCTTCATCGCTGAGACGCGCGTAGTGCGGGGGAGCTTCGACGTTGTGGAAGAGGCCGGTCTTTTGGTCACGGATTGCGCGGCGATAGTGGTGTTTGTCTTTGGACTCGAGACTAGCATCCAGGTCAGACTGAGGCTAAAGTGAGAGAATTTTCAAATTCCGGGGCACTTACTGAGGACCAAGTTTGTAGAAGTCAAACTTCTCGCCAGTTTTTTGGTTGATCTTTGTGTGATGGAATGTCTTTGGGATCTCTTTTGGAAGCTCAAACCATTTCGAATCGTGTTCAGGAAGCTTGTACTTTGGTGGAACAAGCTGATCAGAGACAGGCTCTTCTTTCTTGGCTGTCGTATCCTTGACCTTCTCAGTTGGTTTCTTCTCTCGCTGGCCACGACCAGAGGAAAGCTCGACGTTGGCCATGTCTTCGGCGATCGAGGTAGTATCTGCTGATGGTTTGGACGCCTCTGCAGCGACAAAAGGGCGGAGTGAGCCGAGAGAGGCGGCAAGATCAGGATTGCTTTTGAGTTGACTTAGAAATGCAGCCACTGGAAGCTTGTTGCTCCACTCGAATTCAGGATGCTTCTTCTTGAAATGCACTTTGTGCAAATCATCAGTGCGATTGTAGTGTGTGGAACAACCGATGACAGGGCAGACCCAGCGATCCTCTCCAGTTGCAGGCTTCGGGCGATCTTTGCTTGCACCCATGTTGGCGGTGGATGGCGGCTGGGCGGGTATAGCGGGAGCTAACGCTATCAGGTAAAGCGTAAAGATATAGTGTGGGAGGTTTGTGCCAAGACTGCCTAATTCGTGTGGGACTTTGTCTTGGCAGGAACCAAAGTTGTGGAGGTAGGAACACCGGAATTCTAGGCTTCACAACGCTTGACGCAACAAGATTCAGATTTCTGGTGGCATTGTCTGGATCAGAAAATCATGTCAAGCATTCTCATGCCCTCCACGACCTCTGAGCTGCAACTTGGCATGCAGACTCCCAATGGCACCGCCAACTCTTGAGAACTTCAATTTGATGCACCAGCTGCCCTCCGAATCTCCATTTTAGATTCCTACGTCTGAAGCTTGATGCTACATTTCTAATTCCAGGGAAAGGTCAAATTGGATGACTGGTGCCTTCCAGGTCAGTGCGAAGCTTGCTGGTTAAAAGTCATCAGGGAAGTCGTTGACAAAGATTGATTTCCAGCATCTTCTTCGCGAAGGAGAACCCCTACTACGCTAGACCTGTCGTTCATTACGACCCAACGCCAACATCTCTCATCGTATCATCTCCATCATCGCCAACCTTTCCTTCAACACCTCTGCCTTGACCTCCAGGCCCTTCCACAACACCTCGGCCCCGCCCAACCAACAACTCCCTCCTCACCTCCGGCCCAATATCCTTATGCCCTCTAACAAGGAGAAGGTCAAGTAACGCCTCGCGCTGATCTTCCGTGATGTCGTTTTTGTATCTTTGAGCGAACGCAAGCAGAGATTGATGCCACAGGACCGGTAGTTTGTTGTCCCTCACAGCCTGCTTGGAGCCTTTTCTCACTCCCAATATCTCCGTATCACCACCTTCTTTTGCTGGCTTCGAGTTTCTGAACCTCAAGAAGTGGAAGACGAGCGCATCCACAGCTTTGTACGGTAAGGCATATTTCTTCTCTAACAGGACGCGGATAAAGATGTTACATGCACCAGCACTTTCGGTATCGACGTTCATGCTCTGCTCTGCGGCAATCTCGCATAGGCGGAGCAGCGCTGCAGCTGAATGTAAAACAGGGATGCTGACGCGGACAAGCACGCTGGATATAATGTTTGCTTCTCGAAGGGTGCAATTTTCGATCACGAGGGGAAAGAGAAAGCCTTTGAAGAAGGCGGCAGGTTTGTAAAGCGATTTCTTCAGTGCATTGTAGAGGTGCACGTTGAGCTTCTTGGTCTCGTAGATATCTTCTTTTACCCGATCCAGCAAGACGGAGTTTAGAAAGTGCTGCGCCACGTCAGGTGGTGCAGAGACAAAGATCTTGGTGGCGGCGAAAACGGCATTCGCCGTCCAAGATTCGGGGCGGGTGGATGTCAGGAGTTCTGGCCATGAGGGAAGGGTGGGGAGGATCTTGAACGGCTTGGGAAGCGGACCGGATTTGTAGCGGGACAACAGTCGGCCACATTTCGTGAAGACTTCGATGACTTTTGGTGGTATCTCTGACGGCAAACATGGACCGTCATTGTCCGCCTCGGTTTGGGGATTTCCTTTGCGCTGGTCGAAGGCTTCTTTCTCAGCGATTCGCTGTAGGATCAGTTCTGCCAGATTTGTGGTCTGATCATTGCTATCTCCACCATCTCGAGTGATCTGTGGGTTCTGCTCTTCTTTTTGACCGTTTGTAGAGAGTGCAGCGAGCGATGGCGTGAACGCTGCTATCTGGTCACCCTGTGGTAGAAACTTGTTGTATACAGCGAGGTCATTTGGTTCAATGTCATCCTCTTCAACGTCTTCGTCCGGCATCCAGTCTACCTCGTCACCATCGTATTCTTCTTTGCTATCTAGTTCGCCACCAGCAACTTCAACCGCAATCCTCGAATCAAAAGTGAAGGCTGCATTTGGCGCACTGGCTGCTCCAATCTTATTTCTTTCAGCAGCGTCTTCCTCGGCAAGATCTTGCGCTATAGCGAGAATCTTGCGCGACGAGAGCGCATCAACGTAGCCGTCGCCATTCTCTTCGAACGATCGAGATTTTCGTTTGCCAGTAGTGGGGGTGGTGGACTTCGTGCGCAGATGGGCAGTCGACGAGAGATCATCAGCCAGAGGATTGTGACGTCGGCATGCTGTTCGATTTGCTGTCTGAGGCATATTGGGAGCGACGCTGCGTGAGCATAGCGAAGTGTAACCACAAGATGGCAGGATGCAGCAAAATAAAAGAAATATTATCACCACCAAATTCTCCTGGCAATTTTTCGCGGCTCATTGCCAAGAATATCTTGAACTCTCCGCACTTTAATCATCTACACTCCCCCGCGGTGAGTATGAGGAATGATGATTCTAAATATCTAGCCTCCGAGGCCCTCAATCAAAACCCTCAACATCTTCATCTCCCAAACCATGGTAACCCCACAAGCTCGGCGTTCTCTGCTCGACCTCGCAGTAGCTCAATCTGATGAGCAGGCGGCCGCTGTTGCTCTATCTGGTAACATGACGGAGACTTTCTCTCTGTGACACAACATCTGAAATCTCGCCGGCCACCGAGCAGGGCAGCGCAGAGCAGCACAGAGCAGGGCTGATCCAAGTGCAGCAGACTCAAGCAAGACGGTGGAGCGACGTAGATGACATGCCTTCATAGACCCTCCAGCAGCCTCTCCCACATCTCGCTACCCACATCAGATTCAGCAACACCTACCACATCTGAGATCAAAGAGCACGTCGGTACCTTGACTCGAGAATCCTAAGGCTCAGCCGGGCAGAACACAACTTGCAAAGCCAACATTCAGGTCCTAACAAGTGATATCAGCAAAGCCGACACCATAGCTCCCATGGACCCTCATGCTTCTCAAAAAAATCTCTGCAAGTCCTTGCTCCTAATGATGACCAGCGAAGCGAGTGACACTCTAATATAAATGGTCGTGCTCATCCGCAGAATGAGGTGAAGTACTTCTAGGATTTGAAAGAAACTTTCTCAGCGTAAGTGCACAAGGTTCGATAAAATTGGTCCTGAAGAGTAGAAAAAGAGGAAGAAAAGCAAAATCTAGTCGTGTGTGGAAGAGACAGCCAGCCGGACACTGATTGTTGGCCAGGCTGTCTGGGTATCAGACACAGGAGAAATAGGGACGGGACACAGCAATTTCAATTCCTTTGCGGAATTCTCAAGATGGGGTTAATGTGTCAGAGATGATTGCTGAGGGCGATAAAATGTCGAGAAAATAGACGTTAATGATTTTTCTACTACCTACGCAGCATCAGAAAGGATCATAAGCGATTGAGTAAAGCAGCTGGCGGCCTTCGCTCAGCTAAGCATGCATATCGGAAAAGTGTGGCCGCTTCGACACCAGTAGCGATGTGATACGTAAACTACTCCACGCCTTCAACCAGCCACTCTATGCAGCCTCAACACAGCATTCAAATGCGCAATCTCCAACTTCTCCCCTTTACTCGACGCCAGCAACTGCGCCGTCTTAATCGCGCTCTTGATTTGCCTCCCGTTCAGATTGAGCTGCGCCAACGGCTTCAGGTCCTCCTCAATCAGATTCAACCCCTTCCTAATCTGCTCGCTCCTAAACAAGAACTTGGACCAAATCTGAAACCTCAGCTCCGCCGTCAAGTCGGGATAATTGATGGATACGTCGATGCGGGATTCGAAGGCAGGGTCGATCGTGCTGACGCGGTTTGTGGTCAGGAACATCATCCCCTCGTAGTATTCCAGGAGACGGAGGAAGATGGAGACAAGCTCGTTGCGTTTGAGGGAGTTGAGCTCGCGCTTCTCGAGGAAGACGTCCGCTTCGTCCAGGAGGAGGATGGCGTTCCATTTTGCGCATTTTTCGAGAGCGGACTTGATCTCTTTTTCCACCGTGGTGGGCATGATGCCAATCTCACCAGCGGAGAGGGTGTAGAGAGGCACTTCCATCTTTTCGGCAATTGATTCCGCTGTGAGGGTCTTGCCGACGCCAGGAGAACCAGAAAGAAGGATGATGACCCCTTTTCCCTTGCCGCCCACGAAGTCATCGAAGACATTTCCAGCAGAGTCATCTGTGGATGCGTTAATCTTAGATTGAGCGAAGGCCAGGAGAAGATCTTTCTCTTGATGCGGAAGGACGAGATTGCTGAAACAATCATTCCAGCTTATGTCTTCAATAGAGTCCACAGCTAATTGGTACCACTTCTTCTCTTTGAGAACGAAACCTTTGACCCATGGCACGCATAGAACGAGTTGCTCCTTTGTGAGGGGTTTGACCTTTGTTGGACCTTGGTCAGCATACTTAGGCTCCTCGTCCGTGTAGATGCTGTCAAGAGAAAACTTTTGGGGTGCCCGACGGGGTGGTGGGATCATGCTTTTGTCTCCGAAAGACATCGTTTGTAGCCCAAATTCGACCGGTTGTGATGAGTCGAAAGGATCGGGCGCCACTGCTTTGGTTGGGTCCAGCGGCGATAGGACTGGGAGCGGCATCTCTTGAAAATGGTAGTAGGAGCTCGCATCGATGACTACACGATCAGTGATCTGGAGTAACACGTTAGGACCTTGTGGTAAGATTTTGCCTGCAAGGATGCTTTTGATTGGCTACAGAAAGAGCAGGAGGTATTGGGACGTGAGTTTTCACAGTCTAGGAAACGAGCACACCAGATGGCAGCAGCATTCCATAGATTCCTCTTGAAAGAAAAGAAAACATACCCTTTTCATGGTTGTGCGCGGTAAGCCAAAGAGGCCGTTAGCCAAACCAAGTGCCGGACCATCATGTGCTTTGAAATGGTATCCACGTAATGCTTCAAATTTGCGACCCCGATTGAGGTGTTGGTTGCGGATGCCTTCTGCGTTTGGCTTGAAGCGCAATGGCATCACTGTGAGTCCAATGACAGGTCTCGTTCCCTCAAAGGAGTCAATCTTCTGGTATGTCTCGCGAATGCCAAACTCGTCACCGTTCCAATCCACTTGCTCACAAGTTAGATGGTACAGTTCTGGACCCGCCATAGTCTTGCTGAATCTGGCCTCAACCATTCGGCCAATAACGCCTTGCCCATCAGCTTCCCACCAGACCAACTCGCCAGGCCTGAAAATGGTCCACATTGATGCAAATGGAATGACAGCATGCTCTTCGCACTCATCTCTTGCTTTGAGATGTGGTTTCAGCTCTGGTTCAATCACCTGACGGAAGAGGTTGTAATGATTTCGGGCCTTCAGATCGTCCTCCGCTCTGAGCGCATCATCGATTAGATCCCAACGATGTAAGAGAGGTTCAAACGGGGCATCAATGGCCAGCTGGTCCAGTACCATAGCAACACCTGGATAGTCCTTCAATACCGTCCGAAGCATTTCCATGATATAGGGACTGTAGATCATCATAGACTGAATGTTCCATGCGGTTTCTTGGCCATGAGCGGTTCTGCGGATCAAGAGAGCGTAATCTCCGTGTTCAGCTGAGCTTTTCATGGCAGCATGAGCATCTTCAGGAGGCTTTCCCACCCAATTGATGCAGCAAGCACACTTCCTAGGCCCCTCATATAGAGTTTTGGCTTCAGATCGTAGACCAGTGACTTTCTTCTTAAGCGGTTTTCCAGCATTATGAGGTTGAGCATGTGCTCCATATGGGTTGTGTATTTGAATCTCGGAATCTGAGATTTCGCTGGCGTCGACAACCACGCCTTCGGAGCCTTCCTCTGCCTCTTCCTTGCTCTTTTCTTCTCCGGATTCGTTGAGCGGCTCGTCGTTGACAACTATGGTATCGTCCTTGAGGTTCTTTTTCCTGTCTTCACTTCCACCTAATCTCCTTCCGAGTCCTCTGAACTCCTTTTCGTTTCCATCCTTATCCGGGGACATACTGCTCTCCACCTGAATTGCTGACGAAGAGTGATAATTGTGCAGGCTTCAATGGACTCTACCCAAAAGTAGAGGAGTAAGGATAAAGATTGCTGGGACACAGAGAAATGGGAGCGAGCCTGATGAATACATTTGTGGAGCCCACCACACTCCAGGCTGACATGCATCATCAGGCTCGGCCTAATCTTGTTGCCCTTTGACAGTTCGCATTGGCTGGAATCGTGAAGCTGATTAGGTGAATCGACTCCAGACTAGTCAAGGCGTCTGCGGTGCAACGACAACAGCGGATCTGCACGGCCAATGGTATTCATGCAATCCCTCCACAGCCAGAAGGGGAAGTGATACTCGGTGTCGTCACCTTGAACCAGTCCAACCATGTTTACGTGTGTTCTGGACAGATGGAATATGACGAGAATTGAGAAGAGACTTTGGATCTCCCGAGGCTGGTACTCGTATCATGTATGAATTGTTGTCGACAGGTTGGCAAAGCACGTCATTTGGTGCTAGGGTTGACTCGCGACTCCGCCAGATCTGTCAACGGCAACGGCAACGGCAACGGCAACGGCAACACTTACTTGCAATCAACGTCGATCAACCAGTCTGCATCCTGTTTCTCTTGTTCCTGGATCTCTCCACATTCTGGTCTGCCACTTAACACACTCCCGAATAAGCCTCATATGTCCCTGAACATCTTGATCTCCACGCTACAAGTCGTCGAGCTTGTACCTCCACCCTGAAACCCCCCCCCTTTCGCTATCTTTCAAGATGTCCGAATCAGGATCTGGCTCTACAACTGCTAGAGCTTCAAGCTCAAATGATGCTTCCAGCAAGACGAGCGCCATGGCTAAGACTTTTCAACACCTCGATCTTGACGGCCATGATCTGCCTCCCTCTCCCGCACCCTCCAGTCCTCGAAGTGGGCGCCGCTATGCTCTTGCGACAGAGCTTGTCTTTACCGAGGGCAGTGACCAATACAACGCCAGCAGCGTCCCCATTTACCAGTCCGCGACCTTCAAACAAACCTCTGCCACTGCCGGCGTCTCCAATGAATACGATTACACCCGTTCAGGCAACCCCACGCGGACGCATCTAGAGCGGCATTTGGCAAAAATAATGCGAGCTCAGCGAGCACTAGTGGTATCGTCCGGAATGGGTGCATTAGACGTGATAACTCGTCTTCTGCGACCAGGGGACGAAGTCGTAACTGGCGACGACCTATACGGGGGAACCAACCGACTGCTAAAATACCTCTCCACCCATGGCGGCATCGTAGTCCACCACGTCGACACCACAGACCCTGAAAAGGTCAAGCAGGCTCTCACTCCCAAAACAGCCATGGTTCTCCTCGAAACCCCAACCAACCCCCTCATAAAAATCGTCGACATACCCACCATCGCCTCCCTCGCCCACGCTGCCAGCCCCACCTGCCTGGTGTCCGTCGACAACACCATGCTCTCCCCTTTGCTCCAGAACCCGCTGGACCTAGGCGCCGACATAGTCTACGAATCCGGCACGAAATTCCTCTCCGGACACCATGACCTCATGGCCGGCGTCCTCGCCATCAACGACCAAGCCATCGGTGAGAAACTCTACTTTACCATCAACACTTCCGGCTGTGGCCTATCTCCATTCGACTCCTGGCTCCTGATGCGTGGCGTCAAAACTTTAAAAGTACGCATGGACACCCAACAAGCAAACGCCATGCTCGTCGCCCGTTTCCTCGAAAGCTCCGGCTTCAAAGTTCGCTACCCAGGCCTGAAATCCCACCCACAACACGACCTCCACAACTCCATGGCACGCGGCGCCGGTGCAGTCCTGAGCTTCGAAACAGGCGACGTCGCGCTCTCGGAGCGGGTTGTCGAGTCAGCGAAATTGTGGGCCATAAGCGTGAGTTTCGGGTGCGTGAACAGTCTGATCAGTATGCCGTGTCGCATGAGTCATGCGTCTATTGATGAGAAGACAAGAAGGGAGAGGGGCGTTCCGGAAGATCTTATAAGGCTGTGTGTTGGGATCGAAGATGGGGAGGATTTGTTGGATGATCTGAGGAGAGCTGTAAGCAACCCCGTTTTCGTGTTTCTCTTCAATGAGCCTTGCGGGAAAGGGTGATGCTGATTTGATGGTCAATGTGATAGCTTGTCCAAGCCGGCGCCATGAACGTATCCCTCGATGGATTCCATGCCGCGAATCCCACATTGCAAATTCAGCACCCGGCCGAGGGCGAACATCTAGCTGCGAAAGCGGCTGCGATCAATGAGCCCTAAGCAGGTCGTCTGAACACTATTTCTAACTCGTCCCTACTCGCCGGTTTCGCATGGGGAAGCGCGGGCAGGGCGCTGAAGAAAGCACTGGGAGTAAAGGCCTGTGAGAACGTCTTGAAGCTGAATAGAAACTCCGGCTGAAAAGTATTCAGTCATAGAAACAAAGGGAAGAAGGCGAAAACAGGCGCTGTAGATAGGCCAAATCAGATTTCTCAGGAAGGGACTTTCCAGCAAGCAGGCAAGCAAACAGGCTTCGACCATCGTTCGCTTTTGAAATATCGATCCAGAGCTAGAATGTAGATGACATCTCATACTTTGTGACCCTCAAGATCTACGATTGGAGTGTACAGTAGCAAGTGATTGATGTCTTGCAACTTCCCAGCTCTCTAACCTTGGTGCTACGACCATGAGATTGAGATCCAGCACAAATAAAGCTCATTTAGAAAGATTTCTTCTTGGCTCGGTGACACTGGTAGCATGTCCGACAGGATGGCTAATCACATAGCTAGCTCACTCGACATTACTCCCCGCCTCAATTCTCTTCTTGGCTTCTTCACATCCACATTGGCAGTAAGTAAGCTTTGTGCTTCCTGGTCGACTCTCTGATGTCACTTTAACGCGGCTTTCGAGACCGAAGGCTGACCAGGCTTCTCGCTCTCCCTTTCCCGCTTCCTGCATGGCTGGATGGTAGAGGAGGGGACACCGTGAGTCCGCACGAACTCGCGACAATCCGCATGTGGGCTGGTGTTCTGCTCCCTTCTCCTCCCTGGACTGCTTCAAAATCTCTCTAACTACCAGGGGGCCACAATTCGGGCGTGGACGTGGGTCGACCATCAAACGACACAACCCTCATCGTCCATGTTGTCCCTAACTAGCTTCCTCGGCCATCCAATTTTTTGATTATCATGGAGATGACATGGCGACTAGTGAAAGTTTCCCAATCATGTTGCTATTCGGGTCGGCGTGTAGCATGTCGAGACAGTCATTGGCGAAGCGGTCCTGGTTGGGAATCAAATATCCTGCTACTTTCCAAAACAACACAGACAGTGATGTTCTTTTCTCCGAGCTGACGGAAGGCTAGCCAATCCTAGAGTTTATCGTTCATATGGGTAACGAATTAGTCACAGTAAGTCATGAGGGTGACTTCCTTGATGTTGGGATAGCGCTTGATGACCATCGCGGCCTTGTCCACTGCACTGCCAGCTGCGATGATCATTGCCCTCTCCATAGTCTGTAAGGTCCCATGAACTAATGGCATGGAGCACCGTTCCATTCAGAGTCTGGTCCAATGTATCTTCCTGAGCTTGCCTGGGTACGTGCGGTACCTTCACGACGAGCTTTTCCATCGATGCTGATCCCAAGAGTTTCCCCTTCGACCCTTCGGTGATCAGGTGTGAGAGATGCTTTGCCGAAGGTGAGAAACTGGCTTTGTGGTGTCGTAGGAAACGATCTCGGACGATGGGTCAGTTGGTGTCCCGTATTGAGGAAGCTCGGAGGGACTGGAAACACGATTCGTTTTCTGTCCGATGAGCAGTGGAGGGTTGTGCTCGTCATGATGAGTAATATGATGAGTGACAGTTGAGATTGTGCAGCTGGTAAGGGGGTAGGTAGTGGCCACAGCTGACTACTGTGCTGGAACTTAGCAAAACGCTTCTACAAAATTGACAGAGAGCGAATAGAGCATCCCCAACAAGACCACCCTGGAGCGCAGGACGAGACTTTCTTGAAGGAGACGCGTTGAAATACAGCAACACACAAAGCAAGCACTGGGCAGGGCGATGGGTGGACTGTGGCGAGGTGGAGGATTGAGATGAGGGAAGCTTGAAGTCCTTCTAGACTGAGGAAATCAGGTGAGAAGGCAGTGCAAACGCGTCGTCGCATTAGCCGTCAGGGAAGGCAGTTGTAGCCTCCGAAAGTGCGCAGTAGTGGTACGGGGAAACGCATGCAAGAGTACAGATGATGGACCTGGCCCTCTGGGGATCATCTTCCAATCACGTCTTCTAGCATTTCACGATTTCGAATGCTCCAATCCTTTGAGGTACACGTCTCTTTTCAAATCTCCCAGCTGCTTCATTCTCCGTGAAAGTAAATCCACTCACGCCGTTTAGAATCAAAATTCCCCATAATACGACAAACATTCATTCGAGCCATAAGCAGAATCTTCTTGGTCTAACGCAAGGTTGGCAAGAGCGTCAGATCCTTTGTTGTATTCCCGCGGAACCCACCAGAACTGCACGCGGATCCCTTTGGCATTCTCAACCTCAATGATTCTTTGATGCAATGTAAGAAGATATTCCCAATGCTGCACTCCTTTTCTGTTCGACCGTACGCCACCAGTAACAATCCAATCCCAGATCCAAGCTGTCATTGATTTGTGCACGTAGATGCTGTCGGTTTTGATAATCACCCTCGTCGTGCGCTGCGTAGTCAGATCCAGCTGGGCGATCGCCTCTATGGCCTGTATAGCTCCTTCAATCTCAGCTCGACTGCTAGTCTGTCGTAGATGACTTTCGAGGCGACCATGTCTGTTATGGGGAGAGGATGTGCCGAAGTACACGCCATAAGCAGCCCTGGAATTAGGGTCTGAGTTGCTGTTTCCACGAGCGGCTCCGTCAATCGACACCACGATTGAACGTTTCTCTACCCAAAGAGGTCTTGGTCTTCCAGGGAGGTATTGGAAGTACATGAGTTTGGTGAAGTCGTATTTGGCGCTGTCGATAACCAGTTGGTTTGGTTGCAACGTCGGTCTGCCATAACGTCGAGCGGCCCCTGGGTCGAAGGTACGGAACGGCTCCTGCTTGTCAGCTGTCCGGTTGGGAAAGGGTCAGAGAGGGTGATGTACCATTGCTTCGGCTGTCGTATTACTCAAGCGAGTTGAAGGGTATTACCGAAATCGTTGTTGGAATGGTTTGTAAACAGGGAGCGGTAGATATGTTCTTTGAAAGAACAAGGCCTGCTCAAGCGTAGCAAGCACAGAGAAAAGACAAATGAGTAATAGCTGCGGAGGGACATTGAAGCAAAGGATGCGCGACGGCGGTAGGGCAGGCTGCCTGCACCAAACCAAGGTGAAACACTTCGTAGTAGGTTGGTCCATGACAGGCAAGCTTTCGAGCTACATATTATATTTCAGTTGTAGGATCTCCTTGGCAGCTGGCTCAGCCTGCTCTTGTATATTTAGCTTCTGCAGAATTGTTTCCTCCAATCAATCACTCATCCATTAATTTCGACCAGGGGCAAAATAGCTTGGCATGGGGTTGCACAACAGAGCTGCTGCGGAGGACTGGTTACAAAGGACAGAGAATAGGTAGCAATTCTCTTCTAGGTCATGGATCTCTGGTTACTTTGTTGTTCCTTGTGTGTGACCCATCCCGTTTTCCCTCCCCAAAATACTCGCAAATTCTTCCATATGCCCCGGCTAAAATGATCTCGGTCATTTGTTGTTTCGAAGCCAGATCATATCACGCTGCGTCCACGCTGACAAAGATGCCAAAAGCGTCATTTGAGGCGCAGCTGCAAAGCAGCAACATCCTTTGAAAGAGTTGAAAAGCATCTGCCATTATCACTCATCCATTCGGCTTTTCGGGATAGGTGATCAATTTTATAGAATCGTAGCATCGTATTCCACAACAAGCTGCCTAATACCGACGCAATGCAAGACAAAAGGTGAAAAGGTGTCGAGGAGCCCGCCTCTCTCTTCAATGGTGAGTCCGTGGCATTTCATGGCAAATTGCGGAGTCCCACATGGAGTCGAAGATCTGAGTCGGTGGTTCCGTATCCCAAAATGAAGCACTTTCAACCTCCTACCACATCCCGTGGCAGGCGGGACAGAAGTCCTGGATGACCTCGACACGAGATATCCACCGGTCGCATTCAAATGGAGTCGGGCAACATCGATGAGTTACCTTGCCGAAATGCCCACAAAAATCGTAGCGGGGACTGACCTCGTAGCACATGTTTCTGCGGTGATCGAATCCAGGTGGACGTATTAGCGGCTACTTCTGGCTCGATGGATGGTTGGCTTTAAGAAATGAAAGGCAGAAGTGCGCGTAGAGAACAGATACCGCTACCAGAGCGGTGGGAAAAAAGAAGAGGCTGAAGGACTGGAAATGAACTGCCAGCAGTGACTAGAAAGACGGATGCAGAAAGAAGGGCAACCACACAGAGGGAAAGGTCCCGGTATTAGTAGGAAATGCACCGAAAGGCAAGACTGAATTAGAATATCCAAGTATAGAAAGTTTTACTGAAGAGATAAAGGAGGTCACAGCTTTCTCTTTCTCGATGTTCCAGAACAATTCCGGTTTCTTTCATCATTGTACACTGTCTCTGAGAGTCAAAAGGTAATGTGCTTTGAAGCACAATCGACCCTTGTTCTCCTTCTTGACGGATTCACGCTGGGATGAAACTGGCAATTTCAGTCTGAGACAAGATTGAGATCTGCCCTCAATAGGTCCGAAGACCAGAGGTATAGGACCTTGCTGATCGCTTTCGTTATGTGGTAGTTAATGGATGAGGACAGCTGGCACTCGCAGCGGCAGTGCCTTGAGAACCCGTGGCTTGGCAGTGGCAGGAAGTTAATTGTACTCTAAAAGTCTTCTGCATCCTGGGTTCGATCAAACAATCACCTTCGTCTCCGTTTTGAGAGATTGCTGCCTTCAGACAACCCAACCGCAAATATGGCCATCAGTCCGCAGATGTGAGCTTCACTTGCACATTATGCGACTCCCGATATATCAGCTGACCCGCTTGCTTCCGCAGAACAACGATGATAATCATCCTCGGGATGATGCAGGTATCGAAGAAGATACCCTTTGATGATCCACAGGTCCTCATGGGCGTGCGAGCCCTCTACATTTTCTCCAATGTTCTCATCTTGGGCATTTACCTCTATATACAACAACAGATCAACAAGAAGAAAGGTGCGGTTGGAGATACTAAGTTTCTGCCTGCGAAAGTGAAGCTGCTGACAAGGATGATGCGTGGTAGACCTGACGATGCTCAAGTACGTAGAACCTACGCCGATGGGTAGCGGAGAGGACCCGAAGCTTGTGACAACGACGATTCAGGAGTATGACAAGAGCCAACTGAAATCATTGTTCAAATCGCAATTGATGGGTGTTGGGATGATGGGCGTGATGCATATCTACTTCAAATACACGAATCCTCTCCTTATCCAGTCGATCATTCCGCTCAAGGGCGCGTTCGAGGGCAATCTGATCAAAGTTCACCTCTTTGGCCAACCCGCAACAGGCGATCTGAAGCGTCCATGGAAGGCCGCCGGTGGTATGATGGGTATGGGTCAAGGGGAAGTCAAGAGCGACAGAGCCAGCATTGAGGCAGCAGAGAAGAGCGGACGAGGAGGGGCGAAAGAAGAATAGATCAGCCTTCCAATACTGGGATATCATTGCAGCGGAAAGTCCTCGGGTGTACGTTGGGGAATTCTCGGTGGCTTCGATAGACACAACACTAGATCCATATTTGGGGCTGCAACGTTGAGTGAATGGTCCATGTGAGTCCATAAAACACGAGCGCTTTACAAGCATCCGGGCGCAGGATCCTATGAATTTGAATCTCCCTTGGACGGCGTCCGTGTCACAATGCCTGCTAGGCGGCAGCGACGGCGAAGGCGACGGATCATCGTTGTTCCGCTCCTTGACCCGAGTGCCGCTGCAGAGAGCTGGGGCCGCTAGACCCCGTTGGGCCAGTGCTCGACTAAAAAGGACCGTGATGCACGGCTGATGGTGACATTGCTTATTAGACATTGACCATCAAGCAGATAGCGGAAGGATTGCATTGTGAGGCACGAGGTGGTCAATTGGAGAGACTTTTAGCCAAGAAGCACAAGATATAAAAGCCAACGAATACGCTGCCGCGGACATCGCTCGACTTTGCTCACCCACTTTTCGCGGTGCCATCTCTGCCAACTGCCCTACGCTAGCTCTTCCCCGACCGACCCCACCAAAAAATAGATTCACAGCTCAACTCTGATAGCTTGACCTCACAGCCATCCCTCGTCTCTGTCTACTGTCTGAACCCTCTGCCACCAGAAACCTCCAAGAACCCACTCAACTTCACCTACACATCGCCCGATCGTACTGTAAGACCAGCAATACCCCTCCTTTCCTGGCTGCAGCCCGTGGACAGCTAACATTACCCCACATCAACAGCATCCAGAACCAAAACCTCAACCATGGTTACCAAAGTCGGCATCAACGGTTTTGGCCGAATTGGTCGCATTGTTAGTCTCTCCACTCTACCCCCTTGTTGGACTTCGATCAGAATCACTAACATCAGATACAGGTCCTCCGCAATGCGTACGTTCATCTGCGATTTTTCGGATCTGGTCCGGATCATGTGCTAATTGATAGACAGTGTCGAGCATGGACAGGTCAACGTTGTGGCTGTCAATGATCCGTTCATTGAGCCAAAATATGCCGTAAGCCATGAATACCGGCCTCTGAGCCCTCTGCCCACAACACTGACAGGAACCTCTGCCAGGCATACATGCTGAAATACGACTCAACACACGGCCAGTTCAATGGCACCATTGAAGTCAAAGATGATGCCCTCGTCGTCAATGGCCAGGAGGTCAAATTTTACATGAAGAAAGATCCAGCCGAAATCCCGTGGAGCGACACTGGTGCATACTACATCGTTGAATCCACTGGTGTCTTCACCACCAAAGACAAGGCAGCCGCCCATTTGAAGGGTGGTGCCAAGAAGGTGGTCATCTCTGCTCCCTCAGCTGATGCCCCCATGTTCGTCATGGGTGTTAACAATGAGAGCTACAAATCCGACATTGAAATTATCTCCAATGCTTCATGCACCACCAACTGTCTCGCACCTCTTGCCAAAATCATCAATGACAAATTTGGTATCAAAGAGGGTCTGATGACCACCATCCACTCCTACACTGCCACACAAAAGACCGTTGACGGCCCATCTGGGAAGGATTGGCGTGGTGGTCGCACTGCTGCCCAGAACATCATTCCCAGCAGTACCGGTGCAGCCAAGGCCGTCGGAAAAGTCATTCCTGAACTTAATGGCAAGCTTACCGGCATGGCCATGCGCGTTCCAACTGCCAACGTCTCCGTTGTCGACTTGACCTGTGTCATCGATAAACCTTGTAGCTATGACGATATCAAGGCTGCGGTCAAGGAGGCTTCCGAGGGTCCAATGAAAGGTAGGAATTAATCTCCCGGCGTGATGAATGATAGCTGACCGTCATAGGGATCATGGCCTACTCCGAGGATGACCTTGTCTCCACCGATTTGAATGGCGACAACCATTCTTCCATCTTCGATGCCAAGGCCGGTATTGCATTGAACGATCACTTCGTCAAGCTCGTTTCTTGGTACGACAACGAATGGGGCTATTCTCGCCGTGTCTTGGATCTCCTTGGTAAGTCGTTCATACAGGCAGACCAGAAGAGCGCTAACTTCTACTCAGCATACATTGCCGAGGTTGATGGCAACGCCTAAATCAATCATTGAACGATGGCAGCGCGCAGACAAATGATGCAGGAGAAGGAGGAACAGTATGCGGTTGGTCGAGTACTGTTGTGCAAGCGGTGTTGAAATGAAGATAGATGAAAAGACCGACGATCATTCTCTCAGTAGATGTTCTTGCTCGATGACTCTATCATCAATACGAAGGCCAGGTGTATGTATTCAAAAGCGAGGGACTGAAGTGGTAGAATAAATTCCTGTCGACGACTTATGCTGCAGCTATGTGCCTTGGCTTCCCTTAAGGTCTACGACGGAAGGCGGACACCCTGATCCCATGCCAGTAAAAGCCCCTTGCCCGCTGCTTGCAAGGTCCTGTGTTTTTGAGCCTCTCTTCAAATATATAGCGTATGCTCATCCAAGCCTACGCCGGTTGCTGGTTAGATGAACCCAAATGAAGAGTACGAAGCCGAGTGCGAGGCCGGGTCCGGCGTCGGTGAGTGTCCCATCATCTCATGGAGCTGAGGAAAGGCTCGAACTTCCACTTCCCAGCTTCAATGTAGTCTTGAATCCTCAGATCTGCTCTATGTAACTAGTAATAGCAATGTGAAGATTCCGCCTTTTGCGCACTGAGAATGTACGCACTAAAAGTCCGGCACCGGCGCGTGTCCATGCCATGAAGATGAGGAAGCGCTCGTGCTTTCAGTTCCCAGCTTCCAACCTCCCAAACCTTCCGACCCTGGCTATGCAATACGCTTTTAAGGAAAGTCAGCGACTCCGCATCCTGGCGCCGAGATACACAGCCGCGCCCATGACTGCGGCGCCCATGAGCGTTGATGCTGTGAAGATGAAGAAGATATTCCAGGGGGGGGATAGGGAGGTATGATGATGATTGCATACGGAACCTGCGGCTTCCCCCTCGCTGCCACCTGTTGAGGTATACTTTGACATTGAAGCAGGAGGAGTATTGAGGATTTGATCTCGCCCTAGCTCTCGCAGTGGCCAATTGTTTCGTAGGTAGTAACCCGTAGCTATGAAGGCGACGGCAGTAAGTGTCGATGTTATGTAGCTACGGAAGAGCTTCTAGTGGTTGGACGTGGTCGAGTCAGAGGCGTTTGACGTTGATGTTGACATTGAGGTTGGGGCTGGAGGCGTGGTGAAGATGCCGTCCCTTTCCAGCTCGAGGCGCAACATCTCGGCTTCTGCGCGCATCTCGTCTTTGCTTCTCGGCTTCCGATCTTCTGCGTCTGGCCCCGAGAATTGCTCTTTCTTTAACTTCTCACTCTTCGTCTTCTTGTCGTCACGATCCTGGAGGTGCTTGCCTACATCTCCCTCACCGCCCCTCTCCTCCATCATCTCATAGATCCGATCCCCTCCACCGCGCTGGTCCATGTCCCCTTCCTTTCTTGGTATGAGGTGAACATGTAGATGTGGGACTGATTGGCCGGCGGCTGAGCCATCTTGGATCGCGATGTTGAGGGCGGTGGCGGAGTAGAGGCGGGTTAGAGTTGGGGTCAGACGGCGGACGGTGGAGAAGAGGTCAATTGTTTGGGTGGGGGTGAGGTCTTGGAGGCGGGAAGGTGGGGTCGTGGGGGAAGATGGACGGATAAGGGGGCAGATTAGGATGTGCCCTGGGAGGAGGGGTTTGAGGTTTACGAGGGCGAAGGTGTGGGATGTTGTGTGGAAGACCTGCTTGTAGAATATGTCAGCTGAGATGAGAGATCTAATGATTTAAATTGTGGCCTCACAGCTGTGGTGTCGGGAGGATGAGTGGGTAGTTTGGGGGGTTATGGAGGTACGTACCTGCGAAGTCACGTCGAAGGGCCCGAACCTGATGGGCCCCATCCGGTGAATCATGTCTTCGGCTGTAGTATTGCCGTAGCCTTTATCGCTTGTGGAGGCAGGATTGCCTTGGTGAGGTGGTTGTGTTGGCATAGTGGGGAGGAGTGGAGCGGGTTCGAATTGGTACGTGTTTATTTACGGTTTGGACGTCTACTCACCTACTCATTGGCAATCTGCTTGGAAAATCTCAGTTTAGCATGAATGTTTCGCAGATATGTGAAGACCGCGCAATGGGGTATCTCAGAACTCAAAATCTAGCTATGCGGCTTCCCCGCTACTCTTCCCATAATACTGGTTCTGCTGCTCCTGGAGCGTCTTCACCTCTTTTGGCTCCTTCGGCGTCAGTCCTTTACCTTCCCACAAGCGCGTCCTTTCGTCTAGTACTTCCTGTGCCCACTCTTTCATCTCTGGTAGAATGATCTTCTTGGCCACCCAAGAGAATTCCGAGAGGTCGAGCGACGTTTCGTGCGCCCTTTCATATTCGACCATTTGCAGTATCAGCTCCACCTTGTCAACGTCATGGACGAAGTGGCTTTCCAGCGTCTCACTGTCTTCATACTCCTGCCATATCTTCCGTATGCTTGCGCCATTCCCTCCTCCATGTACCTTTCCCAACAAGCTCTCGCAAACATAATCCATCGTTTCTGCTTCTCTTCTGTTCTTCTCGACTTTCGGAACGTTATCCACTGGTGTCAAATCACCGACCAAGGCCTCCGCCATGTCATGAATCAGAGCCATCTTTGTGCAATGAGGTATCTTCAGTCGTGAGGAGAGGGACGGCGGAGCCATCATGGTAATGATGGACATCCTGTACATGTGGTCTGCTATCGATTCGCCGTCCTTTATGCCAAATCGTTTCCATCCTTCGCGCTTCTCACGCTTTAACCGTTCAACAAGATGGAAGAACGGTATTGGAGAAGTAGAGTTCTCTTGCGGGGGGTCTGGCAGCTCTGCGAGGACTGCGGGAACGAAGTCAGATAACGAGCTCCGGAGATTCGAAAATTTATTACCAGCTCGGACTGACCATGGATTTGGTCTTGGAAGGGATGATGTATGAGGCATTGTTTGGGAGGAAACTATGGATAGTATTAGCTCCAGGATCTTGATTGGAGCACTGCTGAGGCTGTGGTCACCTTCAACTCCTTTGTCTTTGGATTCGGGAGTCATCACGTCGCTAAGTCTGCACCAAACAAGATCTTGTAAATCCCCCACGGGTTGACAGATATTATTGGAGTAGGCGAATCTGCTGGGCGAAAGAAGGAGAGACGATACCGGCGGTAGCTAGATTATCCTTCTTACAGGATGACGGAACTAGTACTGATATTGTCAACCAGTAGAAATAGCTAGCAAGCGTGCCCATTGTAGCCGCGGTCATTTTGTGTCACAGATATCAACACAGCCGGAGAAGCAAACAAGGCAAACAGCAGCTACCAGCGCCGAAGATCTGCCGCCAGGAACCAAATGGGCAAACCCCGATAGGTGCGCAATGTTGGTATCCACTGCTGCTTGTACAATTGAGAGACAAGGTGATCTCCAACGTGGAAGCTACCAAAGACTTATGCAGGCACCGGCACCCAAAGCTGCGGGAATACCGGTCTCTGGCAGTCGCAAAACGCAAACAACAAATGCAGTTGAACCAACATGGGTCGGTCCCACCAATGTCACGACATTCGTCCGGTGCCTGCGGTTGCTGGATCTCGATCTACGGAACGACTGGCCCAGCGTGAATGAACAATTGTTCTCAGCAAAAAGGTCGCAACAGAATCTTCAGCAACGTGTGAAAGGCGTCGAATGGAGTCTTTACCGCCTGTTCGAGATCTGGGATCCAGCATACACAAAGGATGTAAACTATGGGCTCCCCGCATCGTTGATGGATCGCTAACATGCATTCTTTCAAGAAACTACGACCATTCTTTCCGCCACTTGCTCCTCTCCAATCCTTGAATCTGCGCGCTGCGCTATATCGAGGCTTGACCGAACTTAAGAAAAATGGCACACTTGGAAAAGAAGCTGTTCTCCGGAAGACAATGCTGGACGAATGCAAAGGAGAGAAGTTTGAAGAAGTCATACGCGTATTTGCGATAGCTGTGCTGCGGAAGGAGGCAGGCCGGAAACTTGGGAGCGCATCGTCCAAACACTCTGGATACTCCGCCACAATAGCGGCGCCTGAAAACCTCACAGCCGAGGAGCGGGAAAGACTCATGCCGCTTGTGCTTGCCCATGCGAGAATCCTCCGACGGCAGCTTAGCGAGAGAGGCAGAATCGATAAAAGATTCCATGATGAGAAACGGCGTCTAGATGATGCCCACTCAAAGTTGGCTGAGAGGCAAAAGACGGTACTCGGGCGGGAAAGGCAATCGCCGGCCATAAAGCCTGAGGAGCTCGAGTGGATCTCGGATTATGTTCGGGCAGCCTGGATAGGAAACGGGCAGTGGGCAGAGATGATAATTCGTGGAGGGCCAACCAATGCAGATGATCTTCTGGTGGGGGATTGTCTGCATGGTGGAGCGCAGCAACTCTCGGGCACCAAGGAGCACGAAATGCCAAAACCAGGCCCGACGTCCCTATTAGCAGAGCTGAACGGGAGGATAGCGAAACAGCAATCCAGGCTTCAGAAATGGCAAGACTTCCGAGCGTCCCTAGAGAAATCTCACACGGGCAAATTTCAGACGGAGACAGTGGGTTCAACAAGGATACCGATCCTGACATTCAGTGCACACCAGGCTCTTCAGCTTGATCAGGTGAAAAACCAGTCGGCAGCCTCCGGTGAGAGGCTCGGAGAAGCTCATTTAGATCACCCGGAGGTCATTGCAGCAATGAGGACCGAGTTGGCAAAGTTGAGAGGAAATCGTTCTCTTCGAAGACCACCGCCTACTAAGCTCGAAGATCAGTTCCAAATATCAGAAGATGTGCCGGAGAAGCGTAGAAGTGCCGTCACGATATACGACGCAGGCGAAGTGCTGCTTCAAGAAATTTCTAGCGATGCTGACATACCCAGTAACGATGCCGTCCATGCTTACTTGGGCTCTCCATTGGGTGAGGATGAGAATGAACACCATGATCATCTAGAGGCTGTGGCTGAGTCCTCTAGCCTCGCACAATCAGATGGTTTGAAACGCATGAGTCCGGCCCTGGATTTTCAGCCTGCTGTGAGGTCTTCGTCTACGCATCACGACGATGATCTCTTCCCTTCGAACACACCTCTACACGAAGGTCCTAATGCTCACTCCGCAGAGTCGTCCTCGTCATGGACTCTTATTGTGCCAGCAAGCAAGAGGCAAGATGAATGTCCACCTCCTAGGCCGACTGAAAGCAGCATCTCTTCATCACCGCCACCGCACCTCCGTGTCCAACGGCAAAATCATTTCCAGCACTTCACAGAGCCACTCCCTCTAAAACCTACCGCAGTAACCGACTCCCCAACCGATATCCCATCATCTCCACCACCACCAAAAAACCAGGCCTCAACCCTCCTCGAGCGAACCCGCCAATCCATGGGCTTACTCCCAACCCCATCGGAAGTAGACCCTTCCAATCAGAATCTGCACATCACAACCAAGAAATACGGACAACGACAACGACAACAAAGAAAGCCACCCTGTCCCTCAACCCAGATCTTCCCAATCAACCAATTCTCAACACCGCACCAAAAGCCGCCGCCTCATCATCATCCTCCTCCACCACACAGCACCGACAGTCACCCCATATCCAAACCCCACAACACCCACACCCCCAACGAGGAGACTTCCCTACCTGAATCCACCCCTCTCTCCCCTCCTGCTGCTGCATTGCAATCAGGTACCTCCACGCCCCGAGACCAACTATTCAGCGATCAAGCAGATTACGCGAGCGTGTTCAAGAGTCGGCCACGGGTAGCGGCTAGTCCGCCGGTGGGGCCAAGTCCGGAGAGGAGTCGTTCTGGAGTTTTGGAGGGAGAGCATGGGGATGGAGATGAGGACGAGGAGGAAGAGGAAGAGGAGGACTTGAGGGGTGGTAGCTTTGGATTCTCCAGCTCGCCTGTCAGGGGCAGGAGATGAGGTACCCACTGCGGCTTAGTGGAAGGGCAGAATGCTTCGTGTTCAAAGCGGCCCCCGAATCTATCTATCTATACGTACCCTAAAAGTTAAAGAAGCCATGCATCTATCTCCGCGCTGACGCTTACGCTTATTCGTTACACCTTTGCAACTGCTGAAAGAATCCAGACGCCACTAAATTATGCAGCTTGGCTGTATGTGCCCGCAGAAGGAATATGTCGTTCAAGTACAAGACGCAATTATACAATGCAATGCCAAACCATCCCTCCATCCTCAACCAGGCAACTCCCCCACATGCCTTCTGTCATGCCCGTCAGCATATTCAGGCAACTCACTCAGAGGCCTCCTCCCATCCCCATTCGTACTTCCATGCAGCTCGCTCAGCCGATGCCCACCATCCATCTCCTGCGAAACGGGCTCATAACTCCGTGGCCCCCGACCAGGCACTGCCAGCGGCGGTTTGTAGTATTCGCCTGACGCGACCGGGTGGCTTTGGAGTTCACTACTTGTCCCTGGGGGTTTGCTGTTCCCGATTCCATTACCTGCCTCGTCCTGAGAGTATGGTGGAACATTTGCGTTTGCATTTGCGGTTCGTTTCCTCCTTCGTAGGAAGAAGAGGAAAAGAGCTGCGATGCCGGCGAGGACGGCTATGCCACCCACCACACCACCTGCTATAGCGCCTACGTTTAAACTTTGTGTTGTTGGGGAGGGAGGGGTCTTGCCAGAGGCGGCGTTGTTGCTCGCTGCGGCAATGACAGGGGGTGTGTATTTGGCTGCGACCTGGGCGAAAACGGTGTTGAGAGCCGAGTCGTTGAATCCGCCGTTTGGTTGTTTCATTGTTGCTCCGCCGCGGCCAGTACCGCCAATGATGCGGGTGACTGCGTCGGGAACGAAGTAGGGTTCGGGGCTGCCGTTCCATGTATCTTTGAACTTGAAGGTGCTGAGATCGATGGCACGCATGGCGGGGAGATTCTTCTTACAGCCGCTACGATTGATCGAGTCACCTCCCGTTCGGAGGATGCCGCCTAGGATGAGCATCTGGCGCTCTTTATATGCGGCACATTGATGGTGATCTCTTCCTGAGATGCCGTTGCCACTTGAGATGCGCGCGTCGAGATTGGAGGAGTCGGTGACGTTGATCCATTGGAAAGAGGGGATGGAGAGGACGTAGGTGTCGGCGAAGGAGTGGCCGGCGAAGAGGTCCCAGCCGGCGTACATGGTTATTTGGAAGCTGCTGTCGTCGGGGGCGGAGGAGACGACGGTGCAGAAGGCGGATCGGTCGCTGGGGACATCGCCACTGGCTGTTACATTGTACCAGGTTGCGGAATCGATATCATAGGCATTAATTTGGTCCATGGGCCTGCGGTCGTACGACCAGCCTTTAAGTTTTGTGTTCACGTAGTCTTTGTTGTAGCCCCCAAAGTTGATGAGAGAGCCTCTGGGACCCAGGCGAATAAATTCCATGCCTCCCTCGAGACTGAGAGGTGGGTTGTTGTTTGTTTCGTTCCGCCATTGAGGGTTGGCGGGGTCTGAAGCGTTGAAACGGATCATTCCTCCCAAATCATCCCAGCCTCCTGTCACAAATCCGAGAGCTTCCGATGAGCCAGTGCTTATGGAATGAGAGCTCGCGCCTCGTGGGTCGTAATTGTAGTTCCCGCCAGAGACCGTAATGTTGGACCATTCGCCGGAGCTGATGTTGTAGGCGTTAAGGGCATTGTGGGGTGGCTGTTTGGCATCGATATAACCACCGAAACTGTACAGCATAGTTTCGTCCGCGTTTTGGAAGAAGGCGCCTTGGGCTCCCCATTGTTTTGGGGAGTACGTCTGGACATAGTTGTTCGATGGAAGAGGTCCGTCGACTGGGAATGAGTTGTTCAAGGGTATCGAATAGAGGCGTTGCTCTTCGACAACAGTCAGCAGATACCACGAGCACCTCCAACGAGCACATAAAATACCTATACTATCCGTGTCACCGCCTCTAAATGTGTACTTTCCACCTGTGAAATATAAGGTATCGGCTGCGACCATGACTACGAATATGTCAGAAGTGTCACAGCGACGAATGGAAAGACTCACCTCTTGCATCAGATGAGGCACAGATATCTTGATCGGCCTGTTGTGGCACATCTCGGCGAGGTAATGACGCCGCCAAAGCCGTTACAGGTAGTATCACCGCCAGCCATTTCATGGTGTGTCTGGACAACATTTGCACAACGGTAATGAAACTTCGCCGAATTTCAGTCGACAGAGAGAATCTGCGAGGATTTGGATACTTTCCCAGGCCCTTCGACAACTAGGGCATCGACACAGAAGAGGCCCAGCCGACACGGGCTGTGGCACATGGAATTGCGCCCCCATGTTTTGGTTCCGAATCCAATCTACATGGCAGTGCCAATTGTCTCTGGGGGATCCAATTTTGGATGCTCAAGTGCCTGGATCTGCAGTCCTAAGGTGTTTTAGGGCTGATTCGTTAGAGGCGTATTCAATGCGCCTCTTTCTGGTGCTTCGTCCTTGCATAGTTACTTCAGCATTCAGAGGAGGGCGATCAGTCTTCTCGACTTGCAGATTTGGGGATCTCACTTCAATGTCGACAGATGTTGGCTTACTGACTTCTCGAAATGGCCGCAAGCATCGTATTGCTCACGTCAAGCCTGGTCTCCCGTGGGTGAGATTGTTGCATGAATTCCGCTGCCGAAGGACACGCAGAAGGATGCAGTCCCGTAAAAGTGCCTTTCCCAAAATAGGTAAGCCTTTCAGGCTACGGAACGATGTTTGAAGAGGATGACAGTGAAGAGGAATCTGCTTGTAAATCATGCACTTCTGAACGCTCTTCGAGATATTGGGGACCGCACGTATCCGCAGTGAGTTTGGTATTACAGGTACCAGCTTGCCATAGGAATGTCACAGCCGCAGCATCGGTCAGGTGATGTCCTACCATTTCCGAGACATGCACACGCACAGCCGTGGTGCCAGCAAGATGATATCTGTGCTGCGATCAGGACCGGTTTCGCTGGGCGGCTTTCATTCTGTGCGGCGATAGACAAGGTGAAAGATGGAATGCAGTGTAATGTCATATGGGAGAAGGGAGCAAATATTGCTACACTTGAACATGGCAGGGACAATCGAGGGCAGCCTTTGTCTAGAAACCGATATCGATCTCCCCGTCGTGAGTTCTTGATTACAGAACACCTCAACTACGGGATGAATTGCCCTGTGTTTCTGGGGAACCGTGTTGATGTAAGTACGGTCGTCGAGCACGCGTCAATGAGAGAGCCTCAATGCCGGGAGTCCGCGTTGCCAAATCCTTCTCGCAAATCGATACTTCACTATCACCATCTCTTCTTAAACGGCACCACTCCCCTACTCTCTCGCGCCTTCGCCTCCAGCAAATGGACATGGTAGTGATCATATGCGTCCTGGCGTGCCTTGGCTCGAACATGTCCATACGCACAAGGCAATCACTTCTCCTCCACCAGCTTGCAGACCTTGTGAGGCGGCCGATGCTTAGCGATGTTTAGCGACGAATTGCCATGACATCTTGATGTCGTGGATGTGTGAGTAGCTTTCAGCGGGTGTGACTCCGAGGACATTGGGGCAGGTGTAATTGTTGTATTTGACCATGCTCTGCATGGGGAGGAGGTGGTTCGTCCACCATTGCTAGGAAATAGTGTGGGAGCGGAGTGAACTTACACTGCAGAGCCTCGGCAAGGTACAAGCTCCAGGGAGTTCATCATGTTCGCAGGGCACGCAATAAGATCTGAGGGGCAGATGTGCTCGGAATAGAGATCATCGTTGGTCTGAACTCAGGTTTGAACTGGTCAGCAGCCGATCCCCAAATCCCCCTAGGGATGAAGAGGAAATTGCGAAAGAGAAGCAGGATTGTGGCTTACCTCAACCGCTTGTCCGATCCATCTGGTGTACGCCTTCTGGTGGTCTCGCTCGATCAAAGGTACAGCTATTGCCCCTGCGGGAATCTGGTGCGAAAGGGCAGGATACGTGATAAACGGAGTCGCTGAAGCGATTGTCTCGCCTGAGCTGAGTCCGGTCGCACTGGGAGCTGGCGCACCAGAAGGTAAGTCGCGAGTCTGGTATGGATATATAAGGGAACCTTGCGTAACAGAATAAATATAAGATCGCAGATTGGGGAGAGAGGATGGGTCAAGACAAGGACCACCGATTGAGTAGGAGCTTGAAGTGCTTTGAGAACATTCTGGTGTCAATGAATAAGTGTATGTGCGGTATTATTATGGGGGAGCTTCTGAGACCGCATCCCCGTTGGAAACAGTAATTGCGGAATTTGGAAGAAGCGCTTCCGTACTAGTCCATTCAATACTGATATCGTTGCGTTCCCAAATTGAGAATCTTATCCTCGCTACGCTGACATGTTGATTTCACACAACCTCCTCAACGCTTGACTTGATGACTCCGAATCCTCCGCATAGAGCACCAACGCGCTCTGAAACCGGCATGTTATGCACTGACAAGCTAGCAATGACTTGGTTCAGGAGAAGCGGGCCATCTGAACCTCTTGATAGTACCGTCGGGTCTTCCTTAGATGTGATCGTTCACGCACTGAAGACCTGACCGATTGTGGGCACCAAGTCTGTCTTACCCACGTCCATCGGCAAGTCCATTCTGGAGGTCCTGCTTCTCCAAGCTCATCACAGGGTCTTCAATCAATGCCGCGTCTTCTTCGTCTGCATCTTCTAATCCAGTCCTCTCCGCTACCCAAGCAAAGACTTCATGTCGATGCCGCATCAACATTTCGTTGAGCGTCGTACCAGGCGATCTTTCCACTTTTCCGTAGCGGCGCGACCTCTTCCGGTCGGTTTTTGACCACAAGGAGTGTGTATGGGCGACGAAGACATTGCTGTTTTGGCTGTACCATTTCGATAGCCATGGGTTTTCATTACTGTGGACGGGGCGGACAGGATTGTCCGCAATGAAAACGATAACTCCGGAGACGCGCTGATGTACGCTTTCTGAGGTAGAAAATTGTTTATTAGCTGTGCTAAGCGGCAGCGTCTGGGCTGCTTACCTTTGTCGCACAAGAGCTTAACGATCCCGTGGAAAGCGTTTCCGACTCCCATAAAATACAAGCTTTCGGCTTCAGACGGCTCAATGTAGTTCTCCCACAGATAGGCGGCTAGCTTTTCAGCTTGCTTTTGTGCCTCTTCGTTATTTGGCTTCAGATAGGAGCTTGGTTGGTCGCCTAAGTCGGTTGTTATCAACTCGGGAATATTGACGTCAATCACACCAAATGAGTGGTCGACCGCCCATTTGATATAGTCCTTGACTTCATCAGCCTTTGATGCAATTAGTCAGCGGAGTTGGAGGAACGTAGAAAAGGACATTAAGAGCATACCAGCCAGGTATTGTGCAGTTCGAGTCGACCAGACACAGCATTGGGCACGCCCATCATTTCTGGCCTGTCCACTGTTAGAACTGAGGGTGCTATGGCAGCTTGAGCATGCTTACGGATCGTGCATAATAACAAGAAGGTTCTTCTTCTCATCGAAGATAGGCCTGGGTCCATTTTAGCAATTCAAGCCGAGAGGCATGACCAGTTAGGGCACTGACGTTGCGAGCACCTGATGGTTGAACGATTTCGATATTTTGCTTCGGAAGACATGCAAATTTGTGAGCTTGTATTCGTCGTAGAGGTGTTTAGCCTGCCATTCTCGTATAATGTCTACTTCATCAGCAAGCCAGCCTATTGAGAGAAACAGGACTCCTACCGTGCAACCGCTCTCCAAATACCAATCCATTGACCGGATCTTTGCACAGTCAGTCAGCCGACATCCATTAGAGTGTAGTGGTCCTGAGGAAGCAGACACTTGCCTTTTGGGAACATGCATCGCCAGTATCTGGATTGTATCATTGAGACCTGCCGTACAATCTCCACAGCGGAGTTTGTGGCCGCGGTAGGGGGAAGCCGATCCGGGGGCTCGCCCATCAATGTTCTGGTCACTGCGAGAGCAGATTTAGAGATTGATCGGAAGTTGTATCCCCCCTAACGAAAAGGCTTGCTTAGTTTGTGCTCATTGACGAAGCAACAATGACCTTACCTCAAGACAGACAGCCATCTTTCCACCAGCCAATGTCATTAACATGTGCGTCATGTGCGCATAGCACGCGGGGGTGACAAAGCAGCCTCCGAGCTCATCTCCGGCAGCTGCATCAAATCCAGCAGCAACTGACGGACGTGTATCAGTACAATGATCGTGTATCACGTGGGTAGGGCGTACCAATCACAAAATCAGGATCAAACTCGCGCGCAACAGGCATCACGATTTGCTGAAACGCATACATGTAATCGCCGTCGCCCATACCCTTCGTCAGCCAGGGTATGTTGACGTTTCTGTGCCATTATTAGCATTATCCAGGGGTTTGAAATCAGCACACCTACTTTCCCAAACCAGGTCCAAGTCCACAGTGAAGCATATTTCCATCATCTCCTTCAGGATAGAACTTGCCATCCATATGGACATGAATCGAAATGTAAAGGATATTAGGGTCGGAGTAGAAAGCCTTCTGACAGCCGTTACCTTTGTTTGTCAGCAGTCACCCATCCAGCAGAACAAGTCTCTTTACCGTGATGAACATCCCTGCAAAGCATCCAAGTCAGCGGCACGGATAGAAAAAGCAGAGAAGGAATCGTACCAATCCAGAATGAGAATCTTTCTGCACTTTTCCTGAAATTCGATCTGACAGACTCTGGACGCTATGCAGGTGTTGTTGAACAAGCAGAACCCCATGGTGGAAGACACTTCGGCGTGGTGGCCAGGGGGTCTGATGACAGCTATAGCATTCTTGACTCTGCCCTGAAAGACTGCTCGGCATGTCTCAATAGCACCTCCAGCGCTGAGCTTGGAAGAGTAATAAGACAGCTTATTGAAATAAATGGAGTCGAGGTGGGAAGCTTCCGACAGCTCAATGAGTTCATCGTTGTCCATTTCTACGACGATAAGATTTCAAAGCCCTGCGAGGGAGGAGGTTTGATGCTCACCAGAAGTACGTCTGACAAATTCGTAGTGCTTAGGTGTATGGATAAGGCAGCACTCTTCTTCCGTAGCCTCTCGTGCATCTATCCGAAAAAGGGGCTGTCTGACCAAGGGTCTCTTAGACTTCAAATCGTGAACCAGGCCGGCTTCACACAGCTCTTTGTAGATGAAGTAGATTCGTCGTGGATCCTCCGGGTGATAATTCGATTCGTTAATGGTGGCGACTTCAGCATGATAACGCATACGCTCATCATAGCATAGACCAGTTGGCAGAGTCGATATTGGAAGTCCATGTGATGGCTGCTCATCAAAATAGATGTGGTCTGAGATATCATCCATGATACTATCTTCATCGTCATCTCTGTCGGAGACGGAGTCGAGGTTCAATCTTCCGCTGATGGCGTTGGCTATCTCGGGCGTAGAATCTGCTGGGCTACGTAAAGCGGGCGAGGGATTGGCTGAATTCTCATCGAATGCCTGGAGAGGCCCGTTTTTTGATATTGGTCGAACTTCTCCATTGCCCACGAATGAAGGGTCATTGGATGATACGAGACTCTGGCCAGAGAGCGGCGGCAGAATCAAGGACGGCAACGAAGCGAAAGCTCCATCATTGTTTGCATAAACCATATCCGTAGGGTTGGCTGTAGATCAGATTTAAGAACAGGGGCAACGGCACGTAATTTTGGCCCTGCATTCGACTTTGGCTTCGCTCCTAAGTCCGAGATTTGGAAAGCAAAAAGGGCCCTGCCGCCGACCCTTCTCCAAAGTCAGCACGATCTTGAACATGAAAACGAAATATCAAGTTCGAGTGTGAGCTGCAATATGTTGTATCAGGTTTGACGGCGTTCTCGGCGCAATTCGTGACCTGTCTACCGAATGCGGAATACGAAAGATATTTTATACGTACCGATGCTCATTGCTGCAATGTTTGTGGCATATAGAATACTTCTACACTCCTTTTTTGAAAGTTTGGACTGTCATTAATCGGATCATACCCTACTAGACCTTCGCGATGGAAAGATACTAACTAGTATGAGTATCTAAATGTGAAGAACGGGAGGCGAATGGAAGATGGAAAGACGGAAAAGGAGCTAAGCCTAATCAGGCAACGTAGTACTGGCAGAATTCATCCACGTCTGAGGTTAAAACCAGAATTACACACTGAACGTCACTTATTCTGTATAAATTACAAAGTTAAGCCTATTTTGGCAGAAATTGTGTGTATTAATGTGTAATAACATACAGCACTTGTGAAAGCTCTTCTTAAATGCCCTCCTCATATGCCCTCCTCACATGCCCTCCTCACATGCCCTCCTCACATGCCCTCCTCACATGCCCTCCTCAAATACCCTTCTTGGATGTCCTTGAAATCTGCGCAAAAGTCACATTGAACCCACATAGAATCTATCCCTTGTGTCACTGAATTGGTGACCCTTCCTTATTATGAACAGCGTCACCGTGTTTAGCGTGTATTTAGCGCTATCAAACTGCTCTTCTCTTGGCATAAGGAACATTTAAAACAACTTTCTTCTCTTTTTACTTCAAATATCATTAATACAGCTTTGAAATCGCTTGAAATTCTGTACGGTTGCTTATAAGCCTTCTCAATAGCTGAATTGAGCTACATTGCAATTCAAACCGCGCAGGAAAACACTATGTTCTAGCTATTTTTCACGAAGATCATTGAAGAAGAGTCACAAGGCAAGGAAACGATCTCGTCCAGTATCGCAACAGCTGTGGATTCTTGACTTCCATACTTTCCCCCTCTCTTGCCTGGATACAAGAATCGACTTCGTCCGCAGGGAATAAGCCGTTGGTGATCTCTTGGCTATGTTGGTTCTCGACAAGGAATGCTATATGCCATCATGGGTGTTGGCTTCTGGCTAATAATTCCGTTGAACGCACATCTCCGGTACTCGTGGCGGCCGTTTTGGGGGAAGAGAGCAAGGAGCATGACAAGCGGGGTGCGAGCACTGGCCAGCGATGTCCTCGCCTTGGTGGGTTCTTGGTATGCAAACTACTCATGTTACATCGATATCGTCAGCAAAGGGGAACAGACCGTCCATAAAGTAGTCGATTGAGCGCGAAAGAATCAAGAGAAGCAAAAGCTATGAATCATCATCCCAACGCCCAAACACCAAATAAACCCCGCCTACGGAGCTCTTGCGAGTCAACCGAGAAAGACCTGTTCATCACCCTAGGGGCAGCGGTGCAAATCATCTACTGAGCATTAAGTAAGGGGGCCGACCTTTCCATAGTCTGATGAAGATTTTCTTCTTCTGCATCGCATCGAGGACTCCACTTCGGTCTCGATAGCGGCTTACGAGGTGCGCCTCCTTGCTCTGGACTTTGCGGTCAATCTAAATTATACGTCTCGCTTTTGACGATGCATGTACCAGGGATCCCTCCTCATCAGACGAGATCTCGGGCTATTCGGACGAGTTCAATTCGCATGGTAATGACGGCTCTGCTAGCGGCTCATTGAGGAACCAGCGCACGAAAATGGCCAACAACTCTTTTGTGAGGTTGCAAAAATCGAAGAGCTCGCTGTATCGCACCTGCAGGCGCTGCTGCTCGGGAGACATGTGTGCTTGAACAATGCGAGCTTCGCTGCCGTACATCGATAGCATAAGTATCCAGCAAACGTCAATTTTGAAATTGCACATCGGAACTGGTTAAATACTGACAGGGAAGACTTCATGCTTCGGATAGGCTTTCTGGAGCATTCTGACTGCCATCAAACCCGTCAGGATCATCAATTCATGACGGGTTGGCCCTGTGACGTCCCTGATTTCTTCATATGCCATCCACGAACGATGAAGAAGACCATGTTTGATTGCGAATATATCAAGAAGCGTCCACGTAGTCTGCTTGGTAGGATCGTTGGTCCCAGTGTAGGGAAAAATGCTAAGCTCCCTAGATCGCTCCTCGAAAGCATAGTCAATTCTTCAGCTCACTGAGTCAGTCCACGGTATACAATACTTTCTTCACCGGGAATGCTATCCCGACTGGCTCCCATGATGTGAATTTATATGCCCTCTATAATCTTCCTCGGTTTCGGCTTTGTATTCGGAACGACGGAGCTGTTCATTGATAACATCTTGAATCATATGAGCATCGCCCTCGTTTGGGTAGCCGTTCTCTTGATCGAAGGGATTTTCTTTGAAGTCTGGTCGCTTGTCGAGAGTTTCCAAGCGCTCCTGAGACATTGGTGCAAAGTACATGCTTCCCCGGATCGTCTGACAGCTGTCCACCCCTTGACAACGTAACTCGCTTGCATCAAAATTGTAATCCATACTGCTCCGAAAGTATAGGAAAAAGGTCCTCCAGCTATTCAGACAATTGTTCACGTCGAGTCATGCTGAACGTGGAGATTTTCCAGGGAAATGTATTTCCGATAGAAGGTCGCCTAGTGAATTTGCAGAATAGACTGTAAGACTGTCAGGAGAAGAGCTTCGTCTCCGCCGCTGCATTCGTGAGGATGTGTTATAGATCCTTCTGGGCGGCTTACTCACCATAGGCCTATTTTCTTCTTCCTCGCTACTTTGCGTAGATAGCTTCCTTCCTCCATACACTCATTCATCGGCTTCCAGCTGTCCCAATGGGGAAATGGACGACTACCAAGCGCACGCGAAATGCAATCGACGGGAAACTGTCATTTCACTCGGCTGAAATATCTGGCTGTGTGCCCAAAAGTTAGTATATATTTATGAAAAAGTGGCAATAGAGAACAATCGGCTGTGAGGTGCAATGGTTAGGAGTATGCTATGCGACGGCGAAAGCCGCGAAGGTACTACCTATTAAAACCGACCCATCAGGTCCCTCTCAAGCTGAGGAAGTGGTTCGACCCCTAAAGGTGTAATCACTCTCCTTGATAGTTCCAAATAAACCTATTCAGTTAAGTTTCCTCCTGGCCTCACAACCTACGGTTGGTTGCCTAGAGTTTTTGCCGTTCAATTTTGTTTCTTTGCATGAAGATCTTTCAGACAGCCTGCGCCTCAGGCTCTCCATCAGCCAATTTGCGGCCCGTTTTGGGCCTCATTTTCTTCATTTACAGCTCTATTTCAGGAGGCATTCTAGATAGCTAGGAGGAAGGGGATTCAATCAATTCAAACAAGCATTTCTAGCTTTTTCTGCTTTATCTAGCTATTTGCTTGACACTTATCGACTGATCGCAAACTGCCGTTAGTTATGATTGCCAAATTTGCGCGATATCCATGAGGAATCAAACAACATACGCCAGAAAATTAGATCTATATCATCGTCAAGAATCTGGACATCACTCCAAAATTGTTGAGATACATCATAGAAAATAAAGGATTGGATTCTAGACCGATCGACTACCTTCTTGAAAAGCTTGAGGGCCGCCACACCACTTCACTAAGCGATTTTCCTCCTTGTCGTTCAGTACTAGAAACGTTTCATAATGCGACGGGCTGTGTATATCGAGATGCGAACTACTATAACTTTATGATTAAGCCTGGTAGAGCGGCCGCTCTAATATACGACTTGAACATGCAGAAGACAGAACTGACGGTCCTGTCAGAATGACGTGGGAAATCGAAACTTTCGAGGAAGATATGAAAGACGATGAAGAAATCAAGCAGGAACTGGGGGAGGTCAGGTGGAGAGAGCACTGTCTGAGAGAACAATTACAGGCAGCGGCGCCGCTATCAGAGGAAGACAAGCTGAGAATGGATGAAGTGGGAGAGGACGAATGGGTAGCTGAGAAGGTGAGAGAAACGCTGAGGGAAGAATCTAAAGACACCAATTAAGGGAAACACCTCTCATGTACAGACAACGGGGAGTTGCCGAGGTGGTTGTCTCCATATCGGCAAGAACCTGACCACTAACTTTTGCGCCCAGCCGTTGCCTGTCAGCGGCTCGGCACCACATTTCGCAATTTTCTGGCACTGAGGTCGCAACGAGCAGAATCAGGATAGTATAATAATTCATTTCCTCTGTCTTCTGTTGGTAATACCCGAACAGGTAGGGTAGTGAGTCACGAGAGTAGGCTAAAAATGTGACTTGTTTTCGGCACGATCTCAGAGTCCAATGCTCTAGGCCTCGGGCCTTTTAACCTAACAGCGTCCAGAATTAGTAATTTAAATGCACCGATGTACAAGTCATAATTCGCTAAAAGACCATATTCACACCAATATTCCGCTAACCACGTCTATATCATACCTTTACTCATACCCACGGACTATGTCCGTAAACAAACCGTGTACCGGCGGGCGCTCTTCTGCCACCTAGAGTACCAAACCCTATCTCAGCTATGCGATCCTGCCCCAAAGATTGAATGATTCGTTTTTTAGGCTGAGGTGATCAGGAATTCATTTAAGCTCAACTACAAAGAGAGGAAGCTTGGCCAAGATGCTACCTCCAATCGAGGCAATGCGGTAGTGGCATAATAACGATGGGATGGTCAAACAATATACAGCTGGTAGACGGGGTATCAGTATCCACACAAACAAGCCTCTGTCCCTACAGAACTTTAGTTTGGGGCAAAGTGTCAGTGCCATTTTCAGGGGGGTAGTGATGGGGAAAAGCGTATATTGAATGCCTTTGCTACGCAAGTGGAGTATCTGTGCTTGCTACATAGTCAGCGTGAGAGGCATGGCTAAACTCTCACTCTGTAGGATCCACAGAACACGTTGTCTCAAAGTCGACCTGTCTCTTCCTTCTTCCTCGCCAACACGAGCGCTGTGCCCCACTCAATATCAACTTCTTTTCCCCGCCAGTTTTCCTGGCCACACCATTGCGGCTCCGCCTCCTTCATCTCTTCGAACATTTCGTCCACCACATCTCCTTTTCCACCAGCACTCTTAGCTTTCTTGTCTGGATGCGTCTCTTGCCAGCCATGATAGCTACTCCAGGTCCGAACGTACTCCATGTTCATTGCCACGGACATGCGCTTCTCCATGACGAACCTACCTTCTTTGGGTTGTAGGGTCGAGGTGGTCGGGTCATACTCGCGTCTGTCAACGTCCCATTCATCTTGTGGAGGTTTGATATCTCTCAGGTAGTTCTGAACTATCGATCGACCGGGTTGTTGCCAGTAAGGGCCCAGAAGGTCTTTGCTCGCACCATATGCCGTTTCGTGTAGCAGTTTGGAGGCTTTAGGATAATCGCGGAAGACGTGGTCCGTGTAGCCCCAGAATGCCAAAGTACCACCAGGTCTCACAATCCTCCTCATCTCTTTGAATAATTTCGGATAGTCAAACCAGTGGGCTGCTTGTCCAGCAACCACCATGTCAACGCTTTGGTCTTCCAGAAAAGGGAGAGACTCTGCGGAAGCTTGGACGAAATCAATATTGGAATATTCGTCCTTTTTTGTGGACGATTTTGCTTGCTTGATCATGCCGTCTGAAGGATCTGTGCCCACGACTTCCTCGAATGAATTGGCCAATGACCGACAAATCAGGCCATGGCCTGTGCCGAGATCAACGAGCAGTTTGCGAGGACCTTTATGGAAGCTCTGCACGGTGTCATAAAGCTGTTGTGGATATGAGGGTCGAAAGGATGCATAAGATGCATGGGAAAATGATGCTTTGCTATGTCAAAGAGAGATTGTGTCAGCGTGATCATGGATTAGGAAGCGACTGACCTACCCAAAAGATGCCATCTTCAAAAGGTTCGTGAAGAATGTGTACCCATGGGCATGAGACCGCAAGCCTCAGCCCTCTTTATATCCACGACAGAGTGAACGCTTGCGTTTAGCACACTGGGCGCGGCGAGCAAACCGAATGAGCAACATCGCTGTTGACTGACAGTCGAGAGACTTGATTGTGAGGATGGTTGATCCAGAACATGAAAATAGCTCAAGGATGATCTCGAGCTCATCTCGGTAGAATGAATTGGCGAGAAGGGGATAGCGTCATCCGCGGCAGTAACCGAGGTGTCTCCGACTATCACATTGCATACTGATACAAGTGACCAGTAATTACGGGTGGGAATAATAGTGGAATCATCTGAATTTCTCGTCACCGCAAAATCTCGATTGCCGATTCTTCGGAATGGAAGCTGCAGTCAAGTTGTTCTTCTCGTCACCCAGGTTCGCGGTTGCTGGTGCCAGTCAAAATCCCTCCAAATTTGGGTACAAAGGTATGCAGGTGGAGATTGCCTCAGCAGTCAAGTTTTAAAGTAGTCGAGAGTTGATATTGCCGCAGTCTTAGCTTGGTATCATACGCATGGCTTACCTGTGACTCCTATCAACCCGACGACTCCAGAGATCAAATTGCCTTCACAGGCCTACAGGGCAGTTGCAACACCGTCAGCTTTGGAGTCTCCGCAACAGACAGCATTATCCGTCATCACACCTCCTGCCGTGACCAGAAAGATCCTGGCGGAGGCAAAGAGCATAGGTATACAAGCTGTCTGGCTCCAACCAGGAAGCTTCGACGAGGAAGGTTTGGAGTATGCCAAGGCCAATTTCGAAGCTGCAGTAGGAGGTCGTGGAGGAGAGGGTGGAGAAGGCTGGTGCGTTCTTGTGGATGGAGAATCAGCTTTGGAAGCTGCTGATCGTGACTGGAAGAGTCAGAAATTGTAGACACTCTCGGGGGTTGAAAGTTTTCTCACTGTCTTCTGGGTGCAGATGCGGTGTTGTAGTCATTCTAGGCGTTGACTGTTTGTTTAGATCGACAGTTGGTGGGCTAGCAGCCGCACTGAAGATTGTACCCATGCTGGCAGCAGGTCCTCAACACATTTCTTGCATAACGATTATGAAGATATGGTATCTGCCTATTCCGCCGTCTCCGTCGCTCACCTTTGATATGGCTTCTCTTCATGCGTCAAAAATGCCAGGGTCTTACTTTCCCGACTTCGAACAATCTACCTGTCCTTCGCTCCATCTAACCACTGTAAATGCTCGCCCACCACTCTTTCTTCCACCCACAAGCCCATCTGCAACGTCTTCCCTGTCGAAATCGCATTGCTCGACTCTTCAGCCTACTTCTGATAGTGTTTATGTGAGCCGAAAGCGTGTCCGACGCAATGACCACACCTCCGGTTCCAACCCGACTCCACCACGAACTTCACAACAGACTACAGCATGGACGAAGATCGAAATTCCGTTTGCGCAACCATCTGCTACATACAGTCCCGTGGCAGAGAGCCCTGCGGCTTTTATAAACACGAGATATCGCATAGCTGGTGGTTTAGATACTCCTTCTGCCGCAAGACTCGATGCTGAGGAGAGGTACGAGCAAGACATGACAGAGGTGGACTATAGACCGAATCGAACCATGTTTGCTGCACGACGGAATTCAGCAAGTCGTTATCCGCAAACACCAGCTGTAGCAGCCAACGGTGGGCATGTTGGGCGTAAACGAGCGCACTCGGATGATCGATCAGGATGGAGTAGGACAGTAGTGAACCTTGTTGGGGGCGTCGCAGGCAAGGTGATAAGTTTTTGTTGGAACAGTGCTTTTAGAGGATTTCAGGCAGGTGGAGGTCAGGCGTATGGAATGAATAGTGATACGCCAGCATTGGTGGAGCAAAGCACTTGGATGGAGATTGGCGAAAAGGACGATGTTTTCAACCAAAACTACGAAGCACAACATTACCACCAAATGACGCCGGTTCCGGGACAATTTCCAGAGGAGGGCTTCATCCATGACTATATGTCACAGCCACAGGCCTATCGAGCAGACCAGCTTCCAACACCGGTTCCACACGGAGTTGAAGGAACGAGTGCACTAAGAGGGAGTTGGGTCCTGCTAAACGACGAAGATGGAATTAAGGAACGAGATCGCAGTCCACTCCTTTCAGCGCGTGAAAGTCCACGAGAAGCAGCCTACCATGCGAAAAGACCAATCACACAGCCTCTCCTTAGAGCATCTGGGAATAGACCTCGACTTACACCAACGCGACCTTCCCTAGCAGGCTCTACAGGCTGTAATAACAAGGGTCCAGCTTCCTTCGCCTCTCCTCGGGCATCGCCTGGAAGATCAGGTGCAAGTGAGGCGGACTTTTATCCTACCCGTTCCGCAGGGCATCGGCGTTCCAGATCATCGATTGCGTCTCCACGACGAACAACAGAGGTTGGATCAAAACAAGGCTTCACCACACCAAGCAGCCCGGACGTTCAAAGGTTCGAGAAGAAGATACGGCGGAAGGAGAGAAAAGAAGATGAGAGTATACAACGGCTGAACAAGCAATTGCAAGACATGATCAAGGAGGGCAAGGAGGCACTGGGAACGAAATTCGAGGTTGAAGACGATCCAGATGAGGATGAAGGACAGGGGGAGGGAAATGAAACGATGGCTGCTAGTAAATGGTGATCACAAGAAGTTCCTTTCCTCCTCTTCCAACCAGTTTCGATGATAATCTGGGTTTGCGATTTCTTGACAGTCATACTCTCTGCTCGAAAGCACCTTGGGTGACCGAGCAGAACTTGGAAAATGCCACATGCAATGAAGCCGAGGTTTGAGGCATGGTTTGGATGAAGATAGGAAGCTCAGGCTGCTCTTGGCGTGCATTTTCAGACCATCACCTCTGGGTGGCTTTAGTATATGGCTGACCCGTCAACCTACAAACACATCTTATCCTATCTTCACTGTGCCTGCTGCCCTGTACCACCCAGTCGTTGGGGTCGGAAGGTCGAATATCAATTTGTAGTCGGAATTCGGCATGGACCTGTAGAAAGCGAAGATGATACGCGCTGGCAGGAACGGAGTAGCCAACTAGGATTTCATCAGCAGACCTCTTGCAATAAGTACACGTGATCGTCCCAGGTGTGGTTGTTGGGCGAGGTTGGCCTGAAACTCTAGGCTTTTGGAGTTCTTATCTTTTTGGCCCGTGAACGACTGGTTCAGTGGGCAGTTCACAGCCACGATCCTCTGGCTGACCGGCTTCCAACTGTTTCATGATCTGGTAGTGGGGTAGGGCAATGTCGATGATAAGACGCACACAGCCTCCCTGGCCGATGCCAAAGACGTGATTCATTCATCCACTGACGGCAACAGTATCGTCATCTTGCTTTGGAGCACGAGATGTAATCGAGCGGGACCCCCCTCTGGAAAATCGTTTGCACCATTAGGCTGCTGGAATAATGTCAAGTCCAATAGAGACGACGACGACCATCCGTCAATACGCTCGTAAACCTCATGTCTTGCCTCGTCACCTTCGCCAGCCAGGCGAGGATGGCTATCGTACCCCAACAATCGAGGATCCGGAACATCCAGCTCACCATCGACACCTATATGTTCAATCTGCTCCTGTGTCAACAAGTCAATTATTTCGTGGTCTCGGGCATGGGCCTTTGCAGGCCTCACCGTGCAGCCAGGGGCACACGTCCCGTGGTGAAAAGGGCCACCATGGCCACGAACACGATCGATGTTACCTGCCTGATGGATTTCCCAAAAATCTGAATTGGAGGCAAAGAATCAAGCATGTAACATGGGCTTATTTCACACTTACGATGGCAACCGGAGGTATTCAGCGTCTTCCCTGGGTGTCTAAACAGGTACAACTAGAACTAATGATGGCAAGGCATTGCAAATGTGATAGCAACGATTCCCACCACATATCGCTTCCAAGGTCTCACAGCTATCGGAACTATCTTCTTTCTTCTTAATCTTTTCTTCTATGTCTTCATCTGGATAATGATCGGTCTTCGCTTTTTCTTCTTTCCTGCTACATTCAAGAATTCGTTTACACATCCTACCGAATCACTCTTTGCGCCTGCAACGGCAGTTTCATTCGGAACCATATTGATCAACATCGTCCAATATGGTATGGGGGAAGTTGGCTCGTGGCTTGGTAAGGTCACGCATGTCTTGTTCTGGGTCAATGCAGCATTGGCCGTAACACTCAGCATTGCAATATATCTCACTCTGTTGGAGCCCACCCTCTAGGAATATTTGCATTTGCTAATGCTGACTCCAGATGGTCGACACAATTCTTCTCCGTTGGGAACATGACACCGATTTGGATCTTTCCAGCTTACCCTCTGCTGATCGTTGGCCCGTTTGCGGGAATCCTATCGTCAAAGGTCGAGTCTCCGGCAGAAAAGCTAACGATTATTGTTGGTGGCTTTACTGTACAAGGTGCTGGCTTTCTGGTTGCTTTCTCAATCTATGCAGCATTTGTTTACAGGCTCATGACCCAGAAACTACCACAAGAATCTTTGCGACCGGGAATGTTTGTCTCTGTCGGTCCTAGCGGCTTCACTGTTGCTGGAACCATCACCATGGCCGCTAATCTACGATCCGCCCTCCCAGAAAATTTCATGGATGCTGGTGATGCACAACTCACTGCACAGATTTTGCAGGTAGTGGCAAACTGGATGTGCTTATGGATATGGGGGTAAGCATACCGTTGAGGTCCTTGACCTTCGCTGATGGATACAGTCTTGCCCTTTGGTTCTTCCTCGTCTCTGTTGGTGCTCACTACACCTGCGTTCGTGGAAAGATGCTGTTTGCCATGAATTGGTTTTCCTTCATATTCCCAAATACAGCCCTTACTACCGCGACTTTCGCAATCGCCAAAGCCTTCAATTCTCCAGCAATTGCCGTTATCGGCTGCGTCATGACCTGTCTTCTCATCTTGACGTGGTTTTTCGTCGTATTGATGATGTTCCGAGCTGTTTATCTACACCAGATCCTTTGGCCACAGAAAGGCGAGGATAAGAATGAGGGCGGTTTTATGGCAAAAGATGTTGAATCACTGGACACACCTACCGAGTCACCTCAACTTCAAAACAACGTGTCAAGAGACATACCCGTGTGATGGGTAGGCACAACACTCCCAGCATGATTTGAGTGTTGGTTATGATCGGGATCGGCTTACGGTATGGCAGCATCTAATCGGAGCAGCAAGCGCGGGCCGGAGCTATTCATTAGTGATTTTCTAGGACACGCTCCAGCAGACATGACGAAATTTGGGACACCCAACCTTCAAGGCACAGATTCTTAGTCAATCCACCTTCCTCACCTTCCCCGTCTCAACTTCATAGACCCACCCACCAACCTCCACTTCCCTCGGCACCAACTGACTCTTCCTCAAAAACTCCACGTCATCCCTCACGGCCTCCTCCAGATCCGGAAACGGTAGGAAATCAAAACTCTGCGCCTCCAGCTCGCCTGTCGCACCCTGGCCCAGATTCTTGTTGATGATCGGGTAGATGTCTTTGTTTTCGAAGGTCAGCATCCCGCAGCCGGTGTGCTTGATGATGAGGACGGAGGTTGTGCCGAGAAGTTGTTCGGAGATTATGATGGAGCGGAGGGCGTCGACTGCGGATCCGCCGGCCTGGAGATTGTTAGATGGGTGGGGGGAATGGAGTGGGGAGGAGGAAGGGAGAGTACGTTGCGGACAACGTGGGCGTCGCCGAGGGAGATGCCAAATGCAGCGGCTGGGTCGATGCGAGCATCCATGCACGTTACTTGTGTCCCGTGTTAGAAGTCTTTCTCACTTTGCGAGAGTTGAGGCAGCAGACGTACCGACTAAGTATTTCTTCGCAGGCGGGAGAGCAAGATCGCCATGTTTGAAATTGGAGGCATACTTTTCGTTCGAGGAGACGAGGGTTTCTTCGATCTGGGACGACATGGTGCGAGGTTCAGTTCGTGTATATATATATATACACAAGCATACATGGATGGGAAGCAAAGAATAGGCTATTGACTGCAGGTACGGAGAGAAGGCTCGTTCGATTTCCCCAGTTCAGATTGCAAAGATCACAACAGCCTTCCTCAGCTGATTAGATCAATGTATCAGCTGCCAGAATTGCAAGACCTAAATTATCTCCACGATCAAACGGAGGAAACCCCCGTCTTCTATGGGATCACTACCTCGCACATCCTGCAAAACCACTTGCACTCCCATGTTGATTTGAGATCTGGCGCGTGGTGGATGGCGTGCTCCGATCTACCCCTCCTCCTCTCGCGGCGCTCTGAATCGGTCACGCACACGCAATACTTAAGTGAGTTGAAACGCAGGCCACACTACCCCTCGGGCCCGAGGCCTCCCTCCAACTCGTTGATAAACCAATCAACTCCCTCTGACGGACAATGGAAATGCACTCTCTACGCAAAGCGGAAGTCACATTCAACACGCCCTTAGCATAAATCGATTGGTATCACCTTCAATCAAAACTCTGACAGGGTAAACTTGCCTAACCTAGTGGGAATTAAATATATCTAATATGTAGAGCGTAAAAGTTAGAATTCAATCCACATACGGGCGCATGGTCTAGGGGTATGATTTTCGCTTCGCATCTTCATTCTGAACGGAACGAATATGATATGTGAAAGGTCCTGGGTTCAAATCCCAGTACGTCCAAACGAGGGATTGTAATGTTTTTGGGAGAAAAATGAGTGGGGGTTTTTACTTTTTCTAGATTTTTGATGGGAGATTTTATGGGGTACGAAGTAACAGGGAAGGATCTATCTCACTCGTTCTTCTCGCATACCACATCGTAAAAAAATTACAGCATTCGTGCACGTGACTCGTAATATTAGGCGAGAACATTATGTACAGATCTGATCAATTCCTAATCTCCACCAATTTTCCAATTTGCCCAATCATGAAGCCATTATACCATTAGCTTCCAGGAAGCCCTGAATTTCTTGATAGGTCGCCTTAGCACCGTAATGTAGATTCAGTCCATGTCCGACGTCCTCAGGGATATAGGTACTGAAGTTTGATGATTTCGGCAGGTACTTTCCAACACCGGCAGGAATATTGGGCATGGCCGGATCACCGGTAGCAAGACAATCGCCGGCGCAGTAGATGGAATCCTGTCGTCCCGTGACAACCTGGACTGGTCCAGCAAACGGAGATGTTGCGGGTGTACCACCAAGGGTGAGAAGCTCTCCTACGGTAAATGGCTGCTTGCTTTGCTCCGCATAGTAGAAGATGTTGGTATCGACGCCTGGCGGGTAGATGAAGTCGTATTGACTGTTTTGAGCATCAGACCATGTGAGGTAGCCTGTTGGCAGGTCTTGTGGGATTGGAGCTGGCATCATGTTGTAGCCTGCAATGAGATCCCAGATTTCGGTGCTCTGGAGGAGGTTGGTGTAATCCTGTGTGGTGAGGTTGAGAGAACCGAGGGCAGACATCGCTTTCGGGACGGAGATACCACTTCCATTGGAGATCATGGATAGTGCATCGATTGCAACAGCCGCATCTGTGCTGCCAAATCGTAGTGGCTGATTGAGTCGTGCAATCTTTGCGTTGAAGCCTGCAACAGTGGGCAGCAAAGCAGACCCATTGAAAGAGAACCCGGTCAAGATCAGTGCATCGGTGACGTTTGGATACATCGCTGCAAGCGCGTATGACTGTTGCGAACCAAATGAATGACCAACATTCACAATGGTGCCACTCTCATTGAAGGCATGCGGGACTGTTGGTAGAGTTCCCATGCGAAGCATTGAGTTCAGCTGGTACAAGGCAGAGATCTCCGCAGGCGCCTGAACAACAGTGTAAGGGTCTGCATGGGAAGAATTGCCAATGCCGAAACGATCATAGCTGAGCGTGCAATAACCGTACTGGTCGACCGCTACATCGATGTAGCTGTAGTTGAAATTGTTGTACGGAAGATCCCAGTAAGTCTTGTCAAATCTAGGGTTGAGGTTAGCCGGGTGTAACAAGAAGCCCACGCGCAAACAGATGTCAATGAGACGGACCCAATGCCGTGTGACAGAACCTGGACCACTGGTTTTGGCCCGGATTCCTTGTCTGGTTGACAGAACTTGGCACTGATATTGTACGAGCCGGTGACAGTCTGATAGCCAGAAAGAGCTTCCATGGTGTAGTTCGTGCCATTTTGAATGCTCGTAAATCTTTGAACGAGGGCAGTGGCATCGACAGGCGACATTATCTTCGGCACGTTGAAGACCCCCTGACGGGCCATTATTTCGACCTAAATAGCATCAGCGAAGCCTGCAATCGCGTCGCTACCTTTACTTACCGGTACCGTAATATTTGTGCATTTTTTCGCCGTTGCAGAAGCAAGCAAGCCAGCTCCAAGAAGGAGCGAGATGAGACCCATGTTGCAAAATGTGTGAGTGTAGGAAAAGCTCGGGTTCACGCCGAATAGAATCAAAAAATGGACGCACACAGTACTAGACCAGGGCTAAAGAAGGTGAAAAGATTCAAACGTCTCCGGGTCACTGGTTAAGTTATATAAAAGTCACTGCTCAAGCTGTATGCAAGGTACGATAAGACAACACAGAGATTGACTTGGGGAACAACCCAAAGCTAAAAACATGCTGTCCTACCATTGGAAAAGCATGGTGGTGTTCGTCATAAGTGGCAACGATGTTGAAAAATGCCTTGGAGGCGCTGAACTCTGGTAGTGACGTGCTGCAAGCTGTCCATAAACGGGCCTAACCAGCTTGCCCTGTATGGAATCATGCCAAAATTGGACATTGGTTGTAGATCGTTGCGGTGCAGAGATTTCCCCGCAGAGCACTAACGATGAAAAGGGCGAACTCGACTTGCTGGAGTGGGTACAGCGGCTTGGATAGGACAATGTTTTCTGGTTATGATCGTCAGGACCGAGAACGGGGATTTGGAATTGTCCATCGTGAGACCTTTTCGGCTTGTTCTGGTCCGAAACGTCGCTGCCAAGGTTCGTCATCATAAGGCCGCTGCCAAGCCTCCTCTATTGCCAAGTTGACATAAAGAAGAATTTCGAGGTTCAATCGGCAATTGCTCAACCCGAATCTGCAGGATGGCAGTAGTGACTCAAAGTCAGGCACCGGCCTCGGATTACTAGCTGCGAGAAGACGAAAACGTCTTCGTTGCTAGTGATGTACTGCACAGATCCAGACTGGAAGATAGCCTTGTGGGCTTCCATCCCTGTATCTGCATTGGGGATCAATAACGGGCCTGCAATCGAGAAGAAACTTCTGTGCGCTCTGGCTAGGGATTGCGTCGTTGACTCATGGGTCGACATGCTGACCGTGGGCAATGAGGTCCGAGTCTGGCCTAAAAGTGCCTGAGGGTCAACTTGCTGAGGCTGCTCGACACACACATTTCTTTCAATCAACGGTGGCCATGCAGGTGAAGAAACCTTGCACATTGAAAACGACTTGGGTTGAAGCCAAGCATGAGAGATTGGCAACCTGTCAAATGCGGATGTTACACGTGATGCTTGGGCTCTTGCCCATGGAAGAACACATAGAAACCCGACTTAAGACACTGAAGTTGACTTTTAGCCTTGCTGCTACATTGTGGATGCGCAGAGCAACCGACGATATGCAACCCAGAACCTCATTTCCTGCTTGGTGTAACTGGTCAACCAATTGTGAGAAGTTGGGCAACTCAAGAATGTAGGAGCCTCTGGCCTGTTGGCTGCGGAAGATGCAACGATGCGACTTCGAGGGCTGGCTTAGCGCACTTACACCCCCAACTTCATTCTTTTCTACTTGTTCGAAACCCTTTTCGTCCTTCTAGCATCGGGACATTAACTACAAATGAGTGGGAAGCCCAGCGATGATACCACCAGTCCTGACGAAAGCTTGCTGCATGCTTTCGAGACTGCTCCCATCGACCGAAGTCCATGCTTATATGATAATCAGCTTTGAACCTTGCCTTATGTTGAATGTGACCACCAGGGACTAAGCAGAACCCTCTTTTCGGTGGTGCAATGATGGCCAACTTGACACAAATCGCTCTCGAGGAAAAGAAATGCATTCTCTGATGCTAGTTGACCCGTCATAAAACTTTCAGGGGAGTCTATGCTGCCCGTGCAGTCCTGCTAATCACCATAACCACACAAGGTTACGAAAGTGAGTGTGTCTGCCCTAGAAAGCACAGTTGTGAGTTTTGAATGTATAAATGTCAAACACTACCCAAGGACCCCAGCCGGCAGTCATGGTCACCTTTCTCTCAATTTCATTCCACACTACCTCAAAACAGCTTTTCACAATCTAAAAATTCGATCATCCGATCATCAGGCATATAAAGCCAGAATCGACATTCAGCAATCTCAAGATGAAAACACAACGTGTGTCCCTCGAGCTACACAAAGCTACCTCCACCAAAGCTTAATGCATTGCTTGCGGAGCTGATGATTGTCATGGAAGTAGGAGCTGGAGATCGGCCTAGCACCTATTTCTTGCTGATACTTTTACCTTCTAGCTTGCTCGCAAAGATTCTCTGTCGCTCTGCTCGTCCTCCAAAAAACTCAAACATCTTGTGGCACCAATTCTGCATCGTGGCGTAGAATTCAACACACCACTAGATTAGCACATTTTCGGAGACTTCTCTCGAGGAACTAATACAGCTGCACTCTTTTACGCTGAATCTATCACGTTTCAAAACCTATGGTACAATGACTCCTACTTTTGTCATGAAGATCTCGTCCTGGTAGAGGTAGATTGCTTGCCGCCGTGGAACCACAACGGGGAGGCAAGAGACTGCGAACCGCTTTTCGACATGATATACGCCTTCAACAGCTTCGTAAGAGCGGTTTTGAGAGCAATTACAAAGTAACAGCTGCACATTTTCAGGTTAACACCTTTGGTTATCACTCTGCTTATGGGACTGTGTCTCTTGATCGCGAAGCGATGGATTTCTTAGACCTACTATCGCGATATGGAAATCAGAAACTGATGCGGGTATAGATGCTACTCGCGGTTCAAAATACAGAGCAGGATCGTCGACATGTTGCTGAGTGAGCAGGACGAGTCTCTACGTCAATTTCGCGTCTTTCAGCTTACCGATACGTCCCACATTACCAAAATTATTCATCCCATGAAGTATACACCTGTAGAGTGTCGATCTCTTCGGCGCGCTGCGGCGCTCGAGGAGGAGGAGGAGGAGGAGGATGACGAAGATGATAATCAAGAGTATAAGCTGGGCGAAGTGATGAAATTTATTGGGAAGCTCATAGAGATCAACGCGGAAACACTCCGTTCTCTAGCATCGGGACAAGAACCTTAACTTCTGTGCGTGAATCAGCGCGCCCCTGAATATCTCTTCCATGGATCATGATGGCAGGGGTCAAGCGCTGAAGGCTTTGTTTCTCGAAAAGTGGCCACTGATACAATCCTCGTTCAGCATAACCGGCTTGGACGTCAGCCCTTTCCAATCGGATTACTTCTCGAAGTCTATTGAGATCTCGCGGCTCGGGAACCTTGGACTTGAATCGTGTCCCGAAAACGCAGAAATGATTCGAAAGCTTGCAGCGACCATGACACCAGAAAATGGCCCTGAGCAGGTAGCACTTGATCTAAGGGAATCTACCTCTCGACATGAAGTACCGGACCAGCCGCTTGTGCCGCACTCGAAGGATTGCTGACACGCATGAATCCTCTGTCTATCCTGCTTGATAACGCTACGGAAATGCCAAAAGTCGCATGTTTCGTTGGGAAACATGGAGTAACGTTCAAGACTCTTGTTTTTGAAAGGTGAACAGGTCTAAGCCATCGCCCCCCTCAGCACACTTCGATATCGTTGGGAAATCTTGAGGACCCAACTTCAGAGATTTCAGCAATTCTACATCACGGTTCTAGACTGATAGAATCCAGCGTGCCATTAGTGTGGAAGCATTATTTAAGGTGAGAAATAACCCAAGTCTTATCCTGATCGACTTGCTGATAGTTCTTGGATGTCTGAGCGAGAATGCCAAGGAGCGGGTTTCCTGGACAAGACCGGCATTCACTTCCAGTAGTCCCAGTCTGATATTTCACGCTTGGGGCCCCGACGAACCCACAAGAGCTTTGGTGATGCAGCTGCTCGACCACGGCATTTACATTGAGTGGACTCCCAATGTCGGACCTCTTTCATACATGCCGAAATAGGAGATGCAGCATGAATGCGGGACCAGACAAATAAAAGAAGGTGTCTATCAGGCTCATGACTTCTGGCACCGGCCAACACTTTTCAAAGTTAGCTACACAACGGTTCACGGCGCTCGCACTTATGCGATAGTTCAAGAGGAATTTAGCATCACACGCAGCATCCAAGAGTGATTTCCGGCTCATGTTCTCGACTCTGTTTTCACTGTCAATTGGGATACGTCTCGCATCAGGAGGGCGGCGGTGTATCAAATATCAGGAGCAGGGGTTCGGTGCTTTGAGACACCCAAACGCCCCTTTCTGTGGCTGTCCCCGGAAATGAGAGTGTAAGGCGCCGGAATTTTCACAATAACACAATCGGTCTCTGTGCCGTATTGTCTAAATATCAGTCTCACTTAAGTCAGGCATGAATGTCACTTCCGACTTTGGTTACTACTCCCTTGCTACCCATTTCCTATGCTTTGGCAGAACCACTTCCAGAACCAAGCGAGCAGACCATCCCTCATTCGTGATCAACGAAACCCTTCCAACCATCCCTCAAGAATCTCATTTCGGAGGCTGAGTTTACGAGTTTCGAACTCGCTGCACTGATAAGCCAATGATCCTGCTCCATGTATTCTAGACAGCAAATGAAATACGATTAGCAGACGAAAAGACGGAATGCTGCCTCCAATATAAGAAATCCATCTCATCTCACCGTCCTTCTCAACCCAGTCTCATCATGACTACGGTCATAGCCATAGTCACCCCTTGAGAATGTAGGCGTCCCTAACAGTGTCCTTCCGCTGTGCCCTTTTTTCGCAACTGCTTCACGTCGGGAACCGATTGACTTGATACCTCTCGTTGTTTCTCTAACTACCCCTGAAGCAGATATCCCGCAACTCCAAGAGGTGAATCAGTGAATTCAACCATCACACGAGTCCCGATCGGAGTGCTGTTCACCATCCAAATCCCTAGTCGCTGAACCCAGGCGCAAAAATCGATCCACTACCTAGTTAGTTAGGTCTCTAGGCCGATATCGGCTGTGAGTTGAATGGCCTTTCACTCTATCCACTCTTCCTCTCTCTTCCAATAGCTTTCACCATCAGATCGATAGGACCCAGGAATCATCTGCGGACAAAGAAAGCTCAGGAAAACACTATACGAGCGGAGTGTGACCTGTTACTGATGAGTTACGACTCTCGAGGCCAATCTTGTGGTCAGAATTTGGAAGGTCAGTGAAAGTCGTGGTTTCAGAGACTTTGCCCTACATGGTGTCATTTACTGCATACACGCACTTCATCAGTAGCAGCAGCAGCAGAAGCCTAATTCGACCAGCTCGCCTGGCCAAAACGCCACGCTCAGAAACAACAACTCACTCCTATATCAAAGAATCCGCACCAAAGACCTGCTTTGTCAACCGAGACGGTGTCCTCTTCTTATCCGCGGACTGGTCGTCAATCCAAGCACAAGAGCCTCGCCCAAAGCTCATCATGACCTACCTCTATGAGCACCACCTTCGATCCAACCAACTATTTCCTCCCTGGACAACCCCTAGAGCAACTCTTCCCTCTCCCTGTTGCCCCCCACCTCCGCCGCCGTCAACCTCGCACAAAGCCCCAGCAGTACAACGGTCTCCGTGGCGGCGTAGTAATTCAAAGAATCAATCAGAATCTTGAGATGGCGATTGAAATGCTCCTCGTATTTCTTGAGGGTTTCGTCCATGCGTGCTAGGCGGGTTGGATCTGGTTCTGCGCTCGGTTTCCCCGCAGGATTGTTAGCTGTGGATGATGAGGAGGAGGAGGGTCGTCCCTGGTTCGTGACGTTTTTGGCTGTTTCGGTGGGTGTGATAGTGGTTGAGGAGGCATTGGGATTGGGATTGGGTGCGAGGTCCGGATCAGCAGCGTACAGGGAGCGGGAAAGGCTGAAGGTGTAGGTAGCGAACATGGTGCAGCCCATCATGAGTTTTGCGTGGATTTTGAGGAGTTTGCCCTGGGTCAGGCCGAGGTCTTTCATGCAGGAATCGAGCATGTCGAGGTGGTCTTGCATTAATTCATCTACTGTTCGTTTCGTTTTAGCTGATGCTGAGGTTGCGGGTTTGTCTTGCAACGTAGGCAAGGTGGTTTGGTCCGAGTCCAGCGCCTGCGCTTCATCGACTTTGGCCATTAGTTTCTGCCAATTTGGCTCGATGACTTCGGCGGTGGCGAAGAAGAGCATCTGTTGGACGAAAACGAGCATTCGTGCTCGGAGAGTCCAGGCTCGGCGCTTCCAGATTTCGATCCTTGGAGATGAGGATTTGTGGATCCAAGATTGATTTTTCGTGTGCTCAGTCCAGCAGTCTGCGAGCATGGTTTCGAGGTGGCGGAGGGCAAGAGTGTAGCGGAAGAGGAGTTGATAGCGAAGGACGGTTTTGCGAGAGATGACGAGACTTAGGGGAAATGGGACGGTATAGTCCAGCTCAAGGGCGTCGAAGCCATTGATCTCTTTGTCATCTTCCTTCGTCACGCTTGGGGCCGGAGTGGCTTGGTATTTCTCCATAATGGAGTCTTGGTTGTCCTGGTCGATCCCTTGGACCATGACGATCTTCATCAGCCATTGAGTCAAGCTGATCTCGTTCATCTTGACCTTCACGTCTTCTTTAAAGGGGTCGGCAGCCGCGATACTGCCTGGTTGACGTAAGACAAGATCAAGAAGAGACTGCAGTTTTCCGATATTAACGCTTTTATTCGGTTTGCGGAGCTCGGAACTGGAAAGCTCGAGGAAGTACAGAAAGAATTCTGCACGATTGAGGAAGAAGTAGTGCTTGAGGGACCGGAGACGGCTTCGGAGAGAGTTCTTTGTCAGTAAAAGAGAAAGCAGGGAGGAATTGGCGTAGGAGTAGGCGGTGTTGACATTATCAAGGAATTGGGAGTCGGAAAAAGTTTGCGGGATGTTGGTGATTTTCTGGCTGATATTGACGCCACCGCATTCTCGGACAACGTTGAGATATTTGCCGGCAAGGAGAATCTTCTCCTTGACAGCTTCAAGTTGGGTAGGGACCTCTCGATCTCGGATGTAATACCTTTTCTCCCAGTATTCGTCTGTATAGTCTTCGTCCATCCGTTCTCGCTTGATCCCAGATCGTTCACCTATCAGAAACTCCGAGTGCGGGTCTTTTATGCCACCATGGTGCAGCCATTCATTCAACATTGTCACATACGGCCGACTTGCTTCCCGGAGCAGCATCTCCAACAGAGTTCTGGCCGCGGGATCGCCTGAGTACGTCTCCAGTCTCTGCGTCAGCAGCGCTAAAACATTGCCACCGATGCATCGTTTCTTGGTCATGCTGCCTGGGAGCAGATCTCCGCCCTCCCGTAATCTCTCCAAGATGTTGTCAGCATCATCAAAATCATCGAGGGACTCGTTTAGGTCGTCCTCAAGCAATGAATTCTTCTTCAACAGCTCATGGGCAAGCGCGTACAATTGAGCAAGACTTTGCGCCGTGGGTATGACATGCAGATGCATTTGATGCAAGGTAAATGACTGATCGCTGATCACTTTCATTTCCAATTGGGCCACAAGGATCAAGTAATCCTTCAGTAACTTGCGGATCGCGGCGCACAGAGAGTGATTTACGGAACCGAATTCTTCTCGGCTTTGAGCTTCAACAAATGCCTCCATAGCAGAGTAATGTGTTGCCATTTTCAGCATAGACATGGTCAGGTCTCTGAGACTTGGATCAAGACCGGGAAGTATGCGAAAATCCGGCCCAGCCAGTCTGTCTTTTTCTTCCAATGGATTGTGAGAATCCACAAACCGTACGTATTGCCCTTCGTAACCCATAAAGACATATAGAAGGTCGTCTAATAGTATCGTTTCTTGCTCCTGCATTGGCATATCTCGGAACGGTCTTGGGAGAAGACTTTTGGGGGCGAGGGAGGAGACTGGCGGTGCAGATATTCGAGTCGCAAGAGGAGCGGATGAGTGAGGTATCAGGGTAGCCTGCGGACTCCATGGAATTGTCGCTGTACCTGTTAGCACTGCTCTTCTTGGAGAAGCCGGCCTTCTCACCCTCGTCTGGTTCCTTTTGTTTCCTCGTAAAGGTAGGGCTCTCGGCCTGCCTCCTCTGTCGTTCATCATTTCCCCTATGGTCCACGTTGCTAGATGCTTTCACCGGACTCCTTCGTATTATCTTCTCTCTTGTGACCACTTTCCTCTTCTCAACCCGCCGTTCGGTAGTATTGAGATCCCTCCTGAGCTGTTTCGAGCCGCTATCTTGCTGTCTCTCGTCCATCGGCTCGTAGTCCTTTGGCGGCGGACTTTCATTTTGTAGTATGGGCTCCGAATATTCCCCCGCGCGACTGGTCGACAATCGGGACCTCGTGCCGTTGATATTCGCGCTTCGACGATTTGAGGTCGATCCGGTCCTAGGAAAGGACGAGGCCATGCTTTCGACTTATATAGCATTTCCCATCAAGCCCCAAAAAGTCAGATTTGCTGGTGTACTATGGGATTTGTCTGATAAATCAAGCCGCACCCCACGCGCCAGCGGGCTGTTGTGGATGCTTCTCCTTTAGTCTTAGTGCGATTTTCTCTGAAGCTGCGTACCTGAGCTTTGCCTAACAGCTGCGATTTCAAGTCACAACTTCGTACAAAGCGAATTCCTCCTCCACAGAACAACCTTGCCTATCTCTAGTTCCTTTCGACTTGTACCCGCTCCTAGTTCTCCGTCTCTTTACTTGATCGGCCTTCGATCTCGCAAATATGTTCATCGCGCGGTCGGAATATGGTAAGCTGCGAAATCTGCTAGATACGTCCGTACCTCTAACAGTAGATGTACAGATCGCGGCATCAAGTGAGGGCCTCACTGTCCTACATCGCATGCTTGCTCAGTCACTGATAAGGTCTCAACAGCACCTTTTCCCCGGAAGGCCGCCTCTTTCAAGTCGAATACTCCCTCGAAGCAATCAAGCTCGGCTCAACAGCTATAGGCGTAAGTCCATCCCATCCAGTCTCCCCCTACCAAACCTCCTCCTAACAACCTCCCAATCCAGGTCGCAACATCCCACGGCATCCTGCTCGGCGTCGAAAAGCGCGTCACCTCCCCCCTCCTCGTCTCCTCCTCGATCGAAAAAATAGTCGAAATAGACTCCCACATCGGCTGCGCAATGTCCGGACTGCAGGCCGACGCAAGAAGCATGATTGAGCATGCCCGCGTCGAGAGCCAGAACCATGCATTTCACTACAACGAGAAACTAGGCGTCGAGAGCTGCACACAAGCGATCTGTGATCTAGCATTGAGATTTGGCGAGGGCGCAGAGGGTGAAGAGAGCGTCATGTCCCGACCATTTGGCGTGGCGCTTTTAATCGCAGGGTGGGATGACGATGGACCACAATTGTAAGACGTCACATCTACGTTTACACTGACAACTACACCTACCTCGCCTTCAGGACGTAGCGCCACTAACAAACCTACATATACCACGCCGAACCCTCCGGGACATTCTACCGCTACGACGCAAAAGCCATCGGTTCCGGCTCCGAAGGCGCGCAAGCCGAACTGCAGACTGAGTACCACCGCTCCCTGACGCTGGAAGAAGCAGAGCAGCTAGTGCTCAAGACGCTGAAGCAGGTCATGGAGGAGAAGCTGGATGCGAAGAACGTGCAGTTGGCGAGCGTGACGAAGGAGAAGGGGTTCCGGATATATGGGGAGGAGGCGATGGCGAAGGTGGTGGGGAGGTTGGAGAGTAATTGATCAGATCGGGGCTCTGGGCGATTGTTCCTTGAGAGAGAGAGCGGTGGCGGAGAGGAGGAAGTTGAGGACAACAGAGCGGAGACTTGCTGACTCGGTGGGAAATCCAGAGGTCGAGGAGAAGAGGCTTGGAATGCTACCAATACATGCATCGAAGGGCGCTCTGGCGCAGTCCGCAAGGGTCGATCTGAATATCACGAGCGCAATGGTCACACTGTCCCCCATTCCGAAATCGTTTGAAATGGAGGTTTCATGACCGCCTTCCCCCTCCTTGCTCTCCATTGAACTCCAGTTCTCAACGATGTGGGAATCTGACCTGTAAAGCAAGGCCCCCTAAAAACCGCGTATCTACAGGTCTGGACAAGACCGGTGTCAAAACAATCGTGACACGCTTCTCCCGCCCCAGGTCTAGTCAGGCAAAGCGACCAGCGATCTGTGCACACAATCCCCAAGCAAAAGATTGCAAGTCCAAGTCCGTTCGTCAGGTAAAGGCACGCAAACTTTACCCGCCAATAAACTGCACGACCTCGTAGCAGCCCCGCCTGACAGTAATTCTACAGTAATACCCCTTCTGCAATAACCATGCCCACCACTTGCGGATCGAATGTAAATAAATCAGCCGCAGACATGAGGGGATATCTCCCATTGAGGGGGGGGGGGGAAAGGTAAAGTCGCATCGGCGGCCAGGACAACTCGATGTACAACCACGATCCTTTAGGAAATCGAACAGTAAGATGAAATCTAACTCGTCTAATTACCCATATCTGTGCGTCCAACTTAATCTCCTTTGGCGGCTTTTGTAGTAAGGTGGAAAGGCTAACTGCGGTAAGAGCCTGGACTGGAATCTCTCTTCTTGTTCGTAGTCAGACAGAGACGCAAAGGGGCAGCGCGGACCGGGCGCACAGATGCTTCCGCCATCCCCGGCAGGTCTCAATGGTATGTATGGCCCAGGTGTGTGGTGGACGCTTGGTGAAGACCTGGGCGATTGTACTTGCTGTGCCTAAGAATGATCATGCCGTGCCCCGTGTTCACTGCTTTGTGAACCTGCTGCTCAATGCTCTTCTTGGATGGTTTTCCATCTGTCTTTCATATTACGACTCGTCGGCCTGGTAGAAGCAGTGATGAATCGACGTTAGAACATGCGTGGCTATCTGTTAGCGAGCCTGCGTTTCCGGGCTTGCTCAATCCATCTTTGACACGAATATGGCATGTCTTAGGTGATCTCGACTGCATCAGTCGACGCAGTGTTTTTAGGATCCCGACCCGCACATTCGTTGTCTGTGTTGTTGTCCTCGCGGCCTGATATGGAAGGTTCTGTAGTGGACATTCGTGAATCACTTGGCGACTGTCCTTCCTCTTCAAATGATTGCAGCGGGTGATGAGAGATTCCGCACTGTGAATCCTTGCGGGATAAAGCTCTTAGCCGTCCGTGACCCAAAACCAGGATGTTGATGACGATCAAGGGCAGGAACAGGATCAGTAAACCACCAAGAGTTGACTGGTTCCCCCCAGGCGCTATACCTGAAATGACGATAATCAGAACGATTAAAATGGGCAGGGTGAGCCGCAGCGTCCACCTCGAGTAGCCTCCTGTTCTGCCCCAATGGTGGATGCTCATCATGCGGGTTCTCTGAGGGAGAGCGCTGTTGAGGGATTGTAGACCTATCCTTCCACCCTTCTTATCGGCTTTGATTATCTTCAGCAGCATACTGTTTGGTGTCATTGCGTCGACATTCTTGTCGAGATCATTTTGGATCACGGATGAGATGTCCAGCGCCGCGCGATATAAGCCCATATCTCTCTTGACGATGTCAAGCCTGGAATGTAGATATGCGTCCAGCCACAGGATGTACGTACCAAGGATCCAAACCAGGAAGAAGATTAGCACGATGAACAGGAGAAGGAACGAAAACCCCCAGTTATATGTAGCTGTCTGCTGACAGTTTCCCAAATGATTTACATCCCCAATACTCAATGCGATGTTGGAGCTAGGCAGCGTGTATTTGCTACTAGCGGCATCCTGAAAGGGATTTTGTCCAGTTCGGGGGTCTAGCCACCACGTTTCGGGTAGAAGCTGATCGATCAAAGAGGATCTCTCAAATGAGTAAGTGGAATAATAGGGATGATAGGTCGCCTCTATATTTAGAGATGGGGCTGGGAGAGGGTAAATCTGTCCACTTTGGTTGAAGGTGGAGGAGGTGTCATTGAGGCCCAGGAAACCATTTACTGTGACATCTGCAGCTGTATCAGTACATAGACATGGGGGAGACAAGTGGTGCGAAGGCAGAAGTTAAGCTTTGCACTTACATTCCCTGACATGCCATATCGTCCGGCATTTCTCATCCATAGCATTCCAATCAGTCGGGATGGGGCCGTCTGGTGTGTTGTGAAAAGGTATGTTCTTATCCGAGAAACAGATGTCGCTATCTGCAATATTTGTAGAAGACGATATAGCTGTTGCAAGTCAGCAACGTCTGAACAATTTCGACAAAGCAATTTTGGAACCCGGTCACTTACGAACGCTACCGTCAATGATATTGCTCAGGACAAGAGGACTCGGCAACCCCACCCTGTCAGCATCCCAAACGATGTACCTGACCTGGCGATAACTGGTGAAAGGTATCAATTGGCCGTCTTGGCCTTTCAGAAATGGATCCGTGACAGGTGCATAGCCGGTCATGGCGCCAACCAAAGTGGGAAAGGCGACGATGAATAGGGTGCTGAGAATTATCCATAGTATCCTGAGCTGGTGCCGCCAGTTTCTTATCGATAAAAAGCTGGACACTTGCTTGTAGAAGGCCAAGAGGGTGGAGTCTTGCAAAGCGACTGCCTCAAATGCCGCAATTGGAATCGTATGTTGCTCCATAGACATGGTGAGACTCTTCGTGGTCACCTCATACGCAATCAGTGCCAACAGACCCTGACCACCACGACCGACCGCCTTAGAAGCGATTCAGTAGATATAACCCTAGTCAGCGCTTTGAATCACGTACCACATCCCAAATAGCGTCCAGAAGCTTAGCGTTCGAGAACGACAGCGACCCAAATCCCATGGTTATCTGAAATAACCCAGAGATATCCCACAAGCTGTAGGAAGAGTCCAGAGCGAATCGTCCATCAGGCAGACAAGTAGTACCGCCTGTGAACTGGTAAGACCAGGCGGATAAGTACAGAAAAGGCAGAATGATAGCGAGGGTTATCACAGTCCCATAGCAGAAGAGATACCCTGCAATCCTCCACCACCCAGCTTTCCTCCCAGCCCAGACGAGGGATCGCCAGCTGGATCTCCGTTCCTCGGCGAGTGAAGGCCAAAACATCCGCCAGTACCCCCAGGTGAAGACATCCCGGCAGAATTCCTTCACTTGGATGCTTTTTGGGTTGTCAGCAATGGACCTCGACCAGGCTCGCTTACCGGACTGCATCTTGTCACTAAGGTCGGGTTCTGGCATGATGAAGTACACACATTGGAACGAAGGTCAAGACATGGCTCATGTTAATGAGACTGACCTTCGAGATAGCCATCATTGCACTGCCCCAGGCAGCGGTCGTCATGAGCCGCAAGCCATTTCCAAGGCATGGTTAACGGGAGATAAGGCACGATTTGCCGGACTCACGTGACCACAATGTCGGTTGAAGCTTCTATCATACCGAAGATGACTCGGGCCTCCAATTCAAAGTCCAGTGTTATCGATAGGCTCTGAATACGGGTCCCCGATCCCAAAAAGTCCATGATCACTGTCAAAGCAGGAAGAGGATCTCGTACCAGAATCAGTGTCATCATCCTCATCATTCCACGCACTACCGCAAGCGTTTTACTTTGATCAAAGCGCCAAAACCTGCACACTTTCACTGGTCTTCGTGCCCTCTTTTCCCCCTTTCCCGTGATCCTTTCCCATCGTCCTCCATTCCCTCCCAAAGCAGAACCCAGGATGGGACGCAGTCAGAGCACCTGTAGCGATAATGACCATGGGCCCTTCTAGGACCAGGAAGATAGCTTGGTCGTTTGCCAAACTGCCTCCAAACCCCGCCTGTAGCTCTGCGACGCGGTAGACAAAGATCAAGATTGTTGCCGTTGCAAGTGCTGCAGAATCAGAAGGTTAGTCGTGGACGAAGGTGGTGGAGTGAGAGAGATCAATGAAGTAGATGGCGTGGACGTACCGAAAAGTATCCCTTTCAGCTTCTTTGATCCCCTGAGCTCGTCATGCATCGAGCGTAACGTCTATGGCTCTAACTCGCTACCACGAACTCTCAAGCCGAAGTCGGTGGAGAGAGCCATGAACAGTGAGAGTGAAAAGACTTGGAACGCAAGTCCGGCCACCATAATATGTACGCCTAGATCTAATTGTTTCTAATCAGTAGGATTAGCGAGCGAAGCAATTGCACCGCCAGCAGCTTGGAGGACCAGGGAGACAAGATCACATGAAATGAAGACCCGTGTGCAGGTTTTCGATTGGAGGCGTGAGAGGGATAGGGGATAGAGTGTGACGATTCGGGATAGGCAGAGGTAGACAGAGGCAGATGTGAAGGCAGGGCCGATCGTGAGACAGATGAGATACCTATTCGATCAGATTAGTTTAGCGGTGGTCGAACCGCCGAGTAACACGTTAGGCAGCACGCTCCCAAATCAAAAGGTATCGGATTGTGCTATATTCATGGAATAATTTGCTTACATAAAAAATGGGTTGAGATCAAAGACCTTGTAATGCATCCAGATTCGCGCAGCATATCCCAAAGTCTCGAGCACAAGGCCACAGAACATGCCAATCAGGAACGTCTAGGTCCGATACCAGGCTCCAAGGCCGATTTGGCCGATAAGTATGAGGAGGAAGATAGAGCTATAGACAGTGTTTACGGCGACATTGGGTAGATAGCGGATAGTTACCTGCTCCAGACAGCAGGTCTGCAGCGTGCAGTCCTGCTGAAGTGTAGTAAAATTACAAGCAGCGGTCGACATTCTCACATAACTCGTAGTCGTAAGAAGAATAGGATGTGCGTGGTCAAATGCTCAAACAGTCCTTCGTGTAAGACAGCGAGTAGTAGTGTAGGCAATATGATTCCAAGAAGAGGAAAGATTTGTAAATGCTCCGTAAGGAGAGAAATGCTAAACGTCTTATATGGGGACGCAGAATGCGCCCTTCCTCCATGGCCTACAGCATCACTTCTCAACCAAATATTCCTTTGAACTTCCAACGCCGTACGTAGTATGGCGAGATGCTAGGGCTGAGCCACGTGGAGGCTAAGGCGTTGGTGCGTTTCGAAGTCCGAGCACAGTATGCCTTTGGGATATTTTGAGGCAGCAAAGATCCGTGATCATACCCGAGTTGACGAATGTACTTCTCTGCTCATCGCTTGTCCTGTGTATGAACTTTTGTACCCATCCCAACGGGGCTCAGCAACGCTTACTTAGATTGGTCAAGCGTGTCTTCGGAGCCCGAGCAGACCAATCATAGAGCTGGACACAACAACCAACAGTTTTGTCTTGACAGAAGCTTCTCTCCTCTAATGCTGACGATATGACGCAAACTCGAACTGTAAAGAAGGTTTGCTTCGAGATGCTCCATAAGGCGGAAAGGAAATTGAGGAATAAATCTCGTGCCTAAGTGCTCCGGGTGTGGGGCTTGGCGAGCCAGTGGGGGCCAGAGGGCCTAATACTCAAACACGAGAGTGTACTCCATAGGCTCGTTGCACTATCAAGAAGAGGATCGGCAAATTTCAGCGAGACAACTGTTCTGCCTGTCTGATATTGTGTTTCGTCACAAGTCCACATACTCTTTCTTGACGGTCCATCCTGCAGCCGCACCTAAAGGCAAGGTGCAAAAATTGACGAAGTCCTGCTTCATGCCAGTTTCAGTGGTCTCTTGCTGAAAATCTGCGTCGTGGATTCTTTTGCCATCCGCTGGTAATTTCTGGCCGTCAACCCTCAAGACACTGGTGAGTTCTAGTCCGTCTTCTTCGAGCTCAATGACACGTTCAGCGATCCTCGAGTACAGCCGACGCTGCCACGAACCTTCTTGCTTCGGAGCCTCACGCAGCAAGCTGGGAGTTCTCCGCCGCAATATCGGACGCCTGCATTTGACGACTGCGAAGTAGAGTGGTGGGATGAAGCCCATCTCCAAAGAGAAAGAATGCCCTGGCGCGTTGTTGGAGACAGCCGCAGCTCCCAAAGGTGGATTGAAGATGTGCCAGGGTTGATCAGCAATAAATCTATATAGTGGAATGTATTCGTCGAAAGCTATTTCGAGTGCGGTGAGTGCAGTGCCGATCCAGATCAGTGTCTCGACGTGGTACATTGTCAGGATTGATGTAGCCACTGCCTTTTTTAGCGGAACTCGTGGCAGATTCGTGCTGCTCTGCTATGTGTGAGAAGGAGAGGTACTAGCTTTGAAGAAGAGATAGTAGAGCCTGCTGTTGCTGGTACATAGTCACTTTCGTATCTGCGTTGGTAGTCAGACCCTATTTGATCCTTTCTGCAGCTGCTCCGAATCTTTGGCCTTGGTACATTATGACAAACAGCGCATCTCTGGCTTCCACAAGGGTTTGGAGACTTGGATAAATGTTAGTAGAAGGTGGTTCAACGAGCCTGGGTAACGGCCTAAGCGGCTGGCGCGGCTTCCCAAACAACGCAGAGTTGACTCCATGACGAGAGAACATGTCCAGAAGCTCATCCTCGAATACCCCTCCTGTTGGCGTGCGAGTCCTCATTGGTGACACTTTTTTCTGCAGCATGTTGTGGCCATTCTGCATCAAGCCTAATGCTTCCTCTATGTTGCCTTGCAAGCATTCAATGCAGATGAAAGGACGCAAGTAAGCAGCGCAACATTTTCAGATAGGGCTCCACGTTCGATCAGTTTCGTGATGCACAAAATTGCTCTGGAGTATTGTCGGAGTGGGAAGCTTCGAGAGAGAGCAGCACTCTCAGGCGAGGAAATGGACCTGGCGCTGCCAGGATCCTCGAGTTGAAATTGTTCGAGAAGAGACCCAATAGCAATTACTGCATGTCGCGCAGCTGGTTCCGTGGTACTGGCTTGGAGAGCCAACCGACTCCAAAAATCAGAGTCGAAAACACCTGAGATAGCGCGTGTTGCGCGTTGACGAAAATAGTCACAAGCATGCAGCTCCTGATCATCGGCGACAAAAGCTGCAAGATGTTGCTTAAGAAGAGCGCGGCTGAGTGCTGTCTGCTGTACTTCAAGGGTCCAGTCTTGGATCCTTCTGTCTGGAGGTGGGCTGACATAGCCATCACATTTCCGGCCAGTGCTGATATATCGGCGACAGCTAGGCCTGCCTTCGTCACATTCTTGAGAACAGAGCCTGCTGGCTTCCTGGCTTGGTAAAGCAGGTAGGGGTGGTCTTACTAACGCGTCTTATCCTGTGGAAGTGATTGTCAGTAGACGTAGCAGCTAAGCTGCATGTACAAGATACTGACTTGCAAGTTCCGCACCCCCCTTTCGACATCTTGATTCCCTTGCGCCTGCTGACCTTCCTTTGAGCTGACGTAGAGTCGTCCTTCCATGTGGATCCTTCAGACACGTTTCTGCTTGGAATTTAGTTGAAAAGTAGGCAATGCTCGGAGGGTAGATGACTCTCTGTAGTGGCTAAGTCATACAACCAGCCCAGCTAACCTAAGACTTCCATATAATTCTTATGGCTAGATTCTAGTTGTGTGGGGGCCATCTTAACACTGACCAATGATGCTATTCAACATACCATGTTAGAAACAAATTGGACCTGGCCCAAAACGGACTCTAAGGGGGCTTCCCGAATGCTAGCAACAGATTTGGTCTAGAATAAATGGTTCTTGAGGTGTGCTCACAGGTAGTTGCCCATGGAAAGGGTAGGAATGTCAGGAGGATTTCGCGGGAAGCGCCGACGGCATCACGCAAGGCGCATGATACTCTCGGCTAAGAGAGAAGGGTGAGAAGCAACCTCGTCGCTGTTCAAGACATCGACTTCGTTGTGACGATCGGATACCTTTAGCATGAGCTCGACGACGATAAATGTTGTTGGTATTGGTTGCCGACTGGGAGCATCTTTGGTCCTCAGTGGGTGAGTGGGTGACGGTTTGGTGCTTCGCAAGCCAAACCACACCAGTCCGGAGGTCCGTCCTTGAAATATTACTACAAGGTACGAGTAAGAAGCGAGGTGTTCCATTAACAGAAATCATCAATGCTCGAAGACGAAAGCTCCTCTCGCTTCTCTAATGCTATAATGAGGATCATAATCGGGAGCTTTGTAAGAAATCCGCTCCGATTCAGATCTAAGACAGAGTGACGAGAGCCCCCGATTTGCGAGCAAAGTTTCCATGTTTTCAATAAGCAAGGAAAGCTGTTGTGACTGGAATGTTACAGAATGAGAGAAAGAAATCGAGAGGAGAGGAGAGTCGAGAGTTATGTGGACGCTTAGACTGTCAGCTTTCTGCACACATAGGTCCGTGCATTACAAAACCCTTGTTGGTTGTCGCTGAGCAGACCTTTCATCTCCAATTGGAAGCAAAGACCAGATGAAACGGCACTGCTTCTCGGAAGCTGGCCGAGGTTCGCAATGAGAAATCACTCGCTGCAGTTGCACCACTCGTGGATGCTGCGGTCCAAAGAGCATCTCCCCACATTCCAATGCTTCTCCTTTCCAGCTGCTCCTCTCATCAAATCTCTCCTGGAAGCCAGCTATCACCGCAAGCATCCTCCAAGCCTCAGAATTCACTAGATGAACGCTATCCTCCCCGAGCCCTCTATTCGCACGGTTAAGAATCTTATGAACGCACTGTTCTGCTTCCCAATATTTGTGGAGCGCGATATGAGTCTGAGCAAGGAGGTAACGCGATGCAAAACAATGCGTGTCGTCGCGGCCGGTGCGGAGTTCGATGGTGTCGAGAAAATGTTCGAGAACAGCTCTGGCTTCGTCAAATTGACGTCTCCAGATCAGAACCCAAGCGTAGTTATAAGCTGATCGACAGTGATAAGGGTGTAGGAGTCCAGCTTTACCCCGAAAGGTTTCCACAATTCTGCGCAGAGCCATTTGAGCAACTGAATGGTGATCAGTCCGCATCTTAGCTAGCGAGGAGAAGATCTGTGCAATTGGATGATCTGAGCACAGCTTTGTCTCCGCCATCTCAGACACGAATTGCAGAAAAAGCTTCAACGGATCAGGTCGGTCAGGATCCATGCGCATCTCTGCCCAGAGAAAATCAAGCAGACACACTGCAGAGAGCAAGCACGCAAGTAGGGGCGGAGCCCGCTCAAGCAGCAGAGTCTTGATCTGACCATTGGCTTGGTCTAAGCGTTGAGCAGCAGGCGCGTACTTACCAGAACGAAATAGTTGACATACAATCTCGACACAGTGGACGATGTAAGATGGATCTGCCTGTCTGGACGGCCTCAAAGATATACCAAGATACTGGAGTGGCTCAGGATTAGGAAAGCTCGATCCTTGCAGCGCATCAAAATTCAATTCATCCTGTGCCCATGGCGTCCACCAGGGAGATCCAAAATACCCATGGTAATATTGATCGATCTGAGCCAGCACGCTACTGGAGGCGCTTGCTTGTGGCGGTGGAGTTGGATCTAGATAGAACGACATCGAAGCAGGTGGAGCAATCATTCAAGGCGACGGCTGCCGAGATGCGGGCGACACGCGAATAGAGACAACGGTTGGGAAATCCGATCTGTTTCCAGGTGGGCTGAATCGTGGCCTTTTCCTAATTGGTGGCGGTTCCAAGTCGGAATGCCTCGGGATTCGACTTCCATCGCCAGGAATAATTGCGGGCAATCGAGGGGTATTTGAAGCAGAGGTTGACGCACTGCTACTTATGGCAGGGGAGGCCTCTTCAAGAGGTGGAGTTCAAGCAATGACCGCTGGGGGTGTCGACGCGTCTTCCTCGGCAACGAGCGTGCTTCTCTCGACGTATCTTCTGAGCCTCTCTTCAGAGACAACGACATCGCGAATACGAATGTCCGTCTCTTTCCCCATGCTGCGGCGCGAGTCAATCATTCGCAAGGCGTACACTACCTCAGGCGCCTTCAATTCCTTGTCAAGGTCCCACTTCTGGATATGTCCATGGTACATTCTTATTCTGGGATATATTAAGACAAAAGCGAGGAGTTGACTCAATTGGGAACGTACATAGCGAGAAACCCGTGCCGGTGGTCAATAATTTGTTGAACATGCTTGATCGTCTTGTTTTCGATCCGATAGGCCTCGTAATTTTCCTCTCGGTGAAATTTCCAGGCATCGGCAGTAGGCACACCAGATGAGACTTCCAGCCTCGACGTCATCGCTAAGAAGTCGAATTGAAGGTGATTTCAGCATCAGTAAAAGGGGTTGAAACTGAAAACATTTCGAAAGTGACTTCTGTTCCTGCGATGTATTAACATTCGTTTTTTAGACAGAACTACCAAATATGGCTAGTGAGGGTGAGAGTTGTGACTGTGCTCGGAAAGTTGGATTGATAACCAGTAGGGCCGTCCGATAGATGGGGAGGGATCATCGCATGGGCCCTGCATATCAACCTCTCATGCAGCGAAAGGCCGCAACGATCGCTAGTTTTGACCTGCCTTTGTTGGAAATGAAGCCTGATGGTGTACTCCACTCGTTTCGTTGGAGCGCATTTTGCCCGACTGGAAATTCGAAATCCTTTGCAGGCATGATTAGGAGAATCTTGCAGCAAAGGATCAACTGGTCCGACGAGGCCGAAAGCATACAATCACACCGCTGACAGACGCCTGCCGGTTACCATTCGATCACGGATGAACTACCGATTCCAACTATCCAACCAGGCTCATGAAAGGGTATTCTGTTATAGGTCCTCCTTGGTAGCTGACTCAGCCTGCGCCCGTATTTAGCCTCTGCGGAGTTTTCGTAGCTAGATTAGCTATTCATGCCACTCCTTCATCATACTGTAGAATTTCCAGCATATCTCAATCTGCGCATGACTGGAGACCAGCGGACGTGAGACGACGGGAAGACTGCGAAGACTAGCGGTCCATTTTTTGATAGACCAGGCTGATTGGACCAACTTTACTGCCAGGCAGGGTTGTGTACCGTGGACGGTCCGAAACGTTAAAGAAGCGACCGCGTTCGCGAAACTGTAGTCCTTTCAATTAATATGCCGTCCGAGGGCTTGCTCGCTGCTGTGGGCATTCAACCATTTCAAGCCCAGAAGCTCTGCCCTGTATGCCCTTCTGCATGATCGCTACCGCCGCCACTCTCCTTTGCTTCGCATATGGCCTTCGATAGCTCCCCAAAGACTTTCGACCGTCTCTCTATCTCTCCATCTCCTGCCTTCTCTTGTTTGTGCATCTACGTTGGTACCGTGTGCCTTCTCATCCCAACGTTCAAGGAAAAACGATTTCACTCCTGAACCCCAGCTCTTGACCTCGTTCGGCGGATTCTGACCCCTTTCTCCGACAAATACACCAAGGATGTGTCCGAATAGCTCTTGTGCTTCACGCCACTTATAGCTCCGAAACTGCCACACTTGGCCTGTCGTGAAGACAGCCACAACACGATTCCAATAGTCAGGCTTGAATTGCTCAGGACTGTCGACGATGATGAATCTGTACGGACGTCCGCTTGGATCAAGAGATCGCAGAGGCCTTGTGATGTGGAGCAAGTTGGTCGACGTCTGAGACGAAAGTTGTGGATGGTCTGCTGGGACAAACAACCCCGAGTCAAGAAAAGATTTGATGTTCGATAAGCGAAGTAGCGAGGATGCAGATGGCGATAGTAATATGATCGGGTCTTGTCGCTTTGATTGAGAGGCCACTGATTTTTGAGGACCAGGTTGAGACCGATTGGCTAACGTTGTTGGACCTGGTTTCGACGGCTGACCAGGACGAGTTGGCTGACCAGGAGGTGGCTTGCGGTGTCTACCGAGAAATGACTCAGCAGTTTTTCTAACGTGAGAGAAGTCCTACACGGCAGAGACTATGAGTCAGCCAAAGAACTTGAGACTTCGGTCTCAGCACGAGCGCTATGACGTTGCGGCAAGTGTAACTCACAGTAGGTTTGATGCCCCTGAGTACACTGTTTCGATCACCCATCAACCTCTCTCCGTTATAGATTTCCTGCAGCCTCGCATCGATCACCTTCACAGGTCTTCCTCCAACACCTGTCTGCTGGACGACACCAACCCCAGGCCCCAAGATTGTAGGCACGCCAGCTCCACCTGCAACATCTGCCGCTTTAGCGGCGATCTCTGCAGTGCCAGCACCTGGCCCCTCGAATGCCTTGATGTATTCTGACTCGTCAGACGCGCCCTCTAACCATGTGATAAGATCCAGACGCTCGACAAACACTAGATTTCGGATCCTTTGACCCTCAGGTAGCTGGCCATCCAATTCTTGCGCCAAGGCGATGTATTCATTGACGGGAACGTCCTTCTTGATCCACGCAAAGTATATGCTGCGGAGATCGACTGCTTTAGTATCTGGTGTCTTCGAGATGAATCGAGTAGAGCCATTGAGGGGCAGAACTTGAGGCAACGGAATTGAGAAATAGAGATGTGTCGCAAGGGCAAGAGAGTCCGTCTGACTGGATTCGGCAGTATTGATATCGGCGGAAGTTGTGAGCAAGGGTTGAGAGGACGCCGCGATTGAATTGCGAAATAGCAGTAAACTGTCACCAAGAGACATTATGGATCAGTAGACTCGTCACAGTATTGGTAGAATCGACCTGCGCCTGCGTAAACGACAAGCTGAGAGAAAATGTAGATTAAAAGGCCATACACCTCAATCGTAAGTACGAACGGGCAGCATGCTAGGAACGAAGATTTCTAGGGTAGGTCGGAATGGATGGCAGTGCAGGCTTGGCAAAGTTCGGAGTGTCAATACTTGTACTGCGATTTTCCATTCAGCACTCGTCCGCACTGTCACATAGCTTTGTCGACTTGAATGTCGGGCTTGAACCGATTTTTCAACTCGAAAGCTGCTATTGGCGAGCGAAAGATCCACCACAAAATGCTATCAACAAAAAACAGTGGCCAGGTATTGGTTCCCGGTAGCAACCGCTTCTCCTCCACCTAGGGTATCAATCCAATGCAATATGAGTCTTCAGGTTGTTTGCGTGATAAGAGCCATCCTAGAGATCACAGAGATCCCCGCCGACTCCTGGAAATGCAAGATCAAGGCTGCAAAATCGACAATGCGCTGTCATGGGAATGCCCAAGCCGCTTCCTTCAAATGCCACCCTATTTCTTGCCCGATCTGGAGGAAGCTGAGAATGCCGCTGCAGTGTATGGGTATTGACAACCCCGAAAAAAGAAAGAGCGTTAATGTACAACAAGTAGTGGATTGCGAGCGGTGTTGGTCGTAATTCTGGCCGTGGCCGAACTTGCTATGTGAAAGGAGACAAAGTTTGAACGTCGTGACGTGATTGAGTTCGTGTTGTAGGTGCCATTCTCGTCACTGAGCAGAATGACTGATTGATCTGTCTAGAGGAGCAGGCGCGGGTGAGAAACCTCTGCCTATCAAGCCAAGCTCGGCCTCATGTTCGCGGAGCACGTTGGAATATTTTGGGTCCCGGACGAATTTCGGCACAGAGTCCTGTATGACATTTAGCTGTGCTGTGCGGACAGTTTTCAGGTTGTGCTTACACTCGACATGAGCTTGAATACCGAAACTTGTGCGTGTTCAAAGAGCTCGACCACCTCGCGCAGACTTTTGAGCATCGACTCTTCGTCACTAACAGCACGAGTCATCCGACTGGCCAGACTGTTGCGCAACGCATGGTCAATATTGAGTTCGCAAGGAGAGCCTGGAGCTAGAAAGGCGTTGTACAGTCCTGGTATGTCGTGTTAGCAGGTCTCAGCGGATCAAAATCCGGGCCACTTACCATAAGCACCGGCTAAAGTCTCGCGAACAGCATCAAGCCTTGTCAAAGCGTTGCTCTTTTCCAGTGCCGGGTAATTGCTGGTAAATTCTTTCACATCCAGATAGAAGCTCAGGTTTTCTTCGCAAAGAGAATGTCTAAGGAATTCCCGGAAAAGCAACCTCAGCGCAGGGTCTTGCAGAATCATATGGAGCCTGTTGTTATTGCCACCAGGAGCGGCTCGGACCTCTCTCCTCTTCCCACGCGAGTCGTTGCTGCTGCCGCTATCCTCCCTTGTAATCCAACCGCAGAGTCTCTGTCCGCGCTCAGTTAATGCGTAAACGGCATTTTTGGTTGGTTGGAAAGATGCGCTGAGGTTTTGCGACAAGTAGAGCTTGTCCTGGAATACGCAGCACATCAGCGCATTTCGGACGAACGTGTCGGCAATCTCGTATGTCTCATTCCGATCGATGGTGCTGCAACAATCGAGAAGCCAGTCCGAGGCCGCCCTGCCGGTGAACGAGTTTTTGACTAGTTTATTAGCAGACTTCCGCTCGGAGGCCATCTTCACCCCAAGAATGCCACCACGGTAGTCACTTAACGAGTCTGAATCCGAAATTGATGCGCTCGATTTAATATTGGGGCCATCTTGGCCGACAAATCTTCGAAAGATGACTTCGATTGTGCCGCGATCTTGAGAAAGCTTGTCCGTGACGGTATCTCGCTCCACCTCCACCAATTGCATCGTGTCCATGACCAGAAGTGGTTTGATATGGTCTGAATTAATGCCATTCCGGCTGCAGAATCTGTGAAGAATGTGAATGCCTTTGGGAGTGAGCTGCCATACTGCGCCCCTCAAAGCGAACGTCGACACAGGCTTGCCATCCGCCGGTTCGATGAATCTAGCGTCCAAAAAGCGCTGACACACCGACCTCGCCATCTCTTTTGCCATGGAGAAAGTTGTAGTGGTGGTAGTTGTCACGATCCTCGATGGGTCTTTTGGATCAGGCATGCGATTTGACTGGGAGAATTTCAAGGAGCCCAGATTGTTGATTGCTTCCTCCGATGTAAAAGTCTGTTCCATTCTTGTAAAACGAACCCGATGCGCACTCAGCGGCAGGCTGACAATCAGGGTGGAAAAAAGGTCTTTGAAGTCTTTCGTGAAGGGGCGTTCTTCATCCGTCATGCGGAGAAGTCGTGATGATGTTTGATGCATTTTGTTGTAACCGCCAGTTGCCGTCGAATGAGATTGAGCAGGAGTAACAGCGGGCGAAGCATCCACTGAGTTCTTCTTAGCGGAATGGAGAGGAGGGCGTTGCGGTGGACTTGATGCTGGGCGAGGCTGATGCGAAGGTTTCGACTCTGGCTGTGGCATGGAGTCGTTGGGAAGCGCAGGGAGAGGGTCGGCACTGGAGGGTGGTGCTCGTGATTGCCGGGAAAGGCTGCCTGAGGAAGTTGCAGAGCGCAACGAAGGACTGGACGTGCTCCCAATCGTGGCCAGATTGGCAAAGGCACAGGAGGTCTTGCCTCTGGCGAAAGCTGCGAGAGATCGTCGGCTCCCTTTATTGTTCACGGACGGAGAATGACGATGCGAACCTCGCAGTGAATCTGAGCTGGAGGCTCCTGATGCGGACTCATAGGGCTGTGAGTAGGATGAGGTCGCGGAATGCTCGGTTGTATCCCAATATCTGTTGGACGACGAAATCATGGAACCTTTTCGGCGTCCTGCACCCACTGACATGAAATTCCGAGAGCCGAAGTTTTGACCCGACTTGACCCAATCACCCGCATCCGGATCGCCGATGTGAGAAGGAAAGGAGATTCGATAGGATGGCAGTACAATGTGGTCACTGGTCAGGATGAGACGTCTGGCCAACAAATGCCGAAATGATGGTGTATCGGCTGCACAGGGTGTATCTAAGGAGAGGGGCGACGGTTGTTAGGGTTTGAGGTTTAGGCAGGTCCCATGGTGAGGAGGAGAATCTGATCGGCGGAGAATTTTCGGTTCGACGTGGCTGCAACAGACGCCTTGTCATTGCTTCTGTGGCGAATCAGCTGAGTGAATTTGCCGTCAAACAGGCCAATTTAGTTGCATTTCACTTGCGGTGGTAGTGTGCCGTTCGTAGTAGTCTGACTTTTTCTGGCAGGGCGGATGAAGAACCAAGGAATGGGGGGGTTGAAGGAGGGGTGGAGTGTGTGCCGAAGACTAATTAACCTTGGTAAACTGTGGTCCTAGAGTACCAGTTATGGTTCTTTGTGTGGTGTGTCCTGTGGAATCCTTTGGCCTTTGGCATTCAAAGTTCTGCCCCTGTTACAGACTTACTGCGGTGGAGTTGAAGCTTCCAAGACACCGCTAAGATCCACGTGTTACTACGGATGCCACCTGGTAGAGGTGATGCAATCGTGCTCCGTACCCCGTAACCCCGGAAAATCCCTGTAATACCACTGTGTGGTGATTCATCTGTAGTCAGTCGTCCCTGCAAGTCGCCTTCCGCCCCTGGCCCTGGTCACCGTGAGCTCTGTGTCAGAGATCCGCCGTGAGGCCGCACTGTTTCAGCGGATCGGATGTCACAAGTCACAAGTAACTATGGGGAAGTCAGAGAACTGTTCGTTTTGATCCGATCGATATTTGCCGACCCCATCGTTCAAAACTTCCGTACTCTTTACCATAGACCAGGAGCAATGCAATACGAGCAACCGCTCCATCACGGGTACGTGCAATTCGATCGCTGATCGCTGATCCCTTGCCCGCTGCCCTGCAAATCCCCCATGCAGCTTCTGTGGGAGGGGAGTGCGTGGTGAAAGGATTAGGGGGCCAACTGCCACACTTGGAGCTTGTAATGTTCAGTCTGTGGGTCTGTCTTCTGTCTCCGAACACTGCAGCTAATCTGCCTACCAGCAATTAGCCGACCTCAAGATTCCTCCCCCACGGACTAGACTGGGGGAGCTTGGCCGGAGAAATAGGAACATACTGAACTTCTAAGCAGGAAGTAGTTAACTAGAGTAATGAGTGGGACTTAGAAAACCTAACTGTATACGGACATGTTCTGCAGCCGACTTTTCTGGCTAGAAAAGTGCACTGCGCAGGAGCCTGGAAAATACATAGCACCATACTGAATCGACTCGTGCTCGTGGATTGGAATCTCGTGTGCACGTTGGCCCGGCTCCTATGGTTTTGACACTATCACCAACCCGAATCAACCTCCCCAAATCAGGGCGCAGTCACTAAAATCATCCAGGCCACAGTACGAGCTCCGTAAAAGGATGGGATCGACATGAAGATTCAAAATTAACAATCACTTACTTGATACCGAACATTTCTCGTTTCTTACCTAAAGTATTCCGTGTCGCGTGGGGGTGTTTGAAAAGTCGTCGGAAAACATATTGCAGTGATGATGTGCTGCGGAGTGCTGGAGACAGGCTCTAGGCGAGGCGAAAGTAACCAACTCTCTTTTCGAAGGAGTACGATGAGATACCATTTTTCTTGTACCTCGTATCGCAGTAGCAATACTATGCATCTGCGCCGCTACTCCTACCAGCGTGAGAAGAAAAGAGTCAAATTTGACAGTCAGCGGCACAGAAGATGGTGCTAAGCGTCTCCAAGGCACGAGGCACGCGGAGTACCAAATCTCAACAGCACAGCGAGAAGCTTCTAACGTGGGAATCTGCATCAGCAACAGCACGTTGGCAGCCTCTATGCATCTCGGTAGCGGGTCGACGATGGACAGCATCACCATCTCGGTAGCACCATCGAAAATGACCCGCGAACAACCACCGCAGTTGTTGGCTCTGGACGGCTAGATGTGTCACCATGAGTTGTATACGAGCTGCTGAATCGTGACAAAGCCACGCCAAAGGATTTAAATACAAAAGATGTCGACTACTGTACAAGAGAGCAGTGTCGCATGGCGCAATAGTCCGTAGGAGCACGAAGCATTATGAACCAGGGTGCCGTGCGCCATGACCAAAACCATGTTCCAACTCGCGTGGCTAACCAGGTCACCCTTGGTGCCACGTTGTCCAACGGTGTGTTCGATCAAGGATGTCGAATCCACAAGCCTCGCTGCCTTCATTGACTTGTGTGATCCGTCAGGATTCTAGAAAGCAACACCGAAAACGATGACGAACAGCAGCGCGTGGCGATAAGGTTTCAAACTCCTATGTTGCTTAGGCCTTCGGACCAACCCTTCCAGAATTCTCCGTACAACACTGCATCTCTTCATTCCGAGGTGTTTGAATGGTGTAGCATAAGGAAAAGTAGATCGCTAAGCGAGGGACTCCTCTTCAATCATGCCTGACAGGCCTCTCGGCCGCTCGAAGCTCAGATCTATCCTGCTCACCCGATTTGTCAAGCATGCCAATCTTGGCTGCCATGTGGCTGCGCCGATTATTGCATGCATCCTGCACATGGTGTGGATGTATGAGCAGAGCGGCCACGTGGGGACCGGGATAATCTTCATCAATAACGGATCCTCTTAAGAGTCCAACTAAGAACAGGTCTGCTCTTGCACGTGGAGGCCAAAATCCCTTGCAGCATTGCGGGTCGGTTGAAGTCACTTCTTCGATCGAGTGGCCTGTTGGAAAATGCCATCCTCCCCTGATCGGACACGGAGTTTCAAGACGCGAAAGCTACGCCAAGACACGGGTCGTTGCCGTATGCCGAGCTCGTGCTACGAAGTACCAGTACACCTTCATCCATCTCGCCATCTTCTCCATCAATGCCAGGTGACTGGTATACGCCATCGCTTGGGATGAGGCATCCTCTGCGAGACATGAGGAAGACAGCCGTGGTGATGTCTGTTTCTTACGTCAGCACCAATGTTGGAACACTCGTCCAGGAACAATCACCTCGCTTGCGGTTCAGCTTGTCAGCTTCATCCTGGCTCCTTGCCAGCCACTTCGGTCGTGCACTAGCATTCTAGAAGACATCTGGTTCCGGCCTTGGTCTTAGGCCGTTGGTCTCGGGAGGTTTTGTGACCTTAACCCGGTTGTAATATCCTATCCTGGGTCTTATTAGTAACGCTCATACCTTCTCCTGGAGGTCCCATGTTTCAGCAATTCGAAATTCTGCCTTCTTTGCCCTGCCAGGCATCGATCATCTGGGTAACCTCAAGCAGCGAACTTACTCCCTACAATATCCATAAGCAAGCAACTTACTTGTTCCCACGAGCCGCGTCTCGTGTGAATCCATGCTTTTATCCTTGTCATACAGCACGAAAGATGAAAAGAGTTGCATTCAGAACCTCAATACCCCTTCCTCTCCTGCTACCACTTCTTTTACAACCCACCTCTCCCTCTCTGATTCTTTTCAACCCCGACCCTTGTCTCGCATCAGCCCTCAACCCTACCGCTAACTTAGCACCCGAGACGTCTATCCAAAAGTCAAGTTCAAACCAACACATTCCACCGGTGCGCTTACATTCGCCCCCCCGCCCCTCGGCACATTCACCTATGTAGTTAGCCCACATTCCATCTCCGAGCCCCGCCCCCACGAAATCACAAACCCTTCCAACCACCAGCACAACAAAATGACCGGAACTTACTCATCATGACCCATCAATGCCAGCCCCAAGAAAGCGCATCCATTCCTCAAACCCACTCAGCAAGATATCTAACCTCTCACGCCCGAGGAGGGCAAGGGGGGCCTTAGCTGAACATGACGATCGTCATTTCCCACAACACAACATCCTATCATATTATGGAATCCAATCAAGTTCCACGTACTACACCCGTGACTGTGACCATGACTATTATCAGTAAACAGCGCGAAAGAGAGAGAGAGAGAGGAGACAGAGAAAGAGGAAAAACCCATGAAAAATCTCCCCCAATAAGTTGCTGTTCTTAATACCTGTTCCGGTTTTAATCTATAGGGACGTGAATTTTCAAAGTATGACATTACACGCTTTTTACACCCTCAGTTACCTTGCTCTACTACTCTACTCCAGTCCTCTGATATGACTGGGTAGATAGATAGAGAATTCAGTGTAAGAAAAAGACCAACTAAAGCCACTTAAGCAAGACATACTGTTGACTGGCGAACAGCCGGCTAGTTCTACGTCAGGCGCGGAAACTTGGTATTGAAGTCAAAAGGAAGGAACGTAGTTCATCGTAGTATTCATTGGGAGGTTTCGAGTTAGCAAAGCAGTAGAGTGATGAGCACAACCTCGGGCTGTCCCTCTACTAAGTTACATGATCGATAACTCCTCCCCTCTCCTCTTCCTCCTCCAGAACTCTACTTCCCTCCGTCAATCCACGCATCAAACCCATCTCACCCTGCCAGAATCTGTTCACCACATGAACCTCTGCACCCTCCCGATCTCCTGCTCCCACTCAAACCCCCGGTACAGGAACACGTAGCAAGTCCCCAAGTTGACGAGTAGAAACCATGCCGTTTCGATGTAGAG
>JAABUK010000235.1_pt1 | contig 128684 bp, 121 predicted proteins | sample 5559141 | NCBI WGS metagenome assembly JAABUK01 (sample SAMN10711869, study PRJNA513367) | rock metagenome | isolation source: Antarctica rocks | place: Antarctica: Victoria Land, Pudding Butte nord | collected 2016-01-03 | reverse complement strand
TTCGTTCCCAGAGTTCATCCGGGATACGCCAGTCCCGGCGCACCGGAGGTCTGGCATCAACGCTGGCATTTGCGGATTTCTCGCTCATACAAACAGTTTACCATAGCCTATTAGGATAGGCTCTAAGCTGCGCCAGTGTCTTCTTCGGGTTCAGCAGGCGAATGGTTTTGCCGCCAACGGCGTGCGGGTCCGCCCCGCGCAGAATAGCGGCTTTAAGCTGGGCCACCGACAGCGCCGGATGCTCAGCCAAAACTTTCGCGGCCAAATTGGTCACCTGCGGCGCGGCCATGCTGGTCCCACTCAGTTTCAGCGTCGCCCCGCCCGGCACAAAGGAAGACACATCCACGCCGTCGGCATAGACATCCACATTGCCGAAAGAAGTAAACGAGGTTTCATCGCCCGCGCCGTCCACCGCGCCTACGACTATGAGGTTGGGAGCGCGGAGGCTGGCCGGATAACTTTGGTTGAACTGAATATTCTCGTTCTGGTTGCCCGCCGCCGCCACGAACAGGATGTGCGGGGCGCTTTGAACCGCCTGGGAAAAGCCCCGGCTGCCGATGTCGTAAAGCTGCTGTGCCAGACGCCGCCGCTCGGCGGGGGAGCCGCCCCGGCCTTCCCGTTCCAGAACACGCTGAATCTTTTCGGGGCTGACATCCCAACTCATGTTGACGACGCGCACGCCGCGTGCTTTGAACGTGTCAATGGTCTTTTGATACGTTGCTGCATTTGCCTCAGCCCGTGTGACTGAAGGAAAACTCTGCGGGGGGATGCGGAAGACCAGAAGCCGGGCGGCGGGGTTGCCGCGCAGGGCAATTCCCGCGACAAAGGTGCCGTGGACGTAAGAGCCGAACGCAAGAACCCCGGTCATCAAATGCCTGATCTGAAGCGGGGACAGATGCGTTAGTCTCGCCCGCAAAGCCGCCGCCGCTGGGCTTTCCACGCCGCTGCCCATATCCGTTAGTCCGGCCAGATCATGCTGATACGCCGTCGCTGCCCCGGCGGGCAATGTCGGCAGCAGGGGGCTTTTCGGCTGAGACCGGGCATCATACGCGAAGCCGGGGGTTCCCGAAACACGCTGCGAACGGTACAGGTGGCTGTCTACACCGGTATCCCAGACAGCAACTGTCACCGGCACAAGCTTTCGAGAGGCTGAGAGCGTCACTTCTCGTGCCGTCCAGATACTCATTTTTGAGGCAGATGGATTGTTTGCCAGAATGGTGGCAAGGGCGGTCAGGTAGTCCGATTTGTTTGGCACAACGTAGTGCAGTTGCAGAGCTTCGCCAATAATGTTTTTCGCCTGATTTTGGCTGACCACATCTGTATTTGGAACCGGGTCTGCCTTGTCGGCGTAGATGGCGACGAGCAAGTCCCGCGTGGCAAGCCTTATTCCCCGTTCCTGCTGCTGCGCGTCGGATCGCGCCCAAACAGTAGGGACATATCGGTAAGCTTGCTCGATGTTAGCACGTAATGTTTCGTGAAAATCCGCACCGGGAGTTTGCAGAGCATCCGCTAGAGGCCCCAGAATTAGGCCTGATGTGGCTTTGTCGGCGGGCTTGTCTTGAAGACTTCGGGCAATGCCGATGTATTGCCGGACAGCCCCATAATCTTGTTGCAACAGCGCGGCCTTCTCTAAAGTCAGGTACATCTGCCGCAAAGTGCTTCGGTCACTAATGTCGTATTGGGCCAGGTCGCCGGTGATGTCTTTTGTGACAGCGGCGGCGAGGGCCGAGACCACGGCGGGGTCTTCGGCGAGAGGCCGGTTTTTGCTGGTGACGGTGTAGGTATGTACCGGCAGGTCGGCGGCGCTGGTGATTTTGATTCTGGTAGGCACCAGGGCCGGAGCCTGCGCGAACGCAGGTCCGGTCAGCGCCAGTGTCAGCAGGGGCAGCAGCAGGAAGCGGCGGCGGAGCATGGGGGGCCTCATTTGTCTTTACTTGTCGTACCAGACCAGATACCGCTTGGCTAACTCCTGAACCGTGCTGTACGGAGCCTCGGCGCAACGCTCGCCCTTGAAGATGAACGTCGGAACGTGCGTGACATCGGCGGCGTAGGCGTCGTCGTCGAAGCGGACGATGGTACTGTGATAGGCTTTGGACGCGACGGCTTCTAAAAACGCCGCCTGGTCCAGACCGGACTCCAGCGCCAGTCGGCCCAGCACGTTCAAATCGCTGATGTCTTCGGACTGCTCCCAGAAGGCCCGGTAAATGGCTTCGTTGTAGGCATCAAACTTGTCGGGTTCCCTGTCCTGCGCGTAGGCTGCGCCTTCCAGCGCGTTGTGGGTGCGAATGATGCCGATGGTGCGGCCTTCGGGGACGGGAGCGCCTTCGGCCTGCGAAAAAAGCTCAAAGCGTGACGGCGGCGCGTTCGGTTCTTTCGGGTGCGGGTCATGGGCCGGCAGCGGCCCCAGCTCTTCGGGCAGCAGCTCATAGCCCTGCCAAACCTGCTGGATTTGGGGGAACTCTTCTTTCAGCCGTTTGGCCTGAAAAAAGCCGACCCAGCACCAAGGGCATAAATAGTCGTGCGCGATGGTCACTTGAAGGGGATTGGGTTCAGACATGGTTATTTGATCGTCTTTCTGTATAACAGCACACCGCTACAATACGCGCTCGGCGGTCTAATCTCCTGCCTGACAAACCCGGCGCAAGCCCTTGACATCAGCAAAAGATAGGGGTACACCTATGTTATTATGTTGAGTGAGCCGCACGAGGAATTAATTGATATGGAAACGCTGGAGCGGGTAGCTCCGATTATTCGCCATGCCGCGCATCCCCTCCGCCTGCGGGTGCTGGATTATTTGCGGCAGCAGGGGCGGCCCTGCACGGTGACTGAAATCACCGGGGCGGCGGGGGCGGCGCAGGCGATTGTCAGCCAGCAGCTTCGCATCCTGAAAGACCAGGGCATTCTGGCGGCGCGGCGTCAGGGCAGCAGCGTCTTTTATGATTTGGCGGACCGCAGCGTGCTGCTTCTGCTGGACTGCATCCGTCAGCACCAGACCGGCCAGAAATGAAAGGCTACGATGAACACACTCATTCCCACTGCGGCCCATGCGCTCCTGCGCGATACGTCTGCCTTTCTGCTGGATGTGCGCGGCTTTGACGAGTTCGCCGCCGGACACGCGGGCGGCGCGGTCTGTGTCCCGCTGCCCGATCTGGAGCGCCGGGCGGGCGAGCTGCCCACGAACCGCCCGGTACTGGTGATGTGCCAGTCGGGAGGTCGCAGCGCCCTCGCCGCCGCCCGTCTGCGGGCGCTGGGCATGGACCAGATTACCGATGTCGAAGGCGGCTACACTGCCTGGCAACAGGCGGGCCTGCCGACGGTCCGGCAGACGAGCGCCATTCCGCTCGAGCGGCAGGTGCGGATTGCGGCGGGGGCGCTGGTTTTTGGCTTTTCGCTGGCCGGGTTCCTGCGCCACCGTGCTTTCTTTTACGGCGCGGCGGGGGTTGGCTTCCTGCTGACCCTGACCGGGGCGCTCGGCATCTGCCCCATGATGAGCGTATTGAAGCGGCTCTCCTGGAACCGGGTGGCCTCTTAATCTGCTCTTGCTCTTAATCTGCTTTTCATCTTCCTTGCGCCATACTATTTCTATGAAGCTATTAGTGGTGGAAGATGACCCCGGCATTGCGCGGATGCTGACACGGGGGCTGACGCAGGCGGGGTTTGCCGTAGACGAGGCGGCGGACGGGCGCACGGGGCTGGCACTGGCTGAAGAGAACAGCTACGGCGTGATTTTGCTGGACGTGATGCTGCCGGGCCTCGATGGCTGGCAGGTTTGCGAGCGGCTGCGCGAGGACGGCAGCCGAGTCCCCATTCTGATGCTGACTGCCCGCGACGGGGTAGGGGACCGCATCAAAGGGCTGGATTTGGGGGCCGACGACTACCTGCCGAAGCCCTTTGATTTCGGCGAGCTGCTGGCCCGTGTCCGCGCCCTGCTGCGCCGGGATAAAGTCCACAAAACGCGGATGCTGCACGTCGCCGACTTAGAGATAGACACTGCCGCCCGGCGTGTCTCGCGTGCCGGGCAGGAAATCGCCGTCAGTCAGCGCGAGTACGACCTCCTGGAGGCCCTCGCCGCCAACGAAGGCCGCGTCCTGACCCGGCAGACCATTCAGGAGCGCATCTGGATGGACGACGACAGCTTTTCCAACACCGTGGATGTCTATATCCGAATGCTGCGCCGCAAGATCGACGACCCGCACCCCATCAAGCTCATTCAGACCGTGCGCGGGGCCGGGTACAGCCTGCGCGTCCCCGAGCCGGAGGGGCACTCGTGAAGCTGTCCCTGCGCCGTCAGCTTATTTTGTGGAACGCCGTCACGCTGGCGGGGCTTTTGATCGTGCTGGGCCTAACCGCCCGGTTTGCCGCCGCCACGGCCATTTTGCGCTCGGTCAATCAGCAGCTGCAGGACCGCGTGCATGGCCCCCCGCCTGGTCACGGCCCGCCGGATGAAGAGAGGCATGGCCCCCCCGGCGGCTTCCACCGCCACGGCCCGCCGCGCTGGGCCGATGACCCCTACGGCCCGCACTTTTTTGGCGCGAATGGTCAGCCCCGAGGGCCTGACGACACTGTTTGGGACCCCGCAGGGCTGGTCGTCGCCCGTCGTGGCCGCAGCGTCTTCCGCACCCTCACCGTGCAGGATGTGCGCCTGCGCGTCTTTTCCAAACCTACCCGTGACGGCGGCGTCGTGCAGGTCGCGCACCCACTCGCCGACACCGACCGGGCTGTCGCCGGGCTGGACCGGGCGCTGCTTCTCTTGATCCCGCTGGCCCTCTTCGGCGCGGGCGCGGGCGGGGCCGTGCTGACCGCCCGCGCCCTGCGCCCGGTGCAGCGCATCACCGAGGCCGCCGCCAAAATGGGCGACACCCCCGCCGCCCGCCTGCCCGCGCTCGGGGCGGATGAGTTCGGGCAGATGGCGGGGGCATTCAACGGCCTGCTGGCCCGGCTCGACGATTCGTTCCGGCGGCAGGCGCGGCTGCTGGCGCAGCAGCGGCAGTTCACCGCCGATGCGTCGCACGAGCTGAAAACGCCGCTGACCGTCATTCAGGGCACGGCCACGCAGATGGCGCAGGCAGGCTTTTCTGAAGAGGAGCACCGGCAGGGCATGGCCGAAATCGCCGCCGCCTCGGCGGGCATGGCCCGTCTCGTGCGCGACCTGCTGACCCTGGCCCGCTCCGATGAAGGCCAGCTTGGCCGGGAGCGGGTGACGCTGCCCGCGCTCGAAGTCCTGACCCTCGCCGCCGCCCGCGCCGCAAATGGCGGCCCGCCCCGCCCGACTGTGTCCGTCCCCGACCCCGCCCTGGCTCTGCACGGCAACCCCGAAGAGCTGGTCCGCCTGTTCGCCAACCTCCTACAAAACGCCGTCCGCGCCACGCCCGCAGATGGCAGCGTCTGCGCCGCCGCCCGCCGCGTCGGCCCCTCTGTCGTCGTCACCGTCACCGACACCGGGGTCGGCATCGCCCCCGCGCATCTGCCCCACCTCGGCGAGCGGTTCTACCGTGTGGACTCAGCGCGGGCGCGTCAAGACGGCGGCACGGGCCTGGGCCTGTCCGTCTGCCGGGGCATCGCCGAAGCCCACGGCGGCACGCTTGCCTTCGCCAGCACCCCCGGTCAGGGAACCACTGTCACCGTCACGCTCCCGGCAGGGTGAATAGTCCGCGTCCTCCCCAAGCCGGGGAACGCTGCCTGCCTGCTGCGCCGTAAAGAGCTTCAAGATGCGTATCCGTTCCAAAAACAAGTTTCTTTCGGTTATTCCCTGGGGGATTTCATGCGGACTGCTGGTCCACATTGCGCTGTTTTTTACCTACATCCACATCATGTCCGTGTACAACGCAACTCCTGATGTCGGTTCCGGCCCTCTCGGACGCAGTCTGGGTGCCGCTTTGTATGGCCTGGTCGCCGCAGCCTGGCTTGTGGGACTGCCTTTATCTGTCACCCAATCCAACAGTGGTTCTAAAAATGGCTCTAAAGTCGTGGCTGGCTTCGGAGTGGCCCTGAACATTCTGACCCTGCCCGTCGCGTTTCTTCTACAGATGAGTTTTGCTTTGGCGACGGCTTGAAGGGCACCCAGAAATTCGTTGCCGCCGCGCTCCCGGCAGGCTGAACGGGCCGCCGGATGGACTGCTTTAGGGCAAACATAAGAGATTTGACTACAAATATAATTTTATGACAACTTTCTGATAGGGATTTCAGGTAGGATAGCACTAGGAGAGACATAATGCTATCATTCCCCCTTCCTGCTGTCCGTCTGTGCCTGGCTGCCCTTCTGCTGACCGGGTGCGCCCACCGAAGCATCCGGCCACCGACCACTGCCGCTGTCCCGCAGGGGCAAGTCGCCACGCCCGCAGACCCGGACGGCTGGCATCAGGTGAACGGCGACAGCAGCCTCACCCGCTGCTCACAGGCCGCACTCAATCCGCCCCTTCGGCTGGCGTGGAGGCAGCCCATTCCCGCTGGTCCCATTCCCCCTACCTATGAAGACATTCCCTACTTTCATGGCCCCCTAGTGGCCTACGCCTCTGCCGTCTATGTGTCCGATACAGTGAGCTACATCGCCGTCGACACCCACAGCGGTCGCATCCTCTGGTCCCATGCGGCAATAACCCCAGCGATGCCGCCATCCACGCAGCCACCTCAGTCTATTGTGGCGACGCCGACAGGTCTGGTTTACTCGGACCCGCCCTACGTCCTCGGCCTTTCGGGCACAGATGGGCACGTTTTGTTCCGAAAGAATGTCAGCTACATCGGTTATGGTTTCACCGTCGGCCCTATCCTGCCCCTCGACAACAGCCGGGTGGTGACGAGCGGGAAGGGAATGTTCATCGTGGTGGACAATGCCACGGGGCAGTCCCTGGATCACCGGGAAGTCAATTATCAGGACCGGCCATACCCGAATGCCCCGGTGCAAACCTTTGGGGCCGAGCCTTTTCAGATAGGTCTCATCCCCGGCCCAAATCCAGGCGTGTTTGCGCGGGACCGCCTGTGGCTGTACTCATTTGAAGGAGGCTTGCATGGCCGCCTCCGAAGCCGCCAGTACATTGGCCCCAATGCAGTCGCCGCCGCACAGGCGGGCCATGTGATCTTGTTTGGCAATTCCGGCGTTTCCAGCCTGGACCTGAGCCTCAAGACGCAGTGGACTACCCCTCTGCCTCCCGGCGGTGGTCCCTCCCGCAGTCTGGTTCCCTACGCGACCTATCCGCTTGCGGTCACCCCCAAATATCTGATTGCGGGCGACTGGAAGCATCTGTACGGGCTGGACGCCGCCACCGGTCGCCGCCTCTGGACCGCGCCCTGGCGGGGGCTGCCCTTAACGGCAGAAATCCCAGTGTATGATGTGGATGAGCGGGATTTGGTACCCCCGGTCGCAACGGCTCAAGTGGTTTATGCGCTGTCGCGCAGCGGCCCGAAAGGGCCACTGAACTCGGTGACGGCGTGGAGCACTTCCACTGGGCGCGTGCTATGGAGCGGGCGCGTCGGTTCCAATCTGCGCTCGCTGATTGTCCACGACGGGGCGTTTTATGTCGGCGATGAAGTGTCTCAAAACGGCAAGCCGCCCGCCCATTTTTTGATCAAGCTGATCGGTGCAGGACAAAAAACGCCTCAGAATGGGACTTGACACATACTTAGGAGGACAGTAGCTTATGATTTATGAAATGTTTCTCTCTTCACTGTGTTGGCTGGGCGGCTTAATGCTGTGCGTGTTGGCAGGCATCGGTGTCCTGGCTTATCTGAGAGGCCGCAAACGTGCCGCAGTGGGTGCTTCAATTGCCTGCGGCTTCATTGGTGTTTTGTCTGCGGCTTATTGGCTACAGGGATACTTCTACGCGAATGAACCGATAAAAAAACAGGCCGACAGCATTGCATTCCTTCCGCCCCAGGCAGTGATTCAGACGGTTGATCGAGGGGACTGGAATGATGGGATGATTGTTTTTACTCTGCCTGAGACAAAGCCTGTGCCTGATTGGATGGCAGTCCTCTGGCAGATGAACGCGCTCAAAGCAATTGACCTGAGCAAAAATGTTGTGATGCTGAAAATGAACAAGGGGGTGTACCACATCATCCCCAAGCCGGGCATCACTTCCCGGACAGCGCTCGTTTGGGCCGGGAACCCGGACACCCACGGCAACGCAGTGACTTTGAGTTATGATCCAAAGGTAAAACAGTACACGTACCGTTCTGAGGCAAACAACTAGTCGGGATAGGCTTGATCTGAACTGTGCCAATCCAATCGAGAGGGAACATGAGAATACTTTTTGCACTGGCTGGGACGACAGTGGGGGGCTGGTTAGCCTTGCAATTATCTACTTTATACTCGTGCCCTGGGAAGCTATATCAGACCCACAAGGGTTCAACTATTTCTTCGGTCCCTTACTGCTCTTTGTGCTTATTGTCGGAATGGTCTGCGGCCTGCTTCTTGGTCTCTGCTGGGGCATTTTCCAGCAGCGGCGTCAGGAAAAGGAATTGGGCATTCCGCCGAAGGGGCAGGACGCAAAACCGGACAATACCCTCTGGCCCCCGCCAGACTAACGCTTTCTGTCACAGAAACAAATGGGCACTCTCTACCACTTGGAGACACCAATGATTTTTCGGCTTCGATTGATGCTGCCCTGGATTGCCGTCGGGCTTCTTTTTGGTCCCGTCCTGTCGCTTCTGCTTTTTATGAGTGTGCCTCCGGTCGAATTTTGCTGTATTGGCGGGGTATTCACTGCCTTAATGGTGGCATCCATCTTTACCGGAAAGCTGTCCGAGGCTACCAAAATCGGCATTCAAGGTCTCTGGCTTGGGAGTGCTCTCGGGATTACTCTGGTGTACCTCTATTTACGGTTCGTCCTTCTCCCTCACGGCTATAGCTGAGAGTGTCAAATTGGTTCTGCATACATCGGAGGGTGACTGATGACTGACAAATTGCCTTTTTGGCCTCGGCCAGCGCGAATTATTTTGCTGACGCTGGCGCTCCTGCTGGCCGTGGTCTGCCTCATCCCGCAGGGGCGGCTCGGTGTTCGGTTCTTTGTGCTGGGGATTAGGCATGGAGCGGCGGATAGCCGAAGCGGAATAGCATACGCCACAGACGCCGTGGGCTGGCGCATTGTCAGAAATGGGGCCGATTGGACACCCGGCGACCAGGAACTGGTTCGGCTTCTTTTTTCTGCCTCCCCGACAGCGGCAAGCCGCTATACTTCTCTGTTTCAGCTTGGCTACAAGTGCGGCACTGCGGGCGCACTCTTTTGGCTGGCGCTGCTTTTAATAGTCGTTTTGCTGAGTCTCACCTTGCTGGATAGAAACAGGCGCGAACACGCAAGGCTGACTTCGGAGTGAGGGAGTGATATGCTCCGAATCGGCATTCTGATCTCGGCAATGCTCCTCGGAGTTTTAATCAGGGCGGCGGTGACAATTCAAAAGTATCTATCTCTGCCGCCGGGGTCCGGGGAGGATATGGCACTCCTGGGGCTGCCATATAACTGCGTCCTCTACGGTTTGCTGCCGGGGCTTGTGGTCGGCGCGGTCGCGGCGAGGGGAGTGGGGAAACTTGGCATTCGCGTTTCCCGTGCCGCAAAACGAAGGCTCTGCGTCGGAGCAGGGGTGATTGCCGCAAGTCTATTGCTGCTGTTATTCTACGGACGCGCTGATGTCAACAAACTGGCCGTGACTGTTGTGCCCGTCGTCACGACCGCGCAGGCACAGGGGTTTCAAGCCGTGTGGAACCCGGCGCAGCCGGATTTGCTGGTCGTCACCCTCGCCCCGCATGGCTACGGGCGCACTGAATACGCGGACTTCGGCACGTATTACTACTTAGCTTTTTGCCGCGCACGGCTCCGGGCGGGGTATCCCCTGCTTCAAGCCGTCCGGTGTACGGCGGAAGTACGGCTTCAAAATGTGCAGTTACTCATGCACAATTAGTTAATAGGAGAGTTTGCTTCTGGTGTCAACAGAAGCACGTGCTTTTCTGGCTGCTGGATTGGAACTCCGTTGTTTGTTTCCCATCCCTTTACCATTTTCGTTTTGCTGTACCCGGTCACCACAATCTGCCCCCGGTTGTTGATGCCTGCGGTATCACGCAAAATCCATGCTGAACTTGCAGGAATGAGCGTGTTCAGATCGTAAACTCGGCCCTGCTTCCACAAGACTGCTCTGCTGTTCTTCTGATGATCGTTTCCCACCGTCCCAACAACGTCACCGTGTTCGTTGATTGCCGTCGGCAGACAGAGAGTGTAGCCAGATGGTGAGGGAAGCTGCCGCATTCGGCCACCTGTCCAGATAAACCCTGCTGAATGCCAGTAAGTCGGGTGAACAAGCCTTGCAGGATTGCTGTATTCCTCTGCCGAGATGTGTTTACCGTCTGCGTTGGCGTAGTAAAAGTTCACACCAATGGCCTGGCCCTTATCGTTGATCCGATAAGCTATCGAGTTCTGAAACCCTTTCGCAACACCAAGTGTCACTCGTCGGCCATTATTCCATAGAACTGCAACAATACGTTTTGGCTCTCCATTATCATCAATTTCAAATGAGCCAGCTATTTGTCCACGATTGTTTGTGCTATATATCTGGGCGCCTGATTTTTCCACTTGATGAAGGACAGAAACGGATCGTTTGCGCGTACTCAAACCATATTTTGAGCCTGTTTTGCCTTGAATCAGACTGTCACCATATAAAATAGCAACAGATTTGCTGTTGTTATTGAGAAGCCGAAAATCATTCCCATCCGTGAGAAAATAAAAAACAGTGGGAACATTATTATCGTTATGCTTTTGAGCATATCCTACGATGTCCCCCCGCGAATCAATACGGATCAAGCGGCATGAACTCGCCGTCTTAGGATCGATTTCCATGATGTGCCAGCTATGCGGAACATTGAGAGGCAACATTCGGCCTTGTTTCCATAAAAATGGTACAACATTGCCGTTTCCCGTTTGGGTGTAACCAATAATTTCTGCGCGATCATTAATAGCAGGGGCCAAAATATGCCCATCTAGCTGGCTATGCCAATCATTGCTGAGTGTCCAGCTATCATTGCCCCCTAAAGTGCCCAAATCAGTGATACGATAAGAAGTTGGCGCAACTGTTTTAGCATACGCTATAGGGATACAGCCAAAGACATAGATCAGCATGGAGACACAAATTCGGGCTTTTACTCTCAGATATTGTGGCTCAATCATTATGGTTCTCCTATTTGTCAAGACAGTGTACCTCGTTTTATATGCCTTGCTGCCTGTGCTATAATACAAACGAAAAGACAGCCACAGGAGCTGTCTTTTCAATCTTGCTGAAAGGAGGTATTCCTATGCAGCGAGAACACTGGCGCAAGGTCCTGAAACTCAGGACAATCGCTCAGACCATCGCCGCGATTGTATCAGCAATCGCCGCGATTCACCAGCTACTTAAAAAGTAGCTGACTTGCGAGGGGGCGCTGTTCTAGCAGCGTTCCCTTGCTTGGCTTTATTATGGCATACATTAGCTAAAAAGTAAACGTGTCAACCAGATTTCTTGACACCCGGCCCGCCCGGCGGTACAATAGGCCGCTATGCGCTCTTCGCCCCTGCTGGCTTCGCCCAAGCGCCGCCGCCGTTCTCGCCGTCCGCCGCCGCTGGCGCGGTTTTTTGTGCCGGGCGGGGCGGGTCTGGTGCTGGCGCTGTGCGGGACGGGCTTTGTCTACTGGACGCGGGTGACGCTATTTCAACAGGCGCACTTTGCGCCGGATTCGGCGCACCCGTATGACTTTTATGCGACCGGCTGCCTGCTGGCGGGAATGCTGGCGCTGGCGACCCTGCTGCTGTCCCTGCGCGAGCCGCCCCCGATGCGCTGGCGTCGCCCGCGCCGGGTGTCTCGTTCCCGTGCCCGAAATCGGGGACTAAAATCGGGTACAATAAGCTCACTATGACACCCGACAGCAAGCCCCAAGATAGCAAGCCCCAGGACGGAAAAAACACGCGCCGCGAGTCCCGCGAGCTGGCCCTGCGAATGCTGTTTCAACTGGATGTGGGCAAGCAGCCCCTCGAAGAAGTGCTGGAAGGCGCTCTGGCACAGTCACGTCTCGAAGGGTCGAACCGGCAGTATGCCGAAGAGCTGGTGCGCGGCACGCTGGCAGAGATGAGCGAGATTGACGGACGCATCACGGCCCTGACCCCCGACTGGACTCCCGACCGGCAGGCCGCTGTGGACCGCAGTATTTTAAGGCTCGCCGCCTGGGAGCTGCTGTACCGCCCGGAGGCCCCCGTGGCCGCCGTGGTCAACGAGGCCGTGGAGCTGGCGAAAAAGTACAGCACCGCCGAGTCAGGCCGCTTCGTCAACGGCGTGCTCGGGGCGCTGGCCCGGCAGCCGCGTGGCGAGGCCGAAACGGGCGCGGAGGCCACTGATGAGTGACCTGCTGGAATACGAACTGCGCCCGCTGGCTCTGCCGGAGTGCGAGCTGGTCGCCGCCTGGACCGACTCGCCCGAAGAAGGGCAGGCGCTGGGAGTCGAAGGCGAGTTCCCGCTGACGGCGGACACGGTGGCAGCGTGGACTTACGAAGTCGACTATGCGTTTACCCTGCGCCGTCAAGGAGATTTAGCGGCTTACGGCGAAATCACCGAGGACCCGGTGGAGCAGGATGTGGAGATTTCTCGCGTTCTCGTCGCCCCCGATATGCGTGGGCGGGGCGTGGGCCGCGCCCTGCTTTTGCGCCTGTGCGCGTTTCTCTCGGAAGCCCGGCCCTACCCCGAGGTCTGGCTGCGTGCCCCGCAGGGCGGCGCGGCGCTGATTGCCTGCGCCCGGTCGGCAGGGTTTGTGGAAGTGCCCAAAGCCTCCGGGCCGCGCTTTTTGTGGATGAAAAAGACCCTATGATTCTTTCTGACCGCAGCATCAAAGAATGCGTGAAAGCCGGGCGCATTGTAGTTAGCCCCTATGATGAAGTGCTGGTGCAGCCCGCGTCTATCGACGTGCGGCTGGACAGCCGTTTTCTGGTATTCCGTAATTACAAATATACGTGTATTGACCCCAAAGCCGTGCAGGAAGACCTGACCGAGATGATTGAAGTCCCCGACGGTGAGCCGTTCATCGTCCACCCCGGCGAGTTTATTCTGGGCAGCACCCTGGAGCGTGTCGGACTGGCCGCAGATATCGCCGCGCAGCTTGGCGGCAAGTCCAGTTTGGGCCGTCTGGGGCTGATTGTCCACGCCACGGCGGGCTTTATCGACCCCGGATTTGAGGGCCGCGTCACATTGGAGCTGTCCAATGTCGCAAATCTTCCTATTCGCCTGTACCCTGGCATGAAAGTCGGGCAGATTTCGTTTTTCGATATGACCACGCCTGCTGACCGGCCTTACGGCCACCCGGCCCTGGGCAGCAAATACAAAGGTCAGGGCCAGCCCACGGCCAGCCGAATGCACTTGAATTTTACCGAAACGAACACAGCCGGGGCTTTGCCCCCAGAGTGAAATCTGACCAGAGTGCCGGGGGTTTTTATACCCCCGGCACTCTGACCCACTCTCGGGCTATTTACGCAGCAAAGCCGAAACGAACACTTCTGAGGAAAACACTACCCATGACCCTGCACGATCATCAAGTCTTACAGCGCGGCGATGACGAACAGGCCACCGTCAGCATTGACGGCGTCGGCACGCTGACCCTGCCGACAGGCGGGCCATATAGCACTGACACCGCGAAAGACGTTCTGGTCGGCGACCTTTGGGTGCTGGCCGGGCAGAGCAACATGGAAGGGGTGGGAGACCTCACGCCCGCTGTGGAAACGCCGCACCCGCTGGTTCGTGCGTTCGCTTCGCGCGAAGAGTGGGAAGTGGCCTCGGAGCCGCTGCACTGGCTGGGCGAGTCGCCGCGCCTCATTCACCGCGCCCTCTGGGGCCTGCCGATGCCCACCGCCCCAGAGCCGCGTGACCCGAATCGCGCCAAAGGCGCGGGACTGGGGCTGGCGTTCGGCAAAGCGATGACCGAGGCTACGGGCGTTCCCCTCGGCCTTCTCCCGTCGGCCCACGGCGGAACGTCTATGGATCAGTGGTCGCCGTCGCGCAAGGCTGAAGGCGGGGCGTCGCTGTACGGCGCGACGCTGGCCCGTGTTCAAGCCGTGGGCGGCAAAGTCGCGGGCATTTTGTGGTATCAGGGCGAGTCGGATTGCAGCCCCGCCGAGGCCGCCGCGTACCCCGCCCGCATGGCGGAGCTAATCGCGTCGTTCCGGGCCGATTTCGGACAGCCCAACCTGCCGTTCTATCTGGTTCAGCTTGGCGGCTGGGTCGCGGACCCTCTGCCTGACTCCGTCAACGGCTGGAACGCTATCCGGGAAGCGCAGCGCCGCCTGCCGGAGACGATTCCAAACTGCGCCGTCGTGTCCGCGATTGACTTAGGGCTGGACGACGGCATTCATATCAGCACCGACGGTTTAAAGCGTCTGGGGCGTCGTTTGGCCGCCGTGTCATCAGGCCGCCCCTCGCCAAAGCTCGTGTCTGCCGTCTACGAACCTGCCGACGACCAAATCCGCGTCACGTATGCCAACGTTCAGGACGGCCTCCAAAGCGCGGGCCGCCCCGCCGGGTTCTCCCTGCGCGACGCCGACGGGACCGAGCGGCCCCGCGTCTATAAAACTGTTTTCGACGGCTCCAACGTTCTGCTGAAACTCGATGCCGAGCAGTCCCCGGCGGGTTTGCACCTGTGGTACGGCTGGGGACTATTTCCGTATTGCAACATCACCGACGGCACGGACGCTTCCCTGCCCGCGTTCGGGCCGGTGCTGATATAAAGAGGGAACCACGGGGCTGAACCCCCATTCTTTAAAAGTGCAAGCTCCCACCTTCGCGGGCGAAGATTGCAGGAATGCTTACGGTAGGTTGTCTGATGCCCGCGCAGGCGGGGAGTTGCCCTTCAAAGCATGGGGGTTCAGCCCCGTGTTCCTGTCTCTCATAAGGCACACCAACCATGAGAACCACCGTCACAAGAACGACTGTCACACTCGCCCGGCAGCTTGGCTGCGGCGGCTCGCTGATCGGACAGATGATGGCCGACACCCTGGGCATCCGCTGTTTGGACCGCGAAATTGTCAGTCAGGCCGCGCAGACACTGTCGCTGGACGTAGAAGACCTCGCCGCCCGCGAAGAGCGCGGCACACCGTTCTGGGAGCGGATGCTGAAAGGCATCAGCATCAACCCGCCCGAGGCGCTGTATCAGGCTCCGGTGACTCTGTCGCACTCGGACCGGGACCTGTTTGAGGCCGAAACCGAGGTGATGAAGGACATCGCCGCCCACGAAGACTGTGTGATTGTCGGGCGTCTGGCCTCGCACGTCCTGCCACCGCACCCTGGCAAAGTCAACATTTTGCTGTACGCCCCGCTGCCGTTCCGTATCCGCCTCGTGATGGAGCGTCACGGCGTCCCGAGCGAGGCGCAGGCGCGGACACTCATCACACAGTCTGACGAGACCCGCAAGCGCTATATTACGCAGATGCTTGGCACAGACTGGGGCCGCCCCGAGGCGTACCATCTCTGCCTGGACACCAGTACCCTGCCGCTGCCGGACATCGCCGCGTTTCTGACCGAGTTTGTGCGGCGGAAGGTGGCCCCCTAGCCCCCAATTCTGGGGGAACCGGACAGTCAGGGACAGCCTCTTCTCTCTTACTCTGGCTCCCCAGAATTGGGGCGGGGGGGCCTCCCGCACGGGTACAATCAAAACACTTATGACCACACCACTTATTTTAGACGGCACGGCGACCGCCAAAGCCATCCGCGCCGAAGTCGGGCGGGACGCAAAATCTCTGATTGCCCAAACCGGCATTGTGCCGACCCTTGCCGCTGTTCTCGCCGGGGACGACCCCGCGTCGGCCACCTATGTTGCCATGAAGGAGCGGGCCTGCGCCCGTGCGGGTATCGGCTCCAAGACGTTCCCCTTTGCCAACGACGCCCCTGAAGAAGCCGTCCGCGAGTGCCTTGAAAAGCTCAATGCCGACCCGATGGTGCATGGCATTCTGGTTCAGCACCCGCTGCCCAAGCACATGGACGAACCGGGCATTCTGTCGCTGCTGGACCCGGCCAAAGACGTGGACGGCATCGCGCCGATCTCGCTCGGGCGGCTCGTCGCGGGCCTGCCCGCGTTTCAGTCGTGTACCCCGGCGGGCATGATTGAGCTGATGCGCCGCTACCATCTGCCGATGGCGGGCAAGCACGCCGTCGTCGTGGGCCGCAGCGTGATTTTAGGCAAGCCGCTGGCACTGCTGCTGCTGGCCGAAAACGCGACAGTCACTATCTGCCATTCGCGGACGCCCAATCTGGCCGAAATCACGCGGCAGGCCGATATTTTGTGCGCGTGCGTGGGCAAAGCGAATATGATCACCAAAGACATGATCAAGCCCGGCGCGGTTGTCCTGGACGCGGGCTACAACCGCGTGCCGGGACTCAATCATGATGTTGGCGATGTGGACTACGCCGGGGCCTCGGAAGTCGCGTCGGCGATTACGCCTGTCCCCGGTGGGGTCGGCCCGATGACCATTGCCATGCTGCTCCGCAATACGCTGACGGCGGCGCAGGCCGGAGCTGCCCTATGACTTTTGACCTGGCCGCCTTTAATCTTATTGCCTATATTGCCGACCGCCGCGCTCTGGCTGACCGCGCTTTAGATGTGTACCTGCCACCTGCCGACGACCTGCCGCCGCGCCTGCACGAAGCCATGCGCTACTCGCTCTTTTGTGGCGGCAAGCGCCTTCGCCCCCTGCTGGTGTTCGCCGGGGCTGAGGCCGTCGGCGGCGATGTCGACCACGTCCTGCCGCTGGCCTGCGCGGTGGAATGTATCCACACGTTTTCGCTCATCCACGACGACCTGCCTGCTATTGACGACGACGCCTTGAGGCGCGGCTATCCGACATCGCACATCGTTTACGGCGAGGCGCTGGCAATTCTGGCGGGCGATGCGCTGCTGGCTCATGCCTTTGATTTAATTGCCGAGTGCCGCACGACCACCCCTGAAGGCCGGGTCCTGGATGCCATGATGATGGTGGCCCGTGCCTCCGGCACACGCGGCATGGTCGGCGGACAGGTCTCGGATATTGAAGCCGAGGGCCGGGGCGACATCAGCCACGCCGATATTGCCTCAATCCACGCCCGCAAGACGGGCGCTTTGCTGCTGGCCTCGCTGCTTTCGGGAGCACGGATTTGCGGCGCGTCCCCTGCCGAAGAACGGGTATTGTTTGAGTACGGCACGCAGATTGGGCTGGCGTTTCAGATTACCGACGACATTCTGGATTTGGAGGGCGACGCCGAAAAGCTGGGCAAGCCCGTTGGCAGCGACTTGAAGCAGGACAAGGCGACGTATCCCAAAATCATGGGCCTGCCCGAATCCCGCCGCCTTGCCCGCGCCGCCTCTGACGCCGCCTTTGCCGCGCTTGCCCCGCTCGGCCCCGCCGCCGAGCCGCTCCGGGCGCTGGCGCATTATATTGTAGAGCGAGACAGTTAGGAACCTACCCCGGCTCGTTTCTCGCCACCCCTCCCGAGACGGGAAGGGTAGGGGCTGTGGATAACTGAGTGGCCCGTGCGTTTCGACAAAAGCTACTGTCAAGACCGCCAAGCCTAGGGCCCCGCTGTGACCTTTACCCTTCCCGCTTCGGGAGGGGTGGCGAGGGACGAGCCGGGGTAGGTTCCTCTTAGAAAGCAGCTTCTTTATGCAGATGGATCATGTGGCGGTCCCGTCCGCCGACATCGCGGCATCGGTGATATGGTATGTGGAGAACTTCGGCGCGGAGGTGCTGTATCAGGACAGCACCTGGGCCTTCTTGAAGCTGGGGCAGGGGAAGCTGGCGCTGGTAACACCCGCGCAGCACCCGCCCCATGTGGCCGTCCGGGTGGACGAGGCGACGCTGACGGCGGCGGCGATGGCGGCGGGCAAAGCGGTGGACGGCCACCGAGACGGGACACGCGGGATTTATGTCAGTGACCCGGACGGAAATCAGGTGGAGCTGATTTGTTACCCGCCGGGTCAGACGGTCTACGAATAAACGAGTGGTCAGCGGGCGCTGGCCCCGGCGAAGTTCCACAGGGGACGGGCATTAGTCAGGTCATCCTGATCGGCAAACGTATACTCCACACGGCAGGCATCGAGCAGCCCAAGACTGAGCCAGGGAATACAGTAAACGTCCCCCGACAGGCGGCTGACATCCGAATGCGCGATTAGCTCCTCGCAGCCGACGGCGCGATCTTTTCCGGTCCGAAACTTAATGTAGGCGTTCCTCACTCTGGCTCCCTTGCTCTGCTGTCGAAATCGTCTCTGTCCCTTTGTGCATAATCCGTGCCAATTGCGCCTATGTCCGCAGAATACTTGGTAGAATTGACAGCTTTTTGTGCCTGTGGTATGATAGTACGATTCGCAGCCACACAAGGAACGCCGCGCTATGCCCATTCAAGACGATGAAATCATTCTCTCCCCGGCCAAATTCAAAGAGCTGGAGGAAGAGCTGGAACACCTGCAAACCACCGGACGCCGCGAGATTGCCGAGCGCATCAAGGACGCCCGCTCGCTCGGGGACCTGAGCGAGAACTTTGACTACCACGATGCCAAGCGGCAGCAGGGGTTTTTAGAGGGCCGCATCAACAACCTCAAAGCTATGCTGGAACGCGCCAAAGTGGTGGACACCGTCGGCGGCGGGGACATTGTGGGCTTCAACTCGGTCGTGCAAGTGCATGACGAGGAGTTTGACGAGGACGTGGAATACACCATCGTCGGTGTTATGGAAGCCGACCCCGCAAAAAACCTCATTTCTAACACGTCCCCCGTCGGCAAGGCGCTTCTGGGCCACACACTCGGCGACCGCGTGGAGGTCAAGACGCCCAACGGCACGGCTGTCTACGAGATACTTTCCGTTCACTAATTTTTGTGACGCTTAACTTTATGCAGATCGGCGACCCGACCCGCGTGATACCCACCCAACCTAACTCCTCCTCGGCGGCGTCCCCGGACCTCCTGGCCGTCGCCGATACCATGCGGCGCGTCGCCGAGGCCATTGAAACCGTGATTGTCGGCAAGCGCGAGGCCATAGACATGGCCTTGACCGCGTTTCTGGCGGGCGGTCATGTGCTGATTGAAGACATCCCCGGTGTCGGCAAAACCACGCTTGCCAAAGCCCTCGCCCGCGCTTTGGGGCTGGTCTTCAAGCGCGTGCAGTTCACCCCCGACCTCTTGCCCGCCGACATCACCGGCACGACCATCTTCAATCAAAAGACCGCGCAGTTCGAGTTCCGCGAAGGCCCTGTGTTCGCCCATATCGTGCTGGCCGACGAGATCAACCGGGCCACCCCAAAAACCCAGTCCAGCCTCTTGGAGTGCATGGAAGAGCAGCAGGTGACCACCGACGGCATCACCTACGCCCTGCCGCACCCCTTCTTTGTGATCGCCACCGAGAACCACATCGAGTCCCACGGGACGTATCCCCTGCCCGAAGCGCAATTAGACCGCTTCCTCCTGCGCCTCTCGCTCGGCTACCCCGACGCCGCCGAAGAAAGCCGCATTCTGGCCCAGCAGACCCGGCAGCGCCCGCTTGACTCGCTCCTGCCGGTGACCAGCCGCGACGAGATTTTGCGCTTGCAGGACGCCGCCCGCTCCGTGTTCGTCGCCCCCGCCCTGCGCGACTACATTGTGGCCCTCGTTGGCGCAACCCGCACCCACCCGCAGGCCGCATTGGGGGCCAGCCCACGCGGCTCTCTGGGCCTCCTCCACGCCGCCCAGGCGTATGCCGCCGTCTCAGGCCGCACCTACGTCCTGCCCGACGACATCAAGCGGCTCGCCGCCCCGGTGCTGGCCCACCGCCTCATCCTGCGCCCCGAATCCCGCGTCCGCCGCGTCACCGGTCAGGCCATCATCGAAGAAATCTTAACCCGCCTCCCTGTACCGACCGCGTTGTAAGTCAGATTAACTCTCAGAAATAATTTATCAAATATGTTGCTGATGCATGGAAGATATAGCTATGACTAATATAATTGAAGAGCCGGTAGCAACCAAGCAAAAAAGAACCTCAAAAAAGCTGGAAGTATTAGAAAGCATGCGTGGTTTGGCTGCCCTATATGTTTTTCTTGGTCATTTTCTGCTGGAGCGTGTTCTTAAAAAAGAAAGCCATCTAGGCTTTTTCCTGCGCTTTGGGCAAGAAGCGGTGATGGTCTTCTTTATTTTGTCAGGCTTCGTCATTTATTATTCTTTGCAAAAACACAAAGACACTTCATTTCGTACCTATTTATCCCGCCGTCTCAACCGAATATATCCTATCTTTATCTTGTGCTTATTACTTACGTATATTACTGAGGCACTGTCACAGCACCACCTTGTCTCTCTCAAAATGCCGCAACTAATAGGAAATATGTGTATGTTACAAGACAACTCCTTTTTGAAGCCAGGAGTGTGGGTAGACCCTTATTATGAAAATCGCGCTTTATGGTCTTTATCTTATGAGTGGTGGTTTTACATGATGTTTTATCCCGTAAACCGATATGTTCATCCAACATCTCAACGAGGGTTGGTGGCCTGCATCTCACTTTTGGGACTGGTGACATACATCTTGTTACCAAATCAGATAAGCTTGTTTTTTCTATACTTCTTTATCTGGTGGACAGGAGTAGAAGTCGCAAAAACTTACATCGCTGGAATACGCCCAAACATTAAGAACCAGAAATTTTCCCTCTTCGTATTGTCGGGATTGACTTGCTTACTTGGGTGTAATATGCTGTTCTACTGGAAGATACTCCACAAGCCAATAGAGTTTGGAGTACACCCTGTATTAGAACTTCGTCACTTTCTAATTGCATTTGTTTTAGTATTTGTTGCCCTGTCTTTAACCCCCAAAGCATGGTCTCTACTAAAAATGGTCATAAAACCTTTTGCTGTTATTGCGCCGATTTCTTATGCTTTTTACATTATGCATATGCCGCTCGCGGTACATGGTGAGTACCTATCGTTCTTAAATCAACGATTTCTTGAGCTTGTGCTGTATGTGTGTGTAGCGATCTTGGTGTCTTATGTCGCTGAGTTTCCATTTCAGAAATGGATTAACTCAATGTGGCGAAAGTCTCATGAACCGGTTAGTACCTCACATCTTGCATCCTGATTACCTTACCTCTTATGTTTTGATCCCCGTGTCGACCGCGCTGTAATATGCTGGTGCTTCTGCTAAGTGCCCGGCCTTAAAAAAGGCTGGGCGCTGTTTTTTGCTCCTCCAAAGCCAGCAGGAATGCCTTGCGCTCCATGCCGCCGCTGTAGCCGGTCAGCCGCCCACTCGTGCCGAGGACGCGGTGGCAGGGGACGATAATGGAAATGGGGTTGTGCCCGTTGGCAAGGCCCACGGCCCGCGCCGCGCCGGGGCTGCCGAGGCGGCGGGCGAGGTCGCCGTAGGAGCAGGTCGCGCCGTAGGGGATGGCGCGGAGGGCGTCCCAGACCCGCGTTTGGAACGCGGTCCCGACGGGGGCAAGGGTCAGGGTGAACTCGGTCAGGCTGCCCGCGAAGTAAGCGGCGAGCTGACGGCGGGTTTCCGGGAACGGCGCGGCGGCGTCCTCGCGTATCCAATCGGAGGCGCGGGCGGGGGACGTTAGAAACAGGCCCGTCAGCGAGTCCCCGTCGGCGGTCAGGAGCAGGGGGCCGAGGGGGCTGTCGGCGTGGGTGTAGGTGGTGGGCATGGATTGAGTATAGCACGTTCGGACACCGGCGCAACTTCGGGTACAATACCTTCACAGACTGCACCAAAATCACACCATTTATCGGAAAAATACAATGACGACACGCCGCGAACTGCTGAAACTGGGGCTGCTCACCGGAGCGGGCCTGCTTATCGGAGGAAAAATGCCCGCACACGCCCAAGACGCACCGACTGAGCACCCGTCCAAACGCCCCGCGCCGGGTGACCGCCGCTTCAGCTCAGAGGCCGTGGAAGAAACCATTCGCACCATGCAGGGGCGCATCGCTGACCCGAAGCTGGCCTGGCTGTTTTCGAATTGCTACCCGAACACGCTGGATACCACGGTTCACTATCAGGAAGTCGGCGGCAAGCCGGACACGTTTGTCATCACCGGCGACATCGACGCCATGTGGCTGCGGGACTCGTCGGCGCAGGTCTGGCCCTACCTGCCGCTTGCCAAGTCGGACCCGAAGCTGCAATCGCTCCTGCACGGCGTTCTGAACCGGCAGGTGCAGTGCATTGAGCTGGACCCTTACGCCAATGCCTTCAACGCCGACCCCGACACCGGCAGTCAGTGGGACAGCGACTATACGCTGATGAAGCGGGGTATCCACGAGCGCAAGTGGGAAATCGATTCGCTCTGCTACCCCATCCGCCTGGGCTACGGCTACTGGAAGGAAACCGGGGACACGTCACCCTTTGATGCCCGCTGGGAAAACGCGATGGGCCTGATTTTGCAGACCTTCCATGAGCAGCAGCGTTTGAACGGCCCCGGCCCCTACACCTTTCAGCGCGGCGGGCGGCCTCCCAAGCCCGACACGACAAGCATTTACGGCTCGCCGGTTAAACCCAACGGCCTCATCTGCTCCCGCTTCCGGCCCTCGGACGACCCGACCAAGTACCAGTTTTTGATCCCGTCCAACTTCTTCGCCGTCGTCTCGCTGACCCACCTGGCCGAGATGCTGAATGCCATCCGGCACAATCCCAAGCTGGCGACGCAGGCCACGGAGATGGCAACCGTCGTCCGCACCGCGCTTGCTGAGCACGCCGTTATCACCGACCCGATGCTGGGGAAGATGTACGCTTACGAGATTGACGGCCTCGGCAACAGTCTGATTATGGACGATGCCAATGTGCCGAACCTTGTGTCCCTGCCCTACCTCGGGGCCGTGCCCGACTCGGACCCGATTTACAAAACCACCCGACGCATGGCGGGCAGCATTGCAAACCCGTGGTACTTTGAGGGCAAGTTCGAGGGCGGCGGCAGCCCCCACACCGGGCAGGACACCATCTGGCCGATTGCGGTCACCATGTTTGGCCTGACCTCCCACAACGAGGCTGAAGTGGCGCACTGCCTGCGAACGCTCAAAGACACAGACGCAGGCACGGGCTTCATGCACGAGTCGTTTAACAAAGACGACCCGGCGCATTTCTCCCGCCCGTGGTTCGCGTGGGCCAATACCCTGTTCGGGGAGTTCGTCCTGCACACCGATCAGCACTACCCGCAGCTTTTGCAGGCGGGGCCGGGCTTGGTTTAGCCACCCTCTGCCGCCTCTGACTTGCGCGGCAGGTGCTTTGCAATACAGCATAGAAATTGCCTTGTGGTGTTGCTGATTGGTTTGGAAAGGAAAATGAATTATGATTCGCACGGTTGAAGCGACCATTGATGAACAGGGTGCAGTGTTCCTGCGAGAAGCCATCTCCTTGTCTACACCTCATCGGGCGCTTGTGACGATTTTGGAAGAAGACTCCATCAGTGAAACAGCTTTATTGAGTGAAGCTGCCCTGGCTGAAGATTGGAATCGCCCCGAGGAGGATGCGGCATGGTCCCATCTACAGTCAGCGCAGTAGTTATGGTTGCGTTTCCTTTTTCTGACCTGTCACAAACCAAACTGCGTCCGGCAATCGTTTTAGCTGACGCCGGGCGCGGCGATTGGGTCTTATGTCAGGTTACTAGCAACCCTTACGCAGATGCGCGGTCTGTGCTTCTGGAGAACAGTAATTTCTCCATAGGCTCCTTGCAGGTGACTAGCTATGCCAGGCCCGGCAAACTTTTCACCGCCAGCGATAGCCTTATCCGCTCAGAAGTAGGTGTCCTTCAATTAGATGCGTTCAAGCGTGTTCTAACAGCGGTTACTGAATTGTTTCAGCCCCAAAAAACGACTCTATGAAACGCTTTACCCTGAATGTCGCCGGGCTGTTTGTGGCGGTGGTGGCCGTGCTGTTTAACCTGAATTCGCTGTACCTGATGGCGGCGATTTTGTGGCTCATCCCTGCCGTCTCCTATCTGATGGGCTGGCTGATGCTGGGAGGGCTGACCTGTGTGCGAGCGCTGCCGGTCTCGGCCTCGGCGGGGGAGACACTCCTGCTGACCTACACGCTCGGCAACACGAGCCGCCTGCCCAAGTTTTATCTATCAGTGCGCGACACGCTGCCAGGCGACCTTTCCGTCACCGACGGCCCGCCGCCGCTGGTGATGGGAGTCTGGCCGGGGGAGGAGCGCATGACGCAGTGCCTCGTCGAAGCAAAGCGGCGCGGCGTGTTCCCGCTGGGGCCAACGCTGATTTACTCCACCGACCCGCTGGGGCTGCAAACGTTCTCTCAGAAAGCACTGGCCATGGATGAGCTGATTGTCTACCCAGCCCTCCTGCCTATCGCCGAATCGTGGCCTCGCGGGGCGGCATCGGTGGGCTGGCGCGGGGCGGCCAGCGCCCAGACACGCGGCGACGGCGACGATTTTTACGGCGTCCGTGAATACGCCCTCGGCGATGACTTGCGCCGGGTTCACTGGCGGACGACGGCGCGGACGGGGGCGCTGGCCGTGGCCGAATACTCGCGGGGGATTACGCTCGATGCCGTCATCGCGCTGGACCTGTCCCGCGACGCCTACACCGACACGAAAGACGGCGTGAGCGAGGCGCTGGAAGCGGGCGTGCGCCTCGCGGCGACGCTGGCCGATGACCTCCTGCGGCATGGCTACGCCGTCCGGCTGCTGACGGCGGGGGCGGCGGCGGACGAGACGCAGGCCCGGAGCGGCGCGGAAACGGCGCGGTTTCTGGAGCGGCTGGCCCGCGTCCGGCCCGATGCCTCCGAGACACTCGCGGACGTTCTGGAAGGCGACGAGTCCGGGGGACGCGGCGAGGCGGCCCTGATTTTGATTTCTCCCGCCGGGACCGACCCGCGCCTGCGTCAGCAGGCGCATGACTGGGAAGGGCGCGGCGGGCAGGTGTTCCAATTTTTGCTGGATGCCCGCTCATTTCAAACCGGCACACCCGGCCTGCCCGATTCGCTGATTTCCCCGAACACGCGGCTGGTGCGGCGCGGCGATGACCTGCACGACCTGCTGGGAAGGCGCTTTGATGGCTGAAATGACTAAAGCAGGAGGCGTGAAAGAAGCCCCGCCGAGCCTGCCGCTGTATCTGGCGGGCGGCGTGGTGGTGCTGTGCGGCATCTTCGCGGCCAATGCCGCTATTTCTCAGCCAGATTATATCTGGATGGCCCGAACGCTCGGGTTGTCCGGGCTGGGGCTGGCCGTCTCCTACGGGGCGCGGCGTCTCCGGGTGCCTTCCGGCGTACTGGATGGGCTGGTTGTGGGTCTGCTTCTCCTGCTGCTGCTGGGCCTTGTCACGCAGGCTGTTTCGGTGGAGGCGCTGCTGCCGGTGGGGGCGGACAAAGGCGAGCTGCGGCTGCTGGCCGAGCTGGTCTGGGGGGCCGCCGCCTGGACGCTGCTGCTGCGGACCGATGTGCGGGTGCTGGAAATCACCATTCCTGTCATGGCCGCGCTGGGGCTGGCGGCGGAAGTGGACCTGAATACGCCGGTGCTGGTCTGCTTCGGCGTCTTTATCGTCACCGTGATTTTTCTGCTGATCCACCAGAATTATCTGCAAAACAGGACACGCGCCGCGCCGTCTGCCCTGCCGCTGGACACGGAAGGGCCGCGCCGTCTGCTGCTGGCGCAATTTGTGCAAACCGGCCTGTGCGGGCTGGCCGTGCTGATCGCCGGGATGATTGTGATTATCCCCGCGCAGGCCATTTTCTCGCACCTGTCTATCGCGCAGGCGATCCGCCGACTGGCCGCCGGCAAGGCCGCCCCAGTCCCCCCCGCGACCGCGCTGCGCTTTTCCGATGAAGACAGCCTCGCGCTCGGCACGGGAGATGCCTGGTCGGCCAGCACTGAAGTGGTGATGCAGGTCACTCCCTCCGACCGTCACGAACATTACTGGCGCGGGCGCACCTACGACCGCTACACCGGCAGCCGCTGGGAAAGCACATTGGACAATGCATCCGTGCCGATCACACCCGGCACGCCGAGCGGGGATGGGCGGCATCTCATCTTCACTGTGCCCGCCGCGCTGACGCCGGGCGATGCCCCGGCAGTTCCCGCTGGCACTGAAACTATTCTGGCAAGATTTCAGGTTCAGGGCGAAACCGACCAGTTTTACGGCGCATCTCGTCCGCGCCAGATTATTTTCCGGGCTGATGTCGGAGGCAGCGGGCATACGCCGCGTGCGGGTGCAGATGGGCGGCTGGATATGGATGACGACCGGCCCGTTCACTTTTCCTATAGCATCGTGTCCGCGCTGGCTCCCGATCCCTCTCAGCCCGCTGTGGAGGCCCGCCTGCGCCGGGCGGGAACAAACTACCCGGAGGAAGTACGGCGGCTGTATCTGCCGGTCAGTGACAACGATTTGACGCAGACCAGCGATGTGGCGTTCTATCGGCAGGCCGTCGCCGAGGCCACCCAGGACCTGCCGCCCGCCCGTCAGGACCCGCTGGACCGGGCGCTGGCCCTGCGGCAGTGGGTCTCGCACCGCGCTACCTATTCACTGACTGTGAAGCCCATCCCGGACGGTGAAGACCATGTTCGCGTGTTCCTGAACGACACCCGGCTCGGGTACTGCGATATGTTCGCGTCGTCGCTGGCGGTTTTGTGCCGCACGGCGGGCATTCCCGCCCGTCTTGCCACAGGCTTTGCGCCGGGTGAAGCCGCCGGAGACAGCTTCAACCTGCGCGGCGAGGACAAGCACGCCTGGACCGAGGTATACTTCCCCGGCGCAGGCTGGGTCGCGCTGGATGCGACAGAAGGGTCCGCCTCGGACGGCTCTGTGCCGGGCGCATCGTCGCATACGGCGGGGCTGTGGGAGTGGCTGTCGCATCTGCGCTCCGGCCTCGGCGCGGGCTGGGAGCTGGTGTACCCGCTCCTGCTTATTGTTCTGGCGCTGGTTGGCTACGTGCTGAAAACGGAAATCTTTGACCGCTGGCGGGCGAAACACGCCTCTTCTGCCCCCTCGCCCCCGCCGCAGTCCGCGCCGCGCACCGCTCTGGGCCACCGCTACGCTCGCCTGAGCCGGGCGCTGGCCCGAATGGGTCTGCCGCGCCGCCCGTCCGAGACACCCGGCGAGTACGCCGCCCGCGTGCAGCCCCGCCTGCGTCAAATCGAGCGCGAAACGGGTGTGCTCTTACCCGCCGATTTAGTGCCGGCTCTGACAGCGGCGTTCACACAGGCCGCCTACGGCAGCCCCGCCGCTTCCTCCTCTGCCGAGGCGCTAGAACCTGCCCTGCGGTCTTTAGAGTCGGCTTCCTGGCGCGTTTGGGGAAAGACGCTGGGCCGGAAAAAGACACCGGCGGCGGGGCTAACGGAAAGGGCGGCCCCTGGCCTCCGATACTAGGAAACTGGAATAGGGTGCAAGAGAAGAGGTTGAGGGGGCCTCTGCCTCTACTCTTACTCTAAAGGCAAAGAAGTAGGTTTCAATGATGACAAACATAAGCCTCGACCAGGCTCGGAAGAAACTCGCCGGGGCATTGCCTGTGCGCGTCCGCTGGCTTATAAAGAATTATCCTATTGACTTTGACTTCTCTCGGGCACAGGACGACTTAAAGCCGATAACCGTTTCAGACACCAACGGATTTGAAATTCCTCAAGAATGGCAATTCCTCTCCCTGTTTGGGAAGCGGGATTACGCCGAGGGGGGTGGTGCTGCGCCTTATCTCGGTATTCATAGAGACACCGGACAGGTGTTTGCATTAGATGTCGAGAGCGAGGCATCCTCCCTCTCTTTGCTCAACTCGGACATTGACAAATTCATCTCGACGTTCGATGTCTTTGATCGATCTGTCCGGCAGAGAACTCTTCAGATCGAGCAGGTCGCTGGTTTGGTGGAAGCAATCGATCCGGCAGCATTCGCGGAGAGCGAGTGGGGCGGCTTGAGAGATGCCATAACTTCGGGAGAGATGCCATAAATCTGGGCGCGAACATAGAGAGAGTCTGAAAACATTATGGAACTGGATTATGCCAAACTTGCCAAAGGCTTTCCCGCGCCCCTTCAGCGGGTCTATTTGTTTGTCGGCAGCGATGATGCTCTGAAGCGCGAGGCTTTGAAGAAGCTCACTGCCCCGCTGCTGGACCTAAGCTTTGCCGATTTTGACCGCGAAGAGCGAGACATCCCCCCGACCGGCGCGGGGGAGCCGGGCGAAGCCGCCCGCGCTATCCTTGCCTCCGCCGGGGGCGTCCCGATGGCCTCCGAGCGGCGCGTCGTCATTGTGACCAATGTGCAGCGCCTCGGCAAAGACGATCAGGAGCTGCTGGCGCTGGGCCTGCCGAAGCTCGGCGACCTGACCTGCCTCGTGCTGATTGCCGGGGCGACCGAGTACGACGCGGGCAAGGCTAAAGGCAAGTCGCTGTCGATCAAGCTGACCAACGCCATCGGCAAAAACGGCGCGACCGTTGCCTGCGACACCCCCGGCGAGGCGGGATTGCAGGCCCGCGCCAATGCTCTCTTGAAAGAGCGCGGCAAAACCATCGAGCCTGCCGCCCTGGCCCGCATCATGGACCGGGCGAAAGCGACGGCCTCGGAGCGCGGCGGTGCGGCCAAGACCGGCGATGTCAACGTGCTTTTGAGTGAGCTGGAAAAGCTGCTGGCCTATGCCGGGGACCGCCCGAAAGTGACTCTGGCTGATGCCGAGGCTATCGGGCAGGTGTCGGTGCAGGAAAATATCTTCGCTCTGCTGGATGCCGTCGGCCACCGGGACCCCCGCCGGGCATTAGGAGAAGCCGACAAGATGCTGGACGCCGGTGACAAGCCGGACGGCGTCGCCGCCCGGACCTTTGTGATGCTGGCCCGGCATCTGCGTCAGCTCTGGGGGGCGAAGTATCTGGCCGACCAGCGTTTGAACGGCTTCAACCTCAAAGGCGGCCCGCCGCCGGATGTCGCCGCCGTGCTGTCCGGGGAGATGCTGGGGATGACCCAGCGGCAGTCGTACCTGCTGAAAAACTTGCAGGACCAGGCGCGGGGCTGGTCCTACCCGGCCCTGCAAACCGGCCTGCACCGGGTTCTGGCGAGCGACCTCGCCATGAAAGGCATCCACAGCGGCCCCGCCCTTGCCGCCACGGCCCCCGCCGACGACCCCGCCTCCAACCTGCGCCTGCTCGTCGTCGCGCTCTGCCGGGTGTGAAATTGCTGTTCGGTCTTGACACCTCAGCCTTGACATCGCCGCCTGGCCTGTGCTAGAATAGTGCTGTTCCTGACCGGAGTGCCTTTACGGGGCTATGGCTCAGTTGGTAGAGCGGTTCGTTCGCAACGAACAGGTCAGCGGTTCGAGTCCGCTTAGCTCCATGGGAATAGACAGCCGCCCGGCCCTGAGATTTTCTCAGGGCCGGGCGGCGTTTTTTGTGTGCGGAGGCGGCCTCCCCGCCCCAATTCTGGGGAGCCAGAAAGTTAGGAGCCAGAGTTAGGAGTAGGGGCGCGATTTATCGCGCCCTCTTTTCTTCTCCTATCCTTATCTGGCTCCCCAGAATTGGGGCGGGGGGGCCGCCCTCACAGCTCAATATCTATATTCCTGCCTACCGACTCGCGGTAGCGCAGCAGCTCCAGCGAGATAAACAGCGGGTCCAGGTTGACGATGCTGCCCAGGCGCTCAATGGCTTTGGCGAGAAGCCGCTCCTGCAAATCGTCACGGGGCGCACCCGGCGGGGGCATCACCACGTCCATCGTGTCCGAAATCAACTTCACCGCCGTCAGGACATAGCCCGCCTGCCCATGCGGGTACTTGATAAACGGCGCGGACTTGTAGCCGGAGTTGAGCCGCTCGGACAGCTTCTCCCACGACTGGCTCACCGCGCGGTTCGATGCCGGGGCGGCTGCCGCCGACGGGGCAAAAGAGGCGGCGGGGCGGGGGGCAAATTCGGGTTCCGGTTCGGGGGCCGCCGAATACTCGGAGCGAAAAAAGGCAGGCGGCGGCTCAGCGGCAGGCGTGTCGGCCTGCGGCGCGGCGGCGGGCGCGGCAGCCGCCTCTGCCGCCTTCACCGCTTCCCAGTCGGCAAGCGTGCTGCCGATAATCAGGCGAAAGGCCAGCACGCGCCCGGTGACGGCGAACAGGGCTTCTTCAATGGCGGTCGTGGCCTGATTGTCCTGCAAGCTGTTTTGCAGGTACTCTTCGCGGGGCGACAGGGTGGCCACAAAGAAACTGCCGTCAATGGTCAGCGCCTTCGCGGCCTGCATCGCCAGCCAGACCCCTGGCACAGGAAGGTCGCGCCGGACCAGATCAAAGGCCCGCGCCCAGATTTCGGATGGCTCCATTACTTGCCCCTTTGTATTTCTTGGTACTTTGCACTTCTTGCGGTATATGTTATAATAGACCTGACGTACTTTGTTTTTGTCCGCTGTTTCCCTGGAGGCCCCATGATTATCCCCGAAGTCGCCCCGATGCTCACCTGCACGGCAGGCAATGATGGCTTCCTGTACGATCTGCTGCTGCGTGCCGACGAAGGCCGCCCGTCGATCAGTAAAATCCGTCTGGGTCCTTACCTGTTCCGCCCCGAGTATCAGCCCCACGCGCTTGTTCTGGGCCTGACACGCGGCGGCCCCGAATCCGGCTTCTGGATGCACAAGTCCACCCCTCGCGGCTGGTCCCGCCTGCGCTGGGAAGTGGCCTTGAGCGAACCCGAGACGCCTACTTATTTAGTGTCTGAAGGCACGCTTCAGCCCGGCGAAACCGGCCTGCTGCGCTTTGTGTCGTTCTTCCCGCCCGGCGGCCTGCGGACGGGCCTGGAAGTCTACCGGGGTAGCGGCCACACCGATTACGGCGTCAGCGGCCCGAACTACGAGAAGTTCCTGCGCGGCGAACACGAGCATTAGCCCGCGTCGGAGCCGCCTTTGGGGCGCGGGGCCGAAGTGAAGTAAGGGGCAAAAATGCCTACCAGAAGCAAAATCATTCCGGCATGGTCTGCCCATGCCACGGCGGCGGGCGCGTGAGGCCACAAATACTTTCCAGCTAGCATTGTCACGCCAATAGCAATGACGAGGCGACTCCATGAGAACGCCCAACGGCTAGACCGAAACAGGTCCCATGCCAGCGCTCCCCAAACCATGACAAGCGAGCCGCTCCAGAAGCAAATCTCGGTGGGGTGGGTGTACTTTCTCGGTACTGTGTAGGTGCAGATCAAGCAGAGTAGCACAAGAACTGCCCCCACGGTGAGCCAGAAGTCTCTGGGGCGGACGGGCTGTTTTGCTTCCTTGATCGCTTCGTCAGTGAGCCGCATGGCTGTTCTCCTTTGGGGCTTTGGAGGCCCCCCCGCCCCAATTCTGGGGAGCCGGACACATACAGACTGGACAGGATAAAGAGGGCGGGGGGACCCCGCCCCTACGCGATGGGTCTGCTAACTTCCGGCCCCCCAGAATTGGGGCGGGGGGGCCTCCTCACGACACCAGCGGCAGCCCGATAAACGTCTTACGCGGGGGCGGCTCTTCGTCGTCGTCTTCGACCTCAATATAGTTATCCAGAATATCGAAAAGCTCCCACAGGTCCTTGTTGGTATTGTGGAACACATCGTAATTGTCCGCCACATCGGCCAGGTACACCGGCTCGCGGCTGGTCGGCCCGGCTTCGGCCAGCCAGCCCATGAACACGGCGGCAGCCTGCGGGGAAGGGATGCCGGACGGGTCGGCATCGGAGATGGATTTCAGCGTTTTGCCCAGCTCGATGGTCTGGTCCTGCAAAGAGGGGGCTTTTTCTTCAGCAATGTCGTCGGCAATGGTATCGGTCGGGGGCATGAGGTCAGCCCAGTCTTTCTAAATGGTCTTCCACGCGGGTTAGGATTTTGGTCCGCAGGCCCTCAATGGCCGTTTCGCGGACGCCGAAATAGTTGATGGCCGTATAGCCGCCGAAGCTGGTGAAGTTCTCATAAGTGGAAAACTTGGAGGCGCTGGCTGGGACCGCCACGCCTTCGCCCGTTTCGGCGTCCTTGACTTCCAGTGTGCGAATAAAAGCCGTGCTGGGGTCGGCGTCGGCAATGCGCTCGTTGTAGCTGAGGCGGATGGCAAACTGCCGCCCGGCCTGGGTGGTGTAGCGTTGTGTGATGTCCATGAGAGTGTTCCCTGAAAGAGTGTTCCCTAAAATCGCTTGCGTGGTTTCCCTTTCGGCGGCGCAGGCCGTTTTTCCTGCGTCGTATAGACGCTGCTGCCGCGCCCGGCGCTCAGACGGTCGGCCCAGACACCTTTTTTGCGGCGCACCACAGCGCGGGCTTTTTCGGCTTTCTGCTTGTCTCCGAGGCCGGTGTAGGCCTGTGCCAGCAGGAAATGCGCCTCGCCGCCGGTGTCCAGAAACCGCGCCAGCGGGGCCGAAAACGGGTCCAGCGCGGCCACAGCCTCGCCCCAGGCGCGGGCGGCGACGCACTCGCGTCCGATTTCCAGCCGGGCGGTGTACAGACGGTGAATGCCTGCGTAGAAGGGGATCAGCACGATCAGGACGCTGGCAATATTGAGCATCACCAGCCGGGGTGTCATCATGCTTTTGAGGGTCGGCCCGCCGTATTTGGCATTGGCCCAGGCCAGCGCAAACGTGGTCAAAAAGAGCAGGGCAACAAAGACCATTCCGTAGCCAAACGCGATGCGCTTTATGCGGCGGTCAGCGGCGGGATTGATGACGGCATTCTGGGCGGGGAGGGGCATAAGGACTATCTTTTCTTGCTGTAAACACAAAGAAGCCCCGGCGGACGCTTTCCCGCCCGCAAGCGGGGCGCGTGGGCGGGCCAGGGCTTCCAGAAATAAATACTGTTTTCAAAAATAAATGCTAGGCGGCGACAGGCTCCGCGTGGCGGATTTCAGCTTGGAGGCTGCCTTCGTGGAGGCTGCCTTCGGCGTGCAGACTTTCAGCAGGAACAACCTGCGCGGCCTGCGGGCCTTTGGCCCCTTCTTCAATCTCAAAGGACACTTCCTGGCCTTCGGCGAGGCTTTTGTAGCCGTTGCGCTGAATGGCCGAAAAATGCACGAACAAATCTTTGTGGCCTTCAACCTCGATAAAGCCGTAGCCTTTCGCGTCGCTGAACCACTTCACTTTCCCAATGACTTTCCCGTTTACCATGGTCTTGCCTCTGTGCCTCCTGGAATGGTGTCTGCCGGGGAATTGCACAGACGCGCCGGGCTGATTACCCTTGCGTCCAAATTATAACATGATGCCGAACCCTTGTCAACCAAAACGGGCGTTCTTAACATACAATTTATAGACACTCTCTTCCCTGCAAAACCCAGAAATAAATGCCAACGCGCCGCGCTGTATGGCATAAACAAGGCGAGTGCTGACGATGTAATTTGCAAAGGCACTTTTTCAGAAAGAAAACCGTAAACAGACCATGCACTTCCCCCATTTCTTAACCCGCTGCCTGCCCCTGCTCGGCGCGGCGACCTTTGCCAGCAGCGTACTCGCCCTGCCCGCGTCGGCGGCAGGCACGGCCCGCCCCTCGGTCGTGGGCCGCGTGGATGCGGGCGAGACCGTCCCCGCGATGCTGACCCTGCCCCTGCGCGATGCCGCCGGACTGGATGCCCTGCTGATACATCTGTATACGCCGGGCGACCCGGCTTGCCATCATTTTATCACCCCTGCCGAGTTTGCGGCAAAGTTTGGGCCGACACAGGCCGACTATGACGCTGCTGCGTCGTGGGCGAAGTCGCAGGGGCTGACCGTGACCGCGACTCACCCGAACCGCCTGCTGCTGGAAGTGTCCGGCCCGGCGGCGGCGGTGGAAGCGGCGTTCGGCGTCCGGCTTCAGCAGGTGAAGGTCCCGGCGGCGGGGGAACGGGCGGCTCGTCTCGCCCGTCAGCCTGACACCGCCCCCCGCGTGCCCGCCGCGCTGGCCGGGCGCGTCAGCGGCGTGGTCGGTCTGGATACCGTGTCCCTGCGCCGCCCGCACCTGCGCCAGGCCAATCTCACGGCGTCTCTCACGCCGTCGGCGGGAACGGGCGTCGGCGGCGGCCTGACCGTGTCCGACATCCGCGCCGCTTACGGCTTCAACAGCTTCAGCAGCACCGGTGCGGGCCAGACCATCGCTATTTTCCAGCTTGGTACGTTCGCCCAGACCGACATCGCGGCGTTCCAGCAGGCCAACAGCCTGCCTGCCGTTCCCGTCAGCGTCACGCTGATCAGCGGCGGGGTGAACACTGCCGATAACACCCCCGATACGCAGGCGGAATCGACGCTGGATGCCGAGCTGGCGCTGGCGCTGACGCCTAATCTTACGAAAGTTCAAGTCTACGAATGCCCCAACACCGATGCAGGCGTGCTGGCGGGCTACAACCGCATTGCCAGCGACAACACCGCCGCGCAGGTCAGTACGTCCTGGGGACTGGCCGAAACCCAGGTCAGCCGTGCCACGCTCAACAGCGAGTATGCTATCTTCAAGCAGATGGCCGCGCAGGGACAGGCCGTGCTGTCCGCCTCGGGCGACAACGGCGCGTATGACACCGGCAGTAGCGCGGACGGGCTGACTGTGGATGACCCCGCCTCGCAGCCCTATGTCACCGGCGTCGGCGGAACCTCTCTGCAAACAAAGAGTCCCGGCGGCCCCTATGTTTCCGAGACCACCTGGTACAATTCGGCCACCAGCGCGGGCGGCGGCGGCGTCAGTACCCAGTGGGGCGTGCCTGTCTACCAGCAGTCCGTTCCCTCTGTCTCCGGCGGACGCACCGTGCCGGATATTTCGCTGAATTCGGACCCGAACACCGGCTACTCAATCTATTTTAGCGGGGGGTGGCAGGTCTACGGTGGAACCTCTGCCGCCGCCCCGCTGTGGGCCGGGCTGACGGCGCTGGTCAACAGCCGCCGCGCCGCGCTGGGCCTGGGGCGTATCGGTTTCCTCAACACGCCGATCTACCAGATTGCTCAGACCAGTGCCCCGGCGAACTTTCATGACATCGCCGATGGCAGCTCCAACGGCTACTACACCGCCGCCGCTGGCTACGACCCGGCGACCGGCTGGGGTACACCCACCGCCGCGCTCCTGAACGCGCTGGCCGCTTACGGCCAGGCGGCGCCTGCGCCCGCGTCCATCACGGCGCATCTGGCCTGGCTCACTGGGAGCGGAGTGCTGTCTTTGTGGAATGTAGACAGCGCGAACAGCTTCACATTTCACAACTTCGGGCCGTTCAGCGGCTGGTCGGTTCAAGCCACTGCCGACGACAAAGCGGGTAAAACGCGCATTCTCTGGACCAACACCAGCGGGCAGATGTCACTCTGGAACCTGGACAACGTCGGCGGGACCTACACGCACGCCGAGTACGGCCCCTACCCTGGCTACACGGCGACGGCTCTGGCCGTGGGCGGGGACAATCAGCCGCGCATTCTGTGGAACCGCAGCGACGGCCTCATTTCGCTCTGGAAGGTAGACAGCAGCAGCAATTTCACCTTCACCAACTACGGACCCTACCCTGGCTACAAAGCTACGGCGCTGGCCGTGGGGGCCGACAGCCGCCCGCGCATTCTGTGGAACCGCAATGACGGCCTGGTTTCGCTCTGGAACGTAGACACGGCGGGCAACTTCACGTTCACCAACTACGGACCCTACTCCAGCTACACGGCGACGGCCCTGGCGGTGGGCGGGGACAATCAGCCGCGCATTCTGTGGAACCGCAGCGACGGCCTCATTTCGCTCTGGAAAGTGGACGCGGCGGGCGGCTACACGTTCACCAATTACGGTCCTTATGCGGGCTACAACGCCACGGCGCTGGCGGCGGGGGCCGACAGCCGCCCGCGCATCCTGTGGAACCGCACGGACGGCCTGGCGTCGCTGTGGAGCGTAGACACGGCAGGCGGCTACACGTTCACCAACTACGGCCCCTATTCCGGCTACGCGGCCACACTGCTGTCCGCGCCGTAAGGCGCGGAGGCTGGCAAAAACAAGCGCCTCGGGCCATTCGGCCCGAGGCGCGTTTCTTTGTCAGTGCGATTGGCTACGGAGCCGTAATCGGCAGCGCGGCGGTGAACGCGAGGCGCGGGTCGCCGCGCCGGGCCAGCGTCTCAGCCAGCGTCTTCAGATGCGGTATGACAGAGAGCGTGGTCAGCTTGCCGTTGACCGACACTGTGACAGGCCGGGCAAAGTCTACGAGGCGGCTGTCCAGCAGGACCGAGGCCCCGGCGACGTTCGGCGAGGCGGTCACGACGACGGCGTTGTTTTCAATCGAAGCATCGAGCCGCTGCGTTTTGCTCGGCCTGTCCGAATGCAGCCAGTAAAAGTCATGAATAACCGTGTCCGTCATCAGCCACGTCACCACACACGGGACGGGATTGCGTACAGCGGGCAGCATCACGGCCAGCTCGTCGTGGTCCGGCAGGTTGCCGTGCTGAAAGCCCGTTTTAATGTCTACGCTCATCGGATAGGTGTCCGGGTGGCCGTCGCGCATCCCGGCCAGCTTGGTCGCCAGCGCTTTGGTCCGGTCCAGCCGCCCGTACATGGTGTCGAACTCGCCGACCCAGACCGAAAACGGCACGTCGCGCAGGTTTTCCACCGCCGACTCGCCGTCCGTGCCTGCGCCCGCCGATGCATGGATTGAGGCAAAGCGGTCCGGCATCTTCGGCCCGATAGCGAACGCGCCATAGCCACCGTGCGAGTAGCCAATCAAATAGATTTTATCCGGGTTCACATCTCCCAGCACCAGATATTCATTGATCAGTCGTGTCACCAGAGGATACACGTAGTCGTCGTAAAAGCCGTTCCAGGTGTCGTTGGGCGCACGCAGGGCCAGATACTTGTAGCCGCCCGCTTCCGGGTGGTCATTGTAGTAGGTCGCCATGCCATGCCACTGGCTGTCGTTCAGCTCTTTGGGAGCGCCGCCGCCGCCGTGCATGGCAATCACCAGCCCCCAGCCACCGGGCGGGCGCGTGCCGACGGTTTTGACAATGTAGGGGCTGAGATACTCGCCGGAGCGCACTTGACTAGCCGCCATGTCTTCGCGTGCGGCCTGATGAATGGGGGCGGCTTTGTACGCTTCCCAGGCCGCCTGCCGCACCGCGCCCTCGTTTTGCAGCAGCAGGGCGTCGAGCTTGGGCGGGAACTTCCAGGTTGCCTGCATGGCCGCCGGGGCGGCAAAGTAGGCTGCCAGCGCTGTGTTTAGAGCTTTGGCTGACGCGGGAGCCAGCGGGGCGGCGGGGCGCAGCACAGGCGGCAGGGTCAGCGTCACCGTGTCCATCGCCTCTGTGCCGGAGGCGAACGTCTGCCGCGCCTGATGGCCCTCCTTGCCCGCGATAATCTCATAGGCCCGACCGCGCCGCAAGTTTAACTTTAGCAGGTTGTTGTGGTCCGCTGTGTCGCCGGTGCTGACGCCGCTTTGATTGCCCGTCGTGTCGTCCAAGTCGCGCACCATTACCGGCACGACGACCCGCTTGCCTGCGGCGTCGGTGACACGGATATGCACGCTCACATGGTCCGGGTCGGCAAGCGCGGCGGCGGCGGGCGTCGCATAGCGGTCGGTGACGTTTTCTGCCGAAACCCACTGCGTCTCCGGTGCCCACACGAGCGGGAACGACAGGCCGGTGCGGCGAAACGACGAGGCATAAATGGCGTGTTCCGGGCTGTCTTTGACGGCGCGGGCGGCATCCCCGGCAAACCACGCATGGTCTAAGCCTTTATCATCGGGTTCAGCGGCTCCCAGATAGTGCCAGCCGCCGTCGTCCCACACTTCCACCCAGGTATGGTTGCCGCGCCCGTCCGCCCACAGGGGCGTGCCGACGACGCGGGCGGGGACGCCCACCGAGCGGCAGGCATCCACCAGCAGAATGGACAGGCCCGAACAAGAGGCAATGCCGCTGCTCATGGTCTCCGCCGGACTCTGATCGGCCCGGCTGCGGGCGGTGGAATAGCGCACTTTCACTGCCGGGAACAGCCCTTTGTTCAGTGCCATCGCCGCCTCGCCGGGGGTTTTGCATCCGGCGACCAGCGGCCCGGCGACGGCGGCCAGCCTGGGCCGCCAGTCTTCACGCGGCTCGGTCAGCGATGCATAGGGCAGAATGTCGTTCAGGAACACAGCGCGGGGGACCTGTGCAGCCCAGGGCGCGTTTTTCCAGGCGGCATAGGCCCGTGCGGCGTTGTCTTTCAAAAACTGCGGGGACAGCGTTTTGCGGTCCGTGTCCGGCATATTGGCACTCTGGAAGGCCGTGACGGTTTTCGGCGCAGGAGGAACGGCATTTGCCGAGGCGGCGGGCAAGAGTAGCGCGGCAGCCAGAGCCAGCGAGGGCAGCAGGGGAAAATCAGGCACAGCAGGTATCCTTTGGGTTGTTGGTTCGGCGGGTCGGCGATGAACCCCCGAACGGTTGCGTAAGAATGGAGCGGCTGAAATCTGTCCGATAAAGCCCCGGATCGCCCCCCCTGCCCCCAATTCTGGGGGAGCCAGAAGTTAGGAGTAGGGGCGCGACTTATCGCCTCCTCCGGTCTTCTCCGCATTTGTCCGGTTCCCCCAGAATTGGGGGTTAGGGGGCGATCCGGGGCTTTTCCAGCCAATCGCTTACGATCTCGGCTCCGGGGGCAGCGCCTTCCGGGCAGCCTCGGCGGCAGCGTAATCCTGGGACAGCAGAACGGCGTGCCCCAACTCGGCGCGGGCGGCGTCCGTCTCTCCCAGCGCCGTGTACACCATGCCCAGATGGTAGCGGGTTTCGGCCTCACGCGGCGTCAGGGCGGCAGCCTGCTCCAGATTTTGCGCGGCGTTCTTGAAATCCCCCTGCCGGTACTGCACCCAGCCCAGCGTGTCCAGCATCGTTGCTGTCTGCTCGTCTGTATAGCTTTTCTTACTCGCCAGCGCCAGCGCTTGTTCCGAAAGCTTCAAAGCCTGCGGCAGATTGGTGTTGGCAACGGCCCAGTCGTAGGCAAGATTGTTGAGTGGGAGTGGCTCGGCAGGGTAGGCCGCAATAATTGCCTGATACTGCGCCGCGCCCGTGACCGGGTTCCCGGCAGCAAAGTAAGCCTCCGCCAGTGCCTGCTTGCGATCCAGAAGATCAGTTGCACCGGGCTTTTGAGGGGCGGAAGCCAGCACGCCGACGAGCTTCTGCGCCGTCGCCTTGCGCTCGGCATCGCGCCCGAGCCGCCCCTGCGCCTCGCTCAAAATCTGATAGCCCCGGTAGTTGTTCGGAAACTTCTGAATCGCCTGCGCCATGTAATCGGCCAGCGCGGGGTCATCGCCGACGGTCGTAAACACATCGGCCACGCCATCGGTGGAATTGTTGGCGTCATGCGTGCCAAAATAAGTCACGGGGTCATTGGGGGCCAGGGCAATTGCCCGGTCCGCCCACTGCCGCGCTTCCTTGTCGGTGGGGTCCACCTGAGCATGGCGCAGGGCTTCGGATAGGCTGCCCTGCACCTGAAGGGCGTTCCGCGTCTGCGTCCCGCACCCGGCCAGCACCGGCAGGAGGGCTAGGGGGATCAAAAGTTTCGTGAGCCAGCGTGTGGCAAACGAAAGAGTGATAAAAGAAGAAGTGGCGAATTGGGAAGACATCAGGGCATTATAGCACACAATGTGGCAGACGTAAAAAAAGAAGCAAACACAAAAAAAAGACCGGGAGATTTCTCTCCCGGTCTTGGTGGGTTGCCTGCGGCTGCTGAGGCATAAAATACCAGGGCATTCAGTCGGCCAGGGACAGGTGATCAAACGTCTCTCGCAAAGTCTTCCTAATCGGCAAACTGCGCTTCGTAGGGAATCAGGCCCAGCCGCGTGGCACGGCGGAACGCCTGCACACGGTTGTTGACATGAAGCTTGTCGTAGACATTCGCCAGGTGGAAATCCACCGTGCGCTTGCTGACAAACAGTGTCTCGGCCACTTCCCGGCTCGATTTGCCCTGAATCACATGAGTCAGGACTTCAATCTCGCGCTTGGTCAGCTTGACGAGGTGGGCCTCCTCCGGGCTGAGACCTCCTTTGAGAGAAACGGACGACGCCAACAACGCCCCTGGGGCGACAGACATAGCTGCCATAGAACTTGCTCCTTTCGCGATGCCGCCTCCAAGTTAGATTATGGCAGGCCAAAGGAGTTTCGTTAGGGTCAGTTGACTGGCGTTCTCCCTACTTTATCACCGTAAATCCCTGCATCGGCCTCTTCATCGGCGTGCAGCAGCGTAGACGACATGATAGAGACAGTATACCCGCAAGCCGGGGATGTTGCGGCTTAGGGCGTAGGTGCGGGCGGCACTGTGCCTGACCCGATGGTTATCTTATGCACGGGCGGCGGAAGCGGCTGCAAATACATCTTGCCGCCGGGGAAGTCTAGAATGACGCGGTACTGCGATAAAATATCCATGCCTATTGACGAAGAAGGGTCAGCGACATGAAGGCTTGGATCGCCTTTTGGCGTTGGGTGGACAAGCATTGATACATTGGATAATGCCAAGCTGCCCACAACAAGGGAACCGACATTCGTTCTGCTGACATTTTTGGTTTCGTCCAAACTGGTTTGCTTTTCCTGACTGAGAGTTTTCAAATGAAGCTGTTGTGCCAACTTTTCGGCAATGCCCGAACTGCTAGCTCCTGTATCAATCAAGACCGTATCCGATTTGGTGATGCCCCCTTCTGTAAACTGTCCCTGAGCAAACCAGCCCTTTTCTGTTTTTGAGATGGAAACAACAGCAGGCTGCATCAACCCAAGCAGCCGTACCTGTTCTGGCAGCAGAGAGCCGGGCAGAGCAAATCCAAGTGTGTGCTGCACGGGGTCTATGATCAAAGCAAAGTGTTCCAGATAGTTTGCTCCAAGAACGCCGTCATACGTGATTTTAGAGAAGCCGTTTGAGAGAACAAACTCTTTGGCGTTTAGCACAAGGAGTGGTGATTTCGTAAAGGTGAGGTGGCCGACTTCCATACTGTCTGGGACAATCATAGTCATCGGCTTGCCCCGCCAAAAGACAGGTTTACCAAAGTCATTGATGGCGGGTTTCAGCGGCAGTCCTAAGCGTTTCGCCATTTCTGCACTGATAATACTTTGGGTCGTGCCTACATCAAGAAAAAAAGTAGCTTCTTGTGCGCCATTGAATTTAACGTGAACTAGAAGCAACCCTTGCAGAAATTCTCCCGAATTGACTGGCACATAGTTGGCCTGATATATCTGCTGATGGTTTTGGGTAGGAGCGGATGCACCATCCGCATAAAGCGGTTGGTTACATTGCCCCACAACTGATATGCTCCATGCGAACAGAAACAGCAAAGACCACTTTGCGGTGGATTTAAGCGTAATTGAGCTTGACACTTTGGTACTCCAAAAAATGTTAATAGGGTAGGGGTAGTGAACACAAAATTGGAGGCTGATAAGACTTGATTTCTCGAATCAGCCTCCACTGAGAGTATTACGGATGCTATGAGAGGGTCACCAGCTTCCTTTAAAACCCAGGCTAAACGTGGTATTTCCAAAAGTGTCTGCGTTCAGGGCAGCAGAAAAACCGCTTTGGGTATATTGCAATCCTACATTGGCAGAGCTTCTGCCAGCGGTGCTTGTGTTTTCACCGCCGATTACACTGAAGCCATTGCCAAACGTAGAACTTTGAGAAGCGGTTCCTGTGGCTGTGACCGAGCCATTTGCACCTATGGTTACTGTGACTTGCCCGTTTCCTGAGTTGTAGGTGATAGAAACACTACTCCCATCTGAGGAAACTGTAACAGTCCCTGAGCCAGTTTCAATAGTGGTTGCTCCAGCATTGCCGCCGCCATCGGAACCCGCGCCGCCGCCTACTCCTCCTCCGCTGGTTCCGCCTCCCGCCCCGCCTCCAGGAATACCAGGATCAGTAGGATGTTTTTTGGTTTTATGTCCCGTGGGATCGTTGAAGTTGACGGGATCGCCGCCGCAGTAGGTGTAGGGCAACTGGCCCAGCTCCGTGTCCCGCGTCAGGAAGCACATCAGCGTTGGGTCGTAGTAGCGGTCCCCGACCTTCTGGAAGGCGTAGCCGCTGCTGAGGCCCGTCGGAGACACCCCGTCCTGACGGTAGCCGGACTTCGCGTTCCACGAAAAGGCACTGGCGGTATTCGTCGTCACCGAACTCGCCCCAAACGCATTCGGCGCATTGGAGGACGTGATCGTTTTGGCGGCGTCGGTCGTGAAGCGCACGTTCCCCCGTCCATCTTCCATCGGGTACTCCCCGTTGCACCGGATGAGGCCGTCGCCCCAGGTGTACTGCGCCGAGTTCGCTCCGTTCGTCTTCTCAATCAGGATCGTGTTGCCGTCCAGGTAGTAGCCGGTGAACGTCCCGTTGATCGCCTTGCTCACCTGACGCCCAATAGCGTCATAGCGGTAGGAAATCGTTCCCGAAGCCGTCGTGATGGAAGTCAGGCGATCATCGAAGTCATAGGTGAAAGTCGTCGCTTGCCCGTTGATGGTCTCCCCGGTGCGGTCGCCGTTGGCATTGTAGGTCAGCCCGAAGACGTTGTAGCCGCCTACGGTTTTAACTTCGCTGTCGGCGTCATAGGTCAGCGGGTTGACCCCGTTGATGTTGAGGCAGTTGCTCGCGGCATCCCAGGCATAGGTCTGGCTGCTGGGGCCGTTGCCCGTGCGGTTCTCCGAAGCAAGGCGGCCTATCCCGTCGTAGCCGTAGGTGGTCTGCGTCGGGTTGGGCGAGTTCTGGACGTTGCTGCTCTGGCCCTCGCTGTAGGTGTTGATGCGCCCGTCGGCGTCATAGGTGTAGCCGTAGGACTGCCAGATATTGCCCGCTCCGTCCCAGTCATAGTAGCCGCTGCGCGTGTTGTCGGGGTTGTAGTATTCATCCGTCCGCAGGCCATTAGGGGCGTAGTAGTGGGTGCGGCTTCCGGCGGCATCATAGGCATAGGAAGCTGTGCCGGAGGCTTCGCTGACGGTGGACATCTCGTTGCGGGCGGTGTAGGTGTAGGAAATGGTGCGTCCGTCATAGTCGGTGATGCTCGACAGCAGGCCCTTCTGCCCGGCGGCATCGTAGGTGTGGCTGACAATAGGTGTGCTGCCGATGTATTCTGCAAGCATTCGGTTGTCGGCATCGTAGGTGCGTGTCCAACTGGCGGCATACCCGGCAAAGGCGGTGAGGTTGCCGTTGGCGTCGTACCCGTAGGTGTTCTGCGAGTTGTCCGGGTAGGTAGTTGTGACCACCCGCTCCCAGGTATCGGGCGTATAGTAAGTGGTGCGGCTCATGGCGTCGGTGCGGCTGGTGCGGAAGCCGAGGGCATCATAGGTCCACTGCGTTGGGTGTCCCAGGGGGGTGGTGACGCTGGCAAGGTAGCCGTTGGCATCATAGGCGTAGGCGGTGTGGTTAGAGTTCGGGTCGTACTTATCTTTGACAAGGCCGTAATTGCCGACCGTGTAGGTAGTTGTCGCCTGAACATTTCCGGCAGTGTCTTTCTGCTGAACTTTTACCGGGTTGTCTGCGGCATCGTAGGTAACAGCGATGCCTCTACCGGATGGAGCCTGCGCCGTCAGCAGGCGATTGTGGGCGTTGTAGGTGTAAATCTGTTGATGCGAGAGCGGGTCAGTCGTCGTCAGCACGTTGCCGCGTGTGTCATACGACTTGTACCAGTATTGGCCGCGTGCGTCCAGAAACCACGTCACGTTGTTGTCTGAATCATAGTTGTAAGTTACGCCATTGCGTAGGGCATCGTAGACTGAACTCAACCGCCCGCTGTTGTCATACGAATGGGTAATCGCGTGCCCGTTGGCATCGGTCACAGTCGTTAGGAAGGTATTACCGCCATAGCGCAAGCCGTTGTAGCCATAGCCATAGGTGAATGTGGTGGTATTGCCGATGGCTGTCTGCTCCGTGGCAAGGCTGTTGTCGGAGTTGTAAGTGAAGTGGGAAAGGTTTCCCTGACGGTCCTTGTAGCTGATAATGTTGTGGTTCGCATCATAGCCCAAAACAACCGTGTAAGACACGCCGTAGAGAAGCGGGTAGGTCACGGTCTGCATATTGCCAGCACTGTCAAAACCAAAACTGACGGTATGGTTCAACGGGTCCGTGATGGACGTGTAGTAGTTGCTGTTGTAGCCGAATGTGGCAGTCCGCCCCGTTGGGTCCGTGATGCTCTGCGTACCACCGTTGGAAGCACGGTTGACGGTAATGGTATTGCCATTTTCATCGCTGATAGAGACCAGGAAAAAGATGCCCTGCGTTCCATAAGGAACAAAATGCCACCGCATCTGGCTTTTGGTGATCAGGTCATAACTGGCACTTCCGTTAGCAATCAGCCTGTCATGGATACCGGGTGGCGGCGAATAACTGCCGTCTACGTTTTTGCCAAACGTGTACCGCGCTCCGTTGCCCCAGGCTACTTTCACATTGCCGGAAGTGTCGGCACTGATGTTTGAGTCGTAAATCAACGACCACTTGGCTCCTCGGCTGCCGTTAAACGGCGTTTCGCTGTTGTGATACAGCGTCAAGTCCACAGTCATCCCGCCGCGAGCGGTCCAGCCGACCGTCGGCACAGCCGTCAACTTGTTGCCAGTAGCAGTGCTTACATCGCCCACAGTGCCAATCCAGGGATAGCCAGGGCCAGGGCTTGCCGCCGCGTTACCGCCTACACCGCCGCCGCCATCGCCGGGGTCCTGCCGAATGGCCGCTGCACCTTTGATGTGAGCCATTTCCTCCTCGGTGAGTGTGCGGGTATAGCCTGAGTTGAGTGTGCGCGTTTGCATAGCAAGAGAAGTTGGTGCGAAAAACACGAATGACCAGCAAAAGCACGCCACAACCAGCACGCACAAACGGCGCGAGGCGGGCAAATAACGACTGTTGTTCAAGGCTTCTTCCTCCACGTTGCAAGTGGGGAAAGAGCAGGGTATACTACAAGTATCCTGCTCCCCCGGAGTGGGCGGGCCGCTCGTTCCTCACCTCCGCCAAGAGTTAGAGAGGAACGGGCGGTTTTAATTGTTTTTAATCGTTTCACGCTGCTTACGCAGCCAAGTTCAGCGCGAGACCGTCAGGAGCAAGCCTGCGGTCCGACCCAGAAACTCGTTTGTCGAGAGGGTTTCCTCCTTTGTTTGATTGGGATCGTGAATTGTTACCTGCTCGTCTGAGACGTTGAGCAAAGCGACATAATGGTTGCTATCGTACCAGGCAATCGCAGGCAGAGAAACATGACTCAAAGCCACTTTATCCACCTGAACACCCGTCGCTTTCAAGCCAGCCGCTTGTGCGGCCCTTTTTAGTCCTTGCAGAGTTGTCCCTTGCCCGGTTGTGCCTGCCACACGCCGCAGCGTTTCCAATGTAGTGTGGACGCCGAATTGAGGGCAGAGCAAAAGTAGCGCACGAGGCCCGCAATCTGCTTGTGAGGCAAGAAGTGGCGCAGGACGCGGCAAGGAAACGGAAGGGGACAAAGGTTCAGAAACAGGCAGACTAGGATTGATCGCATGGCGACAAAGAAGCTGCTGGTGAAGCAAAAAAGCACGCTCCGTAGAACTTTGCTGATACTGTGGCTTCTGAAGGAGAGAACTGATACCAGCGAGTGCCGCAGAATAGTCATGATGACTATATAAACGTAGTGCTTCTTGGTATTCTGGAGATTGCTGAACCATCAAGCCATTTGCTGGTCTGTCAGCGGCACTTTTGAGAGGCTTGACTTGAACAATAGGTTGGCTTTGACAGCCGACCAGAACAAGCGAGGAGAGCAAAAACAACAGTGTGCAATGGCGTGGCTTGAAAAGGTAGTTCACTTGCTAAATTTCTAATATAGTCCGATAAAGACAGAAAGCAAAATAGCAACAGCAAAAACGATGTAACCTCGCAAAACTACTGTAGGTTTACGTACTCATTATAAGTAACTTCTATCCGTTTGTCAAGCTTTTTGTAAAAATATCTCTAAACCCAAAAAGCGCCCTTCCTCCAGAAGAAGGGCGCTTTTTAAGTGGTCCCTATTTTGTCACCGTGAACGGCGTGATCGGGCTAAAGGTCAGCGCGGCGGCGGGGGTCAGCACGGTGGAGCCGGTCGTCTCCGCCTGATCGGAGATGCCCACAATCACGATGTAGTATTGCTGGCCCACAGTCAGGGGGTCCAAGGCAAAGCTCGTCGTGGTGGAAGGGAGCGTCGTGCCATTGGTGAGGTCCTGTGGCGTGGTGCTGATGGTCGGGAACTCTGTGTAGAGGTACGCATGGTAGCCGGTCGCGCCGGAGACAGGACTCCAGGCCACGCTGACGGGGTTGGCTCCGCTTTGCCCGGCGGTCGGCGTCAAAATCGTCAGCGGCCCGAGGGGGATCACGGACAGCGGCGCGGAGAGGACGGACTCGACGCTGCCCGCCGTGCCGGTGCTGACCGCCGACAGGGCGAAGTTGTACCGAACGCCGCTCAGGGTGTTGGTCGTAAAGTTCGAGAACGTCAGGTCCGTGTAGTAGTTTGCCAGCGGGTCCTGCACCTGGTCATAGAACGCCGCCGAAGTGGCTGTCGGCACGGTGGTTCCCAGGGTGCGGTAGACGGTGTAGGCGAGAACCGACGATGCGGTCAGGCTGCTCTGGGCGAATGCCAGGTCGGTCTCCACCGCGTAGTTCCCGGCGGCATGGGCCGTAAGGCGCGTGCCGTGCGCCCCGCGCTTGTTCGCCAGCGCGGCGTAGCCGGGGGACAGAAGCCGCCGCAAGGTTTCATAGGGCGAGGAAGCGCCGATGGAATGGGCGGCGCGGGCATTGCCGGTCAGCACGCTGGTCGGCTCGGTGGAGGTATAGGCGGCGTTCAGGGTGGGTGGCTGAATGGCGGCATTGGTCGCCGGGGTCAGCGTCAATATCTGATTATAGGCCCCGCCCGCGCCGACATTCGAGAGCGTCTGCGTCGCGTTCTGGTAGCCCGCTTTAGAGGCCGACAGCGTGACAGCCGCGCCGGAAGACACATCCACGGGAATGCTCGGCACGGTGTAGTTCCCATTGGCATCGGTGTAGCCCACGAGCGATGAATCATTGGTCCCGGACAGGGTGCTGGTCAGGGCGATATACACCCGCGCCCCGGCAAGGGGCAGCCCGGTGCTGTCTTTGACCACGCCGCTGACACTGGCCTGCCGGCTGGTATCGGACAAAATAATGTTGACATTGGACGACAGAGAGTTGCTGAACGTCAAAACCTGCGTGCTGCCCGAATACACGACGCCGGTGCGGGTCGCTGATGCCGTGATGCGGTGGATAACGCCGCTGGTGACCTCCAGCCGGTAGCCGCCCTGGCCGAGCGAAGTGGAAGCCGTACCGCCGGTGTCCGCGATGACACTGGCTCCCGGCACACCGTTCCCGCCCGTGTCTACGATGCGCCCGGTGATGGAAGCATTGACAACGCCTGTGCCGCCTGTTGTCCCGGTGGTTCCCGTGGTCCCGATTGGTGTGCCCGTGCTGACACCGTTGGTTCCGGTAATTCCGATTGACCCCGAGTTGCCGTTGCTGCCTCCGCCGCCGCAGCCCGCGAGGAAGGCCGCTGTGACAGTGCAAAGAAAAAGCGGAAACACGGCCCGCCGAAGCGGCTTGCGATTTCTGGAATTATGCGGATTGTGGGTGATAGACATAAGAAAGTTCCTTTCACGGAAAGATGCTGTTTAAAAACGAATGCGACCTACCCCGGCTCGTTCCTCGCCACCCCAAGTACTGACGCCCCGGAGGGTCCCGAAACGGGAAGGGTTAAGAAAGATGCAGAGGGCCGCGTTTCACGAATGGTCTAATCCTTCCTCTTAGGAAGGACCCTGCGAAGCAAGGTGGTAGGTCTCCTATCGAACCAGTGTCAGCGCTGTTTCAATATTGCGCCGCGCCCCGGCCCGCAAAGAGGGCAGGGCGGTGGACAGCGCCGTCGCCCTCTCGCCGCGCTCCGACCATGCCCGTGCCAGCAGGGACACCAGCGCCTCGCCGCTGTCCTGCCCCACCGTCCAGACGGCATCGGCCTGATCGCAGGAGCGCATAAACGCCGCCACTTTCGGGTCATACGACAGTGCCACCGACGGCACGCCCGCCGCCGCCGCCAGAATCAGTGCGTGCAGGCGCATCCCGACCACCATCTCGCACCCGGCGATGTTCGCCAGCAGCGGGTCTAGGCCGCGCTCAGGCGAGCAGAGCGTGTCCCGGTTCTGGTTCCCGAGGCCCTGACGCCAGCTTCGAGCAAACTGTTCCGCCACAGGCCGGTCCGGGCCGGGCTGCATCGGCAGGAGCAGCGCCCGGTGCCCGCCCAGCACCGTCCGGCAGGCATCGGCCACAATGTCCGGCAGGCTGTCCTGCCCCGGCCAGGGCCGCAGGGCCACGCCAAACGCGCTGGTGCTGCCATCTGCCGAGCGCGGCGGCGCTTCCAGAAGCAGCGCCGGGTCCCCGGTGACTTCCATCGCGGGCCGGGTGACGCCAATGTCCCGCAGGAGCTGCGCCGAGTCCGGGTCGCGCACGGTGATGGCGTTCAGCCGGTTTGCCACCGAGCGAACCAGCCGCCGGGAGCGGGCCAGCTTCAGTGGCCCGATGCCCTGCGCGATAAACATGGTTTGTTTGCCGAGCATCTGCGCCAGCCGCACGACGCCCAGATAGTAGAAAATCCCGTGCGCCGAGGTCACATCTTGGAGCAGGCTGCCGCCGCCGGACAGGAACAAATCCGTGCGGCGGATTTCGCGCCACAGGGTCGGCACTGTGTAGCGGTCCACGGCCCGAATGCCATGTTCCAACTCGGTGCGGGCCGGGTCCCCTGACAGCACCGTCAGCTCCAGGCTGTCAGCCTCCGCCGACTGCCGGAAGCCACGCACCAGCCCCGCCAGCACCGCCTCATCGCCCGCATTGCCGTAGCCGTAATACCCGGACAGCAGAAGGCGGGTCATGGGCAGGCTCCCGCATAACAGACCCGGAGCGGAAGGCCCCCCCCGCCCCCAATTCTGGGGGAGCCAGAAAAGAGAGGCGTAGGGGCGCGATTTATCGCGCCCTCTTTATCCGGTCCGTATTTGTCCGGCTCCCCCAGAATTGGGGGCGGGGGGGGCCTCATATCCTCGCCTCCGCTTTCTGAGACGCAGGCGCGAACCGGGACACGATCAGCCACACAATCGCGCCAATCGCCGCCCCCAGCGCCCAGCCAATCAGGCCGCGCAGGCTCGAAATCAGTAGCGGCGTGTGCAGGTGGCAGAACGTATCCTGCAAGGACGACTGCCCGAGGGAGCCGATCACCAGCAGCGGCAGCACCAGCGGTCTCCAGCGGCGCGAGGCCGCGCAGGCCAGCCCCAGCAGCAGGGCCGGATGCCCCAACCCAAACTCTTTCGTCCGGGGCCGCACCAGCAGGTAATGGTCTAAAAGTGCCCGCACATGAAGCTCCGTCGCCGACACGCCCACGCCGGGGTCATTGCCGCTCCGGGCCACCAGCAGGGCCAGCGCCACCAGCGCCACGAACCCGACCACCACCTGCCCCAGCAGGAGCGGCTTTGCGGCAAGATTATTCAGACAGACTCGCACCGTCTCCCGCCGCTCCGCCCAGCCCGCCCCCGGCCCCAGCGCAGCCAGCCCCAGCCCGTAATAGGCCGCGACCAGCGCCACGGGCGCGACCAGCACCAGTTTGACGCCTAAAAACTGTTCTACTTTAATCAAAAACAGCCGCCCGGACAGCAAGCCGACTACCAAAATAACGCCCAGCACCGTCACGCCTGTCATCTGCACATAAGTTGCAAACGCCCGCCGCAAAGCCTCGCCTGCCGATGTCGTCGCCTGAGGCAGCCGCACCGCGCACAGGCCCAGTGCGGGGAACACGCAGGCGGCGATTAACGCCAGCACTTCGCGGCCTTTGGCCGAATGTCCCGGCACGGCCAGGCCCAGCGCCAGCACCGCGCCCAGCCCGAGTGCCACCGCAAAGGCTCGGCCCTGCAAGCCCGTGAACGTCGTCAGTAGCAGCATCGCGCCGCCCAGCACGCCCAGTGCCATCAGCAGGCGCAAAACCAGCCCTGGCGCACCGTCGCCCCCATGTGCGTCATCGGCATAGGGCCGCGCCGGGTCGCCGTCCACAATTAAATGCGCCTCGGTCATGCCCGCCACGATTTTTTCAATGAAGCTCGTGTTGGCCGAAATCACATCCGGGTCTTTCGCTAGTCCATAGGTGAATAGCCGCACATAGCAGGCGCGGATATTGCGCTCTTTGGCGGCGCGGACAAACCGCTCCACCGCCGTCGGCTCCTCCATGTTCCCGATTTCGTCCGCGCCGATGGAATGCACGCGAATTGTCCGGTCCGCCGCCAGCCGCGACAGGTCTTCATCGCCCAGCGTTTTGCCCAGCTCCACGCTGCCATAAGTCAGATGGTCCGCCTGAAACGCTTCTGCTGTGCTTTTAATCAGCCCGCGATTGCCCAGCACCGAGGCCCCGGCAAAGATGACCGGCCCCAGGCGTCCATCCGGCCCCGCACACTGCCGCTTTGTCTGCGCCATCTCCCAGGCAATGCTTTCCGCCGTCGCACCGGGATAATTGGCTAACCGGGGGGACACCAGCAGCCGGTTCTGCCGAACGCGGGCCACCGAGTCGCTGTCCAGCCCAATGGGAACCGATGAAAACTGCGGCCACGGCGAGCCAATCCGCAGTGTGTCCGTGCCAACGGGTGTCACGACCAGCCCGTGCGCCTTGCGGGCCAGCATTTCCACGACCCGCGCCCGCTGACCGGGAAAACCCGGCGCAAAGCGGACAATTGTTTCATTGCCGTCGCGGGTGTAAGTCACCACGCCGTTCGCGTAGAGCGTTCCCAGCGTGTCTTCGGTGAGGGCCACGGTGGTGATGCCCGCCATGCGAAGCTGCGGCAGCACGTCTTCAATCTGCCGCCGGGTGGTGTTTGCCAGCGCCTGCGCGTCGCTGTAGTCCACAATCAGCTCCACGCGCCGGTTCCGCGCCTCGGCCTTCCAGCGGTGGTCCGCAGAAATCAGCCCGGCAACAATGCCCAGAGCGAGCAGGACAAAAAGCAGAAGTTTCGATTTGGTCAAAAGGGGTTCTCAGCGTTCGCGGTCTTAACGTTTCTCTTGTGAAAGTATAACGTGTTAGGGGCATTCTGTCAACGGGGAAAAGGCTAAAAGTCGCTGAGATGTGCTTCCAGGCGCAAGACAAGACGCTTCAGGCCAACCGCCTTCAGCGTTGAAATATATTGTGCTGTTGTCTTTGATGGGCTGCGAAGAGAGGCCCGGTGCTCTGCCAGACCGCGCAGAAACAGTTCTGGCCCCTCATTATAAAGACCCAAAAGAAACCTGTCGGGATGCACTGCCTGAACGCCATATGTGCCGAGGATGGTATCAGGAAAATCCTGCAAATTGAACGTTACAATCAGCGATGCGTTCGCCTCTATCGCGGCAGCTAAGACATGGCGGTCGTCGGCATCTGGCAGCATCAGAGTGGGTATATGCCGCTCATAGCCGGAAACCACGCAGTCAGCAACACTCTGGTTCATCAAGCGACGGGTTCGCTCCAGTCGTGCGGGCATCACTGCCGGGGTGTTCGCCAGAACATTGCGTATCCATTCCGAATGGATTTTTTCTGTCCAGCGCGGTGCATAAACCTCGCCCACGGCAAGCCACAGAAGCAGATCACGCAGTGACGGTGGATAAAGAACGCAGGCGTCCAGAACAGCTAAAATTTCCGGTGTAGCACTCTTCACCAGGATAGCCCAAGCCGCTCTGTTTCTTCCGCGAGTTCCTGCATTACGGCTCGCCGGCGTGCCATCTCTGCCGGAGGGACTTCCTCACGCGGACCAGCCGCGTTTGCTTTCCGCACTACAGCACGGACGGCGGCAACCTCCTTCATGGAGTTTAGCTCTTCCACCATTTCTTCATAGGTGTTTGTGTCTAGCATGACGACCTCAGCCCGTCCCTCTACAGTCAGCACTTCTGGTATTCGGGTTTCTTTCAGATCGGCGATGTGCGCCTCGTGGTCTTGGAGAAACTCTGCCAGAGGATGCCGCCGCACGTCAAGAGTCGAATTTTGCATAAAAATAGCCTCCACGAATGCAATTTCTGACTCTATAGTAGCATATTTATCGCCCATACGGCCCCGCCCCCTGCCGCTGCTGCACCGTCAGCGCCCGCCCGCCGAGGAGGGAAATCAGCAGCATTCCGGCGAAAAAGCCGCCGATGTGCGCGAAGTAGGCCACGCCGCCCCCGTGTTGCATTCCCAGACCCGCGAAGCCCTGATAGAGCTGCAAGCCAATCCAAAAAAGCAGCACCCAGACGGCACGGACGTTTGCCAGAAAAAACACAAACAGCGGCACAATACTCAGCACCCGTGCATGAGGATACAAGATCAAATAGGCCCCCAGCACCCCCGCAATCGCGCCCGACGCGCCCACGTTCGGAATGACCGAGTTCGGGCCGACTGCAATCTGCGCCGCCGCTGCCAGCACCCCGCACACGAGGTAAAACAGCAGAAAGCGCACCTTACCCAGCGCGTCTTCAATGTTGTTGCCGAAAATCCACAGGTACAGCATATTGCCGCCAATATGCAGCAGGCCCCCGTGCATGAACATGGAGGTGAAAATCGTCAGCCATACCGGGTGCGGACTGGCGGCATAGTAAATATCGTGCGCTCCCAGGGTTACCTGTGCGCCCCGCGAAATCTGGTACAGGCTCACCCCGCCGTCCCGTCCGAGGTGCCCGACCACCCCGGCAAGGTCCGTGTTGTGCGTAATCTCGTAGGGAACCATCGACCAGGACGCATTCAGCGGCAAGGTTTGCTGGGCCGCATACACCAGCACATTCAGGGCAATCAGCAGGATGGTGACAATCGGAAACGTGCGGGTCGGCTGGTCATCGCGCAGGGGAATCAAAGGTGTGTTCTTTCTAATCTGGAACAGCCACGGGGCTTTGTTCCCGTCAGTATAGCACACCCGAGGCTTGACAGGCGGCAGGCTGCTTGCTATACTTGCGGTATGGCGCGATTTTTCCTCGTTTTTGGCGCACTCTGCGTGTTCCTGCTCAGCCTCGGCGGCATTGTGCTGATTGTGCGCCATCAGCGGCAGACGGCGGCGATGCAGAAGTTTGTCGCGGCGGGACCGGCCAACCTGGCACGGGAAGACGCGGCGGCGCGGGCGCTCGGCATTCCGCTGACACCCGCCGCCAAACAGGCCCCTTTGCCGCCGCCGTCGCAGAACGCCGCACCACTCTATACGGCGCTCACCGCCCTGCTCCATGCCAAGCCGCTCGGCCTGCCCAAATACGCCGAGGGCATGGGGGCGACGCACTCCTACACGCCCGCGCAGATTGCCACCGTGCGCCGGATGCTGGCCGCCCGGCCCGACGTCCTGCGCCTGGTGCATCAGGCCGCAAGCCGCCCGCAGTGCGTCTTCGTGCGCGACTGGAGCTATCCGCTGGTTCTCATGTTCCCCGAATACAGGACGCAGCGGGAAGCCGCCCGGCTTTTGCAGACGGAAAGCTACCTGCTGGCACGGGACGGCAAGTATTCCGAGGCTGTTGCCACGCAGGCGCTCGGCTTCCGCGTCGCCGAACACGCTGCTTCCGACCATGTTCTGCTGGCCTGCCTAGTCGGCTATGCCTGCGAAGCGATTACGCTGTCCGGGATGCAAAGCATTCTGGCCGAGGCCGGGCCAAACGCTGCTGTCGCCGGGGCGGTCAAGAATGCCGTTCGGACCAAGCAGTCCCATCTCTCTTTGCGGGACGCGATGGCCGGCGAAACGGGCTTTGGCGTCGCCATTTTCGGCCCTATGCACGCGGCGGAAGGGCAGGGGATTGACGCCGTTCTGGCCGCAGGCACTTTTCCCACCGGGACCGCCCAAATCATCCCGGCTTCTTTTCGGGAGCGCCAGCGGCTGCACGCCCTGATTGATGCCTGGGAAGCGGATTACCTCCACCGAATGTGCCCGCTGGTTGCCGCCAGCGACCAGCCCCCCGCCGTCCGCCGCGCCGCCTACGCCGCCCTGGAAGCGCAGGTCGCGCATGATGCCGATGACCCGGCGGGTGTGACGCATCTCTTCACCGACATTATCCTGCCCGTGTTCAGCCGCATCGACGGAAACGCCACCCGCACTCAGGCCCGTGTGGCGGTCACAGAGGCAGCGGCGTCGGTCCTGGCGGCGAAGGCCAAAACGGGCGCGTTCCCGCCATCTTTGCCTGCCGGGCTGACTGACCCGTACACAAACCAGCCGCTGAACTACCGCCGCGAGGGGGCGAATAGCTTTGTGGTCTACAGTGCTGGGCCAACCGGCCACTTCGACGGCGGCATGGCGGGGCAAAAGCCGCCCGGTCAGGAGTCGGTATTTCGGTATCCCCCGACCCGCCTGCTTGCAGAGACAGGGAAATAAAAGAACCATGCCATAAATGGCACGGCTAACGGGCCTGCGGCCTAAAACTACCGCTTCGCGGCACTCGGATTAGATTGACGCTGGCTTTCTCTTAGCCCGCGAAGCGGGGTTCTCGGCGTCTCCGCCCGGTAGCCGTGCCATTTATGGCATGGTTCCCATTGAATGAGCGCTCCATGCAACTTTTTCCCGCCTCGCGTGTCTTCCCCAATGGAGGACTACCCCAATGTCTCATTCTCGCCCCGCCCAGATACTCACCGCCGCCGCCCTACTTCTGATGCCCACGCTCGCCCGCGCCGCCACGCCAAAGCCGGACTTTGCCGACCTGCCTGCTTATCTCACGGCGCTCAATGCGTCGTCCGACCCTGCTGCGAAGGCCATTCGCGCTGAAATCGCGGACGGCCCCGCCGCGCTTGCCCGCGAGCGAGCCGCCTGCGCCAAACTCGGCCTGCCGACCACGCTGACCCAGATCAATCAGCCTCTGCCGCCTGTTTCGGAAAATGCCGCGCCCCTGTATGGGCAGTGGGACGCGCTCCGCAAAACCACGCCGCTACAACTGCCCCGCTTCATGACTGCCGCCGGTACGGTCAGTTTGCGGTATGCCTACACCCCCGCGCAGCTCGCCGAGGCGCGAGCCGCTCTCGCCGCCCGTCCCGAGTACACATCCCTGCTGGACCAGGCCACCAACCGGCCCCGGTGCGTCTTTGCGTTGGACTGGACGACATATCCTAAAGTAGACGTATTTACCCACTTTGCCAGTCTGCGCGAGGCATCCCGAACCTACTCCTCCGAGGGCTTCCTGCAAGCAAAAGAGGGCCGCTTCGCCGACGCCGTCACCACGCAGGCACGCGGGTTTGTCGTCACCGAACACGTCACCGACTCTTCCCCCATCCTCATCGGTTTTCTCGTCGCCGTCGCCACAGATTCCACCGCTGTCAGCGGAATGCAGGACATTCTGCAAATCGCCGGGCCAAATGCTGCCGTAGACGCGCAGGCGCAGGCCGCCCTCGCCGCTTCTGGCCTGTCCCTCAGCCGGGCGATTGGCGGCGAGTGTGCGGCGGCGGATGGCCTGTTCCTTCTGGTGCGACACGCGCCCCCCGCCGACTTTGCCCAGCTTTTGCCCGGCGACTCCCCCTACCGGGGCAAGGGCCGCACCGCGCAAAAGCAGTTCACGCCCGCCCAGCAAACTCAGGTCATGGCCCTGATTGATGCCGCCGAAGCCCTGACCCTCTCCCAGACACGCGCCCTCTACGAAGCCGCCAACCTGCCCCGCCCTGCTCGGGAAGAGGCGTTTGCCCGAAGTTTCGGCCAGGCCGTGAGTCTGCGGGATGACCCGGTTCGCATTCTCGCCGCGCCGATCAGCATGGCTGGACAATACACAGCCCTCACTTTTCCCGACTTTGCCGACCGCAGCGCCGCCCGTCACGCCGTCGTCGCCGCCGGAGCCGCCGTGCTGGCGGCAAGCGTAAAGGCCGGCGCGTTCCCCGACACCCTGCCCGCCGGGCTGACTGACCCCTACACCGGCAAGCCCCTGGGTTACCGGCGCGAGGGCACGGATGGCTTCGTCGTCTATAGCGTCGGCGGAAGCGGTACGTTTTCCGGCGGCAGCCCCGGCGACAAATTGACCGCGTCTCAGGTATCATTCCGGTATCCGGCCCCGCCGCCCGCGCCGCTGCCGACGGAGTAGACCTACCTTCCTTGCTTCGCAGGGTCCTCCCTAAAGGGAGGATTAAGATAAGTTAGGACAAGACGCACTAGCCTATGCCCTCTGGCATTTTCTGTATCCTCCCTTTAGGGAGGACCCTGCGAAGCAAGGAAGGTAGGTCCCTTCACTCTGCCTGCCGATTTATCGCCCATGCTGTCACACGCCGACAACACCGAAGACCCGGCCCCGCAAGCCGCGTCTTCCAATGCCCTCCGCATGCAGCGGCTCTCGCCCGACGAAGCCCGCGCTGTGATTGATTTGTGGCAAGCTGAGCAAGTAGAGCAAACCGGCCTCACCGACCGCCCCGCTGTGCCAGACGTGGCCGAGGGGCTAGACCTGAGCGTGGAAGATGTACAGCGGCTCCTCGCCGAAGTCCGCACCCGCCGCGAAGCCGAGTCGCGGCTTTTGATGCACGAACAGGAGCTTGCCGAAATCCGTCTGGCCGAAGAACAGCGCAAGCTGGCTGAAATCCAGCGGCAGCGGGCAGAGCTGCGCCGGGAACAAGCGGAAGCTGAGCGTCGCGGGGCAGAGCCGTGGCGGCGGCCTGCGCCACACCCCGTAGCGCCCAAGCGGCACCTGCGGCGGCTGACACAGGAGGACACTCCCGGCTGGCAAGGTGCGGCGGCGTTCTTACCGGAAGACGAAGCGACGGAACTCCTGGCGGAGCAGAGGGCGAGACTAGAATATCACAAGCGCAGAGCGAACGCTGCTTTTTGGCAGCTCATCGCCGTCCTCGTTCTCGTGCCCCTGTTTGTCTATCTGTGGGCGCTTTTGGTTCAGCACTGACCGTTTTTTGTGCGTTTCTCGTATTATCAAGTATGCCTACCAACGACAAACCCATCGGGGAAATCATTGAAGCCGGGACGACGGCGTTCGTGGCGCAGTGCCTCGAAGTGCCGCGTGAGATTGTCTCGCGGCTCTACGACCCGCCGCCGTTCGGGGCCTTCGTGAAAATCGGTCGGCCCGCGCCCGCCCCTGCGCCCTCCGCAAGTGACCCCGCACCGTTTCTGGAACTGGAAGACGAAGAGGACCCGTTCGCGCCTGTGCCTGCTGCCGCGTCTGCCCCCCGCACGGCCTCGGGGCTGCCCGCCGCTGTGTATGCGCTGGTGTACGGGGCCAACACGACGTCGCTGGAGCCGAACCGCCGCCCGTCGGCGCTGGGGTTTGAAGACGAGGACGAGATGCGCCGGCAGCAGCCGCAGATTTTTGAGCTGCTTCGCACCGAGTTCTCCGGCCTCTTAGTGGCCTACAGCGAAGGAACAGACACCGCCCTGCGCCGCCATCTGCCGCCCCGGCCCCCGCGCATTCACAGCCGGGTTTACCCCTGCACCGCCGAGGAAACGCGGGTGCTGACCGCCGATTTGTCGTTCCTGCGCGGCGTCCTCCTGCCCTCCGGCGGGGCGCTGGCGGGCGTGCCGTCGGACGAGCTGGCAGCGGCGTGTTTGCGTCAGGCGCGGGCCGCGCACCCGGACGACCCGGAGTTTTTGCTCCGCGCAGGCCGGATGGTGGCAACGATTTTATCCAGCGATTACGAGCGCCTTCAGGCGATTTTACGCAACGTTTTGTAAGAAATCCACTATGACAAACCGCCCCTTCTTTCTTCTGTTCCTGCTCGCACTGCCTGTTGCCGTCCGCGCCCAAGCGCCGATTGACCGCGAGGCCGTCTACACCGCTTCCCTGCCGCAGTATCAGTACGATGCCTCGCGCTCACTGGCCGTCAAACCGGGCAGCACGACGGCGATAGGCAAAACCAGGCTCTTTCGGTTCTCCTATCTCAGCACGAATAATCAGCGCGTTCCAGCCCTGCTGTTCCTGCCGGCGGGCGCTTCAAAGGCCAGGCCGGTGCCCTGCCTTGTCTTATTGCATGGCCTCGGCGGCGGCAAGGAGCAGATGGCGGGGCTGGCCCTGTGGGCCACGCAGAACGGTTACGCCGCACTGGCGATTGACGAGTACGGGCAGGGGGAGCGGACTGTAGCGACGGCCAAAGACGCCGACCCGGTCAAAGAGCAGGCGCGGCAGACCGGGCAGTTAATCAAAACCGTGCGGCAAAGCGCGGTTGATGTGCGGCGGGGGCTGGATTACCTGAACACGCGGCCCGACATCAGCAAAACAAGGCGGGGATTAGTGGGGATTTCGCTGGGCGCGATTATCGGCACGGTCACAGCGGGCGTCGAGCCGCGCCTCAAAGCGACTGCACTGGTGTCCGGCGGAGGCGACTGGGGGCTGATTTTGCGGTCCCTGTCCGTGCGCGGCGGCGATGTCGGCGGGCAGAACACGAAAGACTTCAAGGACGCCGACTGGGCACGTCTCAGCGTCGCACTGGCCCCGGAAGACCCGCTGACGTTCGCGCCGCACATCGCCCCTCGCCCGCTGCTGCTGATTGGGGGCCGCAAGGACACGACCATCGTGCCGCAGGCCACACAGGAGCTGTACGATGCCGCCCGTGAGCCGAAGCAGATTTTGTGGTTCGCCCCCTACGGCCATGTCCCGCCGCCGGAGGTGGTATACCCGGCGCTGAAAACGTTCTTTGCGAAGGGGCTTTAGGCAAAGAAAAAGGGACGCGATAAATCGCGCCCCTACGGTCTTGCCCGGAACTGAATGGCCTACATCCCCGCGTTCATTTCCGTCTTCTTATAGCCCGCCGGGACGGCGAACGCCGAAGCCGGGACTGCCGATTTGGAAATCGACACAAGCGATGTTGTCACTGTCGTGCTGCCGAGCGGGCTGCCGGTAACGGCCAGCGTAGACTTCAGCGGAAAGCCCTTAATCTGCTTGAACACGTTCTGCATCGACGCCATCGGGCCGCCGCCGCTGAGGCTCGGCGGCTGGGAAATATCACGGGCGGTCCACACATCGCCCTGAATGAGCGTGCCCGGCTGCGAGGGCACGGTCGCACTCAGCAGGTAGCGGTGCGCCATGTGGCCGCCAATCAGCTTGTTCTGGCCGGTGTCCTTGACTTTGGCCTGCGGTGTTCCCTGCGGCGCGGCAGCCTGATACGCCTTCACAGTATAGGTATGGTTGCGCCGGTTAATCAGCGTGGTCTGCTTGGTCGCTGAGTCCACGATATAGCTCGTGCCGCCAACATCGGCGCGGGTCTTCGTGCCGTGGATGTAAATGGTCGAGCGCAGGGGAGCGCCGCTGAGAAGCGGGTTGCCCCCTTTAGACATCTGCGCCCGCTGCTGCGGCGTCATGGACTCCATGTAGGCCTTGAGCTGCGGGCTGTCAATCTTGGTGTTCTGCACAATGGTCATGTCGGCATGAGCCGCCGACGCCGCGCCCAACACGGCCAGTGCGGACGCAAGTATCATCGGTTTCATAATCGGTTTCATCAAAAAGTTAAGCTCCTTCATTCTTCTGAGACTTAGGTTTACGTGTCTGTGTTCCCATCGGTTCCCGGCACGCGGTCTAACTTGTCCAGCAGCGCGGGCGGCAGAAGCCGAATAAGCCCCATCACCAGCGACGCCGACCGGGGAAAGCGGACCACGGACTTGCCGGCCCGAACGCCCGCGAGAATTGCCCCGGCGGCATCATCCGGCTCCATCAGCGCCGGAAGCCATGCCTGCCCATCGGTCATCGGCGTGCGGACAAAGCCCGGCGCAATCGTCACCAACTGTATCCCGTGCCGCGCCCAGGGGCCGCGCAGGCCGTCGCAAAGCTGCGACACCGCCGCCTTGCTCGCCGAATATCCCGCGCTTGCCCCCGGAAACGCCCGGTCCGCCGACAGGCTGGAAATCACCGCCACGCTTGCCAGCCCCGGCTGCACTTTCAAAAGCGGCTGCAAGCCTTCCAGCCAATTCGCCACGCCCAGCACATTAATATCCAGCATTGTTTCCAGCGCGTCCGCCGTAAACTCGTCTGCGTCCGTTCCCAGCCCGACCCCCGCCGCCAGCACCGCCATCTCCACGCGCCGATTGCGAAGCGTCACCTGCGCCAGCACCGCCTGAATAGACACCGGCTCGCGCACATCCGAGACGCACACCAGCGGCTCCCCGCCAAACATGACCACTTCCCGCGCCACCCGCGCCAGCCGCTCCTCGCTGCGCCCCACAAGCGTGATGTGCTTGCCCTCCCGCGCCAGCGCCAGCGCCACCGACCGCCCGATGCCCGACGACGCGCCGACGATAAGATATGTAGAAGCAGGGTTAATCATTGAAGGCTTTGGATTTCTTTGTCGCCGGGGAACACCTCTTTGGCGAGGGCTAAGAAGGCTGGCTTGTTCAGGTAAAACTCAGTATAAGCCGAATGCGTCATGTGCCCCTGTGCATCTTTCGTGGTGACCAGCATCTGATGGCAATGGTAGCAGAGAATAACTTCCACACACTCACGCCCCCGCCAGGCACGGAACGCAACATCGGGGTTTATTTCACAGGTATTGTCATTCATGGCAGCATAAGTGCGCGGGTCCAGCACGGCGTGTGCCAGATTAGCAGCAAATTTCCGTCCGAATACCTGTCCCTGAGAATGCACAGGATAATCTATGATTTCATCACTGGTTGTGCCAGCCTTTGCATAGTCATCATACGGGCCGTCAACCAGCCGAAATGTTTCTACCTGCGTTGCTCCCTGCAAGATAGAAACTGTCTTTTCACCTAACTTGTTCCGTGGCCCCTGCACGAAGCCGACAAGACCGATAATGATAAGCGCCAGCAGAAAACTCCCTAACGGCAGAAGGCCGAACAAAACAATTTTTCTCCGGCGCGTCATTTCAGGGCGTTGCCTTCTTTTCATAATAGCAAACTTACAGAAGCCGTGCCTCTTGAAAAACGCGGTCACGGACAAACCAGTGCAGGGCGTCGGACGTGGCAACATCCACAGGGCGACCAAGAAGGTCTTCCAGGTCAACGGTCAGCCCGGCAGGGAACCAGCAGGAGTGCTTCGGGCCGACATCTACTAAAAAGTCCACATCACTATCCGGCCCCGCCTCGCCGCGAACCACCGACCCAAAGACGCGCACATTGGACGCACCGTGATGCGGGGCGATGCGGAGGATGTCCTCCCGCTTCTCCTGAATGAGTTGGTCAATCTTCATGCTGTTATTCTACCACACAGTCTACGGCAGCGAAGACCCATCCCAGAGATGTTCGGGATCGGGATAAAAGAACGTGCCCCCGGCGTACTTGCCGCGCTCAGTCCAGATAAACCAGCCGCCGGGCACTTTGGCACGGAGGGCATAAGGGGCGGAATGCTTTATCATGCCCTTCTCCCGTATTTCGCTTTTCAGCACTTCCCAAATCAAAGACACAGTGTTACTCCCGGCAGGTAACGGTAAATTGGTTCTTGGGGCCGTTGTAGGTGAACACAAGTTGGTCTAGAATGTCGCGCCCGATCAGCCCTTGAATACCTTGCCCAGTCAGCGGCGCATCGACAACTTCTACCTCAAAAGCGATACCCTGCGAAAGTACAATACGAACAAGGTACTGACTCCGTGCTACGGGTTCTGTGGTAGTGGGTGTCCGCAAAAAGACCGTGCCCAGTGATTCGAGACCAAGACGGTTTAGCACGTCTGTCTGAACAAGTGTGCCAGATGCCCCTGTGTCGATTAGCATCACTGCGGATATTGAGGGGACTTGCTCTCCATCCAAAAGCATTGCCTTTTGAGACGCCAATACCGGTTCAACCTGGACCCGGAGTAGCGGTCCATCTCGCTTTAAAGTCTGAATTGTGCGGCTAAGACGAGTCATCGTCCGCTCCAATATCCAAACCCATCACTGCCGAGCCACCTATGTAAAATGTTTTGTCCTGTTCTTGCACCTGCTTGACCAAAAACGCCGCTCGGTGAAATTGCTCATACCCTGTGTTGTATGCTTCCTCTTTGCGATCATAAAGACCGACAATTTTGTTTCCTTTGACAAGCGCGAACTTACCGGGAAACTGCTGAAGCAAGTTCTCCCGCTGCGCCAGATAGGTTCTCAATTCCTCGGCCAATGGGCCAGTTTCCCAGCCACGCGGCAGGGCGACAGCAGTATTCATCACGATGGTTCTCCTCCTATCAGTGTACCCCGCGCACCCCTCTTTACCCCTTCTCCACAAACGCCGCGTAGATGGCGCGGACGGCGGTGGGGTAGTCTGAGGTAGCCACGCCGACGATGATATTCAGCTCGCTGGAACCCTGGTTGATCATGCGGATATTGACGCCCGCGCCTGCCAGCGCCCCGAAGACGCCCGCCGCGATGCCGACGCGGTGGACCATGCCCTGCCCGACCACGGCCAGCATTGCCATGTCGCGCTGGACTTCGATGCGGTCCGGCTGGACGACGCGGCGGATTTCAGCGACCACCTCATGCTCCTTGCCGTCGAGTTCTTCGTCGGTCAAAATCACCGAAAGCGTGTCAATGCTGGTCGGCGAATGCTCATAGGAGATGCCGTGCGACTCCAAAATCTCTAAAACTTTGCGCCCGTAGCCGCGCTCCTGATTCATCATCGCCTTTTCGGTGAACAGGGTGGCAAAGCCGATGCGGCCCGCGATGCCGACAATGCTGGTGGTGCGGGAGTCCCGGCGGGTCACAATCTGCGTTCCGGCATCTTCGGGCGCGTTGGTGTTCTTGATATGAATGGGGATTCCCGCCTCGCGCACGGGAAATACCGCCTCGTCGTGCAGCACCGTCGCGCCCATATACGACAGCTCCCGCTGCTCCCGGTAAGTGATTTCTTCGATAGGGCAGGGGGAGTCCACAATACGCGGGTCGGCCATGAGCAGCCCCGACACATCGGTCCAGTTCTCATACACGGCAGCATGAACGGCGCGGGCGACCACGGCCCCGGTGACGTCCGAGCCGCCCCGCGAAAAGCACTTGATCTTGCCCGCCGGGTCCTGCCCGTAAAAGCCCGGCACGACCGCAATCCGGCCCTCGGGAACCATTCGCAGGCGCTCGGCCAGACGCCCGTAGCTTTCGCCCTCGTGAAAGCGCCCATCCGGCCCGAACCGAATGCCGTCGGCGGCGTCCACAAACTCGGCATCTAGGAAGGCCGCGACAATCCGCGCCGACAGGTATTCGCCCCGCGAGGCTACCCAGTCTTTGGCCGCCCCCGCCGCAATCTGCTGGCCGATGTCCCGCAGCCATTCCCAGGCGTCAGGAACGCCCAGCGCCTCCGCGATGCCCAGATACCGCTCCCGGATGACCGCAAACGGCGCGGCAACCTCCAGCCCCTGCTCCCCGAGCGAGTGGCAGAGGTACAGCAGGTCGGTGATCTTTTTGTCCTTGTCCGTGCGCTTGCCCGGCGCGGAGACGACCACAATCCGCCGCCGGGGGTCGGCCCGGACAATGGCAGCGAGCTTGCGTATCTGGTCGGCATCGGCCACCGAAGACCCGCCAAACTTGGCGACAACCGGTTGATTGGAAATAGGTTTACTGTGTGTGTGTTCTGTATCTGTCATAGACTTGATATGTGTGGCTGAAAGAGCAGCGGCTCCCGAATGGCTGTCTGCCCCCGCAGGTCTTCCTCGGCCAGAAGGCGGTTGCCTTCCAAGACAAGGGCGATAGCCTCCTGCAAGTTCTCCCGCGCCTCTTCCAGCGTTTCCCCCTGCGTGTTCGCGCCGGGCAGCTCTGCGATAAAGCCGACATAGCCGCCTTCTTCGGCTTCCTGGAAAATGGCGGTGAGTGTGAAAGGCATGGTGACACAACCTTTGCCCCCGGATTGAAATCCGGGGCTGTAGAGAGCGAATGTCCACCTTCGTGGACAAAAGAGAGTTTGCGCCGGGTTCTCCTATGTCCGCGCAGGCGGACAATTGCCTTTGGCAGCCCCGGACTTCAATCCGGGGGCAAAGGCTCGTCGCTTTCCCATTCTTTCAGCGCGGGCATCAGCGCGTAGGCTGTCAAATCCAGGTGAATGGGCGTGACGGAGATATAGCCGTCGGCGATGGCGCGGACATCGGAGCCGGCTTCGGCCCCGGCGGCTTCGTCGGCGGGGGAGCCGCCGAGCCAGTAATAGGGCCGCCCGGCGGGATCGGCGCGTTTTTCAATCCGGTCCACATACTGCCGCCGTCCCTGCGTGGTGACGCGCACGCCGCGCACGTCGGCGGCAGGCAGGTTCGGGGCATTGACGTTCAGTATGGTGCTGGGCGGCAGGGGATGCTCGCCCACCCACGCCGCGAGCTTGGCGGCAAAGCGGGCGGCGGCCTCCCACTGGACTTCGCGCACCCACGAGGCCACCGAAACGGCAATCGCCGGGTGGCCGATAATTGCGCCTTCAATCGCCGCCGAAGCCGTGCCGGAATAGTGAACGTCCCAGCCCAGATTAGGGCCGTGGTTGATGCCGGACACCACCAAGTCTACGTTATTTTCCAGCACTTCCAGAATGCCGAGCGCGGCGCAGTCCGACGGCGTGCCGTTGGAGGCGAAGGCCGGGGAGCCGTCGCGCAGGGTGACCGGCGTGAGCCGCAGGGGCTTGTGCAGGGTAATTGCATGGCCCATCGCGCTTTGCTGCCGCTCCGGGGCCACCACGGTCACTTCGGCAATTTGAGAAAGGGCAGTTTTCAGAGCAAAGAGGCCATCCGCCTGGACGCCGTCGTCGTTGGTCAAAAGAATACGCATTGCCGTCAACTATAGCCGCAAATTGGGCGCGAAGTCAAGGCAGGCAGGCGGCGGGACGGCGCTTGGGGCGGGGTATAATAGGCGTATTGTCCTGCGTTTCGCTCACTTAGAAAGCACACCACACTCTCATGCGCCTGACCACACGCGCCCGCGCTGCCCTGTTTTTGCTGCCCGCCCTGCTGCTCGGGCCAACTGCTGCCCGGCCCGCCCTCGCGGCCCCTGCTCCGGTGGCCGCCGCGCCGCGCCCGGCCCCGCCGCCGCCCGGCGCGTTCGGCGTGGCGTCGCACCCGGACGTCAACATCGAATGGTGGTATGTCAATGCCCACGTCACCACAAACAAAGGCCGTCATCTGGCGCTGATTGGCTCGTTTTTCCGCTTCGGCAGCGGCGTCAACCCGTTCGACGGAACGCCCGTGCCGCGTGCCCATTATTTAATCTATGCGGTCACGGACTTAGACAAAAAGACGCAGCGGTCGTACTCGCTGGCCGACAGCAATATGATCGAGCTGCTGAAGCAGTTCGGCCCCCTGCTCGCCGCGCAGAACCTCACGGACAAAAACGTCCGCAAGTTTGTGACCGCTCTCAACGCCGGGCATCTGCCCGCGCCGCATCAAAAGCTGGCCGGGAAGTCCACCATCGTCAATCAGCCGTTTCAGCTTGCTTACGGCCCGGACAACACGCTCAAGTCCACCAATGCCGCCAATACGGCGTTTGATTTAAACCTGGACGCGGGCGCAAGCAAGCCCGACAAAATCCACCTGACCATTACCGCGCAGAAGCCACCGATGGCCGTCGGCGGCAAGGGCGAGACGGGCCTGAAAACGGCGACCGATATGTACTACTTCTCGCTCACCCGCTGCGCCGTCGGCGGCACGGTTGACACCGGCACGGGGCCGGAGACCATCACCGGCGGGCAGGGCTGGTTTGACCATCAGTGGGGCAACTCGTGGGTGGCCCAAAACGACGGCTGGGACTGGTGGGGCACGCAGCTTGACAACGGCACGGACATTTTGTTCTTCCGTCAGCGCGACTTGAAGACTGGCAAAATCTTCTACCCGCTGGCAACGTTCATGGACAAAGACGGCCATCAAAGCGTCACCAAAAACATCGTGTTCACGCCGGACCCGAGCGCCTACTGGAAGAGCAAGAAAAGCGGCGTGACCTATCCGTTAGGTTGGTACGTTTACTTTCCAGATAAAGGTCTCCGGTTACACATCACGGCAAAAGTGCAGAACCAGGAGATGCCAATCTTGGGACCGGGTGCGGGTATTTGGGAGGGCGTATGCAATGTGAAAGCGAGTCTCATTTACAACCCGGCTCACCCGGAGCGTTTCCCCGCAGAAAACCTTGCCGAGGTCAAAAAATTGTACGCTGAGGCGTCAAATGGGGTGAAATCGTCGCCATCAACGAACATTGAGGGTTATTACGTCGAAATAGAAATACCTAGCGTCGCCTATATGGAGCTGGTGGGCTACGGCAGTCCGGCGGTGAAGAAGCAGGTGAAGGGGAAGCGAGGGAGATAGGAAACACGGGGCTGAACCCCCGTGCTTCAAAAGGGCAATTCCCCGCCTGCGCGGGCACAGGAAAATTAGGAAAAGATTTCGGAATTGGCATTTTGCCCGCGCAGGCGGGGAATTGCTTTTTCGAAGCACGGGGGTTCAGCCCCGTGTACCTACAGTCACCCTATTCACGGAGGAACAGATGGCACACGTTTATCATCGGAACTTTACGCACTTTGTCTGGACGACCTGGGACCGGGAGCCGCTGCTGGATGTGCAGATTGAGGCCGAGACTTACGCGCTCATCCGCCCCCAATGCTCACAGATGAAAGCGACTGTCTACGCGCTCGGCGGTCTGGCTGACCATGTGCATCTGCTGGTCAGCCTGCCGAGTACGCTGGCCGTCGCCGATTTCGCGGAAGCCGTCAAAGGCGTCTCGTCCCGCGCCTTGAACGACACGCACGGCTCACCGCGCTGGGCGTTCAAATGGCAGGGCGGCTACAGCGACCATTCGGTGAGTGCCTCGCACATGACCCGCGTTCGCCTGTATATCGAGAACCAAAAACACCATCATGCCGACGGCTCGCTCTGGCCCACCTGCGAGCCGCCCACCAAGCCATTTTGTCCTGAGTCCGATTTGTCCTAAATCCAATGCCCGCGCAGGCGGGGAATTGCCCTTTTAAAGCACGGGGGTTCAGCCCCGTGAATCCTCTCTTATCCTAAAGACCATGACCCCAACGCCGCCCGACAAACCGCACACTCTGCGAAGCAAGCTCCGCCATAAGCCCCGGCGCACTGCGCCGCCGTTTAGCCAGTCCTTAACCGAGGTCACTGATGCTCGGCGCAAGCGGGCAGCGGCGCGGTGGTCGCTCGTCGCCAGTGCCACGCTGCTGGGCATGAAAGTGGCCGTTGGCGCAGTCACAGGCAGCGCGGGCATTCTGGCCGAGGCGGTCAACTCCGCCGCTGATCTGATCGGTGCAGGCGTCGCGTTTCTGTCCGTCCGCGTTTCCGATGAGCCGCCGGACCGGGAGCATACTTACGGGCATGGCAAGATTGAAAACATCTCGGGGGCGGTCACGGCGACGCTAATTATGGTCGGCGGCGTGTTTGCCGTCAGCGAAGCCATCCGGCACTTGCTTCGGCCCGCGCCGCTGCCGGAGCTGGGGTGGGGCATTGCCGTCATGGCTCTGTCTGCCATCGTCAACTTTGGCGTGTCCCGGCATCTGCTGAACGTGGGCCGCGAGACCGATTCGCCCGCGCTCGTCGCCGACGGCCACCATTTGCAGACTGATGTGCTGACCTCGCTGGGCGTCCTGCTCGGCCTGGTTTTGGCGCGGCAGACCCATCAGGTCTGGTGGGACGCCGTGGCCGCGCTCGGTGTTTCGCTGCTGATTTTGCGGGTCGGCTTCGGCCTCGCCGCTGACGCCCTGCGGACGCTCTCCGACGCCGCCCTGCCCCCCGCCGAGGAGCGGGCGCTGACGGATGTTCTGGATGCCCACCCCAAAGTGCGCGGCTACCACAAGCTCCGCACCCGCAAGTCCGGCTCGCACCGGCATATCGACGTTCATGTGCAGATCGCCGACACGCATTCGTTCGTGGAAGCCCACCGGCTGACCGAGGAGCTGGAAGACCGCCTGCGGGCCGCCCTGCCGCACCTGCACCCGATTATCCACATGGAGCCGGAAGAAGACGAGGCGCAGCATCAGCGCGAGAAGCACACAGGGTGAGAAGGCTGACAGTTACGCAAGAGGTTCAATAATGGTTCTGAAGCGATGGCAGGTCACGGCATCTCGTTACCTGCTGCGGGACAAGTGGCTGACGGTGCGGGCGGATGACTGCGTCACGGAAACTGGCGCAACCCTCGCGCCGTACTACGTGCTGGAATACCCGGATTGGGCGCACGTCGCCGCGTTCGACAGCGACGGACGCCTGCTGGTGGTCCGGCAGTACCGGCACGCTCTAGGGCGCGTCTGCGTGGAGCTGCCCGGCGGCGTGATTGAGAAGGGGGAGACGCCTCTGGGGGCGATTCAGCGCGAGCTGATGGAAGAAACCGGACACGCCGCTGAGAGCTGGGAACTCCTCAGCGCATTGTCTCCCAATCCGGCGACGCACACCAACACCCTTTACGGCTTTCTGGCGCGGGGCGTCACCCCGGTTGCCGCCCCAACCCTGGATGCCACCGAAGCGGTGACGCATGAGTTTCTCACCGTTCCTGCCGTTTTAGACATGACTGAGACCGGCGAGTTCGCCCAAGCGATGCAGGTCGCTACTTTCCTGCTGGCCCTGCGGCGTTTGGAGCGCGTAACCGACGACGCAGAATGAGTGACGGCCACAATTCGAGAGAGTGCGAGGGGTTAAAACCCCTCATGTTTGGCCTCACCGGGCAAGTTAAATTCTCTCAATTGGCGTATGGACCTCTGCCGAAATTAGTATCCGGTAAAACAAAAAATCTCAGGACCAATAGGATTATTGTCCCAACAATGATTGTCAAAAAGAGTGTCCACAGTACCCGGTGTCCCAAGCCAGACGCTTTATTGTTCATTTTCGTATTTACGCTTGACCGTCATGCTTCTACCAAACTTTGATGTTTATTCTAGTTCAATAGTCGTGCCATGAGAAACTAGATATTTGATTGCGGCTTCAATTATTCCTGGTTTATCTATAAACATGAACATTTCTTCGCCTCTTGCATTCATAAACCTTAAGTCTCTCGTTTGATCTTGTCGCTGGATTACCCTGTATGTATCTAGCGATTCACTCCATCCCAGTAAAAAATTTACCACTTCCTGCTCAGTAAAGTGTGGCTTGCGTTCTTTGATTTTTTTCATGTGTCTTCACCCATTTTTGGGCCAAAAGGTTGTAAACTCATCTACTTTTTTATGATCGCGGTTTATGCCGTTCGCGTTGTAGCTGTGGTTGATTATTTCCCTGGCCCGCTCCAGGGAAATCGCTCCCACGTACCTACCGGATGAGCCACTCAGAAGTAAATTTAGTGTGCTTGGTCAATTTTTGCTATCCACTCTTCAGAGGATGTGATTAACCTTTCATCACGCCCCCTGGACGGCTCCTGCATCTCGTCATCAATGGTTTTCCGAAACTCAGTCCGAGCCTCCCTCTTGTTGCCACTGTAGAACAATGCCGTTCCGAGTAGATAATACTTCTCGTCGCTCGCCGCATATTGTGCGTACACGCGGAACACGCTGACCGCTTCGTTATAACGGTGCTGTTTTAGCAAAGCAAGCCCCAGGTAGTGCTGCGCGTATTGGGGCTTTTCGGCAAACAAGCCATGTTCTGCTGAGAGCGGATGGGCTTTTGAGTAAGCAGTTAGCTCTCGGATCGCTGCGTCGTAGTGGCCCGCCTTGTAATCACGGATGCCCACCAAATCCGTGGCCCTTTTCTCTTGTTGATTGACAGCCGGCAGAATAATGGCAATCGGCAGAATAACACCGAATAGGATTACTCCAACTATAATTTTGGTAGATTTTTCCATGCGATTTGAATGTAACTATTTTGCGTGTGATGCTAACCCGGTGACGCTGGCTTCGTTTTCTCGCAATGATACCTTTTTGGCAAATAATTCTGGATGCAGCCGCCGCAGGAAATTCTTTTGCCTCGCTTGACACGCCCGCGTTTTTTGTGCTATAGTTACTTTTGGACACCGAGCAGGGGCGCACCCCCTGTTCATTTTTTTGCCTGTTCCCGGACGAAATCACAAGAAATCGAGCCGGGCGGCACGAGAGTTTAGGCCACTTATGGCGAAGATTTACAACAACAAGCAGAACCCGGATGACCCGAAGGACGGCAGCGGCCCAGTGAAGCCCGCCGCCAAACCCGCCGGTCCCGCAAAGCCTGCCGCCGCACCGGGAAACCCCCGTCTGGCCGATGCGACCCGTCGGGCGCAGTCAATGGCAAAGGCGAACCCGACCAGCCCCGCGCAGTTCTTTCAGGAAGCCTGGGTAGAGCTGAAAAAGACCACCTGGCCGGACCGGGACGTGCTGACCAAGTCCACCACCGTCGTGCTGGCCCTCGTCGTCGCCGTCGCCATCTGGGTCGGGGGTATTGATTTTGTGCTTGGCAGAATTGCCGCGCCGCTGTTTAGCGCCAGCGGGCATTAAACGCCTACTTCAAGGACGCTGACATATTATGATGAAGCACTGGTACGCCGTCCACACGTATTCCGGGCACGAGAAAAAAGTCAAAACGAACATTGAGCGCCGTGCCGACACGATGGGCCTCAAAAATAAAGTCTTTGATATTCTCGTCCCCACTGAAAAAGAGTCGCGGGTCAAGCAGGGCAAAAAGACCGAGATTGACCGCAAAGTATTTCCGGGCTACGTCTTTATTGAGATGGTTCTCGATGACAACACCTGGTATCTGGTCAAAAGCACGACCGGTGTAATCGGCTTTGTCGGCGATGCCAAGCCCACGGTGGTCAAGGATTCCGAAGTCCGCGAAATCCGCAAGGCGCTGGAAGAGTCCGAAACCAAGCCGTACATTCGCCCCAAGTGGGAAGTCGGTCAGGCCGTGCGTGTCAATTCCGGCCCGTTCGGCGACTTTACTGGGTCCATTCAGGAAATCAACGCACCCAAAGACAAGGTCAAGGTGCTGATCTCCATTTTTGGCCGCGATACGCCCGTGGAGCTGGAATTCAGCCAGATCGAAAAAATTTCGTAAAAGATTTCGTAAGCAGATTTTTGTAAAAGGACAACAGCAGAGAAATGGCAAAGAAAATTACCGGAGTCGTCAAGCTCCAGATCAATGCGGGCAAAGCGACCCCGGCTCCGCCTGTCGGCCCCGCGCTCGGCGGCTACGGCATCAACATGATGGAGTTCATCAAGGGCTACAATGAGCGGACCGCCCCCATGATCGGCTCCATTGTTCCCGTCGAAATCACCATCTACGAGGATCGCTCGTTCACGTTTGTGACCAAGACGCCGCCTGCCGCCGACCTGCTGAAAAAAGCCGCCGGTATCCCCGCCGGTTCTGGAACGCCCAACCGCACCAAAGTCGCAAAAATCAGCCAGGACCAGCTTCGGCAGATCGCCGAAACAAAGGCCCCGGACCTGAACGCCAACGACACCGACGCCGCCATGAAGATCATTGCGGGCACGGCCCGCTCAATGGGCATTGAAATCGGCTAATTGCAAGCAAGACGTGGGAGGGCCTCGAACGCCCGTTAAAACCACAGGAGAGAAAAAATGCGAAAGCAAGATCGTGTGAAGACCATCGGCAAGCGCTACGAAGCCCTTGCCAAGCAGACCGACCCGGAAGTCTTTCTTGACCCGATGCCCGCCATCGAAAAAGTCAAAAGCCTTGCCACGGCCAAGTTTGATGAGACCGTCAATATCGCTGTCAACCTCGGTGTGGACCCCCGCCACGGCGACCAGATGGTGCGCGGCGTGACTACCCTGCCGCATGGCACGGGTAAGAGCCGCAAGGTGCTGGTGTTCGCCAAAGCCCAGAAAGCTGCCGATGCCGAAGCCGCCGGAGCCGACCTCGTGGGCGCGGATGAGCTGATTGAGCAGGTGCAGAAGGGCCAGCTTGACTGGAAGCAGTACGACCTGATCCTTGCCACCCCCGACATGATGGGGCAGGTGGGACGACTCGGCCAGACCTTCAAGCAGAAGATGCCGAACCCGAAGGCCGGAACCGTCTCGCCGAATATCGGCCAGGCCGTCACTGACATCAAGAAAGCCACCCGTGTGGAGTACCGCGTCGAGAAGGCAGGCATTGTCCATGCCCCCATCGGCAAAGCGTCGTTCACTGCCGAGCAGCTTCTGGAGAACTTCAATGCCCTGCTGGATGCCTTGCAAAAAGCAAAGCCCACGGCTTCCAAAGGTCGCTACTTCCAGAAGATCGCCCTGAACTCCACGATGAGTCCGACCGTCCGCGTGGACCCCGTCCGCGCCGTCGCCATCGCCGCTGGCAAGATTTAAGTATCTCGCAACAACTCGATAAAATTATATAGATTTACGCCGCAGACAGCCGGTTCCGTGATTATACACATGGAGTAATGGGCATATCGCCCGCCAGCCGAGGTAACAGGAATGCCCGCCGACACGCTTTCGCGTGTCCGCGTTATGCGCCCTGCGACCTGCCTCCCAATGTCTGTGGCAGTCGCAGGGCGTGTTTCGCTTCAAAGAAACAACGCTGAAAGAGCAAGGGGGTGAATATCATCGCAACCGAATACACTATCGAACCCGCCGGAGCCAAAGTCGAGGTCGTCGCCGAGCTGGCTGAGCTGGTTAGTCAGACCAAAGCCGCCATTTTGACCGACTACCGGGGCCTGTCCGTGGCCGAGCTGACCGACCTTCGCAAGAAGCTACGGGCAGCGGACGCCGAGTTCCGCGTCGTCAAAAACACGCTGTTCAAGCTGGCCGCCGGGGACACCATGCCCGTCGCCGACATGGGCGAGCTGCTGTCCGGCCCGACCGCGATTGGCTTTGCCAAAGGCGATCCCGTGGCCGTCGCCAAAATCCTGCTGGATTACGCCCGCGACCACAAGGCTATGACCATCAAGGCCGCTGTCATGGATGGCCGCATCCTGACCCCAGCCCAGGTGGAGAGCCTGTCCAAGACGCCGCCCCGCGAAGTCCTGCTGTCGCAGGTGCTCGGCTCGCTGCAATCGCCCATTGCGGGCTTTGTCGGCACGCTGAACGGCATCATCTCGAACTTCGTCTTTACCCTGCAAGCCATCGCTGACGCGCAGGGCAGCACCGCCGAAGCCGCGCCAGCCGAGGCCGCGTCTTAACCAACTTTAACACACTTTAGACACGCATTTTAGGAGAATTAACCCATGGCCGATACAGCCGCAATGATGGAAACCATCAAAAGCATGACCGTTCTTGAGCTGCATGAATTCAGCAAAGAACTTCAAGAATTCTTCGGCGTTTCCGCCGCCGCGCCCGCCGCCGCCGCGCCCGCCGCCGGTGGGGGTGATGCCGCCGCCGCCGCGCCCGAAGCCCCGACCTCGTTCAACGTCATGCTGATGGCCGCTGGCGACAAGAAGATCAACGTCATCAAGGTCGTCCGCGAGATCACCTCGCTGGGCCTCAAGGAAGCCAAAGACCTCGTCGACAGCGCCCCGAAGGCTGTCAAGGAAGGTCTGAATGCCGAGGACGCCGCCGCCCTCAAGGCTAAGATCGAAGCCGAAGGCGCGACTGTCGAAGTCAAGCCCGCCTAGTTCCTGCTCTTGCTGGAATCGGAACTAAAAACCGCCTGCCTCTCGTAAGAAAGGCAAGCGGTTTTTTCTATGCTCAAATTTGCTCCCATCGCAGCCCTCGGCCTCCTGCCCTTCTTGACGCCCCCCGCACACGCCTGCCGGGAAGTCGTTGTCTGGAGCGCCGTCCTCGCGCCGTCGCCGAAGGCCCCCGCCGCCGGGACCGCCGCGATTGACTTTGATTTTGCCCACCCCGGCGCGACCGTCACCGTTGACGCGAAAGCTCTGGAGAACGTACAGGCCATTGAGCTGCACGTCGCCCGCTCGTTCTCCGACCACACCGGCCCCGCCGTGCTGACGGTGTACGACGCCAAAGACGGCCCTTTGCCTGCGTCTCTGACCCGGCAAGTCACCCCCGCCGACCTGCACCCGCAGGCATCGGCCAAAGTCCGCACGTTCGCCGACTTGGTGCAGGCCGTGTTAGATGGCCGCGCCTATGTCACCGTGGTTCCGAAAACCACCACTTCTGCCGCCGCCCCGCAGGCGACGCTGACCGGTTTTATCGGGATGCACAAAGTCGTCACCTACGACGACAGCGCCGGGGAACTCCATGACAGCGCCCTGCACCACAAGGCGCAGAAGGCTTAAATTACCTACCTCACCACCACCGTAAACGGCACGGTCAGCCACTGGTTTTTGCGCTCAAACTGCGCCCACAGCTTGTAGCGGCCCGGACGCGGCGAGGTCAGCTTGAACGACAGGCGTGGCCCGGTCAGCGTCACCATCTGCGGCGTAATCGGAACCACCTCGCTCTGCCCCGCCTGCATCATCGCCAGCGTCGCCGCCCCGTAAGACCCCGCCTGAACCCCGTGCAGAGCGTGTGTATGCACCAGCGTTGTGTCGTCGTCGCGCAGGGCGACTAGATGCCCCATCACCCCTAAAATCTTCTGCATATCCGTTCGGGGCCGCCCCGCTAAATCGGTCAGCGTGTACGTTAAGACCGACTGCTGCCCCGCTTTGAGCTGTCCGGGCCGAATGGTCAGCGTCACCCGCGTATCGCCGATTGTTTTGGTCGTCCCCAGGTCCGGCCTCAGATGCGGCGTAGCGGGAGCCACCGTGGTTTTGCCAATATCCAGCGCCGTGCGGATCACCTGATTGTCACCGTCGGTGGGTGTAAAGTCCGTGAACAGGTAGTACCGACCGGGCCGGGGGAACGCCCAGCGCAGGCGGAAGCGGCCATCAGGGCCAAGAACCGGGTGCTGATGCTCAAACCATGTCATATCCGAGGAGACCAGCAGCAGGTGCAGATGCTCCTCGTGAACTACTTCGTAGCTTTTAACAACCTTCTCCGACGGCTGCTCCCGAATAGTAAACGTCAGGGGGATAGCTGTGTGGGCAGCGGGCCGAACCGGGGCCGTCAGCGCGACGGTGTAGATGCGCCGCACCCCTGTTGCCAGCGCCTCTTGCAGCTTCACATACGACGCTGGGGACTTGTCAAACCGCTTTTGGCAGGCTTCCGAGCAGAAGTAGTACGTCTTGCCATTGACCGTCTCCCGGAACGGCGTCGTGTCCGAATCCGTCGTCATCCGGCACACCGGGTCCTTGACATCATGCGCGGCAGCAGGCAGAGCGGCGAAGAGGAGGAGCAGGAAGGCCCCCCCGCCCCAATTCTGGGGAGCCAGAAAGTTAGAGAAGAGCCGAAAAGAAGGACGGGGGAACCCCGCCCCTATGCCTCTTGTCTGGCCCCCTCTCCTTCCGAAGGAGAGGGTTAGAGTGAGGTTTCCTGTTCTGTTCCGGCTCCCCAGAATTGGGGCGGGGGGGCCTCCCCGTCTACTTCCCATGCGCCGGGTATCCCTTCACGATGCCCGCCCGCCGCAGCGTTTCCACCGACCGCGCCGCCCAGTGGTCCGCAGGCACATCGGGAAAGCCGCCGGGAATAGGCCGAATGGCTTTGGCAGTGGCAGGCGTCACCTTCGGCGCAGGCTTGACCTGCGGCTTCGTCTTCGGTGCGGCGGACGCGGCCAGACTTGCCCCCAGAACCAGCAGCGCGGATAAAATTATTGGGTACTTCATACGAGAGTCTACCCCCAATTGGGGGGCGAGAAGTTCCCGAAAAATAGCAAGACTAGCACTTGACACACATTACAAACCGTGATACAATAGAATATGACGCCGAACGCCGGGCGTCCTTCGGTTGCTTCTGCTTGCTGTCTCTGGCCTGTGCCAGTCTTTTGACTGTGCCATTTTTGACCCGCTTGCCGTCGCTGTGATTGGAGGATCGTCATGCTCACCTGTCATCGCTTGTGTGCCTCATCGCCTGTGCGCTTTTGTCTAGCTGTCTGTAGCCTGATGGCTGCCCTGCTTCTTCCTGCTGTTGCTCAGAGCGTGTTGAAAAAGTCGAAATTTCCAATGCTGGGCTGGAATTTGCTCGTCTGAAATCGGGCATGGCTTCTAAAACGCCAGCCTCCATTGATACAAAAAAACGTCGTTAGACACCAGAAAGCCGACTTTTTCAACACCCTCTCAAGCCCAGACCCACGGCACGTATACCGTAGAGTATAGCGGTGGCAGCATAACGGCAGCCCACGGGAACGCCTCTTCCTTCGGGGCAGGCGGCGGGCAGTATGGAGGCGGCGGCAGTGTCTCCGCCAGTACCGATAGCTCCGGCACGGGCCAGTCCTGCTCCGTCAGCGTCCCTGACCCTGCTTCCCCTTCTCCGCTGATGGCAACGTTTACATGGCAGCCTGATCCGAGCAATCTGACCGAGCCGCCGCCCTCGTCAGCCATCGTGTCCCAAACCTGCCAAGCCTCCTGGCATGTCACCAACAACTATTTAGCAGCAAGCAGCAGTGGTGATGCCAGCAATGGTTTGGGAGCCGTGGCTCCTGCCAGCACGACGGGCGGTACTGCCGGCAGCACACTCTACACAATTTGGTCTGCCCCAGACCCAGCTCATCCGCCCACAACTTTCAGCGTGAATTGCAGCCCTGCCGCTCATTTTTCAGGCGACAGCGGCTCTGTGGCTCATGCGACTATCAGCGGCTCGATTGAGGTAACGTACTTTGCCTCGGCTAGTGGGGTTTTCATTGACCTCGGCGGCACAACTGTCGTCAACGGAACACGAGAGGCACTGACGGGGCGACAAGTGACAGCTTCATTAGCACCTTTGCCGCAGAATCACTCAGCGTCCGATTATCATTGGGGTGTTAAGAGTGACCCGGCAACTGGTAATCAAATTGTGGGCAATTACGTTGCCGCACAGGGGGTAGGTATGACATTACCAGTCTCTCCACTTACTAACCCGACTGTTGCCTTCTTCGATGGTTTTCAGAACACAGCCGTAGTCAATCTGACTGTGACCATCAAATTTCCCGACAATACCACAGGTACTGCGACTCCTCAAACACAAGTCGCCGTCGTAAAGCCCACTGCCTTAACGCCTACCTTTAGCATTGCTGAATTTGATAACTTTTCGCAGCATCCAAACGATGCCATGTCAACTTACGGTGCAACGGAGCATTTTGACCACATCCTAATCACTATGCCGCCAGGGTTTACTGGTGGCTCTGGGATCATTGTTCAGAAGATTTTGAGTACCTCACGGACCGACACTCGCCATACAGGCGCACCGTATACTGCACACGAGAAGCAGTCGGGGGGTACGTGGATAGCTATTCCAGCGCCTTGCCTTGACACAAATTTCCCCTATCCGTTTGCAGCACCCTGGGCGGTCACCTCTACAGGATCAGGAATTGATGTTCCTAGTTTTTATTGTGCGCCATCACTGGTTTCAGGAGATACCGGAGTAGATTGGTATACTTCCAGTGGGAACGATCAATTTATGGACTGGATTATGTACAATCCAAACAATAACGACCCTGCACACAATATTTCGGTTCCGTTAAGCACATTTACCTGGGGCTGGTCTGCTTCGGCCACTTACAATGCAACTACGGGTGCTTGGAGTGTGGCTGGCTTCATGCCTAACTCAGGAAGTGCTTTTAAGGATGCGTTAGACTGGCCGATGTGGGACACCTGGGCACCCTACAGCGGCGACCTTGAGCTACAAATGCGCCCCAACTAGATTGCACTTTCAACGCATCACCCTACAAAGGAGAAGACAATGAACAGGTTTTTCACGTTGCCAGCAATCGCGGCGAGCATCTTGCTGCTCACAAGCGCGGCTCTGGCTCAAGAGAGTTCTACAGCACCACCTGCTGGTCAGTCGTACTATGTCCCTGGGCAAGGGTTTCCGATCAACTCAGCCACGGGGATGCCACAGCTTCCTCCTGATATGCAGGCCAAGATTGATAAAAGCAAACAAAGCGACAAACTTTGCATGAAAGCCATCGCCGAGGCCGCACGCGGAGACTGGGCACAAGCCTTGCCGAATTATCAGCAGGCACTCACGCTTGATCCCGAAAACCCAATTGCTTTGTACGGCATGGTGAATTTCTCGGTGACCGAGGGAGATACGCAGGCGGCCATCGGCTATTACCGACAGGTGATCTATGCGAAGTCTCAGCCTCCAAAACTGCCTGCGATCCGGGAAGGAAACATCTTCCGGTTGATGGATTTTGCAATTCTGCTCAGCCAGTCCGGTCAGCAGGAGGAAGCCCGCCGGGTCTACCAGCAGGGGGCACATTTGCTTAACTACCAGGGCGACAAGCCTTATCTCAAGATGATGTTTCCTGAGTTCGGGGACGGCCCCGGCCAGATCGCTTTTACGCCCAAGCGCCTGCAAGCATTGGCCGATGTCGGGTGGGTCTTTGATCATGTTGACTTTGACCGGGCGGGCGCACGGAAGCGATTGCAGGAGGCGGTGGAATTATACCCGGACTCGCCAGTGGTCTATTTCTACCGGGGACGCCATGCAGCGACTTATAGGGAAGCTGGCAGCAACGCAGCGGCAGACTTTGACCGGGCCGCTCAGTTAAGCGATCCTGCCCAAAAGGCCGCTGTGCAGCAGGAGCGGGATTTCTTCTTGGGGACGCCGGTTAAAGTGACAGCCGCCAAGTCGCTGCAATAGTGGGACAGCCATTGGCAACAAAGAAAAGGCCGGGGCAAACGCCCCGGCTTTTTCTGCGTGTTCGCTAGACGAAATTGAGGTGCGTGAAGCTGCCGCCCAGCACCGGGGCGGACGGGGTGCCGAGCCATTTGTCGAGAAGCGTGGCGTAGACGGAGCGGAAGTCGGTGTGCATTTTCAGGTCGCCGTCGTCCAAATCGGACAGGCTGGGGTAGTCGCCGTAGAGGCCGCCTTTGATGCCGCCGCCCGCCAGGAACATGACACTGGCCGCGCCGTGGTCCGTGCCCGCCGAGCCGTTCTCCTTGACGCGCCGACCAAACTCCGAAAAGGTCATGGTCAGAACATCGTTCGCCCGGCCCTGTGCGGCGAGGTCGGCGTAGAACGCCGACAGGCCCCCGCCCAGCTCGCCCAGGAGGTTCGCGTGCTGACGCGGCTGATTGGCGTGGGTATCAAAGCCGCCCATGCCGAGGTAGTAGACCCGTGTGCCGACGCCGCCAGTGATCAGCTTGGAAATGGTTTGCAGGCCCGACGCCAGCCCGGTCTGCGGGTACGGCGCGGCGTGGGCGGCCTTGATGTCGTAGTCTTTCAGGGCGCGTTTCAGCTCCAGACTGCTGCTATATGCCTCGCTGCCGATATTGCGGACAAACTCGGCATTGGACCCGGCCACCGTCCCTTCGGCATACAGCGCCCGCAAGGTCTCGGTCTGCGCCTTGCGGTCCGGGGCATCGTTCTTGAAGCCGTAGTCATTGCCATTGCCGATGACCGAGGCCGGGGAATTGTCGGCAAACATGGCGAGCGGCAGGGCCGAGCCGAGCGTGACCCCGGACAGCGGATTGCCCGCGAAATGGCCGTCTTTGTCGAAGTATCGGGCCAGCCAGCCGGTGCGCTCGCGCACATCGACCGTGGGGTTGCCAGTCTGCCAGACGTCCATGCTCTGAAAGTGGCTGCGGTTCGGGTTCGGGTAGCCGACCCCCGTAATCACCGCAAGCTGCCCCCGGTCATACAGCCCTTTCAGCGGGGCGAGGTTCGGGTGCAGGCCGACGGCGGGGCCGATTTTGACGACATCGCTTTCCTTGACGCCAATCACGGGCCGCGCTTTGGCATAGCCTAAATCGGTGTAGGGGATGACCGTGTTCAAGCCGTCGTTGCCGCCGGACATTTCAATCACGACCAAAATCTTGCCGCCGGGAATAAGGGGCAGGGACGCCTCGCCGCCCTCGGCCTGTGCCTGCGCGGCCCGCATCAGAAAGGTCGGCATCGCCAGCCCGAGGCCGACAAAGGCCAGGCCGTTCGTTAAGAATTGACGGCGGGTGGTGGGATCATAAATAGACATTGTGGATAGCCCTCAGACGGCAAACTAGGCCAGTTGGTATTCCGGTGCGGACAGCACCAGTGAGACCAGGCCCGGCGCTTTCGCGCCGAAATCAACTTTGCTCCCGCTGCCCCCGGCATAGCTGACCAGCGCCGCACGGGTGGCGGCGGACGGTGCATGACCCGGCAGCAGCAGGCCCCAGACGGCATCGGTCAGACCCTCAGACGTTCCGAGCGCGTCCGGCGTGGGCGCAGAGCCGCAGGCCATAATGCCGCGCCGCAGGCGGATTTCCAGCAGATTGCGCTTGCCCATCTCGTAAATAATGCCGTCGGCGAAGTTGACCCGGCCCATCAGCGTCATCGTGTTCATCCACGTTTTGCCGCCCGGCCAGCCTTTGACATTGGGCGGGCTGAACAGCTCCTGCCCCATCGCCCGCGTCTGCGACAGCAGGTTGTTGTTTGTCACGGCAAAGGGGGCGTCGAGCGTCCGCAGGGCCGTGACGACATATTCCGTCGGGCTTTTGATCCGCGCATGATAGGCCGCGTCGGAGTAGAACGCTGGGGACGTCAAAATCGCGCCCATCACGGCCCGAAGGTCGTAGCCGCTCGCAAAATAAGTGCGCGTCAGCGGCGCGATGTCCGCCGGCGTCGGCGTCTCGTGGACAAAGTTCTTGAACAGCTTGGTGCAGACAAAGTTGGCCGTCGACGGATGACGCACGATAATCTCCAGCACATCGTCGCCGTTGAAGTTTCCCGTCTCGCCGAGAAACGTCTTCGGGCCGTCGTCATGCCGGTCCGGGGAAAAGACGAACACGCTCTTGTCCCGGTCATAGTGCCAGCCGGTGAAGGCCCGCGCCGCTTCTTTGACATCCGACTCGGTGTAGCCGCCGCCGACCCCGAGCGTGAACAGCTCCATCAGCTCCCGCCCGTAGTTTTCATTGGGCCGGCCTTTGCGGTTCTCCGCGCCGTCGAGCCAGACCAGCATCGCCGGGTCCCGCGAGACCGCTTGCAGGAGAGTCTTGAAATTACCCAGCGCGTGCGTGCGGAACGTCTGATTCTGCGTCCACATCCAGCGCGGGTTGTCCACTTTGTAGTTGGCCGTAGCAAAATGCCCGTGCCAGAACAGGGTCATCTTCTCTTCGAGAGGCCGGGGCGTATGCGACATCCGGTACATCCACCATTTGCGGATGCTGCTGATGTCGTCAAAGTCCACATAGTCGCCCTGAATGCCTTGCAGCACATCCGCCATCGGGTCCGGGACGCGCTCAGGATGCAGCAGAGTGTCCGTGACAGCGGGAAGGCCAATCTTCGCATACGCAGTCCATTCGGCAGGCCGTGCGCCAAATCCCGCCCGCCGCAGCAGGTGGGCGAGTTTACGTGTGTCCGTGGCAGAAAGAGCAGTCATGGGCAGAGCCTCCCGAAAAGGTGCATCAGAAGTGGGCGCAGTGGCAGAAACAGAGTCCGGCAAATGAAGTGACGAGTCATTCTACCATAAGTTCAGAATTGTGGCAAACAGAATAATAATGGGAAGACTCCCCCCGCCCCCAATAATGGGGGAGCCAGAGTAGGGGCAGGGCTTGCCCCTGCCCTCCTTTCTGTTCCTATCTTCTCCGTATTTGTCCGGCTCCCTCTCCTTGCTCAAGAAGAGGGCTGGGGTGAAGTTCCTGCGGGCCTTTTACGCAGCTCTTTAGGTATAATGGGTTAGTAGCGAGCGAGTGTGGCATCGCAGGCGTTAAGACTTCTTCCTCATTGAGAATAAGAAGCTATCCCGCGCTTGGGCGGCATGCTGATTGGTTGGGCCGCAGGGCATAGCTTTTGCCTATAGGCAATCTTGAAAAAGAATGGTAAACTCAATGACAGTTCATAACTCGCACCGAAAGATAATTCTGCCCTTTGTTATCGTTATTCAACTGATCGTTATTCAAGTGATCCTCTGCAACATTGCAAGTGCCGATGGAGCAAAGCCCAGTCCAGCATCACAATCACAAGTCCATTTTCCGCCTTTCGTGCCATGGACAAGTGGTGTGAGAGACGATTGGAACTTCAAATCGGTTAGTCCTGATGATCCTAACAAATTGATTGTGGATGAGGAAGTCAAGTCCCTCGTATCAAAGTATGAAAAGGGTGGATTTGCAACAGCCAATGTTGCCGATCCCGTCAAACTGCAAACGGGGGCTACAAAACACCTTTTTCCCAACTATGGATTTTATATGATCGGTTGGGATGAAGATGAGGCTGCGGGTAAACACGTAGGTGGACTTGCCCATGGCCTGCATTATTGTCTTGCTGTCTCAGCGCAGGGTGCAGCGACAAGGTTATACGGAATGAGCGATGCGACTGGTTACGGCAAGTTTCTGTCTGACAATGGCATCACAATTAAGTCGGTAGACGACGCCCGGTTGATCTGGCTTGCTTTGTGCGATATTGCTATAGTTCCGTGGCACTCGCAAGACTTGATGCAGGTTTCGCCGACAGACTGGCATTTGGGCATAAATGAGTTAGACGGGCGGCTCTGTTACTTTGATTTCAAGTTAGGCACGGGTCAGAAAGTCGTATCGGTAGAATCAATAACAGGACCACCGAAGAAGTGAGGCTATACTGCCAGCGGCCCAACAATGCGCTTCATCCAACGCTGTATATTAGGATTCCACATGACTACAGCAGAGGCTTTAGAGCAAGTCGGTCAGAAGTTACAGGCGCAATTTGGCGATGCCCCCATTCCAGGAGCCGAACTGACGCGGCAAGCGGCCCTGCTCTGTGGGTATCAAGAAAGCAGTGTCATTCCCTCTGATTTCTGCTACAACCGGACGAATTCGGGCATTCAATGTCCCAATCAGCCGATGTTTGTTCAGGAAGGCTGTGGGCAGTATCGGTTTATAGGACTTTGCTCTCTCTATACGGGAGTGATGCTTCATAAACCACACGGTCAGCCAGAGCGAGTTGTCGGCAGTTGGCATACAGCAGACTTTGCGCCTTCCGAAAACGATTAGCTCTTGTGGCTGCCACGCTGACGTTGGGCCGCACAGCATAGGCTCTACTGAGAAAAGAGGTGAAAATGCGAAAAGAAAATCTTTGGATCATAGCTCTCGTAGGGTGCGCTTGGATGACGCCGATAGCCATAGACTCTGTTCAGACGGGCATTGCGGGTATCGCTTCATCGCACCTACTCAACCGCCCCACAACGCCTTTTTGGATTGGGATGACCATCTGTGTCGGGGGGGCACTCGCCTTCTATGTTTGGCTGATTGTTTCCGTTTGGGCTGCGCTGCGCTCAAAGAAGCGTTTAGTCAAAAGGCTTTAGCGTATGCAGCCTAGCATTGCGCTGCACCCGACGCCGTAGCTCGCGTTCTCTGGTTCACAGTTCGGGCATCGGCGCGGGTGAGCTTGGCCGTTGAGCCGCTGGGCGCAGGCCGTTTGCGGGGCAATACTTGTGGAAGAAAACTCCGACAAAAACGAAGAAGCCACCCAGAGTGCCGAATGGCAAAGGGAACCAATACCTTCGCGTTTCAGGGTGCTCGCATACATTCTGTTTGGTTTGGCAGGTGTCAGCATACTGCTGGCCTTGCTCTTTGGTTTAGCCTTTGTTGGCCGTGCTGACACATCTGAGGAATACAGCTCGCTGCACGGCATGATCCGCCTCAGCCTTTTGTTTTGGGGAGTCGCCATTGCGTCATTTTTGGTCGCCGCGTTGCTTTTAACACGATCCTGGTTCGGGCGTATCCTGTGGGTGGTTTCTGCGGTTGTTGTTTGGCTGGCTATCTATCCTATTTTTATGTGGCGTCTGAAAAGCAGTCACTGAACAAGGATGCCAGGCTCAGAAACGGTGTCGAAAGGCCCCGGCGAACCTCACCCAGCCCTCTCCTTAAGCAAGGGGAGGGAGCCGGAGTAGTACAAGAGGGCCAAAGGCTCACTGCTTGGTTCCCCCAGAATTGGGGGCTAGGGGGCCATCCGCCAGCTTTCCAGTCAGCTCAGAGTGGATCAAAGAGCCTTGCCGTTGACGGTTTCAATCGAAACAAGGCTGTGATACTGTTCTGTCTCTTTGGGAGGACGGGCCAGCCCTGTGACGAGGTCTCCGGCTTGGAGACTATGCTCAGTAATCTGGCTTGGAGCCACATACACCCGATGCTGACCAGCCTCATCGGCAAGGAAGCGCAGGAGCCCCCATCCTTCCGGCACGATTTCCAAACTACCGCCAGTGATCATTGAAAGCCTCCCTCAGTCAGCGCCCGGACGGCGGGCCGACTTCCTGTGCCAGCGTCGTGGTAATAAACTGGTTGATGCTAACGCCCTCGCGCCGCGCCCGTGCCGCGACCTGAGCGTGCAGCGACTTGGGGACGCGCAGGGCCAGCTTGCCGCTGTAACTGGGCTGCGAGATGTCCGGCTCTGGCTCCGGGATGGCAATGCCCTGGGCAAGCCATTCGGCAATCAGCGACGGCAGAGCCGCCCGCAAATCCGCATAGGCCGCTTCCGGCGTTTCGCCGTCACCCACGGCAGAGTAGCGGCCCAAACGCGGGATGCAGGCGGTATAGCCCCCTCCGGCCTCTTCCGAGATTGGCAAAATCTCGACGGCATAAGGCAGAGAAAGGTAGTAGGTAAGGTTCTTAGTTGGCATTAATGATGGCCTCTACGTTATTTTCTTGTTCTGCTTCCTGAACAATTGCAATGGCTTCGACAATCCGTTTCAGGTAGAAGGGCTTGACGCTTTGGCCTCCCTTGACGGGAACAGAGAGCGTGCCGCCTACAAAATGTGGATGTGCAAAGAGAGCAGGGTGAGACACGCGCAACTGATGAGAGCTACCTGTTGCTTTGGAAAACCCGGACGGGAAGTAGCGAATTAAAACAGCTTCTACCGTTTCGACAGTGGCATCCAGTTGTGGTTGATTTTTCCATGCCGCAAGCAGCTTGTCCGTTTTGCTCATAGACAGATGATACTGCATTCAGTATCATCTGTCAAGAGAAAATCAAGTTGGCTTCCTAGAGTTGATGACTCTCGGGCTGCAAGACGAATTCGCCCAGAACCAGGTGCGCGGGCTGGGTTAGGACAGTGATGATCGCGTTTGCGGCGTCTTCGGCAGAGAGCATTTTGTCGCGCTGAAGCTTCATGTCTAAGCCGTCCCAGAAGGGGGTGTCGACGCCGCCGAGGTACATCAAGGAGACCTTGATGTTATGCCGCTTGCCGACTTCAAGCTGCAAGGCTTTGGAGAAGCCCGTCACGGCGTACTTGGAGGCGCAGTAGAGCGAGGCGTTTGCCATCGGCGCTTTGCCGAGAATGCCCGCGATGTTGATGATGTGTCCGCCGCGCCCGCCCGCAATCATGGCGCGGACGGCGGCCTGCGTGGTCAGCATCGTGCCTTTGACGTTGACCGAAAGCAGGCGGTCAATGTCATCAGGCGTGGTCGTCTCCAATGGCTTGATCAGGCCGACGCCTGCGCCGTTGATGAGAAGGTCCAGGCCGTCAAAGGCCCGCGTCGTTTCGGTGATCAGCCGCTCGACCTGTGCGGGGTCGGTCACATCGGCTACCAATGTCACCGCGTCGCCGCCTTCGTAGCCAATCTGCGCGGCGGATTCCAGCAGCTTATTTTCGTCGCGCCCGGCCAGCGCCACCGAGACGCCCCGCCGGGCCAGCGCCCACGCCGTCGCCTGTCCAATCCCGCTGCCGCCGCCTGTCACCAGCGCGACTTTTCCCTTGAGTTCTGTTTCTGCCATCTGCTGTGTCCACTTCTAAGCCCCTTCGGGCAATCCCAGATTGGCAATCTTGTCTGCAATCTGGTACAATAACTCACTACGCAGTATACCCGGAGGACTTCCCCAACGATGGCAACCCTGACCGCCCCGTATGTTGAGACGCAGCAGGTCGTGACCGGCTTTATGTACCAGCTTCAAATTGCGGAGGAAACCAACGGGCCGGGCATCACGCGCCTGGATATTGGCCCGTACTTCTTCGGCGGCACACCCGACCAGCCCAAGTATCCCGAAGCCGTCACCAATGAAATGACCCCGCCCGGCTGGGCCGCCGTCCACTGGTTCACCGACCCCGCCGGGGCAAGCTGGCTGCGCTGGGAGGACGGGCGCATTGACACCGAAGACGGCGAAGTCCTCTTTCAGCTTACGTCCAACTACGCGCCGGGAACGTCCGATGCCGCCCTGCACGTCTGGCGCGGCTCCCGCGCCCCGGAGCGATTTGCGCTGCTGACGCCCGATTATTCGCAGCCGCCGCCCGTGAACAACCCCCGGCATGATGTGAAGGGCCAGAAAGAGTTTGTCAAAGGCACCGGCTGCGCCCCGCCGCTCGCTTTGGCTATCTTTGGCCTGACCCTGCTGGTGCGGCACTGGATTTAGACCTACGCACAAACCACTTATGAACTCAATCATCGACCAAATCAACTGGGACAAGGCCGACGGCGGCCTCGTGCCCGCCGTGGTGCAGGATGCCGACACCAAAGAAGTGCTGATGCTGGGCTTTATGAACCGGGCGGCACTGGAAAAAACGCTGCGCGAGGGCAAGGTCACGTTCTGGACCCGCTCCCGGCAGAAGCTGTGGACCAAAGGCGAAACCAGCGGCAACACTTTGAACTTTGTGTCGCTGCGGATCAACTGCAACGACGATTCGCTGCTCGTTCTGGCGCACCCCATCGGTGCGACCTGCCACACCGGGCATCCGACCTGCTACTACCGCGAAGTCACGGCAGAAGAGCAGGAGTGGCAGACCGTCACCGAGCCGCAGTTTGACCCGGAACAAGTTTACGCCGGGAAAACGTAGGAGATGTAGGGGCGTGATTTATCGCGCCCTTTTGCCTTCCGATGTTACGCAGGCTTTGCTCCCGGATTAAAATCCGGGGCTATGAAGTGCGATTGTCCGCCTGCGCGGACATAAGAGCCGCCCACGAAGCCTATCCTATGTCCACGAAGGTGGACAATCACAATAGGCAGCCCCAGAATTCATTCTGGGGGCAGCGCTTGTTCTTTCTTTCATCTTGCTTATATCTTTTTGTCGTTTCAAGAATAGCCCCCACCTATGAAATTATCCTCCCGCTTCGCCCCGGCAGCCCTCGTGCCGCTGACTTTGTACGCCTTTGCCCTGCCTGTGAGCGCCCGCCCACCCGTGCCGATGGCCCATCCCGCGCCGGGGGCGCGGCTGAAATGGGACTCCAAAAAGTTCATGCGCGTCTCCGAGCTGCGCCCCGGCATGAAGGGCTATGCGCTGACGGTCTTTCGCGGGACCAAAATCGAAAAGTTCAACATTGAGATTTTAGGCGTCATGGCGAAGTTCAACGAAGGCAAGGACTATATCCTGTTCCGGGCGCTCGATGGGCCGTCGGTGACGCGCCACCTCGGTATCGCGCATGGCATGAGCGGCAGCCCCATTTATATCAACGGGCGGCTGATTGGCGCGATTTCCATGGGCATTCCCGGCACGCAGTTTGCCCGCGAGCCGATAGCACTGGCAACCCCCATTGAGGATATGCTGGAAGCGTGGAGTCCCGACCTGCCGCAGAAGCCGTCTGATATGAGCGCGTCCTCGCCGACGGCCTCGAATGGCCTGAACGCCTCCGGCATGACCGACACGCGCTTTCAGCCGATTGGAATGCCGCTCATGGTCAGCGGCCTCGGCAGCCGCTCGATGTCCCGCCTGCGCGACATGATGGCCCCGTACCACTTTGACGTCATGGCAGGCGGCGGGGGCGGCCTGAGCAGCGACGGTCTCAGCACCAACCCGCTGGCACAGGGGGCGACGCTTCAGCCCGGCTCGGCGGTCGGCGTCTCGCTCGTGCAGGGAGATGTGGACTACACGGCCACGGGAACGGTGACGTACCGCGACGGCAAGCGGCTTCTGCTGTTCGGCCACCCGTTTACCAGTCTTGGGCCGATTGATGCCGCGATGACCACGGCTTATGTCGTGAGCATCTTCCCGTCGTATCAAGACTCGGTCAAGCTCGGCTCGCCCATCAGGACCGTCGGGCGCATCTTTCAGGACCGGCCTTTCTCGGTCGGCGGCGTGATCGGCCCGATGCCGCAGATGGTCCCCCTGACCGTCTCTGTCAACGACCTGTCCGCGAAGCGGCGTAAAGATTTCCATGTGCGGATTATCAACCACCCGCTGCTGACCGGCCAATTTGTCTCGCAGGTGGCTGGGGCCGTGATTGAGCAGATACACGGGCAGCCGGGCGACTCCATGGCGACGGTCGCTTTGGACGTTGACGCCGAAGAGATCGGGCATATCAAGCGCACCAACACGTTCTACGATGCCACGGCGATTGACCAGAGCGCGACCGGCGATTTAGACAGCCTGATGCGCCTGCTGTCGTCAAACCCGTTTTATCCGCTGTCCGTCAAAAGCGTCAAGATGACCGTGACCATCCAGAACCGGCACGACACAGCGGAAATCGACCACCTGTTTTTGACCCAGTCCAAGTTCGCCCCTGGCGACACCGTGAATGTCGGCGTCGTGCTGAAGCCCTACAAGCGGCCCCTGTATACGCGCATGGTTCCCATCAAAATCCCGCAGAACACCGCCGACGGCACGCTGACGCTGAACGTGCAGGGCGGCGGCACGGCGGGCGGCGGGGGCATCACCAGCCTGCTCGGCGGCCTGCTCCAAATCCGTGCCTCCGAGCCGGTCGGAAGCGCCGTCAATGTCGCGCAGCTTGTCAAGCAGTTCAACGACAAGCCGCGCAACAATCAGCTTGTCACCAAGCTTCTGCTGCCGACCTCGGCCCTGAGCATCAAAGGCGAAAAGCTGACGGACCTGCCGCCAAACCTCGCCGCCGCCATGCAGTCCTCGCGCACGACGGGCCTGAAAACGGAGCGCGATGAAGTCAAGGAAACGCAGACGCTGCCCTATGTTCTGTCGGGCAGTCAGTCGCTCAGTATCACCGTGCGCCGCCGGGACCTGATTGAAGCCCCCGCGCCACTGTCGTCTGCCGCGCCCACAGTGACAACCCTCCCGACGCCCGCCCCGGCCTCCGATATGCCTGCCCCTTCGCCGCTGTCTAACAGCGGCGATGACGGGGACGACAATGACGACGCCGCCCGGCTGATGTCTCCGGCAGGCTTTATCTTTTACCACCGCCGCCCGCTCACGCTGGCGGCTGCCAGCACCAAACCAACCCCTGCCGACACGAAGCCTGCCCCCGTTGCTGCCGTCCCCGAACCCCCAAAGCCCGCCGTCGTCAAGCCTGTGGGCCGTCTGGCGTCCGTGTGGCATCAGGGCACCCAGACCGATTTCGCGGCGGGCAACCTCACCAATGTCGCCGTGACAAGCCTGGGCGATGTGCGCCTCGCCCCATCCCTGCGGAAGCTGGCCGACACCACGCAGAACTATGTCTGGTCCATCCTGCCCGACGGCCACGGCAATCTTTATTTGGGCACGGGCGACAGCGGCGAGATTTTAAAGATGGACGCCGCAGGCAAAGTCAGTTCGTTTTACAAGACCGGTGAGCTGGAAGTGACCTCGCTGGCCCTGGGGCCGAACGGCGCTTTGTATGCCGGAACTGCGCCGCATGGGGCTGTCTTTCAGGTCGCGCCGGACGGCAAAGGCCGCAAAGTTTTCAACGCCACGGAGAAATATGTGACGGCGCTGGTGGTCAGCGCGGACCGGACGAGCCTGTACGCAGCTACCGGCGGCGGCACGGGCCGCGCCTACAAAGTCGCCCTCACATCCGCCCCCGCCGGTGTCATAATAGATGGGCCGGCCTTCTACTCCTTGAGACCCAGCGCCCCGACGGGGCCGCTCTTCACTTCCCCCGAAGCGCATCTGCTGTCTCTGGCAACGGACAAAGACGGCACGGTCTATGCAGGAAGCTCACCCAATGGCATCGTCTACAAAATCACGCCGGACGGCAAAAGCACCGTGCTGTACGATGCGACCGAGCCAAATATTACCGCGCTGACTGTGGACAAAGACGGCGCGGTCTACGCCGGGACGGGGCCGACCGGGACCGTCTACCGCATCAGCCCCGACGGCACGGCCAAGCGGGTGCTCGGGAAGCTCACGACCGGCATCACCGGTTTGCAGGCGGACCCCGACGGTGCGGTTTACGCCGCTGCTGGTGGCACGGTCACGAAAATCAATTCCGATGACACCACGCAGTCTTTTGTGGCCCCGGAAGATCAGCAGTTTGTGTCGCTGGCGCTTGACCCTTCCACTGGCGCGGTCTACACCGGAACCGGCGTCCTCGGCAGTGTCTATGCCATTGGTGCGGGGCGGCAGACGGCGGGGCAGGGGAGCGACTTGCAGGGCACGTACCAGTCTGTCGTCCATGACGCGGGCATCCAGGCGAAATGGGGCACGCTGACCTGGGGGGCCAATATGCCCTCCGGCGCAGGAATTAATCTACAAACCCGCAGCGGCGATGTTCCCCGGCCCGATGCTTCGTGGAGCGGGTGGTCTGCGCCGCTGACCGTTCCCGCCGGGCAGACCGTCACCTCGCCGCCCGCCCGGTACATCCAGTATCAGGCCCTGCTGACCGGCGGCAGCGGCCCCGTCGCCCCCCACCTGCGCGACGTGACGCTCTACTACCTGCCGCGCAATCAGGCCCCGAGCGTGGCGATCCGCAAGCCCGCCGACGGCGATGCCGTCTCCAAAGATATGCTGATCCAGTGGACTGCAAGCGATCCCGACAAAGACACGCTGGCCTACGATGTGGCCTATTCCAAAGATGGCGGGCAGACATGGACGCCGATCAAGAAACGCGCCGGGGCCACCAAAACTGTGACCAAGACCGTCACGGCCACGCCCGCCTCGCCCACAGTGATCATCGCGCAGGGTACCACCAATCTGGACAAGGTCCCGAACCTGCCCCCCGCCGTCCGCGCCCAGATTTTAGCGCAGATGAAAGCCCAACAACTCAAAACTGCTGCGGCCCCCATGGCGACTCCCAAACTCGCCGACAAGGGGGCTGTCGAGCTGAAAGAGACGTCGTTCTCGTGGGACACCACCGAGGTTCCCGATGGAACCTATCAGGTGCGGGTGATTGCCAGTGACAAGCCCTCCAACCCCACCGACGCCCTCAGTGCCCGCGCCGTGTCCGCGCCGTTCCTGATTGCCAACGCCGCCCCGACCCTGACGGTGCAGGTCACGACCGGCTCGCCGACCTCCTCGGACGACACCACGATTCACCTGCACGGCACGGCGACAACCGGCCTGGCCTTTGTGAAAGCCGTGCAGGCCAAAATTGATGGCGGCGACCCGATTGCCGCGTCTGCCGGTGACGGGCTGTTTGATTCCTCCTCCGAAGCCTGGTCCCTGACCCTGCCCGCGCTGCCTGCCGGCAAGCACTCGGTAGAAATGCAGGCGGTAGACACGGCAGGCAACACGGTGACGAAGACAGTGGAGGTGACCAGCGCGGGGCCGGGCGGGTAGGGGAGAGGCCCCCCCGCCCCAATTCTGGGGAGCCAGAGTAAGATAAGAAGGACAGGAAAAGGGAGGCCCGGCTCGTGAGAGCCGGGCTTTCTGGTGTTTGGCGGGTTGGGGGGCGAGTGGCGTGTGGACGAGGAGTTAAAACCCCTCGCTGGAAGGCGCTTCGCGCCGGGCGGACAAAGATTAGGACAAGCTTAGGAAGGGTGGCCTGCTGTCTGCGTCTTACTCTTTGGCTTCTCTTAATTCTTTGGCTTCCCGGCGTCTTCGCCTCACAGCGAGGGGTTTTAACCCCTCGTAACCCGTAGGCGCAGGGCTTGCCCCTGCCCTTCTTTCCGGTCCCTTCCTAATTATCGTGTTCCCCCAGAATTGGGGGTTAGGGGGCCATCCGGTGGCTTTCTGTACAGCCGTGAGCCAGAACAAGAGGGCACAGAACAAGAGGGCACAGAACAAGAGGGCGGGGGGACCCCGCCCCTACGGGCCTCCGCGCAAACATAGCCTTCGCGCAAAGAAAAACCCCCGAGGCGTAAGCCTCGGGGGTTCGTTCGTCTGTCTCTTGCAGAAACTTAGAACTAGGTGCTTAGAACTTGAGCTGGAACTGGCCCACTGCGACGCTGCCGTCGGAGCGGCCATTGTTGTTCGTCTCGGACACCTGATCGAAGCCCGTGCCATGATCATCATAGTGGACGATCTGGTACAGCAGCTTGATGCTGGCGTTCTTGCTGATCGTGTGGCCCAGGCCGATGTTGACATAGGACTCTGTCGGGCGGCCATCGGTCCGCAGCGGCGAGCCGCCGCCGGGCAGGGTCTCGTTCCGCAGGTCGTACTGAACGTTCTCGTAGCCCAGGTCAACCCCGTAGGCGCTGCTCAGGCCGTAGCCCAGGCCCACCTGGTAGCGGTTGACATGGTCGTTACGCTGGAGCGGCGAGTTGATCGGCGTGCCGTTGCTGTTTGAGCCGTAAGCCGCTCTGTAGAACTGCGCGTCGGCATTCAGGCTCAGCTTGCGGGTGAGCGCATACTTGGCTGAAACGACCGGACCGCGCACGTTCGTCGGGTTCGTCCACGCGCCGAGCTTGCCCCAGTAGCCGGGAGCGGAGTATTCCGGTCCAAAGTACTGGTAGCCGCCCTTGAGCTGGACGCCAGCGATGGCAAAGCCTGCCTGCGCGTCGTACTGCTGGTAGCGGAAGCCCGAGCCAACGTTGTTGAACTTGTTGTTGAAGGCATGCGCGGAGATGTTATACGCGCCGTCCAGCAGGATGCCGCCCTTCTTGACGCCCGGCAGACCGAACGGCAGAGCGCCGTTGAAGTCCAGTCCGTACACCGTCAGGCGGTTGTACTGGCCGTTGCCCTGGCCGCGAATGACCGACTGGTTGCTGCGGTTCGGGTCGGTGATGCCGTCCACGGGGCCGACAAAGCTGCCGTCGCCGAGGCCGAACTGCTCCACCGTCACGCCCAGGGTTGCGCCTTCGGGAGTGCCGAGGGTGGCCCGTCCGCCCACACCGGTGGTGATGGCGGACGCATGGTTCGCCGTGATCAGGCCGCCGGGGCGGGACTGTGCCACGCCCAGGGTCAGCGGGTTGAAGGGGTTTCCCGCCTGGCCGGTAATGGGAACGCCAATCGAGCCGCCGTAGGGCTGGCTGAATTGGATGCCGTTGTACTTGGACGCGAAGGCCTGCACATGCACTGGGCCGAGCTTCAGGGCAAGCGAAGCGCCGTCGCCGACAATGTCGCCGTCATCGGTCTGCGCCAGGTTGGTGTAGATGTCGGCATCCACCTGCTTGAGGGTGTACTTGGTGTACTGGTTGCCGAAGCGTCCGACCAGGAGCTGTGCGCCGCCGAGGGGGCCGAGCTTGACCGCCGCATCCAGGTAAGCCTTGTAAACGTTAGCATACTGGAAGCCAGTGTTGCCGCCGCTGCCCAGCGAACCGGGGCGGAGGACGTTTGCCACGCCGCCTGCGGCATAGCCGGGGAAGGCGGCCGTGTTGCCGACCTGGCTCAGGTAGTTGCCGAAGTCCAGCGCGACATTGGCGGTGGCCGTGTCGCTGAGCTTGCCGCGAATGTTCAGCAGGATGTCATGGTAAACGTCCGAAGAGCCGAGCAGGCGGTCATCGTAGCCGGTCGCGCCCTGGTAGACGCCATTTTTGTCCAGGAAAGGCCCGTAGGTTCCGTCCGCGTTGCGCTTGCGGGACGCACGGCCTTCGGCAATCACGTTGACGACACCGGTGATTTGCAGGCGGCGCTGCTCTTCCACGACCGAGCCGAGGATACCCTCGTCGGTGTTAAGACGATTGTTCAGGCCTTTGACCTGCGCTTCGAGCGAGTCGAGGCGGGCGTTGATGCCAGCCACATCCTGGCCGAGCCGGGTCAGCTCGTCCTGGAAGCCGTTGACAAGCTGCTTCAGGGCGTCGATGGCCTGCGTGTTGCCAGCAATCCGGGCCTCAAGGCCGCTGGTGTCAGTGGGCTTGATCTGGGCGAGCAGGCGGGCGATAGCAACCGCGAACTCGTAGCGTGTCATCGGGCGGCGGCCACCGTAGGTGCCGTCAGGATAGCCGATGACGATTCCGGCCTTCTGAAGGGTATCGACCGACTGGTACGCCCAGTGGTCGGTGGGAACGTCCGCGAACGGGCCGGAAGCGGCCTGTGCGTGGGTGATGGCGGGGCTGCCCAGGAAGGCAATGCCCATGCCGGCGAGAAGTACGAGGGACTTCTTCATGGAGTAACTCTCCTTGCGACGTGCTGTTTGCACTGCGTCCTGCCTTCACTGCCGGGCCGGATGTCCGGGCGCTCGTCGTCAGAGCGCGATAGGCTGGCCGGTCCAGTCTGCTTTCTTCGTCCCCAAGTATCCATGTTGCCTTGAAGGTCCAAAAGCCGTCTGTTCGGTCTCGCGTGTCGCGGTGTCGTCGGGCGCGGGGCAATCCCGCTCGTGTGCAGTGAACGCTGACAAAGTGCAGGCCGTCCTCCACCAGTGGAGGCGCGGCGGGTGGATGCGGGGAGGTTTCTCCCGTTTCCAAACCGTGTGACAACGCAAAATCGCGTTTGTTTCACGGCCAGCGGATATTATGCACTATTTTTTAAAAAAAAGTTCAAAAAAGTCTTCGGCGATGATGAGAGCCGCATAATCGTCCACCGAAACTTCCGGCGAGCGCATTCCCGGCGGCAGCAGGCGCCGCCAGCCGGGAGCAGGATTTTCAGCCACAAAGCGCCGCCGTGCCCGCTGGGATGTGCCGCGCTCTTCCACTACAGTTAGGAGCACTTCAGGAAAGGTGTCAGCCAGTGCCCGCCGCAGCGTCGCGCTGTGCGTGGCATTGCCAATCAGCAGCCGCGTGATCTCAGGCCGCCGCCGCAAAATCTCCCCCACCGCCAGCGTCAGCCGCTCGGTCGGGACCACCGCCCGCTCCCGGCAGGCGGTTTTGCCGTCGCCGTCTGGCCCGGTGACCACGGCCAGCCCGCATTTGGCCCGTCCGGGGTCCACGGACAGCAGGGTGATTGGTTCAGCAGGGGGAAGCATGGGGGGGGCTACTCAGCCCCGCCGACCGGGCGCGGGGCGGGGGGGAGGCGCGGGGCGGGGGCAGCCGTCACACGCAGGTTCAGGCGCAGCAGATCGGCGCTGTAAGTGTCTTCGGCGGCGCTCGCCGTCAGACGCGCATTCGCACCCGCTTCTCGGATTTGATGGACCAGCTCCAGAGACTCGGCGCTGTCAATCGGCTCGCCCACCTGCGGCTCGCCCGATTGGGGGTCGCGCAGCGGGATCATGCCGCGCTGCAAGGCCGCTGCCCGGACCTGCCCGGTTAAAAATGACTGAAGGCCGCGCAAAATCGCGTCCTCGCTTGCCGTGCCCTCCAGCGTGCCCTGGGCAATGACCTGGCCCTTCGGGAACACCAGCAGGTTGGCATAGGGCCGCAGGTCCACATGAACCGGCTCGCTTTTGAACGTGTTGTAGCGGGCCGTCGCCACCACCACAATCGACGGCAGAGTCTCGCCCTGTGCGGTGATGCTCTCCGACAGCGCCGTCAGCGCGGCCTCGCGGGCCGATTTGTCGTTTCCAAGCGGCCCCTTGCCGCTTTCTCCCGGCGCGGGTACGACAATGGCGGGCGAGCTGTCCGTGCTGCCCGCGCCGCGCTTGCGAGCGGTTAGCTCCACGCGGTCCAGAAACACGGCCAGCGTGTGATGCAGGTCGTCGAGCGGCTGATTGGCTTTGACCACCACCCGGCCCAGCTCTTCTTCGCGCCGCAGCACCAGCGGGCGTCCCTGCGTGGCGGTCAGCGCATCCCGCTGCGCCGAGTTTTGCCGGGCCAGCCGGATATTCTCCCGCGCCAGGTCGTCCTGCCGAATGCCAAGCTGCAAAACGCTCCGGCTCGCTCCGGCAAGCTGACTGTTGGCCTGCTGCACCTGCCGCCGCGCCTGCGTGACCCCGACTTTGGCCTGCCGTACCTGCGTCTCCGCCCGCGTCAGCTCGGTGCGCGTTGTCCCCAGCCCCCGTTTGGCCTCTGCCAGATGGGCCTGTGCGTCGGCCAGCGACTTCTGCCGGTTTGTCAGCACCAGCCGTGCCTGCTGCAAGCCCTGCCGCGCCTGCCTGAGCTTTCCGGCGACGGCGGCGAGGTCAGCCTGTACCTTCGCGGCCCGCGCCTGCACTTCGGCGGCTCTTTGCTGCGCGGTATCGGCATCGGCCTGTGCCTGCGCGGCCCGCTGACTGTCTGCGGCAGCCTGCTTCTCGTTGGCGAGGCTTTGCCGGGCCAGTGCCTTGTTTTGCTTGGCTAGCTGAGCGTTAGCCGCCAGAAGCTGCGGCCCGCGCACAATCGCCGCACTAAAGGCGTGGTTGAGCGCCAGAAACAGCAGCAGCGTCAGCACGGCCACGCCGCCCCCGGACACCACGGTCCAGAGCATGGCCGTGTGCCGGGGCCGCAGCCCGAACGACGAGTGCCGCTTTTTCCCAATATAGCTGCCCAGCCGGTCTCCCGCGTAGGCGATGCCGCCGCCCATGACGGCCAGGACCAGCCCAAAAACGATCAGTGCGCCCATAATACTTTCGGTTCAGTCAACTGGGGTCCTAACGCGACGCTTTCCAGATCAGCCCCGCCGCGACGAAAATGCCTAAAATGTTCGGTATCCAGGCCGCCAGCAGCGGCGCGATGCCGCCGCCCTGTGCGATGCTGCTCAGGCTCGTATACACGACGTAGTAGCCCAGCATGATGGGCAAGGCCCACACCGCCCCGCCCAACTTGGCCTGCCGGGGCGAGCGCATTCCGAGCGGCGCTCCGACCAGACCGAAAATCAGGCACGCGAAGGGGATAGACGTCTTGAACCACAGCCCCACTTCCAGATTACGAATGTCTTTGCTGTTGCCGCCCTGCGCCTTGAGCTGCCGGATTTGCGTTTGCAGGTCATGAAAGTTCAGCGTTTCCGGGTCCCGCCGCAGGATGTCCATGTTATCGGCAGTTTTGTCCAAATCGTAGCTCTGCCCTTCCGGGAAGCGGACGCTGTAGGGCACGCTCCCGACCCCCAGAGTCGTGGAGCCGTCAAATAGCCGCCATGTTTTCAGTCCGCGCCCCAGCGACTGCGCCCGTGCGGCGTGTATGATGGCCGACGGGCTGCCGTCGGTATTGTAAGTGGTAATCGTCACCTGCCGCAGCGTTTTGGTGACGGCGTTGTAGCCCTTCTCCACATGAACCATGATTTGCAGGTTGCCCTTGTCGTCGCGGTTCACAAAGTCAAACGGCTTGCTTGTTTCGCCAAAAATCTGGTCCCGGTGGTCTTTAATATCGGCCACCTGTGCATTGGCATACGACGCAATCCGGTCATTAAATTGATAAGAGACAATGCTCACCAAAAGGCCCAGCAGAAGCACCGGAACCATCATGCGTGGGAACGACACCCCGCCCGCAAACAGCGCCACGGCCTCGCTGTCGCGGGACAGCCGCTCAAAGCCGAGCAGAGCCGCTACCATCATGCCTAATGGGAATGTCAGCGCGATAAAGCCGGTGAAGTTCCAGCCCACAAACGCCATCACAACCCAGAATGGAATGCCCGCCGACAAAAACCGGGCGGCGGCCAGCAGCGGCCCGGCGACCAGAAACAGCATGGAAAACAGCGCGACGCCCATGAAGAGCTTCGGCAGCAGTTCCATCAAAATCAGCCGGTCCAGCAGTGGCAGCCATCCCAGCAGGCTAGGACGGCGGCGTGTCGCCGGAATTGGGGCAGGGGGCGCGGGCTTGGGGGGAGCCGTCATTGTTGCCATGTTATTCTTCTCCCTGTGTTCCGCTCAGGCCGCTCATGCCGCGCCGCCGGGTGGCGGCGGCCTGCAAAATCTCAGACAGGGCCGTGCCTTCGCCGAAATAATACTTGCGGGCGATGGGGTCCTCACTCAGCTCATCCGAAGTGCCTGCGGTTTTCACTTCGCCATCTGAGAGTATATACGCCCGGTCGGTGATGCCCAGTAGGGACAAAACATCGTGGTCGGTAATCAAAACCCCGATGCCTTTGTCTTTGAGCTGTCCCACAACTTCCTGGAGCTGTTCTTTCACAATCGGGTCAATCGCGGCGAACGGCTCATCCAGCAGGATAAACGACGGGCGGGTCGCCAGCACGCGGGCGATTTCCACGCGCCGCCGCTCGCCGCCTGACAGCGTCCGGGCATTGGCGTTGCGGTGCTGCTCCAAATTGAACTCACCGAGAATTTCGTCAAGCCGCGCCTTGCGCTCCGCCCCGGACAGGCCCGGCTGCATCTCCAAAATCAGCGCGATATTCTGCGCGACGCTCAGGCCCCGGAAGACGCTCTGCTCCTGCGCGAGATAGCCTAGCCCCCGCCGTGCCCGCTGATACATCGGCAGCCGCGTGATGTCTTTTTCATCCAGCAAAACCCGCCCGCCGTCGGGCCTCACGAGGCCAACCATCATATAAAACGACGTCGTCTTGCCCGCCCCGTTCGGCCCGAGCAGGCCGACAATCTCGCCCGGCGCGATCTGGACAGACACATCCGAGACGACCTTGCGGCCCTTGTAGGTTTTTTGCAGCCCCTCGGCCCGAAGTATTGGCATAGTGTGTTTCGCAGTTCCAGAGGCCCCCTAGCCCCCACCACCATCGATGGGTGGGGAACCGGATTAGGAGAGGAACGGCCTTCTCTTAACTTTCTGGCTCCCCAGAATTGGGGCGGGGGGGCCTCCTACGGCTTCGGCGTCACCGTCGCCCGGCCCGGCCCGGTTTCAAGCTGTGGATACTTTGTTTTGTCCGGCCCAAACAACAGGGTGGCATAATCCGTCGTCCCAATCGCCGGGCCTATCGAAAAGCCGGACTGCGTGCTGACCTGCACATGGCCCGTGAAATCAATTTTCCCGTAGCCGGGCCGGGCGGCGTCCGGTTGGTACACGGCTTTGTCGGCCAGAATATGATACGCGGCTTTGGCCTTGCCCGTCACCGCATCGGTGCTGCGGATGTCCGCCGCCACCTGCCCGCCCGGCGCGGCCACGGCGACCGCTTTGGTCAAAGTCGGTGCGGTCCCGGCTTTTTGCGTGGGGGCCAGCGTCGCCGTCACCGTCTCGGCAGACAGGTCATACTCGGGCGACGTCACCTGCACCTGCCCCTTCATGGTCAGCCCGGACGGCGTGTAGACGGCGCTGGTGTGCCACACTAAGTTGACCGTGCCCGCAGAGGTATTGTTGGCAGGGGCGGCGGCCTGTGCAGTCAGAGACAGTGAAGACAGTAACAGACAGACAGCAGAAAGTTTATGCAAAAGTGACCTCAGACGAACCGGCACTGGAAGTGCCGGTCTATTAGTAAACAGAAAAGTGTCTCCGACACTGAGGACCGGCTAACGCAAACTGCTCCTGAGTCGCGGAGCGACTTTTTCGGCTTGCTAATAGACCGGCACTTCCAGTGCCGGTTTCCCTCAATGCCGGTTTCCCTTTTACAGCCGCGCCGATGCCTGCCCCGGCCCCATATCAACCGACTGTATCTGCGTGTGGGCAATTCCCCACGGCCCCGTTAGCCTCAGCCCTGTTTTGCCGTCTTTGTAGACCACATGGCCGGTAGCGACAATTTTATCCTGCCCGGAATACCACACCATCTTGTCCGCTGTCAGCGTTGTGCCGGGGATAGTCAGGGACTTGGCGACCACCCCGCCGGTGGCAGTCACAGTTACGATGCCCTGGCGGCTGGACGCGACGGCCTTCGGGGCGGTGAGAATCGCCGAAGCCTTGCCGAGCTGGTAAAGCTGGGCATACAATTTGGTGAACGTGCCGCTGAAGCCGCCCTCGGTGGAGACCCCGTGGATTTCGCGGGAGTGTGCCAGCAGTTGTAATTTGCCGGGTCGCTTCGGGTCCGGGACCGTAATCGTCGGATTTTGGGCGCTTGCGCCCACCGCCGGCGGCTTGGCGGGCGCGGCCAAAACGGAAAATCCGGGAACAAAAGACAGCGGCAGGGCAGTCAGCAGGCACAACGCCGCACGGCAAAGTATTCTCTTCATACTCACAGTATACGCACAAATGGGCAGGAAGAGTTTAACATAGTTTGTCTGCCTTTTCAACACCCGCACTCCCGCAGGCGGCAGACTGCCCCGAAAGCGTGGTAAAATGGAGCGGCAGCAAACAAAATATTTGAAGACGATTGGAGATCATATGGCGCGTGCAGTGGTAACCGGCGGGGCCGGATTTTTAGGATCGCATCTGTCTGACCGGCTTCTGGCCGAAGGGTACGACGTTGTCGCAGTGGACAATCTCGTCACCGGCAGCGAGGACAACATCGCGCACCTGCGGGGTAATCCCCACTTTGAGTATATCAAGCAGGATGTCATTCAGCCGTTCACGATTGACGGCCCTGTGGACTTGGTCTACAGCTTTGCGTCCCCGGCCTCCCCCGTAGACTACCTCGAATTGCCCTTAGAAACGCTTCTCGTCGGCTCGGCGGGCGTGCATAACACCCTGGAAGTTGCCCGCATCAAAGGCGCTCGCTTCCTGCAAGCCTCCACCTCCGAAGTCTACGGCGACCCGACCGTTCACCCGCAGCCCGAAGAATACTGGGGCAATGTCAACCCCCACGGAACCCGCGCCGTCTACGACGAAGCCAAGCGCTACGCCGAAGCCGTCACCTTCGCCTACCGCCGCAAGTTCGGCCTTGATGCCAAGCTGGTTCGCATTTTCAATACCTACGGACCGCGCATGCGTATCAACGACGGGCGCGTCGTCCCCGCGTTTATCTCCCAGGCCCTGCGCGGCGAGCCGCTGACGGTGTTTGGCGACGGCAAGCAGACCCGCTCGTTCTGCTATGTCTCGGATTTGATTGACGGCATCTTTAAATTGTCGGTTTCGGAACAATCCGGCCCGATTAACGTCGGAAACCCGACCGAGCGCACAATGCTGGAGTTCGCATCCGTGATTTTGAAAGCGACCGGCAGCAAGAGCGAAATTGTTCATGTTCCCCTGCCGACCGCCGATGACCCCAAGCAGCGCCGCCCGGACATCACCAAAGCGCGGACCCTGCTCGGCTGGGAGCCGAAAGTCGCGCTGGAAGACGGCCTGGTAGACACCATCGCCTATTTCAAGACGAAGCTGTGAGGCGCAGGCAGAAAAATTAGGACATCTATAAAAATTCCATGCGCTCTTATCAGTCTGCTCCTTCTAGGTTTAGACAGCCATTCTGCGACCGCCCGGCAGGCGCGGGTGCGGACGGCTGAGACTTCACCGCCCCTCAAGACGGGCGGGAGCGTTCGGGAGCTAAACGCCCGCCTCGGCACGGTTATTCCGCGCTTGATGACGGAAGGCAAAGTCCCTGGACTGTCTATCGTTGTGATTCGAGACAGCAAGGTGTTCTGGCAGCGTCCCTTCGGCGTCACGAACGCAGAGACGAAACAGCCCGTCACGAATGACACCGTGTTCGAGGCGGCCTCGCTGGGTAAGCCCGTGCTCGCCTACGCTGTGCTGAAGCTGGTAGACAGCGGCAGGATGAGTCTGGATACGCCTCTTGTCCATTATATGCCGGGGCCTTATGTCCAGGACGACACGCGCCTGGACCGTATCACGGCGCGTATGGTCCTGAGCCACACGACCGGCTTCCCGAACTGGAGGCCGAAGGGCGGTCCGCTCAAAATCTACTTCACGCCGGGGAATCGGTTCAGCTACTCCGGCGAGGGCATGGTGTTTCTGCAAAAGACGGTGGAACATCTGACCGGCCAGCCGTTTGACGCACTGATGCAGAGTCTAGTGTTCGGGCCATTAGGCATGACGAGCAGCAGTTATGTGTGGCAGGACCGATACGAATCTCTGAAAGCGTTCGGGCATGACCAGACCGGAGATGTCACAGTCCGGCGCATTTTCAAAGAGGCCAACGCGGCGGGCAGCCTGAACACGACCGCCGCCGACTATGCGAAATTTGTTGTCGCTGTCATGGACGGAACGGGGCTTAAAAAAGAAACGGCCCGCTTGATGCTCACCCCGCAGGTGAGAGTTCAGGAAGGCTGTCAGGAGTGCGTGACTCAGACCGGGCCGGTCAGGCTTTCGATGTCCGTCTTTTGGGGGCTTGGGTGGGGACTGCAGCAGACGGCCGACGGTAAATCCTTCTGGCATTGGGGCGACAGCGGGAACGATGGGCAGTGCCACACCCTTGCTTATCCGAAGCAGCGGGTCGGTGTCCTGGTTTTTACCGACAGCGGCAACGGCCACTCGATCATTCCGGCCATCATCCGGGAGGCGGTCGGCGGCCAGCAGCCTGCCTTCGCCTGGCTGAACTATGAGCGCTACAACTCACCGGCCAAGCGGCTGCTCTGGGACATCCTGGCGCGGGGTGACACAGCGATTCGGGACTACCGCACGCGGAGTTTGCAGCGCAGTAATTCTGGTACGCTCAACGAGGCGCAGATGAACAGCCTCGGCTATGTGCTGCTCCGCAAGGGCAGACGCAGGGAGGCCATTGAAGCCTTCAAGCTGAACGTTGACAAGTTTCCTCATTCATTCGACACCTATGACAGTCTCGGCGAGGCTTACATGGTGAAAGGCGACAAATCACTTGCCATTGAGAGCTATCAAAAGTCCATAAAGCTAAACCCGAAGAACGACAACGGTATTGAAATGCTCAAAAGACTCCAGACCAAATGAGCGACCGATCAGTTTTTCGAACTGTCCCTACGCGCCCCTCGCCGTTCTGCCGACAATGAGGGGAGAAACGCCAGCAGTCCTCCCGACCGAACCAAGATCAAATCAACCCCATTGGCCGAGTCCGACTGACCGAGAGGTGGCCCCAACCCGTGCAGTTACGCCAGGAAAATTCACAGCGGCAGAGTCAGGCGCAAAAGCTCGCGCCGCACCTGATTCAGGCCAACGCCCTGCTGCAATGCTCTACCACGGAGCTGCTCCAGATGATTGAGCAGGAGCAGCAGGAGAACCCCGCGCTGGACAGTCTCGACGACCGCCCGGACGGGGGCGAGCACGGCTGCCGCCTGTGCCCTGGCAGTCGCATCGGCTCCTGTGCCCATTGCCCCTTCAGCCGCGACTCGCATCCGCTGGGGCAGGGTCTGGATGGCGATGGACTGGGCGGGGCCGATGACCTCGGGCCGTCACTGGCCGAAACGCAGGCGATTCTGGCCGCACGCGGCGAGGAAACCGCCGAAGACGAGCGCCTCGCCGCCCGTGCCGAAAACGAGTTCGGCCAGTTCAGCGACGGCAGCGAAACGATAGACTTTGACCCCCTGCTGCTCGCCCGTACCGAAACTTCCCTGCCCGAACAGCTTCTCATGCACCTGCGGGCAACGTCGCACACGCCGGAAGAGTATCAGGTCGCCGAGTATCTGGTAGACAGCCTGGATGAGCGTGGCTTTCTGCAAATTGACGTGGATGAAGCCTGCGCTGTCCTGCGCGTGCCCTGCGCCCTGATCACTCGCGGCGTGGAACGCCTACAGGAATGTGACCCGCCTGGCATCGGCGCACGCGACCTGCGCGAATGCCTGATGCTCCAGATGCGTCACCTGCGCGATGAGGAAAAAACCGACGGCGCGGGCGAGTCTCTCTTTGACCCCGTCGCCTACCGCCTGCTGTCGGACCATTGGGACGCCCTCGTTCAGCGCCGCCACAGCACGCTTGCCCGCAAGCTCGGGGTCACGTCCCGCCGCGTGGAAGCCGCTGTGGCCTACATTCAGAAAAAACTCAAGCCCAACCCCGCCGCTGGGTTTCGGATGCCCTGGGACAACCGCCTGAACAGCCAGAGCAAATCCATTCGTCCCGATGTCATCATCAAGCGCGGTGTGACGGGCTTCACTGTGGAGGTGCTGGGCTTTGAGAACGCCAGCCTTCAGGTTAATCCCTACTACCGGGGTCTCTATGACGCCATCCGCGACAGCAAGCTTACCGGAGAAATCCCCCACGAGGGCGGAGTCCGGCTCACCCCGGACCATCAAAAGCACGTTGTCGCTTACGTCGAGCGGGCCTCGATGTTCCTGAAAAACTTGCAGCAGCGGCGGCGCACCATTCAAAAGATCACGCAGGCCCTGATTGAATGCCAGCAGGGGTTTTTAGAGACCGGCCAGCGTTCATTCCTGCGTCCGCTGACCCGCACGCACCTTGCTAAAATGGTGGGGATGCATGAGTCCACCGTCTCCCGCGCCCTGCTTTACAAGTTTGTTCAGCTTCCCACGCAGGATGTGGTTCCGTTTGACATCTTCTTTGAGAACGCCGTCACCGTCAAGGGAGCCATTGCGCTGCTGATTGAAGAAGAAACCCCGGACGCGCCCCTCAGCGATCAGGCCATCGTGGACGCGCTTCTGTCACGCGGCCAGACCGTCGCCCGCCGCACCGTGGTCAAATACCGCGAAGAAATGCGTATCCCCGCCTCCTACCTCCGCCGTCGCCGGTAAGGCAAACCTTCCATGTCTAAAAAATGAAAAAAGCCACCACGCGCCGCCAGTTTATTCAGGGAGCCGCCGCCGCTGCCGTCGGCCTGTCCTCAGCGGCTTTGCCGACCCTCGCTGCACCCCGCCCCGCTTTCTCCCGCTTCCCGGACCTGCACCGGCCCCCGGATTTGGTGCAGGTCGTCACCGAAAAAGAAACGCTGACCCTGCAATCCGCCCCCGGCGGACGCTGGACCGGCGGCGGCGTCGAAGTCGTCACCGCCGTGCAGCCGCAGAATGTGGCCGTCACACTGGCCGCGCCGAACGCCGCCGTCAAGCGCCTGCACCTGCGCTGGCACGGCTCGCTCGAAGATGTCCGGCTGGTCATGGGCGATCAGTGGGAACGCGCTTACGGTGACCTTGCCTGGCACGGGCTGGTTCCCGAACGCGCCCTGCCGTGGTACTTCGCCGCGTGGGACGGTACGCGCACGCACGGCGTCGGCGTTCAAACCGGCCCGTCGGCGTTCTGCTTCTGGCAGGCCGACAGCGAGGGCATCAGCCTGTGGGCAGATGTTCGCAGCGGCGGTGTCGGCGTGGAGCTTGGCCCCCGCGTCCTGCCCGTCTGCGCCGTCGTCACCCGGCCCGGTGAGTTCGGCGAGACGCCCTTCGGAGCTGTGCAGGCGCTTTGCCGCTTGATGTGCCCGAAGCCGCGCCTGCTGCCGCACTCTATCTATGGGCACAACGACTGGAATTACTCTTACGGCAACAACTCGGCGGCGTCGACGCTGGAAGTGACGCACCGGGTCGTGTCTCTGGCTCCGACCGGTGGCAACCGGCCTTATATCGTGATCGACGACGGCTGGGAGCCTGCCGGGCCGGGCAAAGCGGGTCCCTGGGACGGCTCCAATGCCAAGTTCCCCAGTATGCCGGACCTGGCCGCACAGATCAAAGCTGCCGGGGCGCGGCCCGGCCTGTGGATACGTCCCACGACCGCCTGGGACGCCCTGCCCGAGTCGTGGCGGCTGTCCCGCAGCCACGGCTCGCTGGACCCGACCGTGCCGGAAGTGCGTCAGCAAATCAAATCTGATATGGCCCGCCTGCGCGGCTGGGGGTATGAGCTGATCAAGCACGATTTCACTTCTAACGACATTTTAGGCCGCTGGGGCAACCGTATGGGGGCGACCCTGACCGATGACGGCTGGAAGTTCGCCGAAGGGCCGACCCGCACCACCGCCGAAGTGATTCTAGACCTTTACCACGCCATCCGCGAAGGCGCGGGCGATGTCGCCGTGCTGGGCTGCAACACGTTCACCCACCTGTCAGCGGGCATCTTTGAGGCGAACCGCGTGGGCGACGACACCAGTGGCCGCAACTGGAACCGCACCCGCAAAATGGGCGTCAACTGCCTCGGCTTCCGGTCTATGCAGGACCGAGCCTTTTACGCCACCGACCCCGACATTGTCGCCGTAACGCACGACGTTCCCTGGGAGCTGACCCGGCAGTGGCTTGAGGTCGTTTCCCGCAGCGGCGCGGTGCTATTCGTCGCCTTGCAGCCCGACGCCGTCGGCCCCGCCCAGGAAGAGGCCCTGAGAGCGGCCTTCGCCCTCGTGGCAAAGGGCCAGCCTATCGGCGAGCCGTTAGACTGGCAGACAACTTCCTGCCCCGCCCGCTGGCGTCTGGCCGGAAAAGAAGTCCGCTTCCACTGGGAAACCCCCGAAGGCGCGACGCCGTTTGGGGAGTGAGCACTGCCGCCGCACCGAGTTTTCAACTCCTCGAAAGCTGGCTTCGTATTGCCGCCAACAATTTATTTTGCCAATCGGTACGTTTACTCGTATCCGTGGTACAATAGCCCTGCACCGGGTTTCCCCCGGCAACCTTCCTTGACTGCATCCGCATGATGCGCTTTCTGATTTCCTCGGCTCCTTCGGTTCCTTTCCGTCGCGTCCTCGATTGTTTCAGCGAAGGCCGCACGCAGACGCGCAGGGATTTCACGACTGAAAGGAGCCATATTCCCAATGGCAACAAAACTCTATGTCGGCAACCTGAGCTATCAGATGACCGACCAGCAGCTCAACGACCTTTTCTCTGAGGCGGGCAATGTCTCCAGCGCCCAGGTCGTCACCGACCGCTACACCGGCCAGGCACGCGGCTTCGGTTTCGTGGAGATGGCCTCGGAAGACGAGGCCCAGCAGGCAATCGCAGCCATCAATGGCCGCAATGTCGATGGCCGCGCCCTCGTGGTCAATGAGTCCCGCCCGCGTGAAGGCGGCGGCGGCGGCGGCAGCCGTGGCGGTTCCGGCGGCGGCTACGGTGGCGGCTCGGGTGGTGGCGGTGGCCGCAGCAGCGGCGGCGGCTACGGTGGCGGCTCGGGTGGTGGCGGTGGCCGCAGCAGCGGCGGCGGCTACGGCGGTGGTTCCGGCGGCGGCAGCAGCCGGTATTAATCGGCGAAGGCAGGAAAAAGGGCGGCGGACCAGAGGGTCTGCCGCCCTTTTTGCGGGTGGTCGCCTACTCCGGCTCGCCGAACTGAGGCCGCCGCCGCGTTTCCGGTGTCTGATTGCCGCCCCGGCGGGCGGCGATCAAGTCTTCATACACAACCAGCACACGCCCGCCAACGGCTTCGGGGGTGCGGGCCAGCGCCCCCGCTCTGGCGGCGTCGGCCATCTGTCGATGCCGGGTGGGGGTGGTTAAAAGCTCCAAAGCCCGCTCGGCCATCGGGGCGGGATCGTCGGGCACCAGAAAGCCGTCCACGCCGTCGCGAACCGATTCGGGAGCGCCCCCGGCGCTCACCACCACGCAGGGCAGACTGGCGGCGAGGGCCTCGCCGACCGCGAGGCCCTGCGTCTCGGTTTTAGACGGGAACAAAAACACATCGGCGGCCTGATACAGCGGGTCCAGCTTCGTCCGTCCCAGAAACCCCGCAAATCGCACCCGCCGGTGAACGCCCAGCACCCGCGCCCGCGCTTCCAGACGGGACCGGCTCTTGCCGCTGCCGGCGAGTATCAAATAGGTGTCCGTGGTGCGCGACGCGATCTGTGCGAAGGCCCGCAGGAGCAAATCCAAATTCTTTTCCGGGGCCAGACGGCCCACATACAGCAGCACGCGGGCGTCGGGCGGCAGGCCGAACTCCTTTCGGGTGGCCTCGGGCCGCGCCAGCACAAAGGGCGGCTCGGGGATGGCCGTTGGGATGACCGTGGTGGGCGTTTCAATGCCGTAGGTGTCCGTCAGCAGCTGCCTGGTGACTTCGGAGGGGGCAATCAGGTGGTCACAGCCGCCGTAAAAGCGGCGCATCCGGGCCACGAGCAGGGCGCGGGTCGCGCTCACAGTCGGCAGGGGCAGGTAGTGGGCGTACTCGGTATACAGCGTGTGGTTCGTGGAAACGTGCGGAATGCCCAGCGTCCGGGCAGCGCGGGCGGCGACACCGCCGAGCAGAAACGGCGACTGCGAGTGGACAATGTCTAAGCCCAGCGTAGCGATTTTGTGACTGATGTGTGCCGAAAAGGGAATGGGGACCACGTAGTCCGGTTCGACCAGCGCGTTGAACGACGGGTAGCGAAAGACGCCGGGCCGCTCATCTTTGTAGTTCGGGTAGCGGGACGTAAAAACAAACACCTCATGCCCGGCGTCGTCGAGCCGCGCCATCAGCGTCTGCACGGAAGTGGAGACGCCGTTGATCAGCGGCGGATAGCTTTCGGAAAAAATCCCGACACGCACGGTAGTATCCTCACCCAATCACATCAGATAATCAGCATGGCGTCGCCGAACGACAAAAAGCGGTAGTCTCCGGCCAGCGCCTCGGCATAGGCGTTGCGGATATTCTCGGACCCGGCGAGGGCACTCACCAGGAGCAGCAGGGTGGAGCGTGGCATATGGAAATTTGTCACCAAAGCATCGACAACTTGAAACGCATAGCCCGGTGTCACATACAGCGACGTTTCGCCGTCCATTGCCCGGATGCGGCCTTTGCCGACCGCCGCGCTTTCCAGCGTTCGCGCCGAAGTCGTGCCCACGGCAAACACCCGGCCCGAAGCGCCATTGATGGTCGTGGCGGCTTCCTCCGAGACCGTCACCCGCTCGGCGTGCATCGTGTGGTGCGTCACGTCATCGCTCTCGATAGGCCGGAATGTCCCCAGCCCTACATGAAGCGTCACGCGGGCGATTTGAACCCCCACCGCCTCAATCCGGGACAGCAGGGTGGGCGTGAAATGCAGCCCCGCCGTTGGAGCCGCCGCCGAGCCGCCGGTGTCGGCATAGACCGTCTGATACCGCTCCCGCTGTTCCGGGGCCAGACGGGTCCCGATATACGGCGGCAGGGGGGCTTGCGAACGGGCGGCAATCGCGTCCTCCACAAACCCGCCGCCCGCCGCCTCGAATTGCAGCAGTCGCCCGCCCCGGTCATCGGTCTTATCCAAAACCTGGGCCGTCAGCCCGCCCCCGAACTCCACCCTCACCCCCGGCAGCAGCTTTCGACCAGGCCGCACCAATGCCTGCCACAGCCCATCAGCGACCCGGTGCGTCAGAAACGTTTCCACCGTCTCGTCGGGGTGCCCCGTCCGCGCCCCGAACAGCCGCTGCGCGGTGACGCGGGTGTCGTTGATGACCAGCACATCGCCGTCTGCCAGATACTCCGGCAGGTCGTAAAAATGCTGATGCGTCAGCGTCCCGTCTGCCCGGCTCAGGACCAGCAGGCGCGACGAGTCACGCGGCTCCAGCGGCGTCTGTGCGATGCGCTCAGGCGGCAGGGTGTAGTCAAAATCAGACAGCAGCAGCGGCGTTGGGTCTTGCATGAGTGTTTGGCGTGGAAGATGGCCCCCTAACCCCCAATTCTGGGGGAACCGGAATGGTAGACGTAGGGGCGCTGCTTGCCGCGCCCTCCTTTCTTCTCCTATCCTGTCCGAAATCTGGCTCCCCAGAATTGGGGCGGGGGGGCCTCTTTAGTACCGCCCCTCGTCGTCGTCTGTCTCATCTGTCCCCGTCTCGTCCGCGACATCTGCCGCCACAATCTCGGCCACGCGCTCAGCAGGAACGGTCGAGGCTTCGGGCGTGGGAAAGACTTCTTCTACCAGCACAGCCACGACGGCTTCTTCCACGGTCATACCGGGTTCCGGCGGCGCGATGCCTTCCGTGAGCGCCACGTCCTCAATCGGCTGAAAGGCGGCGTCGGGCGCGGAGGAGGCCGCCCGGCGGGGCGGCAGGCCCGGCAGCAAAGTTGCCATGTCCACCGGCGGCGCGGGCGTTTCGCCGTCTGTGCCGCTTTCGGCGGTTTTGGCGGCCCGCTCGGCATCGCGCTTGGCCCGCAGGGCGGCGCGGCGGCGCTGCCAGCGGCTGCGCCGGGCGGGGGCGGCATCGTCGCCGTCGGCGGCTCCTTCGGCATCTTCAGCGGCGCTTTCGCCGCTGTCTTCAGCCTCGTCGGCGTTCAAAAGCGTCTCTGCCGCGTCCAGGCCGGGGATCACTCGGACCGAGCGGGGGAGCGGCGGATTAATGGGCTTGACGGGCGGGGCCGGGGCGGGCGTCGGCTCCGGCGCTTCTTCGGCTTCGGGCAGGTCCAGACCCGTGGTGCGGGCCAGCGCCTCGCCATCGCCCCACAGCAGCAGGCGCGTCTCGCGGGCGCGGACCGGGATGCGGAAGGAGCGCGTGCCGGAGGCCACAATGGTGTCACCAAAAACGTCCAGCACCGACGCCCGGCGCGGCAGGGCAATGGTGCGCGTTCCCGCCGAAGCGCCGTGCAGGGTCAGCACGCCGTCGCTTGACGCATACACGATGTCCTCCCCGCCGCCGTAGGCCGTGACGCCTGCGTAGGTCAGCAGGCCGCGCAGAAGCTCCGGGGACAGGGCCGGGTCGCCGATGAAGACCGATTTCCAGCCGCCCGGATTTTCGCGCACAGCCAGCGAGGCCGCGCCCGTCGCGCTGTATTCGGCCAGCGCCGTCGCCTGCGGGTCGGACACGGCGTACAGCGGATTTAACAGCTCATCCGTGCCCAGGCGCTTGACGCCGCGCAGGCGCTTGGCGAACGCCCCGCGTGCCTCGGTCGGCACACTGCCGCCGCGTGAGTTCCAGGGCTGAGGCCGCAGGGCCATGCCCACCACTTCGCTGGCTTCATCCGGCGACGGGCCGTTCTCATCGAACAAGCCCGGCGCATACAGCCAGGCCAGCGTCCGGCCCGGCGTTTGCAGACGCTCGCGCACCGCCTGCCGCTCTGCCGTGGTCAGCCGCAGGGCGTTTAAGAATAAATAGAGCTTGGCTTCGGGGAAGTCGGGCCGCGTGATGTCGCTCTGCAAGTAAAAGCCGACCGACGCCCCGGCGCGAAGCAGCAGGTCCCGCGACTTGCCCACGAGGCTTGCCCCCAGGCCGTCGGGGTCGTTTTTCAGGAACCGCAGCGAGGCTTCATCCACCAGTACGGCTACTTCCGGCGCGGCGGGGGCGGACGGCAGCAGCGCCTCCCACCGGGAGACCTGCTTGGTCAGCGCCCCCATCTCGCGCCAGATGTCCGGGGAGTTCAGCCAGCCCTGCCCCCACAAATCCATCCAGGTCACACCCGCCCGGTGCGCCAGCGCGGCCCCGAAATGCCGCTGATGGACCGCCTGCGTGTCCGCCCCGCTTGCGATTTTCGGGTTGTAGTCGTCGTCGGTCTCGGCATCGGCTAAAAACGTCTTGGTGTCGTCTTCCACCAGCCACAGCTTGCCGCGCAGGGCCGCCGAGTCCACGGGAGCCGGGAAGCCCGCCGCACTGCCCGCGCCGCGCCCGGCATAGGAGTTCGGCCCGGCGACAATATCAATATCCGGCGAGTCCAGCAGCATTCCGAGCGCCAGATGCCCCGAATCGTTGCGGCCCGAAAACTCCAGCGTGTACCCGTAAGACGCCGCCACGAGCATTCGCCCCGAAGACAGCGTTTTAATCGCCGCCGCCAGCCCGGCAATGGCGCCTGCGGCAAGCTCCGAGGCGAACTGCGCGTAATCCGGCCAGCGCCCTTCGCGCCGGGTGGCATACAGCGGCGTGTCTGTCTTTTTGATGCTCGGCGAGGCTCCCTGCCACTCGGGAATGCCCGCCGTTTCCCACGTCACCGACGCATCATGCCACGCCGTTCGCAGGGCATAGGCGGCCTGATATTTGGCATGGAGCCAGTGCTGAAACGCCGTTGTATTCGGCTCGGACACGTCGTAGCCCGCCTGTGCGTCGTTGAACCACTCGCCCCGGTCCAGATGGAAGCCCAGCACGCGGTCCCCGCCCGGCGTTTCCGGGTCGGCGAAGTGGGCAATCAGGGCGTCCAAAGCATCCACGCAGTCGGCCCAGAACTCGGGCGACGCCAGCGACACATCGCCTTCGGAGCCGTCCGTGTACTTCGCCAGTTGGTCCGGGTGCGTGCGAACCCAGTAATTCGTCGGGACGCATTGCAGCCGGGGCAGCACGTAGCCGTCCGGGTCGGCAGTGAGAAATGTCTGCACCAAAGCATCCGCCGCCGCAAAGCTGCGCTCGCCATGGGCGTTCCGCAGGGGCAGGTACAGGACACCCGAAAACAGGTGAATGCCGTTCGCCGCCGCATCGGCAATCTGCGCGGACACCACCAATGGGTCTTCCGCCGTCTCGGTGTTCGCAAAGAAGAAGTACGGCAGATGTGCTGCGCCGTTTGTCACAATCCGGGCCAGCCCCTGCGCTTTGGTCTGCACCGAGGCGCTTAGGCGCGGCGCGGCGGAGTCATCAGCGGGCGGCAGGACGGGCGGCACAATCGGCGGGGCGATAAACGTGGGCAGGTTCGAGGGCGCAAAATCCAGCAGCGTGTCGTCTTCGTCCTCGTCGGGCGTTTCAACCTGTACGTCTTCCTCGCCGCCCACAATCAGGGCCGCCCCTGCCGCTTCCAGCATTTCCGTGGTCGGCTCCTCGTTGCCGCGCCGCCGTCCGCCGCGCCGCCGCCGTCCGCGCTTGCTGTCCTCCCCTTCGGTCTTCGGCTCTTCGCCGATTTCCGAGTCAATCACCGGCGCTTCCACATCAGGCAGCTCGGCGGGCGCGTCTTCCTCGGTGTCTGCCAGGGTTTCGGCAACCGGAGCCGCGCCGCGCCGCCGCCCGCGCCGCCGGGAGGTGGGGGCGGGGACCGGTTCAGGCACAGCCTCTTCCACGACTTCTTCCGTCTCTTCTTCGGCTTCTTCGGGGGCTTCTTCCACCACAATCGGCACGACGGGCGCGGGCCGGGGCTGTCCGCGCCGCCGGGTGGGCGGGGCGGTTTCCACGGTGGGCGCGGCGGGGGGCGGGGGAGGAGCCGCCGCCGTGCGCCGTCCGCGCCGCTTGGGCGTGGTGGTTTCGTCGGCAGAAATCTCGGCCTCGGTCGGTGCGTGCGCTTCCACGGGAGCCGCTTCGGCGGGCGCTTCTTCAGCGGGCGCTGCCGTGCGCTGTCCGCGCCGCCGTTTGGGAGCGGTGTCGGGGGCGGTTTCGACGACCGACGCTTCCGGGTCAAACGCTATTACGGGTGCGGCTTCGGGTGTCGGCTCCTCCGCCGGAGCGGTTTCAGCGCGAGGGCGTCGGGGGGCGCGGCGGCGGGGCGCTTTAGGCGCGTCACCGGCAGGCATCTCTGAAACATCAGTTGGGGCATCGGGCAGGGTGGGTTCGGGGGCCGTGTCGAGCGTGGGCGAATCCGAAGCCACCGGCGTCTCAGCCGCCGCGTCGTCGGCGGGGGCGGACGCCGGGGTGCGTCGTGTTCTGGGCATAGTAAATCTTGTCTCTCCGTGCGTAAAATTGGGTCAGCGGATGCTGAAAGTTCTTGCAAATTGGCGCGTCGGCACTGACGCTAACCCCATTATACTATTTTTGCGCCCCTGTGTCAAAGCGGAAATGTAGAAGACCCCCTAGCCCCCAATAATGGGGGAACCGGACAGCAGAGGAAAGGATTTTTTCTAACTTTCTGGTTCCCCCAGAATTGGGGGCTAGGGGGCGATCTTGTCCGGCTCCCCAGAATTGGGGCGGGGGGGGCCTTCTGTCCTGCTCTTTCTTAAATCCTCCCTTTAGGAAGGACCCTGCGAAGCGAAGAATGAGCGAAGCAAGGAAGGTAGGTCTGTGCAGGAAAAGCCGCCGGGCGCGGCGAAAAGAGAGCTGTTATGGAAGAAACAACAAAAAACACATCTGATACTGACGTGCAGGATACAGAAATCGTGCTGACGCACGGCCCGTGGCGGCTGGCCGTCTCCCCGTGGGGGGCTTCCCTGCGCGGCCTGTCCCTGTGGAGTGGCGAGGGCTATCAGGACGTCATCACCGGCTATGTCGGCGCAAAACACAAAGTCGGTGGGCAGGGCGATGTGCTCATCCCGTTTCCGGGCCGCGTCGCCGGGGGGCATTATGAGTTCAACGGCCAGGCCTATCAGATGAAGAAGAACGATACCGAAGGCCCGAACGCCATCCACGGCTTTCTGCGGCAGACGGCCTGGGAAGTCGTCTCGCAAAACCCCGACTGGGTCATGTTCCGCACGCAGTTTGCCGCCGATGCCCACGAAGGCTACCCGTTCGCCCTGACCGTCCGCGTCACCTACCACCTCGACGATAACGGCCTGGCCTGCGCGTTTGACATCATCAACACTGGCGACACCCCCGCGCCGGTTTCGGCAGGCTTCCACCCCTACTTCACGGCAGGCACAACGCTGATTGACCCGGACACGCTGACCCTGCCGTTTGAGTCCTATTTAGAATACGCCAATCTGCTGCCGACGGGAAAGGTCCTGCCCGTCGCCGACTCGCCCTACGATTTTCGCACCGGCGGCCCGGTGGGCGAGACCGTGTTCAACACCTGCTTTTTGGCCCCGACCCGCGACGACGACGGCCTGAGCCGTATTCGCCTGTCCGCCCCTACGTCTGATGGGAACACAGGCCGCACCGTGGCCGTCTGGTTAGACAGGACGTTTGACTACGTCGTGCTATACTCCGGCGACCCGCTGCCTGAGGACCACCGCCGCCATGCCCTTGCGATTGAGCCAATGACCTGCGGCTCGGATGCCTTCAACCACCACGCCTGGGGCCTGGCCGTGCTGGCCCCCGGCGCAGCCCTCGAAGGAACCTGGGGCGTGTCGGTGGAGTAGGAAAGATAAGAGAGCACGGGGCTGAACCCCCGTGCTTTAAAAGTGCAAACCCCCGCCTCTGCACTGGCAGACCCGGAGGGGCGCGGGCGAAGAGTTTGGACAATGGCTTTGTCTTGTGCCCGCGTTTGTCTTGTGCCCGCGCAGGCGGGGAATTGCTTTTTCAAAGCACGGGGGTTCAGCCCCGTGTTTCTTCCGAAAGGTAACACGAACCCAATGATGCTTCGCACCCACACTTTTGCCCGCCGCACCCTGCCCCTGCTGGGGCTGGCCGCCGGGCTGGCCCTGCTCAATACCGCCGCACGGGCCGATGATGCCAAACCCTTCCTGCACCCGCTGTTTACCGACAACATGGTGCTTCAGCGCGGCATCGCCGACCCCGTCTGGGGCTGGACCACGCCGGGGCAGGCCGTGACCGTCCGGCTCACCGGCAAAAACGGCAAGGCGATGACCGCCAAAACCGTCGCCGACGCCGACGGCAAATGGACCGCGCACCTGCCCATCCTGAATGCCGGGCCGGGCGGGCCGTACACGCTCACGGCCTTGTCTAACGGCAAAAGTGAGACACGCGGCAACATTCTGGTCGGCGATGTCTGGATTTGCTCCGGGCAGTCCAACATGGAGTTCGGCCTCGGCAAAACTCAAAACAGCGCCGCTGAAATCGCGGCGGCGAACTACCCCAACATCCGGCTGTTTCTGATAGGACACGATATCGCCGTCACCCCGCAGACCACGCCGAGCAGCGGGGCATGGGCGGTCTGCACCCCGGAAACGGTCAAACAAGGCGGCTGGGAGGGCTTCAGCGCCGTTGGCTATTTCTTTGGGCGGGACTTGCAGCAGAAGATCAACGTGCCTATTGGCCTGATAGAAACCAGTTGGGGCGGCACGGTCGCGCAGGCATGGACGAGTGCGCCGGCTCTCGAAACCATGCCGGACTTCCGGCCCGCGCTGGCCGCGCAGCGGCAGGCACTGGCCATGGGCGGCTTCCCCGCCGCGATGGCCGCGTGGTATGCCCGCAATGACAAAGGCTCCGTATCGGGAGCGCAAAGCTGGGCCGCGCCCGCGCTTGATTCCGCCGCATGGCCGACTATGACACTGCCGCAAGCCTGGGAAGGCGCGGGCATCCCCGTGCTGGCAAACTTCGACGGCGTGGTCTGGTATCGCAAAGAGTTCACGCTGACGGCGGCGCAGGCCAAAGCGCCGCTGATGCTGCATCTGGGGCTGGTCGACGACCGGGATACCACCTTCGTCAACGGCACGGTTGTCGGCGGCAAGGACGACTACACCGCTGCGCGTGACTACACGGTTCCCGCCACTGCCCTGCGGGCGGGCCGCAACGTTCTGGCCGTGCGCGTGCTGGACACCGGCGGCGGCGGCGGCATTGACGGCAAGCCGGAGCAGATGTCTCTGGACGGGGCTGGCACAAAAATCTCGCTGGCCGGGGACTGGGCTTACAAAATCGGCGGCCCGCTGCCCGCCGGGGACCCCGCCCCCACGCAGGGCGGCGACGCGAACCAGCCCACGGTGCTGTACAACGGCATGATCGCGCCGCTGGTGTCCTACGGCATCAAAGGGGCCATCTGGTATCAGGGCGAGTCCAATGACAAGAACCCTAAGCAGTATCAGACCCTCCTGCCGACCATGATCAACGACTGGCGCGGACGGTGGGGCGAGGGACCGTTTCCGTTCCTGATTGTTCAGCTCGCAAACTTCGGCGGCAACCCCGCGCAGCCGTCTCAGTCCAACTGGGCCGAGCTGCGCGAAGCCCAGTCGATGACGGCCAGCAGTCTGCCCAAAACGGGCCTTGCCCTGGCTGTGGACATTGGCAACCCCGGCGACATTCACCCGACCAACAAGCAGGAAGTCGGGCGGCGGCTGGCACTCGTCGCCGAAACCGTAGCCTACGGCCTGCCGGGCGAGTCGTCGGGGCCGGTCTTTACGGACATGAAGATCGGGCCAGGGGCCATTCGGGTGGACTTCTCGCACGCCACGGGAGGATTGGTCGCCAAAGGCGGGCCGCTGACAGGCTTTGCCATCGCCGGGGCAGACGGCAAGTTTGTGTATGCCGATGCCAAAATCGATGGCGGCAACGGCGTCGTGGTGTCGTCGCCCTCCGTGCCGAACCCGACCGATGTGCGCTACGGCTGGGCCGACAGTCCGGTCTGCAACCTCTACAACGGCTTCGGCCTGCCCGCCTCGCCGTTCCGCACGGGCAAGTAGGGTAGCCCCTAAAAAACGCGCCCCGGCACATTTCGTGCCGGGGCGTGTTTCGCTTTTCAAAAAGATGACGGCAAAGGCGGGGCATCTGGGCCGCCCGGCGGACGACTCAGGGCCGCCTCCTTGCGGCGGACGGTGGTCTCGCTCGGCGCGACGACGCCGACAATGACCTGCTCGCCGACCACCTCCAGAATCTCCACCTCCACCATGTCCAGTCCTTCGCCAATTTGTATCACGGAACCGCTGCCGTCATGGGGACGGCGATTGAAGAGATGCATCCCTTCCCCTCTCACATCACGGGGAATATCCCGGCTGTTGGCCCTGCGCGGATGATACTGCTTCGCGCCAGTAAACTTACTTGCATAAAGTGTGCCAAAGTAAATATGCGGTTCCGCAAGAGGCCCCCCGCCCCCAATTCTGGGGGAGCCAGAAGTTAGGAAAGAGGGGTGAGGCGTGCAAAGCGAGCGGATATGGGTGCGAAGGGTCCTAAGTGCGAGGGGTTATAACCCCTCGCTAGGAGGCGAGGACGCCGAGAAGCCAAAGAACAAGACACGCAAGCCTCTAATTGTTGGCAATTTGGCCGCCGGCGCGGAGCGCCTTCCAGCGAGGGGTTTTAACCCCTCGTCCCAACGGCCCGGAAAACCTCACCCCAACCCTCCCCTTCAGCAAGGAGAGGGAGTCAGATAATACCAGAGGGGCAAGCTCCTAACTTTCGGTTCCCCCATTATTGGGGGCTAGGGGGTCCCCGGCGTCACCCACGAATTGGCTGCCGCGCCCGCGTACAGCGCGGCCATAACCGCGCCCCGGTAGGCGGCCTCGCGCACCGTTACCAGCGAGTCGGTAGGGCCACCACCGACGGCGTCCAGGAACGCTCCGAGGCTTGCGGGCACGGCGGCAGGCAAGTCCGTCCATGGCGTCTTGCCGTCCGCGCCCTCAATGTGTTCGCTTTTAAAGAACAGCTCGCGGTTGATAACCGCCGCATGGCCTTCTGTCCCGCTGACCATCAGCGTCATCGGGTCCGCGAGGTCGTCCCAGCCCGCCGCCAGCGTGCCAATCGCCCCGGACTGAAACCGCAGCAGCCCCTCGCCGGTCTCGTCGCAGCCCGGATAAATCCCCGTGCCTTCATCGACCTGCGCCGTCACTTCGGTCACATCGCCGAGCAGCCAGAGCAGAATATCCAGCATATGCGCCCCGAGATCACCAAACCCGCCAACCCCCGACTGCTTCGGGTCCGCCATCCAGCGCCAGTCCGTATCGAACCAGTGCCCCAGCGCCCCCGAATGGCAGTTGGAGCCGCGTGCCCGCGTGATCTTGCCGAATGCCCCCGCCTCAATCTGCTGCTTGATAAACAAATGCGTGGGATAGCCGCGCATGAACAGCCCGGTTCCGTAGATCACGCCCGCCGCTTCAATCGCCGCCGCCATCTCCCAGCCGTCTTCGCCGGTGACGCCGAGCGGCTTTTCCACAAACAGGTTCTTTTTCGCCGCCGCGCCCGGCAGGACCACCGACGAATGCAGATGGGTCTCCGTGCAGACAAGGACGGCGTCAATTTCCGGGTCGGCATAAATATCCGCGAAGTCGGCGGCGACCTCGGCGTTCAGCTCCCCGGCACGTTTTTCGGCGCGGGCGTCGTCATGATCCCAGACGCTCTTGCAGCAAACGTCCTCGCGGCTGTTGACGAGCCGCACAAACCCAGGCGTGTGAATATGGGCACAGCCCACAAAAGCGATGGTGGTCATAGAGTGATCCTTTGGTGCGGCAAATCTGACGGTATATGCGCCAATCGGCCCCCAAGTTCCTGCCGCGTTTCAAGCCCTGCCCAAACGGTTATAGGAAAGTGCAAGTAAACAAAGAGGTAACTAAGCGATGAGCGACACGCCCAAACGGCCCACCACCAAAGATATTCCTGTGCAAACCCTTCCGTATCCGGCCAAACAAAGTGATATGACACTGCCCCCGCAGACGGATTTAGTGGGCTACAAGCCCGCTGGAAAGCTGACCGGCAAAAAAGCGATTATCACCGGCGCGGACTCCGGGATTGGCCGCGCCGTCGCTCTCGCCTATGCTCTGGAAGGCGCGGATGTGGCGATTGTCTACAACGAAAATGATGGCGATGCCGAAACGACCTGCGCCAAAGTAGTTGCGACGGGCCAAAAGTGCCTTGTCCTGAAAGCCGATGTCCGCGACTCGGTCGCCTGCCGCGAAGCCGTCGCCCATGCCGTGTCCGAGTTGGGCGGTCTGAACATTTTAGTCAACAATGCGGCCTATCAGAAGGTACAATCTTCTCTGGAAGATATTTCTGAGGAGCAGTTTCGGCGGACGCTGGAAACCAACATTTTCGGCTACTTCCACATGGCAAAAGCCGCCCTGCCGCACCTGACCGACGGCGACACGATTATCAACACCGGCAGCATTGTGGGGCTGGTCGGCGAGAAGCATTTGATCGACTACTGCACCAGCAAAGGGGCCATTCATGCGTTCACCAAAGCTCTGGCGCTGAACTTGGGCGACAAGAATATCCGTGTCAACGCTGTTTGCCCCGGACCCGTCTGGACACCCAACATTGTCGGCACAATGCTTCCCGAGGACATCAAAGTCTTCGGCGGCGAGGTTGCTTTGGGCCGTCCCGGTCAGCCCGATGAGCTGGCCCCGGCCTATGTGTTTCTCGCCTCCACCGACGCCTCGTTTATGACCGGTGCTCTCGTAGAAATCACCGGCGGCAAGCTGTCGAGTTCGTAGAGAGGCCCCTAGCCCCCAATTCTGGGGGAACCAGATTAGGATAGGATTGGCTTTCTCCTAACTTTCTGGCCCCCCAGAATTGGGGCGGGGGGCCTCCTAATCCTGCCGCGCCCAATTAGAAAAAAACACCCGTGACCCCAGAAACTTACCCTCCGGGCACCGTCCGTGCCCTGCTCCAATCCGACACCGTGACCGAGCCGACCCGCGCCGCCTTGTTGGCGCGACTTGACGAAACACCCGGAAACCCGCGCTTCTTCAGCGAGGCCGAAACCGACACGCTGGAAGCTGCGCTGAACTGCCTGTTCGCCGACCCCGAAGCGCCGACCGCCCGCGCTCTGGCGCTCTGCATCGACGACCGGCTGGCCGACAACATGGCTGACGGCTGGCGCTACGACTCTATGCCCCCCGACGGCGAGGCGTTCAAACTCGGCCTGCGCGGGCTAAACGAAGCGGCGGCGGCACAAGGCGCGGCAACGTTCACGGTGCTGACCCGCGACGCACAGGAAAGCATCCTGCACGCGCTGGAAACCGAAACTGTGGCAGGGTCCGTGTGGCAGACCCTGCCGCCGAAGCTGTTTCTGGAAGAAGTGCTGTCTGATGCAACGCACTTCTTCTACAGTCACCCGCTGGTGCAGGAAGAAATCGGCTACGCGGGCATGGCCGACGCCCCCGGCTGGTCCCGCTTTGGCCTGAACATCCGCGAGCCGCGTGAGCCGCTGCCGATGGCGGGCACTGAGCCAGCGACGATGCCCGCGCCGCCGCCCGCGCCGCTGCCGACCCCGACCCCGCCCCTGTCGTCCGGGCAGCAGTTCCCGCTGACCGAAACCGTCGACGCCGTCATCATTGGGACCGGCGCAGGCGGTGCGCCGATTTTGGCACGGCTGGCGGCGGCGGGACTGTCCGTGGTCGCGCTGGAAGCCGGGCACTTCTGGGACCCCGCCCGCGACTTCGCCACCGATGAGCGTGCCCAGGACAAGCTGTTCTGGAACGACGAGCGCCTCAGCGCGGGCAAGGACCCGGTCCCCTTCGGCGCGAACAACTCCGGCATCGGTGTCGGCGGCTCCACGCTGCATTACACGGCTTACACGCCCCGCGCCCACCCGGACGACTTTACGATCTACTCCGAGTTCGGCGTCTCCCGCGACTGGCCTATCGGCTACGCGGATTTAGAGCCGTATTACAACGAAGTCGAGATGTTTCTGGGTGTCTCCGGCCCGACCTCGTACCCGTGGAACACGCACGGGCAGGGCTACCCTCTGCCCGCTCTGCCGCTGAACGGCGCGGCCCTGCTGATGCAAAGCGCGTGCGACCGGATGGGCATTAAAACCTCGCCCGCGCCCAATGCCGCCCTGTCCGGGCCATACTTCCAGCCCGGTGTCGGCTGGCGCAAAGCCTGCACCAACCGGGGCTTCTGTCAGGCGGGCTGCTCGGTCGGCGCGAAGGCGAGCATGGACGTCACATTTATCCCCGTTGCGCTGCAAGCCGGGGCCGAAGTGCGCTCTGAGTGCTTTGTGACCCAGATTGAGCGCGATGCACAGGGCCGCGTCTCGGGCGTCGTCTACACGCAGGGCGAGACCGAATACCGGCAGCCCTGCCAAAACGTCTTCTTGTGTGCCGGGGCCATCGAGTCGCCGCGCCTGCTGCTGTTAAACGACCTGAGCAATTCCAGCGGCGAAGTGGGCCGAAACTTCACCACGCACACGGGCATTCAGGTCTGGGGGCAGTTTGAGGCCGACATCCGGCCCTACAAAGGCATCCCCGGCGGCCTGATTTCCGAGGACACGCACCGGCCCAAAGACGCCGATTTTGCCTCCGGCTACCTGCTGCAAAGCATCGGGGTTATGCCCGTCACCTATGCGACGCAGCTTGTGCGCGGCGAGCATCTCTGGGGCGAGGGCCTGCGCGACCATATGCGCGGCTACAACCATGTCGCGGGCATCAACATCTGCGGCGACGGTTTGGCCTATGAGCACAATTTCGTGGAGCTGTCGGGCGAAAAGGACATACGCGGCCTGCCCAAGCCCCGCGTCCACTACACGGCGGGCGAGAACGAGAACCGCATGACCGTTCACGCCGAAAAGCTGATGCGCCAAATCTGGGCCGAAGCGGGCGCGAAAGATGTGTGGAGCCTGAACCGTCATCCGCACACTCTGGGAACCTGCCGCATGGGCGACAATCCCGCCGACTCGGTGGTGGACTCCTATGGCCGCTCCCATGACGTGCCTGGCCTGTTCATCATGGACAACTCGGTGTTTCCCAGTGCCCTGAGTGTCAACCCCGCGCTGACCCAGATGGCTCTGTCCCTGCGTGCCGCCGACCACTTCCTGGCAACGCGCTAGGACCCCTCCCGCTCGTACCTTGCTCCCTCCCCTGTTAGGGGAGGGTTAGGATTAAGCCCCCCGGCAGGCGCGGGTCTGTTCCAAATTATCTGTGCCCTCCCCTAACAGGGGAGGGGTCTTAGCCTACAAAATAACCCTAATTAAAAATAAACTATTAGCAGATAATCATGGTAAGGTTAATTGGCCCACGACTATCACGCTGCCGGGCCAACCATTAGAAATACCACCATGACTGCACTCTCGCCCACAGCCGTCGCGGGATTTGATGTCTCGGGCTTCGAAGAGGACGCTCGCCAGGCGGCCCTTGCTTCCTATGATATCCTGGACACGTTCCCGGAGGAAGAGTACGACGACATCACGCGCCTTGCCTCCCAAATCTGCCAGACGCCCATCGCTCTGATCAGTCTGGTGGACGGCGAGCGGCAGTGGTTCAAGTCCCGGCTGGGCCTTAACGTGTCCCAGACCTGCCGCGATGTCGCGTTCTGCGCTCACGCGCTCCATCAGACGGGCGTGCTGATCGTTCCCGACGCCCGCCTGGACCCGCGCTTTCGGGACAACCCGCTGGTGACGGGTGCGCCGCACATCCGGTTCTATGCCGGCGCACCCCTGCTGACGCCCGCCGGTCACGCGCTGGGGACGCTCTGCGTGATCGACCGTGAGCCGCGCACGCTGACGCCTGAGCAGCAGAAATCCCTCCAGGCGCTGGCCCGCCAGGTCGTCGCCCTGCTGGAGTTGCGCCGCCATGCCGCCGCCGAGGAGCGTCTGCGGGCCGAGCGCCTGCACGCTGAGGCCGCCCGGCGGGAGGCGCATGCCCTGCTGCACGCGGTCGTCGAGGGCACCACGGACGCGATCTTCCTGAAAGACCTGCATGGGCGCTATCAGATGATCAACGCCGCCGGGGCGCGCTTCATCGGCAGGACAGCCGGCGAGGTCATTGGCCGTGACGACACCGAGCTGTTCCCCGCCGCCGTCGCCGCACAGACCCAGGAGAAGGACCGCCAGGTCCTGCGGTCGGGCGCGTCCTCCACCTATGAAGACACGGAAGTCAGTGACGGCGTTTCGCGCACCTACCTAAGTACAAAAGATGTCTGCCGGGATGAACAGGGGACGGCCATCGGCATCATCGGCATTGCCCGTGACATCACGGCGCGTAAAAAAGCCGATGAGCGCCTACGCCTTCTGGAAGCGGCTGTGGAACATACCAGCGACGTGGTTGTCATCACCGAGGCGGAGCCGATCAGCCTGCCCGGCCCGCGCATTGTCTATGTCAACTCGGCCTTCACCCGTAGCACCGGCTACAGCGCCGAAGAGGCCCTCGGCCAGTCGCCGCGCATATTGCATGGGCCGGACACTGACCCCGCCACCTGTGCCACGATCCGCAAGTCCCTGAAGCGGTGGAAGCCGGTCCGAGTCGAGATTCTCAACTACCGCAAAGACGGCACCCAGTTCTGGGTGGAGCTGAACATCGTCCCGATCTCCGACGAGAACGGCTGGTACACCCACTGGGTTTCAGTCCAGCGCGATGTCACGGAGCGCAAGCGGGTCGAGGCGGAGCGGGAGACGCTGCTGGCTGAGGCCGTGGAACAGGCGGAGCAGGATTCGCTGACCGGCCTGTGGAACCACCGCGGGTTCCAGGCACGCTTCAAGTCTGAATCGGAACGCCCCCAGTGCGAGGGCAGCCACCTCGCCCTGTTCCTCATGGACGTCGATAACTTCAAGTTCTTTAACGACGTCTACGGCCATGCCGTCGGCGATGAGGTCCTGCGGCAGATCGCCCAGGCGCTGCGCGACTGCTGCCGACCCGGTGACACCCTGGCCCGCTACGGCGGGGACGAGTTTGTTCTGCTGGCCGCGATCAATGAGGCCGGAGAGGCACACGCCCTGGCCGAGTGCCTGCGCGCGGCCCTCGCCGGGCTGGGGTACCGCCCGCCTGGCTACGACACCACCATCCCGATTTGTGCTTCGGTCGGTCTGGCCGTTTTCCCTGAAGAGGCCGCCACCCGGCTGGAACTGGTGGAACTGGCCGACGCCCATCTGCGCCGTGCCAAAGCGGGTGAGGGGACACGCGCCGCCCTTGTCGAGAGCATCCGGGAGCGGTTCACCGGATCGCGGACCGGATTCCCGATGCTGAATGCCCTGGTCAACGCCGTGGACAACAAAGATCGCTACACCCGCCGCCACTCCGAGGATGTCACGGTCTACAGCCTGCAAATCGCCCGCGAACTGGGGCTGGATGAGGCGACCCAGCAGACAATCGCCGTCGCCGCGCTGCTGCACGATGTCGGCAAGATCGGTATCCCGGATGATATCCTGCGGAAGCCGGGCCGTCTCTCCGAGGCAGACTTCGAGGCCATTCAGCAGCACCCGATGATGGGGGCCGTCATGGTCGGAGCCGTGCCGGGCTTTGAGGGCATTTTAGATGCCGTGCGCCATCACCACGAGCGCTGGGACGGCGGCGGCTACCCCTTCGGCCTGCGCGGTGAGGAGACGCCCTGGATGGCCCGCCTTCTGGCGGTTGCCGACGCGTACTCGGCCATGACCACGGACCGGCCTTATCGCAAGGGCATGGAGCCTGCCGTAGCCCTCGGCATCCTGAAAGACGGCGCGGGCACCCAGTGGGACCCTCAGTATGTCCGCGCCTTCCTAGCGGCACAGAGGACGGGTGTACCAGCAGAGATCGCCCCCTAGCCCCCAATTCTGGGGGAATTCAGAGTAGGGGCGCGATTTACCGCGCCCTTTCGTTCCTCTCTGGCTCCCCAAAATTGGGGCGGGGGGGCCTAATCCAGCAGACTTGCCAGGTCAAAGCTCGCGTCCGCAATCTCCGCTTCGCGGCCTTTCACCGAAGGCTTCTCCCGTGCCAGACGCTCCAACGTCGGCAGCAGGCTTTCGGGTGGGTTGACCGTGATAATCATAGCGATTTTGCCTTCTTCGCTGACATACAGCTCATCAAAACGGTTTGACTCGGTCGTGCCATGCAGCAGCCCACCTTTGCCGCCCTGCGGGTCGCCGAACAGCTTGAAGTGGATGTCCAGTTCCGTGGAAAAGAAGCGCGGCACATGGTCATAGGCCATCTTTTGCCCCGCCATATTGGTCCCGGCAATCTCGCCGTGCCAGCGGGCATTGTTCCAGTGCTCCACGCGCCACAACTTGCCCATCACCGGGTCCTGGAACCCGGCGCAGTCGCCCGCTGCCCAGACGTCCGGCGTGCCCGTCTCTAAAAACTCGTTGACCAGAATGCCGTTCTTCTTCTCGTCCACAGTCAGCCCCGCCGCTAATGCGAATTCCAGATTGGGCTTGACGCCGACGCCTGCTACGACAAAATCGCCGTCAATGGTCCGGCCCGACTTTGTCTTGACCCCAGTCGGCGTCACTTCCGTGACCTCGTCGCCCAGAATAATCTCCGCCCCCGCCGCTTCCAGCTTGTCTTTTAAAAACGCCCCATAAGTCGGCGACGCGAACTTGCTCCACAATTGGTCGGTCGGCTCAATAATCGTGGCCTTGCCGCCGGTCTCCAAAAAGTCCGAGGCCACTTCGACGCCGATATAGCCGCCGCCAACGAGTATCAGCTTCTGCCCCAGATGCTCACGGATGGCCTCACTGTCGTCTTTGGTGCGAAGCGTCCGCACATTCGGCCCGTCGCCGCCCGGCACATCCAGCGGCTTCGGGGCAGACCCCGTCGCCACCAGCATCTTTTCATAGCGGACGGTGTCGCCATTGTCCAGCGTGATTGTCTTTGCGTCCGTGTCTGCGCCTGTCGCTTTGGTCCCGGTCAGCAGCGTGACCTTGTTGGTTTCATACCAGTCCAGGCTCAAAATCGGCAGCAGACTGTCCGCGCCGTCTTCACCGCGCAGGAACTCTTTAGACAGCGGGGGCCGGTGATAGGGCGCGTGCGGCTCGGAGCCAACAATCAAAATCGTGCCATCGGCATCGTACTTGCGGATGGCCTCCGCCGCCTTCGCCGAGGCAAGGCCGCCGCCGACGAGGGCATATCTGGCTGTGTGCTGTGCCATTGTGTATAACTCTCTAATTAGAAGAAACACGGGGCTGAACCCCCCGTGCTTTAAAAGTGCAAGCCCCCGCCTTCGCGGGCGAGGAGTCTCTGACGATGGGTTTATCCGATGCCCGCGAAGGCGGGGGCTTGCCCTTCGAAGCACGGGGGTTCAGCCCCGTGCCCCCCTCCAAACTCCCTACGTCAGCGCCTCGTCCATCGTCCGCATCTGTATCTCAATAATCCGCGACCCTGCCGACTGCGTGCAGGCAAGAACCACGGCCCCGGCCACGTCTTCCGGCTCCAGCATTCCTGACTCGGCCACCGACTGCTCGGTGCGGCCTGTGCCCAGCGCGAACTCCGTTTTGACGCCACCCGGACAAATCGCCCCGACTTTGATGCCATGCGGGCGCAGCTCTTTATCCAGGGCCTGCGCCATCCCGACCTGTGCGAACTTGGTGGCGCAATAGACCGCCTCGCCCGCGAAGCCATAGACGCCCGCCATCGACGACAGCATCAAAATCGTCCCCGATTTCTGCGCCTGCATCACCGGCACGGCATGGCGCGTGAACAGAAACGTGGAGCGGACATTGCTGTCCATCATCGTGTCGTACTCGTCCGCGCTCGTGTCCACGATATTTTTGTAGTTGCCGACCCCGGCATTGTTAATCAAAATATCCAGCCGCCCGAATGTTTCCGCCGCCGCCTGCACGGCTTCTTTGGCCGTGTCTTCCTCGCGGGCATCGCCGACCACAATGGCCGCGTCGGACCCCATCGCCCGGATTTCTTCCGCCAGTGTTTCCAGCCGCTCCCGCCGCCGGGCCGTCAGCACAATCTTCGCGCCTTCCGCCGCCAGCGCCCGTGCCGCTGCCGCCCCGATACCTGCACTTGCGCCGGTGACAAGGGCCACTTTGCCGTCTAATTTGCCTGCCATAATGTGTATGTTTCCTTCAAACCGTTGGATATGGTTTCTTATACCCCGTTTGCGGCAGGATGGCCCCCCGCCCCAATTCTGGGGAGCCAGAGTAGGAGCAGAGCAAGACACGTAGGGACAGGGCTTGCCCCTGCCCTTCCTATCCGGTCCGTATTTATTCCGGTCCGTATTTATCCGGCTCCCCAGAATTGGGGCGGGGGGGCCTCCTGCCTTCGGGTATACTCTTCCCATGCTTGACCCCGACGTGCCCGCGCTGATTTTGGCCCCGATGCAGGGGATGACCGATGCCCCCATGCGGGCGTTCCTGTCCGAACAGGGCGGATGGACCTTTGCCGTAGCGGAGTTTCTGCGCGTTTCCTCCCATGCCCCCGCGCCGGACCTGTTCCGGCGGCACGTTCCCGAGCTTCGCATGGGCGGGCGCACGCACGCGGGCCTGCCAGTGCAGGTGCAGCTTCTCGGCGGTGACCCCGCGCTGATGGCGCAGGCGGCGGCTCATGCCGTGGAGGCCGGGGCGCGGGCGGTAGACATCAACTTTGGCTGCCCCGCGAAGACCGTCAACCGGCACGACGGCGGGGCGACGCTGCTGAAGTACCCGGCCCGTATTCAAGAAATCGTGGCGGCGGTGCGTGCCGCCGTGCCGACCGACCTGCCGGTGTCGGCCAAGATACGCCTGGGCTGGGATTCGACCGAGCTGCTGCTGGAAATTGCGGACAATGCCGCCGCCGGGGGGGCGTCGTGGCTGACCATTCATGGCCGCACCCGCGCTCAGGGCTACGCGCCGCCCGCGTACTGGAACCCTATCGGGGAGGTGCAGGCGCGGCTGTCTATCCCCGTCGTCGCCAACGGCGACCTGTGGACGGTGGAGGATTTGCGCCGCTGCCGCGCCGAAACCGGCTGCCGCCATTTCATGCTGGGCCGGGGCGCTGTGGCCGACCCGACTTTGGCCCGCCGCTGCGCCGTAGAGCTGGGAATTGCGCCAATGGGGGCCGCTGATACCGAGCGGGTGGGGGACTGGGGGCCGCCCCTGCGCCGCCTGGCCTGCCTGACCGAGCGGATTGAAGGCAAGGTCTCCCCCCGCATCGTCTGCCGCTGGAAGCAGTGGCTGAAGCTGGCCTCGCAGCATGGCGGCTTTACGGGCTTTGAGGCGGTGAAGCGAGCGGAAACGATGGAGGACGTACTGGCCGCACTTGCGCCAGCATAATTCCTGTTCCTATTCCGGTTCCCCCGTTATTGGGGGCTAGGGGGCCGTCTTCATCCCCGACACGTCCTCGCCCACCGCCACCACCTCTGGCTTATAGGAGGCCGCGTTCTTCACCATGTTGCCGCGCAGGGTCACGTTCCGGCAGTGCGACAGCGCAATCGGCGAGCGCTTGTCCATAAACGACGGCCACACGGCAGCACCAGTCAGTGTGTTGCTGGCTATCACAAGCCCAGCAATCCACGCGGCCTCCACATCTCCCTGATAATTAGAGACAAAGCGGTTGTCGCGCAGGGTCAAATTGGCATTGCCGATAGCCCCGTCACCATGAATTAAAATGGCCGCGCCGCCGTAGGCCGCGATGCCGTTTTCGCGGAACGTATTGCCGGAAATCAGAGTGTTGTGGACGTAGTCGGCTTCGTTCCAGTAGTATTCCGGGCCGAGCGAGATCGCCGCCTGTCCGCAGCCGTCTACCACGTTGTTTTGAATAACCCCGTTGTCGGCTTTAATCAATATCCCCCGCGAGCGCGTGCCCCCGAGGCGAAAGTTAATAATTTTATACCCCGCCCCGTTCCGGCGCGGGTTGCTGACTTTGGCCTCGGCAGGGACGCCCAGATCGCGGTCCAGCGTGACCGTCCACGTCTTGTCGCCGTTGTCCTTGAGGGCCGTCACCGTGGCCTCACCGAAGAAGCCTTTTTGATTGGAAATCCGTGCGGGCTGACCGACCACTAATTCCCCGTCGCTGCCCAGCGTCAGCATCGCGCCAGAGACGCTTTTAATCGCCGTGAAGCCGCCGTGAATGGCGATGCAGTCGTCCAAAAAGACGCCCTCAAAGACGCACTTCTCAATGTCCGGGCCGGGGAATGACCCGATCATGTGCATCCCGTCGGCGGCATTCGTCACCAGCGGCTCCTCCGTCGCCGTGCCGGGGCGCGGACCGAGTGCCCAGCGGCAGTGCAGATAGTGGTTGCCCCCGCCGCCGTCTTCGCGGATGGGCGCGAAGCCGTTCCGCATCAGCGTGACGTCTTGGACCGTGCAGTCCCGGCAGTTGCCGAGGTAGACTTTAAACGGCGCATCGCCGTAGCGCCCGACCAGCCAGTCGCCGACGCCGAACGGCAGGGTTTTTCGGTCAAAGGTGACCCGGAAAGTTCCGTTCCCCAAATCCTCGCCCGGCACGCCGTAGAAGTCCCCGCAGCCCAGCTTCAGCTTGCGCGTTTTCTGGTCTACCACGTTGACATCCCCGCCCAGAAAGCCGCCTTTCGCGCCTTTCAGCGCGGCGGGCGGCACGGGGTAGCCCGTATCGGGCTTGAAGTCGCAAGTCGCCTTGCCGTCGTCCGCCGTGCCGACCGCGACCACCCGCCCCTGATAGGCCGTCACTTTATTCTGCGACAGGGTCGGCCCCTGCACGGTGACATTCACGCAGTCGCGCAGGTCAAAAACGTTGTGGTCCCAGGCCAAATCGGTGATAATCAGCGTGACGCCGTAGGCTCTGAGGACTACATCATGCCAGCCGTGCATCTCCAGCGCCGAATGCCCGGTGGACGGCAGCACGTACACGCCGGGCGTGATTGTAATTGCGCTTGTACCGTCTTTGTAAGCGTCGGCCACCTCCCCCGCCAGCGCACCGGGATTTTTGGGGTCGCCTACCGTCGCCATTTTTACTCTTTTGGGGTTTAATGCCCCGGAGCTTGCTCCGCTGGGAGCTTCCTGTTGCTTCGGCGTTGCTTTCGTGTTATCGTAGAGCATGAGTACCTTTATTCGCAAGAGCCATAACGTCTCGG